>Ga0213840_1000075_pt1 | contig 296005 bp, 277 predicted proteins | sample SWPATP22_FD_160132 | JGI IMG/M metagenome (GOLD analysis project Ga0213840, IMG submission 160132) | Coastal seawater microbial communities from Marineland, Florida, United States - SWPA TP2 #2 | ecosystem: Environmental > Aquatic > Marine > Coastal | place: USA: Florida | collected 2016-08-14
GCCGGGCTGCGCTAGCACGACGCGGAAGGGGTCCAACGACAGGCTTTCCCCGCCGAGCGCCGGCAAATAGCCGAAAGCGGGCAGAACCGTTCCGGCCAGCCCGCCGATCACCGGCAGGGCGAGCACGGCAATCGCGATCGCGGGCGCGAAGCGGAGCACCGGAGTGAGGTTCGGCTAGTTGGCGACGCCGTAGCGGCGCGCCCACTCCTCCTCGACCATCGACATCCAGGAGGGATGCGGTTCGGGCAAGGCCGGTCCGAGTTCGTCGGGACGCAACGTGGCGATGCCGAGATCGAGCGCCTCGAACCGGGCGCGGTCGGCGTCATCGAGCCGGTCCATCGCCAGCACCGTCGGATCGCCCCAGATCTGAGGGTCCTGCTTGCGCGCCTGGGATTCCGGCGACAGAAGGAAATTCGCGGTCACCAGCGCGCCGGCCTTGGCGGCGGCGTTGTAGGGGATGGCGACGAAATGGGTGTTCGACAGCGTGCCGCCGGAGAATGTGAAGGACCGCACAGTGTCGGGCAGCAGGTCGTTGGCGATGGCGCTCGAGGCTTCCGCCGGGTTAAAGGCGAAGGTGATGTCGAATTCGCCATCGGCCAGCAACTGGCTCATCGACGGATAATCCTTCGGAAAGGCCTTGGCCGAGCGCCAGAGATTGGGGTGCAATTCGTCGAGATAATCGAAAAGCGGTTTCGACAATTCGGCGAAGTCCTCGGCCTCGACCGGCTCAAGGAGTTTCGCGGGATCGGCGATCTTCTCCGAAAGAACCTGCTTCAGGAAGGAAGAGCCGATGAAATCCGGCGGCTGCGGATAGGAAAACCGGCCGGGGTTCTCCTTCGTCCATGCGAGAAGGTCGTCGGCGGAATCGGGCAGGTCCGCCGCTTCGGTGCGGGCGCTGTCAAAGAAGAAGACCAGCTTGGCCATGCCCCAGGGCGATTCCATCCCGTCGGTCGGAATGGTGAAATCGGTGGTGATGGTCGGCTGGTTCTCGGCATCGACATAGCGCCAGTTGGGCAATTGAGGCACCCAATCCGGGCCGAAGAGCAGACCCTGCCGCTTCATCGAGGCGAAATTCTCGCCATTGATCCAGATGAGGTCGATCGTGCCGTCCTCGTCCTTGCCAGCGGCCTTTTCGGTGACGACGGTGGCGACCGCGTTGGCCGTGTCGTCGAGCTTCACATGGACAAGCTTGACGCCAAAGCGCTCCTCAAGTTCTTTGCCGACCCAGTCGATATAGGCGTTGATCGATTCCGAGCCGCCCCAGGCGTTCCAGTAGACGGTTTCGCCTTTGGCTTCATCGAGCACGGCGGTCCAGTCCGACGGATCGGGCTCCGCGGCAGCGGCGAGCGTGCTGGACAGGGAAAGCGCGGCAAGCGCAACGGTCAGGCGGTTCATCAGGTCGGCCCCTCTTTCACGAAACTGGGTCAGACCATAGATGCGCCGCGCGCCGGGTCAATCGGAGCGGCGCTACACGCTTTGTCACATTCGAGTGAGAGCGCCGGTCAGTCGCGGTGGACGATCTCGACTTTCTTGATCAGCTTTTCCGGCTGAGGCCGGTCGAGGTCGATGGAGAGGAGACCGTTCTTCAGTTCCGCGCCGAGCACGCGCATGCCGTCGGCCAGGACGAAGGCCTTCTGGAACTGGCGCGCCGCGATGCCGCGATGAAGGAATTCGCGCGATTCCTCGTCGGCCTGGCGGCCGCGGATGACGAGTTGCGAATCCTCGGTGGAAATATCGAGATCGTCGATCGAAAAGCCGGCGACGGCGAGCGTGATGCGCAGGACTTCGGCACCGTCCCGGACCAGCCGCTCGATATTGTAGGGCGGATAGCCGTCGGAATTCTTGGCAATGCGTTCGAGCGATTTCTCGATGGTCTCGAAACCGACGAGCAGCGGGCTCGAAAAGGGCGGCACGCGCGACATGGTGATGTCCTTTCAGTCCAAGCGACATTTCCGGCGAACCCGTTATGGCATTCACCGGCGCTCCTGATATGGTCCGGCGAAAAACCGATTGCAAGCAGGAGCCCCCATGCCGGATCGCCGCGCCATCATCATCGACACCGATCCGGGACAGGACGACGCGCTCGCCATCCTGCTGGCGCTCGCAAGCGACGAGTTCGACGTGCTCGGCATCACCGCCGTCGCCGGCAACGTGCCGCTGACGCTGACCGAGAAGAATGTGCGCAAGATCTGCGAGCTGGCGGGCCGGCCGCAGACCAAGGTCTTCGCCGGTTCGTCGCGGCCGCTGCTGCGCGATCTCGTCACCGCCGAGTATGTGCACGGCAAGACCGGTCTCGACGGACCCGATTTGCCGGAGCCGGTGATGGCGCTGCAGACGCAGCATGGCGTCGACTTCATCATCGAGACGCTCAGGGAAAAGGCGTCGGGCGAGGTGACGCTGTGCACGCTCGGGCCGCTCACCAATATCGCCCTGGCGCTTATCCGCGCTCCGGACATCGCGCCGAAGATCCGCGAGATCGTGATGATGGGCGGCGGCTTCTTCGAGGGCGGCAACACGACGCCGGCCGCCGAGTTCAACATCTATGTCGACCCGCATGCGGCGGCGACCGTGTTCCGGTCCGGCGTGCCGATCGTGATGATCCCGCTCGACTGCACTCACAAGGCGCTGACGACACGGGACCGGATCGCGGCCATGCGCGCCCATGGCACGAAAGTGACGCAGGCGGCGGCCGAGCTGATCGACTTCTTCGAGCGCTTCGACGAGGACAAATACGGCACGGATGGCGGGCCGCTGCACGACCCCTGCGTGATCGCCTGGCTGCTGAGGCCCGAGCTTTTCTCGGGGCGCGACTGCAATGTCGAGATCGAGACAGGGTCGGAGCTGACGATGGGCATGACGGTGGTCGACTGGTGGGGCGTGACCGACCGGCCGAAGAACGCCCATGTCATCCGCGACATCGACGCCGACGGCTTCTTCGCGCTGCTGACGGAGCGGATCGCGCGGCTTTAGGCGGTTGTGCGGGCCGGCGGGACCGACCGGTTTGAAAAATTGTCATAAATTCGAGGCCGAAGCCTCGCAACGCCGTTGACTTGGCGCGCGCGTGCTTCTAATGGGTGCCGCCTAGCCAAACCGTGCCCAGATGGCGGAATTGGTAGACGCGCACGGTTCAGGTCCGTGTGCCGCAAGGCGTGGAGGTTCGAGTCCTCTTCTGGGCACCATTCCCCTCAGGTAACCCGTTGATTTCCAATCGGTTTCGTCAAGAACCCGAGCGGAGGGTAGACCATGTGGGTGACCAAAGATGCCCCTTTCTTGTACACCAAACGGGGCGTGTACTATTTCTCAAGACGCGTACCAGGGGACCTCAAGTGCCACTACAAGGGCCCTCGAATTGCGATTTCACTCCGAACGAAGTCAAAGAAAGTTGCGCGAGCCCGGGCGATCTCCCTCGCGGCAAAGCTGGATGAAGACTAGCTAACCCTACGGTGGAAGGCTACTGGCGATCCGCTGCAACGCTTCCTCCACCAGAAAATCTCCGGCGAGGCCACAATTGAGAGTGACGGGATCACGCTCAGCGAGGCCAAAGAACTCTACGTCGGCGCGAAGCAAGAGGGTCGTTCGTCCACCTTCAACCGGGCCGCAGAGCGTTGCTCGGAATACCTGATCGGCTGCCACGGCGATAAGCAGATCGATGCCTACACCCGTGCTGAGGTCAATCAGTTCCGAGATGCCCTGTTCGATCGGGGACTGTCTAAGGCGAGCGTCAAACGCACCTTCAACACCATTCGAGCTATCGTGAACTTCGCAGCCCGAGAGAGCGGCTTGCCCGAGATAAAAGCATTCTCGGGGGTCTTCATCGGCGATGAGGACACGGTACAAACCGCGAAGCGGACTTCTCTTCCCTCCGATGTTCTTGAGGCGGTACAGCGCTCTTGTCGAGAGATCGACGATGAACCTCGCTGGCTCGTCGCGCTAATCAGCGACACGGGGATGCGGCTAAGCGAGGCAGTGGGTCTGGTTAGGGAAGATGTCGTGCTGGATGGAGACCATCCCCATGTCAAAGTCAGGCCTCATCCTTGGCGTCGTCTCAAGACAAGGGGAAGCGAGAGGGTTATCCCGTTGGCGGGAGCATCCCTCTGGGCAGCCAAGAGGGCCTGTGAGGCAACTGACGGTGCCTTCTTGTTTCCCCGGTACTGTAGCCAGGATGGCAACAAGGCAAACTCCGCAAGCGGCGCATTGAACAAGTGGCTCTCTCCAAGGGTCCCCGAGGGCTGCGTCGTCCATTCATTCCGGCACAGCCTTCGTGATCGCCTTCGAGCAGTCGAATGCCCGCCCGACATCATTGACCGCATAGGCGGTTGGACAGTAGCCGGGATAGGTGAGAGCTATGGTTCTGGCTATTCGCTCTCTGTCTTGCATAAGTGGATGTCTATGATGCACCAAGTGCAGCATTAGGTGATCATAAAGACAGTTCATCACGGCCAAAGACAGATGCATGTGTTTGAGGCCGAGGTCTTCGAGGGGGAGATGATGCGAACAGGTCTGACTGCTTGGCGACAGAGGGCAATTGGGCATCTGAGGTTAATCGCCGTCACTATGCTCACTTTAGCCCCGCTAAGCGCCAACGCGGACACGACGTTCGGGCCCTTCACGGTCGACCGATCGAACAACCTCATCATCTTATCCGGTGAAGTGGACGCAAGGTCAGCGCTGCACTTCCGCCGAGCGATCGATGCTGCTCCAAGTGCCCGGCAGCTCATTCTCAACAGCCCAGGCGGATTGGTTCAAACAGCACTCCTGATCGCCGACGACATACATCGGAGAGGGATGAATACGTTCGTTCCCCGTGATGCGGGGTGCTACTCAGCCTGCTCTTTCCTCTTTTTTGCCGGTATCGAGCGAATAGCAGTAGGAGAGCTTGGAGTTCACCAAGTCTGGGGCCCAAGTGCTGATGCAAGCAGCGCCCAAGTCACCGTATCCGACATCATCGAAGTGCTTGCGAGTTTCGATACGCCTACAGAAGTGCTGACCAGGATGCTCCGCACTCCTCCCGAGAGCATGTACGTGTTTAGCCAAAGCGAACTCACCGAACTCGGCTTGAACCGAAAGGGACAGGCAGAGAATGAAACGAGGGTGGCTTCGACAAGGCTGTTCGATCACAACGGCTCCACAATTCGCTGGATGATGAACGACAACAAGATCGAGGCACGTTACTACCAGCCCCGTCCGGGCCTGGTCGCGGCAGGGATTAAGGAAGGTACGTTGCTCTTCAAGGGCAACAAAGACGGCTCGCGCATTTACGGAACAGCCTACGCCTTCAAGAGTGGATGTCCTCCTGCCGGGTATGATGTCATTGGGCGGGAAGACGGCGGCAGGATCGTGCTTCGTGGTTCAGGTCCAAGCAGGGAAAAGAACGGTTGCGAAGTGACAGGCTATTCGCTCGACAGTCCTCACGCGGAACTCGTATTCAGCCAGATTGACTGATGGTCTACCCTCCGCTCGGATTCTTGACGAAACCGATTGGAAATCAACGGGTTACCTGAGGGGAAATGGTGCCCAGAAGATGGGTAAGGTTGCCATCACAGGCATCTTTCGGCTATGCGCCGTCGAAGGTCTGCAGGACCTTGATGTAGTTCGCCCGTTCGTAGGCTTCAGGGTTGTCGACATTGGCGTGGCTCATCTTGCCGCGGATGTCGGCGGGGGAATCCAGTCCGCGTGCGGATAGCCAGTCGCCGAGGCCGTCGACGAGGACGCGCATGTGGTCGATGCCATTGCGGAGCAGCGACGAGGTGGTCATGACGACGTCGGCGCCGGCAAGAAGGTATTTCACGACATCCTCGGAGCTCTCCACGCCGGTCGTCGCGGCCAGCGAAGCGGGCGTCCGGCCGGCGAGCACGCCGATCCACAGAAGCGGCAGCCGCATTTCATAGGGGTTCGACAGCTGGATGTCCGGCCTGACCGACAGCGTGGCGGGATCGATGTCCGGCTCGTAGAAGCGATTGAACATCACCAGGCCTTTTGCTCCGGCCTCGACCAGTTCGCCCGCCATGTGGCCCGGCGATGAAAAATAGGGGCCAATCTTGACCGAGACCGGGATCTTCACGGTGGAACTGACGGCGCGCACGACATCGATGTAACGGGCTTCGACGTCGCGGCCGCTTTCCGTCATGTCGGAGGGGATGAAGAAGATGTTCAGCTCGATCGCGGCGGCGCCCGCATGTTCGATATCGCGGGCATAGTCCACCCAGCCGGTGGCGGTCGTGCCGTTGAGGCTGGCGATGACCGGGATGGCGAGCGAAGCGGCCGCATTCTCGACCAGGGCCAGATGCTGGTCCGTATCGTAGGCATAAGCGGTCTGCGCCGGGAAATAGCTCAGCGCCTCGCTGAAACTGTCCGCGCCATGGTCGATCAGCGCGTCCAGCATCTCCTGTTCGCGCTCGATCTGTTCCTCGAAGATCGATGGCAATATAACCGCGCCGGCGCCGCAATCCTGAAGGCGCAGAAGATTGTCCAGATGACGGTTGAGCGGGCTGGCGCTCGCCACGACAGGGCTCTTCAACGCGAGGCCGAGATAGCTGGTGGTCAGATCCATGTCGGCCTCCCTAAAGCTTGCGCGCCGCGCCCATGATTTCCGAAGGATTCGGGCCGGCGTCCATGCGCGCGAATTCCTCGTAGCTGCGATATTTGTCGCGGATCGCCTGCTGAGCCTCGCCAAGCAGCGCCGCCGCCTCGTCCGGCCGGCTTCCGGCCAGCGCGCTGTAGCGCAGCTCGTTATAGGCATAGTCCTTGAAGGGCAGGGTCGGGCGCGGCGAATCGAGGCGGAACGGCGCTTCCCCGACATCGCGGAGCGCCGGATCGTAGCGCAGCAGCGGCCAGTAGCCGCTCCCCACCGCCTTGTCCTGCTGGGACAGGCCTTTGCGCAGATCGTAGCCATGGGCGATGCAGTGGCTGTAGGCGAGGATCAGCGAGGTGCCTTCCCACGCTTCCGCCTCGCGGAAAGCCTGCAGCGTCTGTTGCGGATTGGCGCCCATGGCCACCTGCGCCACATAGACGTTGCCATAGGCGATCGCCTGCAGGGCGAGGTCCTTGCGCGCGGTTCGTTTTCCCGCCGCGGCGAATTTGGCGATGGCGCCGAGCGGGGTCGCCTTGGATGCCTGGCCGCCCGTGTTGGAATAGACCTCGGTGTCCATCACCAGGATGTTGACGTTGCGCCCGCTGGCCAGCACGTGGTCCAGGCCGCCATAGCCGATGTCATAGGCCCAGCCGTCGCCACCGACGATCCAGACCGAACGCCGGACGAGATGATCGACGACCGAAAGCAGGTTATCGGCGATCGCATTGCCCTTGAGCGCCAGCAGTTTCGTCTTCAGTTCGGCGACGCGCTCGCGCTGCCGGCGGATTTCCGATTCGCTTATCTGCGGCGCGTCGAGAATGGCGGCCACCAGATCCGGGCCGACCGTGTCGGCCATCTCGCGCAAAAGGTCGCGCGCGATCTCCAGATGCTTGTCGGCGGCGAGCCGGAAGCCGAGGCCGAATTCGGCATTGTCCTCGAAAAGCGAATTCGACCAGGCCGGACCCCGCCCCTCGGCGTTTTTCGACCAGGGCGTGACTGGCAAATTGCCGCCATAGATGGACGAGCAGCCGGTTGCGTTGGCGACCATCAAACGGTCGCCGAACAATTGCGACAGGAGCTTCACATAGGGCGTCTCGCCGCAACCGGCGCAGGCGCCGGAGAATTCGAACAGCGGCTCGAGGAATTGCACGCCGCGTACATTGGCGAAATCGACACGGGCTCGGTCATTGACCGGAAGCCCCTCGAAGAAGGTGATGTTTTCGCGCTCCGCCGCTACCAGCCCGGCCTTTTCCTCGAGGTTGATCGCCTTGATACCGGGTTCGACGGAGCTCTGCGCCGGGCAGGCTTCGACGCAGAGGCCGCAGCCGGTGCAGTCCTCGACATAGAATTGCAGCGAGAACTGCACGTCCGGATAGCCGCGCGCATTGACCGGCGCGGATTTGAAGCTTGCCGGCGCGCCGTCGAGCTGCGCCTCGTCGTAATATTTCGCCCGGATCACGCTGTGAGGGCAGACGAAGCTGCATTGGCCGCACTGGATGCACAAATCCTGCCGCCAGACCGGAACCTCCTCGGCGACATTGCGCTTCTCCCAGGCGGCCGTGCCGGAGGGAAACGTCCCGTCGACGGGCATGGCGCTGACCGCGATCTCGTCGCCCAGCCCCTCCATCATCCGCGCGGTGACGCGGCGCACGAAATCCGGCGCTGTGTCGGGCACGATCGGCGGGCGCTCGAAGCGGCTGGACGGCTTTGCCGGAACCTCGACCTCATGGAGGCGCGCCAGCGCCCCGTCGACCGCCGCCCAGTTCTGTTCGACGATCCGCTTGCCCTTGCGGCCGTAACTCTTGGAGATCGCCTGCTTGATCGCGGCGATCGCCTCGTCATGCGGCAGGACGCCGGATAGCGCGAAGAAGCATGTCTGCAGAACAGTGTTGGTGCGGTTCTTCAGGCCCACCTCGCGCGCCGCCGTCGTCGCGTCGATGACGTGGAATTTCAGCTTCTTGGCAATGATCTGTTCCTGGACGCTGCGCGGCAGATGCTCCCAAACGTCACCCGGACCGTACGGGCTGTTCAGGAGGAAGGTCGCGCCGGGCGCGGCCAGCCGCAGCACGTCGATCTTCTCGAGGAAATGGAACTGGTGGCAGGCGACGAAGTTCGCCGAGCGGATCAGATAGGGCGAGCGGATCGGATTCGGGCCGAAGCGCAGATGCGAGACCGTCTGGGCGCCGGATTTATGGGAATCATAGACGAAATAGCCCTGGGCGTAGCGCCCGGAATCCTCGGCGATGATCTTGACGCTGTTCTTGTTCGCGCCGACCGTTCCGTCGGCCCCGAGGCCATAGAAAACGGCGCGGACGACGTCGTCCGGCTCGGTCGCGTAGCTCGCATCCACGTCGAGGCTGTAAAAGGTCACGTCGTCCTTGATACCGACGGTGAAGCCGTTGCGCGGTTGCGATTTCTTCAGCTCGTCGAACACCGCCTTGGCCTGGGCGGGATCGAAATCCTTGGAGGAGAGGCCGTAGCGTCCGCCGACAACCCTCGGCATGGTTGCGCGCCCGCTGCGCATGATCGCCGAGACCACGTCCAGATAGAGCGGTTCGCCGGTCGCGCCGGGCTCCTTGGTGCGATCGAGAACGGCGATTGACTGGCACGTTTCGGGCAGCGCAGCCAGAAGATGCTCGACCGAAAACGGCCGAAACAGCCGGACGATGATCACGCCGACCTTTTCCCCACGCGCCGTCAGGTGGCCGACGGCCTCGCGGACGACTTCCGCGCCCGATCCCATGACGACGATGACACGTTCGGCATCCGGTGCACCGAAATAGTCGAACAGATTGTAGCGCCGGCCGGTCAGTGCGCCGAACTGCTCCATAGCCTCGGCGACGATGCCGGGCACGGCGAGATGAAAGGGATTGGCCGCCTCGCGTCCCTGGAAGAAGACATCGGGGTTTTGCGCGGTGCCGCGCACGAAGGGGTTTTCGGGATTGAGCGCCCTCGCCCGATGCGCCTTGACCGCCTCGTCGTCGATCATCGCGCGGATGGTCTCGTCCGGCACGAGGGTCAGCGTGTTGACCTCGTGCGAGGTCCGGAAGCCATCGAAGAAATGCACGAAGGGCACGCGCGACTTCAGCGTGGCGGCCTGCGCGACCAGCGCCATGTCATGGGCTTCCTGCACGGAATTCGACGCCAGCATGGCGAAACCCGTCGGCCTGATCGCCATGACGTCGGAATGGTCGCCGAAGATCGACAGGGCCTGCGTGGCGACCGACCTTGCCGCGACGTGGAACACCGCCGGCGTCAGTTCGCCGGCGATCTTGAACATGTTGGGCAGCATCAGCAGGAGGCCCTGCGACGCGGTGAAGGTGGTGGTCAGCGCGCCGGCCTGGAGCGAGCCGTGAACGGCGCCCGCCGCACCGCCCTCGCTCTGCATTTCCTGGATGACCGGCACATTGCCCCAGATGTTGGTGAAGCCGTGCGACGTCCACTCGTCGGCCAGTTCCGCCATCGGCGAGGACGGGGTGATGGGATAGATGGAGCAGACCTCGTTCACCCGGTAAGCGACGTGGGCAACGGCGGAATTGCCGTCCATCGTCGCTTGCACCTCGTTGACGTCAGCCATTGGCGGCAACCTCCGGGATCATCTCGATGGCGTGGCAGGGGCACTGTTCGAAACAGGTTGCGCAGCCGGTGCATTTGTCGAAGTCGAATTCGTAGCGCTTGCCGGGGCCGAGCTTGATGATCGCATCCTCGGGACAGGCGGCAAAGCAATTGTCGCATTCGTAGCAGTCGCCGCAGGAATAACAGCGCTGTGCCTCGAACCGGGCCTGCTTTTCGGTGAAGCCGCCGACGATCTCGTCGAATCCGGCCCGCCGGTCGCTTTCCAGCCGCTGCTGTTCCCCCGGCTCGGCGTCCGAATAGACCGGCAGATGCAGCTTGTCGAAGGTGACGAGATCGGCGGATGGCGGCTCGACATAGCCGGCGCCGTTCAGCCAGGCATCGATATGCCGCGCGGCGCGCTTGCCGTGGCCGACCGAGATCGTCACGGATTGCTGGCTCGGCACCATGTCGCCGCCCGCGAAGACGCCGTTGGCGCCGGTCATCATGTCGGGCCCGATCTCGACCGCGCCATCGGGCGTGAAGGCGATGCCGGGTATCGCGGACAGGAAGCCGCTATCGCTTTGCTGGCCGAGCGCCAGAACGACCGCGTCGGCCGACAACGTCTCCATTTCGCCCGTCGGACGCGGCTTGCCGTTTTCATCGAGTTCCATGCGCTCCACCGTCAGGTCGGAGCCGGAAATTTCGCGGATCGTGGTCAGCCATTTGAACTTGACGCCTTCCTCCAGCGCCTCGTCGGCCTCGAAGGCGTGCGCCGGCATATGCTCGCGGTCGCGCCGGTAGACGATCAGCGTCTCGGCGGCGCCCAGGCGCTTCGCGGTCCGGGCGGCGTCCATGGCCGTGTTGCCGCCGCCATAGACGACGACGCGGCGGCCGAGGAGCGGCGGCTGGCCGGCACTGGTCTCATGCAGGACATTGACGGCGTCGAGGACGCGCGCGGCATCGCGGGCGGGAATATCCACGCGCTTTCCGAGGCCCGCGCCGATCGCCAGGAAAACCGCGTCGAAGCCGCCTTGCCGCTTTTCGGCCATCAGGTCGGTCACCTTGTGGTCGGTGACGATCTTCACGCCGAGCGCCTCGATGCGCGCCACCTCCTGCGCCAGTTCCTTGCGCGGCATGCGATAGGCCGGGATGCCGAAATGCATCATGCCGCCGGCGACGGGGCCGGCCTCGCGAATCTCGACGGCATGGCCGAGCCTCGCCAGGTGATAGGCAGCCGACAGCCCTGCCGGCCCGGCGCCGACCACCAGTACCTTTTTCCCGCTCGGCGGGCGGACCGCCTTGAACGCCCAGCCCTTTTCCGCCGCCATGTCGCCGAGGAAACGCTCGACGGCATGGATCGAGACGGGCGCGTCGACCTCGCTCCGGTTGCAGCCGCTTTCACAGGGGTGATAGCAGACGCGGCCGTGAACGGCCGGCATCGGATTCTGCGCGGTAAGGATGTCCCATGCCTCATGGTAGCGGCCGGCCTGCGCTGCGGCGAGCCAGCCTCGAATGTCCTCGCCCGCCGGACAAGCATTGCTGCAAGGGGGCGTCAGCGTCACATATTGCGGCTTTTCTTGCCGGACAGGACCGGTGCCGTGCGACACGGTCAAATCGACAGCGGGCGTGAAGTCCGGTAGCTTGGTGTTCAAGTTTCCTCGCGCCCCTCTTCCGTCATATGCAATCTAGTGTCGCTTGCGACGCTCCGTTGCGCGTTGATCGGCGTCAAGACTGACAAATTATATTGCAGAAAGAGGCGGGAGATCCCGCTCGCGGTTGTCGGCAATCGTCGCCTGTCCTGCGCGGCAGCCGCACTGCCTCCGGCGGAATCCGGCAAAGTTCGAATATGCGCAACGGGTTCATCGGCAATGGAAGAGATTGGCGGGCCCTTTCGAGCGATGTAGCAAATCGTCCAATCGAGGTAGCCTTCTCAGGGCGTCGGGAGGTCCAGATCGGGCGCCGCCTCGATCAGTTGCGTCGTCATGCTCTCGAAAGTCTCGGACTTCAGATGATAGAAGGCCTTGGCAATGAAACCGGTCTCGGGATGAACCCAATATTTGTGGTGGTTCTCCGACTTGAAACCCTGCAGCGAATCGTAATCGGCTTCGACCGTGTCGAACATGACACCGTCCAACTCCTCGGTCCCGCAGACCTCGTTTCTCGCGCTTTGCGCGTTCTCCTCCATCTGCGCCCTGGCGGCGTCCGGGTCGCTGTCGAAATCGCGAAGCTTCGTCCAGCTCTCTCCCTTGTCGGCGGAGGTGTACATGACCTTGTCGTGGGTCAGAACCCAGGGCTGGCCCGCGGGTTCGATCACCTCGGTCATCCAGTGACCCGGCGTTTCCTGGTAGAACCAGTTCTGGCTGGCCGGCGCGCCCTTGATCTCCTGCGTGACATGGATCTTCACCGCGCCGTCGCCATTGCCCTCGACCAGCAAACGGACGAATTGTTCGCGGCAGGTCTCGGCGGAGGCCGGAAAGGCCGCTGCGGAGGCCAGCAAGGCGGCGACGATTACGGGTCTGGCAATTCGTTTCATAAGTACATCCCTGCATTGCGGTCACGGCTTCAATCCTGCCAGACCGGCGGGCCGATTCCCAGAGCCGTGTCGCAGCCGCTATGATGCCGCGCATGGATGACCTCTTGGCGGCAATCAGGGATGCCGGACTTCCACCCGAAAGCTTTGGCCCGGAGGAAGCCGCAACCATTTCGGACAGGAAGGGCGCTTATGTGCTGCTGCTGCGGCTGGATGTGCCCGCCGAGTTCAAGCTGCGGACGGCCGAAGCCGCCAGTCTGACGCCCGGCTGGTTTGTGTATTGCGGAAGCGCCAAGGGACCCGGCGGATTGCGCGCCCGGCTGCGCCGTCACTTCCGGCGGGACAAGGCGCTTCACTGGCACATCGACCGGTTGACCGCCGTCGCCGCAAGGGTCGCCGCAGTGCCCGTTCAGGATGGAGACGAGTGCGCGCTTGTGGCCGCGCTGCTCGCAAACCGACATTTCGAGATCGCCGCCGCCGGTTTCGGGAGCAGTGACTGCAGACAATGCGGCAGCCATTTGTTGCGGTACCGCGCATCGGCCGGTTGAGGCGGCTTCTCGAAAACTCGTCCGGTAATCTACGAGGCCAATTCGAAGCGCACCGCGGCTTTCTCGGCGCCGATGTCCATCAGCGTGACGAGCGCCTTTTCGAGGCCCTCGCGCATGGCGGGATCAGCTGCCAGGAACGCCGGGAAGATTTCGCCAATCGCGAGATATCCCCGAACGATGTCGGCCAGCGATCCGCCATTCTCCCAGATGGCGCGGAGGCGATCCGCCATCGGGTCGCGGACGTCGATCGCGTCGCCCTTCTCGTCGGTGCCGGAGGTGTAGCGCATCCAGGCCGCGACGACGAGGAAAAGGCCCTCCGGCGCATGGCCGGCGGCGAGGTTTTCCGCAATCGAGCCGAGCAGGCGCTGCGGCAATTTCAGCGAACCGTCCATGGCGATCTGCCAGGTGCGATGGCGGATGCCGGGATTGGCGTAGCGCGCCATCAGCGCGTCGGCATAGGCATTGAGATCGACGCCGGGCGGTGGTGTCAGCACCGGGATGATCTCGTTTGCCCAGAGGTGGCGGATGAAGCCGGAAAGGGCCGTACGGGCGATGGCTTCGGAGACGGTCTCCGCGCCGGCGAGATAGCCGAGATAGGCGAGCGCGGAATGGGTTCCGTTCAGGCAGCGCAGCTTCATGTGCTCGTAAGGCCGGACATCCTCGACCAGCTCGACGCCAACCGCGCCGAGATCGGGACGCGCCCCGCCAGTGAATCGATCCTCGATCACCCATTGGCGAAAGGGTTCATGCATGACCGGAGCGGCGTCGAAAACGTCGGTTCGTTCCGCCAGACGCTCGATATCGGCGTCCGTCGTTGCCGGCACGATGCGGTCGACCATGGTGCAGGGGAAGGAACATTCCGCCTCGATCCAGACTGCGAGGTCTTCGTCCATGCGCTTGGCCAGCTCCAGTACGATGCCGCGCAGCATGGCGCCGTTTTCCGGAAGGTTGTCGCAGCAAAGGACGGTGAAGGACGAAAGGCCCGCTTTGCGGCGGCGGTCGAGCGCACGGCAGAGGAAACCGGGCGCGGATTTCGGCCGCTGCGGATCGGCGAGGTCGGCGACGATGTCGGGATGGGCGAAATCGAGCTTTCCCGTCGAGGGCGCGTGGCAATAGCCCTTTTCGGTGACGGTCAGCGAGACGATCTTCACCGCCGGATCGGCCATGGCGTCGAGCACCGCGCCGGGATCCTCCGGCGCGACCAGCATGGATCGCACGGCCGTGCCGATGCGCAGCGCCTCGCCGCCCGGGCCGAGTTCGCAGGCCGTATAGGCATAATTTTGGGGAGCGAGGCGGTCGCGCAGATCGGGATGGCGCAGGCTGACGCCGAGAATGCCCCAGTCGCCGCCGGATATCCGCATCGCTTCTTCGATATAGAGCGCGCCATGGGCCCTGAAGAAGGCGCCGAGGCCCAGATGGACGATGCCGATCGTCGAATCCGGCGCATCGTCCGGGCGAGCGAGACGGGGGCAATCGCCTGCAATGCCGGTCACAGGCGATAGGCTTTCTTCACCAGGGTGCTGGTGAGATCGAGCGCCATCCCTTCGGCTTCCTCCATATCCAGCCGCCCGTCGCCGACGAGCCCGGCGAGCCAGGCGCAATCGACGCGGCGCGCGACGTCGTGTCTTGCGGGGATCGAGCAGAAGGCGCGGGTGTCGTCGTTGAAGCCGACGGTGTTGTAGATGCCGGCGGTTTCCGTGACGATTTGCCGGTACCGCATCATGCCTTCGGCGCTGTCGAAGAACCACCAGGGCGGGCCGAGACGAAGCGCCGGATAGACGCCGGCGAGCGGGGCGAGTTCGCGCGAATAGACGGTCTCGTCGAGGGTGAAGAGGATGATCGTCAGTTCGGGGCGCATGCCGACCGCGTCGAGAAGCGGTTTCAGCGCGCGGACATAGTCGGTGCGCCGCGGGATGTCGAACCCCTTGTCGCGGCCGAATTTCGCAAAGATGTCCGGCGAGTGATTTCGGTAAGAGCCGGCATGTATCTGCATGACGAGGCCGTCGTCGAGGCTCATGCGCGCCATTTCGGTCAGCATGTGGCCGCGGAAGGCGTCGGCCTTTTCAGGCGTCAGGTCGCCGAGCAATGCGCGCGCGAAGAGCGCCGCCGCCTCGGCCTGCGGCAGGTCCTCGGTACGCGCGTTGGGGTGGCCGTGATCGCTCGCGGTTGCGCCATGCTCCTTGAAGAAGGCGCGGCGGATGCGGTGCGCCTCCAGATAGCCTTCCCACTTCGTGGTGTCGCAGCCGGTGAGCTCACCGAATTTTTCGATGTTGCTGGCGAAATCCGGGGCTTCGGGATCGATCAAGGTGTCGGGGCGGTAGGTGGTGACGACGCGGCCTTCCCAGCCGGATTCGGCGATCATGCGATGCCATTTCAGTTCGTCGAGCGCGCCCTCCGTCGTCGACAGCGCCTCGATGCCGAACCGCTCGAACAGGGCGCGCGGCCGATATTCATCCGAGGTGAGGCGTTCGGAGATCGTGTCGTAGTAGAGATCGGCGGTATCGGCGGACAGGCGCTCTTCGAGGTCGAACAAGGTTTCGAAAGCGTGATCGAGCCACATGCGCGTCGGCGTCGCGCGGAACAGGTGATAGTGGCTGGCGAAGAGCCGCCAGATTTTGCGTCCGTCAGTTTCGACCGCACCGCCATCGGCGCGCGGGACGCCGAGATCGGCGAGATCCACGCCCTGCGAACAGAGCATGCGGAAGACATAGTGGTCCGGCGTCACGAAGAGCCGCGCCGGGTCCGGAAAGGGTTCGTTTTCGGCGAACCATCGCGGATCGGTGTGGCCGTGCGGCGAGACGATCGGCAGATCGGCAATGCTCTCGTAAAGGCGCCGCGCAGTCTCGCGGGTCGCGGGATCGTTCGGAAACAGCCTGTCCGGATCAAGCAGGGGCAATGTCGTCTCCCAGGGTTGCGGCGAGGTTTAACCGAAAGCGAGGTGCGGCAGGAAGAGAACCACACCGGGGAAAAACAGCAGGATCATGACGAGCAGCACGATCGCACCGACGAAGGGCAGGGCTTCGCGGACATACTCCTCGATCTTGCAGTCGAGAAGGGAGCAGACCGTGTACATGGCGACGCCGACCGGCGGCGTCATCGAACCGAGCGTGACGAGGGTCATCATCAGGATGCCGAAATGGACCGGATCGAAGCCGACCGACTTGATCACCGGCACGAATATCGGCGTCAGCAACAGGACGAGCACGGTGCTTTCGACGAACAGTCCGGCGACGAAGAGCATTGCCAGGATAATGGCGACGATCGCCTGCGGCTGAGTAATGCCCGACAGAAGCGCGCCGGCAATGGTCTGCGGCACTTGCAGAAAGATGATGGCGAAACCGATCATGCCCGACATCAGAATGATCAGCATGATCATTCCGATATCGGAAACCGAATTCTCGATGGCATGCATCGCCTTGGCGAGCGTCAGTTCGCGGTGGGCAAGGAACCCGACGGCGAAGGCGTAGACGACGGCAAAGGCGCCGACCTCGGAGGGCGTGAACAGTCCGCCGCGGATCGAGACGATTAGCAGGATCGGGAAGGCGAGCGCCCATTTGGCATCCCAGGCGGCGCGCCATACGGCGGCGGAGGATGGCTTCTTCGCGTCGGCCGCCACATAGTTGCGACGCCGCGCGACCAGCCATGCGGTGACCATCAGGAACAGCATCATCAGCAGGCCGGGGACGATACCCGCAAGGAAGAGCTTACCAATGGAGACCTGGCCGACATAGCCGTAGAGGATCAGGCCGATGGAGGGCGGGATGGTCGCGGTGATCAGCGACGACAGCGCGATGACGGCGGCGGAATAACCCTTGGAATAGCCGTTGCCGATCATCTGCGGTCCGAGAATGCGCGCCTCCATCGCGGCGTCGGCGACTGCAGAGCCGGATACTCCGCCCATCAAAGTCGACAGGATGATTGATACCTGCGCCAAGCCGCCGGCCATCCAGGACACGGTGATGTTGGCGAATTTGAACAGGCGGTCGGTGATGCCGCTCTCGTTCATCAAATGGCCAGCGAAAACGAAGAAGGGCACGGCCAGCAGCGGGAAGCTCTGCGAGACCGAGGCCACCTTCTGCACGCCGATCGACATCGGCATCACGTCGGAGGTCAGGAAGAAGACGAAACCGGACAGGCCGATGGCGAAAGCCACGGGTGCCCCGAGGATCAGGAGGACGAGGAAGACGGCGCCGATCAGAAGCATGATCAGACTTCCTCATGGAGTTCGGCGTCGCCGTCAGGGCGCGCGAAGACGAGGAGCCGGCCCTGCGGATCGCGCATGGCCTGGACGGCGTTGGCGATGATGACCGCGCTCAAGAGGATGCATCCGACCGGCACGGCAATGGTGACGAAACCATAGGAGATGCCGCTGTCACCGAAAATCCGCTCCTTGTTGAGCATGGTGAGCTTGTAGCCCTCCCAGGCGAGCACGGTCATAAAGACGATGAACAAGGCCGCGAGGCCGAGTTCGATGGCGAGGCGGATGCGGCGGCCGAAATAGCGGACGACGAGATCGACGCCGAGATGCGCCCGATCGCGCATGGCGCGGGTGGCGCCGAAGAAGCACAGCCAGATGAGAAGAAGCTGGGCCATGTCGACCGACCAGATCAGCGGATGACCGAAAAACCGCATGACCGCGGCGGCGAAAACAAGGCCCGTGATCACGAGCAACAGGACAGCGCCTATCGCCAGTTCGAGCCGCGCAAGCAATCGCGCCAATTCATGCCCTCCCGCACCTGTTTCGGGCGGGCCGAAGCCCGCCCGTCTTCATTTCAGCACGAGCGCGGGCTATTCGCCAGCCGCGATGGCGCGGACCTTGTCGCGAAGCTCGCCATAACCGAGCTCGTCATAAACGGGAGCCGTACGCTCCTTGAAAACCGCAGTGTCGATCTCCGCGATATCGATGCCTTCCGCCTTCAGATCCGCTTCGATCTGCGCCAAGGAGTCCCGCGTGCCATAGGAGGCAATGTCGCCGGCTTTCAGCGCTTCCTCGAGCAGGGTCGACTGGTATTCCTCGGGCAAGCTGTCGAACCAGCCGGCGCTGGTGATCATGCCGGTGATCAGATTGATATGGCCGGTCAGGGTGATGTTCGAGATCACCTCGTCGAGCTTCGCGCCGACTACGGCGGGAAGCTGGGCCTCGGCCGCGTCGATGGTCTTGGTCTGCATCGCATTATAGACGTCGGCCCAGGGCAACGGGGTCGGCTCCGCACCCATGGCGCGGATCGTACCGGTCCAGACCGGCGCGCCAGGCGTCCGCATGCGGACGCCCGCGAGATCTTCGGGGCCGTTGATCGGCTTGTTGGTCAGCAGGTGCCGTTCGCCCTGCCACCAGTTGAAGGACAGAACCTGCAGACCGGAGCCGTCGGCGAGCTTGCCGGCCCAGTCAGCGAACATGTCGGAGGTTACGACCTTGCGGATGCCGTCATAGCCGGAGGCGAGGAACGGCGCGCCGAGAATGCCAAACTCGTTCTGGAAGACGGCGAGACGTCCGCCATCGACGATCACCGCAACCGGCGCGCCGGCGCGAGCCTGTTCGAGCACGTCTTCATCCGGACCGAGCTGCGAATTCGGAAACAGGCGAACCTCGACGGCGCCATCGGTCGCCTTGGCGACATTGTCACGGAAGGCCTCGAGGCCCTTGTATAACGGGTCGCTGGTGGCCAGCGCAGTGTTGATGCTCAACTGGTAATCCGCGGCAAGTGCGCCGGTCATGCCGACCGCGAGCGCAGTCGCAGCTATGAGAGACTTGATCTTGAGATGTTTCATGGGCTTTCTCCTCCTCACAACGCCGGAAACGACGCTTTCCTCGTTTGACTGGAGACTAGTATGGTAGTATATGACGAGTCAAGATGACCTTGAATTCCGACTTCGTTGCCGCGCTTGATATCGGCACCCAGCCGCGTCCCTCCACGATGGGGAGCCATGTCTTCGACGTGCTGCGACAGGCCATCATCCAGCTCAAGCTGAAGCCGGGCAACGCCGTCTCCGAGACAGAGATCGCCAAGCAACTGGGCGTATCGCGCCAGCCCGTGCGCGAGGCGATCATCAAGCTCGCGGATGCGGGCCTTGTGGAAGTTCGCCCGCAGCGCGGCACCTATGTGCTGCTGATTTCGGAACGCGAGGTGAAAACCGCCCGGTTCCTGCGCGAGGCAATCGAGGTCGCCATCGCGCGCAAGGCCTGCGAGACGACCGGGCCGAAGGAAGCGGCGGAATTGCGCGCCTGTATCGCCCGGCAGAAGATGGCCGAGGACAGCGGCGTCTATACGGAGTTCCTGCGGCTCGACGAGCAGTTCCACCAGACGATCGCCCGCATCGCCGATTGCGAAAGCGCCTGGAAAGTGTTGGAAGGGCTGAAGGCGCAAATGGACCGGGTGCGCTTCCTGTCGATCCCGATGGCGACGCCAGTGCCGACGCTGATCGCGCAGCATGGCGACATCGCCGAGGCGATCATCGCCGGCGATCCGGACCGGGCCGAGGATGCGATACGGGTGCATTTGCGCGAGATCCTGAAATCGCTGCCGAAATTGTCGGCGGAGCATCCCGACCTTTTCGTGGAATAACAGCCGGAACCCGGCCAACAAGAAAACGCGGCGATAATCCGCGACAGGGAGAGTAACGGGAATGCGACGGACATGGCGCTGGTTCGGGCCCCAGGACCGGGTGACGGTCGACGACATGCTGCAGGCAAGCGTCGAAGGCGTCGTCTCGGCATTGCACCACGTGCCGACCGGCGCGGTTTGGAGCGCCGACGAAATCGCGCGGCGCCAGTCGGAGATCGCGCGGATGAAGGACGGCACGCCATCCGGGCTCTCTTGGGAAGTCGTCGAAAGCCTTCCCGTTTCCGAGGACATCAAGAAACAGAGCGGTGCGTGGCGCGAGCATATCGAGGCCTACAAGACGAGCCTTGCCAATCTCGCTGCCGCCGGCATCGAGGTCATCTGCTACAATTTCATGCCGGTGCTGGACTGGACGCGCACCGACCTCGCATGGCGCCTGCCGACCGGCGGAACCTGCATGCGTTTCGACATGATCGATTTCGCCGCCTTCGACATTCACATTCTCCAGCGTGACGGCGCGCGCGCCGACTTCCCGGACAATACCGTCGAGCAAGCCGATGAACGCTTCGCGATGATGAGCGAGGACCGCCAAAAGCAGCTCGCCAAGAATGTGGTTTTCGGCCTGCCCGGCGCGGCCGAACACATGACGCTCGACATGGTGCGGACGCATCTCGCAGAATATGACCGGATCTCGCCGGAGGCGCTTCGACAGCACCTGATCGATTTTCTTTCCGAGGTCGTGCCGACGGCGGAGAGCCTCGGCCTGCGGATGTGCTGCCATCCCGACGACCCGCCCTTCGGGCTACTTGGGTTACCGCGGGTGATGTCGACGGAGGCTGACTACACGCAGGTTCTCGACGCGGTACCGAGCAATGCCAATGGCGTGACATTGTGCGCCGGTTCGCTCGGCGCGCGTCCGGATAACGACCTGCCGGGCATGATGGAACGCCTCGGCGACCGGGTGCATTTCCTGCATCTGCGCAATGTCAAACGCGAGACGCAGGCGCAGCGCGGCTCGTTCCACGAAGCGGAGCATCTGGGCGGCGACACCGACATGGTGGCGCTGATCGCGGCGGCGCTCGCCGAGGAAGCGAAACGCCGTGCCGCGGGACGCAGCGACAGCTCGATCCCCTTCAGGCCCGATCACGGCCAGGACATCATGGACGATCTCGGCCGGCAGGCGCAGCCCGGCTACCCGGCGATCGGGCGGATGAAGGGGCTCGCGGAATTGCGCGGCATCGTCACCGCGCTTTCGCATGAGCGCTACGGCGCGGCGCACGGGGGCAACGCCTAGGCCGCCCGTTCGTAGACGAGGCCTGCGCTGTCATCGAGGACGATCGGGCCGCCGGCATAAGCCTCGTCGATCGACGGGGTCTTCAGGATCAGGCGCCAGCCCGTGCCCTGGATGCCCGGAACGGGCAGCGTCAGCGGATCGAACTCGCCGGTTTCGCCGCCTTCCATATGGGTGACGGTAAAGACCTGATTGCCGTTCGGGGCGTGGCGCAGGCATACGAAGACCGTGCGCCCGTCGACCGGACGCAAATAGTCGAACGTGTCATTGGCGCCGAGATTGTCGCGCAGCCATCCATTGGAACGCCGGAATTTGCGCAGCGCCAGCATGAAGCCGGTCTGGCTCGGATCGAGCAGCGGCAGCGAATGGGACACGTTGCAGTATTCATGCATGTCATCCATCCAGGCGCGGGCGATTATCTTCAGCTCGTCCGGCGTGAAGACATCCGGGCCTGACAGTTTCGGCTCGACCGCGTTCAGCAGGCCGGCGATCTTGTCGAGATCGTATTCGGTCACCTCCACCAGCGCCGGCAGGATCTCGAAGAAGCGCACGAGTTCCTCGCGCGTCGTAAAGCCGATCTCTTTCAGGCGGCGAAAGGCCGACGGCACCGAATAGGAATATTCGTCCACCTGCCATTTCAGCGAGATCGCCTCCTCGGCGACAACCTTCACGCCGTAGCGGTCGTCCTGATTGCGGATGAAACCCCAGCTTGCCCGTGCCGCGGCGTTGAGGAAGTCCATCGGCACGCCCGGCAGGGCCGCATAGGTCAGCATCGAGACCGCGGGATTGTCATAGGCGGTGTCGAGGATCTCCATGCGCGTGCGGCCAAGACGGGTGTTGATGTTGAGCTTCGGATTGACCTGCGTGCCGCGGCGCAGCGTATCGTGGTTGGCGGTGCCGGAAATCCAGTTGGCGCCGTGGCTCGCGATCTCGCGGATGCGCCAGTATTTCGACAGCCAGAAGCCGTAGATGAACGGCGTGTTGTGGGCGAATGTCAGCGGTCCCCACTGGAAGATATCCTGGTCGCCCAGATTTTCGATCACCGCGCGGTAGGTCGACGACAATTCCCAATCTTCCTGCGGCCAGGGGCGGCCGTCCTCGAAAACGAACCATGGCCGGAATTGCGTGCCCGCAACCTCCTGCTCCACTTCCGTCATCTGCCGCAGATAGTCGTCGTCGTGTTGCAGCGACTGGGTATGAGGATCCCACCACTTGAAGTCCTGGGCGCCGTCGACGCGCACGCCGTCGGCGCCGTAATTCACCTTGCGGCGCTGCATCTCCAGCAGGATCGCGCGGACTGCGGGGTTCTTGTACTCCAGGTTCTGGCCATACATGTTCGGCCCGGCGAAGAAATGCGGATTGAGCGCATCGAGGCCCTGATTGTCGGAATGGCCGAAGACCACGTCGAAAACGAGCTTCTTCGGCTTGGTGGGGAAATTGTGCAGGACGGCGGCGAGATCGACCAGCTCATCCGGACGGCCGCTTTCAAGTAGCACCGGGTTGACGGCGCCCATGCCGGCGATGACGACGTCGTAGCCCCAATTCGTCGTATCGGGCCGCGTCAGCTCGACGGAGACCGAGCTGTCCGTCCCATCGGATTCCTGCCAGAAATCCGGTCCCGTCTCATAGACCGTCGTCGGCTCGACGGGGAGCAACTGAACCGCATCGTATCCGAGATAGAGCGCATCGCCCTGCTCCAGCGGCAGATCGGCGCGCAGGCGCTCCGACAGGCGCTCGAAATGGCGCGCAAGGCTCGCCAGCGTGCCGCCGGCGGTGGCTGTCGGGACATGGATCTGAAGAATGTTGGTCGGCGGGCCGAAACGGTGGGGGCCGTCGCCGGCCAGCGCCTCGTAATAGCCCCGGTCGGCGCGCGCGGCCTGCATTGCCCCGGTGTCGTAGAGCTCCGCCGGCGCCATGGCGCCGAACGGCATGGATGCGGCCAGAGGATCGAGGATACGATGCCAATCGCCGGCCGCATCGCGCCAAGCCAACGCATAGAAATCGCCGATCGTGTCGCGCGTGCCCGCCTTCAGGCCGGAGACACAGGCGAATGTGTGCGCTTCGTAGCGCATGACCGGAAGATAGATACGCTCGAAAGTCAGCGTCTGGTGCGAGCGGGTCAGGTCAATATCGTCGGACGGCTCGATGATCTCCAGGAACACGTCGCCATCGGGGACGCGGTGATCGAGCAGTTCCGGCGTCCAGAAACCGAATTCGACGAGATCGCCGGTTTTTTGCGCGCCGAGGCGGCGGGCGATGACGGCTTCCGCGTCGAAGGCCGTCGGCTGCGTGGTCAGCTGCTCGCGGCACCAATCGACGAGTTCTTGCGTGGCCTCGGCGTCGAGGCTGGCGCGGTCCTTTAGGGACATGGGCTGTCTCCCGTGCTTTGCGGGCCGTGGAGACCCTTTTTCTTCAGGTTTTCACATCCGGCGCGGTTCGGCCGGTGTGGGCTTTGATGCCGGCGATCTCGTCGGCGGCGGAGATGACATCGGCCAGGGCTTCCTGCGCATCGCGGTGGATCTTCGACGGGTCCGTCTCGACATCTTCCAGATAGACACGCAGCGTCGCGCCGACAGTGCCGGTGCCGGACAGGCGGAAAACGATGCGCGCGCCGCCGGCAAAGCCGATGCGGATGCCCTGGTTCTCGGAGCGCGATCCGTCGACCGGATCATCATAGGCAAATTCGTCGGCTGACTCGACCGCAAGACCGGAAAAATCCTGGCCCGGCAGATCCGCGAGCTTGCCGCGCAATGCGTCCATAAGCGCATTCGCCTTTTCGGTCTCGACACCCTCGTAGTCATGGCGCGAATAGTAGTTGCGGCCATATTCCTCCCAATGCGCCGTCATGATGCTGGCGACCGGCTGGCGCTTCACCGCCAGGATGTTGAGCCAGAGAAGCACCGCCCAGAGACCGTCTTTTTCACGGACATGGTCGGAGCCGGTGCCGGCGCTCTCCTCGCCGCAAAGCGACACGCGGCCGGCATCGAGCAGATTGCCGAAGAACTTCCATCCGGTCGGCGTCTCGTAGCAGTCGAGCCCCTTGGCGGCGGCGACGCGGTCAAGCGCGCGGCTGGTCGGCATCGAGCGGGCGACACCCTTCAGCCCGCCGGCGTAACCGGGCGCGAGATGGGCGTTGGCGGCGAGCACGGCGAGGCTGTCGGACGGCGTCACATAGACATTGCGCCCGACGATCATGTTGCGATCGCCGTCGCCGTCGGAGGCCGCGCCGAAGTCGGGCGCGTCGTCGCCGAACATGGCGTCCATGAGGTCCTTCGCCCAAATCGGGTTCGGGTCCGGATGGCCGCCGCCGAAATCGGGCGACGGCACGGCGTTGACGACGCTGCCATCCGGCGCGCCGAGTTTCTCCTCCAGAATGGCTTTCGCGTAGGGACCTGTCACGGCATGCATGGCGTCGAAGCGCAGGCGGAACCCGGAGGAAAGCAGGCCGCGGATCGCGTCGAAATCGAACAATGTCTCCATCAGCGCGGCATAGTCGGCGACGGGATCGACGATCTCGATTTCCATGCCCGCCAGTTCCGTCGTACCGAGCTGCGACAGGTCGATGTCGTGCGTCTCGACGATGCCGTAGGACGTTACCTGCTTCGACGCCTCGAAGATGCGGTTGGTCACCTCCTCGGGCGCCGGGCCGCCATTGGCCGTGTTGAACTTGACGCCGAAGTCCTCCTTCGGCCCGCCGGGATTGTGGCTCGCCGACATGATGATGCCGCCATCGGTCTCGCGGATGCGGATCAGGTTGGAGGCGGCGGGCGTGGACAGCAGCGCGTTCTGCCCGACGATCACCCTCTTCGCGCCGGAGGCCGCAGCCATGCGCAGGATCACCTGGGCGGCGCGGTCGTTGAAATAGCGGCCGTCGCCGCCAAGCACGAGCGTCTTGCCCTCGACCCCGCCGATCCCGATCCAGATCGACTGGATGAAATTTTCGAGGAAATGCGGGCCCATGAAGACGTGGGTTTTCTTGCGCAGGCCCGATGTTCCCGGCTTCTGGCCTTCTATGGGCGTCGTCTGAACGGTGATGCGTTGCATGGCTTGCCTCCTACCGGCCAGAATTCTTCATGATTTCGGCAGTTCGCGCAAAGCGGTCGTCGGCGACAAAGCCGGATGCCTGTTCAGGCAGGCGTCGCCGCCAGTTCGGATGCTCGAACACGGTGCCGGGAAGATTGGCCTGTTCTTCCAGCCCCAGAATATCCTCCGCCTGCGATGCCACAAGCCGGGAAGCGGAACCGGCGAGAAATCCGTGCAGCGCGTCGACCGAGCCGTCGTGATTGCCGATGACATGATCGAAGGCGGCCACATCGTCGCGACGGCGGTGTCGTTCCTGCGCCGCATGGTCGCCATCCATGTGGCCAAGGCGTTCGCGCCAGTCGATATCCAGTCCCTTGCGCCAGCCGCGCCAGGTCGGCAGATCATGCGAGGCAAAGGCGGCAAGCGTTTGCGGATCGTAGGCCGAGGACGGCAGGAACCCGCCGCCGCCATGCCAGTCGCGCTCGAAGACCGAAACGCGGCAGCCAAGAATGCCGGAATTGTGCAGATCGGCGCGTAATCCCTCGGGGATATTGCCGAGATCCTCTCCGATGATCGATGCGCCGGCTCGCGCCGCCTCGATGCGCGCAACCGCCAGCATGGCGGGTTTCGGCATGGCGACATAGAGACCCGGCAGATCCTGCGGACACCAGAAGGTGCGGTCGAAGCCGAGAATATGGTCGATGCGCAACAGGCCGCAAAAGCGGAACTGTTCGCGCAGCGTTTCGGCGAGCACCGTGAAGCCGGTTTCTGCCATGGCGCGCGGCGAAAGCGGCGCAACGCCCCAGACCTGCCCGTCGGCCGAAAAGGCGTCCGGCGGCGCGCCGAGCGAAACGCCGCGGGCGAATTGAGACGGTTCCGCCCATGTCTCCGCGCCGGCCGGATGGGTGCCGACCGCCAGATCGAGATAGAGGCCGAATTGCATGCCCGCATCGTGGCCGGCTTTCTGCGCTTCGGCGAGCTGCGTTTCGGCAACCCATTGCAGCCAGGCATGGAAGCGCAGGCGATCCGGATTGGCCAAGGCGAAATCGCGCACCGGCTCCGTGGCAAGATCGCGAAACGCTTCCGGCCAGTCCGTCCAGTATGGGCCGTGGACTTCCGACAGCGCCTGATGGATGGCGAAGCGCTCCAGCTCCGGCCCGCGCGCGGCCCGCCACGCGTCGAAGGCCGGATCGCCCGCGCCGGCGCAAAATTGCGCATAGGCATCGCCAAGGGCTTTCTTCCTGCGGGCAACCGATTCCGGATATTCGATCAGGTCGCTCTCGTCGGCCGGCCCCTCCGTACCGGTCTCGATGTGGATCGCGTTGAGATGGCGGCGGCTCGACGGCGCGTAGGGACTGTAATTGAGCGGGTCTTCGGGAAAGCCGGCGTGGACCGGATTGATGCCCAGAAAGGCCGCGCCGAGACCGCCGAGCGCACCGGCCGCGCGGGCAAGATCGCCATAGGTACCGAGCCCGCCGCCCCTCTCCGGCCTGAGCCCGTAAAGGGGCAAGGTGACGCCCCATGCGCGGTGCGGTTCGGGCAGGCGTTCGGGGGCCGCCAGGACGGTCGTGACATTGTCGCCAATGACAAGCCTGTGCCGACCGAGGCAAAGATGCCCAAGTTCGAGTTCATGCGCCGCGTGGCCCTCGCGGATTTCGCCATCGGCGCATTCGAGCCGCCATTCGGCTTCGCCTTCTCCGATCGCAAAGCGCGCAGAATCGTCGGCGCGAGCCACCACCCATTCGGGGAGACGCCTGCGGGAACGCGCATCCTGAAGGCGATGCAGGCTGTCTGCGGCATCGGCATCGGTTTCGGCGGGCAGGCCGAGCGCGCCGAGCACCGCGCGGATGCTTTCCGGCGGTGCCTCGCGCCATTGGCCCGCACCGTCATGAAAGCGTGAAATCAGACCGGCTGCAGCCGCGAGCGCTTCAAGCGCTTCGCCCATCAATCCTTCTCCTGAACCAGAACGACCACGGATGCTTCGGAGACCCTGATCTTCCCGCCGGAAACCGGTTTCGGATCCGCCTCGGGATGAGCGGTGTCGATTTCCAGTTTCCAGTGCAATCCCTCGGGATCGTCGGGGGCCTTCACTTCCACCGCCGAGCCGGCGTTGAAGACGGCGAAGATCGCGGTTTCGAGGGCCGCGTAGGGCGGCGTGCCGGATGCGGTGCGCATTTCCACGCAGACGAGGCGCAGATCCGGGTTATGCCAGTCATCGCTGGTCATCGGCGTGCCGTCGGCACGGCTCCAGAACAGATCCTCCTTGCCGTCGATCGCGCGTTCGCGCGAGTGCAGAAAGCGCTTCTGGCGCAGGATCGGGTGGGCCTTGCGAAACGCGATCATGCGCCTGGTGAATTCGAGAAAGCCGTCGTCGCCGTTCTCCCAGTCGATCCAGCTGATTTCGCTGTCCTGGCAGTAGGCGTTGTTGTTGCCGCCCTGGGTGTGGCCGATTTCGTCGCCGGCGAGGATCATCGGCGTGCCCTGGGCGAGCAGCAGCGTCGCCATCATGTTGCGGCGGCGGCGCTCCCGGGCGGCGAGAATGCCGATATTCTGGGTCTCGCCCTCGGCGCCGAGATTGAAGGAATAATTCTCCGAGTGTCCGTCGCGATTGTCCTCGCCATTGGCCTCGTTGTGCTTGGAATTGTAGGAAACCACATCGGCGAGCGTGAACCCGTCATGGGCGGAGAGGAAATTGACCGAAGACGTCGCGGGGCGGCCGGAATGGTCGAATTGCAGCGCCGAGCCGGTGAGGCGGTCGGCGAGGTCCGGCGCGCGGCCGGGATCGCCGCGCCAGAAGCGGCGCACGCCGTCGCGAAACCTGTCGTTCCATTCCATGAAGGGCGGCGGAAAGGCGCCGAGCTGATAGCCTCCGGGCCCGATATCCCAGGGCTCGGCGATCAGCTTGACCTTTGTCAGCACGGGATCCTGGCGCACCGCGTCGAAGAAAGCCGCGCCGCGATCGAAGCCGGTCGGCGTGCGTCCGAGCGTCGAGCACAAATCGAAGCGGAAACCGTCGACATGCATCACCTCGACCCAGTAGCGCAGCGAATCCATGACCATGCGCAACACCATGGGATGGTCGAGATTGAGCGTGTTGCCGGTGCCGGTGTCATTGACGTAGTAGCGCGGGTTCTGTTCCAGCCGGTAATAGGAGCGGTTGTCGAGCCCGCGGAACGACAGCGTCGGACCGAGTTCGTTGCCCTCGCCGGTGTGGTTGTAGACCACGTCCATCAGCACCTCGATGCCGGCGGCATGGAACCGGGCGACCATGGTCTGGAACTCGGCGATGTCGCCTTCGTGCAGGTAGCGCGGCTCCGGCGCGAAGAAGCCGATGGTCTGGTAACCCCAATAGTTGGTGAGTTCGCGCTCGACGAGGAAACGGTCATTGAGGAACGCTTGCGAAGGCAGAAGCTCGATCGTCGTGATGCCGAGCTTGACCAGGTAGTCGAGCATCGGTTCCGAGGCGAGGCCGAGGAACTTCCCGCGCGGCGCGGCGTCGGGATGCAGCTGCGTCATGCCCTTCACATGCGCCTCGTAGATGATCGTCTCGGCGATGGGCGTGTCCGGCGGCTCGTCGTCGCCCCAGGAAAAGGCGGGATCGACAACGACGCATTTGGGCATGAAGGGCGCGCTGTCGGTCTTGTCGTAGCTCAGATCGTCGCGCTTCATGCCGATCTCGTATCCCATCAGCGCATCCGACCATTTCGGATGGCCGGTCAGGCGCTTGGCATAGGGATCGATCAGGAGCTTGTTGGGATTGAAGCGATGGCCCTCGTCGGGCCGGTAGGGGCCGTGGGCGCGGTAGCCATAGAGCTGGCCCGGGCGCAGGCCCGGAATGTAACCGTGCCAGACATCGCCGTCGCGCTCCGGCAGGTCGAGCCGCTTTGTCTCGGTCTCGCCGTCTTCGGAAAACAGGCACAGGGTCATCCGGCTGGCGTGCTCGGAGAAGACCGCGAAATTGACGCCGTCGCCGTCAAAGGTCGCGCCAACGGTCGCCGGGTTGCCGGCGTAGAGCGAGAAATCCACTGTCATGGATGCGTTCCGAGACTTTCATAAAGGGCGGCGTAGCGCGGCGCGGAGGCCGACCAGCCGACAGGATGGGCCATGGCGCGGCGCTGCATGCGTTCGAAGGCCGGCTTGTCCGCAAAGACGTCGCACAGGCGCACCAGCGCGGCGGACAGCGCGTCCGCGGTCACGGGATGGAACTGGAAGCCGGTCGCGACATCGGCGGCGACGGCAGCGTCATTGGCGTTGATGATCGTGTCCGCCAGGCCGCCGGTCATGGCGACGACCGGTATGGCGCCATAGCGCAATCCGTAGAGCTGGGTCAGGCCGCAAGGCTCGAAGCGCGACGGCACGATGACCGCGTCGCCGCCGGCCATCATGCGATGCGACAAGGGTTCGTCATAGCCGATGCGCGCCGAGACCTGCGGCATGACTTCGGCCGCCTCGAGCCAGGCTTTTTCCAGAGCGGCGTCGCCGGACCCCAGAAGCGCGACCTGGCCGCCGCGGGCGACGAATTCCGGCAAGGCCTGGAGCAACAGGTCGAGGCCCTTCTGCTCGGTCAGCCGCGAAATGACCACCGCCAGCGGACCGTCTGTCTGCGCCAGACCGAATTCCTCGATCAGCCGGCCGCGATTGGCGGTTTTCTTCTTCGGCGATTTGTAGTTCGCGATCGCCGGGTCCGTTCTCGGATCCCAGACCGCTTCGTCGATGCCGTTCAAAATGCCGACGAGATCGGCCTGCCGGGCGCGCAGGACGCCGTCCAGCCCCATGCCGAATTCGGGCAGCATCAACTCGCGCGCATAGGTGGGGCTGACGGTCGATAGCTTGTTGGAAAATTTCAGGCCGGCTTTCAGGGCGTCGATCTGGCCGTAGAATTCGAAGCCTTCGGGGTGGAAGCCCCATTGCGGCAGTTTCAGCGCTTTCAGTTTCGCGGCGGGCGCGAGCCCGTGGAAGGCGATGTTGTGGATCGTCAGCAGTGTGCCGACCCGCCCGGCAGCCTCCATTTCGTGCAAATAGACCGGGACGAGCCCGGCCTGCCAGTCATGCAAATGCAGGACCTCCGGTCGCCAGTTTCCGACGCCTTCCGCTGCGATGGACGCGGCCATCCAGCTCAGTGCCGCAAAGCGTTCGGGATTGTCCGGCCAGTCCTTGCCGTTGGGGCCGAGATAGATCGAGCCTGCCCGATCGTAGAGATGCGGCGCATCGAGCACGAGGAGGTCGAGCCCAGCGACCTTGCCCCCCATAAGGCGAGCCGGTCCGCCCATCAGATCGGTTTCGACGCGCAGTTCGCGCGGCCGCTTGAGGGCCTTCATCACCGCCGGATAGCCCGGCAGCAGGGTTTTCAATTGCCAGCCTTCGGCGGCCATGGCGCCGGGCAGCGCTCCCGCAACGTCGGCAAGTCCTCCCGTCTTGACCAGAGGCGCACATTCCGACGCCACGGACAGAACTTGCCTCATCCGGCGGCTCTCCGATCCAACATATCCTGGGTGATCAAGGTGACTCCGTTATCGCTGACGCGGAACCATTTGGCATCTTCCTCCGGGTCCTCGCCAACAACGAGGCCGTTCGGGATCACCACGCCCCGGTCGATGACGACATTGGTCAGCCGCGCGGAGCGTTCGATCGTGACATAGGGCAAGACCACCGCGTGATCGAGCACCGAGTATGAATTGGAATGAACGCCGGTAAACAGCAGCGAATTGCGCACCTCCGTACCGGAAATGATGCAGCCGCCGGAGACGAGACTGGACACCGCGCTGCCGCGCCGGGTTTCCTCGTCATGTACGAATTTGGCCGGCGGCATGATTTCCGAATAGGTCCAGATCGGCCATTGGCGGTCCCAAAGATCGAGATCCGGCGAGAAGTCGGTCAGGTCGATATTGGCCTTCCAGAACGCGTCGACCGTCCCGACATCGCGCCAATAGGCCGGAGCATCGGGAGATACCTTCACGCAGCTTCGCGAGAAGCGGTGCGCGACGGCCTTGCCGTTCTTGACGATGTCGGGGATGAGATCGCCGCCGAAATCATGGCGTGAATTCGGATCGGCCGCATCCTTGATCAAGAGATCGCGCAGGAATTTCCAGTCGAAGACATAGATGCCCATCGAAGCAAGCGCGACGGTCGGATCGTCGGGCGTGCCCGGCGGATCGGCCGGTTTTTCGAGGAAGTCGGTTATGCGATCGTCGGCATCGATCGCCATCACCCCGAACGCGGTGGCTTCCTCGCGCGGCACGGTGAGGCAGCCGACCGTGACATCGGCGCCGCTTTCGACGTGATGGCGCAGCATCACCTCGTAATCCATCTTGTAGACGTGGTCGCCGGCGAGAATGAGGACATAATCGACATCGTAGCTGTCGACGATATCGATATTCTGGGTCACCGCGTCGGCCGTGCCGAGATACCACATGTTTTCGTCGACGCGTTGAGAAGCCGGCAAAATATCGAGATATTCGTTGCGCTCCGGGCGGAAGAAGTTCCAGCCCCGCTGGCAATGGCGGATCAGCGAATGCGCCTTGTACTGGGTGGCGATCGCCATCTTGCGGATGCCGGAATTCAGCGCGTTGGACAGGGCGAAATCGATGATCCGCGCCTTGCCGCCGAAATAGACCGCGGGCTTGGCGCGGCGGTCGGTCAGTTCTTTCAGCCGGCTGCCCCTGCCGCCGGCTAGGACGAACGCCATGCTTCTGTTCGTTAGTCGGGAAACCGCCATGCCACCATCTCCTCCCTGTTCTCAGGTCTCGTAGGTCAGGATAACAGTCGAAAGCGGCGGCAACGTTACACGCGCCGACGCCGGCTGCCCCTGGAATCCCTCACCCGTGGCCATAACGCCGCCGAGGTTGCCCCGGTTGCCTCCGCCATAGATTTCCGCATCGGTGTTGAGCGCTTCGCGCCACTTTCCCTCGATCGGCAGGCCGCACAGCCAGTCGCGACGCTCCACCGGCGTGAAGTTGCAGATGACGACAACCGGCGGATCGTCGGGGCCGCCACGGCGCAGCCAGGCATAGATGGAATCCTCGACCGCATTGGCCTCGATCCACTGGAAGCCGTCTTCCTCGCAATCCTTCACATGCAGCGCCGGCATGGCGCGGTAGAGCGTGTTGAGATCGCGGACCAGCCGCTGGATGCCCTCATGGTTGGGATATTGCAGGACGCCCCAGTCGACCTCGCCGGCCTGTTTCCATTCCGCCGGCTGGGCGATCTCGCAGCCCATGAACAGAAGCTTCTTGCCGGGATGCCCCCACATGAAGCCGTAATAGGCGCGCAGATTGGCGAAGCGTTCCCATTCATTGCCGGGCATGCGGGCGAGCATCGACCCCTTGCCGTGCACCACCTCGTCGTGGCTGATCGGCAGGATGAAGTTTTCCGAAAAGGCGTAGTGCAGGCCGAACGTCATCTGGTGGTGATGATATTTCCGGTAGATCGGCTCGAGCTTGATGTATTCGAGCGTGTCGTTCATCCAGCCCATGTTCCACTTGTAGCCGAAGCCGAGCCCGCCGGTGTCGACCGGGCGCGACACGCCGGGGAAACTGGTCGATTCCTCGGCCACCGTCATGATGCCGCCGACCTCGCCATAGACGGTCGTATTCATGCGCTGGAGCATGTCGATCGCCTCGAGGTTCTCGCGGCCGCCATGCTTGTTGGGCACCCATTCGCCGTCCTTGCGCGAATAGTCGCGGTAAAGCATCGATGCGACCGCATCCACGCGCAGCCCGTCCACATGATATTCTTCGAGCCAGTAAAGCGCGTTGGAAATCAGGTAGTTGGCGACCTCGACACGGCCGTAGTTGAAGATCAGCGTGTTCCAGTCCTTGTGGAACCCCTCGCGCGGATCGGCATGCTCGTAAAGCGCGGTGCCGTCGAACTGGCCCAACCCGTGCGCATCGGTCGGGAAATGGCCCGGAACCCAGTCGAGAATGACGCCGATGCCCTTTTCATGGGCGGCCTCGACGAGATCGCGGAATTCATGCGGCGGTCCGTGGCGGATGGTTGGCGCGAAGAGACCGACGGGCTGATAGCCCCAGGACCCGTCGAAGGGGTGCTCCGACAGGGGCAGGAACTCGATATGGGTGAACCCCATATCGTGGACGTAATCGACCAGTTCCACCGCCGCCTCCTTGTAGGAGAGCATGCGGTTGTCTTCCTTGTGGCGGCGTTTCCACGATCCGAGATGCACCTCGTAGACGGAGATCGGCGCGGTGCGGGCGTCGCGGCCGGCGCGTTCGTCCATCCAGCGCTGGTCCTTCCAGCCATAGCCCGAAATGTCGCGCACGATGGATGCGGTTTCCGGCGGATGCTCCGCGCCGAAGCCGATCGGATCGGCTTTCAGCGGCTGGACCGTCCCGTCGGCACCGACGATGCGATATTTGTAATGAGTGCCCTCGCCGATGCCGGGAATGAAGATTTCCCACACGCCCGTCGAGCCGCGGCGGCGCATGACATGGCGTCGGCCATCCCACCAGTTGAAATCGCCGACCACGGAGACGCGCTGCGCATTCGGCGCCCAGACGGCGAAATGGGTGCCATGGGCGCCCTCATGCGTCATGACATGCGCGCCGAGCACGGCCCACAGACGTCGATGGGTGCCCTCGCCGAGCAGATATTCATCCATCTCGCCGATGACCGGGCCGAAGCGGTAGGGATCGTCGAATTCCCAGCTGGCGCCGTCTGCGGAGCCTTTCAGACGATAGGTCTCGCCGTCGGGAATTTCGCCGACGAACACGGAAGGCACTTCGGGAACGGGGGAGAGTTCTATGGTTTCGGAAGGGGTCACGGCGCGTAGCGCTTTGGCGCCCGGATCGTAGGCAACCAGACAGGTCTGGCCATCGATCCGGTGCGGGCCGAGCACGGCAAACGGGTCGTCATGCGACCCATCGGCAATGCGGCGCGCCGTTTCCACGGGGATCAAGGTCTTGATCAGATCGGAAGCGGACATCATGACCTCAAGCTATTCACCTCTCAGGGAATAGCAAGGGTCCAGAAAATTCAATTCGCCCGATCGTCCGATCAGGACGTAACGGAATGCGCCGCCCAGACGTCGTTCATGTAGCCGCGAATGGTGCGGTCCGAAGAGAACCAGCCGGTGCGGGCGGTGTTGTAGGCCGCCATGCGCATCCAGGTTTTCGGATCCTGGTAAACCCGGTCGACTTCGCGCTGCTTGTCGTAATAGGCGGCGAAATCCGAGCAAACGAGGAAATAGTCGGACCAGCGCAGATTGTCGACCACATCGGCGTAACGGTCAGGCTCTCCCGGCGAGAAGGCGCCGGCTTCGATCGCGGCGATGGCCTCGGCCAGATGCGGGCTGGCGTCGATCGCTTTCCTGGCGTGCTCCGCGACAGATCGGCGCGCCACGACTTCCGGAGCGGTCATGCCGAACAGGAAGAAATTGTCGGCGCCGACATGCTCGCGAATTTCCACATTGGCGCCGTCGAGCGTGCCGATCGTCAGCGCGCCGTTCAGCGCGAATTTCATGTTGCCGGTGCCGGACGCTTCCTTGCCCGCCGTCGAGATCTGCTCCGACAGGTCGGCGGCCGGGATGAGGCGTTCGGCCAGCGTGACATTGTAGTTCGGCAAGTAGGCGACCTTCAGCATTTTGGAGGTCACCGGGTCGGAATTGATGGTGCGCGCGACGTCGTTGATCAGGTGGATGATCTTCTTGGCGAAGACATAGCCCGGCGCGGCCTTGCCGGCGAAAATCTTCACGCGCGGCGTCCAGTCCGCATTCGGATTTTCGCGCATCTCATGCCACAGCGCGATCGTCTCCAGAATGTTGAGATGCTGGCGCTTGTATTCGTGGATACGCTTGATCTGGATGTCGTACATGGCGTCCGGGTCGAGCAGAATGCCTTCGGTGTCGCGGACGAAATTGGCGAGATCGACCTTGTTCTTCTTTTTCGCCGCCGCATAGCGATCCAGGAAGCCGGCATCGTCGATATGCGGCTCGATTTCGGTCAGGCGATCGAGGTGGCCGACCCAGTCATTGCCGACCACGTCGTCGATCAGCGAGGAAAGCGCCGGATTGCAGGAAAGCAGCCAGCGCCGCGGCGTGACGCCGTTCGTCTCGTTGACGATGCGGTCGGGATGGAGGCGGTTCAGTTCGGCGAAGACCGTTTCCTTCATCAGGTCCGTATGAAGCGCCGACACGCCATTGATGCGATGCGCCATGATGAAGGACAACTCGCCCATCTTCACATGGTCATGTTCGAGGATGGACGTCTTGCGGGTCGGGTTGCGCCTGGCGTGCAGGTCGTCGATGCGCTCGATCAGTTTCAGATGGCGCGGCAGAAGCGTGCCCATCAGGCCCTCCGACCAGCGCTCCAGCGCCTCGGGCAGCAGCGTGTGGTTGGTATAGGAGAGGCAGGCCTGCGCGATGTCGACCGACTCCTCGAAATCGAGCCCCTTGTCGTCATGCAGGAGACGCACGAGCTCCGGGCCAGCAATCGCCGGATGTGTGTCATTGAGCTGGATCGCGATCTTGTGCGGCAGCTTGCGGAGATCGTCATACTCGGTGAGGAACCGGCGCAGGATGTCGCGCAGCGACGCGGCCGTGAAGAAGTACTCCTGCTTCAGCCGCAGCGTCTTGCCCTGATCGGTGGTGTCGTCGGGGTAGAGAACGCGCGAGATCGTGCGCGCCAGCGCTTCCGGTTCGGCCGCGGCGGCGTATTCGCCCCGGTTGAAGCGCTCGAGGTCGAAGACACGGGTCGGCTTGGCGCTCCACAAACGCAGCGTATTCGCCCATTTCCCCTGCCAGCCGATGATCGGCGTATCATGCGCCGACGCGATGACGCGCTCGTCCGGCTGCCAGACGGCCCGCTCGCCCGCTTCCAGGACGGAGCCGCCGAAACCGATCTCGAAGGCGGCTTCCGGCCGCTCGAACTCCCAGGCATGCCGGCCGCTCAGCCAGGTCTCCGGTTCCTCGACCTGGCGCCCGTCGACGAAACGCTGGCGAAAGAGACCGTGCTCGTAGCGAATTCCGTAGCCGTGGGCCGGGCAGGCGACGGTCGACAGGGAATCGAGGAAACAGGCCGCCAGCCGGCCGAGGCCGCCATTGCCGAGCGCCGCATCCGGCTCGTTTTCCAGAACCGCTTCAAAAGAAACGCCAAGCTCCCGGCAAACCTTCTGAGAGGTCTCCAGGAGACCGAGATTGACGATCGCGTCCTCCAAAAGGCGGCCGATCAGGAATTCCATCGACAGGTAGTAGACGCGCTTGTGCTTGCCGGCATAGGTCGCCCGCGTGGCCGCGAACCAGGGATCGACGATCCGATCGCGAACGGCCAGGGAGAGGGCAACGCGCCAGTCCTGGATATGGGCGTGTTCGGGATCCTTGCCGAACGAGTATTTCAGATGATGCAGCAGGCTTTCGCGCAATTCGGCGTCTGTCATGGTCTGTCCCTTGCCGGTGGCGGCAATCGTCATGTGAAGCTCGGATGAATATGGTCTTGGGAGGCCAAAGCGGTTTTAATCGATTCTATCGCGGATCGCCCATGCTTCCGCAACCCGAATGATCGCAACTACGCGGATCGGGGCGGAAAACAAGCCTGCTTGCGCCACTGTGTTGCGAACACGCCACTTTCGGGACCGCCAAACGGTTTCCAATTGCCGACGAAACGCACTAGAAGGCGCAAAAGACGACTCGCCAGAGGCACGAAATGGCTGACAATCCGATCCGACTGCACAGTGAAGACCTCTCCGACGAGGCCGCGGCGCGATACACCGACGCGATCGCCATCGACACGGAAACGCTCGGATTGAAGCCGCATCGCGACAGGCTTTGCGTGGTGCAGTTGTCATGCGGCGACGGGACCGCGGATGTGGTCCAGATCTCCAAGGGCCAGAAGAAGGCGCCGAACCTGACCCGCCTGCTGCGTGATGGAAAGAAGACCAAGATCTTCCATTTCGGCCGTTTCGACATCGCTGTCCTCAAGCACGCTTTCGGCGTGACGACGACGCCGGTCTTCTGCACCAAGATCGCCTCGCGGCTGACGCGCACCTATACCGACCGGCACGGACTGAAGGACATCTGCCGGGAGTTGCTCGGCGTCGATCTCTCCAAGCAGCAGCAGTCTTCTGACTGGGCCGCGACCGAGTTGAGCGACGCGCAACTGGAATACGCCGCTTCCGACGTTTTGCACCTGCACGCCCTGAAAGCCGTTCTCGAGGAGCGGCTGGCGCGCGAAGGCCGTACGAAAATGGCCGATGCCTGCTTCCGTTTCCTGCCCACGCGCGCCGATCTCGATCTCGCGGGCTGGGACGAGGAAGACATCTTCTCGCATAGCTGAGACCGACTGCATTCCATGCCGCACCCCCTGCTGATCTTCGATTGCGACGGCGTCCTGCTGGACAGCGAGTTCATCTATCTCGACGTCGAACTGGCCTTTCTGCGCGACCTCGGCGTGACCGTCGACTGGGCGACCTATGTGCGCGAATTCATGGCGCTCGGCCCGGCCGACTGGCGCATCAAATATGCCGGCCTGATCCTGCGCGAGACGGGGGAACCGCTGCTCGATGCCGGGTTCGAGAAACTGAAGGCGGAATCACGGCGGCGCGTCGCGGCGGAGTTGAAACCCGTCGACGGTGCCGAGGCGATGCTGGAGAGCCTGACCGGCCCCCGCTGCGTGGCCTCGTCCACGCAACTCGGCTTCCTGCACCGCAAGCTCGACCTCGTCGATTTCTCCCGCTTCTTCGGCAACGGCATCTTTTCGGGCGACATGGTCGAGCATGGCAAGCCGGCACCGGACCTGTTCCTGCATGCCGCGCATGCGATGGGCCATGGCAATGGCGACTGCATCGTCATCGAGGACAGCGCGAACGGGGTGCGCGGCGGCAAGGCGGCCGGCCATTTCGTGATCGGGTTCACCGGCGGCAGCCATTGCCGCAAGGGCCATGACGACACGCTGTTCGATGCGGGCGCCGATATCGTGGTCGACAGCCACGAGGCGCTGACCGACTGGATCGCCGAGGAACTCCGCGCGGCCTGAACCGCATACGGTCAAACCAGCGTTTTGCTCGCCTTCAGGGCGGAGCAGCGAAACAGCCACATTCCGTCATCGTTCATCGTGTCGAGCACCCTGCCGGCGCGGGCGCGGACGTCATCATTCTCGTGCGCGAGGCGTCTTGCGATACGGGCCGATTCTCCGGCGATCTGTCGCGTCATCCGCTGAATGAACGCCTGCGCCCTCGGATCATCCGCACCGTCGATGTCGTTGGCCAGCGCGAAGCGGAACGCCTGGCGGTTTGTTCTCCGGGTGAAATCAACCAGATAGGCAGGCAACGGGCCGCCCGCTGCCGCAACCATGCATCCGGACACCGCCTTGTCCATTTCCGTCTCGACCCTGGCGGGTTGGGATTCGTACAGTTCGACGATCCGGTGAATGCGTTCTCCGTTATCCGCGATCTTGTATTTGGCCATGCCGTTCAGGCCCACCAGTCCGAATGCAAGTATGCCGATAAATCCAATTGCGAGCATTTTGCCCATGATCCGCCCTCACCAAATAACATCTATATTTCTGCTGTATTTACTGATGACGGATGAATGCTTTCGATTTGATTACACATAAGTCCAATCATCATCGAATAAGGCGATACGATCTGGTTATTGCCAATTTAACGACCGCGAGACGCGATCCACTTACGACGCCTGAAACTCGTCATAAGCGAGTTGCAGGTCTTCGATCGACAGGCTTCCCGGCGCGATACCTTCGCGGATCAGCCGCCGGCCGAGTTCGCAGAGGAATACGTTGGCGGGAACCGGAACGCCATGCAGCCGGCCGATCAGCACGATCTCGCCATTGAGATAATCGGTCTCGATCGACCCGACGCCGCGGACCAGGCTTTGGGCGGACGAGGAGCCGGTGCGCTTTACGCCCGGCACCGGCGTGATCCGCATCAGGTCGTCGTGCCGGAACTCCTTGGTGCAGTCGATGCCGGCGGCCTTCAGCGCGGTTTCGGCCTCGGCCTTGGCCAGATCGGCCAGCTTCGACTTGCGCGCCGCTTCGCCCGCCGCCGCGTCGAGGACATTCGACAGGTTCATCAGCAGCTTGCCGTATTTGCCCGGCATGACATCGGCTTCGGGGAATCCCGCGAAACCGGCATCATCCAACGCCTTGCAAATGCCCTCGGCGACCTTGTCGACGCCGCGCGGATAGCGACCGATATTGAAGACCCCGAATTTGGGGCCGCTATTGATCACCACCTCGCCGGGCTTGACGAAATCGGCGGGCATCATGACGACGGCGGCGTAGACATTCGGGAAAAATCTCAGCGCCAGCCTTTCGTTCTCGATACCGTTCTGGGTGCAAACGATTGGCTGGTCGGCAACGCCGCATTTCTGCAGATCCTCCAATGCGGCTCTGGTGTCCTGCGTCTTCATCGCCAGGAAAATGACGTCGTCGGGTCGGAATTCGATCTCGGAGGGCGCTCCCACGCAGGGGACTTTGACGACCGTGTCGATTTCAGGCGCCCTGACGCGCAATCCGCCCGCCCTCACAGCGTCGAGCTGCGCGCCGCGCGCGATACCGATCACGTCGCGGCCGGACCGGGCCAGCATCGCCGCAAGGCCGCCGCCGATGGCGCCAAGGCCGTAGAATACAAATCGCATATGATTATTCCTCAAAAAGACAGGTCTATCGCTCCTTGGAGGAACGCTTTCCGAACACGCCGACGCGCAACATCACTTCGCGCGGAATGTCGTAGGTCGACAAGAGGTGATGGTCGGTTTTCAGGCCGAGATGATCGCGCTGGATGAACAGGACCCAGGCCCGCTCGGCGGCTTCCTGCACCAGATCGTCGCGGTCGCGGTTGGAGCCGGGCGTCGCATCGTGTCGGCGCAGCGCCTCCAGCGCCTCCTCCAGCTGCCGGCCGATGCGGCCGAGCGCCGAAGCGGTTTCCTGCATGATCTCGTAGCCAAAGGCATCGAAACCCTTGCTACCGGCATGGGGATTTCGGCGGGCGAGCGAACGGGGCGGGCGCATTCTTCTTTCCGGACAAGCTTGTCTCGGCAAGATCGGGCGGCCGGCGTTACGGGTCAAGCTTGCGGCCAACAAAAAACCCGCCGGGCGCTGCCGCCCGGCGGGTTATTCTCACGGAGACGCTAAGGCTTAGTTGCCTTCGCGGTTCTTCAGGGCAGCACCCAGAATGTCGCCAAGCGAAGCGCCGGCGTCGGTCGAACCGAACTGGGCAACGGCTTCCTTCTCCTCGGCGATTTCCAGCGCCTTGATGGACAGGGAGATCCGGCGCGTCTTCTTGTCGAACTGCGTGACGCGGGCATCCACCTTCTGGCCGACGGAAAAGCGTTCCGGACGCTGCTCGTCGCGGTCGCGCGACAGATCCGAGCGGCGGATGAAGCTGTCCACGTCGTGATCGACCAGACGCACCTCGATGCCGCCATCGGTGATGCCCGTGACTTCGGCGGTCACGACAGCGTTCTTGCGCAGATCGCCCGAAGCGGCGGCTTCGCCGATCGCATCGCGGCCAAGCTGCTTGATGCCGAGCGAGATGCGTTCCTTGTCGGTGTCGACGTCGAGAACCTGCGCCTGGACCATGTCACCCTTGTTGTAGGTTTCGATGGCCTGTTCGCCGGGCATGTTCCAGTCGAGATCCGACAGGTGAACCATGCCGTCCACATCGCCTTCGAGGCCGATGAAGAGACCGAACTCGGTCTTGTTCTTGACTTCGCCCTCGACCACGGAACCAACCGGATGGGTCTGCGCGAAGGCTTCCCACGGGTTTTCCAGCGTCTGCTTGAGGCCAAGCGAGATACGGCGCTTCTGCGGGTCGACCTCGAGAACGACCACTTCCACTTCCTGAGAGGTGGAGAGTATCTTGCCCGGATGGACGTTCTTCTTCGTCCAGGACATTTCGGACACGTGGATCAGGCCCTCGATGCCCGGCTCGATCTCGACGAACGCACCATAGTCGGTGATGTTCGTGACCGTGCCGGTGATCTTCTTGCCGACCGGGTACTTCGTGCCGATGCCTTCCCACGGATCTTCCTGGAGCTGCTTCATGCCCAGCGAGATGCGGTGAGTTTCCTGGTTGATGCGGATGATCTGGACCTTGACGGTCTGGCCGATCGACAGGATCTCGGACGGGTGGTTGACGCGACGCCATGCCATGTCGGTGACGTGCAGCAGGCCGTCGATGCCGCCGAGATCGACGAATGCACCGTAATCGGTGATGTTCTTGACGACGCCTTCGACGACCTGACCCTCTTCGAGGTTCTGGACGATTTCCGAACGCTGCTCGGCGCGGCTCTCTTCAAGAACGGTCCGGCGCGAAACGACGATGTTGCCGCGGCGCTTGTCCATCTTGAGGATTTCGAAGGGCTGCGGGTTGTGCATCAGCGGGGTGACATCGCGCACCGGGCGGATATCGACCTGCGAACGCGGCAGGAAGGCAACGGCACCGTCCAGATCGACGGTGAAACCGCCCTTGACTTGGTTGAAGATGACGCCTTCGACGCGCTCGCCGGCTTCGAACTTGGCTTCGAGCTTGACCCAGCTTTCCTCGCGGCGCGCCTTTTCGCGCGACAGGACCGCTTCGCCAAGGGCGTTTTCGACGCGCTCGACATAAACTTCAACGGTGTCGCCGACCTTCAGCGATCCGTCCTTGGCCTTGGCGCCGAATTCCTTCAGCGCGATACGGCCTTCGACCTTCAGTCCGACATCGACAATCGCCATATCTTTTTCGATTGCCGTGATGGTTCCCTTGACGACGGCGCCTTCCGAGGTGTCGTGATCTTCAAAGGACTGTTCGAGGAGGGACGCGAAGTCCTCCCGGCTGGGATTCATTTCTGACATTAAAGCTCCTGGGCCCGGAATAATCTCTTCGGGCACGAGCGCCGGCGGGTTGGTGTTGCGTTGCTCCAAAAAGCGATCCGGCCCTCGATCGTCTTGCGGGCCAAAATCCGGCGCGGGGACCGCTTTTCGGAAATTGCTTGCTAGTTTTCGTTCATGGCGGCGTCGACAAAGCCGCGTGCCGCCTGGAACGCGGCTTCTATAGTCATTTCCGACGTATCAAGCAAGTGCGCGTCCACCGCCGGACGCAAGGGCGAATCCGCGCGTCCGGTGTCGCGTTCGTCGCGGCGCCTGATGTCGGCGAGGATCTCGTCGAAATCCGCGCGGCCGCCCCGATTTTCGATGTCGCGCAGACGGCGCCCGGCACGCACCTCCGGGCTGGCGACGACGAACAGCTTCACCTCGGCGTCCGGGCAGACGACTGTGCCGATATCGCGGCCGTCGAGGACCGAGCCTTCCGTCCTTGCGGCGAATTCCCGCTGCTTGTCGACGAGGACCCGGCGAACCTCCGGGAAAACGGCGACCCGCGACGCCGCGTCAGCGACCGCGTGCGCCGACAGGACGCCTCGATTGAGATTGGCGAGATCGATGCGCCGCGCCGCATCCACCGCCGCGGCTTCGTCCTCCAGCGAACCGCCCTCTTCGAGCAGGCGGTGCGCTACCGCGCGATAGGTCAGGCCGGTATCCAGATAGGCGAGGTGATAATAGTCGGCGAGGCGGCGGGCGAGCGTGCCCTTGCCGGAGGCGGCCGGCCCGTCGATTGCGATGGTGATGCTCACGCGGCAGGCTCCATCTTCGCTCCGAGACCCGCCATAAGGTCCAAGAAGCCGGGAAAACTGGTTGCAATCATCGAGGCGTCGTCGACAAGGCTTCCATGCTCGGCGGCCAGACCGAAGACGAGGAAGCTCATGGCGATGCGATGATCGAGATGCGTTTCGACCCGGGCATCCTTCGTCATCGCGCCGAGCCCCTTGCCGCCCGGACGGCCGCGGACCGAGAGGAAGTCGCGGCCTTCCGTGCAATCGACGCCGTTGATTTCGAGCGCGTTCGCGACCGCGGCCAGCCGGTCGCTTTCCTTGACCCGCAGTTCTTCGAGCCCCTGCATCAATGTCTCGCCCTCCGCGAAACTCGCCGCGACGGCGAGGACCGGATATTCATCGATCATCGACGGCGCGCGCTCCGCCGGAACGACGACGCCCTTCAGGTCGGAGGACCGCACGCGCAGGTCGGCGACCTCCTCGCCGCCCTCCCGGCGCGGGTTTTCGACATCGATGACCGCCCCCATTTCCTGCAGGGTCGCAATCAGGCCGGTGCGGGCGGGATTCATCAATATGTTCTCGATCGTGATGTCGGAGCCGTGGGTGATCAGCGCGGCGACGATCGGGAAAGCGGCCGAGGACGGGTCGCCGGGAACGGTGATCTCCTGCCCCGCCAATGCGCTCTGGCCCTCGACGGAGATGTGCCGCACCCCTTGCTTGTCGAGCGTGATATCGATCGGCGCGCCGAAGCCCTTCAGCATGTTTTCGGTGTGATCACGGGTCGCAACCGGTTCGATCACGGTGGTAACGCCCGGCGTGTTGAGCCCGGCGAGCAGCACCGCCGACTTGACCTGGGCGGACGCCACCGGCACCCGGTAGCTGATCGGGTTGGCCGTGCGCGGCCCGTGCAGGCGGATCGGCAGCCTGTCGCCTTCCTCCGCCTCGACCTGGACGCCCATCTGGCGGAGCGGATCGAGGATGCGGCCCATCGGGCGCTTCACCAGCGAGGCGTCCCCGGTAAAGCGGGTTTCCATGTCGTAGACGCCGGCAAGCCCCATGACGAGGCGCACGCCCGTACCGGCATTGCCGAAGTCCAGAATGTCTTCGGGTTCGAGCAGGCAGCCATTGCCGACGCCGTCGACAATCCAGTCTCCGTCCTGGCTGCGGATATTCGCGCCAAAGGCGCGCATTGCCGCCGCCGTCGACAGGATGTCCTGGCCTTCCAGCAAGCCGGCGATACGCGTCCGGCCGGAGGCCAGGCCGCCAAGCATCAGCGCGCGGTGGGAAATCGACTTGTCGCCGGGCACGCGCAGTTTTCCTGAAAGGGCGGTGGACGGGCGCGCGAGGGCGGCTGCCCGGATTCCGGAATGTGACACGAGCGGGTCCCGAACAAGTTGAGCGACAAACCGGGCGCGGCCTAGCACAGCTTCACCGCGAAATCACCTTGTCCGCCCGGTTTCCACCAATGTCGGCACAATGCGAATTCACCTTTGACAGCCATTTTCTTTGTCGCTATGGACCCAAAACATTTTTCAGGACATCAAAGACCCTCGTTCCGCCGCCGAGCCGGGCGGGACACATGGAATTTACCGAGGACGCGACTGTGGCAAAACCGGAATTAGGAACGAAACGCATCTGCCCCGAAACGGGCAGAAAATTCTACGATCTGAACAAGGATCCGATCGTCTCGCCCTATACGGGCAAGACGTATCCGCTGTCCTATTTCGAGGACACGAAATCCGAGACGATCGAGGAAAAGGCCGAAGAGGCGGAAGAAAACACGGCGGAACTCGACGACGAGGAAGACACGGCCGACGCCGAGGTCGTTTCGCTGGAGGATGCCGAGGAGGAAGAGGAAACCGGCAAGGACGACAACCTGCCTGACCTCGGCGACAACACCGACGACGAAATCGACATCGACGACGAGGACGATGACGACACTTTCCTCGCCGACGACGAGGACGATGACGACGACGACGTCGCCGGCATCATCGATGTCAGCGGCGACGACGACGAAAGCTGATAAAAAGCGCGTCGCGGGGACTTGATCTTGCCGCGGCGCGAATGTATCTGACCGCGACCCGCAGGCACCCCAAGCCTGCCGCGATATAGATGGGGCCATAGCTCAGCTGGGAGAGCGCCTGCATGGCATGCAGGAGGTCAGCGGTTCGATCCCGCTTGGCTCCACCATTTCCCCGGAAATAAAATGAATTGATTTTCCGGCCGGAGACGAACCGGTCCGGATTGTCGCGGACCGTGCGGCAGGCGCATCACGGTGCGGAAAAACCGACGCCTTTCGCCTGAAATCCACCCTTGCAGCTATCCGCCAGCGAACCGCGCACCGATCCGACGGTAACGCTGTGCAGCATGAGATAGCCGTTCTGGAAGGCGCGCATCTTCAACAGCAGCAGCGCATTGTCGCGACCGGGCGTCATCGATCCGTCGCCCCGGCACAGCGTCGCCGACAGGTTCGAGAAGCGGCCGATCTTCTCGGGAACCGCCTCGACGATTTGAACGCGCTGGGCGTCGCGCCGCGACGGCATCTTTCCGCCGCTGTCCGATCCGGTCGAACTGCAACCGGCGAGGAATAAAACCAAAAGTGCAATGGCGTAACGCATGATCGTTCCGTTCGGCGGGAATCGCTGTGACGAAGGCGGTTTACCGCGCCTTGTCCCGTTGCGGCAAGCATCCCCGAAACCGTCCCAGCTCGCCCCGCGCCTCGCGACAAGCACCGTTCCTGGACGCGCGCGGCAGCATGGATTGACCGGCTATCAAAGATGGGACTTCAATTAACAGACTCTTTACTGTAACATTTGGCCAGTAAGAGTTTGGCAGCGTACGGATGTAACCGATGCAAAGTGATGTAAAAGTACCACTGCACCCGGTCCGGGCCGAGCAACTCATGATGCTCGCCGAGAAATGGCGGTGCAGTTCCACAGAAGCGATCGAGCGCCTGATCCGCGAAAGGATCACCTCCGGCGATCTGCCGGACAGTACGCCCGGTCTCGAAGTGGCCGCCTTCGGGAACCTCGTCGCCTTCAAGATCGATTTCGACCGGACGCCGCCGATGTCCTGGGACCAGGCGATGAAGATCGGCCAGGCCCTCGACCGTCTCGCGACAGGCGGGATGAACGGCTTCAAATGCGCCTATAGCGAGGACACCGGCATCGTGTTCACCCGCAAGGCCGACGGTTTCTCCGTGACCTTCTCTTCGCCCGGAGACGAGAAGACGAAGGATGTCACCGCGACGATCATCGAAGATCTGGCGCGGCAGTTCCGAACGGCGGCGCTGGCGGCCAAGGCCAACAAGAACGGCAACACGTCCGAACCGGCCTTTGCGAAAACGGACCGGATGGCGGCGCTGCACGCTTAGATACGGGCGCTACTTCTCTTCTTTTTCGCGTGCCCGGATGCGGGCATGGAAGACCTCCGACAGGGTGAGCAACGCCCTGTCGACTTCTGACGGTTCCCAACCGGCGTGGACCGCCCATTCCTTCACCGTTTCCATGTCTTCGGCAAGCGCGCTCGAACGGTCGGAGCCGTCATGCGCCATCTCAAGCTGGCCGACGATCTCCTGTTCGCTCATGCCGGATCGCAGAAGATTGCGAATGAGATCGTCGAAAGACGCCATGATCGCCGCTTCGCAATCGCGATCCCGTCCCCGATAGGGCGCCACTTGTCTCGGTGGTGAAATGCTCATTCTGTCCGGCCGCGCACCACTTCGCCCGGCTCGCGCGGCCTGTCCGGCGAGCGGTTGGGCGCTTCGATGCTTACAAGATTTTGGCATCGGGTAAAGTCCGGCAGATCGTCGCCGGCGCATTTCCGCCGCTCTATCCACGGCAAGCTGCCGCCGAGAAAGGGGTGACCGTATCAGGGCCGCCGCACCGTCGCCGAAAATTCGAAAATATTCGAAAGTCAATGGTGACAAACCGATGATTATCGAAGATAACCGCACACAGCGAACGATGGGAGCAAATCGGTGAACCCGCTGCCGCCTCGACAGATGGACATCATGGAAATCGCCCGCCGCGAAGGCCGGGTCGGGGTCGATACGCTGGCCTCGCGTTTTTCGGTAACGCCGCAGACGATCCGCAAGGATCTGAACGATCTGTGCGACCTCGAAAAACTGTACCGCGTGCATGGCGGCGCGGTATTCCCGTCCAACACGGTCAATCTCGCCTATCGCGCCCGGCGCGAAATCGCGGCCGGCGGCAAGGCAAGCATCGCCGACCGCGCCGCATCGCTGATCCCGGACGGCGCTTCGCTGATCCTCAATATCGGCACGACCGTCGAGCAGGTCGCGCATGCGCTCACCCGCCATAACGACCTGATGGTCATCACCAACAATCTGAATGTCGCGACAACCCTCTACGACGCGCCCGGCATCGAGGTCGTGATATCCGGCGGCATGGTGCGCAAGGCCGATGGCGGCGTCGTGGGGGAAGCAGCCGTCGACCTGATCCGCCAGTTCAAGGTGGACTATGCGGTGGTGGGCGCATCGGCGATCGACGCTGAGGGGGCGCTGCTCGATTTCGACTATCGGGAAGTGCGCGTCGCCCGGGCGATCCTCGAGCAGGCGCGATCGAAGATCCTGGTCGCCGACACAACCAAATTCGAGCGGCGCGCGCCGGTACAGATCGGTCATCTCTCCGATATCGACATTTTCGTCACGGATGCGCGGCCGCCGGAAGACATCGTCGACATCTGCGCGGAGGCGGGCGTCGACCTGATCGTGACGGACGAGGAAAATGGCTGAGACACCGCATTACGACATCCTGGTCATCGGCGGCGGCATCAACGGCGCGGGGATCGCGCGCGATGCGGCGGGCCGCGGCTTTTCCGTCTGCCTCGCCGAAGCCGGCGATTTCGGCGGCGGGACATCCTCGGCCTCGACCAAGCTGATCCATGGCGGGCTGCGCTACCTGGAGTTCTACGAGTTCCGACTGGTGCGCGAAGCGCTGATGGAACGCGAAATCCTGTGGGGCATGGCGCCGCATATCATCCGGCCGCTGCGCTTCGTGCTGCCCTATCATTCCGGCCTGCGCCCGGCCTGGCTGCTGAGGATCGGCCTGTTCCTCTATGACAATCTGGGTGGGCGGAAGCTCTTGCCGGGCACGAAGACGCTTGACCTGACGAAGGACGATGCCGGGAAGCCGCTGAAACCCGGTTACCGAAAAGGCTTCGAATATTCCGATTGCTGGGTCGAGGACGCGCGGCTCGTGGTCCTCAATCTGCGCGATGCGCAGGCGAAAGGCGCGACCGTTCTTCCCCGGACCGCGGCGACAAGCGCCCGGCTGGTCGGCGACACGTGGCAGGTTTCGCTGCACGATCGCGATGCGGACACGCAGTCGGAGATCACCGCCTCGCTGGTCGTCAACGCCGCCGGCCCCTGGGTCGACAACGTGCTGAAATCCGTCTTCGGCCAGAACGACGCGCAGAATGTGCGTTTGGTGCGCGGCAGTCACATCGTCATCGACAGGAAATTCGACCACGACCGGCCCTATATCTTCCAGAACGCCGACGGGCGCATCCTGTTCGCGATCCCCTACGAAACGGACTACACGCTGATCGGGACCACCGACGCGGAGCAGGAGACACTCGAAGAACGGCCGGCGATCACGCCGCAGGAGACCGAGTATCTTTGCCAGATGGCGAGCGAGTATTTCGCCGAGCCGGTGACGACCGACGATGTCGTATGGACCTATTCGGGGGTGCGGCCCCTCTATGACGATGGCGCCTCGAAGGCGCAGGAGGCGACACGCGACTACGTGATCCGCCCCGACACGACGCTCGGCAACGGCCGGCTGATCAACATCTTCGGCGGCAAGATCACCACCTATCGCAGGCTCGCGGAATCGATGCTCGATGAAATCGAGCCGGTGCTCGGCAAGCGCGGCGCGGCCTGGACGAAAGGCGCGACCCTGCCCGGCGGCGACTTTCCGACGACCGGCTTCGACGACCTGGTCAGCGCGATACGGACGGACTATCCGTTGCTCGATGCCACGCTCGCGCGCCGTCTCGCACGGCTTTACGGCACCGACGCGCGGACCATCCTCGACGGCGCGAAAACGAGCGAGGATCTCGGCCGCGATTTCGGCCACGGCCTGACGGAAGCGGAAGTGCGCTATTTGATGAAGGCCGAGTGGGCGCGGTCGGCGGACGATGTCCTGTTTCGGCGCACGAAGCTCGGCATCCGCATGAGCGAGGCGGAGAGACAGGCGCTGGCCGACTGGATGGCGGAACAGGCCGCCTAATCCCGCCCCTCTGAGATATTGCGCTCCATGAGCCGGACATAGAGCCCGGGTGCCAAACGGTTGATCCACCACGCGAGGCGGGCGACGCGGCCGACCGGGATCATGGTGCGGCCCTTGCGAACCCCGTAGAGGATTATGCGCGCGGCCTCGTCAGCGTCCATGTAGTCGATGCCGTCGACGGCCGAACCCGGTCGCGCGATGCCGCCCGGCCGGCTGTCAGGATTGCCGAGATTGGTCGCCACGAATGACGGCGCGGCGATATGCACCGCCACGCCATGCGGCCGCTCCTCGCTGGCAAGCGTTCGGAAGAAGCCTTCCAGCGCGTGTTTCGAGGCCGAATAGGCCGATCGGCGGTGCAGCGGCGCGAAGCCGGCCACCGATGAGACGGCAAGATGCGCGCCCCTGCTCGTCCGCACTGCGTCAAGCAATCCCGCCGCAACATGGACCGCGCCGAAATAATTGACCTCGAGGACCTTACGATGGGTTTCCATAGACATGTCGGCAAAGAGGCCGATCTGGGTAATCCCGGCATTGTAGATGACGAGGTCGACCGAGGGGCGCGTGGCGACGATCTCCGCGCAGGCCCTGCGCACCGCTTGCTCGTCGGTCAGGTCGCAAGGATAGGGTGTCACTTCGAGGCCAAGAGCCCCGGCCGAATCCAGTTCCTTGCCGGCTAGGTCGACAAGAACGACATGCCAGCCTTCGCCGAGCAGGCGCGTCGCCAGGGCCCTGCCGAGACCGCCGGCACCGCCGGTGATGACAGCGGTCTTCACAGGCCCGCGCCCCTGCGCCATAGGTCGAAAACTTCGGCGCTGGTCAGTTCCGGCACGTAGCCGAATTCCGCCTTCAACTTCGTGTTGTCGAGCACCGGGCGAAACTGAAGAAAACGCACCTGTTCCGGCCCGTAGCGCGAGAGACCCAACGGCTTGGCAACGCCGAGCGCCAGCTTGAGAAGAGCGGGCGACAGCCATCGTACGGTCTTGCCGAGCGCTGCGGCCAGATCCTTCGTGCCGAGCGCGCCGTCTCCGGCGACATTGTAGATGCCCGGCGGGCCGTCGGTCGCGGCGCGCAGCAGGATGCGGGCGAGGTCCTTCGTCCAGATGAAGACGAAGGGACTGTCGGAGCCGCGAATGCCGAGCAATGGGTCGCGGCGGAACAAAGCGGTGATCTGGTTTTCGATGCCCTCGCCCAGCACCGTGCCGACGCGCAGCACGACCTGCTCCAGTTCTGGTCGGTCGCGGCGGGCCTCGGCCAACATCTCCTCGACCAGGCGCTTGTGATGCGCATAGGCGAATTCCTCGTTGCCGCGCAGCGTATCCGTCTCGCGCAACGGCACGGGATTGTCGGCGTGATATCCGTAGGCGGCACCTGATGACGTCACGACGATGCGGCGCACACCATGGGCGATGCAGGCGTCGAGCACCTTCCGGCTGCCCTCCACGTCGACCGAATATTCGAAGTCCCGCGTCGAGCCTTTCGGCGGCGTGACGATGGAGGCGAGATGGACGACCACCTCCGGCTTCCAGTCGCCGATCACGGCGTCCGGATCATCGCCGCGCACGTCAAGCGGGCGATACTCCGCGCCTTCGGGCAACGCTGCCGGCGGCCGTATGTCCGTTGCGAGGATGTCATGTCCATCCGCCATTTCGCCAAGCAGGGCCTGTCCTATGCCCCCGGCGGCGCCGGTGATCAGGATGCGGGTCATCGCGCCGCCTCGGTGCGCGCCATGACCCAAGCGAGCCCGATCCCCGATATGGCATGCCAGATCCCCCAGAAGGCGGCGACGACGGCCATGCCGCCAAGGCCATGGAAGAAGGCGAAGATCAGGATCAGGCCGAGGCCGGAATTCTGGATGCCGGTTTCGATGGTGATGGCGCGGCGGTCATAGGCCGAGACCCGCGCCAGCGTCGCCGTCACGAATCCGCCGCCGAGCGCCAGCGCGTTATGCGCGATCACCAGAACGGCCACGGCGCCGACATAGGCGAGGAAGAAGCTCCAGTTGGCGGCAAGCGCCAGTACGATGAAACCGATGAAGATCAGCATGGAGAGCATCTGCATCGGACGGCGAATCCGCGCGGCGATTTGCGGTGCGTGGATGTTCAGCAGAATGCCGAGACACAGCGGCAGGATCAGCATCAGGAAGACGGTGATCGCCACCGAGACCGGATCGATGGCGGTCGCCTGCAGGATCTGCCGCGTCGGCGCGTAAAGGCTGCCCCACAAGCCGATATTGAAGGGCGTCATCACGATCGCCGCCACCGTGGCGACCGCGGTCATCGACACCGACAGCGCCGTGTTGCCGCCGGCGCGATGGGTGATGAAATTGGAGATATTGCCGCCCGGACAGGCGGCGACAAGGATCAGGCCGAGCGCGATGGACGGGCGCGGCTCGATCGCCAGAATGAACAGGAAGGTGGCGACCGGAAGAACGACGAATTGCGAGACAAGTCCGGTCAGCAGAGGCTTCGGCGCCTTGACCAGTGCGTGGAAATCGGCGGGCCGCAGATCCAGCGCGATCGAGAACATCACGATCGCAAGGATGGCGTTCAGCAGGTTCAGCGAAGCCGGGCTGAAATTGAGGAGAACGGTATCGATATCGCCCTGCATCACGCCGCTCCCTTCAGCTTCGAAATGCGGGCATTGACCGCGTTGCGGAAGGTCGCCTTGTCGACATAGTAGGCCATGCGCGGCAGGTCGATATAGTCCATGCCGCCGGTCGCGCGGTCGAAGCCGGCCGCCTTTTCGGCGTGCAGCTCTTTCGCCGCTTTCGTGCCGTCGCGCAGACCTTTGAGGTAGCGGGCGACCATTTCCGCCTGCTCGTGGCGGCCCTGCCAGCCAAGCCCGGACGCCTCGACCATGCCCATCAGGAAGATGTCGTCGCGCTCGGGATGCATGCAATTGAGGAAGAGATGCGGCGCATCGCCCTTCCAGTTCAGCAGCGCCCTGTCGATGAAGGGATAATGCAGCCTGTAGCCGGTGGCGGCGAGCACCATGTCGTATTCGCCGCTCGTCCCGTCCCTGAAATGCACCGTCCTGCCGTCGAAGCGCTCGATATCGGCACGGATGCGGATGTCGCCATGGCCAGCATGGAACAGGATCAGCGAATTGACGACAGGATGGGATTCATAGAGCCGGTAGTCCGGTTTCGGGAAACCGTATTTCTGCGGGTCGCCGACGAACCATTTCAGGATCATGCCGTCGACCTTGCGCTTCAGCCACATCGGCAGCCTGATCGCGCCGCCCATCGTGTCGGCCGGCTTGCCGAAGATGTATTTCGGCACGAAATAATAGCCGCGCCGCATGGAGAGATCGCAGGAAACGCCGTGATGAATGGCGTCGACCGCGATGTCGCAGCCCGAATTTCCGGCGCCGATGATCAGGACGCGCTTGCCGTCGAACTGGCGCGGCGAACGGTACTGGCTGGAGTGGATCAGTTCGCCCGAGAACGCGCCCTCGAATGCCGGCATGTTCGGCTCCGACAGCGTGCCGTTGGCGATCAGCACGCCGGCGAAGACGTCCTCATGCGTCGCGCCGGACGTGTCCCGCCAGACGACGCGCCAGCCCTCGCCGCTGCCGCCAAGCGGCTCCGTGCTCAGGATCTCGGTCTCGAACAGGAAGTGCCTGCGCAGGTCGAAACGGTCGGCGAAGCGCTGGAAATAAGCCTTCAGCTCGCGATGCGACGGGTATTCCGCGACGCTCTCATCCATTGGGAAATCGGCGAATTCCGTCATCCGCTTCGAGGAGATGAGGTGCGCCGTCTCGTACATGGTCGAGCGCGGACCGTCGATATCCCAGAGGCCGCCGACATCGGAATGCAGTTCGAAACCCTGGAACGGGACGCCCTGTTCGAACAGCGTCTTCGCCATGGCGAGCCCCATCGGGCCGGCGCCGATCAATGCGTAGCGTTCCCGGTTGCGGACACCGTCCCGCGGCGCCCGGCTTTCAGCCTGCGTCATGTTTCCTCCCCGGACTTTCCCGTCCGCTCCTCACGCCACTATTGAACGATCGTTAAAAATAACGCAAGCTGGATTTCACATGACCGAGACGGACATCGCCCCGCCAAAACGCAAACGCGCGCCTTCAAAACGCTCGCTGGAGACACGCGCGCGCATTCTCGACGCCGCGGAGCGGCTGTTCGCGCAGGGCGGGTTTGACGGAGCTTCGATGCGCGACATCGCCATGGCTGCGGACGTGCCGGTCGCTCTCGTGAACTTCCACGGGGGAGCCAAGGAAGCGCTGTTCGAAACCGTGGTCGCGCGACGGGCCGAAACCCTGGCGCGGCACAGGATCGACGCCCTCGAAGCCGCGATAACAAACGGCAAGCGGCCCGAGTTGCGCACCGTGCTCGACTGCTTCATCCGCCCCTATCTCCATCTGGCAGCGACGGGCGGCGCGCAATGGACGGCCTATGCCCGGCTGATCGCGCATGTCTCGGCGGATGAACGCTGGAGGCCGATCAGCGAGCGCTGCTTCGATCCGACCGTCGCGGTTTTCGTCGCGGAACTGGCCAATCAGCTCCCGGAAGCGGAGACCCGGCGGATCGCCGCCGCCTTCGTTTTCTCGATTTCGGCCATGTTGTCGCTGGCGACATCGCGCTGGCGCATCGAGGCGATGGCCGGCGGCCAAAAGGGCACCTCATCCGGGCTCGACGAATGGGCCGATTTCCTGGTCGATTTCTGCGAGGGCGGATTTCGCACGGCCCTGGCGGGCTGAACCGGAAACTCAGTCCGCCTCGATGTCAGCGGCGCGCCTGTCTGCGGCGAGGCGCGTGCTGATGTCCGTGGCCGCCTCGCGCACACGCTCGCCGATCCGCTCCACCACATCCGGCACCGCGGACTGGTCGGCGATCGTGATGCAGAACGTGCCGATCGGCGTCTTGCCGCCATCGAAGATCGGCGAGGCGATCCCGGTTACGCCCTTGGTCAGCTCGTCCACCGCCACGGCATATCCGCGCCGGCGTATCCGCCGCAATTCTGACAGGACAGCGTCCATATCCGTACCCAGACCCACCGCGGCGAGTTCGGCCTGGTTGGCCTCGATAATCGGCTCGAGCTTCCGCTTGTTCAGGGCGGACATGATGGCGCGGGAGATCGCGCCGCGCGACAGCGGCAGGGGTCTTCCGCGCGGATAGTCGTTTTCGAGTTCGGGCGTCTGCGTTTCCGACGCGACCACAAGCAGCTTGTTGCCGTACCAGCGCACCAGCAACGCCGCGCAGGGCCAGGTGGCGGCAAACGCTTCCATATGCGATTTGGCGTAGCGCAGCAGCGTATCGGACTTGCGCATCAGGAAGTCGAGCTCGACGACCCGGGGGCCAAGGGCAAAACCGCCCGACGGCATCGAGGTGACGAAGCCCGCCTCCTTCAAAATCTTCAAGTAGCGGTAAAGTGTTGGCCGGCTGTAGCCGAGCGCCTCCATCAATTCATCCGGCGTCCATTCGAGATGATCTTCGGTGAAGACATCGAGGAGCGCCAGGATGCGTTCGAGGCTGTTGAGTTTCGGCAAATGCAAATTCCTGTTTTTCGGCGCATCGCATGAACGATGCGGTTCGGCAAGTATCGCGTCATATCGGAGACCTCAATTCGACGAAGCGACGACCCCCGGCACGCGCGCTTTTTGTCCTTTCTACACGGACATCCCCCGGTTGACACCGTCTCGCCCGCCCGCTTGTATGGTAGTGTCTAATCGTTTTAAGCGATAGCCGTTTCATTCGGGCCAAGTCCCTCAATCCCGATTTATCGGCGGAAATATCGGAGGAAACCGACGATGAAAACGATCAAGGGTCCGGCCCTGTTCCTGGCTCAGTTCGCCAGCGACGAAGCGCCTTTCAATTCATGGGATGCGATTACGAAATGGGCCGCGGACTGCGGCTATGTCGGCGTGCAGGTCCCGAGCTGGGACAAAAGGCTGATCGACCTCGAGAAAGCCGCCGCCTCGACCGACTATTGCGACGCGTTCAAGGGCGTTGCCGCCGACAACGGGATAGCGGTCACCGAGCTCTCGACCCACCTTCAAGGCCAGCTCGTCGCGGTGCATCCGGCCTATGACATCGCGTTTGACGGTTTCGCGGACGAGAGCGTGCGCGGCAATCCGGCTGCGCGGCAGGCATGGGCGGTGGACCAGGTCACAAAGGCTCTCACCGCTTCGCGCAACATGGGCATCGGCGCCATGGCCAGCTTTTCCGGGGCGCTCGCATGGCCCTATGTCTATCCGTGGCCGCAGCGTCCTGCGGGGCTGGTCGAGACCGCCTTCGACGAACTCGCCGCGCGCTGGCGGCCGATCCTCGACCATGCCGAGGACTGCGGCGTCGACATCTGCTACGAGATCCATCCCGGCGAAGACCTGCATGACGGCGTCACCTTCGAGATGTTCCTCGAAAGGCTGGGCGGCCACGCCCGCTGCAAGATGCTCTACGATCCGTCGCATTACGTGCTGCAATGCCTCGACTATCTCGACCATATCGACATCTATCACGAGCGTATCGGGATGTTTCACGTCAAGGACGCCGAGTTCAATCCGACCGGCCGGCAGGGTGTCTATTCCGGCTACCAGAACTGGGTCGACCGGGCGGGAAGATTTCGGTCTCCGGGAGACGGACAGGTCGATTTCAAGGGCATCTTCTCCAGGCTCACCGCGCATGATTTCGACGGCTGGGCCGTGGTCGAGTGGGAATGCTGCCTGAAGCATCCGGAAGACGGCGCGCGCGAAGGCGCGAAATTCGTCCGCGATCACATCATTCGCGTGACCGAGAAGGCCTTCGACGATTTCGCCGATTCCGGCGCGGATGACGCCGCCAACCGCCGCATGCTCGGCATATCCTGACGGACGGGAGGACGACACCATGACCCATCGCATTCGCCTCGGCATGGTCGGCGGAGGGCGCGACGCCTTTATCGGTGCCGTACACCGCTTTGCCGCGCGACTGGACGATCATTACGAACTGGTCGCCGGCGCCTTTTCCTCGACGCCCGAGAAATCGAAGGCATCGGCCGCGGATCTCGGCGTCGCGGCGGACCGCGCCTATGGCGACTATATGGAGATGGCCAAGCGCGAGGCGCGGCTGAAAAACGGCATCGAGGCGGTCGCCATCGTGACGCCGAACCACATGCATTATCCGGTTGCCCGTGAATTCCTGAAACGGGGCATCCATGTCATCTGCGACAAGCCCCTGACCGCGACGCTGGCGGATGCGCGCAAATTCGCCAAGGCCGCGGAGTCTTCCGACGCGCTGTTCATGCTGACGCATAATTACACCGGCTATCCGATGATCCGGCAGGCGCGCGAGATGGTCGCAAAAGGCGAGCTTGGCGACATTCGCCTCGTCCAGGTCGAATATGCCCAGGACTGGCTGTCGGACAATGTGGAGGACACCGGCAACAAGCAGGCGGGATGGCGGACCGATCCCGAACGCTCCGGCGCGGGCGGGTCGACCGGCGATATCGGGACGCATGCGTTCAATCTGGCAAGCTTCGTTTCCGGCCTGAAACTGGAACAGCTCTGCGCCGATCTCGACAGTTTCGTCGAGGGCCGGCGCGTCGACGACAACGGCCACGTCCTGATGCGGTTCGCCGGAGGGGCCAAGGGCATGCTGTGGTGCAGCCAGGTCGCCCCCGGCAATGAAAACGCCCTTCGGTTGCGCGTCTACGGCACGAAGGGCGGGCTTGAGTGGGCGCAGGAGGATCCGAACTATCTGTGGTTCACCCCGTTCGGCGAACCGAAGCGTCTCCTGACCCGCAACGGCGCCGGAGCAACAGCGGTCGGGCAGCGCGTCAGCCGTGTCCCGGGCGGACATCCGGAGGGCTATCTCGAAGGTTTCGCTAACCTCTATTCCGAAGCGGCCCGGGCGATCATCGCGAGGCGTGACGGGGAGCCGGTTCCCGGCGACGTGATCTATCCCGGCATCCTCGACGGTCTGGACGGCGTCGCATTCGTTGCGGCCTGCGTCGATTCCTCGAAGCGCGGCGGCCGATGGGTGAATTTCGAAAATTACGCGAAACCGTAAGCCGGTTACAGGGTGAGAACGCTCGCAAGCGTTCTCTCGTATTTCCGCATGAGTTCCTCATCCGAGAAAACCCGCACCATTTCGGCTAGGGGCTGCTCCATCTCCTCGCCAAATGTCTCCCGGTAACCGGAGATGTAGCGCAGACTATCCCGCTTGTCTCCAAGCGCGACAGAAGCCGCCAGCGCCTGCAAATAGCCCCGGCTGTCCCCGGCCGCGATGATCTTCTCCGCAATGCGCAGCGATTCCTCGTAATCGTCGCGCCGGAAAGCATCGACGGCGAGCGGCACATACATCCATCCGGGCGGAGATGGGCTGAGTTCGATACCCTGTTGAACCAGTTCCACGCCTCGCTCCCATTCCCCGAGCCGGATGAAATACGTGCCGTAATGCACGTAGAAATCCGGCTTTGACGGGTTAAGGGTGAGTGCGCGCTCGAAGCTCTCGCGCGCAGCATCCAATTCGCCCATGGCCGAATAGGCCATGGCGACATATTCATGAGCACTGGCATTCGCGGGATCGAGCTCGACCGCGTGCCGGGCGGCCTCGAGGGATTCAGCCAGGATTTCCGCCGGGTTACTCTCATCGTGCCGCACCCAGTCCAGATATCTGGTGAGCGACCAGACCGCCCAGACCATGCTGTCCCGGCTGCCACGCGCCATCAGGTCTCCGAGGCACTGGCGCACGTTCTTCTCACGCTCCGGACTGTAACGCCGCCCGAGATCATAGAATTTGACGATGCATTCGTATTCGGATGTCTTCGCATTGCCGAGTTCGCTGCGGCGTTTTTCCAACCTCCGGACAGCATCGTTCTGTACAATGCCGGAAATACCGGCCAGACGCGGCGCGATTGCGCGAACGGTCGTCAGCAGGAGCTCCTGATATTCCGCATCGTTACGTGGAATATGGAGCGTCTCCTTCCAGAGGATCGACCCGCCATCGGTTTTGAGGACTGCGATCTCCACCAGGTCGGCCGCACCGGAATTGGTGAAGCGCCCGGTCACGCGAAAATCGGATTTCTTTACAGCCGGGTCGCGCCCGTCCGACACCGGCATGTTGCGAACCCGCACACTGCGAAACTGGGAGAGATCGAGGACAAGCTGCTGCCGGATACCTTCCAGCAAACCTTTCATATCGGGATCCGGGCCTCCATCGAAGGGCAGGACCTCGATAATCGGAAAGGTGATTTCCGCGTCGGCGACATTCGCCGTACCATCAGGGGCGGTAGCACTTCCGCCGCTCATCGGGGAAAGCAAATAGGCAATCGTGCCTGCGGCAACCAGCATGACCGCGACAAGCGAGGACACGGCGAGCGGGCTTGCCCGAAAACGCGGGGCTTCCGGCACCGATTTCTCGTCGCCGTGCGCCGTGCTCCGCGCCGGCTGCAGACGCGTAAATTCCGGCCTGTAACTTCCCTTCGGGATGGAAATGCGGACCGGATCCGCCTTGCCCGGGCCGTCGTAATAATCCGTCAGGACGGTGCGCAGTCGGCCGGCAAACACGCGCACGACGGGATCGGACTGCGGATCGAAAGAGTCTGGCCGGTCCAGCGCATTCACGGCTATGGAATAGGCGCTTATCCCCTCGCCGCGGCCTTCCATCTCCTCGACGACGACATAGTGGAGGAAAGCTTCCAATTTGGGCGAAGAGCTGAGGAGCCCGGCCGTCTGGATACGCCCGAGTGCCTCGCGTGCGTCGAGCACATCATTGTCGTCAATTCGCTCCATGTCGCGAGCGAACCACCCTTCTGCAGTCAAAACGGTCTGTCGGGGTCGCCTTCGCGCATATCCCGCTTGCGCACATAAGCGAGCCGCGACGACCAATGCAAGCGGTCGCGCGCAACCCGCACCTGTAAGTCACGACTTACAGGCGAAGCTCACTCTGTTGCAAATCCTACCCGCAGCCCGCCCCAATGGCGTCCCTTGACGAAGATCGGCGAGGAGAGATCCTTCATCAGCTGGTATTGCCCGCCACCCATGTCGCGCCGGTAGGTCTGAAGCAGAAACCGCTTCGTATTTCGGCCGGCAGCCAGCCCGGTGCGATCGTCGAATATGCGCCGGTTTCGACAGTTCGCGGCGTTCCAGACCGGATCATCGGTCTGCTCCTGCGAGTATTTGTGGTTATGCGTGGGAAGATATCCGTTGCGATCGACAGCCGCGCAAAATACCACCCGCGGATCGACGTCCAGGAACGCCTCCTGGATCGGCGGCATAACCGCATCGGTGAATTTGGTGAAGTCCGTCAGCACCTGCTGGGGATTCGTGCCTTCCACCGGACGATAGTGTTCGTCGAACAGCTGCGACATCGTCACGCGCCCTGACTCGACGGCTTCCTCGAAAAGCCGGGCGGTTCTCTCGGCTTCGGCGATGCAGGCCCGGATGACGGGCGTGTCGGCGGTCTCGATGCCGCTCTCCTCGACCAGCAGGATCATATCCTCGGAGAAGGCGACGAGATGGTCGAACTTCGCACGGGTATCGGCCAGTTTGGCGGCGTTTCCCTGTGCCATGTGATCGAGTTCGGTTACCTTTTCCAGGACATTGCCGCAGATTGCGTTGGCGCTCTCGACCGGCTCGGAAATGCCTGAAATCTCACTCGTCATCGACGCGACATTCTCGCCGAACACGTGGAACTTTCGCAGATCCGCGTCGATCGTCTCCGAACGCTCGACCGCTGCCGACGCCTTGTCGGCATTCGACCTGTTCTGTTTCTGGAGGATCTCCACGGATGCGCTCAAATTCCGCAGTCGCGAGATGATGTCACGGGAAACCTGCTCGGTCTGGCCGGCAAGCTGGCGGACTGACTCGGCGACGACGGCAAATCCCCGCCCGGCGTCGCCGGCATGCGCCGCCATGATCCCCGCATTGATGGCAAGCATTTGGGTTTCCGTCGCGATCCCCTGGATCGATTCCGAAAAACCGTAGACCTCCTTCAGTTGCCCGACGACGGTCTCGAATTCGCCGAAAACGTCGCTGGAGGATTTGGCCATGTCGTTGATATCCTGGATGGCCATTGACAAGGCGTTCTCGATCGACGCCGCGGTATCGGTGAGCCCGTCCCGCACGGCGGCGGCCGAATGGACCGCTTCACGCGCGACCGTCGCCGCATCGGCGCTTGTCGACGCGATCTGCTGCAGGGAACCTGTCAGTTCATGAAAGGCCTTCGCCTCGCGATCGATATCGGAGGCGACTTCCGTCACCGTGCCCGATGTATCGGCAATGTTGACGGAAAGACTGCCAAGGCGGGCGCCGACCAGCGAAACGGCACGGGCCAGCTTCCCGGCATCTTCCGTTTGCACCACCGCCGGCTTCGCATTGATCGGCACGACTTCGGCTGTCGTCTCCTCGTCGTCTTGCGGCAGCGCCTGCGCACCCGAGTCAAGATGAATGGCCATCAGAAACCTTTCGACGTTCCTCCGCCCCAAAAGGCAAACAGGCGAATCGGGCCTCCCGGCCGATACGCCATTTCACAGCTAAACCCGTATCATTGCGCGAAGCTTGGGGAGCTGACCTCGCGTCAAAAGCGCAATTAACCGCGAATTATCGGATTTGGTCCAAGATCGAAGGGGGTGTGAGGAGAACGGGGATGGCCGGTTTCGACGCGAAGACGGCGGCAGGCGAGCAGACGTCTTTCGAGCGGCTTGTCTCGGAACTGGCGCGCCAGCAAGCGCATCTCGAGGTCATACTGGCCTGCATGTCGCAGGGCATCGCCCTTTTCGACGTCAACCAGCGGCTTCTCGTCAGCAATCGCCGATACATGAATATCTACGGAGTGCGTGAGGAGCTCGCGGCGCCTGGCATTCCAGTCGAAGACATTATCCGGCATCGCGTGAACGCCGGCGCCTATACGGAGGCGGAACAGGGCCGCAATGCCGACCGCTATAAGGCTATGGCGCACGGGACCGCGCCGTCGCCCCAGCTTTTCAAACTCCGCGACGGGCGCATGATCTCCGTGAATTGCCACGCGCTCGAAGGCGGCGGCTGGTTGAGCACCCATGACGATGTCACGGAAATGTGGGCGCTGCAGCAGGAAGTCGAGCACATGGCCTATCACGACCAGCTCACCGGTCTGGGGAACCGTCGGCTTCTCGAAGACAGGCTGCGGGCAGCCTGCGCGGATGCGAAAGAGGGGCGCGGATCGGTCCTGGTCCTGATCGACCTCGACGGGTTCAAGGCGGTGAATGACGGGCACGGCCACCAGGCCGGAGACAAGCTGCTTCAGGCGGTAGCCAAACGCTTGAAAGAAAGTGCGAGCGACGCTTTCGCGGCCCGGCTGGGCGGCGATGAATTCGCGCTGCTGTTCCCGGTCCGGCAAGACGCTCGCCACGCATCCGAAGCTGCGCACCGTCTGATCGACAAACTTCAGGAGCCATACAGGATTGGCGGCGTCGAACTCGGTTGCGGCGCGAGCGCCGGATCGACGCTGATCGGGCGCGAAACGGGAAGCATGGATCAGGCGATCGGCGAAGCCGACAAGGCGCTCTACATGTCGAAGCGTAGCGGCAAGGGGCGCGTGACGCGATTCAGCGCGGCAAGCCGGACGGATCGGGCGGCCGCTGTCGCAATCCCGTCATGAAAGATCAGGATTAGGCCCGCCTACGGTCCGGACGGGTGCGCCGATCAGCCGGCGCGGAGAAACGCATCGAGCGTGTGTTCCAGCCCGACATCGACGAGGATCTCTTCCAGATCGTGCAATGTCGTCGGCGAAGCTTCGCCAAAGGCGTTTTGCATGATTTTCGTCACTTCCATCAGGCGCTGGCGACAGAAGTCGATCTTCTGGATCGCGACGATCTGCTGCGGCGTCAGCTCCTCGCCGCCGATCGGCAAATCCTCGATTTCGCTGGCGATCAGCGCCAGTTCCTGGACCAGCAGTCCGACGAGTTCGGTCTGATGAATTTCGGCCTGGGTGCGCATCTTGCGGACCGGTGCGTCGTCCTCATCAAAGTCCTCAAAAGAAATCGACATCGCCGACGCTCTCCAGTTCCCTGCTTATTTTCTTGGGTTCCGGCTCGGGAACCGCCGTGCCGATGAATTTCTGACGCGCCTTGCCGGTGCATGGCTCGAATTCGATCCTGCGGCCCTGCGGCCCGCCAAGGCTGCTTGAAACCAGCATCAGACCTTCATTGATCACGAAATTCTTGGCGAACTCCGAGTTCTTCGCGCCGGCGTCGCTGCGCGCATCGAGGACGCGCGCGCCGCCGAAAAGCTTGACCTGGAGGCGGCTGCGCGCAGCGCCCTTCTGGAACAGGCCGTTCAGCAGCATCTCCATCAGGTAGACGCCGTAACGCCGCGACTGGTCGGACCCGTCGCGATCGGGATTGCCCGGCAAAAGAAAGTGGTTCATGCCTCCCACACGCGTCAGCGGATCATAGATGCATGCGGCAACGCATGAGCCGAGAACCGTGGAAATGACCGTCCCTTCCACGTCCGACACGGCGAAATCGCCCTGGACGATAGGGATCTTGTTTATTGTCATTGTCGTCAATTCAGTCGTCCCACCACCGATTCGATTGATTTCTTCAGGACATCCGGCGTGAACGGCTTGGCGATCACGTTGTTGACGCCGAGCTTGACGGCGTTCTGCACCACCGTGGCGTCCTTGCGGCCGGTCAGGATGATGAAACCGGTCTTGCCCAGCTTGGGATGGGCGCGGATCGCGCGCAGCAACTGGAAGCCGTCGATGTCCGGCATGTAAAGATCGGATATCGCCAGGTGCACCGGCTCTGCGTTCAGCTTGGTGAACGCCTCGCGGCCGTCCTTTGCGACGCTGATATGCTTTACGCCCATCTGCTGGAGGGCTTCGACTGTCACCATACGACTGGATATATGGTCGTCGACAACCATGATCCTCAATACGTCAAGCACAGACATTCTGTGTTACCTCCATGCGGGTGCCGAAAAGGGCATCGGTTATTTCGTTTAGTGGCAAAATCTCTTTTGCAGCGCCGAGCCGCGCAGCGGCGGCCGGCATTCCGTAGACAAGGCTTGTCGCACGGTCCTGGGCGACCGTGTGCGCCCCCGCGTTCTTGAGCGCGAGCAGCCCTTCCGCGCCGTCGCTGCCCATCCCGGTCAGGAGAGCGGCCGCGCATTTGCGGCCATAGGCGTTGGCGACCGATTCGAACATGACGTCGACCGAAGGCCGGTGACCGGACCGCAGCTCTCCCGGCATGATCCGGCAGACCCGGTCGGTGCGGCCGGCGACCGTCAGATGGCCGACCGCGCCCGGCGCGATGTAGACATGGCCGGGCCGTATCTGCATTCCGTCCGCCGCTTCCGTGACGGTCGGCTTGCACAGCCGGTCCAGCCGCTGGGCGAAACTGCGGGTGAAATGTTCCGGCATGTGCTGCGTCACGAGCGTCGGCGGGCAATCCGCCGGGAAGCCGGTCAGCACCTCCGTCAGCGCCTCCACGCCGCCGGTCGAAGCGCCGATCGCGATGACGTCGAGGCCGGGTTTCTTCATGCCGCCGCCGGAACGCGGCGCGGGTGCTTCATAGGACGCCGCCGGGGCGCCGCGCTTCTGCCTGATGACGCCCTTGGCCGCCGCCGCCGCCTTGACGTTCTCGCACATCGCCTGCAGCGCTTCCTCGTCGTCCATGCGCGGTTTCGGCAGGCAGGAGAAGGCGCCGATCTCCAGCGCGGCGATCGTCGCGTCGGCGCCCTTGCGGGTCCAGCTGGAGATCATCACCACCGGCATCGGGCGCAGCCGCATCAGCCGCTCCAGGAAGTCGAGACCGTTCATGCCCGGCATTTCGATGTCGAGCGTGATCACGTCGGGATCCAGCGCCTTGATCATCTTGCGGGCTTCTTCCGGATTGGCGGCCGTGCCGACGACCTTGATCTCCGGATCGCCCTCGAGAACCGCGGCGATCAGCTTCTGCATGGATGGCGAGTCATCGACGACTATCGTGCGGACGCTCATTTCATACCCCCGGTCGGTTCATGTCTGTAACTGGTGATCCCGATCTGCCGCAGGTCTTTTGCGGCCGGACCGCTGACCCGCTCGGAGTGGCCGATATAGAGATGGCCGCCCGGCTTCAGCACCGAGGAGAAACGGGAGAAGATCTGCGCCTGAAGATCCTGTTCGAAATAGATCAGGACGTTGCGGCAGAAGATGACGTCGAATTTCTGCTTGAAGGGCCAGTCGTTCAACAGGTTGAGGAACCGGAACGCGATCAGGTCGCGCAATTGCTGGCTCGCCTCGCCGCTGTCTCCGACCCGCTTGAAATAGCGGTCGCGGATCGCCGGCGGCATGCGCGAGACCATTTCGGCGCTGTATCGGCCTTCCTTCGCCTTCTCGAGCGAATTGTGGTCGATGTCGCTTGCCAGGATCTTCAGATTGTAGCGGGCCGCCTCGGGGAAGGCCTGCAGCACGGTGCAGGCGATCGTGTAGGGCTCCCGGCCGTCCGAACAGCCGGCGGACCACATGCGCACGGATTCCCCGTTCTTCAGGCGTTCCGCCAGAACCGGCATGACCGTGCCGCCGAGATGCTCGAAATGATGCGGCTCGCGGAAGAAATTCGTGACATTCGTGGTGATCGCCGAAATCAGCTCGCGACGTTCTTCATTGCCGCTCGCCGAACCCACGAAGTCGATATAGGCCCCGAAGTCGGCCATCTGCAGCCGGCGCAACCGCTTGACCAGCCTGGAATAGACCAGATCCCGCTTGGCTTCGGTCAGGTTTATCCCCGCCTCGCTGCGCACCAGCGTTGCGATCAGGGAAAACTGCTTGTCTGTCAGGACGTATTCGCGACCGGGGTCTTGTTTGGCGATTGCCCCGTTGAAAGCCGGGCTCATGCAGCCTGTAACTCCATTTCGGGCGTAATCGCCTCAAGGGAGATTTCGCAGATGATACGCTTGTCCATGACGATGACCCGATTGAACATCTCGCTGGACATGGACGGATTGACCTCGGGCACCGGGCGCAGGTGATCCGGCCCGACATCGAGAATGTCGGAAACGGAATCGACGAGCAGGCCGAGCGTCTTGTCGCGGACGTGGACGACGATGATCACGTGGCGCTCGCAAGGCTCGCTCAGCCCCATGCCGAGGCGCGCCGACAGGTCCATGATCGGCAGGATCGTGCCGCGCAGGTTGATCACGCCGATGATGTAGTCGGGGGAGTGCGGCAGCTTGGTCGCCTGGCTCCAGCCGCGAATCTCGCGCGTCCTCGTGATTTCGACGCAGAATTCCTGGTCTCCGACGCGAAACGCGATGAATTCCTCGCCGCCGACAGTCTGCATTTCCAAGTCATCTTGCATCGTATTCACCCTGCCATGGATTGTATGACGGCATCGCTCGGGTCGCTCGTCTGGTGCGACACGATGTGGTCACAGTCGAGAATGAGAGCGATCTGGCCATTGCCGAGAATGGTGGCCGCCGCGATCGACGGCACGCGCTTGTAGTTGGATTCGAGGCTCTTGATGACGACCTGCTGCTGTCCCTCGATCGAATCGACCAGGAAAGCGCCCATGCCGTTCTTGCCGCCCTCGACCACCATGATGGTGCCCTTCGTGAAGTCGGTGCGCTTGTCGGCGAAGCCGAGCTGGCGGCCGACATCGATGATCGGGATCAACTGGTTGCGCATCTTCACGACGCGGTTGTTCTTGCCGATCGTGTAGACGTCGCCCGGCTTCAGCGTCGCCGTCTCCAGAACCGCGGAAACGGGCAGGACGAGCGTCTGGCCGGCTTCCTTGACGATCATGCCGTCGAGGACCGCCAGCGTCAGCGGCAGGCTCATCGAGAACAGCGAGCCATGCCCGGGCTCCGACGAGATGTTGACGCGGCCGCCAAGCGCCTGGATCGACTGGCGCACGACGTCCATGCCGACGCCGCGGCCCGACACGTCGGTGATCGTTTCCGCCGTCGAAAAGCCGGCGGCGAAGATCAGGTTGTCGATATCGTCGTCGGACAGCTTCGCGTCGCGCGCGACGATGCCCTTTTCGATCGCCTTGTTCAGGACGCGTTCGCGGTTGATGCCGGCGCCGTCATCCTTGATCTCGATGACGATCCGGCCGGATGAATGGTAAGCCGAGAGCTTCACCGTGCCGTGCGTGGGCTTGCCCTTCGACTGGCGCGTTTCCGGATCCTCGATGCCATGGTCGACGGCGTTGCGGATCATGTGGGTGAGCGGATCGATCAGGCCCTCGATGACCGTCGTGTCGACCTCGGTATGCTCGCCCTCGAGCTCCAGCATCGCCTTCTTGCCGGTCGCCGAGCAGACCTCGCGGATGATGCGCGACATGCGCATGAAGACCGGCTTGACCGGTTGCGCGCGGATCGCCATGACGCCGCTCTGGATTTCGCGGGTCAGGTTCTGCAATTCGACCAGGGCGAGCGCGGCCGGCGACGCGTTGCCGAAGCCCGCCTGGCCGATGCGCTCCGCGAGCATCGCCTGGTTGATCACCAGTTCGCCCATGAGGTTGATCAGCCGGTCGACCTTCTCGGATTCGACGCGAATGGTCTGGCTGGCCTTCTTGACCTCTTTCTTGCCGGCGCGGGCGCCCGCATCCTCGGATCCCTCGTCGGAATTGCCCGCTTCGGCGTCCGGTTCCGCCTGCGCGGCGGGCGCGGCGATATCGGCGGCCTCCAGGGAGCCGATCAGGTCTGCAACCGGATTGCCGGCGTCCGCGGGCACCGTTTCCGGATCCTGTCCGAAATCGTCGATATCGGGAATGCCGCCGCCGCTTTCGGTTTCGTCGAGCGACTGCAGGAAGGCGTCCAGGCTCGCGCCGTCATCGGCCGCCGGGGCGCCGGTCTCCTCGATCGACAGGGCGCATTCGCCGTCGACCCAATCGAAAACCGCCTCGATATCCTCGCGTGCGCTCTCCGTTTCGAGATCGAGCTGCCATTTCAGGTAGCTTTCATCGGGCGAAAGCTCGGAGAGCTTGGGAAGATCCGCCGAATCGCAGGTCACGAAGAGCGTGCCCATATCGGCCAGCTCACGGAAGAACCGCAGCGGATCATGGCCTTTCAGATAAAGGCTGGCATGCGGTGCGAAGGAGATGTGAAAGCGACGCCCTGCCGGCGTGTCGGGGACGCCGAGGTCGCCGAGGTCGCCGAGATCGATCATCACGGGCGCGAAATCGGCCAGCGCATCGTCCTCGTCATCGGCCTCTTCCGCCGCCTCGCTCAAGCCGAAGGCGGTTTCAAGTTCATTGGCGAGACCCGACGTGTCGTCCGGCTCCGAACCGGTACGTTCCGCTTCGATCACATCGGACAGCACATCGACGGACCGCAGCAGCAGATCCATCCGGTCCTCGTTGACCTGGTTCAGGTCATTGCGGATCACGTCGAGGGCATTTTCGAAGACATGCGCGAAGGAGACGAGCGCGGAGAAGCCGAAGGCTCCCGCGCCGCCCTTGATGGAGTGAACGGCGCGAAAGACCGCGTTCACCGTATCGATGTCGGGCCCGGACGACTGGATTTCGTGCAATCCCGTCTCGAGCTCCGCCATCTGGTCGGCGCATTCGGCGAAGAATGTTTCCTTGATATCGTCTAGGCTCATGATTCAGGCTCGTCCTTACGGCATCACGCGATTGACGGCCCTGGTCAGCTTCTCAGGGTCGAAGGGCTTGACGATCCAGCCGGTGGCGCCGGCGCTCTGCGCGCGCTGCTTCTTTTCCGGTGCGCTTTCCGTGGTCAGGACCAGGATCGGCACGCGGTTGTATTCCTCGGATTTGCGGACATTCTCGATGAACTCGAACCCGTCCATCACGGGCATGTTGATGTCCGTGATGACCACGTCGGGCAAGGATTCGCGCAGTTTCTCGATGCCGTCCGCACCGTCTTCGGCGGTCACGACCTCGAAGCCGGCGCCGGACAATGTGTGACGCAGCATTTCCCGCATCGTGCGGGAATCGTCGACCGTCAATATCTTCTTAAGCATGATTTAAGTCCCCTACTTCCAATTCAGCGGCCGTCAGGCCGAGCGTGCTCAGATTCCCCTCCAGGATCGGGGAATTTCCGTTGAAACTCATGGGCATGCCGTCTTCGCGCCATAGGCGGGCCGCTGACAGCAGCACCTGGATGCAAGTCGTGTCGATGCGTTCGACCGCGCTGGCGTCCAACCGCAGCGGATTGCTGCGCGCCGTGAGGATCGCATCGGCCATATGCACGGCTGTCTCGCCGGGCAGGCTGGCGGGCAGCGTCATCACGAAGCCGGAATCGTCTTCGGCCATGCATTCGCTCAGCGGGTTTGCGGCTTTCTTTCGCGCCATGATCTAGAATTCCTCCCAATCATCCTTGAGGGCGGTGTTGCCTGCGCTGCGGCCGCGGAACGAGCGCTGCGTCCGCGGCGCCGGCCTTTCGGCCGCACGGGCGGAGCGCGGCGTTTTTTGCCGGGCGAAACGCGGTTCGGGTTCATTGTTCTGATTTGCGGTCCTGAAGACCGCGATCAGCTGCGACAGGTTTTCGATTTCCTGCGAGAGGGAATGGCTGGCGGCGGTCGCCTGCTCGGCCATAGCGGCGTTTTGCTGGGTGACCTTGTCCATCTGGCCGACGGTGGCGTTGAGTTGCTTGAGCGCGACAGACTGTTCTCCGGCGCCGCTCGCGATCTCTTCGACAACCGTCGAAATCTCGACGACGCGGCCGGCAATACGGTGAAGGGTCTCGCCCGTTGCATTGACGAGTTGCGAACCGGTCGCCACCTGGTCGGAGGACTTGGCGATCAGCGTCTTGATTTCCTTCGCGGCGGTCGCCGAACGCTGGGCGAGCGCACGCACCTCGGATGCGACAACCGCGAAGCCCTGACCCGCCTCGCCGGCACGCGCAGCCTCGACGCCGGCATTGAGCGCGAGCAAGTTGGTCTGGAACGCGATCTCGTCGATGACCGAGATGATCTGGCTGATCTCTCCGGACGATTTCTCGATATCGCCCATGGCTTCGAGCGCCTTGCCGACGATGCCGCCATTGGTCTCGGCGTCGTCCCGGGCGGTGTTGACCAGCTTGCGCGCGTTTTCCGCGCCTTCAGAGGATTTCTGGACGGTAACCGTGATCTGTTCGAGGGTCGCCGCGGTTTCCTCGAGAGACGCCGCCTGCTGTTCGGTGCGGCGCGACAAGTCGTCAGAGGCGGTGAATATTTCCCTGGAGCCCTTCTCGATCGTTCCGGCCGTCATCGTGATTTCGTTGAAGACGTCGGCGATCCGGCCAACGGCCAGGTTGAAGTCGGCCCGCAGCTCTTCCAGATCGCCTTCGAACGGTTCGGCGATCTCGCAGTCGAGTTCGCCTTCCGAAAGGTAGATCAGCGCCTGGCCGAGTGCTGCGACAGCGCGGTCCGTCTGCTCCGCCTTTTCGGCGAGTGCGGCATCGCCGCGCGCCTTGATATCCGCGGCGCGCTTGCGTTCCGCCGCCGTACGGCGCTCGGAATCGATCGTTTCGGTCGCCGCTTCGCGGAAGGCATGCAAGGCCCTCGCGATATGACCGACTTCATCCTCGCGATGCACATAGGGCACGTCCACGTCGGTGTGGCCATGCGCCAGATCTTCGGTATAGGCCGTGAGGTCGGCAAGCGGCTGAACCACGGAACGATGGAGCGCTATGAGCCAGGAGAAAACGAGAAGAAGCGCTGCACCGACCGTGCCATAGACTGCCCAGTCAAGAGGCTTCATGCCGGCTTCGCTGCCACGCTCCAGGGCGTCGACATAAGCCTCGGCCTCGTCTACGGCGCGCAACATGATCGCCTTGTGCTGATTGAAGCGTTCCCCGAGGATATCCAGAGACTGGCCGATTCCGGCCGTCTGATCGGCGTTTTCGAGCCGGGGGAAGAAATTGTTTTCCGCCTCGATCCAGAAACGGTCGAGCACGGTCGGGGAATCGATCGTGACGAGCTTGCGGACACGGCTCGGTATCGGCGCATTCTTCCAGTGCTCGAGTTGATCGAAATAGGCGTCCTTGTGCCGCCTGTATTCCTCGAAATAGCGATCGCGATTCTGCGGGTCCCGAGACGCCTGCAAGATCGTCAGATAGGCCTCGACGGCGTAGGATGACGGCGGAAAGATATCCGCGACCAAATCCTTGCCAACCGCGATAACCCGGTAGTCCTCTCCGCCGATTCGGGACTGGGAATGCCGATATTCGCTCAGCGCCAGCAGGGCGACAAAAAGCAGCGCGACGACTGAAGCGAAGAGCTTCAGGCCATTGGCAAGATTTCGGCGACTTCTCGCCGGCCTTTCGCCATATGCAGCGCGATGCGCGGGATAACCCATACCCAAGCGGTCCCAAGAAATGGAGAGGATGCACACATTCCGGTGGTTCCGGGGGCTTGGGCGGGCTTCATGCCGGGCGAAATCGCCACCAAGCAGGGACAGCTAACCGCATTTACCTTAATGAAAATTAAATTTCCTATAGCGGGCTGTTGATGTCGAGCAGACCCAGCCGGATTGCCGTCGTAATCGCATGGACGCGGTTGACGGCATTCAGTTTTTTCGTCGCGCTGATCAGGTAGTGATTGACCGTGTGCGTCGACAGGGAAAGGATGATCCCGATCTCCTCGCTCGTCTTCCCCTCGGCGCACCAGCGCAGGCATTCACGCTCGCGCATCGTCACGCGAATATGGGGATCGACCCGCGAACGCGGCTCCATGACGATCTCGTCGAACACGACCTGCAGCCAGCCCTGGCACACCATCAGCGTCTCCGTGGCCGCCGAGAGCGTGTCCTCGCTTTCCTGCGCGATGAACAGGAGCGTCTCCGTCGGCGTATTGCGGCGGAAAAAAACGTGACAGGTGGAATCGACGAAGTCGCTCCACTTCGCATTGTCCGGATGCGCCTCGCGATCGAAGAAGGGCTCTTCCGCGGGCTTCCAGATGAACGGCGCCACGCCTGACGCGAGCTTGCGAAACAGCCCGGAATCCTCTCTCGTCAGAAGATCGGCAATGAAGGCGGAGACATAGGGATCGACCGACGACTCCACCAGGCTCGCACGCAATCCGTTCAGTTTCGTGAGGCGCAGTATTACATAGCGCCTCGACTTGATGATCGCGCCGATTTCGGCGCCAAGCCTTTCCGGAGCCGGGTTTTCATCCCCCAGTAGATCAAGCAGGGAAGTCGGAATCGCTATAGGTGCCATATCTCATTCGTCGTTATTTTTGTTGTTGTCATCAGGATAGGCCGAGGCTTTTGTTCACATACGCTAACCGTTTTGCCGACGATAGGTAACAATAAGCATGTTGCTGTAACGGTTACCAACGAATCCCTGCGGAAGGCGATGGTCCTGACCTGTCGCACCCGCAACTTCTTGCCGGGTCATCCCGCCGTGCCAGACCGCGACAGGGCGAAAAGCTCCACGCAAGCGATGGCGTTCATGATGGGGCGAGCCAAGTTCAGATTCGGATTGTCGGGTGGCAGGAACAAAGACCCTCATTCAGTACTCGGTGGCGGGTGTCTTGGCCTGTGCGGCCGCGGTCGGCGGCGTTTTCGCGCAGGTCATGATCTCGCAGCCCGGCGGCGGCGCGACCGAGGAGACGGCGTCGCATGGAGAGGGCGTCAAGTTCCCCCCCATCGCGGTGCCGATCTATTCGCAGACGAAAAAGATCGGATATTGCGTGATGCGGGTCGAATATGACGGAGAGCGCGGCAATTCCGACGAGTGGCAGATGGCCGTCGCCCAGGTGAGCAACGACCTCTATCTCGAATTCACGACCGTTCTCGACAAGAACGCCGACGGTCCGAGCGTATGCGCCGGCCATATCGGCAAGCGCACGGAAAAATTCCTGATCTACAAAGCCGAATTCTACGAGCAGATCGACCCGAACAAGCTTCAGTGACGCGGCTCGGTTAATCTTCGGCGGATTCGAACCGGGCGTCGCCGGGCACGCGCACCGAGTCCTTGTCGAAGAAGTCCAGCTGTTCGATCAGGACTTCCGCGACCAGGTCACGCCCGGCTGTGCGGTTGGCGATTTCACGCAGGCCGGCCATCGACTCGCTCAGGTTCCCCCATCCCGCCGGATGCGCCAGATTGTCCGCCTCGGCGTAGAAGTGCCGGCTGAGCGCATCCAGAACAACCGTTTTCAGGGGAATCTGCAGGGCCGCCTCCTCGCTGGCGACGGTCTTGATCGTGAAACGGCCGGTCACATAGCCGACGATCCCTGTCTCGTTGACGTAAGGAATGGCGAACAGATCCGTCTTGAACGAATTGTAACGCACATCGCTTTGCGCGACGGATTCGCCCGCTGACGCCTCGGGCGCCATCTGCTGTCCGAAATAGATGCCGCCCAGCGTGATGGCGGCGATCCAGAGCGCAAAGAATACCTGCCCGATCATTCGTAATAGCCGGCCGGCAGCCTCGAGGTCGACGGATAGGTGCCGTCGGATTCGGCGCGCGTGATCGCGTTGCCCAATATGCCGATGACGTCGCGCGTCGCGGACATGTTGGCGCGGATCGCGGCGGCGTTGTCATCGACCTTGCGGCGCAATTCCTGAAGCTCGGCGAGAATCCCTTCATCGAGTTCGAACCGTCCCAGCTCACGCGAAATGAGGTTGAGTTCGTAGAGACAGCGGTTCTTGCGCGCATTGGCTTCAGCCAGATCGGCCGTCGGGTTCGACCTGAGCAACCGGGTTTCCGCCTCGATCGTGTTTCCGATCCTGGCGAACAGCATCTTGAGCTGCTTGGCGCCCAGTTGGGTCTTTCTGGGCTGTCGCGGAGCCGTTCCTGTCATCTGGTCGTCCCTCTCATCGACCGGCCGGCGCTCAGCCGCGATCGTCCGTGCCGTCGATCTGCATCATCTTGCGGATAAAATCGCGGCTGATTTCGTTCGTGCCGCTGCGCGCGGCATCGATTTCGCGGTTTTCGAGCGGGGTCGACTTGGCGTCGTGGATACCCGAGACGGCGGCGATCTTTTCGCCGTCATGGACGAAATGCTTCACCAGCGTGTCGGCGATGCCGAAGTCGGACGCCTCGACCACCTGGTTGGCGATCTGTTCCGACATCATCGATTTCCAGACATCGCCGGCAAAGCCCTCGCCGTAAAAACTCGCGCCCGTTTCGCCGATCATGTCCTTGACCATGTTGGCGACGAGGAGCGCCTCGAACTGCTTGGCGGCTTCCTCCGGCTTCTGGTTTTGATGGACCCGCGACAAATGCCTGCCGACCTTCGCCGCGTCGGCCAGAACGGCCGCGGGTTCGCTCCCCGACGCCGCGCCCGACAGGCGCGCCGCGACGTTTTGCGCCTTGGCCGGATCGGCGGCGCGCGCAACGTCCAAAATCAGGTCGGTTGGGAAATCGACCGCCATGGGCTTCCTGTCCGTTTCGGGTTCTACGGGCTGCCGATCAGCGTAGCTTGCCAATCTTGCTTGAAGCTGACAGGGCTTGGGCCAGCCGCTGGTCTATGGTCTCCGACTGGGCCGCCGCTTCGCTGTCGCGCAGCTCGGATGCACGCTGTTCGGCGTGACGGTTTTCCATCGTCTCCAGCTTCTTCTTCTCGCGCAGCACATGATCGCCCGATTCCGAGACAATGCGTTGGGCATCGGCCTTCTCGTCGATCGTCTTGTCGATGCGCCGCGCGACGACATCGGGAAACAGGTCGAGCACGGGATTGGCGCCCGACATGACGCGCAGCAGGTCCTCCAGTTCCTGCTCCGCGACAGCGACGCGGTTCTTCGCCAAGGCGAGTTCGCGCTCGCGCGCGGCCTTAACCGCTCGCTGGAGACGCAGGAGCCGTGCATAGTCCGTGCGCGAGCCCGTCATGTCAGCCCGGATCGTAGACGCTGGTGAAGCCGTCGCCGAACAGGCTGAGCATGTAGGGCACGGCGAAATACATGATAGTCAATCCGATCGCGAGCACGAAGGGCAGCGATATGAAATAGATCGGGATCTGCACCGAAAGCTTGTTCAGCATGCCGACGGTCAGGTTGATGATGATCGCGAAACCGATGAAGGGACTGCCGAGGCGCAAGGCAATCACGAAGCTCTCGCGCAAGACGTCGACCAGATTGACGAGCATGATGCGCATGTCGGGAAACCGCTCGACCGGCATGATGTCGTAGGATCCGAGCAGCGCGACGATGACGGTGTGATGGAAATCCAGCGTGAACAGCACCAGCAGCGCCGAGAAGGACAGAAAGGCCGTCAGCGCCGACTGCATTTCGAAGCCGTCCAGATTGACGCCGAGCATGCCGCCATAGCCGATCGACATCCCGACACCCGTAATGATGAATTCCAGCGCGAGAAGGTAGAACCGCGCGATCAGGCCGAAGAAGCTCCCGATGATCGTCTCGCTGGCGATCAGGCGCAGGATGGTCGTCGCGCTCGGATCGACCAGGAAATCGCGCATCTGCACGCCGACAATGGCCGAGACCGCGACCGAGACCGCCACCGCAACCAGGATGCGGATCTGCGGCGAGACGCGCGCGCTCGACATGCCCGGCAGGACCATGAAACAGGCGCCGACACGGCAAAAAACCAGGAATGCGGCGAGTATGTCCGGCGACAGCGTCCGGATCACGAGACCGTTCCGAGAATGCGGATCTCGATGCCCTTGCCGATTTCCAGATGCGACAGGACGGGCGTGTCGGGATGCAGGCGTTCGACGATCATGCGCACATAGGGCCGGGCTTCGGGCGACGTGACGATGGCGAAGCGGCGGTTCTGCTTCTTGTGGTTCTCGATCACCTTGTTGACGTCATTGCCGAATTCCTCGAGCAGACGCGGATCGATGTCGAACTGGTGGATGTCTCCCTTGGCGTCGCGCTTGAGGCTCTCTCGGAAGACGAGGTCCCAGCGGTTGCCCAGTCGCAGCACATGCAGCACGCCATGTTCGGTGATGTCGCCGCACAATTGCTGCGAGATGCGGCCGCGCACATGCTCGACGATCGACTCGGTCCGGCGCGTCGAGGGGGCGATCTCGGCGACCGCCTCGATGATCAGCGGGAGGTTGCGGATGGACACGCGCTCGGCGAGCAGCAGCTTGAGGACGGCCTGCAGCCCGGGATAGGAGCTATGGGTTGTGCAGATCTCCTCGGTCAGCTTGCGGTATTCCGGGTCGAGCCGCTCGATGATCGCCTTCATCGTCTTGTAGGAGAAGAGCTGCGGCAGGTTGTTGCGGATGACCTCGCTGAGATGGGTCAGCACCACGGCGACATTGTCGGCGGTCGCCATGCGCGCCGTCTTCAGGTCGTCGGCGAAGGTTTCGGGAACCGACAGCGCGTCGATGCCATAGGCCGGTTCCTTGACCTTTTCGAAGGGGATGCCCTTCATCTGCGCGGGTTCGGCGAAAACCATCAACTCGCCGATCCGCATCGAATATTCGGCGACCACCGTACCGTGAACCTTGATCTGATAGACCTTGGGATCGACGGAGAAGTCGTCGGTGATCTGGATCTCCGGCACAATGAAACCGTAATCGACGGCGAAGCGCTTGCGCATCTTGCCCATGCGATAGGCCATCTCCTGCCGGTTCGGCACCAGTTTCGCTGCGAGCTGCTTGCCGAGCACCAGTTCCAGTTCGGAAGAGCGCAGCGATTCCTTGATCGAGTCGCGCGCCTCTTCCTCGCGCTGCGAGCGTTCCTGGTCCGCTTTCTGTTTCTCCTCCGCCGACTTCCGCTCGGCGATGAGCGGGCGCATGTAGCCGATCGCCGTCAGCCCGCCGGCGAGCGCGATGAACGGCAGGAACGGCAGGCCCGGCATCAGGCTCAGCACGACCAGCAGGCCGGCGGCGACGAAGAGCGCGCGCGGATATTTGGCCAGTTGGTCGAGAACCGCCTTGTCGGCGGAGCCGATCGTGCCGCCCTTGGAGACGAGGAGGCCCGCGGCGAGAGAGACGATCAACGCCGGGATCTGCGACACCAGCCCGTCGCCCACGGACAGCTTGGTGAAGACGTCCACGGCCTCGGAGATCGACATGCCGTGACGGGTGTAACCGATGATGATCCCGCCAACGATGTTGATCGCGGTAATGATCAGTCCGGCGATCGCATCGCCGCGGACGAATTTCGACGCGCCGTCCATGGAGCCGAAGAAGGCACTTTCCTCCTCGAGCTCCTTGCGGCGCGACCGGGCCTCGTTTTCATCGATGATCCCGGCCGACAGGTCGGCATCGATCGACATCTGCTTGCCGGGGATCGCGTCGAGCGTGAAGCGCGCGCCGACCTCGGCGATACGCGTCGAGCCCTTGGTGATGACGAGGAAGTTCACCACGATCAGAATGAAGAACACGACCAGACCGATCACGAAGTCGCCGCTCATGACGAAATGCGAGAAGCCGCCGATCACATGGCCGGCCGCGTTGATGCCCTGGTGACCCTCCGACAGGATGGTGCGCGTGGTCGCGATGTTGAGCGAAAGACGCAACATCGTCGCGAGCAGCAGGATGGTCGGGAATGACGAGAAATCCAGCGGCTTGCTGATCCACAGCGCCACCATCAGGATCAGAACCGACACGGACAGCGAGAGCGCCAGGCCGAAATCGATCAGGAAGACGGGGACCGGCAGGAACAGGATCGCCAGCATGAACACGATGCCGACGGCAAATGCGACGTCGCGGCCGTGAGCTGTTTCAGGCTTCTGCGCGAAGTCGATAATGGCCACGAACCGAACCCTTGCCCGTTTGAAAGAACGTCAGAGGTTCGGGATATCACCGGTTCCTTGCGCCAAGCTTTGGTTGGTCGGAGCCTGGACGGAAGTTTGTCAGAAACCGGTGGCGATACGGCTGAAGACGACGTCGTTCAGCCGACCGATCTGCGCGCCGATAAAGGGCGCGGAAACGGAAACGGTCAAGAGGATCGCGATGATCTTGGGAACGAATGTCAGCGTGATTTCCTGAACCTGGGTCAGGGCCTGGACAAGGGCGATGCCGACGCCGACGACCATCGCGATCAGGACCGCCGGCGCCGAGGTGACGAGAACGGTCCAGATCGCGAATTGGACGATATCGAGGGCGTCCGCTTCGTTCATCAGCTGATCGTCACGCCGCCGCTGACCACGACCTGATCGCCGGTATCGAGCACCGCGACGATGCCGTCATCGAAAATGCGAACTTCCTCGATCGTGCCGGTTATTTCGCCATCCGGCGATGTCAGCGTCCTGCCGATGATCGAGCCGGCCTGGCTGAGATAGCTCGTCTGGAGGAGTTCATCGAGCTTGTTGTTTGTCTGGATGTTCTGCTCGACATTCGAGAAGGACGCCAGCTGAGACATATACTGGGTCGCATCCATCGGCTCGGTCGGATCCTGGTTCTTCAGTTCCGCAACGAGCAATTTCAGGAAGGAGTTATAGTCGACGGTCGCAGCCGAGGTTGCCGCCGAAGTGCCGGCGCTGGCCGTGCTGGAGGACGTTGCCGCTACTGTGGTCATGATATCATCCTGCGTTTGCCACCTTCAACGGTGTGGGTTCGACGACCAGCTCGGCGCGGGCCGGGTGTTTTTCGAGAATGGCTTCCTCGACCGGGTAAAGTCCGCGGATCGTCTTGAGAGCTTCGTAGTATTTTTCCTCGGTCACGAGCCGGTCGACATGCTTCAGTTCGGAGAGGATTTTCTGGTTGCTGAAAGCCGTGATGAGGCCCGGCAGGCTTTCCCGGAACAGCGGCATGGCCGATTCCTTGTCGGCCGGCGACATAACCATGACCTGGACGATGAAATAGAGCTGACGCAACGGCGTTGTCGCATCCTCCGCTTGCAACACGTGGTTTTCCAGCAGGAACTGCACATCGTTCAGCAGTTCGAGGGATACCTTGCGATCGACGCGGATCACCGCGCCGTTGATGAATATCCGCTCGTTTGCCTTCAGGAAGATTTTGAAAGAGCTCTTCATTTCAGTCCGTCCCGAATTATTTTCGTTATGTCTAGGACTCCGGAGATGTTCTCCGACTCCCCTTTCCGGATCGCATCCGATTCACGCAGAACCCAAATTCCGATCGAGATGAGGCTGGCACGCAATTCCTTGGGAAGCGCATTGTCCGCCGCGGCCAAATCGTCGAGCAGTGTCGTCCAGAGGCGGATCGTGAAATGCACGGCTTCGACGCAGGCGAAGCTCTTGACGCCGTCTTCCTGGGCCTTCGTCAACAGCTCCACCGAGCGGTCGAAAAGCTCCCGCTCCCGATCACGCTGATCCGTCGGCGAATCTTCCTGGATCTCAGCGTAACGCAACATAATCATGAGTTACCTACCATCTCGAAATGCACTGGTTTGAATATCATTAGAGGTAATCCATTAACGACATTCTCTGGATTCTTGCTGTTATCTGATAAGAGGCTTCGAGTTGCGTCATCAGCGAATTCAGCTCGATGGAAACCTCATAGGGGTCGACCGCCTCGAGTTCGGAGGCGAAAGATTCCAGCAGTGACTTCTGCGATCCCAGCGTCTCGTTGGCCCGCTCGATGCGGCTCTCGACGAGACCGACCTTGCCCTGGATGTCCGTGATCGCGCCGTTGGCGTTACCCATGTTCGAAATGACGAAATCGGACACGCTCAGGAGAGATTCGGCGTTCAGATTGCTGTCGAAAAGCTCCGCGGCGACGACTGACGCCATCATCATTCTGCGGAACCCGTCTTCATTGGCGCTGACGGAGGTGTCCGCGCTGACGCCCGCATTGATGCGCGACTGAAGGGGCTCGTCCGAGGCGGAGGACACGTTCGCGGCCCAGCCGGTTCCCATGTAAAGATCCATGACATCATTGTTCATGAAGTCTTCGATCTGCGCCGCCGTAATGCCGGAGGCCAGGGGGTCGTCCTTGGCGAAGCCGAAATAAGCCAGGAACGCCGCATCGAACGCAGCCTTTCCGCCGCCCGTCTCGTAATCGGCAATCGGCTGCTGGTCCGTGTTCTGGCCGCCGAAAATGAAGATGCCGTTGACCTGCGTATTCAGGACCGAGGTCAACTCCGCAACGGTGCTCGCCGCGGTCTGCTGCGCGGTGGAATACTGGGTCTTCTCGCCCATGACGATGCCGACGGCGTTGATCAGGCCGCTCGACAATTCGTTCAGGTAGTCCATCGAGTCCTGGGTCATCGTCAGGCGCGTCTGGATCTGGCTGTTGGTGTCGATCAGGCTTTGCGCGTGGTCGATGTCGCTCTTGAAGGACTGGAGCTTGCGGCTTTCGGCTCCCAGCACGAGACCGCTGTCGGAGAGCTTGCCGGTGACAACCTCTTCCTGCAGTTGCGGCATCTTGCCCTGCAACTGCGATGTCGACGACCGCAGGGCCAGGTTAAGCGCGTAGGTGGAGATGGTCGAGGTTCTCATCCGTTACACCGAATTCAGCAGAACCTGCATCATCTCGTCGATCGCCTGAACGATTCGCGCCGATGCCTGATAGGATTGTTCGAGTTCAACGAGGATCGCCATCTCCTCGTCCATGTTGACGCCCGTCTTCGACGACAACGACGACTGCAACCGCTCATAGAGGGCGCCTTTGCCGTCAGCTGCGGCAGATGCGCGGGAGCGCAGGGACTCGAGCCAGCCGATCGAGGATTCGGAATATTCGGAAACCGAATAGCTGCCGGTGATACCGGCGCTCGGATCGGTCGCCATTGGCGTATTCATCCGGTCGAGGAAGGCGATTAGCTGATCGGCGAAGCCGGCCTCGCCGGTGGAGTTGGCGACGTAGGCGGCGCCGTTGGCGCCGCCATCGCGCAGGAGTTCGGGATTGCCGCCGACCGACGGATCGTAGGCTGGGTTGATGCTGATCGTCTGGGCAATGCCGGTCGCGATCGTTCCAGCGAGGGGGATTGCCGGCCCGCCCGCAAAGGTGAACAAGCCGGCAAGGTCCGGTCCGCCGCCGCCCGACGTGTCGGTTTCGGCGAAAATGGTCACCATGGTACGGGCGATCTCGTCGAGCTGCGCCTGCATGTCGACCGTCACCGTGTCGCGCAGCTGGATCATCGCTTCCAGCGTTCCGGTCGCGTTCGTATCGGCGCCGACGCCGCCCATGACAGGCACGCCGTCGATGCGGATCGTGTTACCGGTGATACCTGCCGAGTAGGAACTGAGCGGCTGGAAGGTCACCTCGCGCGGGACAGTCTCGAACAGGGTCACGCCCTGATCGGTGTAAAGCACGAAGTCGTTGTTCTCGCGCTTGACCACGGAAACGGAGACATATTCGGAGATCTGCTTGAGCAGCGTATCCCGCTGGTCCAGCGCGTCATTGACGTCCTGTCCGGATCCCGTTCCCTTCACGATCTCGTCGTTGACCTGCTTGAACTGGTCCAGAAGGTTGTTCAGTTCCGCGACGGAGGAATTGATGTTCTGGTCCAGCTCGGCGCGGTATTCCTGGATCGCCAGCGACGAGCTGTTGAGCCCGTCGGCGAGTTCCTTGGCGTAGCCGACGGCCGATTCGGCGAGCAGCGTGTTTGAGGAATCGTTCCCGTAGAGCTGAAGCGCGTCTTCGAAGTTGGCGAGGAGCGTGGCGGCAGAGGTGGAGTTGTCAGCGCCGTTGACGAGGCGTTGCAGCCGATTGGCGCCATTGCTGATGATCGACTGCGCCTGGCTGTCGGACAGCGCCTGGAGGCTGTCCCACAACAGGTCGTCGCTGGTTGCGCGGGTGATGCTGACCACGCGCGCTCCGTTCCCGGTGCTGACGAGAACGGCATCGCGGCGCACGTAATTTTCGTTCGACGCCTCGGAAATATTGCGCGATGTCACGGTCGTTTGAACACCCGTGTTCATCAGGGAGTTCTGAGCGATCCGTAGTGCCGAAGTGAGCGACATCGTCAGTTTTTCCGTTTCGCCGCGTATCCCCTATACGATCGGCTGCGTTCGAACTTCATGCGTACGCGGTACAATTTCATTACCTAGCGAACGACGTTCAGGAGAACGTCCATCAGGTCCGATCCGGTTTGGAAGACCTTGGAATTCGCCGTGTAGCTTCGCTGGGCCTGGATCATGTCCGTCAGCTCTTCGGCTATATCGACATTGGCCGATTCCACCGCGCCGGACACGATCTTGCCGTTCCCGCCGGAATTCGCGAAGCCGATCTTGACCTCGCCGGAATTCTCCGTGGTCTGAAAGACATTGCCGGATAGCGACTGAAGCTGGTCCGGGCTCGCAACCGACGCCATCCCGATGCGATAGAGCGACTGCACCGAGCCGTCGCTGAACTGCGCGTTGACGATGCCGTCGGCCGAAATCTCGATGCTGTCGATGGTTGCCGGGGCGTTACCGTTCACCTTGATGTCGGACACGAGGAAGTCGGTGGCCAGCTGCGTCATGTTGCCGAGGCCGATTTCCAGCGCCTCGCCGCCCGGTACGTTCACCGTGATCGACGTCGGGCTGAAAGCATCGAGATCGCCGGTGGTCGGGTCGAATGTGAGGGTTTCCGTGGCAAGCGGGCCGGCCGCATAGGGGAAGCCCGTTCCCGCAGACGCTTCGGCCTGGTCGAACACCGAGAGCTCCCAGGTGTTGGTGCCGGTCTTCGTGTAGTAGAGATCGAGCATGATCTCCCCGCCGAGGCTGTCATAGACGACCCAGGACGATTTCGCCGTGTATTCGCTAGTCGACAGGTTGGCCGACGGCAAGTCGCCGGTCACGGCTTCAGACGAGCTCGGAAGGTTCGAAGAGAACGTCGCCTCGGTGGAGGCGGTGGCCTCAAGGGCCGCGCTCGTGATCGTTACCGTTTCGAGACCTTCATAGCTGTTGACGACTGCGGATGGTACGCCGTTGTCGTAGCTGTAGCCGACCAGATAATAGCCCGCCGCATTGACCAGTTGACCCTGGGCATCGGGAACGAACGAACCGGCTCTCGTCAGGAAGGAGTTACCCTCGGCGTCCTGGACGATGAAGAATCCGCTGCCGTCGATCGCCAAATCGGTGGTCGAGTTGGTGTATTCGAGAACGCCCTGCTGGGAGACCGCCTGACGGACCGTGGTGACGATGCCGCCGGAGTTGTAGGCGCCGGCGGATCCATTCACGACCAGCGTCGAAAACTCGGTGCTAAAGCCCTTGTAGCCCGCGGTGTCGGCGTTCGCGATGTTGTCGGCGACTGTCGAAAGCCTGCTTGCCTGCCCTTGCATACCGGACACGCCGGTGCGCATCATACCGTAGAGGCTCATGAGGAAATCCCTCCTGTTGCTTTAGCTTCCGACAATAGCCTCCAAATCTTGTCCGAACCTGCCCCCGGCCTCGGCGGCGTCGGGCGTCTTGCCTGTTTTCGCGGCGACCTGCACGCTGGCCGGAGCCTCGAGGCGGTAGCCCAGAAAACGCTTGGAATCGATGATCTCGTAGCCGAGCACCTTGCGCAGCTTCTTGCGCAATTTGGAGATATGGCTCTCGATCACGCACTCCTCGACGTCCTGTTCGAACAGGCCGTAGACGGCGTTGTAGATCTGGCTGCGCGTGGCGCGGCGATCACCGTTGGACGCCAGATATTCGAGGATGCGCCGCTCGCGGCGCGGCAGCGGAAAACTGCAGCCGTCGATCTCGGGATCTCGCCCATCGGTGAATACGCGCAGGCGACCGAACTCGAAAGCCGACCGCGACGTATCCTTGCGGCGGCGAATAGCGGCCACACGCGCCAGGATCTCGCGGACATGGATCGGCTTGCGCACGACATCGTCGGCGCCAACTTCGAAGCGGTGCAGTATATCCGGCAGCGAATTCTGCTCGATCAGCGAAATAACAGGCGATTTCGTGGTCGATCGAATACAGCTGATCGGACAAATACTCTCGTCCGTATCGCCAACAAGAAAGGCTTCTATTGATTCAAGCTCGTTCGTGCAAATTGAATCAAGCCAATTGGGAAGTTCTTTCCCCGAAACTCCAAATACAGGGTATCCAATACGCTGGAACATGCCGCCGAATCCTTGCAAAACAAGGTCGCGGTCGTCGATGACGACTATCATTTAACATCCCCCGCCCGAATCACTTCATTGTTCGGTTCTTCGGGCTTAACGGAGCAGAGAATCTATCCACAATCGCAATTTCTTGCGTATTGCAGATTTTACATTCTTATGAGTCAAAACGAATCGTTTTTGGCGATGTGGCTTTACTTCCCGCAAAAAGCGCGGGCAGAGGGGGTCCAGTTGCCGACGCCGGTCGCCACCATATTCGTGATCACCCGGCAGACATAACGCTTCTGAGCGGCGTTGTTATCGGGACCGGCATGGTAGCGCGCAACCGCCATAGACCACGTTTTATGCTTTTTTTTCAACTGCCTAAGAAATGAGGCGGCGTACATGACATTGCGTTCGGGATCGAACATCGCGGCGTCGGAGGGGAAGCGGTCGCGGTGATAGTAATGATTGATCTGCATGCATCCGACATCGATCAGGCGGGCGCCGTGGCGGCGGGCCTTGTCGAAGTCGCGCAACGCCGCTTCAACCGTCGCGGGAAACTCGGTCCTGCCCTCGATGTTCATCGCGTAGGGGTGAAGTCCTCCTTTCATGCCGGATTCGGTCAATCCGACCGCATAAAGCACGCCGACCGGGACGTTGTAGGTCTTCGCAGCCTGCATCACGTAGCGTTCACAGATTCCCTGGGCGTGCGGGGCGGCGGCCGATTCGGCGTCAGATGAAAAGCCGATCATTGCCGTCAGCATCGCCAGTATCGGCATGACCGCGGCCAAGCGGGCCGTTAGAGTGGCCTGACTGCGCTTCGCGATTGGGATTTCTCGATTCATTTGACGTGTTCCCGCGGTTGTCCTGTCCCGCGAACTGTCCGGAATTGTCGCGGTTCTGGCCGGTGAATTGCTGCGGCGCCTGGTCGTTGCGGTTGACCGAGACGGTAATATCGGAGGACGAGACGCCGGCGGCGCGCAGCGCGGAGCGGATCGCGTCGGAGTCGCGTGACAGCATCTCCGCGGTCTTGTCGGATTCGGCGCGGATCGCCACGTGCAACTGGCCGTCGACGGAATGCAGCCGGATATTCACGGTGCCGAGTTCGGCGGGATTGAGCTGCAGCTGCATCGAACGGACCGGCCGGTTGGACGCGCCATTGGCGGTGACCACGACGCGTGTCGGGGCCAGTTCCTCGAGATCGCGCATAACCGCATCGGCGACCTGGCCGGCGGGGGATGCCGTGCCGCTGGTCGCGGAAGCCTGCGTCATCTGAAAGACGGGCGCGGTCGTGGCGGGCTTGTCAGCCACGGCTGCCTGGGCAGGGGTTGCAGTCGCCTGTGCCGTGGCCGCGTTCGTTTTCGGAGCGCGGTCAAGCGCCGTGTCCGCTGCGACAGCCGGTTCGGCCTTGCCGCCCGTGTTCACTTTCGTATCCGACGTCAGTTCCGGCGCGCGAATTGAGGTGTCGGATCCCGGCGCGGTGGAGGCCGGCGGTGTAGCAGCGCCGGTCCTGGCGGGACTGGCCTCGACCGCTCCCGCGGCCGTCTCGCCCGGGGTGCGGACTGCGGGCTTGCTCGCAGTATCGGCGGCGACGGGCGCGGGTGACGCTCTATCGGCCCCGCGCGGTTCGGGCTGGTCGGGAGAAGCGGCCTTCCTTGCGCGTCCGGTCGCGACGGAAGCCGCCGCCATTTCAGCGGCCTCGCGGGTCGAAGAACGATCGCCTGCTTCCGTCGGCGGGACCTGCGCCTCCGCGACAGTCGCGCCGACGACCACATCAGGTTTCTTCGGCGCGGCATCGGCAGGAACATCGCTTTCCCCAGAGGCGATTGACATGTCTTCGCCATTCCCGCTCGCCACTGCGACTTCAGGATTGGCGACTGTCGACCGGGCGGTCTGCGCCGAGGCGCCAGCCTCGCCATCATCAGCTTCCGATGGGAGACTGGTCTCCTCGCCGGGCGCGTCGGCTACCGGCGACAGGGACGGTTGAACGGCCTCGGCGATTTCGGGAACGGAAGCGGTCTGCTCCGCCGCGACCTCGTCCCCGGCAGTTTCAGGCGCTCCGGTGGAGGCTTCTTCTCCCGCGACATTGCGCCAGCGCGCCGTTGCGAGAAAATCAACCTGCTTGGTGCGGCCGGCATCCGGCGAGGCGGGCACTGTTTCGGCAGCTTCGGACTCGCCCTTGCCCGACGCTCCGGCTTGTTCACCTTTTATCGCCTGATCGAGCGTCTCCGCGAAACCGCCATCGGATCCGGTGGATCTCCGTGCCTGACCGCCCGTCGACGCAAGCGCCGTCGTGGAATTGAGCGCCGCGGTGGTGCCGTTGCCAATCATTGAAATTTCCCCAGCATCTCGTCGATGTCGCCGAGCTTGTCACGCGTGCCGCCGATGAATTCGTCGAAATTGGAAAGGCCATTGTCCGGTGCGTCGTCCGCCGGCGCCTTGAAAATGCTCTCGCGGCGCGGCGCGGGTTCCGATGCGATCGACGCGGTCACCGTCGGCTCCGGATCCATTACGGCACGGGCGATCGCCAGAACCGCGTCGAGCAGTTCGCGGTCGCCATCCGAGAGAACGGAGCGATCGATCGCTTGCAGTTCCTCCATCACCGATTCGATGTTCTCGGAGGTGACTTCGGAGATCTGCGCGTAGAGCGCCTGGCGTGCATCGATCTGCGAACCGACCTCCGGTTTCGAATCCTCGTCCGGTTCTTCCGGCATGAGTTCCGCCAGATGGCGCACAAGGCCGCTGTGGCCCTCCACAGTCGCCTTGCGCATCAAGCGCACGACCACGGCGCTGCGATAGGGTTCCGGCATGAACTCCACCACCTCGACAACGCCTTCGATATCCATCAGGCCGTCCAGAACGATTACGCCGTCGACAAACTCGCCAGCGAACTGCACGGCATAGGGCGATGCGATGTAACGACGCGCGTACCGGCTGGCGATCCGGAGAAAGGAATGGGGATCCTGCCGGCGCTTGTGAATGGTCATCAGGCGGCGTAGCGCCGCTTCCTCGACCAGCGTCCCCGGCGCCAGGAGCCGCGCGGCGTCGAAATCCTTGCGGGCGCTGTCGTCGTCCTTGGAGACAAGGCCGCGCACCAAGCCCAGATATGCGCCGAACAGGCCGCCGATCTTGATCGGATCGACATTTTTCAGCCGCGCTTCCGCCGTGCGGCCCGCGCCTTTCTGATAGACCAGAATCGCGATCGCCAGACGGACGATCTCATCGTCCCTGCCGCCGAGATCGGCGAGGCGCGTCTGCAGCGTTTCGGGATTTCCTCCGGCCATGGCGTAGGCGATTAGCGCCTTGGCGTTCTTCGGCTCATGCAGTTCCGCGGCATTCATGTCGCGAAATCCCTTGTCGATGAGCTTCACCAGTTCCAGCTGCATGCCGAGCGCCGACTTGTCGCCATCGGCGATCTCGTCCTGGATTCGCTGCAGCGACCGCACCAGCTTGTAAGGCTCCGCCTCCAGTCCGGAAGCCGCCCCCGGATGCATGGCGGCCAGCATGGCGCCGCAGGCCGTAAAGGCGCTTATGGCCCGCCTTACCCTCATCCCGCGTCAACCTCCACCAGCACTTCGATGCGACGGTTGGCCGGAGAGAACGGATCTTCCGTGTCAATCAACTTACGGTCCGCGAACCCGGAAATCTCACGTACACGCGTTTCGTCCAGGCCGCCGCGCAGAAGCATGTAATAGGCAGACTGCGCGCGCGAGGCGGACAAGCGCCAATTGTCATAGTCCTTGGAGCGGAAGGGGCGTGCATCGGTATGGCCGTGAATACGAATGCCGCCATTCTGCTCCGCCAGCACGCCGCCGATCTTTTCGAGCGCGAGGACAAGATCCTTCGACGGCACGGCGGACCCGAGCTCGAACATGGAAATGTTGAGTGCATCCGTCAGCGAGATCAGGATCTCGCCGCCCGAGACCTCCACGGATACCTCGCTTGCAAGCTCGGCGTCGTCCCCGAAAACCTCGGCCAGTTTCTCCGAAATCCTGCCGCGCAGGTCTTCCGCCGCATTTTCCAGGGTGAGGGCCTTTTTCGCCGCTTCGGCTTCTGCTTCGGTCAATTCCGGGGTTTCGCCGATCGCGGCCGTTTCCGTTACTTCGCCATCTGCGGCTTCGGCCACCATCTCCGCGGCTTTGTCCTGGCCTTCGCCTGCGCCGCCCGCCGCCTCGGCGTTCATGTCGCCGCCCGTCTCGCCAAACTCCTTGCCACCCATGCGGATCGCGAGATTGTCGGTGGCCGGAACGCCGTCTTCGGCCGGTTCGGCGGGTTCGGCGACGATCACCTCCGCTGCGGTCCCCTCGGCGTCGACCCCTTCGCCATCGGTTTCGTAGCGGCCGGACAACTGCCCCTTGTCGTTGGATTGGCGGACTTCCTCGTTCCAGAAGTTCGGCGAGAACGGATCCATGAAAGCCTCGCCGCCCTGGGCGTCATTGATCGCGTCATTGCCGTTGCGGCCCCCCTCTTCCTCGATCGCCTGGACTTCGCCCGGCGCCTTGTGGTCAGCGATCTGGTCAAGCACGGTGAAGGGATCGGCGAAGAATTGCGCCTCGGCCACCTTCTGCTCTTCCTCGGCGGCTTCCGTGTCGTTGTTCTGTTCGGGAAATTGCTCGTTCGGGGCCTGGACCTCGATTTCCTGAACGCCTTCGGCGTCGTGAAGTCCTTTCACGCTGCGGTTGCGATCGACGAGTTTCACCGGATTGAAGTAGCTGGCGACGGCCTTCTTGGTTTCCTCGTTGGCGGCGTTGATCAGCCAGAGGACGAGGAAAAGGGCCATCATGGCGGTCATGAAGTCGGCAAAGGCGATCTTCCAGGCGCCGCCGTGATGGCCGTGCTCGCCCTCGCCGCCGCGCTTGATGATGATGATTTCCTGGTGCTTTTCCTTGTCGCTCACGCGGCCGCCTCCTCGATGAGCCGATCGAGTTCAGACAAACGGGTGGCAACCACGGTCCGATCGATGCGGGCGACGAGATCGACACCGTCACCCGCGACCGCCTTGATTTGCGCCGCATCCCCCGACCAGGTGTCGAGAAATGCCGATACGAGATATTCCGGACCGCGCAATTCGAAGGTCAGGACGGACGAATCGTCGAGCAACTCGACGATCTTCTTCTGCAAAGCCGAAATGGTCTTTTCGACCAGCCCGGCGCGAATTCTCCCCGCCATCAGCGGCGCAAGGTCCGATGCAATCGCTTCGGCGACGTCCTGCTTCATCCTCGGAAGAGCCGTATCGAGAAGCGCACCCATGGCTTCGCGATGCTCTTGCTGCAGGCGTTCGATTTCTTCCCTGTGTGCGTTTTCCAGCGCTTCCTGCGCCGCTATGGCGTCCGCCGCCGCCATATCGATATCGTCGAGAGAGGGCGCGGACGGCATCGGCCCTTCCATTTCGCCCAGGGAGGGTTCGGGAGAATCGAGGTCCGGCTCCGGCAATTCCAGTTCGCCGAGAACATCGGCCAGTTCGTCCTGCAAGCCGGGAAGATCGGAATCGCCCGATGTCAGGTCTGCGAGATCGCCCAGATCAGCGAGGTCACCGGAACCGGCCAAATCGTCGAGATCATCGAGGCCGCCGGACGGGGCTTCACCGGCATCCGCGAACGGATCGGCGAAATCCTCCGATGGCGCGTCCTCCCCGAGCCCCATGAAACCGACCGGCATGCCAAGCGAGGAGAATTCGTCCTTGGTTGACAGGGCCGCACCGACGAGCGGCTCGAAACCCGACGGGAGCCGTCGCGGCGCGGACTGGCCTTCGGAGAAATCCGGAAGGAGGTTGAGGAGGCTGGAGCGAGCCACGTCAAGCGGCCTCCTGTCTCACCCAGCGCCGCAGGATCGATGCCGCGCGTTCCTCGTCCAGATCCACGATCATCGTCAGCCGCTCCTCGGGCGAGGGCCTCATTTTGGCAAGCAGTTCGCTCTGGTCGACGGAGGATGACGACGAAGGAAGCGGCGGGAGTTCCGGGAGACCGTCGAAGCCGCCTATGTCGTCATCGTCGCCGAAGGGCGAATCGAGGGACGAATCGGACAGGGCCGGCAAGTCGCCGCCCTGGTTCGCCAGCTGTCCGGCGGAGGGCGAATCGCCCTGCAGCGCCTTGATCAGCGGGCGAAGGCCAAGGAAGATGACCAGCAGCGTGGCCGCGACAAAGGCCAGCGCATTGATGAATGTGCCCAGATGTTCGCCGAGCATGTCCAGCACGCCGGGTTCCTGAAGCGGTATGCCGTCGATGCCTTCCATGAATTCGACGGCGTTCACCTGAACGAGGTCGCCGCGCGCGTCGGAGACGCCGGCGGCCGCCACGGCAAGCTGGCGGATCTCGGCGAGCCGGGCTTCGACCTGGGCATCGTCGGCGCCCTCGCCCAACGCCTCGAGGATCCGGTCCCGGTTGACCACGATGGCGATCGAAAGCCGGTTGACCGCATAGCCGTTGCTAACCGTGGCGATTCGTTTGGAGTTCACTTCGTAGTTGGTCGTTTCCTCGCGGCGCTCGCTGCGTTCGGAGGATTGCGGCGAGGCGCCGCCCGCCTGTTCGGCATCGGGCAGGTTCTGATCGACCGAGACGGGATCGCCGCCCGTCTTCTCGGAGGAGGCGTCCTCGCTGCGGACCACCTGGACCGAGCGTTCGACACGCGATTCGGGATCGAAGATCGTTTCCTCGACCTGACGCTGATCCGTGTTGATGTCGGCCTGAACGCTGACGCGGAAATTCATGTCGCCGAGATAGGGGGCGAGCGCCTTGTAGACGCTGTCGGAGACCTCGTTCTCCACCGTCTCCTTGATGCCGAGCGTACTGGTCGCCGTGTTGTTGAGCGGGTCGTCGCCGGCGGCGAGAAGCCTGCCGGTCGCATCCAGCACGGTGACGTTCTCGGTCTGCAGGCCGGGCACGGCGGCCGAGACGAGATGGCGGATCGCCATGGCGCTCGATTCGGCGGTCGAGCCTTCGTAGCGGACGACGACGGATGCGGTCGGGGTCTGTTCGGCGAAACGGAAATTGCCGCGATCCGCGAGGACGATGTGGACGCGCGCGCCCTTGACGCCGCGAATGGCTTGGATCGAACGGGCGATCTCGCCCTCCAGCGCGCGCACGCGGGTGACTTCCTGCATGAAGGCGGTAAGCCCGAGAGAGCCGAGATTGTCGAACAGTTCGTAGCCGGTCGCGGAGCTGTTCGGCAGGCCCTTCTCGGCGAGGATCATGCGGGCCCGGCTGGTCTTTCCGGCCGGGACGAGGATCGACGTGCCGTCCTCGTTGACGTCATAGGAAATGCCCGCATCGGCGAGCGCCATGCCCATGCGGGTTATGTCGTCGCGCTCGAGCCCGACATAGATGGGCTCGAAAGCGGGACGGTTGAGAAGGTAGGCTGCGGCTCCGACGCCGACCATGACGACCAACCCGATCGCAGCGAGCATGGCAAGCTTGCGAGCGCCAAGCGCGTTCAGGTTATTGACGATCTGCTGTAACTGCTCCGGCACTGCGGTTACTCCATTTCCCCTTCAAGGAAATAGCCGGTGAAGCTTGTGTGAGAGTGTCTTGACCTCTCCACGTGCGGGGTGCGGAGACTATGGTAGAAATGAAAACGGGCGCCCGCGAGGGACGCCCGAATTGCCGGAAATCGGCTGGATATTCAGCCTCGATTCAGCGCTGGTCCTACTGGAACAACGACAGGATCGTCTGTGCGTTCGAATTGGCGATGGAGAGAGACTGGATGCCGAGCTGCTGCTGCGTCTGCAGGGCCTGCAACTTGGTCGACTCCTCTTCCATGTTCGCGTCGACCAGCTGGCCAACGCCGCGGTCGATGGCGTCCATGAGGTTGTCCACGAAGCTCGTCTGCATGTCGATGCGCGATTTCGTGGCGCCGAGATTCGACGCGACGGTGGTCATTTGCTGAAACGCGGCGTCGACTGCTGAAATCATGTCGTCGATGTCGGCGTCGTCGATACCGAGGGCAGTGATATCCAGGCTGGACACCGAGACTGTCACGGCGCCGGCGCCGGTTGTCGTGAACGTGCTGTCGAGAATGCCGGACTGGTCGTTGGCATCATAGAGTTCCAGCGTCGTGATATCGATGGCGATGGTCGAAACGGCGACCGAGCCGTCACTGGCACGCGAGAACGAGGACACGACATTCTTCGTGGCGGTGTAGTCGGCGGCGGCCGAATCGACGGCCAACCAGTTTTCGCCCGAGAAGGACGCCGATTCGGCGATGCTCGAAAGCTGGTTCTGCAGTTCGGCGATTTCGGACTGGATTTTCGTGCGATCGACGCCAGGTTCGCGGGCGGCCACGAGTTTCGACTTGATTTCGTCGATAACCTCGATGGCGCTGTTCAGCGCGGTGTAGGCCACGTCGACCTTGGCGGCGCCCAGACCCAGCGCGTCCTGCACTGTGGAAAGCGCCTTGTTGTCGGAGCGCATCGTCGTCGCGATCGACCAATAGGCCGCGTTGTCGCTCGCCTCGGCCACCTGGTAGCCGGTCGAAATGCGCGACTGGGTTTCCTCGATCTTCGAGTTGGTCTGCTGAAGCGTCTTGAGCGCGGTCATCGCCGCGGCGTTCGTCATGATACTGGACATATGATCCTTTCCCTGTCTGGAAGGAAATCTGCCAGTCAGCCGCGGACTGAATGACTTCCAAATTCTTCCCGACCACTACGCGGCCGCTCATGAGCCATGCGTCCGGGTTTATCCTTCGCGATAAACGCCTTGCCGAGACCATGAACGGGCGATGATCCCGACCGGGCGGTCTACCGCTTCCAGCCAGAATATCGTCCTTAGCTTGCGCCGAACTGGAAAAGGAAAAGGGGCCGCTGAACGCGGCCCCTCGTCACTTGAGATAATCGCTTGTCGCTTACTGGAAGAGCGAGAGGATGTTCTGAGCGGAGGTGTTGGCGATGGAGAGCGCCTGGATGCCCAGCTGCTGCTGCGTCTGCAGCGCCTGAAGTTTCGTCGACTCCTCCTCCATGTCGGCATCGACCAGCTGACCGACGCCACGTTCGATCGCGTCCATCAACGCATCGACGAATTCGGTCTGGGTGTCGATACGCTTCGAGGTCGCGCCCAGGGCGGATGCCGCGTCCGTCATCAGGCCGAAGGCCGCGTCAACCGCCGACAACATTTCGTCGAGGTCGGTATCGTCCACATTCGCCGCGGTAATATCGAGGGTCGAGACGGAAACCGTCACCGCGCCCGTGCCGGTCGTGGTGAAGGTGCTGTCGAGAATGCCCGACTGGTCGTTGGCGTCGAACAGCTCGGTCGTGGTGATGTCGATCGAGAGCGTCTCGACGGACACCGAACCATCCGATGCGCGTGTGAAGGAAGCGACGACATTTTTCGTGGCCGTGTAGCTGGCGTCGGCGGAGTTGACCGACAGCCAGTTCTCGCCGCTGAAGGAGGCCGAGGTCGCGATGCTGCTCAACTGGTTCTGGAGTTCGGAAATTTCCGACTGGATCTTCGACCGGTCGATGCCCGGCTCCTTGGCGGCGACGATTTTCGCCTTGATCTCGTCGACAACGTCGATCGCGCTGTTCAGCGCTGTATAGGCGACGTCGACCTTGGAGGCGCCGAGACCGAGGGCGTCCTGAACGGTGCCAAGCGCCTTGTTGTCGGACTTCATCGTGGTCGCGATGGACCAATAGGCCGCGTTGTCGGAGGCCTGGGCGACCTGATAGCCGGTCGAGATCCGCTCCTGGGTCTTGTAAATCGCTTTGTTGGTTGCCTGCAGCGCCTTCAGCGCGGTCATGGCGGCGGAATTGGTCATGATACTGGACATCGTGGTCCCTCTCGGAATTCAAAAAAGAAACGGATATTCCGGGTCAGCCGGTACAGTGGTGGAGCGTCATGCCCTATCGAATGATATCCACTGTGCTTGGCCTGCATCTGGGCCAGAAGGGATGCACACGCCGCTTCCTGTCAGGCACAATCCGATCGCACGTCGCCACGCCCGCAAAGCGGGTCGGTTTCCGGATACGAGCTAGATTGATTGCCAGACCGCGAAACGGGTCACTCGGCTACACGCAAACACACATCAAGGGTTCTGAGCGGACACACCGCCGTGCGCTACAAGCACGGCCTTACCGGGAACCCTCGCCGCAACGAACAGACAGTTTCGTCAGCGGATCAGGATGAAAGAATTAATGAAAATGCTTAACAAAATGCAAAAGCGGGCCGCGTTGACGCGGCCCGCCTCTAAAATTCTGCTCTTTATCGCTTTTAGCGGAAGAGCGAGAGGATCGACTGTGCGCTGGAGTTGGCGATCGACAGCGACTGGATGCCCAGCTGCTGCTGGGTCTGCAAAGCCTGCAGCCTCGTCGATTCCTCTTCCATGTTCGCGTCGATCAGCTGGCCGACGCCGCGGTCGACCGCGTCCATCAGGTTCTTGACGAACTCGTTCTGCATATCGATGCGCTTCGAAGACGAACCCAGCGTCGAAGCGGCGTCGGTCATGCTCGAGAACGCGGTGTCCACGGCAGCGATCATCTCATCGAGGTCGGTGTCATCGATACCGGCCGCAGTGATGTCAAGGCTGGACACCGAGACAGTAACAGCGCCTGTGCCGGTCGTGGTAAAGGTGCTGTCGAGGATACCCGACTGGTCGTTGGCGTCGAACAGTTCGGTCGCCGTGATGTCAACGTCGATCGTGCTGACCGAGACCGTGCCGTCGGAGGCGCGGCTGAAGGAGGCAACGACCGACTTCGTGGCGGAGTAAGTACCCGCGCTCGAGTCGACCGAGAGCCAGTTCTCGCCGTTGAACGAAGCGGATTCGGCAATGCTCGTCAGCTGGTTCTGCAGCTCGGAGATTTCCGACTGGATCTTCGCCTTGTCGGCGGACGGCTCTTTCGCCGCGACCAGCTTGGACTTGATTTCGTCGACAACGTCGAGAGCCGACTCCATGCCGGTATAGGCGACGTCGACCTTGGAGGCGCCGAGGCCGAGTGCGTCCTGCACGGTGCCGAGTGCCTTGTTGTCGGATTTCATCGTGGTCGCGATGGACCAGTAAGCGGCGTTATCGCTGGCGTCGTTGACGCGGAGGCCGGTGGAGATACGGCCCTGGGTCGTTTCAATCTGCTTGTTGATGGAGGTGAGCGACTTGAGCGCCGTCATCGCCGAAGTGTTTGTCAAGATACTGGACATACTGTCCCCTTCCCAAAACTAACAAAGGAGGGACATTCCGGATCAACCGGTACAGCGGCCGGGCATCATGCCCCTATCAACACCGATAGCCTCTGTGAGTGGCCGCACGATGCCCGGGAAACATTAAAAAAGCCTTGAGTCGGCTTTCCTTCCCGTTTCAAAGGGTTAGCACCAGGATTTATAGTTAATGACTGGTGTGGATTCCGGCGTAATTCCGCCGTCCTACACGACCGAGCGCACCATCGATCCGACCAGGACGTTCCAGCCGTCAATCATGACGAAGAACAGGATCTTGAAGGGCAGCGAGACCACCGATGGCGGGAGCATCATCATGCCCATCGCCATGACGATCGTCGCGACAACAAGGTCGATCACCAGGAACGGCAAAACGACGAGAAAACCGATCTCGAAACCGCGCCTTATTTCCGAGATCATGAAAGCGGGAATGACCACACGCAGGTCAACCGTCTCGTCCAGCGCAACTTCCTGGCCGCGTTCGCGGGCCAGCTGCGCGAAAAGCTGCAGGTCCTGGTCGCGCACATTGTTCAGCATGAACTCGCGGAACGGTTCGGCGATCAGCGGAAACGCCTCTTCCTCGCTGATCTGTTCGCTGACCAATGGCTGCAGGCCCTGATTCCATGCGCGGTCGAAGACCGGGGTCATGACATAGAAGGTCATGAACAGGGCGAGGCTGACAAGGATGATGTTGGCCGGCGTCGTCTGCAGGCCGATGCCGGCGCGCAGAATGGAAAAGACGATCACGAAGCGGGTGAAGCTCGTCAGCATGATCAGGAGGCCGGGCGCCACCGCAAGAACGGTCAGCAGGCCGAACAGCTGGACAATCAGACCGCTGGTCTGGCCGCTCAAGCCCTCCGGAAGGCTGAAACCCGGCTGGCCCTGGGCAAACGCCGGAGCGGCGCCCAGCACCAGCAGGAAAGCAAAAAGGGCCGCGACGCGCCTCATTCGAGGATCAGCGAGCGGACAAGCACCCGCTTGACGCGCCCCTCGGTACGGATGGCGGCGCGCTCCTCAAGGTCCTCTATGAGGTGCTGATATCCGCTTCCGCCGCGAAGATTGTAGAGCTTCATCGTGTGGACATAGGCGATGATGTCCTGGTGCACATCCTGCGCAAGCATGGTGTCGGAATCGCCTTCGAAAACGAGGGAGAGTTCCATGCGGATCCAGGCATCGGTGGGATCCACCAGATTGGTGGTAATGGACGGCAGGTCGACGATCGACAGTTTCTGCGTGGCGCCGCCATGCTCTTCGGCTTCCGCCTGGCCGCTTTCTGCACCGTGGCCCGCGGCGGCCGATGCATGGGCGGCTTCCTTGGCCGGAGCCTTTTCGCCGGCCGTTTCCGTCGTCGACGCCATGCTGGCGGGCTTGAGCATGGTCGCGCTCACGCCGAAGCCGGCGCCGCCTGCAACCAGGGTGATGATCGCATAGGCCACCAGCATCATGACCATCGAAGGGCTTTTCTTGCCCTCCTCCTGATGTTCAATGGTGGACGCCATGTCTGCCTGCCGCCTAGCCGTCAGAAGGGAAGATAGAGGTCGAGCGCCTGCTGCCCGTAGGGCGGCTGCTGCACCTCGGTTATGCGACCCTTGCCGCCATAGGAAATACGCGCCTCGGCGATCCGGTCGTAATTGATGGTATTCTCAGGTCCGATATCGGATGGCCTGACAATGCCGGAGATGTTCAGGACGCGCATCTCGGCGTTGACCCGCATTTCCTGCGATCCCTGGATCAGGAGATTGCCATTCGCGAGCTCGTCGATGACGACGGCCGCGATCGAGAGATCGATCGTCTCCGATCGCGTCGTGCCGCCGGAACCGGAATAATCCGTCGAGGAATTCATGCTCGCATCGGCCGACAAGTTACCGGTGATCGCGCTGGTTCCATATCCGGCGCCAAGGCCGAGAGACTTGTTCGCCGTACGATTACGGTCGCTCTGGTTGTCGAGCTTGGCGCGGTCGTTGATGGCGATCTTGATGGTCACGATATCGCCCTTGGCCACCGCACGATGCGCCGTGAACAGGCTCGCGGCGCGGTCGTTCCAGGTTGAATAGCGATGCCCGGCCGGCTTCGCGGCATAGACTTCCGGCTTGGTCATCATCTGGTCGGCGGCGAGTTCAGCGCCAACCGGCGTCATGGCCGGCGGCACGCCGATCTCGCGGGGATGCGTCGCGCATCCGCCAAGCGTGGCCGCTACGAGCGAAAGAAGGACGGCGCGTTTCATTGCTTTTTCATCTCTCCGGTGTCGGCGACCGCCGACATGATGACCGCAACCATTGCCGCGCGGTCGGCCGACATCTCGTTCAGTATCGTTCCGGCGGCGCGCGGGCTGAGCTTGCTCAGCAGCGCCGCCGTCAATTCGCCGGGCAGTTTCTCCATGCGCTGCGCGGCGGCGTCCGGGCGCATCTTCGCGAACACGTCGACCAGCCCCTCATTGGCGGCTTCCGAGAAGCGTTCGCGCTTTTCGACCCAGTTCTCCAGTTCGGCGCGCTTTGCCTCCAAAAGCGCGATCCGTTCCTCGACCTCGGTCTGCAGTTTTTCCAATTCGCCCTTCTGGATGGCGTAACGGCGTTCACGGGCTGCATCCGCGATGTTGGAGCAAAACCTAGCGATTTCTTCGCTGTTGGATTTCGGCGGCTCCGCATCGAGCAGCGAGGGCATGGAGGATTGCGCATAAGCCGACGCGCAGAACAGCAGCATCATGGCCGCCGGCAGAACCACGCGGCCTGTCACACCCGATCCGATCCTCGAAGAAGCCGGCTTCATTGCACCACCAGTTCGGCCTGCATGGCGCCGGCATTCTTGACCGCCTGAAGAATGGCGATGATGTCATTGGGACCGACGCCGAGCCGGTTCAGCCCCTCGACGACGCCCTGAAGATCCGTTCCGTCGACCGTGCCGAGCTGCGTGCCGACCTCGGAGACATCAATGAATGTGTTGTCCTCGACCGCCGTCTCGCCATCCGAGAACGGATTGGGCTGCGAAACCCTAGGGGCCTCGGTGACGCGCACGGTCAGCGTTCCATGACTGATCGCCACTTTCGAAATGCGCACATCCTGGCCAATCACGACCGTGCCGGTGCTCTCGTCGAGCACGACGCGCGCCGGCGTATCCGTCTTGACCATCAGGTTCTCGATACTGGCGAAGAAGCGCGCCGGCGAAACATCCTTGGGCTTGGTGATCGCGATGGTGCGGGAATCGATCTCCCTTGCGGGACTGATACCGTATTGGGTCGTTCCGAACTGATTGATCGCATCGGTGATGGCGATCGCGGTGGTGAAATCGGGATTGCGCAATTGCAGCGTGAGCGAGCCCTCTTCCTCGAAGTCTGCCTCGATCTCGCGTTCCACGATGGCGCCGCCCGAGACGCGTCCGGCGGTCGGCGTGCCGCGCGACACGGTTTCAGCCGCACCTTGCACCTGGAAGCCGGAAATGGAGACGGGACCCTGAGCGACCGCGTAGATTTCGCCATTCGCCGCGCGCAGCGGCGTCATGATCAACTGGCCGCCGCCGAGCGATGTCGCGTCGCCCAGGGAGGAGACCGCCACATCGATGCGCGACCCCTGCCGCACGAAGGGCGGCAGGTTCGCCGTCACGATGACCGCGGCGATGTTCTTCAGCCGCGCCCTGCCCTCGGCGGTCGCGATGCCGAGATTGTCCAGCATCGAGCGCATCGACTGTTCCGTAAAGGGCGCATTTCGCAGGCTGTCGCCGGTGCCCTGAAGCCCGACCACCAGCCCGTAGCCGACGAGCTGGTTGTCGCGGGCGCTCTGCAACTGGGCGATATCCTTGACGCGCGACTGCGCCCCGACAGGGGGCGCAACAACGAGGAGGGAAACGAGGGCGAGAAACAGGCGTCTCATCGCGACTCCACCGCGACGCTTCCATCCGGCATGACGATGCCGGAGATTGTTCTGCCGCTTTGCGTATTGCGTATGCGGATCGGGTCTCCGAAACCGGCCGATTGCAGCGCGACGGCGTCCATTGCGATGGTAAGCGCGCCGTGACGGTAATAGACCGTCGTCATGTCGCCGGCCTCGATCGCATAGGCCTCGCGCACGGCATTGGGGGCGATCAGGCGCTTCGGCAGGATCGTCTTCGCGGCGACCATGCCGACGATATCCGAGGCGTCGCGGATGACGACGAGCCCGTCGCGCAAGGGTTTGCGAAGATGGGTCTCGATGACGGCTTCGGCCGGCACGATCTGGCCGGGATAGATCACCCGGTTGACCGTTATCACGACATTGTCCCTGCCGGCCGCCAAGGCGGACCCGCCGCAGGCGAGTATGATCGCGGCGAGACATGCCGCGATGCGCCAGAGCCGTCCGGTCTTCATGTTACCGCAGTCCCGTCGAGACGACGCTCGCCATTTGGTCGGCGGCCTGAATGACCTTCGAGTTCATCTCATAGCCCCGCTGCGCGGCGATCAGTTCGGTGATTTCCTTGACCGGATCGACATTGGAGTTTTCCAGATAGCCCTGCTCGATCGTGGCGAAGCCCGGATCGCCGGGAACGCCGACAACCGGCGCGCCGGAGGCCTCTGTCTCGCCGAAGAGATTGCTACCCATCGGCTTAAGGCCGGCATCGTTGGCAAAGGTGGCGAGCGTCAGCTGGCCGACATCCTGAAGCGCGATCTGGTCTTCGAGACGGGCAAAAACCTGGCCGCTCTCGTTGACAATCACCTCGACGGCGCCTTCCGGGACGGTGATTCCGGGCTGCACGGCGTAGCCGTCCACGGTGACCAGCTCGCCAACCGCATTGGTGTTGAAGGCGCCGGCACGGGTATAGGCGATTTCGCCTCCCGGGCCCTCGATCTGGAACCAGCCGCGGCCGGACAACGCCATGTCGAAGCTGTTGCCGGTGCTCGTCAGCGCGCCCTGGACATGCAGGTTGCGGACGGCCGCGGTCCGGACGCCGAGGCCGATATTTGCACCTTCGGGAATGACCGCCTGGTTGCCGCTGCTCGGCGCGCCGGCGAGGCGCTCGGTCTGGTACAACAGGTCCGAAAACTCCGCCCGGGCGCGTTTGAAGCCGGTGGTGTTGACGTTGGCGATGTTGTTGGCGATGACCTCAAGATTGGTCTGCTGCGCGTTCATGCCGGTCGCGGCGATCGACAATGCCTTCATGGCACACTCCTCAGATTTGCATCCGGCTGATTTCAAGGAAGGCTGTTACGATCTTGTCCCGGATGGCGATCGCCGCCTGAAGGTTCTGTTGCGCGTTCATCACGGCATCGGTCACGTCACGGATATCCGCCTTGCCCTGCAGGGCCTGGGCGGAGACCTGCTCGGCATTGCGCAATTCGCCGACCGTGCTCGACGCCGCATTCTGAAGAGCATCGGCAAAGCTCATCCCGGTGGCCTGGCCAGCCGTGGAGGCGGCGCCGGCGGCTTGCGAAGCGCCGGAGCTCTTGATGGAGCTGACGGCCCCTATGGTCAGGTTCATCGCCATCAGCGCGCCCTCATCAGATCGATGGTCATCGAGATCAGGTCGCGGGCCTGTTTCAGGACCTGCAGGTTCGCCTCGTATGACCGGTTGGCGTCGCGCATGTCGGCCATTTCGACGAGCAGGTTCACATTGGGCAGCTTGACGAAGCCGGACTCGTCGGCGGCCGGGTGGCTGGGATCGTAGCGGAGTTCGAAATTGCTGGTGTCGCGCACGATCGAATCCACCTTGACCTCCGTCGTCCCGGAAGAGCGGTCGAGCTCCGACGCAAAGGAGACCATCTTGCGCTGGTAGGGGTCGCCGCCAGGGATCTTGGAGGTCGACTGGGCGTTGGCGATGTTTTCCGAAACGACCCGCAGGCGGGCGTTTTCGGCGTCGAGGCCGGATGCTGCGACCTTTATCGCTGAACCAAGGTAATCCATTACGAGCCCTTCGCGGTCATCAGGACCATCTGGTGGAAGGCCGAGACGATTGCCGTGTTCAGTTCGAAGGCGTGGCGGATTTCACTGGATTTCACCAGTTCGTCCTCCATGGAGACAGGCTTGCCGGAGGTGGTCAGCTTGCTCGACTGCTCCTCGACGACCTGGAAAAAGTCTCCGTCCTTCGCACCGAAATGCGTGGCATTCGTCGCCGCCAGGCGCACCGATTCATTCGAGACGGCAGCCTCGAACGGCTCGACATCCACCGACCGGTAGTTCGGTGAATTCGCGTTGGCGATATTGTTCGCAACAGTGGTCTGACGCAGCGAAAGCCACTTCGCCTGTGTCGAGGCCAGCTTGAAAAGATTTACGGCGTCCATGTCGTATCCTTCTCCTGAAGGACAGTAACGACCGTTTCTTGCGTGTGCCTTGTCGCGAGTGGCGCGAAGAGAGAACAGTCGCGGACCGGCCGGCGGGATTCGACCTAATTCGGGCGCAGGGTCTTTCCGCCGGAGGTGACGATGTACCAGCCGCGGTCATCCTCGCGAAACGCCTCGGCGGTGGTGTCGTCGGGCAGGCGCGAATTCACCCGCACCAGATAGACGCCGTCGGCGTCGCCGACCAGGGCGCGCGCGCCGTCGACCGCGAGCACCGTGAAGGATTTGCCGTTGCCCGGATAGGGCTGTTCTTCGACGCCCACCGTGCGGATCGTACTCCGATCGACCTTGCCGGTCGTCACCGGGTCGACCTTGACCGGGGGCTCGATCCCGGTTGCGGTCCTGACTTCGGAAAGCGAGCTGGCGGGCTGTCCGGCTTCGAGCGGCACCTGGGCGATGATCTCCTCGCGCGGGATCACGCCGTCGCGCGAGAAGGTCATGCGCGGCGGGCCGTAGGATTCCGGATGCAGATAGACATGCCAGGGGAACAAGGCGGCAAACGTGCCAAGACAGAGTCCGATGACACTGAGAATGTAGTCCGCAGCCGTCATGTCGCGGAACCAGCGACGGCGTGGTTTTCTACTTCTTTTCATCCTGCTTCATCCGTTCGGCTACAGCGGCAAAGGGGTCGCTGCCGGCGGGGTCGGCGTCCCTTTGCTTCAAAGCTTCGTAAAGACGCGGAACCGCGAGCACGGCCTGGTCGAGCTCGGGATTGGCGCCCTGCTGCCATCCGCTCATCATGCGCAGATCGCGGGTTTCCTCGAAAAGAGCGATCATCGAGCGCAGTTGCGAGACCAGAGCGCGCTGCTGCTCGCTCCAGGCCTTGTCCGCAAGGCGCGACACCGAAGACAGCGGATCGACGGCGGGAAAACGGCCCCGATTGGCAATGGCGCGCTGCAAGACCAGATGTCCGTCGAGAATGCCGCGCAGCGTGTCGGAGACCGGGTCGTTGTGATCGTCGCCATCGACGAGAACCGTCACGACCGCGGTTATCGATCCGCCCTCCGAACCGCCGGGCCCCGCGCGCTCCAGAAGCTGCGGAAGATCGGTGAAGACCGAAGCCGGATAGCCGCGCGAAACCGGCGGCTCGCCGACCGAGATCGCGACTTCGCGCAGCGCATGGGCGAACCGCGTCACCGAATCGATGAGCAGCAGGACCCGCTTGCCCTGATCGCGGAACCACTCGGCCACCTCCATCGCGGAGGACGGCGCCCGCCGGCGCAGAATGGCGCTTTCGTCGCTGGTGGCGACGACGGCGACGGCCTTTTTCATTCCGTCTTCACCCAGCGTGTCTTCGAGAAATTCGCGCACCTCGCGGCCGCGTTCGCCGACGAGCGAGACGACGACGGCGTCGAAGGCGTCCGCATGCGCCAGCATGGCGAGCAGGGTGGACTTGCCCACGCCCGACCCGGCGAAAACGCCGAAGCGCTGCCCGATGCAAAGCGGCGTGAAGATATCGATGACGCGAACCCCGGTGCGGAAATGCTCGCCGACGCGGCCGCGCATCATCGGCGAATGCCGTTTCCGTGCGACATGGCCCGTGCCCGACGGAATCAGCGGACCCTTGCCATCGACCGGTTCCCCGAGGGCGTTGACCACCCGGCCGAGCCACCCCTCGTCCGGGTGCACATGCATCGGCCCCTTGTGCATGACGACGTCATTGACCGAGAGCGACCGGGCATTGCCGCACGGCGCGATGACCACCCGGTCCGGGTCGATCTGCACGATCTCGCCACGCGCGGCGCGGGGGCCGACGCCGATGGAGACGAAATCGCCGAGCGCCGAGTAGCCGGCGATGCCCTCGGCGACAACGACATTGGGATTGATGCCCGATACGACGCCGCCGCGCTCCAGCGGCTCGCTTTCAATGCCGGAAGCCTCGACGGCGCGCCTGAGCCTGACAAGCGCATTCATGCCGATCAGCTCGCGCTAAATGCTCGAATGAGCTGCTTCATCGAATCTTCGGACGTCTCCATCAGGGACGCGGCCTCCTCGAAGGAGCGCTGCACCATGATGAGCTGCGTCATCTCGTTGAGAGGATCGACGTTGGACAGTTCGACCCTGCCCTGCACGATGCCGACATCGGGATCGTCGACGATCGGATCGGGTTCACCGCCGACAAGGATTCCCGAATTTCCGTAGCGCTGGAAATCCGGCGGCGGATCGAAGGCGAACAGGCCCAGTCCCGCGACGAGGCGTCCGTTCTGACGCAGAATGCCATTGTCATCCAGTTCCGGAACGCCGCCCGCCGGGTCGAGCGTGATCGGCGCACCGCCGGGATCGAGAACCGGATAGCCGGACAAGGTGATCAGGTCGCCGTTCTCCGACATGGTGAAGCGCCCGTCACGCGTCACGGCTGTGCCGGCCGGGGTCTCGATCCCGAACCATGCATTGCCGCGCACGGCGAAATCGAGCGGGTTGTCGGTCTGTTCGAGGCCGCCCGGCTTCACATCGAGATATTCGACGCCTTTCGAGGAAAAGGAGGTCTCCGTGCCGGACACGTCCTCGACAACTTCCTCGAACTTGACCTGTCCGGCGCGAAAGCCGACGGTCTTGCTGTTGGCAATGTTCTCCGCGATCGTGTTCAACCGCGCGAGGCGGGCCACCTGGGACGAGAGACTGACATAAAGTCCGGTTTCCATGCGCCGTTACCGCTTCAATTGAGCGATCTGCAGAAGCAGATCTTCGCTGATGCCGGATTGCGGGCTCGCGCCGAAAAGAGACGCCACGCCGGAAACGGCCTGGTCCTGACTGTTGGTCGCGTCCCACATCGCGGCAAACCGATCCAGCAGTTTCTCCAGCTTTTCCGGGTCGCCCAGGGTTTCGATGTCGATGCGGTCCGCGAACATCTCGACCTGCTTGTCGATATCGGCGTAGGCGATCGAATCGGGCAGGCCCAGAACGGTACGGACGACCTTGGACAAGGCCTTATCCGCAAGGACCTGATAGAAGTTATCGATGGTTTCGGCCTTCCGCTCGAAATAGAGCGCGAGCCGCACGCCCTCGTTCTCGTCGCCCGCCTGTTCCTCCAGCGTCTGGCGCAGATATTTGTCGACCACGCCCTGCTGGGTCTTGGTGAAGGAGGTCGTCGACTCGTCGAAGGCCACGAAGTTGAACGTCTTGGCGAATTCCGCGTAGCGCTTGTCGGAGAGCGAGTTGGCGAAACTGTCGTCGGCGTCGACGCCTTCCGCCAGAACCTTCTTCATGAAGGCCTTGCCATAGGTCATGTCTTCCAGACCGAACGCCTTCATCGCGAAGCTGAACAGCCTGTAGTCATCGATCAGGTCGTCGGCGCTTTTCACGTTGCCGATATTTTCCAGATAGTACTCGACCTCGCGCGAGACCGTTGCCTGCGACGAAACCCGTTCGATGGATTTGTCGATGTCGTTGGAAGCCAGCCGGTACGACACGATCGTGCTGATCATGGGAATCACCCCGATTTTCGCGTTCTCCCCGTCTTAGGGCGGCCGCCTTGCGCGAGCCTGTCTTGCTACCGCTCCCCCATCTGTCTTGGCGGTGGCCGCTGCCAGCCCCGTGCAAGGTTTGCCCTCTAGCTTGCAAGCAGATCAGAAGCGGAGAGACTCGTGGGCATTATCATCGGAATGGTGATCACGCTTGGTTGCGTTTTCGGCGGCTACATGGCCATGGGCGGACACGTCGACGTCCTGGTGCAGCCCTTCGAATTCGTCATCATCGGCGGCGCCGCCATCGGCATCTTCGTCGTCGCCAACCCGATGTCGACGGTGAAGGACAGCGGCAAGGCGATGATGGAGGCAATCAAGAACAAGGTGCCGAGCCGCGAGGAATACCTGGAACTGCTCGGCCTGCTGCATCAGCTTCTGCGCGAACTGAAGACCAAGCCCCGCAACGAGGTCGAAGCGCATATCGACAATTCCGAGGAATCGTCGATCTTCCAGGAATATCCGCTGATCCTGGCCAACAAGGACCTGACCAATTTCATTTGCGATTATTGCCGCCTGATCATCGTCGGCAATGCGCGGCCGCACGAGGTCGAGGCGCTGATGGAAGAGGAGATCGCCACAATCCGCCACGACAAGCTGAAATCGTCGCATGGCCTGCAGGGCATGTCCGACGGGCTTCCGGCGCTGGGCATCGTCGCCGCGGTGCTCGGCGTCATCAAGGCCATGGGCGCCATCGACCAGAGCCCGGAGGTTCTGGGCGGACTGATCGGCGCGGCGCTCGTGGGAACGTTCTTCGGGATCTTCATGGCCTACGGCTTCGTCCAGCCGCTGGCAAACAAGATCGGCATCATCCGCGAGAAGAACATCCGGCTCTATTTCGTCGCCAAGCAGACGCTGATCGCCTACATGAACGGCTCGCTGCCGCAGGTGGCGCTCGAATTCGGGCGCAAGACGATTTCCAACTATGACCGTCCCTCGCTCGACGATGTCGAGAACGAGGCGATGGGCACCGGCGAGCCCAAAGCCGCCTGACGATGGAAAAGCCCGCCGCTCCCGTGGAAAACAATACGGAGATCTTCGACCGTTTGCTTGGCCGGAAGGGCGACGCCGCACGGCTCGAACCCGCCGCCAAGGCGATCGCGAAATATCTTCCGCAGCGTTTGCCGACGGTCCTCAAGAAGGCGGGATTCGACGTCCGGGTCGAGTTTTCCGAAAAGCACAATTCCAGCGCGACCGCGCTTTTCGCCCGCTACAAGAGCGGTGCCGCCTGCATCCTGCTCGCGACCAAGACGCCGAGCGCGGTGGCCTATGTGATCTGCGATTACCCGGCAGCCGGGATCCTCTCGGAGATCATGCTTGGCGGCGACCCGGAATTCGCGACGCTTTCGGCCAGCCGCGCGCCGACCGCGACGGAAAAGGACCTCGTGTGCCAGTTCGGCGACCTTGTCGGCCAGGCGCTGCAGACGACGCTTTCGACCAAGGATTGCCCGTCGAGCGTGCGTGTCGCGCTCGACGCCGACGATATCCGCGAGAGCGGCAATGCCGGCGAAGTCATCGCTTTCGACCTGAAGCTCGGTTTCGGCGCGGCCGAACCGGTCGTGACCGTCGCCGTGACGCATTCCTACATGCTGCAAATGGCGCGCGCCGCGCCGGAGACTATCCGCAAGCCGTCGCCGAACAGCCATGGCGAGACCAACCGCAAGGCGCTGTCCATCAAGGTTCCGGTCACCGGCGCGGTCACGATGCCGCCGATGACGCTCGGCGAACTCGCCGCGCTCAGCACGGGCGACGTCCTTCCGCTTTCCGAATCGGGAGAGACGAATGTCCGCATGAAGGTGAAGGGGCGTCCGCTCTACGAATGCAATCTCGGCCGCAAGGGCGCGAATTACGCGCTCTGCCTGGAACGGCCGCACCGGGCGATGTCGGAAGCCCTCAACGGGATCGGTATCCCGCTGACCGAGTCCGAACTCAAGGAGACATATGATGAGTGATCCCGCAACAAACCCGCTGGAGGAACTCGGCCTTTCGCTGGACGACATCCCGGGAGCCGACCCGCTCGACGAAGCGCTGGCGGAACTGCAGGGCGTCATGGACAAGGACCAGGAACTGGGGCCGCTCGACGAGTTGATGGAAGACGCGGAGCCCGAGGCCGCGGCCGCACCGGTTGTCGACAGCAACCTGCAGAAGCTGGTGATGTCGATCCCGGTGCAGATGGACGTGGTCATCGGTTCGGCGGAAATGCCGGTTTCGGACCTGATCGGCATGGAGGCGGGTTCGGTGGTGATGCTGAACCGCAAGATCGGCGAGCCGGTCGATATCTGCGTCAACGGAACGAAGATCGCGACGGGCGAGATCCAGTCCCTCGACGACGATCCGAGCCGTCTCGGCGTGCGCATCACCGCGCTGGAAAAATCGTGATCACGAGGGGCCGATAGACGGATCCGTCCGCCGGAAGTTCGACATGGCAAAACGATACACCCTGTCAAAACCGCAACGAGCCGCCGCCGTCATGGTGGCGATGGGGAAATCGCGCGCGTCGACCTTGCTGAGATTCTTCAAGAGCGAGGAGCTGCGCGTCATGATCGACGCCGCGCATACGCTCAAGAGCATTCCGCAGCCCGACCTCGAGGAACTGGTCAAGGAATTCGAAACCGAGTTCACCGTCGGCGCGGGGCTGATGGATTCCGCCGACGCGATGGACAAGATCCTCAGCGAAGCGCTTTCCGACGAGGAAATGTACGCGCTGACCGGGATGACCGCCGAACCGGTCGAAGTGGAGCCGGAGCAATCGGTCTGGGACCTGTTGCCGAAAGTCGATCTCGACGAACTGAACAATTTCTTCGCCGGCGAATCGCCGCAGCTCTGCGCCGTCGTGCTGTCGCGGCTGAATTCGCGCACGGCGGCTTCGATCGTCGAAAGGCTGGAGCCGGACCTGCGCAAGGCGACCGTGGCGCGGCTGCTGTCATCGAAGCCGGTGCCCGAGTCGGTCATCAAGACCGTCGAGAAACGGCTCGACGAGGCCTTCAACCTGACCGACGACTCGCGCGGCGGCGGAGCCGGCGAGGGCGTCGGCCGGCTCGCGGAAATCCTCAACGAGATGAAGAAGGATGTCTCCGACGACCTCCTCGACCAGCTGACGCCGGTGATCGGCTCGAAGAAGGTCGAGGGCGTCAAGTCGCGCATCTTCCGCTTCGAGGACATTCCGACGCTTTCCAAGGAGGCGCGCACGCTGCTTTGCGACGGATTGTCGTCCGACGTTCTGACCCTGGCGCTGCGCGGCGCAAGCGACGATCTGAAGGAAAACATCCTGTCGTCGATCAGCCAGCGCACGCGGCGCATGATCGAATCGGAACTCGGCGCCGGCGGGGCCAAGCCGGCGGAAATCGAGCAGGCGCGCAAGTCGATCGCGGCTCTGGCGCTGCGGATGGCCGCCGAAGGCAAGATCGAACTCCAGGTCGCGGCCTGAGACGGCGGGTAGGGTAGACACTGAGCCATGGCCGACGAAAAGCCCGACAAGGAGAGTAAAACCGAGGAAGCCTCGGAGAAAAAGATCCGCGACTCGCTCGACAAGGGACAAACGCCCTTCTCGAAGGAAACGCCGATCCTCTTCTCGCTGCTAGCGATCCTTTTCGTCGCGACGTTCTTCATGCCGGCGAGGATCGCCGGCATGGCGCAGCAGTTGGCGACGATGATGGACCAGTCCTTCGAATATCACTTGAGCGGCAGCGGCGACATCTACTGGCTGATCCAGCGCGTGATGCTGGTTGCGGGCACGGTGACCCTGCCGCTGTTCGCCGCAGTGGTTGTGGCCGGGTTTTCCGGATCGGCGGCCCAGAACACGCCGCGTTTCGTCGGCGAGCGCATCAAGCCGCAACTGTCGCGGATTTCCCTGATCGCCGGATGGGGGCGCATCTTCAGCACCAAGGGTTTCGTGGAGTTCCTCAAATCCGTGGCGAAACTGATCTTCGCGAGCATCCTGGTGGCCCTCGTCCTGCACGATCTCGTGCCGCGCATGCTGCAGGGCATGAACAGCGAGGTCGGCAGCTTCCTGGTGGTTATCCGGGAAATGCTGATGAAGATGTTCGCGGCCATCATCTTCGCGATGGTGCTGGTCGCGACCGCGGACTTCTTCTGGTCGCGCTTCCAGTGGCGCGAGGATCTGAAAATGACCCGCCAGGAGGTCAAGGACGAGCTGAAGCAATCGATGGGCGACCCGATCATCAAGGCGCGCATCCGCTCCGTCGCCTATGATCGCGCCCGCAAGCGCATGATGAAGGCCGTCCCGACCGCATCGCTCGTCATCGCCAACCCGACCCACCTTTCGATCGCATTGCGATACGATCCCACCCGCGATCCGGCGCCCATCGTCGTCGCCAAGGGGCAGGACCTGATCGCGTTGCGCATCCGCGCCATCGCCGAGGAAAACGGCGTACCCGTGTTCGAGAATGTCCCCCTGGCACGCGCCATGTACCGGCAGGTCTCGATCGACCAGATCATACCCCAAGAGTTCTTCAAGGCCGTCGCGGAACTGATTTCCATTCTGCGCCGCCGAGCACAGAGAAGCTGACACCATGCTGGCACAAGAAATCTGCCTGGAACTTGAACCTTATGTCGCCAAGGCCATCTCCGGCCTCGCCGCGGAACTGCGCCTTGTCGATATCGCGGATTACATCGCCTATCTGCGCATGGAGCGCTATGGCTGCGTGGCGGATATCGTGCGCGATGCCGCCGACCTTTATTTCACGCCGGGCTATATCGAGTTCGCGATGGACGGCGAAACCTCGGCGGAATGGGGCACGGCGCCGGAAGTGACGCTTATGCTGATGATCAACAGCGCGCGCGCCAAGGCGCATGTCGCGTTGACGCTCTGCGAGCACCACGCCGAGATCAAACTCGGCTACGTCAATTTCGCAAGCGAACTCGAAGCGCGCGAGGACCGCGGGCACCTGTTGCTGGACGATATCGCGGACAACAGGATGGACCGCAGGGCGCGACTGTTCAGGCCGTGGCAGATAGGCGGGCTGATGGCGCGGCCGAGCGCCTGAGCCTCCGGCCGCACATTCAATTGACCGCGTCGAGGATCGGCACGGCCGCTTCCTGGCGCGACATCACCAGCATGCCGCTCCAGCCGCCTTCGCCGCTTCCGGCGGAAGCGGGAGCGAGGAAACCGTGCACGAAGGCTCCGGCCGGCGCGGCAAGGCGCGCGGTGAAGTGGAACGGGCGTCCCTCGCCCGCCAGTTTCTCGATCAGTTCGATCAGGCCGGCCCGGGCATCGGGATCGTAGCATTCGAGGAATGTCCGCATACCGATCCGCTCGCTTTCGCCGGACAAGCCGTGAAATTTGCGCGCGACCGGGCCGAGCAGAATCGAGGCGTCCTCGAGATCCAGCCCGAAACGATCGACAAGCGCGCTGCGCGACAATTGCCGGATATCTATATTGTTATTCGGGTCGGCGCTTTCCGTATCGAAAGGTACGGTTGCTCCGCCGTAAAGCATCTTTGTCATCTGGCGGCCCTTTTTGCAGGCCCATGATTGAAGGTAACCTTGCGTCACTAACTCCAAAAACTGCATGTTCCGCAATCTTAATCCTTTATTAACCTCAATACTGACGCTTTGAATTAAATGCGGAAGACCCGGCAGCAAATGCGTGCTCCGGGAACGATGCCGCCGCCTTCCCGTTGTCGTTGGATCGACCAACAACGCTCGACGGAGAACCACATGACCAATCCATCCAGAAAGTCAGGCTCGCCGGACGGAAAGCTGACGCGCTCCGACATCGCTTCGGACGAAATGGGCCGGAACAGCCTTCAGGGGGACGATCAGGCGAATGTGCGCAACGAGCGTCACGCCGTCCCGGATGTGAAAACGGAAGCCGACGGCGTCATCGAGAGTTTCCGGAAGCTCGACAAGGACGTGCGCGCCCGCGAGGACCTCGGAAAGGGCAATCGCTCCTCCGAGAATAGCGGCACCTGACCAAGCTACTTCAAAGGGAATGCAATGACCCACACAGTGGAAATCAAGGCGATCACGCCCGTCGCACACAACGTCTTTTCCTACGATCTGGAACGGCCGTCCGGCTTCACATTCGAGCCGGGCCAAGCGACGGAGGTGTCGATCGACAAGGATGGCTGGCGAGACGAGAAACGCCCTTTCACCTTCACCTCGCTGCCAGACGATGAAAGGCTGCAGTTCACGATCAAGTCCTACCCGGAGCACGACGGGGTCACCGACCAGCTGTCGCGACTGCTGGTCGGGGATCGGCTGATCATCGACGATCCGTGGGGCACGATCAGCTACAAGGGCAAGGGCGTGTTCATCGCCGGAGGTGCGGGGCTAACCCCGTTCCTCGCGATCCTGCGCGCGCAGAACGAAGCCGGGCATCTCGCCGGGCATACGCTGCTCTTCGCAAACCGGTGCGAGCGCGACATCATCCTTCAGGACGAACTGGACCTGATGCCCGGCCTGACGACCCGGCACATCCTCAGCGAGGAGGACAAGAGCGGCTACGATCACGGTCTCATCGACCGCGCCTATCTGGAATCCGTGATCGAGGATTTCGACCAGATCTTCTATATTTGCGGACCGGACGGGATGGTCGAGGAGCTCAAGGGCATCCTCGACGATCTTGGCGCGAAACCGGAAGGTCTCGTCTTCGAAGAATAGCGATCAGTTAAGGCTCAGCCGGCCGTCGCCGCCGCACATGACCGGAGCGACTTTTCCTTCGGGCATGTTGAGGATCGATTCGAGATCGGTATTGCCCTCGACGAGGTCGGCCAGGCTGATCTTGTCAAGGGACGCGTAAAAGGCCTCCACGGCGCGTTTCAGCGCCGGGCGCAGCCAGCAACTCCCGATCAGCGGGCAATTGTTTTCCTTCTCGTCGAAACATTCGGCGAAGGGAAGATCGGCCTCGAACACCCGGAACACATCACCGACGCGAATATCCTCGGGCGTGCGGGCGAGATACATGCCGCCATTGCGGCCGCGCAATGCCTTGATATAGCCGAGGTGAGCCAATTGGCGGATCACCTGGCCGAGATGGTTCTTGGAAGCGTTGCACTTGTCCGCGATCTCGGCCTTTGTGATGCTGTAGCCGGGATTGACGGCGCATGTCATCAACACCCGCATCGCAAGATTTGTTCTGATCGTCAGACGCATGGTTCCTCCGCGCCCCGCATGAGCTACGCCTCCATTAAGATGTGGACCATATACACGATTTTGCCGGCGCCAATTGATCAAGATCATATGAATCGTGCGGAAAACCGCCGGAATTCCCGCAAAAACCCGCCTGTGACGACAATTTCGCACCCTTGCCGGCATGCGCCAGGGAAATTCGGACATCCCGTCAATCGCAATGGATCGGCAACAACAGCCTGTTCGGCTTGACGACGCTGTTGATGCGCCCGACAATTCGCGGAAAGGGACAAAACGGGGCATTCGCGAATCGGCCATGCGGGCGATTTGCCGAAACGGGGATGTGCAAATCCCGTGTCCGCCAAGAAACGGGAAACAACCATGCGACTCCAGCGCTTCGCCATTCTTGCCTTCGCTTCCCTCATTCTCGGTTTCCTCACCTCTTTTTCAGCGGCTTGGGCGGCGGATGCCGACACGCAGGAAGGCCGCCAGGCGATCCAGCAGGCTCTGAACGAAAAAGGCTTTCCCGTCGGGACGCCGGACGGAATTTTCGGGCCGAAGACCGAAGCGGCGATCCGTGCCTTTCAGGACTCGATCGGCGCGGAGGCGACAGGGACGCTGACCGACAGCCAGGCCGACCGGCTTCTCGGCCGGGCGACGCCCGCCAAGGCGCCCGAGCCGCAACCCGAGGTCACCGCCGGAACGGTTTTCAAGGATTGCGACAGCTGTCCGGAAATGGTCGAGATCCCGAAGGGCACGTTCGAGATGGGAGCGACCGACGCCGAACAGAAAAACCCGTTTATCGGCTTCGTTCCGGAGGAACATCCGCGGCACGAGGTCAGCATCGGCTATCCTTTCGCGATCGGTCGCTACGAGGTTACCGTCGCCGAGTTCGACGCCTATGTGCGCGAGACCGGAACGGAGGTCGGCGGCACCTGCGGCGTCCGGCTGATCGAGACGGGGCCGCTTGCGGAGAATTTCACCGGAACGCGCCATCCGGCCTCCAACCCGGAGATCTACGGCCCCTATTTCGTCTATATAACCGATGGCTCCTACAAGCAGCCCGGGCTCTCCGTGACACCGCGCCAGCCGGCCGTTTGCGTGTCGCGCAAGGAGGTGACTGGCTATCTCGCATGGCTCAAGGAGAAGACCGGCAAGGCCTATCGCCTGCCGACCGAGGCCGAGTGGGAATATGCGGCGCGGGCCGGAACCCGGACCGTCGCCTTCTGGGGCGACGATCTCGCCCATGCCTGCGGCTATGCGAACTTCGCCGACAAGGCGTCAGGCTACCAGGCCGGCGAGGCCGCCCCCTGCGCGGAAGCGGTACGCCCCGAATGGACGGCGGAAGTCGGCAGCTACCGGCCCAATCCATGGGGGCTTTACGACATGGCCGGCAACGCCCAGGAAATGGTGCAGGACTGCTGGAGCCCTGGCTACGACACCACGCCACGGGACGGTTCGCCCGTGCGCCAAAGCGGCTGCCAGCTCTTCATCGCGCGGGGCGGCGACTATGAAATGCTCCATGTCTCGATGCGCGCATCCGAAAGGCTTACTTTCGGCTACGACCCGCAACTCGACATGGTGCAGGGCCCCAACGAAGCGCTGGATATCCGCAGCAACGTCGTTGGCTTTCGTGTCGCGCTCTCCCTCGGCAGCGCCGCATGGGATTGGCAGTAACTTTCACAAGAGAAGCTTCTTCGCGCCGGACAGGACCCCACCCTGTGACCTTCTGCCGTCACGAACCGGCGGAAGGGTCCGAGGTTTGTTGCAGGCGATCCGGTCCGGTCTGCGGCGGCCCGGTTGCGATTCAATGCGATGCGAGACCGAAACCGCACAAACTGGATGAGACAGCGCCCTGGAGCCTGTCGTGGTTGTTTGACCTAGGACGACGCTGTTTCGAGTACGATGGCGCCTGTCGATTTTCCGGATTCGAGTGCGTGGTGAATTCGGACCACATCCTCAATCGGCGCGATCTGCGGCGATGGTATCGTCAGCAAACCCTGTTCGAGCGCAGCAAAGAGCCGTTCCGCCTGCATCGTCATCATGGCGCGGTCCGCGATGTAGTGGCCGTAGTTCGGGCGCGACAGGGTCAGCGACTTGCTCGCCATCGGCCCTATTTCGCGAGCTCTGATATCGCCTGACGCCTGTCCGAAGGAAACCAGGTGACCGCGTATCGCAAGCGCGGCGATCGAGGCGTCGAAGCTGTCGCGCCCTATCGCGTCGTAGACCACGTCCGCGCCACCGCCTGTGAGCTGCCGGACCCGCTCGATAAATTCCTGGCCGCGGCCGATGACAACCTCGTGGGCGCCACTCGCTTCGGCCAGCCTGGCCTTGTCCAAATCCGAAACCGTCGCGATGACACGGGCGCCGAGGGCCGAAGCCCACTGGGTGAGCAAGGTGCCGACACCGCCTGCCGCCGCATGCACGACCACCCACTCGCCCCGCCGAACCGGATGGACGTCGTGCAGCAGAAATCCGGCGGCCACCCCCTTGAGCATACCGGCCGCCGCATGGGCCGCATCGAGCCAATCCGGTGTCTTTACCACGAGGTCCGCATTCATCGTCCGAACCGACATGTAGGATCCCGCGGGCCCGCAGGCATAGGCGACCCGGTCCCCCGGAGCGAGATGTCCGACACCGGGCCCGACGCTCTCGACCGTTCCCGCCGCTTCCATTCCGGGAATCCCGGGCGGTGTGACGAGGTCGAAATAGCCCGTCCTCGAATAGACATCGATGAAGTTCACGCCGATATGGCTTTGCCGGATCCGCACCTCGCCCGGGCCCGGAGGCGGAACATCGATTTCACGCAACGAAAGCACATCCGGACCGCCATGCCGGTCCATCACGACCGCGCGCGCCTTGACGATACCGCCGGTTCCCGACGTGGCAATCGGCGCAGCTTTTTCCATATCTGGCGTTTGTTCGGTGCGAGCAGGGCGTGGCGGGCCGTCCGATGCACGCGCTACGCGCAGAACCCCGCCCGCGCCCGGCCCGGTGCGCAAATGCTGTTCGAGACTGCGCATGCCCGCGCGGTAGATCCCGTTTCCGACGAGATCCATCAGTTCGCGCGCCCTGTCCGGCGGCGGGCTGAATTCGCTTTCCCATTGCCAGAAGGTTGCCCCGCTGTCGGTCACCGGCATGAGCCGGATCGTCGCGACATAGTCGTGAAGGGGAAGCGGCGAGTCGAGAAGGCAGTAGCTGAGTTCGTGCGCCTCGTCGTCAAGGCTCAGAAGCTGCTCACGCAGGAAACCGCCATCCGTCAACGTGAACGCACGCACCGCGCCGACCGTGTCGGCCGGCAGGCCGTTTTCGATCTCGCTGTCGGCAATGGCCGGATGCCAGTCCCGGTGGCTGTTGAAATCGCGCACCCAACGCCAGACCTCGTCGATCGGGGCATCGACGATCGCGCTCTCACGCACCCGCGCCAAGATGCCCCTCCAACAGCTGATGTAGCAGGACCGGAACCGTCATCGGCCGCCGAAGGATTGCCTGAGCGCGTCGAACGCCGCCTGGAACACGGACCTGCCGATCTGGTCGATCAGCGCCTGCTCGCGTTCCGGCGGACAGTCGAAATCGGCCTGCCATTGCGCGAAGGTCACATTGCCGTCGGTCACCGGGGTGATCGACAGTTTCGCCACGTAGTTCTCCACGCCCATCGGGCTTTCGAGGATCGAGTAGGTGCAGCTCATGTCGTAGTCGGACAGGGCCAGCAACTGCTCGCGGATCTTGCCGCCATCGGTCAGGGTAAAGTTACGGATACACCCCACCTTGTCCGACGGCAGACCCTGTTCGATGCGGCTTTCCGCGACGAAGGGAGTCCACTCCGGCAGGCCGTTGAAGTCCCGCACCCGCCGCCAGACATTCGCGGCGGGCGCCGGGATGACGCTCGAGACATAGACGCGGGTCACGGCTTTCTCCGCCCGACGGAGCTCAGTTCCGCGAGTTTAACGGTCACGGTCGCGATCCCGGTCGTCGTCGTCGCTGGCGATGCCCTTCTTGGACGACTTCCCCTCGGCCTTGTCGACCAGCGAGGTCATGTCCTTGGCATCGCGCAGCACGTCGGTCATGCGGCCCATGGAGCCGCCTTCGATGCCGATCTCCTTCATGAGATTGTCGATCATCGGCGCCTGCACGCGGTAGCGAAGCGCCGAGTCGATCACCTCGTCGGTGACGTTCTTGCGGCTGCCGTCATGACCGTTCATGCCGTCGACATGGAGGATCTTGATGCCCTCGATCTTCTCCATGGGACGGACGCTTTCGCGGACGATGCCTTCCAGCCGTTCAAGCAGCTTCTCGCGAATGCGGGCCTGGCGGGCGTCCTCGGAAAGCGCGTTCTCGCTCTCGTTGAGGGCGCGCTGTCCGTCGGCGTCGACCTTGTAGCGTTCGCTGGCGGCGAGCGCGGCGATCTTCTCGGCTTCGGCCTTGGCCGCGGCCGCGATCTTCTGCGCTTCGGCGAGGCTCTTGGCGGCCTTCATCTCGGCATCGGCGCGGCCGGTGACCCGCAGCGTTTCGCGCGCCACTTCCCGCTCGGTCGCGATCCGCTCGGTCAGGCTGCGGCGCTCGGCGATTTCCTTCTCGCGCGTGGTGAGCGCCTGTTCCTCGGCCTGCACGGCCTTGGCCCGGACGGCCGCTGCGGCTGCGAGCGCGGAGGAGCGCTCCTGCGATTTCTTCGCCAGTTCCACCGCCTTTTCGATTTCGGCGATCTCCACGGTGCGGTCGCGGTTGACCCTTGCGGTGGAGATTTCCCGCTCGTTGACGATACGCGCCTCGGCCACGGCCCGTTCGGTGGCGAGCCGGGCCCGTTCCACTTCTTCGGTCATGGCGAGCTCGGCTTCCTCGAAAGCCTGGCGCTTGGCGATCTGCAGGGCGTCGAGACGGCGTTCGCGTTCGATGCGGACCTCGTCGAGCGCACGCTCCTGCGCGACCCGCTCGGCCTCGGTCATCTGGTTCTGCACGATCTCGTTGCGCTGCTTCTCGGCCTCGGCACGGGCCAGTTCCACGGCCTTTTCCGCGATGGCGATCTGGCGTTCCAGCGCGTGGATCTCGATGGCCTTCTCGCTGGCGATCTCCTTTTCGCGCCGCTCGAGATCGCGGGCGATCCGGACCTTTTCGAGCTCGAGTTCGAGGGTGATCTGCTCGCGCTCGGTCTTTTCGCGGCTCTTGATCTCGGCCTCGTCAATGGCCCGGCGGCGGGCGATCTCGCGGCGCTGGGTCTCTTCCTCGGACTTGATGCGCTCGTCGGTGATCGACCGTTCCTGGGCGAGGCGGGCCTTTTCGATCGCCTCGCGGGACGCCAGTTGCGCCTGCTCGCTTTCCTGTTCCTTCAGGGCGCGTTCGCGCACCAGTTCCGACCGCTGCGCCGCGCGCCGGATTTCAAGCTCACGCTCCTGTTCGAGGCGGGCATATTCCTGGTCCCTGTCGATGTCGAAGACCTGCTTCTGGGCGGCCAGGTTCTGCGTGCGGATTTCCACCAGGGTGCGCTGCTCGATCTCGTTGCGCATCTTGCGCCTTGTCTCGATCGACTCGGTGATCTGGGTGAGGCCCTCGGCGTCGAAAGCGTTGGACGGGTCGAAGAATTCGAGGCCCGTCTGGTCGAGATCGGCAATGGCCACGGCGTCGAGTTCGAGCCCGTTGCGGGACAGGGCCTGGGAGGCGAGTTCCTTGACGGCGTCGGCATATTCGCCCCGCTGTTCATGCATGTCCTCGAGCGTCATCCGGGCGGCGACCGTCCGCATGGCCGCGGCGAACTTGCCTTCGAGCAGGGAGATCAGCCCGTCTTCCTGCATGGTGCGGCTGCCGAGCGTCTGCGCGGCGGCTGCGACCGCGTCCCGCGACGAACCAACCTGGACGAAGAACTCCGCGGTGATGTCGACGCGCATGCGGTTGCGGGTGATCAGCGCCTGCTCGTCGCGGCGCGGCACCTCGATGCGCATGACGTTCATGTTCACCGGCGTGATCTCGTGCAGCACCGGGATGACAAAGGCGCCGCCATTGACGACGACTTTCTCGCCCAGGAAACCGGTCCTGACGAAGGCCACTTCCTTGGTCGATCGCCGGTACAGCCATCTGAGTATGTAGACGGCGACCACGATGGCGATGACGAGCACCACCAGCCAGATGAGCGCCTGACCTAACAATTCGCCTGACATGTTTCTCCTCCCTTGTCGCGATGGTTCGGACCGCCCGGTCTCAGAACGTCACCGCCTTGAACTTCATTGTCTGTTCCGTCAGCGCGGTTTCGGTCGGCAGCCTCTCCATCGAGGACGCGCCGTAGAAACCGTGGCAGTTTTTCGTGCGGCCGAGCACGTATGACGCGTCCTCCGGCGAGGACACCGGGCCGCCATGCACGAGGATGATCGCATCCTTGTTGACCTTCAGCGCCGCTTCCGACCACGCGTCGACCAGCGCAGGGCAATCCTCCAGCTTGAGCGCCGTCTCCGCGCCGATGGAGCCGCCCGTCGTCAGGCCGAGATGGCAGACGATGATGTCGGCTCCCGCCTTGGCCATTTCCGCAGCCTCGTCCGTCGAGAACACGTAGGGCGTGGTCAGGAGATCGAGTTCATGCGCCATGCGGATGACGTCGACTTCCTGACCGTAGGACATGCCCGTCTCTTCGAGATTGGCGCGGAACGTGCCGTCGATCAGGCCGACCGTCGGGAAATTCTGGATGCCGGCAAAGCCCATATCCTTCAGCTTGCGGAGGAACGGCTCGAACATGCAGAACGGATCCGTGCCGTTAACGCCCGCGAGCACCGGCGTGTTCCTGACCACAGGCAGGATTTCGCTCGCCATCTCGACCACGATGTCATTGGCGTTGCCATAGGCCAGCAGTCCCGACAGCGAACCCCGGCCGGCCATCCGGTAGCGGCCTGAATTGTAGATCACGATGAGGTCGATCCCGCCCGCCTCCTCGCATTTGGCGGAAAGGCCGGTACCCGCACCGCCGCCAACGATCGGCACGCGGTCGCGCTTCATCTGCCGGAATTTCTCAACCAGTTCTTTTCTTTCGAATCTCGGCACTAGGCAGACCTCCTCATCGGACCGGCAACCGCGGTGTATGCACTGACCAACGCATCCGAGAATGCGGGATCGTTGATGTTGGCGTTGATACGGATGACCTGACGCCGGGCGGTTTGGCGCACAGTCGCCTCGATGGCGTCGAACAGGGCCTTGTCGGCGGCCGGATCGAAGAACTGTCCGCCGGGCTTGTCGAGGATCGACACGCCGCCCTCGGGAATGAGGAACCGGACCGGGCCTTCCATCTCGTTGATCCTGCCACCGATCCATTCGCCGAAGGCGCGGTTTTCCTCCGGCGTCGTCCGCATGAGCGTGACCGACGGATTGTGAATGACGAAGTTCCGGCTGTTGAACCGTTCCGGGACGGTATTGCGCGGTCCGAAATTGACCATGTCCAGCGCGCCGCAGGAGCCGACCCAAGGCAGCCCGGTCGCAATCGCCGCGCCGAAACGGTCCTGGTCGCAGGGGAAGACGCCGCCGACGATCATGTCCGCGACCTCGGTGGTCGTGATGTCGAGGAAGCCCGACAGCAGGCCCGAATGACCGAGCGTCTCCATCGCCTTGCCGCCCGTGCCGGTCGCGTGGAAGACGAGACAGTCGTAATCCGCCTCGAGCGATTTCTGTACGGCCTGAACGCATGTCGTGGTCACGCCGAACATCGTGATGCCGACCGTCGGACGCGCACTGGCCTGGCGTGCGGCCATCTCCTCGCCGCTCGGCATGCGCGCGACCATGCCGGCAAGCGCATGCGCCGCGTTTGCCAGCACCCGCTCGGATATCAGGTTGAGGCCCTGAACATCGGTGACCGAATGGAACATGTTGATGTCGGACGCCCCGACATAGGCGCGCGTATCGCCTGAGGCGACCGTGGAGACCATGACCTTCGGAATGCCGATCGGCAGCGCCCGCATTCCCGCGGTCGCGATCGAGGTTCCGCCCGATCCGCCGGCGGAGATCACCCCTCCAATGCCGCGCTGGGCCGACATGTAACGGGCAAAAGCCTCTGACATGGCGGCCACCGAACGCCCGCGGTCGTCGCCGAAAACAGCCGAAGCCCCCTGCGGGTGGTATCCGGCCACCTGCAGCGGCGTCACATCGGCGCGCGACGGTTTCTGCGAGGTCGAGAGATCGATCGTGCGGACGGGGATGCCGAGCTTTTTCAGGCAATCTCTCATGTAGCCCAGTTCCTGTCCCTTCGTATCGAAGGTGCCGGCGACAAAAGCCGTCTTGCCGATCCGCTCCGAGTAGGGGATCTGGAAAACCTTGCGATCGTCAGCCTCCGCTGCCGGCTTGCGCCGGTCGACCATTTCATCGCGCAAATTCGCAGCGGGCAGGTTCCAGCGATTGGGGATCTGCGAGACGGTTCGGATATTGCCGGAAGACGATGCCCGGCCGTCGCCCTCGCCGCGAGAGACCACATAGACCTCCGCCATCCTCTCGGCGACGCTCTCGCCGGGCGCGATCGCCTCGGGTTCCGGTTCGGCGACATCGTCGGCATGCCGTCCGACACCGAGCAGGCGTTGCTGCAGGTCGCGATCGGCCGCGAGGACGCTCGCATCCATGGTGCGGTTGATCTGGCCGTTGACCATGATCGCGACGGTGTCGGAGACGGAGGTCGCAACACCGATATTCTGCTCGATCACGAGGATCGCCATCTCGCCTTCATGGCCGAGATGCAGCAGCATGTCGGCGACTTGGTCGACGATGACCGGCGCGAGCCCCTCGGTCGGCTCGTCCATCACCAGCAGCTTCGGATTGGCCAGTAGCGCGCGCGAGATCGCCAGCATCTGCTGCTCGCCGCCCGAAAGCTGCGACCCGCCATTCATGCGGCGCTCATGGAGCCGCGGAAAGGTCTGGTAGACGCGGTCTAGCGTCCAGGCGGCATCGTTACCGCCCGTCGCCGCAAGCCGCAGGTGCTCGTCGACGCTGAGGCTCGGCCATACGCGGCGGCCCTGCGGCACATAGGCAATGCCGGCATTGTGGATCTGGTGCGGCTCGAGCCTCGAAATCTCGCGCCCGTGAAGGCGGATCGATCCCGACCGCGCTTCCTTGAGACCGGTAATCGTGTTGCAGAGCGTCGTCTTGCCCATGCCGTTGCGGCCGACGACGCTCATGACGCCTTCCGGAAGCGTCAGCGAAACGCCTTGCACGACATGGGCCTCGCCGTAATAAACGTGCAAGTTCTCGATCGAGAGCGCCGCGCGCGGCTTGGTGTCCGGCCGTTTAGCCATGGCCGTGCCCCCCGCCGAGATAGATCTCCTGGACGGTCGGATCGTTCTCGATCTCCTCGGGCGTTCCCTCGGTAAAGAGCCGTCCGTTATGCATCATCGAGACATATTCGGAGACGCGGAGCGCAACATCGAGGTCGTGCTCGATGATGATGTAGCCGATGTGTTTCGGCAGCGCGTTGAGGATGTCGATAAGATCGCGCCGCTCAGTCGGCGACAGGCCGGCCGCCGGCTCGTCGAAGAGGATGAAGCGCGGCGCGCCGGCAAGCGCGAGCGCGATTTCAAGCTGCCGCTGCTGGCCGTGCGAAAGCGTACCGACCATTGCGTTTTTCTCGGCATCGAGATGCACGGCGTGCACGATCGATTCCGCCTGCGCCATCGCCCCGTCCGAAGGACTTGGCCGGAGCAGGGAAAAGCGGCGGCGCGAAACGCCCCGGCATGCGAGATAGACCGACTCCAGCACCGTCAGGTTCGTGAAGAGCTGGGAAATCTGGTAGGTGCGGCGCAGACCGCGGCGGATGCGTTCATGGGCAGCGAGCGTGGTGATGTCCTCGCCGAAAAACCGGATCGAGCCGCTCGTCGGATTGAAGTCGCCGGTGATCGTGTTGAACAGCGTGGTCTTGCCGGCGCCGTTCGAGCCGAGGACCGCGCGCCGTTCCCCGGCCGCGATCCTCATCGATATGCCGGAGAGGGCCGTCAGCGCGCCGAACTGCCGGCCGACGCCATCGAGTTCCAGCGCATTCGCGCCGGTTCCCTGCAGACGTGATGCGGCGACATTCGTCGTTGCCATGATCGCGGCCCTCTCCTGCCTCTGTCCGTTACGGGCAGCTCGGGTTTTCGCGGCTGACCGCGCCGAGCGCCAGGAACTCGTCCTTCGGAATGCCGAGGGTCTGGTTGACCTGCGGCGTGACCTTGATCAGCTTGTTGACGAGCGTGCCGTCGTCGGCCTCGCTCACCTCCGTAAGGAACATGTCGGCGATCGCGTTGCGGTTTTCGTCCAGCGACACCTTGCCGGTCGGCGTTTCGAATTCGAGGTTCGAGAGCGCCTCGCGGAACTTCTTGCCGCCATCGGAAAGATCGCCGCCGACTTCATCGAGGGCGAGCAGGGCCGCCTTCATGTTGATGTAGTAGGCATGCGCGAACAGCGACGGCGACGGGAACGCGCCGTCCTGCTTCTTGTAGGCTGCGGAGAATTCCGTCCAGGCCTCGGCATCATTGGTGTCCGCGGTCGGACCCGCGGCCGGCGTGCCGATCAGCACGTCGCGCATGCGGCCCTTTGCCGTCAGAACGGTCTGGTCGACGGTGATCGAACCGCCGATCAGCGGCGCCTGACCACCGGCGTCGTTATACTGCGACAGGAAGTTGACCGCGTCCGCACCGCCGAGCGCGACATAGATCGCGTCGACGTCATCCGGAATGGCGGCGATCACCGACGAATAGTCCTTGTTGCCGATCGGCACCCAGGACTTCGACGGCACGGTTCCACCCGCCTTGCAGAACTCCGCCATGAAGCCGAAGACCTGCGTGTAGGGGAAGGAGTAGTCTTCCGCCACGGTCGCGACCTTCTGGTAGCCCTTCTCGTTGAAGGCATAGTCGCCAAGGCCGGCCATCCACTGCGCGCCGTCGGTCGAGAACCGGAAGAAGTTCTCAGCCGGATCGCGCAGCGTCGTATCCTGCGCGGCGGAGCTGCCGTTCAGGAAGGTCACGTCGGGCTGTGTCTTCGCGTAGTCCTTGACCGCGATGCCTTCGTCACCGGAGAGCGGTCCGATGAGGACTTTCACGCCGTCCTGCTCGACGAGCTTGCGCGCTGCGCGCACCGCGCTGTCGGGCGAAGCGTCCGACGATCCCTTGACGATTTCGATATCGTTGCCGGCGACCTTGCCGCCGAACTCGTCGACGGCGGTCAACGCGCCGCGCTCGCTGTCCTCGCCGAGGACCGTGAAAGCGCCCTCAAAGGTGGCAAGCAAACCGATCTTGATCGACTCGGCCTGCGCCACCGCGAATGCCGGGGCGCTCATTCCTGTCGCCAAAGCAAGCGCCAGCAGTGTCCGTCTGTTGATATTCATGCATTCCTCCCTTGGTTTCCATCAGTGTTCGGGGCCTTCTTGAATGACCGCCAACTATCCCGGCCCTCCTGCGGCTTGAACCGCTCCCAGAGACCGAGAATTCCGTCTGGTGAGATGAAAACGATCACCAGAAATACGAGACCGATAAGCGTGTTGAACCGCTCCGCGCCGACGATATCGATCGCGAAAGTCTGCATCAGGACCACGATGACCGCGCCGAGGAACGGTCCGATCGGGTGACGCAATCCGCCGATAATGGCGATGACGAGGATGTTGATGGACGGCCCGACCGCGATCGTCCCGGGCGAAATGCGCCCGTTGAACCAGACCAGCAGGATGCCTGCGGCGCCGGCGATCAGGCCCGCGAGCCACCATGCGAAGACCTTGTGCGCGGTGACGTTGAAGCCGATGGCGCGCATGCGGCGCTGGTTGTCGCGGACCGCCTGCAGCGTCAGGCCGAAGGTCGAGCGCGCGCCGTAAAGGACGGCGACATAGGCGACGACCGCGTTGGCGAGACACAGATAGTAGAACGGCACGGGATCGCGCCAGTTCAAGCCGAACGCGTCCGGCGCCCTGAGGCCGTTATAGCCGGGAAAGCCGTTGAAGAGCGCGTAGTTCTGCTGGGCGAAATAGAAGCACGCGGTGGCAACCGCCAGCGTGATCATGATCGTGTAAATGCCTTCGGTGCGGACCGCGATCCAGCCGATCACCGCCGACATCAGCGAAGCGATCATGATCGCCAGCGGGCCGTAGATCCACCAGGGCCAGCCGAAGCCGTAGACGCCGGAATTGTTCTCGCCGAAAATCGCCACCACGTAGCCGGCCGCTCCGGCCACCGTGATCTGCGCCAGCGATACCATGCCGCCGTAACCCGCCAGAAGCATCAGCGACAGCGCGATCATTCCGAGCACCAGCGAATAGCCGCCGATCTGGGTCAGGAAGAAGTCGCTGGCCATCGCCGGATAGATCAGCAGGAAGAAGGCCAGCAGGATGTGGCCGATGCCGGCCTTCTCGAGCCAGTTCCGCGACTGCCGGCGCCGCACCGCGGGATCGAGGGTCACATCCGTCACTGCGACCTCCCCATGATGCCCTGGGGCCGGATCGCCAGCGTGACGACCATGATGACGAATGTCAGCACCACGCCATAGGTCGGGAAATAGACGAGGCCGATCTGCTCGGCGAGACCGATGATCAGCGCGCCGATGGCGGCGCCGGTGATCGACCCCATGCCGCCGACGATGACCACGACAAGGGAGGCGAGAAGGTAACGCACGTCCTCGCCGGGCGCGACGGAGAGCGCCGAGCCGCCGACCACGCCGGCGAGCCCCGCGAGGCCCGCCCCGAGCGCAAAGACGATCGCGAAGACGAAATGAACGTTGACGCCCGACGCGGCAAGCATGTCGCGATCATCGACGCCGGCGCGGATCATCGCGCCGATCCGCGTCCGGTTGATCAGCAGCCACAGCCCGATGCCAATGACGATTGCCGACAGAAGCACGATCAGCCGGTAGAACGGATAGACGAGGAAGACCTCCGTGCCGTTCGAGCGCACGGCTGTGACCACCGGCAGCTTGATCGCGCCGCTCAGCCAGCCGGGCGTCAGGATCTGGTAGGTCGTGCCGCCCCAATAGGCGAGCATGAGGTCGGCGGCGACCACCGATATGCCGATCGTGACCAGCGTTTGGCGCAGATCGTCGCCCTCGAGCCGACGGAAGACGAGGATCTGCATGACCAGACCGACAACGGCCAGGACCAGGAACCCGGCGGCCACGCCAATGAGCCAGTAGCCGGTCCATTCCGCGAATTCGTAGCCGATATAGGCCCCGAGCAGGTAAAGCGACCCATGCGCGAGATTGACGTTGCGCATCAACCCGAAGACGAGCGTGAAACCGCTGGCGACGAGGAAATACAGACCGGCAAGCGTCAAGCCGTTCAGGATCGCCGACAGGAAAGCCTTCTTCGAGATGAGGATCGCGTTCAGCCAGTCCGGCCATTGCGTGAACACCATCCAGATGAAGACAGCCGCGACCACGAGCACGACGATGCCCCAGGCCTGACGGCGGGTCATGCCCTGGCCCTGTGCTAGCGGATTGGTGCGGCTGCCGGAGGTATCGACCATGACGGATCAGGCGGTCAGGCGGCGGCGGGCTTCACTGGCGCGCGGCGCCTTGTGAAACTTGCCGTCCTTCATGATGGCGAGGATCCGGTCCCTGTTCTGCAGGATGCGGACATCGGCCAGCGGATCGCCGTCGACTAGCAGCAGGTCGGCGAGGTAGCCTTCCTTGATCATGCCGAGCTCGTCTTCCATGTTCATGATCTGGCCGCCATATTTCGTCGCGGCCTGGATCGCCTCCATCGGCGAGAAACCGAGCATTTCGACGAAGGTCTGGATGTCCTTGGCGTTGGTGCCCTGCGGGGTCCAGGCGAAACCGTAGTCGCCGCCGATGCAGATGCGGATGCCGCGGCGGTGCATCTTCTTCATCGTGTCGATGCACATCTCCAGTTCCCGCTCGTAGAGCATGGAGATTTCCGACCCGGGCTTGATGCCCCACTCCTCGGCATGGCGCGCGGTGTTGATCAGCCATGCGATGCCGGGCGCGACGATATGCTTGTCACGGGCCGCCTCCAGCGCATCGAGCGCTTCCTCGTCGGCAAAGGAGGCGTGGTAGATGTTCTGAATGCCGTGTCGAATGCACTGCATGACCGATCCCGAGGAACGGGCGTGGGCGGACAGCACGCGGTTGCGGCAGCGCGCCTCGGATGCGGCCATCGCCACCTCCTCCTCCGCCATCGGCGTCTCCTCGGCGCCCATGCCGGTGATCTCTTCGCCCGAGAGGTTCAGCTTGATGGAATCCACGCCGTATTTGATCAGCGTGCGGACAACCCGGCGCACCTCTTCCGGTCCCGACACGACGATACCGAGGTTAAGACCTTCATGGGGAATGTGCGACGGCGCCGCGTCGCCCAGGCCGCCGACCGTGGTGATCTCCGGCCCCGCCGCGAGATAGCGCGGACCCGGGAAGCGTCCTTCGTTGATGAACCGTTTCGCGACCACATCGAGGCGCGGCTTGGCCGCGGCGGCGCCGCGGCCCGCGGTGAAGCCGGCATCCAGCACCAGCTTCGCCATCTCCATGGTCACCAGCATGTGCTCTTCGAGTTCCATCATCTGGATGGGGTCGATGCCCGGCGCATTGTTCCAGGACAGATGCAAATGGGCGTCGATCATGCCCGGCATCAGCGTCGCGCCCATGCCATCGATCACCGATGCACCGCCCGAGGTCATCGGTTGCGAGAAACGCGACGAACCCCGGGTGATGGACTTGATGCGATTGCCCTGAACCAGCACCTCGCCCGAGAAGGGCGCGTCTCCGGTGGCATCGAGTATGCGCACGTTGGTGAACAGGACGGATCCGCCGTTCCCGTTCCAGCCATTGGAATAGTCAGCCATTCATTCCTCCCTTGCACCGCCGGCTCTCCCGGGCGCGGCGGCAATCATCATCGTGCGTCGGTCATGGTCTCCCGACAAATTCCGCGATCAGCCGCCTGCAATCGGCCGGCTTTTCGATGGGCGTCCAGTGGCCGCAGCCCGGCAGGATCACCGCCTTGCCGTGGCTGACCTCGTCCGCCAGCTGATGGGCGACGGAGGGCGGTCCCACGGCGTCTTCCTCGCCTGTAACGATCAGCACCGGCATTTTCAGCGCCCGGGCGTCCGCCCGGCTCGCGCTCGCCAGCGCCTCGCAGGACTTGGCGAACCCCTCGGCGTCCTGCCGCATGTGGCTTTCGCGGACGAAGGCGACCGCCGCCGAATTGTTCTCGTCCGAACCCGAAGCAAGTCCGCCGGCAGCCACCTGGTCGGCGACTGTCGCCATGCCCTCGTCGCGGGCCAGTTGCGCCCGGCCCCTGAGGCGCTCGCGCGCCGCGTCAGCCGGCTCGATGATCGGGCCGAACAGCGTCAGGGTACGCGCCAGTTCGGGTTTCGCCTGGGCGAGATGCTGAGCCACAAGCGATCCGAAGGAGTGCCCGGCAAGGTCAGCTTCCCGAATGCCCAGATCCGCACAGGCTCGAATGATCGCATCGACGATCGTCCGGACGTCGAGCGTTCCCCTTGGCGTCGGCGAGCGGCCGGCGCCTGGCAGGTCCGGGCGCACGACCCGCCGGCCCCGAAGCGCGGGCATCAGCGGCTGGAACGAATTCGAGGTTGCGCCGAGTCCGTGGAGAAGGATGATCGCCGGCCCTTCTCCTTCCTGATCGATGCTCATCCCGGCGGTGATCGTCGTCGTCATGGGCGACGCTCCGCGAAGCGGTTTTCGAGCGTGCCGATACCGGAGATGTCGACCCGGACCACGTCGCCATCGCGCAGATATTTCGGCGGTTTGAAGCCGATGCCGACGCCTTCCGGCGTTCCCGTCGCGATGATGTCACCTGGCTTCAACGTCACGCCGGCGGATATCGTCGCGATAATTGTCGGCACGTCGAAGATCAGGTCCCGCGTATTGGCGTTCTGGCGCATTTCGCCATTGACCCAACTCGTCACCATTGTGTCGGAAATGTCGATCTCGTTGGCCGTCACCGCGAACGGCCCCATCGGACAGAACGTGTCCTGCGACTTGCCGATCAGCCACTGGCTATACTGACCTTGCAGGTCGCGGGCAGTGACGTCGTTGACGATCGTGTAACCCCAGACATGGTCCATGGCGTCTTCCCGCCGGATGCCGCGGCCGCCCTTGCCGATGATGACAGCAAGCTCGGCTTCATAGTCGATCGCATCGGAAACTCCGGGATCGATGACGACCTGTGCGCCCGACGCAATGACGGTCTCCGGCACTTTCGAAAAGATGATCGGATGCGAAGGCACCTCCCCCTGCGCGGCCGAGGAGTCGAAACCGCTGCGCGAGAACTCGCGTGCATGGGCATGGTAGTTCTTGCCGACGCAGAAAATGTTGCGAAACGGCCGCGGGAAGGGCGCCTCGAGTTCGACCTCCGACAATGCGAGTGGCGTGAGGGTTTCGAGCGTCGCCGGATCCTTGCCGATCAGCGCGGCGACGCCATGTTCGGCCTCTTCCATCGATAGCGCGACAGGGGCAATCGACTGCCCGTCATCGCTGACGATACCGACACGCCTCTCCCCGGCATGCCTGATAGAGGCTACCCTCATATTCAACCCTCCCGTCTGAACCAATTTTTTATTGGCTTATTATTTTGATTAGCTTATTGAGACCAATCAGGCACGACAAGTGTATTTTTCCCGTATATGTTGCGCCAATGTGCAGAAATTTAGCAGGATTGGTACTCTTAAACTGAACCAATCTGTAATTGGATCACCGGAATAACCTGCCATGCCCGTTAAAAAAGCACCGATGCTGAGCACAGACCTGCAACGCCGGCTCGAGGGCGGCGAATGGCTGCCAGGAAATCTGATGCCCAATGAGCGGGCGCTGGCGCATGAGTATGGCGTGGCCCGCAACACCGTGCGCAAAATCCTCGCGCAGATGGAAGAGGACGGCCTGATCGCGCGGCAGGTCGGCCGTGGAACCATCGTGCTGGACCGCCCCGATACGCAGTTCACGGACATCCTCGATCACTTCCTTGACGCCAGCCCCATCGACATCCTCAACCTGCGGATTTTCATCGAGCCCCATAGCGCCGAGGCCGCCGCACGCAACGCTTCGTCCGCCGAACTCGAGGCGATCATCGAGGCGGACGCGAAATGCGCAGAAGCGACCGATCTGGTGAAATACGAACATTGGGATAGCCAGTTCCACAAGCGTATCTACCAGGCCGCGCACAACGCGTTCCTCACCGATTTCTTCGATCTCCTTTCGATCATCAGATACCAGGCCCCGATGATGGAAATCCGCCGCCGCTCCTTCACAGAGGAACGCCGCCTCGCCTACGGTCGGGAGCACGAGGAAATCATCACGGCACTGCGCAACTGGGACGGCAAGGCCGCGGCCCACGCCATGCGAAACCATCTGCTGTCGCGCCGCCGCAACTATTTCGGCCAGTAAGGCCAATCCCCGAGAAAGCCTGACGCCATGCTCTCACAGCCGAAACTCCGCAACATCGTCTCGACCGCCGGCACGACACGCGATTTCATCGCCATTCTCAAACGGCTGACCGGCGCCAGCCCGGCCGACATTCTGGCCGTCCGTCTGATCATCGAGCCGCAGGCCGCCGCCGCCGTGGTGTCCAGCGCCAGCGGGGCCGACATCAAGCTGATCCGCGAGGCGCATGAAAATGCGGTGAATGCCGAGGATCTTGCCAGTTTCGAGCGGTGGGATGCGGAATTGCACAGCCGCATCTACACGGCAACGCGCAATGAGCTCCTGATCAGCCTGAACGACCTGCTCGGCGATATCCGCAACCGGACACCCTGGATCCGGCTGAAGAAAAAGGTGATCACGGAGGCGAAGCGCCGTGAGTATTGCGGCCATCACGAGAAAATCGTCCAGGCTATCGCGGGGCGCGATTCAGACGCCGCGTCGGAGTCGATGCATCGGCACATCTCGATCATTATAGAGGATCTGTTTCCGCAATAGCATGCGGGAACCGGGAAGATGAGAAGCCGCGACAGGCAGCTCAGGGCCTGGATGCCATCGGCGCACGTCGCGGACCGTCAGAACCTGTCATGGTCGAATTGAACCATTCTGCCGGGAAGCAGCATTGCGCGTATGGATCATCCGTTCCCGCGAAACCAATGCAGCCAACACCGCACCCGGCCATCAGGCCGATTTAGCCAGACGCCGTACAAACTTTCCCAATTCCGGAAGTTTCGCGTCCGATTTCCCGTAAACCGCATCAACCTGTTGAAACAGGCTCTGGTCCACCGGCCACGCGGAAAATATCACGACAGCAGTGGTCGGCGGTATGTGGTCCAGCAGGTCTCTCCCCGCTCCGTCGGGCAAATTCAGATCCAGAATGACCACATCAAATGTTTCGGAGGCCAGCTTCCTGACGGCCACCTCGAAAGTCTGCGCGGCGACCAGGTCAACGTCGCCCAGGGAGGCCGCGACGATTTCACGAATATCCGCCTCGTCCTCGATATGCAGAATTCGCGGCAGGCGAGAAACCGACTCGCTTCTCAGAGGGTCGAGGATCTTCCGCAACCGCCCGAAGTCGTCGCCTCCCTTTTCGATCCAGTCGATGATGCCAAGCGCGGAACCGTTCACCGAATTGAGAGCGTCGTCGATATAGGCGGAGATAACGATGACGGGCGTCACGAATCCATGATCCTTGGCCCGCGCCTCCCTCAGGAATTCGATCCCCGAGCCGTCCGCGAGACGAAGATCCAAGGTCATCGCCATATAGTTTCGTCCCGAAAGAAATCGCCTGGCGACTTCCGACGACGGCGCCACGTCACAGATATAGCCCTCGGCGAGGAATTGATGGACAATGTAATTGGCTATGTCCCTGTCATCTTCCACGACAAGGATGCGTTTCTCTCGTTCCGGCGGGAGAACCGCGTCTTCATCGCTCTCGGCAGGGTTTTCGGCTTTGTGCTTCGCGGGAAGCGCAACGTGAAATACCGACCCGGCTCCGGAAGTCTCGAACCAGATACGGCCGTTCAGCCGCTCGACGATAGCCTTGGCGATGCTGAGGCCAAGCCCCGTGCCGTTCACGGACTTGGACAGGGCATTGTCGGCGCGTTCGAATTTCCCGAATATTCTTTCGTGGAAACTTTCCGGTATGCCGAGCCCGTTGTCGCTGACCGAAACGACGATCTCGTCCTGACGGCGGCCTATCGCTATCCTGACCTGACCGCTGTCGGGAGAAAACTTGATGGCGTTGGACAGCAGGTTCATGAGCACCTGGTGGAACCGCTCCGGATCGGTGAGAATCTTCTCACCGTGAAAATTGTCCTCGACCACCAGCATGACGTTCTTTTCGGGCATGTAGTTCCTGCTGGCGTCCACACCCGCGTGCACCATTTCGCCGAGATCATGCAGTCCAAAGGTGAAAGGCAGGCGTCCCGTCGTGATCCGTTCTATATCGAGGATGTCGTTGACAAGAGCGACGAGCCGCTCGCTGTTCTTGTGGGCTATCTTGATGAGGTTGGACATCTTGGGACCCACCTCTCCTGATGCGCCAGACGACATGAGCCCCAAAGCGCCCCTGATGGACGTAAGCGGCGTCCGCAATTCGTGGCTGACCGTCGAAATAAAATCGTCCTTGATCCGGGAGTTGCGCTTCTCCTCGGTGATGTCGAACAGCGTGCCGTCCCAGACGAGTTGGCCGGAACTGTCCTCCCGTGGCTCCGCACCCGCCCTCATCCAGATTTGATCTCCATCCGCTCGCGTAACTTCGACCTCCATCGTCAGCGGTTCCCGCGTGTTTTTCGACTGCTCGAGAACCCGCGAGACACGTTCCGTTGTTTCCCTGGATAGCAAACCGGCCAGCGCATTGGGCCGTTCGAGGATCTCCGCGGGCGACAAACCGAGATAACGCTCGCTTCCTTCCGAAACGTAGTTGAAACGGGCCAGCCCGTTGTCGCCCAGACAGAGCTGAAACAGGATGCCTGGCGCGTGGTTGGCGATCGTCTGAAGCCGAACCTTCTCATCCCGCAACGCGGCAAGGGCCCATCGCCGCTGGCGCTCCCTGATCAGCAGGCTGCCAAGTATGAAGGTGCCGAGGAAATTGGTCGGGATGAGGAAGGAGAATACGAAGAAGACCAGCGTCGGATTCTGGCCCGCCGCAAAGAAGTGGACGGTGATGGCGGGAACCGCCGCCGGCACCGCCGCGAGCAGGGCGAGCATTCTGAGCGTGAGACGCTCGCCACGGCTCAAGGCCACGATCCACAGGACGGAAGTCAGAAATGAAACAAGCAGGATACTGACAATGCCGCCCAGCATCCCCGCACCGCCGAAATAGATGCGCATAGCGGAGAGGATGATCGCGGTGATCGCGCTGGCAAAGGGGCCGCCCGCCGCCGTCGACAGGGCCACCGCGACATTTCTCGCGTCGATCCTGAACCCAGCGGCAAGTTCGACGGGCGACAACATCGTTATGATGCCGACAATCCCGAAAACCAGTCCGATCAGCCCCGATCGCGTTAAAGGCGCGCGCTCAAGTCGCTCACCCAGAAGGGATATAAAAAGGACGCCGAGTACAGCGACCGCTGCGCTCTCGAGCATGCTCACTGCGGCAATCAAGGTTTGGCTCCCGGAAGTAGCGTATCACCCGAGTAAGTCTTGCGTGCCGAACTCCGGCGACAATCGATTTTTCCCCAACAGGGAGAAGCTCCGAATTGATTGGGAAACGGGATGTAAAGGCCTATGCCGAGCGAAATTACAACCGTAAATCCTGTTCTCAACGCAAGAATTGCCTCTTATAACCGCCGGCGGCCTTGCCGTGTCTGTCAGATGTAGAGGCTTTTGCGCGGACGGCGAGTGTCAATTCAAAAGAAATATGGGCCCCTCGCCACATTCGTTTCTGTGAACTTTGTCATACAATCAGTTCTTCAGACGAAAATGCCGGAGGGGATGCAGATTTGGCGCGAACTATTTCTTCCGCACTGCGCGGCTTGCCAAGCAGATATCCCTGCGCCTCCTGACAGCCGGCACGCCGCAAAATGCTGATCTGTTCCTCGGTTTCGACGCCCTCGGCGAGTACCGGAATCGCAAAGCTTCTTCCAAGGGCCAGGACGGCCTTGACGATACCGCGGGCGCGATTTGACGTCGCCAGTTCGCGAACGAAACCGCGATCCAGCTTGATCCGGTCAAACGGAAAGGATTGCAGGGTGTCGAGCGAAGAGTAGCCGGTGCCGAAATCGTCGATTGCCAGCGTGACGCCGAGGTCGCGGATCTGGCGGAGCGTCTTCAGCGCCTGGTCCTTGTCGGAGATGACCGCGGTCTCGGTCACCTCCAGTTCAAGCCGCGACGGCGAAAGGCCCGTCTCGGCCAGGATGCGCTTCAGGCGCTCGACGAAACCCGGGTCCGATAGCTGAACCGCAGAAAGGTTGATGGCGATCCGCCCGGGAAGGGATTGCGTGCCGGCCTCCTGGCAGACCGTCTTGATGACCCAATCGCCCAAGGCGCCGATAAGCCCGTATTCCTCGGCGACCGGAATAAATTCTCCGGGGGAGATCAGCCCCTTGTGGATGTGGTTCCACCGCAGCAGCGCCTCGTAGCCAAGCACTTCGCCGGTGGTTACGGAACACTGGCACTGATAGTGGAGGAAGAACTCGCTTGCGGCCAGCGCGCGCGGGATGTCGTTGGCCAGCGAGCGTTTCTCGCGGGTGGCCTCATCCATGCTCTTGTCATAACGACAGCTTTTTCGCGCTATGGAATTCTTGGCGCGATGCATGGCCAGGTCGGCGTTGTTGATCAACGTATCCCTGTCGTCGGCGTCCTCCGGGAAGACCGCGTAGCCGATGCTTCCAGAAATGCCGAAGCCGCGTTGCGACAGTTCGACGACGGAGTTGGCGGCGTTTTCGAGCCGGGCGACGAAATCCGCCAGGTCAGCTTCGTCGGCGATCACTTTCAGCGCGATGAACTCGTCCCCGCCGAAGCGGCCGACGACCTCGGTCCCGCGCACGCAATTCGAGAGCTTCTTTCCGAGCGCGCCGAGAATCTCGTCGCCGAATGTGTAGCCCAGCGCATCGTTGACGTTCTTGAATTCGTCGAGGCCGATGCAGATGACGGCGACCTTGTCGCCGGTGTAGATCGAGGCGGACAAGGCGCTGTCGAGCTTCGCGAGAAAATGCGTGCGGTTCGGAAGTCCCGTAAGACCATCGTGCCCGGCGTTGTGGCGGAGCTTCTGCTCATCCTCCATCTGCTGTGTCCGGTCGCGCGTGATTTTCGCGTAACCGATGAGCTGCTTTTGTCGGTCGTAAACCGGCTGGATGAGGACATCCGCCCAGAACCGGGAGCCGTCCTTGCGCACACGCCAGCCCTCCGTCCTGCAAATTCCCTCGTCGCGCGCCGTTTGCAGGCTGCGAGCCGGCAAGCCTGCCGACAGGTCTTCGGGCGTGTAGAAAACGGAGAATTCCTTCCCGATTATTTCGGAAGAACTGTAGCCCTTGCTCTTGCGGGCCCCCTCGTTCCAGTTCAGGACGCGACCGCGTGTGTCGAGCATGTAGATCGCGTAGTCGGTCACGCTCTCGGCAAAGAAGTTGAAATTCTCCTGGCCGGTCTGGCTCTCCTGTATCGCGCTTAGCCGGAGCCCTTGCGCCCGGCCATAGGCGAAGAACACAGCGCCCAGAATTACGGGCGCCAGCGCCACCAGCAAGTGCAGGGGATGCTCGCGAAACGCATCGGCGAGCGAGGCATGCGTATCCCGCAGGATGCTGCCATCAAGCAACAAGCCGACCGCCGGGAACAAAAGCCCGAAACATATGCCAAGCGTGGCGTAGCGGAGAGAGAGGCTCGACGTTCTATGCATTCCGGATCCGTGTGTCAGGGGAAGACAGCTCGTTTTCCGCGCGTGATCGGCCGCGACGCCAAATAAACGGAAACCATATTGGATACTCGAACCAATATTGCCTGGACTCTGCCCATCGCTACAAAAACCCGTGGCGCTCATTGCCGGGTGACTTCTGCGTCGCTCAATTCCGCGAAGCAATCTTATGAACTGCCCGGAAGCTCTTTCTTTTTGGTAAACCTGTGGCGGCGCTATACAGCAATAATACGGAAGTCTAGGGACGGTTATGCTTGGAAAAACTGGCGCGTTCGCTTTTACCGGACGCGCGCGCCTCTTTCCGAACGCCTCGACAGAGAAAATCGCGAGGGTGTATCGCCGAGAGACGGGCGCCGGCCGTCAGGCGAGCGCGACACCGATCGGCAAACATCCGCGCCCTTCAAGGTAATTTGTTTCCGGTGACAGCCTAGCAACCGAAGACTATATTTCCCGAAAAATATTTTTTTGCGCCGCTTCAATACATATGCGCGTCTTGCGGAAGAGAAAAACATCAGCATCACTGTTATGGTCCGGCGTTAAAATACCAGTGAACCACGGCATTGACTCGCACTAATCTAGCCGCCGGGATAATCACGCGGCATGCGGACACTGTGTAGCCGAGCGCGACGCCTTGGCTCAGCCATGTATTACAATATCTCTATGTTTAGAAGTGACGTACCCCCGGCAACGAAGTCATAGATTTCAGGACTCTATATTGCTATTCGCCGGTCTTTAAGAACGAATATCAACGATTTTATACATCGTGAACCCTAGGTCATCTAAAGCTTAAAATCCGAAAATTAAGACGAAAGTCCATATATTTGGTAGTGGCGATTGGGATTTTCTTTACTAATGCACGGGCAAAAAAAACACGGGGGACGTCGATAGCAGATATCGTACGGCGCAATGCGGAGAATCCCATGACTGAAGAATGTGCAATCGAGAAGCGGCGCGATGCAATACTCTTTTTCGATTCCCGCAACGGCGATCGATTGCAGGAGGTAATCCGCGAACTGCGCTATGTGGCAATTGACGGAATGCACTGCGAACCATGTGCCTTGCCAGAGAACGTCATCGTTCGCATGTCTATTGTAAGCGCGGAGCAGGCCGATTGCCGGGAGGCATGGAGGACCAGCCCCACCGACGCCCCCTCCCTATTGATCACCGAAAATCCTTCATTCGAAAACTGCCTCGCGGCATCGAGAGACGGCTATCACGCGATAGCGGACTCAGATCTTAGCAGCGAAAGCCTGGCTGGCTGGCTGCGCCATTTCGCGATCCAGAAGGAAGAAAAGCGATCGCATGTCCTGATCGTCGACGACGACGAGTTGACCTCGCAGGTCGTCGAGCTTGCATTGCATCAGGCCGACATCGATGTGAGCCGGGCGGCGGGCGCGCGCGAGGCATTCCGGATCCTCGAGAGCAAGCAGATCGATGCGGTGCTCCTGGACCTGCAAATGCCGGAAGTCGACGGTATCGAGCTCGCTCGAATCATCCGCCAGCGACAGAAGAACCTGTCCTTGCCAATCATGTTCCTGTCAGCCGAACGCAACCCGGAACGCCAGCTGGAGGCGCGGCAGCTCGGCGGAGACGATTTCATCGTCAAACCGATCACTCCCACGCGACTTGGCCAGATCGTGAAACTGAGACTGGATCGGGCCAAAGCGCTGGCCAACCTGATCGAACGCGACAGCCTGACCGGCCTTCTTAATCACGCCCGCTTCAACGATACGATGCAGCGCGAGGTGGAGCGCAGCCGCCGTACCGGCGCAAAGCTTTCGCTGGCAATGATCGATATCGATCATTTCAAGTCCGTGAATGATTTATATGGCCACCAGACCGGCGACCGCGTGATCCGGTCGCTTTCGAACCTGTTTACGACGGAGTTGCGCCGGACAGATCCTGTCGGCCGCTGGGGAGGCGAGGAATTCACGGTCCTGTTTCTGGATACCGATGCAGCTTCGGCCGCCAGCGTCATAGACCGGCTTCGCATCCTTCTCGAATCGACGTCGTTCCAATCGGAGAACGGGCCTTTTCGAGTGAGTTTCAGCGCGGGCATTTGCGAAATAGTGATCGGAGCCGACGTCAATGACGCTGTTTCGGCGGCCGATGCGGCGCTTTATCACGCGAAGATGCTCGGACGCGGCCGCACGATTTGCGCGGATCGCTTTTCCGCCGGTGTCAATATCAAGCTTGCCAGCGCCTAGCGAAGCCGGACACCTTGCCGGTTGCCGGGACGCGCAAGCCGACGTCTTCTCACGGGAAACCTTTTGTAATTGTTTCGAGAATAAGCTCCGGACACTTATCTGACCCCGGGGAAGCACCTTGCCGTCATCTTGGTCCGGCATAAACAGCAATCCAGCCATCCGCCGTCTGGCCTTGCTCAACCTTGCGGTTGCCGCCGTCTATGCCGGCGGCGGTTGGCTCGGACTGCAGTTGGCTGCGCCTCCCGGATACGCCACCGTCATATGGCCGCCATCGGGCCTGGCTGTCGCGGCGATCCTGTTTTACGGGCCATCTCTCTCGATCGGTATTTTTCTCGGTTCGTTTGTCGTCAACTGCATTGTCGGCGGGGCGTTTGCGCAGGGAAGCCTTCAGCCGGAGGCTATCGCTGTCGCCGACGTCATCGCCGGCGGCTCGACCCTTCAGGCCTTGCTGGCGGCTACGCTTGTTCAGCGCTTCTTCCACCGCCCGATCGAACTGAAAGGCTTCCGCAGCCTTCTGGCTTTCATGCTCATAATCGGGCCCGTCTGTTGCCTGATAGCGGCGACGGTCGGTGTCTCGGCGCTTCTGGCAGCCGGCATAATCAGCTCGGAATCGTTTGGCTCGAACTGGATCACCTGGTGGGCCGGCGACTTGCTGGGCGTGCTGGTATTCCTGCCGCTTGCGCTGCTAAACCCCTGGCGCCCCTGGACAGTGAAATGGCGAGGCGAAGAGGTCACCGGCTTCTCTGTCACGACGCTGCTCACGGTTCTCATACCGCTCGCCACGACGTTCTATTCCTGGATCATCATCAGCGACGTGATCTATCAGCGGAACACAACGGCTTTCCGGACGCTTGCGGATGATTCAGAGCGCGCGCTGCTGCACCGCATCGACTCCTACAAACAGAGCCTGGATGGCGGCGCCGGCGCATTCCACGCATCCGACAAGGTCACTTTGCAGGATTGGCGGAACTACGTCGGCACGCTCGATATCCGGCAAACGCTTCCGGGCATCAACGGCATCGGTTTCATCGAGCCTGTGGCGGAGGCCGACCTCGGCGATTACACGCAAAGCGTGACATCGGACGGTGTGTTCGGGCTGGTTGTGCACCCCCAGGGTGAGAAGTTCGACAATTTCATCATCAAGTATATCGAGCCGGCCGAACCGAATATCGAAGCGGTCGGCCTCAACATCGGGTTCGAAAGGAACCGTTACGAGGCCGCCGTCCATGCGCGCGATACGGGCCTTGCAACCATCACGAAGCGCATCTTTCTCGTTCAGGACGAAACGCGCAGCGCCGGCTTCCTGCTGCTTCGACCGCTCTATTCCCCGGTCGAGGCGCCCGCCACCGTGGAGGCCCGCCGCGAATTGTTCGAAGGCTGGGTCTATGCGCCCTTCGTCGCGCCTCGCTTCATGAGCGAACTAACCTCTACCCAGGGCAATACGGTCGACTTCAGCGTCTTCGACGGAAGCGACGCCGATCCCGACCAGTTGATCTATTCGAGCATCTCCGAGGAAAGGGCCGACTTCACCCCGACATACACTGTCCGCAAGACCTTCGCGGTCATGGAACAGATCTGGACGGTCGAATGGCGAAGCACGCCGGCCTTCGAAAAGCAGGTCCGCAGCGCCGAGCCCGTCCTGGTTCTGCTTGGCGGGATAGTCCTGTCCGGTTTGCTGGCCGGCCTTCTGCTGTCCTTCTCCAGACGGGAAGAATCGATCCGGCGAGTGGTCAAGGAGAAGACGCAGCAACTGGTCGCGAGCGAACAGCAGACCCGTTCGATCGTTGAAACAGCCATGGTTGCGATTCTTCTCCTCGATGAGAAGGGAACGGTGATTTCGGCGAACCATGCAACCGAGGGGCTCTTCGATTCGCCCGCAAGCCAAATCATCGGCGACAAGTTCGCCGAACTGATCCGCAGCCCGGAGTTCTACCACCAATCCCTCGACTCGCTGGTCCAAGACAAATACGGGGCGAACAAAGCGCATCGAGAGCCCTTGCTGACGAAGACCCGGTTCGGCGAGAACCTTTTTCTGGACATCCAGCTCAACTCCTGGACGAGCTCGACGGGCGCCACGCGATATACCGCGATCATTCGGGACGTCACCAAGGAAATAAAGGCCCATATCGCGCTCGAGGAAACCGAACAGCGCTGGAAATACGCGCTGGAAGGATCGGACATCGGCGTCTTCGACGTGAACCTGGAAAGCGGAACGTCCGTGGTGTCGGCCAAATGGATGGAGATGCTCGGCTTCGGCCCCGACGACGATATTGCGCCGCAAGCCGAATGGGAATCTCGCGTTCACCCGGAAGACATGCCGGTCGTCGCCGCGGCAGACGCCGCATGCCTGAACGGCGAAGCCGAACGCTCCGTCTCGGAGTATCGCCTGCGCAGAAAGGACGGCGTTTGGATCTGGTTGCGCTCCGATGCCGTCGTAGTCGAGCGCGACAGCGACGGCAACGCGACCCGGCTGATCGGAACGCAGACGGACATCACCCAGTTGAAGCATGCCGCGGCAGCCTTGCAGGCCAGCGAGGAGCGCTTCAGGACCGCGATCGAACACGCGCCCGTCGGCATGGCGATGCTCTCTCTGGACAACAAATGGATCAAGGCGAACAAGGCCCTTTGCGACCTCCTGGGCTACACAGAAGAGGAACTTCTGGCCTCCGATCCCGCCTTGTTGGCCAACAAGGAGGATGCGGAAGGAAGAGAGGAGCGCCTCGGCAAGCTGATGAGCGGGCAAGTGTCCACCTATCAGCACGAATCACGCCTCTATCGCAAGAATGGAAGCCAGGTCTGGGTTCTCATCAGCGTCTCTGTTGCGACCGACGCACTCGAGGAAGAGAAATATTTCATTCTCCAGATACAGGACATCACCGAACACAAGGAAATGGAGAGGCTGAAAACCGAGTTCGTCTCGACCGTCAGTCACGAGTTGAGGACACCGCTGACGTCCATCCGCGCGTCGCTGGGGCTTGTCCTGGGCTCGATGGCGCAGGCTCTCCCCCAGAACGCGGAGCGTTTGATTACGATCGCGCACAGCAACTGCGAACGGCTTGTCCTGCTTATCAATGACATTCTCGATCTCGAGAAAATCTCGTCAGGACAGATGCGTTTCGACATGCAGCGCGAGACCGTCAGAGACCTCCTGAAACAGGCGATCGAGGCGAATCAGGGCTATGCGGACCAATATGACGTGACCCTCGATCTTGAAGAGCCGGTTCCGGACTGCGTCATCAATATCGATGCGGCACGGTTCCACCAGGTCCTCGCGAACCTCACCTCCAATGCAGCAAAATTCTCAGCCAAGGGCGGCGTCGTCAAGATCGGGGCAGAGCGCCTGGCGGATTCCATTCGCATAAGCGTCATCGACAAGGGACAAGGCATTCCGGTCGAGTTCCGCAACAAGATCTTCAGCCGCTTTTCGCAAGCGGACGCCTCATCGAGCAGGGCAAAGAGTGGAACCGGCCTCGGGCTATACATCTCCAAGCAGATCATCGAGCAGTTGGGCGGCACGATCGATTTCGAGAGCACGGTCGGTGTCGGGACGACGTTCTGGTTCACCCTGCCGATCGCCGAAGAAAGGCACGATGCTCCCCTGAACTTCCTCGACCATCCGGATGAGGGACTCCCGTCGATCCTGCATGTCGAAGACGATTGCGATTTTTGCGAGGTCGTCGCGGCCTATCTGGAGGGGAAGGTGAGCATAACGACGACGGCGACGGTCCGCGGCGCGCGCGCATTGCTCGCGGCCAGATCGTTCGACCTCGCCATCATCGATATCGGGCTTGGACAGGGCAACGGCCTCGATCTCCTGGATGACATAGATATCGAGCGAACGCCGGTCATCGTGCTTTCGGCGCGGGAAGACTATCTCGACGACGATCGGGTGAGCCACTACCTGCCGAAATCGCGAACCACGGAGAAGGAATTCGTGGACATCGTGCTGGACATGGTCGCCGGCAACACGGACGGGCCTGAACAGTCCGCCGTCGACAGCAGGTAGGCGGCCGTGAGCGACGAAATGGAAGCCAAGCTCGCCGTGTTCAGGTTGCGTTTCCTGGAGCGCTGCCGGGACGATCTCTCCGCGCTCGAATCGATCGGTATCGCCGATCTGTCCAGGCGAGAAGAGCTCGTCGCGCTGGCGCATCGCATTTCCGGCAGCGCGGGCATCTTCGGGGAAGCTTCGCTTGGCGAACGGGCCTTTATGCTGGAATCTCTGCTTCTGTCCGAGCCGGAGGCAGGATCGGATCGCATCGGCGCGGCCCATGAGGCATTGCTCACCATGCTGCGCGAGATCGTTAGTCGCTAGCCTTGCTGGCCAAACCGGTGCGGGCCATCTCGCCCCAGCTATTGTCCGACCTCAGATACTGCCAGAAACCGCGAACGCGCCAGAAGTTGTTCAACTGGCGATATCCGAAATTCTCCAGGACGGCGGCGCCCGTCAGGATCGCAAGATCCATGGCGCGCGGAAATCGCCGCAGCTCGAGTTCCTCAAGGATAAGCGACGAGACGGAGATGAAGACGCCATAGACGAAGATCAGCGCCGTGTAGGCGAGGAGGTAATCCGTGTCGAGGATGCCCAGGGCCCAGAAGACGGGCACCAGGATGTAGCCCAGCACCTCCGCGATCGGCCCGAGGACGTCGACGACGAAGATGTGCCCGAGCCCGAGGATGCCGACCCGCCCGTATCGCGGGTTCAGGAACATGCCCCGGTAACGGAAGAAGCATTCCAGCGCACCGCGCTGCCAGCGGGATCTTTGGCGACCCAGCATTGTCAGCGTTTCCGGCGCCTCGGTCCAGCAGACGGGCTCGGGGATGAACTCGATGCGGTATGGACGCTTGTGCCGGCGCATGTGCCGATGAAGTTTCATCACGAGGTCCAGATCTTCGCCCATCGACCCACTGGTGAACCCGCCTGCCTCGATGACATCATGGCGCCGAAAAAGCCCGAAAGCCCCCGAAATCAGCATCAGCGTGTTGATGCGGCTCCATGCGAGACGCGCCATCAGGAACGCGCGCAGATATTCGGCGACCTGGAAAAGGGGCAGGATCCTGTTCGGCAGGCGCACTTCCGTGACCCGCCCGCGATCGATCCGCGAGTTGTTGGCGATGCGGATGGTGCCCCCGACCGCGATGGTGCGCTCTGGATCCTCGATAAAGGGCTGGGCTGACCTCAGCAGCGCATCCGACTCAAGAACCGAATCGCCGTCGATGACGCAGAAGATCGGCGCGCGCGAGACGTTGATGCCGGCATTCTGCGCGTCGGCCTTGCCGCCGTTTTCCTTGTCCAGCACCAGGATCCGGCTGTCGGATTGCGTGCCGTAGAGCCCGCGAATTCTGGCCGTCTCCAGATCGTGTTCGTACGGCCGAGAGCTCGGCTGCAAGTCGAAGGCGGCGATGAGCTTTTCGAGGGTGGCGTCGCGCGAACCGTCATTGACGACGATGATCTCGTAACTCGGATACTCGATCGCCAGAAGCGAATGCACGGTTTCGACGATATTGAGTTCCTCGTTATAGGCGGGAACGATGACCGCGATCGGCGGTGCGACTTCCGAAAAGCGGTGCCAGAGGAGACCCGACCGCACAACGGGAGGACGCCGCATCAGCGCGTAGCCGGCCATCAAAAGCTGGCCCAGATAAACCGCGGTCTGCAGGAAGCCGGACGCGATGACGATCACCGCGACGGCTTGCGCGCAAAGAAGGAGAACTGACGCGCCTTCGAAATCCATTGTCTCAACCGTTCTCAGCGAGAACCATGGATGCCGTGCGCTGGCTGCGTGACGAAACGCCCTCGGCGATGGCCTGCAGCATCTCGACACCCTCTCTTCCGATGTTCTTCAGCGAGCTCGCGGCCCAGTACCGCACGGTCCATTGTTCGTCTTCCATCAGCGCGCTGAGTTTGCCCGCCGCGTTGCGCAGCCCGATCGAGCCAGCGGCGCGAGCCGCCTCGGACCGCACGCGCCAGTCCGGATTGTCGAGACCGGCCAGGATGGCCGGTTCGGAGGACGGGTGGGCAAGATCGCCCAGCGCATTTATCGCGGCGGCGGCGATGTCGCCGTTCCTGTCCATCGCGCATTCCTGGAGAAAGCCGATCTGACCATAGTCGCCTGTCTGGCCGATCGCGCTGATTGCCGAGGCGCGAAGCAGGGGATAGGTGTTCCGGTCGACAGCCACTTCCCTCAATTCGCCGGCCCGTTCGGCCCCCGCCGCCCGGAAGACGTCAATCATGCGCCGCGACCGCTGGCCGCGGTAACCGATTTTTCGAAGAACCTCGCGCAGGGGCGGCAGGCGTTGCAACTCGCCGAGCGAGATCGCGGCGGCGATACGCACCTGGCGCGACCTGTCGCCCAGAGCCTTGATCAGCGCCTGTTCCGTTTTCGGACTTGCGAATGCGGCGAGGCGCTCAGCGGAATAGATGCGAGTCGAACGATTTCCGGCCCACAACTGCCGGCGCAGCACGTCATCAACACCGATTTCAGAAAGTACCCGCTCGATCCGCGCGCGCTCCTCCCCGCGCACCAGCGCAAGAAACTCGAAGCCGGCATCCGCGACAACGATCAGCGGCAATTCGCGAAGTTGCCGCTTGAGTTCATCGGCATCCTCGTCGGCGCCGAAGCGGATCATAGCGGAACGAAGGACTTTTGCCTGCGCGGCGCGCCGCCGCTCCAGCCTTTCGAGAAACAGCCTCCGGCCTATCAGCATCACCATGATGACGATCGAAGACAGTGCCAGATAGATCGATACAGACCAGACGAGAGTGAGCATCAATACCGGTAGCTGATACCCAGGCCTATCGTGCTGCGGTCAAAGGCCTGGCGGCGTTCATACGCGAAACTGGTCCGCAGCGTCAGTTCATCGGAAAAATCATAGGCCCATCCGGTAAAGAATGTTTGGACATCGACGAATGACCCAACAGCAATTTCCGGCGCATCGCTGAATCCGATGAACCCCGTCAAGCGGTCCGCGGGGCTGACATCCAGCCTGGCAAGGTAACCGTCAACGTCGACACCCGCCCCGCCTGCGTGGATCCAGCGGCCATAGATCCCGATCGTCTCCGAAAGCCGATACGCCGCACCGAGACCAAACGTCGTTACATCAAGGTCAGAATAGCGATCGTGCTTCGCTTCCATGTCGAACGTCACGCCCGAGAGGGAATGCGTATAGGAGGCTGCGCTGAGAACAGCACCGACGGCGAAGCTCGTTCGCGGAAGCACATCTGCCTCGGGTGTCGCGGCGAACGCTCCATAGAGAGAGAGGCCTTCGGAAAGGCGGCGATCGAGACGCGCCCCGATCTGGATATCCGTGCCTGCCCCCCGGTTCACTGTTCGCACGGACAATGCCGCCGAGGTGTCGTCGGAGAATATGCGCGTGAGCGTCAACGTGTTGTCGGTCCAGTCGGGCCGGCCATCCGTGAGCATGCTGTATTCACCGCCGAGATCGAGCCGCCAGGCATAGGCGGGCGCGGCCTCGAGACGAGCCCTGACGGCCGCATCATCGGGCGCCAGTTCACTCGCGCTCAGAAAGGCGGCGCGCGCCTCCTTTTCCCTGCGGAGCGCGCGAAGCGTGTCGCCGAGCCCTACCAGGGCATCGACGTTCCCGGGCTCGACCACGAGAACATCCCTGAAGCCGGCCTCGGCATCCGCGTAGCGCTGCTGGCGCAGCGCAATACGGGCAAGACCAATACGCGCATCCAGATAGCCGGGCGCTCTGTCGACAACCTCCTCGTAGAGAATTCTGGCTTCATCGATCCGGCCGAGGCCGACGAGCACGCCGGCCAGCCTGACAATGACATCCACGTCATCGGGACGAAGCGCCAATGCTTCGCGAAACAGCTCTTCCGCCTCGGGCAATCGCCCGGCCTGTCTCAATTCGTCTCCCTCGGCAACCAATCCGGCTACTCGCTCCGTCTTGTTGTTCCGGGATGTTTCAGGTTTCCCCAGCGCTGCCCTCGCTTGCGAAATCCGGCCGAGAAGCGCCTGCGCTTCGGCGTTGTCCGGCTGGGCTTCGCGGACGCGCAGGGCGAGACGTTCCGCTGTCGCCAGGTCGAACTCGCGGAACGCGACAAGCGCCAACCCAAGCCGGGCGTCCTGGTAATCCGGCGCAACGTTCAGCGCCTTTTCAAAGCTGATCCTGGCTTTGTCGCGCCTGTCCAGCGCGAGTTCCGCAAACCCGAGTTGCACCAGCGCGTCGCTGTTTTCGGGTTCCAGCGCCAATGCGCGCCGCAGGTAATCGGACGCTTTCTCGAATTCGCCGGCGTTGCGGGCGGAGACGCCTTCACGATAAAGGTCGTCGACGGTCTGCGCGTGCGAAGCAGCCGCGAACATCGCCGAGAATGAGAATACCAAAACCGACAAGGTCGCCAGCCGGCGCATCTCAGCCGGCCCTATTTCTTCGCAAGGATGCGCGAAACCCGGGCGATCAGCTCGTCGGGAATGAAGGGCTTGACCATATAGTCTTCCGCCCCCTTCTCGAGAGCGGACACGATGTCCTTGTCGCCTTTGCGCGCCGTCAGCATGATAACGGGGATGTCCTTGAGCGCGTCGTCGGACTTGAGTGCCGAGAGCACGTTGAAACCGTCAAGCTTCGGCATCATTGCATCGAGAACAATGAGCGACGGCCTGATGTCGCTTGCCTTGCGCAGCGCCTCCTCGCCGTCCTCAGCTATCGCCACCTGGAAACCCTTCGCTTCAAGGCGAAACTGAACAAGCTCGATGACGAGAGTGTCGTCATCGCAGATCAAGACGTGGGGACTATCGGTCAAATTGTTCTACCAATCAGAATTTCGAAAGCGTCTTTCCCGACAGGAAATCGTGAAACGCGAAACCCCTGAACGACTCCCACGCGGACAACGGTTCAACGACACCTGACGCTGCCCGGATCATCCGCCGCTTGTCGCCAAGGAAGCTGATTCGCTCAGGAAAGATAGTAGTGCTGTGCGAAAGATCGTAAACAGCTACATTTGGCGAAGCGTCGACCGGATTGGTGAACAGATATGCCCTATCCGGGGAGCCGCCTGTTGGAATGGCGAGCGTTCCCGTTTCGGCCCGACGAAAAACCTGGTGCAATTCCGGATCTATCGGACCATTCTCAAGCGCAACGCGTACGGGAGTGCCGGTGCGACTGCCCCAAGCGAGCCATGGTTCGGCCGCCGCGAGAACGCCATCCGGTGCCGTCCGGTACGCCATGACCGTAATCCCCCCAATCGAGGAGGCAGACTTGTCCAATGCTGCCGCGGCATTCGGACTGGCCTGCATCCAGAAAGGAACCACGATCTCGATCTTGTTTCCCCACGCACTGGCAAGGCTCTCTATGGTATCGGCCCAGGCCGCCCAGATCGCTTCCGGATCCTCGCCGAATTCATCCAGGAGATAGGGTTCGATATCGTATTGGATTGTCCGGAACCGGAGATCCTCTGGCAGAGAGCGACTGAACTCGGCAATGGCCTCGAGACGCTGAAGCGCATGTTTGCGGCCATCGGGAAGAACCATCCGCGGATCGCCTTCCACAGGCACCACGTCGATACCCTCCGATTTCATCGCGATCAGCATGGCCGAGAGCGCCGTTTTGTCCTGAACGACGCCTTCCGCAACGCTCAACTGCAGATAGATCGTCCGGATCCGATCGTCCTTGATGTTCTTTACCAGATTTTGGTCGAACGCCTCTTTCGTTGTCCATAACCAGATGGCGTTGTCCGTTTTCCGATCCGTGCCGTTCGGCGCATCGAGTTCGATCGAGGCCAAAGAGACGTCTCCGCCATCATCGGGGCACAAGAGGACGAACTCGATCGGCAACGGTTCCGCGGACCATTCCGGGCCTTCGAATTGAACATGGGAGGAACTCCCGAGCGGCAAGGCGGCCAAGGTTTTTTCGCTGCCCGAAGGATGGATGACTCTCAGCTCGAAGCCGGAAGATCCGGTATGCTCCACCCGCAGGCTCAGCGTCACTTGCCTCGGGAGATGCATGGACGGGATTGATATGACGATACCGGCCGGACGGGATCCGGCTTCACAGACGACCTGCAATCCGTCTGCCGTATCCTGCGCAGCTACTCTTTCCTCCTGTCCGAAAACACGAAACGAGGAAGCGCCGAGGAGATTGGTCCCGAACGGGACAAGGCGCGGGGCGGCCGCGGCGGGATCGCCCGGGATTGTAACCCGCATCGGAACGAAGTTTCCGTCTTTCAGCGTATTCTCGAGGACGATCTTGCCCGGCAGCTTGTTAGACCGGGTAATCGGGCCGCTCCAGACCGGGCTTTGCGACGTTTCGAGAGAGGAGATTCGACTGTCGGACATTTCCGCCAAGGCCATACCGGTCATCGTCAAGCAGGAAATGATTGCAGCGGCGGCCCCGAGATAATTCCGGGAACATTTCGGATGGGACATGCCGCCTGTCAGACCGAGCGGTCGCCGGTGAGATAGTCGCGAACATCTCCGGCGAGCGTCATCGGATCGAAGGGCTTGGCAATCACGCCGAGCGCGCCAAGCTCGAGAAACCCGCTGATCTCGTGTTTTTGCGTGCGCGCCGTAATGAACACCACGGGGATGGAGGCGGTATCCGAATTGCTGACCAGCTTCCTCAAGACGGTGGGGCCGTCCATGCCGGGCATCATCACGTCGAGAAGAATGAGATCCGGCCGCCATTCCTCCGCAACGGAGATCGCCGCCGGTCCGGATGCGCAAGAGCGGACATCCAGTTCAGGGTCGAGCTCGAGCGCCATGACGGCAACCTCGCGGATATCGTCTTCATCATCGACATAAAGGATACGGGATTTTGTCATCTAAACCTGCATATCGTGGTGTCACACGCCCGCGCATAACACGTAGGCTGTCTGCGCGATATTCAAGCATGCGCAAAATATTTTGGCAGATGCGGCATTTGGAGCAAAGCGAGGGCTGAACCATCTGTGTGCATCATGGAGGATCGAGCCTGCCAATCATCTGCCTCGTAAGGCTGCCTGAGTTGTCATCAAAAAGCGGAAGTCATCACCGTGGCGAAGTATCCTCCGCTTTGTGCCAAGACCTGCCGTAGAGACCAATGAAGCTTCAAATCCTGCACGGAGAAGCGATCGCGGCTTCCAGCTGTCCGTACCATAGCCAATTCTGGTTCTCGATGCGCCGACCGCTTGCCAACTCCTTCAGGCGGGATGGCCCAGGTCAAAACCGTTGAGGATCCCATGCCGCATTTGGGATGTTCGACAGGAGGCGAGTGCACGAATCATCGGTTCACAAAAAAACGGAGTGGAGCCGGCGACATTTTCGGCCCGAGTACGAACCCAATGAAAGCGGCTCAAGAAGACAGCCGATTTATCAGTACCATCACACGCTCATGCAGAGATATTTTATCTCAAGAAACTCATCCATGCCGTATTTGGAGCCTTCGCGGCCCAATCCCGAGGACTTGATGCCGCCAAACGGCGCCTCGGCGGTGGAGACAAGACCGGTGTTGATGCCGACCATGCCGCTTTCGATCTCCTCGGCCACCTTCCAAACAGTGGAAATGTCGCGCGCGTAAAAATAGGCGGCCAGGCCGAATTCGGTGTCGTTGGCGAGCTCGATGCCTTCATCGATCGTATCGAAGCTGATGATCGGCGCGACAGGGCCGAATGTCTCCTCGTTTAACACTTTCATGCCCTTTTCGACGCCCAACAAGACAGTCGGCTGGTAGAAGGTGCCACCGAGATCCGAACGCTGGCCACCGGTAAGCACCTTGGCGCCTTTGCCGACCGCGTCGGCGACATGGTCCTCGACCTTCTCGAGCGCGGAATTATCGATCAGCGGCCCAATGGTGGTCCCATCTTCCATGCCGTTTCCGACCTGCAGATTGCTGGTCGCTTCCGCGAGCTTGCTGGCGAATTCCTGCGCAACCCCGCTTTGCACATAGATACGGTTGGCGCAGACGCAGGTCTGGCCGGAATTGCGATACTTGGCGATCATCGCGCCCTCGACCGCCGCATCGAGATCGGCGTCGTTGAAAACGAGGAAAGGCGCATTGCCGCCCAGTTCGAGCGACAGCTTCTTGATGTCATGGGCGCACTGCTTCATGAGAATTCGACCGACCTCCGTCGAGCCGGTGAAGGTCAGTTTGCGCACCTTCGGGTTACTGCAGAGTTCTAGGCCCACGCCTTTGGAATCGGAGCTCGTGATGATCGAGAGCACGCCTTTCGGTATGCCCGCACGCTCGCCGAGGACGGCCATTGCGAGCGCTGACAGCGGCGTCTTCTCCGCCGGTCGGCCGACGAAGCTGCAGCCTGACGCGAGAGCCGGGCCGACCTTGCGCGCAATCATCGCATTGGGGAAATTCCATGGCGTGATCGATCCGACCACGCCGATCGGCTGCTTGATGACGACGATGCGCTTGTCGGCCAGATGGCCGGGAATGACATCCCCGTAGACCCGGCGCGCCTCTTCCGCAAACCACTGGATGAAGGAAGAGCCATAGGCAATTTCGCCACGCGCCTCGGCCAGCGGCTTGCCCATCTCAGCAGTCAGGATCTTCGCCAAATCCTCCTGGTTTTCGAGCATCAGGTCGTTCCATTTCAGGAGGATGGAGCAACGTTCCTTTGCGGTTTTCGCGCGCCATTCCCTTTGCGCCTGATACGCGATGTCGATGGCCTTCTTCGTGTCGTCCGGGGTCAGGTCGGTGACTTCGGCGATCGTCTCCCCGGTCGCGGGATTGATCACCGGAAACGTCTTGTCAGTCGTGACCCATTCGCCGCCGAGAAAGGCACGGGTTTCCAACAGGCTCGGGTCCTTGAGAGCGAGTGCCATGATGATGTCCTTTCAATTGGGGCCGTCAGTATGCGGCGCGATAGATCGCCAGTGCATCGGCCTCTTCGACCGGCCGCGGATTGTTCACGAGCAGACGCGTCTGGTTCATCGCGTCCGAGGCAAGCTTGGGCAAGATATCCTCGGGAATATCCATAGCGCGCAGATTGGGCTGGAGACCGCATGCCCTGGAGAGCTCCGAAAGGCTGTCGCAAAAGGCAGCTGCTCGCTCTTGGCCTTCGAATTTCGCCAGTTCCGGAAACACGAAGGGGGCGAGTTCCGCATAGGGCTGCGGGGACGTCACGACATTGAAGCGCAGCACGTGAGGCAGAACCAAGGCGTTCGACAGGCCGTGCGGGATGTGGAAGTGCCCGCCCAGCGGATAAGCAAGCGCATGCACCGCCGCGACCGGCGAGTTGGCGAAAGCCTGCCCGGCCAGCATCGACCCGAGAAGCATGTCGGACCGCGCCTCGGTGTTCGTGCCTTCATGAACCGCCTTCAGGATCGAACGACCCATGAGCGTCAGCGCCTGGGTTGCCAGCATGCGCGAAACAGGATTGTTGTTGGGGCTCGCGGAAGCATAGGCCTCGATGGCGTGCACCATGGCGTCGATCCCGGTGGCCGCGGTGATGTGCGGCGGCAGGCCGTAGGTCAGTTGCGGATCGAGCAGCGCGACATCAGGCAGGATGACCGGCGACACAACACCCATCTTCTCGTTGGTGCCTGTGGTGACAATGGAGATCGGCGTGACCTCGGATCCGGTGCCGGCGGTCGTCGGCACAAGGATCAGCGGAAGGCGAGGCCCCCTGGCGTTGCCGACGCCATAGACATCCTTCAGCTCCTCCGTTCCGGGCGCGAGCAGGGCCACCAGCTTGGAGACGTCGAGCGACGATCCGCCACCCAGACCGACCACGCCGGCCACATTCGCTTCGCGCGCCTGGGCGACCGCCTGGAGAATGACGCCTTCGGGCGGATCGGCCTCGACGTCCTTGAACAGCTCCACCGCCACGTCCGCGGCCTTCAACCTCTCCAGGGCCCGCTCGACAATCCCGGTGCTCATCATTCCGGGGTCGGTGACGAGCATCACCCTGTCGCCGATCTGAGCCTTCACCAGATCGCCGATACGATCGAGAGCACCGACACCGAACTGGATCGACTTAGAGGTGTTGAAGGTAAATGGATTCATCGTTCTCTCCCGCTGTTTGCGCTCGCGTCAGCCTCCGAAGCTGAACGCGACGAATACTGCGAGCATGAAACCCGCAGCACCGGTGACAATTAGGGCCCGCAAGCGTTCCCGTTCGATTTGGGACTTGTCCGTCGGCAGGCGGCGCGGCGGTTCATAGGCGGGTATCTCGACATGAACAGAGCTCGCCATTTCCATCTTGTAGGCCAGGAACCAGACCATCCCGACACCGCTCACCCAAGCGGCCAGCGACCAGGCCCAGATTGACGGCATGCCGAGGAGCCACGTCGCGTTCTCCCCTTCACCGCTGACAAAGGCGGAATTACCAAAGATCAGGCCGGGGCCGGCAGCGAGGAAGAACCAGGCGATCACCACCGACCAGGCCGTGGGGCGCAAGGCGTGGGATTTCTTGCCGGGTGCAAGCACGCCCGCGAAAAGCTTGCGTATCTCCACGGCCTCGGTGCTCAGTGCCGTGCGATTGGTGATCGCGGAGATAATCAGAACGGCCGCGATGTTTGCCGCCATGCCCCAAGCGGCCGAGTGAATGGTCCATGGCCAGCGCCCCCAGGGCAGTTCGAGGCCAAAAAAGGAGAGGATCTCGTAGCCGAGGGGCTCGGTGAGAAGCACTCCCGCCACGCCGAAACCGACGCCGGTTATCGCCGCCGGACGGGTTATCCAGCCCAGCCAGGTAATGCCCAGCAGCGGTGTCCAGAGCTGAAAGGCGATCGGCAGCGCGATCGCCGCGAGGGCCGACAGGGTCACCGGCGTCAGATTTTGCATGACCATTGCCGCGACGGCCAGCACTGCGACCGCGATACGCGTCAGTGTCACTGCGTCGCGCTTGGACAGCCGCGAGTTGAAATAGGGCTTGTAGACATGGCGCACGATGCCTTCGGCGGCGACGAACAACGCCAGCCCCGCCAGCAATTGCACGGCGGCGATGACCCCAATGAAGATCCAGGCGGCAAACCACGGCGATTGCAACTGCAGCCGCATCAGGAGAGCGTCCAGTCCGAGGTTCTTGTCGATCAGCCCGGCCACGCCGACAAGCGCGATCGCAAATGCGATCAGGGCGCCGAAGAACCCGGCCGTCACCCAGGTCTGACCGGCCGCGATGCCATTCGGGCTGCGAGTGGACAGGACGAGTTTCAACGCGAGGGGACTTGCCTGGAATCCCATGAAGGCGAATGCCAGACTGAGATTGGCGACGGCGGTATTGGCGCCGCCGACCTCGCCGCCACGTCCGAGACCGGATGTGAAATGAATGACGCCATTGACGAGGAAATAGGACGCGGCTTCAGGCGCTGAGGCCAGTTGCTGCAAGCCTCTGTTGAGTTCTCCAAATCCGCCGCTCCAGATGAGGGCGAACCCGGCCAGCGCCACGATGGCGGCGAACGAAAGTACGGTCTGGATGACGCCGAAATAGGCGATGGCGCGCATACCCCCGATCCCGACGCCGGCAAACAATATGAAACCGAGCACGACACTCGCGGCAAGCTGAGAAACCGCGCCGTCGGTGAGCAGGGATACCGCTTCGGCGACGGCGCGCATCTGCAGCCCTGCAAAGCCGATGGCGAAAAGCAGCGCCACGACGGTCGAGACCAACACCAGGAACGGGCTTCTATAGTAGACGCGGAAGATATCGGCTTGCGACGACACCCTGAGCCGCTCGGCCACGAACCAAAGCCGCTTGAAGAACAACACTCCCGGGAGTGCGACCGCGACCCCCGCCACGAGCAAAGCCGGCATCTGGAAACCGTTCTCGGCAATCTGGCGGCTGCCGCCGAGAACGAACCAGCCGGAGAGGCTGACACCGGCTATGACAAGCGCGGAAATCCATGGTGCGATAGCATGCCCCGCAGAGAAAAAGCCGTCCTCGCCGGTTCCCTGTGTTACGGCGACCCGCGCCCAGTAGAGCGCCACCGCGACATAGAACAGGGCAAAAAGCGGCAACCAGATGGAAAAGGCGACATCGCTCATTCGTCGGCGTTCCCGCTGTCAGCCGGCTTCAGGTGAAAGCGGGAGAAGGCGCCCCGCAAACCGTACCGCGTGGATAAATAGAGTGGCAGGCCAAAACCGAGCACAGCGAAGAGTGTCAGTCCCGACCAATAGTCGTCCTGCGAGAGATCTCCACTTGCCCAGCCTATGATGAAGACGAGCGCCAGTACCCCAAAGACGCCGATACCGAGGGCTGACTCGCCCGCCTTGAAGCTCGCGTCGAACACGGCATTGACAATGATGTGGGAAATGAAACCCGCCACGATCGCGCCGATTCCGGCAAGAGAAACCAAATAGGCGTCTCTCGAGAAGCCCTCGAGAACGAAGGCCAGACCGCCGAAGCCGAACACGGCCCAGATCGAGAAGACAAGTAGATCGCGCTCAACAGCCGCGGGCTTGGACATGTAACGGTCTCCGGTTCATGGGGCGGAGCGGTGTTCGCTCCGCCTCAGCCGCCTCAGTTCCCGGACGGCTTTCCCGATGATGGTTTGGCCCTCGTCTTGGAGGGCTTGGCCTCCGGAGCGCTCGGCTCGGTGTAAACGATCTTCGACAGATCCTGCAGCGTGTGGGTCCGATGCACATTGTCGGCGCTTAAACCGATTTCGTTGAGCAACTGGTCGACGAAGGGTGCCTGCGAGCGGTAGCGAAGCGCGGAAGAGACCACCTGGTCGGCCAGATTGCCATCCTTCGGGCCGGAGCCATCGCCGTCCGTACCGCCGGCTCCACCGCCGCCGGAAGACGACGGGCCAGTACCGGAGAAGCCGGGCATGCCGTCGACATGGAGGATCTTGATACCCTCGATCTTTTCCATAGGCTTGACGCTTTCGCGGATGATCGCCGGCAGGTTCTCGACCAGAGCCTTGTGCAGGCCGCTGCGGCGGTTGGCGTCCGAGCGGATGTTCTCGGCCTCGTTGAGCTTTTGCTTGCCCTCGGACTCAACCTTGTAGCGTTCGGCCAGCGCCGCGACAGCGATGCGATCGGCCTCGGCGCGATCCTTTGCGGCGACCTTTTCCGCTTCGGCAAGGATGCGCGTGCGGGCAGCTTCGGCATCCGCGACTTTCTGTGCTTCGAGAAGCTCGATAACCTTCTGGCGATTGGCGATTTCGGTGTCCCGGATGGTCTGGACGCGCTCCTGCGCCTCGATCATCTTGGCACGCGCCTCTTCCGCGAGCGCCTGGGCTTCGGAGCGCTCCTTCGACTTCGCCGAAACGGCGATTTCGCGCGCCTGGTCCTCGATCTGCAGCGCCTCCTTGCGCTTGATGTCGATACGCTCGATTTCCTGTTCCATCTCGATGCGGGCCCGTTCGACGGCCTCGCGTTCCTTGAGCTTGATTGCCTCGATCTCGCGTTCGCGCGCCGCGTTTTCGTTGGCAATCTCGGCCTTGCGCTGCGCTCGCTGGATCGAGACCTCGGCATCATGCGCCAGTCTCGCATACTCCGTGTCGCGCTCTATTTCGAGCGACCGCTTCTCGGCCTCGAGGTTCTTGGAGCGCATTGCGATCATCGTGTCCTTTTCGATGTCGTTGCGCTTCTTCTTGCGGCTTTCGATCTGCTCGGTGAGGATCGTGAGGCCTTCGGCATCGAACGTGTTGGACGGATCGAACAGCGAAATGTCGGTCTGATCGAGTGACGTGAGAGACACGGATTCCAGTTCCAATCCATCGAGGGCAAGGCTTTCGGCCACTTCCTTGCGCACTTCCTTGACGAAGTCCTGGCGCTTCTCGTGGATATGTTCGAGCGTCATCATCGCGGCGGCGCCACCCATCGCATCGACAAAACGGCCCTGGATCAGGTCCTTGAGCTGCTCCGCATGCATGGTGCGATTGCCGAGCGAACGCGCCGCGGTGGCGACGGCCTCGACCTCGGGCTGGACCCGAACATAGAATTCCACCGTCAGTTCGACGCGCATCCTATCCTTGGTAATCAGGGACTTCTCGCGCGCCCGGGTAATTTCCAGGCGCAACGTGTTCATGTTGACTTCGGTGATGTCATGCAGGATCGGCAGCACGAACGCGCCACCACCCATCACCACCTTCTCGCCCCCGAAGCCGGTTCTCACGAAGGAGATATCCTTCGTCGAGCGGCGATAGAGCCAGTGCAGCAGATAGGCGCAGACCGCGATGACGATCGCCGCCAGGATGATGATTGCAATGAAATCTGCACCCTTCATTGGAATGTCCCTTCACTTTTAAATGTGGTGGTCCGGATTGCCCGCAGGCCCGATGAGTTGTGAGGCGCGTCAGACATGGCGCTCTCCCTCGCTGTCGAGCATGGCGGTGGCGAGCACCGCGACGCCGAATGCCATTCGGTTGAGAAAGTCGGCGATGTTGTAGGCCACCGACAGGGAGCCATCGTCGACATAGCCGCCGAAAGAGGTGATGAAGTTGCCGAGCGGGTAGATCGCCCATCCCACGGTGACGATCAGCCGGAGCCAGAAATAGCCGCGCTGCACCGGCTCGTTGAGCGAGCCGCGCACCGCCTCGTCCATCCGGCCGAAGAAGAGTTCGCCGAGGATATAGAGCCAGAAGACGAGCCCGATCAGGAAAGCGAGCGTGGCGTGCATGAAGCCGGCCTCTCCGAGATAGCGCACGAAAACCATCAGGATCGAGACGACGACCAGCCGCCAGAACAGCCCCATGCCGAGCTTGCCGAAGAGGCTTGCGAAGAAGAACAGCGCCAGCACCTGCAGGGGCATCGACACCGCCCAGCCCACATAGTGGTAGACGACCGGCACGGACTGGTTCGCCGCCCAGGCCTCGCGCGCCTCGAAGACAGCGCCGACGCCCACCAGCGCGGCGAGCGCGCAGAGGGCGACTGGCAGTTTCCAGCCGCGTTTCACCCAGCCCGTGCCCAGGAGAAGGAACACGCTGGTCGCCGCCAACCCCAGAAGAGCCGTCGAATAGCTGGCCGCCGTCAGGTCCGCTGTTTCGAACACCGCCATGTCACGCCCTCCCGCCGTCGATTTTGAACCTGAGATATCCGAACCCGTTCATGTCTGACCTTTCTAGATTTGCGTCCTGATGTGCGGCGAGCGCGCATACAGCGCCACCATGGGCAGGATCAGCAGACCGAAGATGAATTGCTGCCACTCGAAATCGAGGCCGATGCCGATGAGGAAAGAGGACAGGACCTGCAGCACCAGGACACCGATAACGGTGAAGCCGTAGCCGCCCTGGCCGCCGAGCAACGAGGTGCCGCCGACCACGACGGCCGCCAGCGTGAGGAAGAGATACTGGTCCCCTACCCCGATGAATCCGCCGCCCGACCAACCGAGCAGCAAGCCGCCGGTGAGCGCGGCGAAGAAACCGGAGATGGCGTACATCATCACCCAGTAGGTGAGTTCCGAGATCATCACCCGCTTGGCCGATGTCCGGTTGACGCCCAGCGCATACAGATAACGGCCATAGACGGTCAGCCGCATGCCGACGATCAGCACAATGACGATTAGCGCCCAGATGCAGATGACCGGCGGCACCGGAAGCCCGAAGGTCGAGCCGTTCATCGCGGCGAGGTTGGACAACCAGTCGGGCACAGTGCCGAACACGTTGCCGCCATAGGCGGTGCCTATCGAGGTGACGATCTGCACCCCGCCGGAAATGGCGAAACCGGTCCCCAGTGTCACGATCAGCGCCTGACCCTGCAGCTTGTAGCTCAGGAAGCCGTTGATGACGCCCAGGATGGCGCCGATAAACAGCACGATGAGAGCAGCGAGCCACGGCGGAACGCCAAGACCGATGAGGTAGAGAAGGCCGACATTGGCCGCGCCGATGATGAAGGGGATGGAGAGGTCGAGACCGCCTAAAAGCGCCACCAGCGTCTGCCCCACCGAGGCAATACCCAGGAAGGAGGCGAAGAGCAGCATCGACTTGATGTTGTTGGCCGAGGCGAAGCCCTCGATGTTCATCGAGCCGATCGAGAACAGACCGGCGAGCACCATGATACCGATGAAAGCCGAGCGGTTTTCCTGGAAATGGCGCCCCAGGGTGCGGGTGAGCACGATAATCGTCAGGATGATCAACAGCGAGACGACGTTCCAGACGTTGAAAAAGCCCTCGATCGTCAGAGACAGGACGAGGAAAAGCGCCAGGATCGCGATCAGCCCGTAGATCGCCGGGCGGAACTGCAGCCAGACCTTCCTGCCCTCGCTGATTTCGCCTTCCGGGACGGAACCTGCATCGGAAACGAACTGGCCGAGAACGAAGCGCCACCCCCAGACGAAGGCGGCAAGCGTGGCGATGGCCGCGAGAATGATCAGCTGGACCGAAAGCCCCTGCCGGAAGCCGAACACCACGCCGATTGCCGTGAGTATCATGCCGACGGCGACGCCGATGATGGTGGCGGGCAGACCGAGTTTCGGCGGCTGAGCGAGCGTCGTCATCGGCTCTCCTCCGTTGCGGCCGGATCGGAACCATCATGTTTGAACGGGCCTTCCGCGCGCATGAGATAAGCCCCGAAAAGCACGAGTGCAGACACCACCACCGCCACGGCGGGCGCGATCGTCCGCCGGTCGGACTGGCTGACGGCGACGCGGACGAAGACCGCGATCATGATGAGGAGCAATGCGCCGAGCACCAGCGGCCCCGCCTGCCGCCTGAGTTCCTCATCCGTCGCGGTTGGGGCGGCAACCTCGAGCGGACCGACATAGAGCTTCTCCGCCGCGATCGGCGCGAGCGGCTGCATGACCACGGTCTCGTCGACAGGTGCCGGGCGGGCACGCGGATCGCGGTCGTTGGTCGCGTGCAGGATGACGCCCATCGCCACGACGCCGAGGCCGATGAAGTAGAGGAGCGGCGAGAAATTGTGGATATGCCGCTGGATGAAGGGGATGATCAGCGTCAGCAACAGCGAGATCACCAGGATCGAGCCGTAGGCGAGGTTCGTCACGAAGCTCTGCACCGCGCCGAAGTTGAAGGTCGCCAGAACGAAGGTGATCAAATAGAGGTTGCTCGCCCCAAGAAAGGAGCCGAACACCCCGCCGCGTCCACCGGCAAGCGAAGCGCCGCCGAGAACCAGCGCCGTAACAGCGATCAGCGTGTAGGTGGTGCCCTGCGAGGGGTCGCCCGACGAGATCAGGGCGGTGAAGGTGATGGCGGCGAGCCCGGCAAACGCACCTGAGATCAGATGCGCGCCAATGCGCACGACATAGATCGGCACGCCGCTCGTATAGGCCGCCCGCTCGTCCGACCCCATCAGACGGAGATGCGTGTAGAAGGCGGTCCGGGTGAACAGCAGCCAGGCGATGGAGGCAATCACCAGGATGGCGAAGACCGGTGAGAAGATCGAGGTGCCAAGGCCCCAGTCGGCCATGAACTGCGGAGCCACGCCGCCCGGACGCGGCAGGATGACGAGGTTCATTCCCGAAAGCGCCAGATAGCCCGACAGCGAGACGATGATCGGTTGCACCCGCACATAGATAACGATCAGCGAGAACAGGAACTGGTAGAGCGCGCCGATGAAGATCGCATAGGCAAATATGGCGATCGGATTGGTGAGGATCCCGGCGCCGTACAACTGGATCAGCGTGACGTTGATGAAGCCGATCAATGGCCCGATCGACAAATCCACTGTGCCGCGACCGGACATTACCGAGGCCATCAGCGCGTATGTGGCCAGGATCAGCGGCGTCGCCACGATGATGGCGCTGCCGATACCGGCGCTCGACATCAAGCTCGGCGAGCGCAGGACGGCTAGCCCGAGCAACAGGAAGAACAGCGTGATCGGAACGAGAAGGAACGGGTTCGCACGGCCACCCTGGGCCGGGCGGGCGGTATCAAGACCGACATTGCCGGCTGCGTCGCTCATCGTCCGCTGCCTCGCTGCCCGATTTCCCGTGCCTCGCCCTTTTCGCGATCGAACTCAACGATGCGGATCGATTTCGGCACCGACGGTACCGCGGGCCGCGAATCCTTCCGGACGGGGGGAGCCGACCGTTCGGCTTCCTCGCGTTCGGGTGCATGGGCCAACACTGCCGCGCGGTTGCGGCGCTCCATCGATTCGCGAATGTCTTTCGGCACCTCGACGGCGACCTTGACGCCGTCGCTTGCCGTCGGGGCACGGCGTGGCTCGCCGGACGTGGTTACGGCGTCCGAAACAGGCTTGAGCCCCCAGGGGCTTTCAAGCCCGCTTCCGTCGGTCTGGCCGAACATGGATTCCAGCACCCGTTTCGGATCGAGGGTGCGGCCGTCGAAAGCATCGAAGGGTTTGCCATCGCGGAAGACGATCACACGAGTCGCGAACCCGATGAATTCCTCGAGTTCGGAGGACATATAGACCACCGACTTGCCCTCGCCGGCGAAGGTCCGCAGATGCTTGTATAATTCAGTCTTGGCGCCAACATCGATGCCGCGTGCGGGATCGTTAAGAACGATTACGTCGGGCCGCATGGCGAAGCCGCGGCCGATCAGAACTTTCTGCTGGTTGCCGCCCGACAGCGAGGTAATGCGATCCTCGCGCATGCCGAACTTGATGAGGAGGTTGTCCGCCTCACGCTTGAAGATGGTCCCCAGCGTCGGCCAGTCGATGAAGGAGAGAATGCCGCCGCGTTTCTTCTCGCGGTAGAGCGGCATGACCATATTCTCGAAGATCGACATCGAGGCGAAGATGCCCTCGCGTTTCCGGTCGCCGGAGACATAGGAGATCTTTCCTTCCACCGCGTCGGCGAGGTTGCGGATTGCATGATATTCACCGTGGCGGTCGGTCACCTGAATCAGCCCCGACTTGGCGGGCTCGACGCCAGCTACCGCTCGGACGAAGGCGTCCTGTCCCTGGCCGTCGAGACCGGCGATGCCGACGATCTCGCCGCGCCGGATTTCAAAGTCGAATGGCTCTGTATTCGGCCAGACGGTCACACGCTCGCCACGCATGGCGATGCTGTCGTCACGCGGCTGCGGCGCCTCGTGACTGTGCGCCTTGCCTGCGTTCTCGTCGCCGGTCATCAGCGCCAGGAGGTTCTTCTCGGTAATCTGTTCCTTTTCCAAAACACCCACGTCGCGGCCGTCGCGCAACACGGTGGCGCGATCGGAGATACGGATCAGTTCAGCGATGCGGTGAGTGACGATCAGGATGGTCGTGCCGTCGTCGCGCAGGCTGCGCATCTTGGCGAACAGCCGCTCGGTGGAATCGAAATCAAGCGCCGCAGAGCTTTCGTCGAGGATCAGGATGCTCGGCTCGCTGACCAGCGCGCGGGCGATCGTGATCCACTGCTTGAGGCCGAGCGGCAACGTGCCGGCGATGGCGAAGGGATCAACCGGTTCGCCGGCGAGTTCCTCCATCAGTTCCGCAGCACGGGCGACCTTGCGCTCCTGCGACATGGATTTGGAAAACAGGGCGTCGGAGCCCATAAAAATGTTGTCGGCCACGGTGCTCTCGTCGGCGACGAGGACTTCCTGATAGACCGTAGAAATGCCGATGGCCTTGCTTTCGGCGGGCGTCGAGGGCGTTTCGCCCAGGATCGAGACCGTTCCGCCGTCAACGGGCAGGATGCCGGACACCACCTTGGCCATGGTACTCTTGCCGCAACCGTTGCCGCCGACCACCGCATGGATCTCGCCGGCGCGCGCGGTGAAGTTCACGCCGTCAAGCGCGCGTGTCGGCCCGAAGAACTTCTTCACATTGCGCACGATGATCGTCTCGCGACCCTGCGCTGTCTGTGAATTTTCTGCGGTTGCGGTCGACATGCTGGGTCGGGTTCCTGGATCGAGATAGGCAATGAAGGGAGTGCCCGGGCCGCCCGAGGGCGGCCCGGAACCATGCATTTGGGGGATTACGGCTTGTACTGGGTCGGATCCGCCGGGTTGACGAAGAACTGGTTGAGGTACTCCGTGGAACCCCAGTTGTCCTGGCCGACATTGTACCAGTTCTGGGCGTTCTCATCGCAATCCTCGGGTACGATGTCCTTCAGGTCGTCATAGGTGATGACCACCGGGTCGACGAGGACGGACTGGACCTTCGGACCCTGGCCCTGAAGCGTGCGCATCATGATGCGCCAGATCAGGTTGATGTCGTCGGCGGGCGGCCAGGTCTGGACGGCGGCCGAGATCAGGTCGGGGTTCTTGCGCCAGGTGCACAGCGCACCCAGTTCGCCGCCGACGGCGACCTTGACGCCTTCACGGCCGGACTGCTTGAGCGCTCGCAGCACGCCCATTTCCGCGGCCGACTGGACAACGATCCCGTCGAGCTTACCCGGATGGGTGGCGAGCCACTTCTGCACTTCGCCCTGGGCCACCTGGTCGGTCCACATGCCGGCAATCGAGCCGACGACCTTGATGCCGGGCGCGGTCGCGAGACCCGCCTTCACGCCGCGGTCCTGGCTGTCGGAACCCGACGTACCGGGAATGCCTTCGACCACGAGAACGTTGCCTTCGCCGCCGAGATCCTCGGCCATGCGCTTGCCGATCTCGAAGCCTGCGACCTGATAGTTGACCGACGAGTTCACGGCGGTCGGCGCGGTCAGGTAACCGGTGAACGAAAACACCGGAACGCCCTTGTCATAGGCATACTGGACGGTCTGGTTCAGTGCGGTCGGGTTCGAACAGCACACGAAGATCGCGTCGACGCCCTGGTCGACGAGCTGGCGCATCTGCTGGATCTGCGTCGAATCGTTCAGGTTCGACTGGGTGACGATCACTTCGCTGATCAGGCCGAGTTCCTTCCACTTGGGAATGATCTCGTTCTGCAGCGGGTCCATGGCGTTGGCGCGCCAGGTGTTGCCGGCGTAGGACGACGCGTAGCCGATCTTCCACGGCGGCGGGTTCTTGGCCTTGAATTCGCGCAACGGGCTGGCACCGACCGGCTGCGACGGATCAAGCATTTCCGGATTGTACAGACGTTCGGCGACGTCCGGATTGATCTCGTCCACGCCTTCGGCCTGGGCGGCGATAGCGCCGAAGGCGAGCACACCCGCGGCCAACGCCAGTGATTTGAGATATTTCATATCTTTCTCCTCTCGATGGAAATTCAACATCTGGGCGGCTCGTCGCCGCGGGGCGTCGCTATCTTGCCGGCGCCCGTTCCTCCCGCATTCCTTTTTCCTCCCCTTCTCGCAGTCCCTCGGGGACCCGTCAGTCGTAGAAATCGCCGGGAGCCTTTCGGAAGGTCTCCCAGGTGACCGGGTCGTGACCTGTCACGACCATGGCATTCGTGTCGCTTGCGATGCGCCGCAGCTTGGCGACCGAATTGGCCGCGTCCGCCGACGAATGGACCAGGCCGGGCAGCGCCTTGTTTTCCCAGTGATCGACCGTGTAGGCGGCATCGATGGTCAGAAGCACGGGGCCGGTGCGTGGCAGCGTGATCAGGAACGACTGGTGACCCGGCGCGTGTCCGGGCGTGAAGATCATCCGGATGACGCCGTCGCCGAAGAGGTCGTAATTGTCGGTATATTCACCGCCGAGGAACTTCCAGTTCAGGCCCGGCCGGTCGAAGTCCGCGCGGATGTAGGCGCCCGCGGAGAACCAGTGCGGCTTGAAGGCATAATCGTATTCAACCCGCTGGCAAATTATCTGGGCCTTCGGGAAATGGCCGATGGCGCCGGTGTGGTCGAGGTGGAGATGCGATTGCAGCACGTAACGCACCGATTGCGCATCGACACCGACCGACTTGAGCTGATCGACGCAGTTCTCGGAGACCGACATCACCGGATCATAGGCGTCGACGACCGCGCCCCAGTGGCCACGTTTGTCTATCGCGGCTTCCACGGCGTTGCCGCCGTCGATCACAACGTTTCCGGCGGGATGCTTGATCAGGAACCACGGGACCGGGATCTCGAAGTCGCTCTCGCCCTGGTTCATCTTGATATATTTGAGCTTGGTCTTCAGCGTTCCGGTCTGGAACATGTGAAGCTCGATACCCGAGGAATTGCCACGCTTGCGCCGGGCCGGCTCTTCCTTCGCCGTCGAGAACCGGGGCCGCGGCGCGAGGCTGCTGGCGCCGGAATCGGAACGGACCGATTTCGAGTCCGATTCAACGCGTTGGCCCTTGTCGTCGAATTCGATGATCTTCATTCAGATTTCCTCGGTTCCCTGGTCCCGCACCTTGTCGGCAAGCCTCACGTCCGCTCGTCGATTAGACGGAGGGCTTCCTTGAGATAGACAGCGAAGAGCGGATAGTTCTCGGACATCGGGAAGTGGCCGATATCCTCCATTTCTATATAGATGCCGCCCGGGATCTGCCTGGCGGTGGCCTCGGTCGCTTCCGGCGGCGTCAGATAGTCGTAGGTGCCGGTCATCATGATGACGGGGCAGCGGCTTGTGTCGATATTGCCGAGCTTGCCGCGGAGGTCGTGGTCGACCGAGTAGAAGTAGAGATCGCCTTTGAACACCTCCGAACCCTGGGTGTAGTAGTGCCAGGTCAACCAGCGATCCATTTCAGGGCTTTGCGGAGCCATCAGATCCCATACGCCGGAGCCGCACACCTGCGCGGCGTTGGCATGAGGATGACGCCACCAGTCGAGGTAGAAACCCGGCGCATGCTCGGCCGCCTCCACCGGGATCACGGCGCGGTAGCGGTCCGGATAGTGGAGCGCCAACTGCAGAGCGACATTGCCGCCGAAGGACGAGCCCATGAAGATCGGGTCATCGAGCTCGAGCGCTTCACAGAAGGCGTTGATGAAGTTCATGTAGTGCTCGGCGGTCAGCCGGTACTCTTCCTTCCACCATTCCTTGTTGTGCGGCGGATCGGATTTGCCGTGACGGGCGAGGTCGTAGGCGATGACGTCGTAATTCGCCGTGATCTCCGGATCCTCGAGGAGGTCGCGCCACTGGTGGTTATGGCAACCGGCGGTGTGCTGGCAGACCAGCGGGATACCCTCACCGTTGCGAAGGTAGAAGACCTTGTACTCGTAGCCGTCGACATCAATGGTGACGTAGCGTCCGATTACAGGCGAATGCTTGGCCATGGGGAACTCCGTGACGATTTCGGAAGCGCTTGACGAGCGCAGAACATTCAGGCGCGCCGGATCAGACCGGCACACCGACCTTTCGAAGCAGCTCGAACTGAACCGTGAAATTCCGGAGGTTCTGCATCAGAACGAGGTGATTGCCCTCGAGCTTGAGGTCGCGGCGGAAGCTCGCCGACCAGATCCCGTGATACATCGGCTCAGGCACCGGACGGGCGAATTCGCGCCAGGTCTCGGGACTGGCCCGCAGCGCGAAGTCATAGGAATCCATCGGGCCGGGATCGATGTTGATCTCGTGGACCTTGCCATCGACCATGCGGACGATGACCTTGGCAGAGCCCATGTCCCACAAATAGGTGCATGTGAAATAACGTGCCATCGCGCCGATTGTCGGATCGCGATCCGAGGCTTCACTGAACCGGACGGCCCAGTCCCTCATGCTCATAACCATACGCCCCTCCCGAAAGCCATTATGGTCCTACTAGAATTTGCGCCCCGTCGAACACAGCCTTGAAAAACATTCAGAGGTATGCCAACTGTTCAGTATATTGAACGCAATTCAGTGGAATGAACCTTAGGAAAGCATCGGCATGATTGTCAAGATTTATCTTGGAACCGCGGGCGAATAGCCGGAGCTGGCATGAAACAGACAGCAACGAAGCTGGTCCCCGCCGTCGAGAGAGCCACGCGCATCCTGGACCTTGTCGCGCGCAAGCGCAGCCACCCGAGCCTTTCCGAGCTTTCCTCCGAACTCGGCCTGGCAAAGAGCAGCGTGCATACGCTGTGCCGTACGCTGGTGGAGTTGAATCTGCTGATCCGCCGGCCTGACCAGACCTACCAGCTCGGGCCCCATCTGATGCGTTGGTCGAACGCCTTCACGCAGCAATCCGATGTCGCCACGGAATTCGCCTCGATCTGGGACACGGAAACCGAAATGCCTGGAGCAACGATCACGCTATCGGTCCTGGAAGGATCCGAGGTGGTTTACATCGCCGCGCGAAACTCCGATGTCAGCCATTCGCTGGTCAATTTTCGCGCCGGCATGCGGCTCCCGGCCGCCTTCACGGCCACGGGCAAATCCTTCCTCAGCCACATGAGTGATTTCGAGGTCAAGAGGCTTTACGGCGACGGGCTGCCCGAACCGCGCACGGTCCATAGCGTGCAATCCATGGATCAGCTTCTGAGCGAGCTGCAGGAGACCAGAAAAAACCATTATTCCGTGGACAATCAACAAGTTGCGGAAGGAATAATTTGTTTCGGGGCGTCGGTCCTCGATTCGCGGAACACGCCGATCGCGGGCGTTGCCGTGAGCTTGCTCGTCGATGACGTAACCGACAAGGAACGCAAGAAAATCATTGAAAATGTCCGCCGAATAGCGTCGAGACTCTCCACCCGGATGGGCGCCGATCTCTAGTGACCTCGATGGCTATTCATCTGCTGCCGAAGACCGTGGAACTGCTTCGGCCAAGACGCCAATAGCTCGGAGGAAACATCGCGATGGCCGAACGCAAGGCTCCGTCGAAGCGCACCGACTACCCCGTTTTCAGATCGATGCCGACGCGCTGGGCGGACAATGACGTCTACGGCCACATGAACAATGTCGTGCATTATTCGCTCTTCGATACCGCCGTGAACGGCTGGCTCATCGAGAACGGATTGCTCGATCCACTCAATAGCGCGATCATCGGCCTCGTCGTGGAAACCGGTTGCCGCTACCATGGGGAGATGGGCTTTCCTGATACCGTGCAAGCGGGAATCAGGATCGCAAGGATCGGAACGAGTTCGGTGCGTTACGAGGTCGGCTTGTTCCGAAATGACGAACCGGCCGCGTCAGCGGAAGGTTTTTTCATCCACGTCTATGTTGATGCGAAAACCCGCCGGCCGGTGCAGTTGGACGAAGAGCACCGCGCGGCGCTGCAGGGCCTGCTCGTCTGATTTTCGGCAGTAATCATGTCAGCCGCCATGGCCGTTCCATGTTATGAAACGGCATGATACGGCACGCTCGATACGTCATTTCCAGCCGGCGGTCGAAATGGCGCAGGGAGCCGAAAACCCGGAACCCAATAGGCTGCAAGCCTCCGAGCAACAGCCCCGCTTGCTGGGCGTAATCTCTTCACGGTATCGGCGCAGCAGGTCCGCTACCGCCATGCGTTCCAATGTGTGCAGATCGCAGGAAGTCCGGCGCGATCACGTGTCTGTTCGGTTTGGCTGATCCAATGTTGAGCGTCGGCACGTACATGGACGCTCTTGGCTCGTGCCCAGCGGTCTTTATGCCGGACAATTGCCTGCCATTTGTCGCTTCGTCTTCGCCGGCCCGCGATGGTCAAAACTCCTCAAGGTGTGACCCGTATGTAACCGGCTGTGTTTCGATGAGTTTCGCGAGCTAGTAATTCCGCCCGTATTGCCCTGTTTTCCAAGGGGTTAGCAGTGGCGCACCCGACATCCGCCAATCGACTCTTAAACTACATATATATCAAATAGTTAGCTCGTTTTCGTGCTGCATTTTGTGCAGCAAAATGTGCAGCATTTTTCTTGTTCGCACGGTTAACATACCCGACACTTCCAGAATCGAGAACGCCGCTCCGGGGGGACAACCGGAGCGGCGCTGACTTGTCCAGCCTTTGCAGAGGGCTTTGCCAAATGAGGAACTCAAATGACGAAAACTGCATACCATAATAAGACGACCTTGACCAGCTTTAACCCCTTGAAACGATGGGTTTTTTACACTGGCAAACCGCTCGAATCGGGCAAGATCGACAAGCAGCCGCTTGCCCCTCGCAGCGGCCGCGCGGCGTCGAATACGAAACCCGCGACTTGGGGAACGCGGGCAGAAGCCGAGAGGCAGGCCAAGGCCATCCGCAAACCCGGCTGGAAGCCCGGTGTCGGCATAGTGCTTGGCGACGGTCTCTGTGGCGTGGATTTCGACGGTTGCCTGAAGGACGGCGTCCTTGAACCTTGGGCGGAAGCCATCCTTGACCGTCTCTACACCTATGCGGAGATCAGCCCCAGCGGAAACGGCGTGAAGGCGTTCTTCCGCGTCGCCGATCTGGACGACTTCCGGGCGGCGTCCGGCATCGAGCACAAGGGCTCGTGGATGAAGGGTGCGCATCACGGCGTCGAGCTTCACTTGTCAGCCGCCTACTATGCCGTCACGGGCGAGCTTTATGGCGACCGCAAATCCTTGGAACTGGTCGCACCCGCTGACCACCTTCGCATCGTACCCGTGGATGACCTGATCTGGCTGGTCGGAGAGGCCGAACGCTTCAAGGGTAAGCGCAAGGCCAAGTCCGACGAGTCGACCGGCCGCCCGTTCCACGTCGTCCGCGACGCGCTCATGCACATCCCCAATGATGGCAGCATCCCGGACAACGACTCCCGCGATTGGTGGCTGGAAATCGGGATGGCGCTTCATCACGCCTCCGGCGGATCGGAGGAAGGCGCGGCGGCATGGCATGAATGGTCCGCACGATGGCCGGGTTACGATGATGAGGCGACGGCTTCGGCGTGGAATTCGTTCCGCCGCTCAACCGGCCGCATGCGCACCGCGCGGCATATCCTGAATCTCGCGGAACAGCATGGCTGGCGTGATCTTGAACGCATGTTCGGGCTTTTCACCGACGATATGGTGGACGTTCCGTTCGGCAGCTACATGCACGACGAAGACGGCGCTATCCGGGCCTTTACCGAACGCTACGCGGGTGAACTTCTCTTCGATCACCATGCGGGCAAGTGGTTCCGTTTCGGCGGCTACTGGCGTCGCGAGGAAACGAAGCTCGCCTTGGACTATGCGCGAAGCGAATCCGTGAAGCTTGCCATCGGCGACGCCAAGGCCAAGGCGTTGAAGCGCGTTTCGGCATGGGAGGCAATCGAGCGCGGCGCTAGGTCCGTCCGGGAATTCGCGGTCACGTCCGACGAATGGAATCGAGACCCCATGCTTCTCGGCACGCCCGGTGGCACCGTGGACCTTCGCACGGGCAAGCTCCGGCCGGGGCGGCCGGGCGACCGCATTAGCCGTGTGACGGCCGTCGCCCCGCTGGAACAGTTCAAGCCGGAGCGCGACTGCCCCCGGTGGCTCGCCTTCCTTGATGAAGCGCTTGCAGGCGACGAGGCCGCTATCCGCTTCCTTCAGCAATGGGGCGGTTACAGCCTGACCGGAGAGACGAAGGAACAGAAGCTGGTCTTCGTCTATGGACCGGGCGGCTCCGGCAAGGGCACCGCCATCAACACCATCGGCGACATCCTTGGCGACTATGCCGTCAATGTCGGCATGGAAACGCTGACGGCTTCCCGGCACGAACGGCATACTACCGAACTTGCCCGCCTCCGGGGCGCTCGCATGGCCCGCGCATCGGAGACTGAAAAGGGCAAGGCATGGGCGGAAAACCGGATCAAGAATCTGACCGGTCAGGACACCATCACGGCGCGTTTCATGCGGCAGGATGATTTCGAGTTCGTGCCGGAGTTCAAGCTGACGATCTTCGGCAACAACCGCCCCAGCCTGAAGGACGTGGACGAAGCGATCAAACGCCGCTTCCTGATCCTGCCGTTCGATCACCCCCCGGCCCGGCGTGATCCGGAGTTGCCGGAGAAGCTGAAGCGGGAATGGTCGGGAATCCTGTCGTGGCTGATCGTCGGTTGCCGCGACTGGCAGGCGAATGGACTCGTCATTCCCCCGGTCATGGAGTCGGCGACGCGCGCGTATTTCGACGCCGAAGACACGTTCTCCCAATGGCTTGCCGACTGCTGCGAGGTGGGGCCGGAGTTCGCGGACACGTCTGACAGGTTGTGGTCGTCATGGTCACGTTACGCCTACAGCGCGGGCGACGATCCGGGAACGAAGAAGGGCACATTTGCCGAGACGCTTTCCCAGCGTGGATTCCTGCTAGGTGAAAAGATCGGGCCTGATCGGAAGCGCGGTTATCGTCGGTTGCGCGTTCGTGACGATGTGAGGGGGGACGATGAGACGTTCATATAAAACAACGGCTTATGCCGATTTGTCCCGTTTGTCCCGTTTCGTCCGGTTGTGTTCTACACGCGCGCGCGTGCGCCTACGCACATACACGCATAGGCCAGTAACCGGCAGCAACGGGACAAACGGGACAGGTGACTACTGGTTGCCAATGGGTCCTTCCCGGCGGGTGGCCGTCGCGGGGGACGCGGAGCCCCGGCTTTTCGCTCTTTGAAGAATTTTGGAATCTGAAAATGGATAAATCGACGCTGACAGCAATCGACCCTGAAGCCGCCTCCCTAGTGTGGGAGATCGATGACGGAGAGACGATCAACACGGACACACTGGCGGACATGCTGGGGCTGTCCGTCAATCGCGTGCTGGTGCTGGTTCGCTCCGGGAACATCCCCCGTGTCGGTCGGAGCCGTTACCACCGTCGCGATGCTGTCCGCGCTTACTGTGAGTATCTTCGCAAGAATCCCGTGGGGCGCGGTTCTGCCGATCCAGCCTATACCGCCGCAAAGACGCGGACAGCGGAAGCACAAGCCGAAAAGCTGGAAACCGCCAACGCGGTCGCGCGCCGCGAACTGATCCCCGCCATTGAAGTCGAGCGCGAATGGGCGGCTGTCCTTCGCGATGTCCGCGCGGCCATGCTCGCCCTGCCGTCGCGGATGCAACAGCGCCTTGGTCATCTGACGACGCACGACGTTACGACCATTGACCGCGAAATCCGCGACGCGCTTTCGGAGATCGCCAATGTTGACTGAAGCGCTGATCGAAACCCGCCGCCGGGCGCTCCGGGCGCTGGTCCCGCCACCGCGTCTCCGGTTGTCCGACTGGATCGAAACCCACATGCGACTTCCCGAAGGCGTGTCGGCACTGCCCGGCCGGGTGACGTTGTGGCCCTATCAACGCGAGATCGCGGACGCCATCTCCGATCCGGAGTTGGAACGGGTGACGCTGGTCAAACCGGTCCGCGTCGGCTTCACCACGTTGCTGACCGGCGCGCTCGCCTCCTATGTCGCCAATGAGCCGTCGCCGATCCTCGCCCTTCTGCCGACCGAAGCGGACGCCCGCGATTACGTAGTCAGCGATCTGGAGCCGATATTCGAGGCGACTCCGGCGCTCCGGGGCTTGCTGTCCGCCGAAGCCGACGAGACCGGCCGCAACACGCTTCTGTCGCGTCGGTTCGCGGGCGGCTCGCTGAAGATCGTGGCGGCCAAGTCGCCACGCAATCTGCGGCGGCACAATGTCCGCGTCCTGCTGATTGACGAAGCCGACGCCATGGAACCCGGCGTGGAAGGTTCGCCGATCACGCTTGCCGAAAGGCGCACGCTGTCCTTCGCTAACCGCAAGATCATTCTCGGCAGCACGCCAACCATCGAAGAGACATCGAATGTGCTCCGGTCCTATGCACGGTCGGACATGCGCGTCTTCGAAGTCCCGTGTCTGGAGTGCGGCCATCATCACGAAATCACATGGGCCGATATCCAGTGGCCGGAAGGCGAGCCCGCCAAGGCGCACTATGTCTGCCCGGAGTGCGGTTGCGTGATCGAGGAACGGCACAAGGCGGGCATGGTCGAGAACGGCCGCTGGCGCGCGACCGCGCCGCATGTCGTCGGTCATGCCGGTTTCCGTCTCAACGCCTTGGTCAGCACCTTGGCAAATGCGTCATGGGGGAAGCTGGCGAGCGAGTTTGTCGAGGCGAAGAAGAGCCCGGACACGCTTCAGGTCTTCGTCAACACGATCCTCGCCCAAGGCTGGCGTGAGGCGGCCGAAGAAATTGACGAAGCCGCCTTGGCCGCGCGCGCCGAACCCTTCGGACTGGACTCGATCCCGCCCGATGTCCTGTTCGTCACGGCAGGCGTGGACGTGCAGCGCGACCGCCTCGAAATCGTGTTCCTGGGCTGGTCGCGAGACGAGGTTTTCATGCTGGGGCAATCGGTCATTTGGGGCGATCCGCAGGCCGATGACGTGTGGTCGGAACTGGACGACGTGTTGCGAACCGTTTGGACGCACCCAAAGGGCGGAATCCTGCGCGTGGACGCGGCCGGAGTGGACGCCGGGGACGGCGAGACCATGGACCGCGTGATCGGCTTCACACGGGCTCGTATGGCGAGGCGTATATACGCTTTGAAGGGCGCATCCGGAAACCGCCCGGCGATCAAGGCGTCTGACACCAAGGGGAGTCGCCTGTTCATCGTCGGTGTGGACGGCCTTAAGGGGCAACTGACCAGCCGCCTGACACGCGGCAAGTCGGTCCGCTTCAGCGACCGACTGGAAGGCCGCTTCTATGAAGAACTAGCGAGCGAGCGGCTGATCATGCGCTATGTGCGCGGCGCGCCGGTCCGCCTATGGGAGCGCATACCCGGCCGCCGGGCCGAGTCTCTCGATTGCGTCATCTATGCGATGGCAGTCCGCAATCTGGTCACGGCCAACGTGGATCGGCGCGAAGAGGAAATCGGAAGCGCATCCATGCCGAAGAAAACATCGTCCGTGGTAAGGTCAGCTTGGATGAGTCGAAATTGACGGAATGACAGTTGTTCTTAGCGCTTTGGGATTACTGGAACTATAGAAGGCGGAAGGGGCGGTATTCTGACGAGCAACCTGATGCAGGAATGGGCGCATTCGCCTTTGTGGATGAAGTGCCCCTTGAGGAAGTCAACCGCCTTCAACATGGCGATTTTATTCTCACTCAGCGCCTCAACTCTTTTACATCTTGGGCGATGCTCTACGTAACCAAATCAAGTGTTGATCACGCCGCTATATATGCAGGAGACGGGAACGTTTTCCACATGACGCTTTCCGGAAGCAAATTGCACTCCCTGCGGTCTCTTGCCAAAGGCGCCAGAGTACTCATTCTCCGAATGAGCAGAGCGGAGTTGGGGCAATGGAGTTACGAAACTCAACTAACTAATGAGAGGATAGACAAAGGATCGAAATTTGAGCATAGTTTTCCGCCGAAGATTCAATTGATAATTGGCGGATTGTACTCTATCCACGGAAAGTATCCCGATAGATTTAACTTTGTTTTATGGTTCGAGTTTTTTCTAACGCTCTCCTTTTTTGTATGGATTGTCTATTTCTTTTCTGGATTAATAACGCTGACTGTACTTCCTCTGCTATCTGTATTTTTCCTTGCCTATTTCGCCGCCAAGAACCTGCTTCGGAGCATTCAAAAGAAGCCCGCGATGGCAATGAGCCATCCTGACATCGGGTATCAGGCATTTCTCAAGGTGGGAGGGCTAATGTTTACGAGGATGGGACCGATTACAGTGACGGATTTAGGTCTCTTGCCTTTGAATGTAATTCTTGGCTTCGCTCGACAGCGAACCGACGATAGCGCCGACGACAAGTTTAAGGAAACTCGTCAGTTCTTCCGCGACCTGCTCAAAGGTTGGAACATCGAAGGATTTCGCGAGGAAACTGAACAGGATGATGCTGAGCAGCATAAGGATAAATAGGTTCAGGAAGGCTCGGACAATCCACGGTAACTCCGCGAAAATGCGAAAGGAGATGCGACGAGAGTTCTTCGTCTTTTTTTCTTCGTACATATTCGATTCTCCGTTGATGCCAAGCCGGTCGAATGGGCCTCTTAGCTTACTTGCAGCGTATCGAAAGCGGAGCAAGACGGGCTATTAGTGTCCACACATGATTCGGTCAGTCACCAAGTATACCGGAAGATCGAGCGCACGTTGATCTCCTAGGGCGTTTCCGGCTGGTTCCAGTCTTTCACGTCCGCATCCGAAACGATGCCATTGCTGGCGAAGGCCAAGACATCGCGGGGTACGGGAAGCCCCGCCTTTTTCATCATCAACTGCACCGCGAGATGTGACATCGCCAGCGGGTAGCCGCGCTGTTCACCTTCCGCAAAAAGGCTTTCCGCGTAGCGCCGCGCCAGTTCCTTCGTAAGCCTCATTTCACCCTCCGAATAAAAAAGACCGACGCGCCCGATTGGAAAAGCGCGCCGGTCAGGGAGCCGCCGGGAACCACTCCGGAGGCACAGGATACCGGTTGCCCGGCTCTCCAGCTTTAACGTAGTCAAACTCCTATATCAAGAAATAAATCATTGGCAACCAATGGTAGCCATTGATTTTATTGGCTTTTCTTGCTTGCGCAATTATCGGAGTCAGACTACGTATATGATCCTAATTTGGGAGAAAGCGCATGTTTGAAGACGAGTACGGCGGTCCGTGGATTCCGAAAGCGGTTCCGAAAAACCCCGGTGACCTTTTGACGATGGCGGACATCGCCAAGGCTATCACCTTGCCGGGACAGGAGATTGAGAAGGTGGCCTCGAAAGTGCGCTGGTATGCGCGTCAGGGGTATCTTCATCCTATCGCCAAAGAGACGGCAGGGCGGAAGTCCTATCTGTATCTTCCGGATCAGTGCCTCACTGCGGAAATCCTGATCCGCATGGGCGAGTTCGGGATTAATGTAGCCAAAGGTGAAACCTCTCACGCTGCTTGGCGTGCAATCACCGTGTGGCGCTCCGAAGACTTCCCCGGTTCCCATCCCCCGGCAATCTCTCCGGGAATGCACGTCATCAAGGAATACGAGGCCGGTGTCCGCGACTGGACATTCGAACTTTGGTCCTTCGCCCATCGCGAAAGCGGCCGCCTGCGGTTCGATGCGCGCATTGCCGCCAATCAGCGTGGCGAAGGGTCGAACTTCAGTGTGCGTCGCGAAGATGGCTTTGAAGCCCGCGCCGTTTTCGCCGTGGACCTCATTGACGTGCTTGACCGCATTCACCCCCGGAACCGTCCGCAGGTGCACTAATGCCGGTCCGCCTGCCCAATCCCTTCAGCCTTTTCAGCCGCGTGCAGCGTCGCCAGCATGTCCGCCGTTTCGACGGCGCGGCAGGCGGCCGCCGTGGCTGGGGCATGGGCAGTTTCGGGCGGATTAACCCGGAAGTGGCGGCCGCCGGGGCGAGCCTTCGCGCTCGTGCCCGGTATCTGGCAGCGAACAATCCGTGGATTTCGCAGGCGGTCGCCAATTGGACCGGCGCGCTTGTCGGCTCCGGCGTCATGCCGACCAGTCAGCATTCGGACGCAACTGCCCGGAAGGCGCTTGCGGCGCTCTTCAATCGCTGGGCGGAAGTCGCCGACGCGGATGGCCGGACCAGCTTTTGGGGGCTTCAGGCGGACGTTGCGCGGGGCGTCGTCATCGACGGCGAAGCCTTTGTCCAGTTTGTCGATGACGGTATCCGGCTGGTCCCCCCGGAATTGATTGACGAGTCGCTGACCCGCGAACTCGGCAACAACGCGGTCATTGTGCAGGGCGTCGAATTCGACGCTGAAGGCCGCCGCGTGGCCTACCATGTCCTGCCGTCGCGCCCGCACGACCAGTTCGCGACCTATGCGCCGCCGGTCCGCGTGGACGCCTCCGAAATCCTTCACGTCATGAAGCCGCTGGCGGCCGGGCAGGTGCGCGGCGTCTCGTGGCTCGCTCCGGTCATCCTTGCCGCTTCCGAGTTCGATCAGCTTATGGACGCGCTGCTTGTTGGCGTGAAGGTTGCGGCGATGCACGCCGGTTTCCTGATCGACCAGAATGGCACGGCCGGGGAGCCCTATGACGGGACCGGCGAAGGCGGCATCATGGAAACCGGCTTGGAGCCGGGCACCCTGAAGCGCCTGCCGACCGGGGTGGACATCAAGTTCTCCAGCCCGCAGCAGACGGCCGAAGTAGCCGCCTTTCTCCGGCTCAACCTTCAGCAATTGGCGGCCGGTCTTGGCCTTCCGGAGCACCTGCTTTCGGGCGATCTGACGAATGCGAACTATTCGAGCCTCCGGGCCGGGCTTCTGCCGTTCCGCCAGCGTGTCGAGCAAATCCAGTACGGAACCTTCGTTCCGCAGTTTCTCACGCCGGTTTACCGCCGGGCGATCACCTACGCCGTGCTGTCCGGCGAACTGGACGCGGCCGATTTCGAGACGAACCGGGAATGGCTGGCGGTCGAATGGCTTCCGCCGCGCCCGATGCAGGTTGACCCAGAAAAGGACGTGAAGGCGACCGTCGCCGAGATCGAGGCGGGGCTGACCAGCCGCCGCAAGGCCGTCGCCGAGCGCGGCTGGAACATCGAAGAACTGGACGAAGAGATCGCCGCCGACCCCATGAAAAAGGAGGCTTCCCATGCTGAAGCATGACCGTTCCAAACCGAAGGCGGAAGGACGCCGTTTGCGCGACGATGTGAGCGCGAACCGCGTGCGCCACGGCACCGTGCCGCTGGAATCGCAAGACGTGATGTTGCGCCGGGCCGTGATCACGCCGGAGTCGTTTGACGAAACCGCCATGACGGTCGAAGCCATCATCTCGACTTTCTCCGATGTGAACCGCCGCGACGCGCGGGGGAACTATGTCGAACGGCTTGACCCGGCCGGCCTGGACGCTTCCCGGCTTGTCGGCGCGCCCGTTCTGGACGGCCACCGGCAGGCGAGCGCCCGCGACACCATCGGCGTCGTGACGGCCTACCGGACCGAAGGCAACTCGCTGGTCGCCACGATCCGCCTGCTTCAGTCGGACGACGTGAAGCCGATTGTGGAGCGCATCCGGCAAGGCGTCATTCGCGGCGTGTCTGTCGGCTACCGCGTCCAGAAGTGGACCGACACCACCGATCCCAAGAGCAAGGTCCGCGTCCGCACGGCGGCGGCGTGGAGCATTTTCGAAGTGTCCGCCGTGCCGGTCCCGGCCGATCCGGGCGCAACCTTCAGGAGCGATACCATGGAAGACGAAGAAGTCATCGAACGGGTGGAAGAGACCCCGGCGGAAACCCGTGCCGCCATCCGCCAGATTGCCCGCACCGCTGGCATGACGGCCGAACAGGCGGACGACATGATCGACCGCGAACTGTCGATCACGGAAGCGCGGGCGGAAGCCTTCGAGGCGATGCAGACGCGCAACCGCCAGACGCCGCGTATCCGCGTCGTGAGCGCCGCCAATGACGATCCGGCGATCATGCTCACCCGCCGCGCCGATGCGCTCTATGCGCGCGTCAGCGGCGAAGCCCCGAGCGACGAAGCGCGGCCGTACATGAACGAGTCGCTTCGCGACATGGCCCGCGCCTGTGTCGAGGCGACGGGGGTTTCGACCCGCGCCATGGACGCCGACACGCTGTTCCGCGCGGCCATGCACGCGACCAGCGACTTCCCCCAGCTTCTGACCAGCACGGGCAACCGCACGCTCATGGCGTCGTATCAGGCGGCCGCTTCGCCGATCAAAACGGTGCTCGCCCGCCAGACGACCTTGGCCGATTTCCGGCCGGGCACGAAGCTGAAGCTTTCCGATATCGGGCAGCTTCAGAAGGTCAGCGAGTCGGGCGAGATCAAGCACACGACGCGCGGCGAAGCGTCCGAGTCCTATGCGCTCGACACCTACGCCACGCAGTTCGCGATTTCGCGCAAGGCGCTGATCAATGACGACCTTGGCGCGTTCCGCGATTGGGGGCAGACGGCCGGGCGCATGGCGGCCGAAACGGAAGCGAACCTTCTGATCACGCTGCTTCTGTCCAATCCGACGATGAACGAAGACAGCAAGGCGCTCTTCCACGCCGACCACGGCAACCTTGGCGCTGGCGCTGCGGTCGATGTGTCGCCGCTGGACCTTGCCCGGCGCGCCATGCGCGGCATGAAGGCGCTGGACGGCAAGACCCCGATCAACGCGACCCCGAAATATCTGTTGGTCGGTCCCGATCTGGAAACCACTGCCGAGCAGGTGCTTGCCAGCATCTATGCGGCATCGGTCAGCGACGTGAACCCGTTCACCGGCAAGCTCACGCTTCTGGTCGAGCCCCGGATCACGGATGCGTCTTGGTACGTCTTCGCCGATCCGGCCGTCCTTCCGGTCTTGGAGTACGCCTATCTCTCGTCGGCGCAGGGTCCGCAGATGGCGTCGCGCGAAGGCTGGGACGTGCTCGGCATGGAATTCCGTGTCGTGCTCGACTTCGGCTGCGGCGCGGTGGACTGGCGCGGCGCGTATCTCAATCCGGGCGAGTAAGCATGGCGACCTTGGCCGAAATGACCGCCTTGCGGGACCGTCTGTTTGACGCCCGCATGAGCGGCGTCCGCGAAGTGCAGGACCAGAACGGTGAAAGGATCACCTACCGGTCCGACACCGAAATGGCGCGCGCCTTGGCCGCGCTGGACGCCGCGATTGCGGCCGCGCAGGCCAAGCCCGCTTCCACCATTCTCTTCAAGACCTCGAAAGGAATCTGACGATGAAGAACTATGTCCAGAAGGGCGAGAATCTGACCTTGCCCGCCCCCAATGCCCTGTCGAGCGGCGACGGCGCGCTTGTCGGCAGCATCTTCGGCGTGGCCGCTGGCGACGCCGACAACGGCGCTGACGTGGACCTCGTGACCGAAGGCGTGTTCGAGATGCCCAAGGTGTCCGCGCTCGCCATTTCCATCGGCGACAAGCTCTATTGGGACGACACTGCGAAGCTGGTCAACAAGACCGCCTCCGGCAACACCCTGATCGGCGTCGCCGTCACGGCGGCCGCCAATCCGAGCGGCACCGTCAACGTGAAGCTCATTCCGAGCATCTAGTAACCGCAGACTGGCGTGATCCTGACCGCTCCGCCTGCCTGCCAACGTCAACCGTATGGGACCGTATCAGTGAGTTGCGGTCATGTTGGAACAATTGGTCCGCCTCCGGGCGGCCGTGGCGAAGCTGGTCATTGAAGACCCGGTATATGCACCGATCTTCGAACGGCTCGAAATCGAAATCGCCAGTTTGGAAGCGAGCGATCCCGTAGCACGGGCGCGGACGATCCTTGCTGGTCAGAAGGCAATCGCCTGAAGGATGTCCCGCTTGTGTTCGAGGGAAGCCCCTGCCCCATATCGCTCCCGGTCCAGCCGGTGGCCGAAAAGGTCGCGGCGGATTCTCTCGTCCACTCCGGCCGCGAGCATTCGGTCTTCGAAGGAATGGCGCAAGCTGTAGAGAACGTGATCGGGCGTTTCCAGAAGGCCGTTGTCCCGAAGAAACTTGTTCACCGTGGCGCTAAGGCTCGCACTCGATTCCTGATAGCGCGGGAACCCGTTCGGCGACTGGCGGAAGGCTTCGAGGCTTACCCCCGTGAGGGGAATCAGGCGCTTCGACTGGTCAGTTTTCAACTGCCGACCGACCGGCTCAATCGAAATGTGCGGGATGTCATGATCAAGCCGAATGTGCTCCGGCAACAGACCGGCCGCCTCACTCGGCCGGTAGCCGGTATTGACCATGCCGAGCACAATGCACCGCGCCTCCGGATTGAGGCCGTCCAGTGCGCCCGCCGCCAGCAACTTGGTCTTGATCCAATCGACGGAGAAGGGCGGCCGCTCGCGCTTATGTCGCTTGCTATCCTTGAAGGACAGGTTGCCCAATGGCAAAGCAAGCCCCAGCCGCTTCATCTTGTTCACGGTCTTCAGCGTATCGGACAGGTGAATCAGGTCTTTGTTGGCGCTATTTGCGGCGAGCCGTTCCGTCGCCAGCCGCTCCACCCACCAATCGCGGAAATCGAGCATGTCGTCAGCCGTGATCGCTGCTATATCCTTGTTGCCGACAACGGCGACGAAGTTGCGAATGGCCTTGATGCGCGGATTCTTCCATCGCCGAATCTGGTCTTCGCTTTTCCCGAGCGTGCGGTCCTTCGCCAGTGTCCAATAGAGTTCAAGCGCCCGCTCAACCGTAATCCCCGGCTCCGGAGCGCCGCCAAGCAAAGCGGCCGCTTCGATCCGATCCGGCTCCCCGTCCGGCAACACAACGGCACCGACCCGTTCAAGAAACTCTTCGCGGGGAAGCTTCGCGACCCGATCCGCCGAAAGGTAGCGATAGCCCCGGACTTGGGCCAGTTCACGCGCCGCCTCAAATCGGCGTTCGGCGTCGTCGCCGTCACCCGCCAGCCGGGCTTCCCATGCCTCCACCATGTTCTGCCATGCGGTCGGCGCTTTCTGCCGAGCCACGGTCTCCGAATCGGTATGCAGGCTGATCCAAACGGCCTTGCGCGGCTCGATTGCCTCATAGCGTTTCGGGACTCGCCTGATCAGGTGAAAGGTCTTGTTTCGACGTTTGATGTTCATGGGGCAACCATGACCGACGCCGCGCTGTATAGCAATATGTGCAGCAGATTGTGCAGCAAAAGCGCGAATTTCGCCTCCGATCCCGCTCTTCAGAAGTCGAAAAGCCCTTTTACTTCAGTATGTTACAGGAATTTCGAGGGGGAAGGTTTTGGCGCACCCGACAGGATTCGAACCTGTGACCTCTGCCTTCGGAGGGCAGCGCTCTATCCAGCTGAGCTACGGGTGCTGAAGGCGCAAGGGCCAAAGCCCGGCCTTGATAACCGAGGCGGGCGATTCCATCAATGCGAAATTGCGCGATGGAGGCTCGACTGTCTCCGCGGGCAGAAGTCACTGGATCGAAGCCGGTAGGGCGCGCCGGGGTATGGCATCAATTCAATCCCGCTGCCTGGAGATTTTGGATATAGCGCCGGAAAACGGCGTCGTCCTTATAGGGTGAACTTGCGCGTTCTTGGCTCAAGGAAAAGGCCGGCAATCGAGTCTCGATTTCGGCTACCTCCCATTCGGCTTCGCCGACCCTCCCCAGTTCGACCAGAGTTGCGGCGAGTAGCTTGTGCACCGGGATAAACTCGGAGTTCTGGGTACGCGCCTTCTCAAGGGCTTCTGCGGCCTCTGCATACTGGCCGAGCAGATAGTGTGCATGCCCTTTGATCCACACATAGAAGTACGGGGCCCTCGGATTGAGACGCAATGCGTGCTCGATGTTGTCCATGCCCTCTTCCGGTCTTCCTGCGTAATTCAGGTCGATAGCGAGCGTTGCGTAGCCATCTGCATAATTCGGATCGATTTCGATCGCCTTGCGTGCTGAAGCGATCGCCTCCTCGTGGCGACCGAGAGTTCGATGAATGATGCTGAGCGCGAAATGGACATAAGGATTCTGCGGATCGAGCGACAATGCCTTCTGAGCAAGCGAAAGCGCGGTTTCTGCTTTCACCCTTGAATCGCGAACCCAATCAAGCTGAATCTCGGAGGTGTGCGTGCGAGCAAGTTCGGCATAGGCCCGAGCAAAGCCAGGGTCGATCGCGACAGCACGCTCGAAATAACTCCGGGCCTCAAGGTTGTCGGGGATCGTGAAGCGCCGATAAGCATCAAGCCCCTTCAACAGAAGATCATATGCCTCCGGATCGACCTCAGATGTGCGTGACAAACGGGCTATCTCATCCGCCCGTAATATGACTGAAAGCGAGGAGACGATTTCCTTCACTACCTCGTCCTGGAGGGAAAATACATCTCTGAGATCACGATCATAGCGCTCGGCCCACATCTGATTCCCGCTCGACGCATCAACCAATTGGGTGTTGATACGGATACGTTGTCCGTCCCTGCGCACGCTACCCGAGACCACGTAGCCGACGGCGAGGGCATCTGCGATCTCCGCGACCGGCGCATCGCTACCCTTATAGGTGAAGGCTGATGTCCTCGCGACGACCAAGAGGCCCGACACCTTGGAAAGCGCGGTCGTCAGATCGTCGGTGATGCCATCAGAAAAATATTCCTGTTCCGGATCGCTGCTCATATTAACGAAAGGAAGAACGACCACGCCCTTACGCTCGTTTCCCGTGTCGTCCCCAGCTAACGGGCGAAGCCACACGAAAAGGCCAGCAATCAGCACCAGCAAGGGCACGAGGCCGGAAAGCGCGGTAACGCGGACGCGCCGTCGACCTGTTGCGATGTGTTTCACCGGCTTCAGGCGATAGCCTTTCTTCGGCACCGTCTCGACTACATCTCGCCCCTCCGGTCCTAAAGCGCGGCGAATATCCGTTATGCACTGGACGAGGCTGTCTTCGGTAACAAACGTATCCTTCCAGACCGCGTTAATCAGGTCATGCTTCGAGATCAAATCTCCTGGCCGGGCTGCCAGTATCGCGAGCACGCTGGCCGACTGTGGCCGCAACCGAATCGGTTCGCTTTCAGGGCCGAGAAGTTCACCAGTCTCGACGTCGAAAGTGCATGCGCCGAGACGAAGCTTTTCGGATCGCTTCGTTAAATCTTAGGCTTTCTTTCGGGACATTTCCACGATCCCTCGGTGCAATGCCAGTGGGATCGCGTCACTGCAGGTGCCTCAATCCCAAACCAGAATTCCGGCCACGAAACACCCAAGCACGGAGAACGAGGCCATGAACAAGCAAGGCGCTATCGAAGTTACCATTCACCGGACGCTGCGTCACCTTGTGTGCTCGGCGGCGTTCGTTTGCGGCATCATGACATCGGCGAGTATCGCCGACGAGCAGATGCCTTTCGACACCACAGACGGTAAAAATTGGGAAACCGCCGAGGGTATCGCATATCTGGAGGAACGCGGCGATCGATTTGCCGACGCAATTGCGCTGATAGAGGAATTACAGGATCAGCCCGGTTGGGCTTGGGCGGACCAAGATATGGACGTTATCTTCGCCGGCAGCGAGTGACAGGTTCGGACTTCCGGGAGTCCTATTGCTGATAAAGGCTGTCCACCGCCTTTGCCTTCCAGCAGGCCGACCAGACCAAGAAATTCGGCGTGCGCCGTGATTGTGAAAACACCCCTCGCTATTTCGGCCAGCCGGATCGAGAAGCAGCTTTACAGTCGTAGCTTCAATTTCCGATTTCTCCGCCGGAAATGATAGCGCAGCCTTCGCCTCGGGGATCATGTGCACCGGAGACAGTTTTTTCGTCGATCTGGATAATTCCGGCCTGCCCCGCCAAGGGACTCTGCGGAGGCAGTCGCGAAAGGTCATGGCCGAGCGTCGCCAATTTCTTCAGCGTCTGTTCGCCGGCGTCGACCTCGATCTTGAGGCTGTCACGAGTATCGGAGAAGGTCTTGCCTAACAGGAAGCGCGACCTTTTGAGCGCTTCGGACGGGTCGAGACCGAAATCGATCAACCGCGTCAGCAACAGGGCAAGTGTTTGCGGCTGCCCATCGGCGCCTTGCGTTCCGTATAGCAGGCATGGACGGCCACCCCGCGTTGCCAATCCGGGATTGAGCGTGTGGAACGGGCGCTTGCCGGGAGCGAGGCAATTGGGATGGGACCCGTCAACGGAGAACGCTGCGCCACGATTGTTCCAGATAACGCCTGTGTCGCCGACAACGATGCCGCTGCCCCAGTCGAAATATGTGCTCTGCAGGACGCTGGCGCAATTGCCCGCTTTATCCACCGCGCCGAAATAAACCGTGTCGCCGGTGCGATAGTCATGCGGCCAAGGCATTGCTCGGTCGGGATCGATGGTGCCCGCCTTTTCTGCAAGCCACTCCGGAGAAAGGAAACGCTCGGTGTCGAGCGGCACGAAATCGGGATCCGCGATCGCGTCACGCTCAAGAAAGGCGCGCTTGATCGCTTCGATCACGTGGTGGAAATGAGCCGGCGTCTCCTCGCCCCATTTGCCAGCGTCGAACTGGTCGAGAATGCCCATGGTCATCAGTGTCGCGAGACCCTGTGTCGGCGGCGGCGGCCCGTGAAGCGTGACGCCGCGATAATCGACCGTGAGCGGCTTCACTTTTTGCGCCTGCGTCGCGGCCATGTCGTCATGCGTGACCGGCGAACCGAGCGCGCCGAGTTCCTTCGCCATGCGATGCGCAAGGTCCCCCTCGTAGAATTCGCGAGCCCCGCCGCGCATAATCGCCTCAAGGCTCGCCGCCAGGTGCGGCTGGTGAAATATCTCGCCGGGCGCAAGCGCCGCCGGGCCCGGTTTGAACAAATCCGCAAATCCCGGCCACTTACCGATCTCGTCTGCACGAAAATCGAGCCAGAATGCCTGTGCCTTGGTGACGGGAAAGCCGGCTGCCGCGATCTCCGCCGCAGGCGCGAGGAGATCGCCAAGCGATATCTCGCCCGCCCAGTTGCGGGCCGAATGGTCGAGCGCCTTTTCCCAGGCGGCGACCGCTCCTGCGGTGGTGATGGCGGACCCGGGGCCGCGGAGCGGTATCGGACCACTGGCCTTCACCGCCGCAGCGGCCTGCCCCAATCCCAGAATGCAGTCGGCATTCCCGGCGCCGTCGGCGATCATCCAGACCGCATCGCCGCCGAGCCCGCAGAAATGAGGACAGACAACTGCCAAGACTCCACCCATCGCGACCGCGGCCTCGATCGCATTGCCACCGCGCTCCAGCGCTTTTGCGCCGGCCGCGCTCGCCAGCGGGTGAGGACTCGTGACCATGCCTGTCTTGGTCATGCGAAGACAGCCTTGAGATCGGCCGGCATGGCGGAAGCCTTTCGGGCGAAGATGTGGCTGAGCACTAGCACCACAAGCACAACAAGATAGGGGAACGTGCCGAGCAGGTGGGGCGAGAATTCATAGCCTGCCGACTGGACGCGCAGGACCGAGACCTCGGCGAGGCCGAACAGCAGGCAGACGGGCAGAACCAGGGCCGGTTTCCAGCGGGCGACGATGACGAGACCGACCGCCACGAGGCCGCGGCCCTTGGTCATTTCCTGCGCCCAGGTCTGCGTATAGTCGACGGACAGAACCGCGCCGCCAAAGCCGGCGAGAAGGCCGCCGACGACAATGGCCGTGACACGCACCCGGGTCGCGTGAATGCCGTTTTCCGCTGCGATGCGCGCGGATTCGCCGACGGCTTTCCATCTGAGCCCCGGACGCGTCTGCGCCAGCCACCACGCAACGAATATCACGGCAAGGACAGCCAGCGGGACGGCCATTGTCGCCTGCGCCATGACGGTGCCGACGAAGGGAATTCCGTCGGTCAATGACGAGCCGAGGTTCGGCAGGGGCGTCACCTGATTGCCGACCAGCGCGCGGCCGAAGAAGGACGTACCCCCGAGGGCGATCATCCAGACGGCCAGGCCGGAGCCGATCTGGTTGGCGCCCGCGCCGAGGACGAGCCCGGCATGGAGAAGCGACAGGGCACCGCCGGCCAGCGCTCCCGCCATGAGTCCGAGCCAGGGGTTGCCGGTGGCGACGCCGACGGCGAAGCCAACGCAGGCGCCAGTCAGCATCTCGCCTTCGACGCCGAGATTGATGATCCCGACACGTTGGGTCAGCGTTTCTCCCAGCGTGGCGAAGATCAGCGGGGTGGCGCCACGCAAGGTGGCGATGCACCAAGGCGCGAGCAGCGCGACGAAATCAGCGGTCACGATATGCCCTCCATCGAGCCAGCAGGCCAGGAACGGCGAGCGCCGTGGCGAAGAGCAGTCCCTGCATGATCACCGCGCTTGCCGCCGGAACCTTGGCGAAGAGCTGCAGCGCATCGCTGCCGGCCACCAGCGCACCAACGAAAAGCGACACCGGCAGAATGACGAGCGGCTGGTGGCGCGCAAGCCACGCAACGAGAAAGCCGGTCAGGCCGTATCCCAGCGAAATCGTCGGCTGCAATCTGCCCTGGATCGCGGACACTTCGGCGATGCCCGCAATGCCCGCGATCGCCCCGCCGGCGCTCATCAACGCGACGACCCAGAAAGCGTAACTCAATCCGAACATCTCGCCGACTTTGCGGTTGCCGGCGAGGATGCGGATTTTTTGCGCCCATTTTCCGTGGTTGAAGAAAACATGCAGGCCCGCCGCCAACAGGATGCCGATCAGCAGCCCGAGATGAATCCGGGTGTCCGGCACCGCCGGCAGCACGGCGCCCTCCGGGAACTTCATCGTCGCAGGCCAGCCCTGGCTTGCCGGATCGCGCCAGGGGCCAAAGACCAAGGCGCTGACCACCAACACGCTCACATAGTTCATGAGCAGGGTGACGATGGTTTCGTTCACGTCCAGCCGGGCCCGGAGAATTCCCGGAATCCAGCCATAAAGGCCGCCGCCGGCCGCAGCGGCGATCAGCATGAGGGGAATCAGCACGACGCTCGGCAGGCCAGGCGCCACCAGAACGATCCCGGTCCCGAAGATTGCGCCGGCATGGAGCTGGCCTTCCGCGCCAACCGATATCAGCCCGAGCCGGCCAGGCACCGCAATGGCGAGCGCGCAGAGCAGGATCGGCGTTGTCTTGGCGAATGTCTGCGAGACGGAATAGGCGTCGCCGACCGCATAGACGACGAGGCTGTAGAGCATGGCGAGGGGAGGCTTGCCGAGCGCAGCGAAGAAAGCGGCCGCAAGGAACAGGAAACAAAGGGCGGTTACCGTGACGGCGAAGACCGGAAAACGCGTGACGAGGCTCATGCCGCCTCGCTTACGATCGGCATGCCGGCCATGAGGGCGCCGATCCGATCGCGTGTCAGCGTGCCGTCATTTTTCTCGACCGCCACGATCGCCCCCTCGCGGATCACCGCAATGCGATGAGCAGCGGCGAGGAGATCGTCGAGATCCTCGGAAATCCAGAGAACAGCCGCGCCGGCCGCCGCCTGGGCGAAGATGTGCTCATAGACCATCTCGATCGCGGCCAGATCCAGACCCATGGTCGGATAGCATGCAAGGATCGCAGGGCGCGGCGTGCCCAATTCGCGGGCGGAAACGAGCTTCTGGAGATTTCCCCCGGAGAGCGTCCCGGCAGGCTTGCCGGGTATCGGCGGATTGACGTTGAAAGCGTGCAGGAGCTCGATGCTCGTTCCGCTGGTTCGATGGCCCGCCGCAAGATCGCGCAGCGCGAGATTTTCGGCCAGCGACAGTTGCTCGACCGTCGCGTTTTCGCGCGGTTGTTCAGGAATGTAGCCCAGCCTCGTCGACAGCGTCTCGCCTGGCTGGCGCCGTGCGATCCGTTCGCCATCGAGCAGGACATCTCCTTCCATGACGGGCCTGATGCCGGCGACGACTTCCGCGAGAAGCGTCTGGCCGTTGCCGGCGACACCGGCGACGCCGACCACTTCTCCTCGACCTATGGTCAGTGTGACGTCGCGCAATTGCGCTCCGGATGCCTCTGCCGAAACATTCTTCAGGACGAGCCGGTCCACCGGATTTCGAACGGGCTGCGGTGACGGCAGGTTCCGGTCGACCGTCTTGCCCATCATCAACGTCACGATTTCCTGCATGGACCGTTCGCCGCGATGCGAGACATCGACGATCGCGCCGCGTCGCATCACGGCGATACGGTCGGCGCAGGCCTCCACATCGCGCAGTTTGTGCGTGATCAGCACGACAGCGACGCCATCGGCCGCCAATTGCCTGATGAAACCATGCAGCCGGTCCGTCTCGGCCGGCGTCAGGACCGAGGTCGGTTCGTCAAGAATGACGATCCGCGCCCGGATGTTGAGCACCTTTACGAGTTCGACGATCTGCTGCTCGCCGACCGAGAGATCGTGGACGGCAGTCTCCGGATCGATTGCCGGGGCGAGTTCGCGCAGCTTCGCCAGCACATCCCCGGTCGCGCGATTGCGCGGGCTCTTCCAGAACGGGGTTTTCGGCCAGGCGAGCAGGAGGTTGTCGCGCACCGACAGTGCCGGCAGTTGCGAGAAATGCTGAAAGACCATGCCGATGCCCTGGCGCAGCGCTTCCGCCGGGCCGGAAATCCCATCGGGACAATCCTTCACGGTAATCTTTCCGCTCGTCGGCGGGTAAACACCGTAGAGAAGTTTCATCAGGGTGGATTTGCCGGCCCCGTTCTCGCCAAGCACGGCGAGGACCTCGCCGGAGCGGATTTCCAGCGAGGCGGCGTCGACGGCGACGAGGTCACCGAAGTGCCTCGTCACCTTTTCGAAATGGGCCAGCACGTCCGCCATCATCACGCCACCGCGAAGATCGCGTCGACTTCGACGGCGGCGCCCTGCGGCAACTGTGCGACGCCGACCGCGGTGCGCGCATGGGCCCCGACCTCCGGGCCGAAGACCGCGTGGAACAGGTCCGACGCACCGTTGATCACATGCGGCACCTGCAGAAAGTCAGGCGCGCAATGCACGAAACCACCGACCCGCACACAGGACTTCACCCGATTGAGGTCTCCGTCGAGCGCCTCCCGAAGCGCGGCGATCAGGTTCAAGCCACAGATGCGCGCGGCCTTCTGGGCCGTTTCCAAATCGACCGCCTGGCCGACCTTGCCCTTGTAGACCATCGTTCCGTTCCACTCGCAGGTCTGGCCGGCGAGATAGATCACGTCGCCAAGGCGCTGCCAGGGCACGAAATTGGCGATCGGCCTTGGAACCTGCGGCAGTTCAATGCCGAGCCGGACGAGCTGTTCTTCCGGCGTCGGGCTCACCTCCGACAGCGTCATTTGCCACCGCCCCGCTCGGCATCGAGCGCTTCATGAACCGCGTCGGATTTTGCGGCAAAACCGAACAGGAGCTTTACGTTGTAGAGCACCGCCTGGACGCAATAGTCCGGCGAGGTAGTCGCAGTGCAATCTTCCAGGAGGATCGTGTCATAGCCGAGGAACGTCGCATCCTCGAGCGTGGTCATGACGCACTGATCCATGTTGACCCCGGCGACCAGCAGCGTCTTGACGCCCAGATTGCGGAGCACCGCATCGGTTTCGCAGTCCCAGAATGCGCTGAAGCGGTGCTTGGTGATCTGGTAGTCGCCGTCGCCGGGATTGATCTCGTCGACGACCTCCGCACCCCAACTGCCTTTCGCGATCACTTCGGACCGGGTGCCGGGCACGGGCCGGGCAAGATTTGTTTCATTGCCGTGAGGATTGTGGGCATGCTGCAGGGACGGCGCGATGTTCAGCAGGTCCTTGCGAACACCCCAATTGACCCAGACGACCGGGATAGCGGCTTCGCGGCATTTCCCGATCAGGCTCTTCAGCGGTGCGATCGGCTTGCGATTGGGGCTGACGTCGATGCCGCGCGAATGCATCCAGCCGCCTTCGGTGCAGAAATCGTTCTGCATGTCGACGATCAGCAGCGCGGTCTTGTTGGCGTCAATGGTTACGGATTGCGGTTCGGCTTGCATGTGAAGCAGCCGCAGGGGCTTTGCCGGGCGGCTCATGTCGACATGGTTTTCGGTGACGAGCCAGCCCTGGCTCGCATCCTGTCCCATCAAGACCGCTTCTTCGGCCAACGGTTTGGGCATGGTGCTCATTGCGTTTCCTCCAGGAAGGGACGCGGCGGCGCGCAGTTGCGCCGCCGGGACAGGATCAGCTGGTCGAACCGACGACGCCCTCGACGAGGAAGTCCATCGTTTCGACGGCTTCCATGTCCATGACCTCGCCTTCCTCGACCTTTCCGCTTCCGTCCTGTGCAACGATCGGGCCAGACCAGATGTCGAAGGAGCCGGAGACGATCTCTTCCTTCTTCGCCAGCACCTTTTCGCGAACGTCCTCGGGAACGCCTTCGCCGAATGGATCGAGCACGGCGGCGCCGCCGGCGAGGTCGCTTCGCACATGCGAGGGTTCCCATGTTCCGGCATGGATCTCCTCGACCATGTCCTTCATCATCGGACCCCAGTTCCACGATACGCCTGTCAGCCAGGCTTCGGGCGCCCGGTCCATGACGTTGACGTCCTTGCCGATCATGTAGACGCCGCGCTTGGCCGCGGTCTGGGCTATGGTGATCGGGCTGTCGACCTGTTCGGCGATCACGTCGATGCCTTCATCGGCGAAGGCATTGACGGCCTCGGCTTCCTTCTGCGGCTCCCACCAGCCGCCGGTCCACACGACCGTCACGGTCGCGTCCGGATTGATCGACTGCGCCCCGAGGGTGAAGGCGTTGATGGAGCGGAAGAGCTGTGGAATCTGGAACGCGCCGATGAATCCCAGCTTGCCGGATTTGGATTTCGCGCCGGCGACCATGCCTGCGAGATACATGCCGTCATCGCTGTCGGCCCAGTAAGTGCCGACATTTGCAGATGTTTTCAGCCCGCCGGCGTGAAGGAACTTAACGTCGGGATATTTCTCGCCGAGCGAAATGGCATAGTCGAGATAGCCGTAGCTGGTGGCAAAAATGATGCCGTGACCGGACTTGATCAGGCGCTCCATGACCTGCTCGACTTCCGCCGATTCGGGGATGTTTTCGAAGGCGGTCGTCTCAATGCCTTCCATGTTCTCTTCCAGATATTGCCGGCCGAGATCCATCGAGGTGTTGTATCCATAGTCGGCCGCCGGCCCGACATAGACGAAGCCGATCTTCTTCATGTCGGGATCGGCCAGGGCCGGCGGCGCGAAGGCGATGGCCGCCGCGAATGCGGCAGAGAGGAGGTGCTTCAGGGTCATTGCGATATCCTCGCGGTTGAAGAAATAGTAATTACACGTTTACTAAAGCAACCGGCGTGCCAGTTCATTCGCGGGCCGGCGCGCCTTGGCAGGCAAAATAGTAAAAATCCATATACTAAAACGATTTGCGGATATGCCGGGCCGCTGCGATGCGCGTCGCCCCCCGTGCAAGCCCCGGGCAAACGCGCGCGGGATTGCACAGCGAATGATCATTTGCTGCACAAGCTTTCGGCGATTTGGGTGCGATCAGGCCGCGTTTTCAGGCAGAAGAAACGCCTCGAGCATCTGACGGGCGAAGTCGTAATGCGTGGTCCGCCAGGCCTTCGAGGTCAGGTCCTCGTTCCAGATGACCGACAGCGTATAGGCGTTGGATTTGTGGAAATAGGACAGCGCCACCATCACCACGTAAAGGTGCAGGGCGTCGATCCCCGACCGGACGCACCCCGTTTGCTCGCCGCGCCGCAACAGCGTGTCGATGTGCTCCACGACCGGAGACGCGACCTTGGGCGTCGCGACCGAGTTTTTCAGGAAATCGCCTTCCATGAGGTTCTCGGCGGAGAGCAGCCGGATCAGTTCCGGATGGTTGGCGAAATGGCCGAAAATGAAATCGAACATGGTCAGCAGGCCCTCGCGGGCATCAGCCGTCGAGACGTCCAGCTTGAGTTCCTCCGTGCGCAGCTCGCCCAGCACCTGTTCAAGCACGGCTACGTAGAGGCCGGCTTTGTCGTTGTAGTAGTGGTAGACCATGCGCGGCGTGACGCCGGCCGCGGTGCAGATCGTGTCGATGCGGGCGCCGGCGAAACCGTGTTGCGCGAACTGGTCGATCGCCGCACGCAGAATACGCTCGCGCGTTTCCGCGATATTGGCCGCACGCGGGCCGGAGGGCGCGCCCATCCGTTTCTTTCGTGCCTGCACGATCCTCTCCATCTTCGCCCGAAGCTGGTAGCCAGTCGAGGCGGTTGGCGCAAGACAACTCGCGGATTGATTGCGCAACGGGTGCCTGCGGCGCAAGGCCAAGGCCCCGTCTTGCCGCTCTTCTTGTTCGTCAAGCATCGGCAGACGTCCCGAGCCGTTCAGGCGTCAGAAGCCTTCAAAGCAACGGTTTCTCCCGGGACCCGAAGCCGGGCCAGATCGAGCGTGAACGGAACAGCACCGTAGCGAGACAGGTCCCTCGCGTTGTCCCAGTTGCGAAAGTGCCGCGACGGACGCGCTTCCAGGAACAGCGCCTTGTCGCCGCCGAGAAGTTCGACGTCTCCCCTGAAGCGAAGCCGGCGCACACCCTTTCCGCCGAAAAGGCGGCGATACCTCAGCCGGGCGAGATGGCGCTGCGGCGTCGAAAGCTCGAATTCGAACCTGCGACCGTGCGCGGGCGTCTCTATGTCGATGACGACCTCAAGGGACGCCGGGGTCCTGTCCTCGATGCCCGGCGGGAGTTGGAGACTGCAGGACGCCGATTGTCCGGCCCGGTTGGGTTCGATACCCGTCCGTTGCGAACTGGCACGCCATGTCTCGCCGTTCCCCGCCCGCGTCTTGGGCTGCATCTTGGCCCGCGTTTTGGGCCGAGACCCGAACAGCCTCAATTGCTTCAGGACGCCTCGGGCCACTCCGGACAACCGGCCGAAGTCCCTTCGCGGCTTGGCCTCCAGAACGGAGGCGCGGCTGGCGATGCCCGCACGATCCGCCCGGTCGACCACGTCCGCCAGCACGTCTTCAGGAAGGGGCGTCCCGATGACGCGCTTCAGGTAACCGAGGCTGATCGCGGCCGGCACGGCAAGGCCGCGCGCCTCGATCGTCTTCAGGAGCACGGTCCAGTCCACCTCGTGCTTGCGAATCGTGTCGTCGATATCGACCAGCCAGTCGCTGTGGACATGCGCTTCGAGGCCGGAATGACCGATCGCCAGCGAGATGCGGTCGGCAGGAGACGGTACGAGGACGGGAACGCCTTCCAGGCTCGCCTCGACAGAACGCCGCCAAAGCGCCTCGTCGTCTTCCGCGTCGTGGTGGAAGGGACGATAGGCGCTTTGGTGCAGGTCGAGGTCGCCATATTCGCCCTTGTAGAAATTGAGCGCTCGAACGGAGGAGATAATCGTCTTCAGGTAGAGCGGACCGACCCCGGTGGATGCTTTCCAGTCCGCGGCCAGGAGAATGTCGAGGACCTCGGCCATCCGGTCTGGCCGCACCAGGATGTCGACATCGTGCGAGACGCGGCCGCGTTGATCGGCGGGAGAAATCGCCACGCGGCTGGCGCCCTTGAGGAGCATGACGGGACAGCCGGCTTCCGCCAACGCCGCCAGGACAGGGCGCGCCTCGCGGAAGGTTATGCGCGAATGGCTCCACAGCATCTTCTGCAGGCCGGCCAGGCGCGGATAGGACGGATGAGACGCGAGCCGTTTGCCGAACCGGTCGGTGATCGCGGCCAGCAAACGATGATCCGCGAAGCCGACATCGTTGATGTCGTGATCATCCAGCCAGGCCAACGCGATCCGTTCGGCCTCATTCTCGTCGGACAGCATGGCCGCCTTGAGAAGCCGGTCGAGACCGCCGGTCGGCCAGGCCCATCCATAATCCGGAAAGCGGCGCGATATGGAACGCGCCTGCCTCATTCGCCCCGGTCCTTCTGCTTTCTCCTCTGCAAGGCGAGCCAGGCCACTTTCGCATAGCCTCGGTCGCGCGCCTTGTCGCGACCGTAGGAAAGACTGCCGGGCCTGATCCGCCGAAGGCTCAGAACTTCATCGATCATGTCCAGGCGGACTCCGATTTCGCGCGCCCGGGCGATCCAGTCGATCATGTCGCCACGCGCCCCGGGCGGATCGATGACGGGCCCGACACGCATCGCTGCCTCGGTTCCGAGCAGCATGGTGGTGCGGGACCATCCCGGTCCGACCTCGCCGCCTTTCCCCCCCTCGCCGAAGGTGCGCATATATCCGAACACGCCATCGCAATCCGGGTTTCGTTGCAGATGGCCGAATTGGAGGGCGAGCTTGTTGGGCTGCCACAGATCATCCGCGTCCAGCGTCGCGACAAACGGCGTGTCGACCGCGGCCAGGCCCGTTGTCGTCGCGCTGCCGACGCCTTTGTTTTCCTGCCGGATGACCCGCACGATATCGGAAAGGGCGCCTGCCAGTTCCGCGGTTTCGTCGGTGGACCCGTCATCGACGACGATGACCTGCCGCGGAGCCACGCTCTGCGTCAGGATCGAGCGAATGGCTTCCTCGATGGTATCCGCCGCGTTGAAGGCGGGGATGAGCGCGGTGTAGTGCATCCTATGTTCATGCTGTGTCACGGCGAAGCCCTTTTCAGACGGGGGCCTGCGGCTGGCCACCCGTCAGGTTTTGAAGGTCAAAAACCCGCGGCATGCCACCCAGCGTCGGATCGCGCCGACGCCGTTGCGCCGATCGCAGCATGGCTTTCAGAAACTCGCGGCGCATTTCCTCTTTTGAATTACGGGTCATGTTGCCCGGATGCTGGCGGTAGAGGATCGCGACGGTGTCGGACAGGACATATTTCGGGTGGCGCTCGAACACGCGCAGGAGGAAATCAAGGTCTTCCGCCTGCCTGAATTCCTCGTTGAAGCCATCCAGCGGCTCGATCACCGAGCGGCGGAAAATCGCAGTCGTCAGACTGATGCCGCGAACCGTGATCCGCTCGCTTCCCGTCGCGATATCGAGAGCCGCATCGTCGATCCGGTCGACAAGCGTCATCAGGCCATAGGTCAGGTCCAGCGCCTTGTCGGCCTCGAAATAAGCCAAGTCCCTGGCGAACCGGCCGGCAGGCGAGACGTCGTCCGAATCGAGGAATGTGACGAACTCGGTGTCCGGGGCAAGCAGCTTCAATCCGGCATTGCGTGCTTTCGTGACGCCCATGTTTTCCTGGGCCGCATAGCGAATACATGGCGCCTCTGCCGCCATCTCGCGCACGATCGCGGCGGTCGAGTCCGTCGATCCGTCATCGACAACGATAATATCGAGATCGGCAGCATCGCGTTGGCGCAGCAGCGACCGCAACGCGGATCCGATGAACTTATCCCGGTTGAAAACGGGGATTATGACGCTCACTTTCATCAGACTGCTTTCTCCAGGAAATCCGCCACGGTATCGGCGATTTCCACGGGGTCCTTTCCGAGTTCGATCGTATAACACGGCAGATTGTTGGCTACCTTGCTGAAGAAGACGAAGCCGCTGTGCCTTTCACCCGGCATCTGGTGAAGCGATGACGGCGCAAACGCCAGCATCGCACTGCGCTTCGACAGCGGAACGATCTGCGTCCCGGCACCATCGCCGATGCGGGGCACCAGCAGCGCCTTGATCGCGAGTTTCGCCGGCGGCTCCCGGTCGCAGATGTCACCGATCCGAAATTCATACTTGCCCTGCCAGTTCAGCGCTCCGGCGGATGGCAGGCGGTCTTTCAAACCCAACCGGTCGAAGCCCTTCTGGTCCTGCTTCAGGGTGGCGAAGACGGGATAGGCAGCGATCTCCTTGCCTGCGTCCAGAAGAACGTAGTCGTCTCCAACGCTCTGCAGGCCATTCAGCAGTCCGGCCACCACCGTGCCCGATTTTCCGGCTCCGCCCGCACCGGCGAGAAGGACGCCGGATCCATTCAGTCCGAGCGTGCCGCAGTGCGCGAGACGCATCCCCTGGCTGGCATAGTGCCAATGCAGGAACGGCCGCAGCGGGGCACCGGGCTCCCAGGGCGGGTATTGGTCATGGGCCCGCAACAGTTCCACGCCGAGGGCCGCCTCGGCATCGAAGACCTGCCATTGATCGACGTCATGGAAATAGGATGCGCGCAATCCCTCGCGATCCAGCAGCGTGGCCACTTCATGCGGCCAATACGGCCCATCGCCCCATGCGGCCGGCCGCGGCACACGATCGATCCCCGGATGGGCGATGAAAATCTCGATCGATCGCGACGCCGCGGTCGGGGCGGGGCCGCTCGTTTGCAGAAGATTTCGGCCGATGGCGCGCGCGAGTTCGCCCTCCTGCAGATGCACATTCACCGTCAGGGCCGGAAGACGGACAGTCATCGCAAGCGGGAAATTTCGCCGCGCCCGGCTCACGCTCTCCAGAACGTATCGCGCATAGCCGGATACGTTGCCGATATCGATATGTTCGAATTGCATGCGGCTGCCTGGCGTCAGTCTTGACGCACGAGAGGCCAGCCGGCGTTTTCCTCGACATCATGGATGGGATCGGCCTTGAACAGGTCGGCCAGATCGTCGAACACCGCCACTTCCGGTTTCTCCGAAGCACCCGCAAGCCGTTGAGCGAAGGCCGAGGCGTCTGGCGCAGCGGCGGCGTCCGGAGAAGCGACGCTCGAAATCAGTCCGTGGCCGACCAAAATCTCGATAAAGGACTCCAGCTCGACCGGGGTAATTTCCGCGCTCCCGTCAAGCAATTCCGCTGGCGCGACGCCGCTCACAAGTGCATCCCAAATCACGTTCCCGGCGTCCGAGAAGCTGTAATATTTTCCGAAATTGAGATCTACTACGACAAAATCGCCGTCGAACGACTCCGACACGATATCATCGCTCGCCAATGCGTATTGCACCGCCATAACCATTCCCCTTCCCCCGTGAGGCCCTGATATCTGGCATCTAGATGGAAAGACTGCAATAAACAAATGCGGCCGTCCGATCAGCATTCCCTCGATGCCGCGACCGTTCTCAAGGGTAAACGCCGAAGCTTATGCCTGAAAAGTTGAAACGGTTATTTCGGACCTATGTCTATGCGGACGGGCGTTTTGCTATCGATGTCAGGCCACAGAACAGGGATATCCCTTTAGCGGCCCGCCGGCTGGATCGCGGCGACTATCCGGTCATCTACACCTCGCACGCTCCCTACGCTCCGCTCGGCGCCGCCAACCATGTCGGCGCGCAACTCGCGGGACGGCCGGCGGTGTTTCTGCTCTGGTTGAGCTGGACAATGCGCAGACCCCGTGCGGTGCGCATGCTTTCGACCGCCATAGCGGTATACCGGCGGAAACGGCCGGAGCACGAGATCGTGGTGTTGTGCAATGAAGAAGAGGAGAGAACTGCGTTCGAGGCGTCGGGCGTCAAGGCGATTCTCTGCAGCACCAACGCATTTGTCGATGAAGAGACGTTCAGGCCTGCCTCGGGAACGAAAAAGGATTACGACGCAGTTCACAATGCCGCAATGATGCCCTGGAAGCGGCATGGCCTGGCGGAACGGGTCGACAGCTGCGTCCATATTTTCTACGCGAAGGATCATTTCGATCTCGCTGAAGCGATGTCATATCTGGCAAGCCTGCGCGCGCAGCTGCCACACCACACGTTCTTCAACAAAACCGTCGACGGGCGCATCGAAATGATCGGCCCTGCAGCCGTCAACGATGTTCTCGCCCGAAGCCGGGTCGGCTTGTGCCTGTCCGCCGAAGAGGGGGCGATGTATGCCAGTGTCGAATATCTTCTGGCCGGCTTGCCGGTCGTTTCGACACCGAACATCGGGGGAAGGGACCTTTTTTCCGATCCCGATTTCTGGCTGACCGCGGACCCGACACCGGACTCGATCGGTAAAGCGGTCGATGAAATGATCGGACGGGATCTATCTCCGGACCATATTCGCGCCCGTACCCTGGAGCGGATCCACGACCATCGCGAGCGGCTGAGATCGGTCGTGGCAGACGTCACGGGCAGACAAGTCATGCTGCCGGAAGATCTCGCCGATCCCGTTTACCGGACAAAGCCTATCTGGGAGAAAGCGCCTGATTTTTCCGCCCGCATTGGCCTGCGCGCGCCTGCCGAGGACAATTAGCCACCGGCCCCCCTTGTTAAACGGCGCCCTGGTGCGCCGGCACCGAGCCGATCGACGCGTCCGGCTTCTCCCCTTCCGTCTCGCGCCTGACCAGACGCAGGTCGTGCAGGATGGCGAAGACGGCCGGGGTGACGAACAGCGCGAGAAGCGTCGCGCCGGTGAGGCCGAAAGCGAGGCTCGCCACGATCGGCCGCAGGAATTGCGCCTGGGTGCTCTGCTCGAACAGGAGCGGGCCGAGGCCGACAACCGTCGTCAGAGACGTCAGGAAAATCGCGCGAAAACGGTCGCGCACGGCCTCGCCCGCCGCCTCGATCATGTCGGTTCCGGCCTCGAAGCGTTCCTTGATGAAGGCCACGAGCAGGATGGAGTCATTGACCACCACACCGGCCAGCGTCGCCAGCCCGACGAGGCTCGGCAGCGACAATTGCATGCCGAGCGCCATGTGGCCCCAGACGACACCGACGATGCCGAGCGGGATCGCCGCGAAGACGGCGAGCGGCTGAATGAAGCTGCGGAACTGGAAGGCGAGGATCAGGAAGACGCCGACAAGGCCGATCACGAGGTTCTTGCCCAGCGACGATCCGGTGGTCGCGGTGTCCTTCGCCTCGCCGACGACCGTGACGCGGATATCGGGGCGTTTCTCTGCGAGTTTCGGCAGGAAATCCGCCTTCATCGCGGCCATCAGCTCCCGCGCATTGGCGATGGCGGGATTGATGGAGCCCTGCACGGACACCGTGCGCTGCCCGTCGATGCGCCGGATGCTGGCATAGCCGCGGCTCTCGGTGATGTCCGCCACCGCCGACAGCGGCACCAGCGCGCCGTCCGGCCCGGCGATACGGATCTCTCCCAGATCGGCCGCGGTGGCGCGGTCGCGCGCGTCGAGCCGGGCTATGATATCGAGGCTGCCCTGCGCATCGCGGACGACGAGGCCCGTGTCGCCGCGAAACGCCGCGCGCAGTTGCGTCGCGATGGCCTGCGCCGTGACGCCCAGCGCGTTGGCGACGACCGGGCGCACGGTGATGACATATTCCGGCTTGCCGGGCTGCAGATCGTAGGTCACGTCGCGCACGCCGGCAAAGCCGAGGAAGAAGCGGCGCATCTCGCGCGCCGTCTGCTGCAGGGCGGCGAGATCCTCGCCTTGCAGGCGAATGTCGATGGGCTTGCCGCCGACGCCGCGTTCCTTGTCGGTGAAGCGCATGGCCGCCATGTCCGGCATCGGCCCGGTCAGCTTGCGCCACCGGTCGACGATGTCGGTGACCTCGGTCGTCCGCTCGCCGGCGGGCAGGAGGCTGGCGCTGATCGTCGCCATGTGCGGGCCGGTCTCCGGCACGTCGGCGTTGGTGCCGTAGGAAATCGTGTAGCTGCGCACCAGCGGCGTGCCGCCCGGCTGCTCCGGCGTCAGCTCCGCATCGAGTTTCTCCAGCGCCGCGACCGCCTTGGCGACGCGTTGCTCGGTGCGGGCGAGCGGGGAGCCCTGCACCAAAAGCAGGCGCGCCTCGACCGTGTCGCTCTCGAGCGTCGGGAAGCTCTGGAACTTGATGAAGCCGCCGGTGAACGGGGCGACCGAGAACAGGAGCAGGAAAATCGCCAGCCCCAGCGTGAGATAGCGGAAACGCAGCGACAGGCGCGACAGCGGCACGATCGCGCGGTCTCGCATGGCGTCGAAGGCGCCATTGACCGCGCGGCTGATCCGCCCCGGCGTCATGTCGCGGTTCAGCGTGTGATGCAGATGGTTGGGCAGGATCAGGAAGGCCTCGACCAGGCTGACGATCAGCGTGATGACAAGCACGAAGGGGATGAATTTCAGCACTGCGCCGATATTGCCGGCCATGAAGCTCAGCGGGCCGACGATCATCACCGTGGTCAGGAAAGAGGAGAACACGCCCGGCATCACCTGAGCGGCGCCGTTGATCGCCGCGTCGATGGCCTTCTCGCCCGCCTGGCGGCGGCGCACGATGTTTTCCGAGATCACGATGGCGTCGTCCATCAGCAATCCGATGGCGACGAGCAGGGCGACCATGGTCATCATGTTGATGGTCAGGCCGAAGAGCTGCATCGCGAAGATCGTGCCAAGGAACGAGACCGGCAGGCCCATCGCGACCCAGAAGGAAAAGCGGAAACCGAAGAACAGCCACATGACAACGAGCACGAGGACCAGGCCCTGGATGCCGTTGGTGGTGATGATCTGGAGGCGGTCGCGGATGTTGGAGGTGGTGTCCTGCGAGATCGCCAGTTCGATATCGCCGGGCGCGTCGGCCTGCGCCGCCGCCATGACGCGTTGCAAGGCGGCCATGACCTTGAGCGCATCCTGCGTTTCGGTCTTGGTGACGGTGACGATCGCCGCCCGCTTGCCCCTGAAGAAGGAGGCCTGCGCGGGATCGGAAAAGCCGGGACTAATGGTGGCGACATCGCCGAGCCTCACCTCGCCGCCGATTGACGAACCGGTCAGCGGGATGGTCGCAAGTTCGGCCGGCGTTCGGCGTTCGCCGATGAAGCGGATCAGCGCGTCGCCCTGGCTGCCCTCCATCGTGCCGGCAGGCATGTCGAGGCTGTTGCGGGTGAGCGCGCTCGTGACATCGGCGATCGTCACGCCATAGCGCTGCAAGGCGCCCGCCTCGATCTCGATGGCGATCTCGCGGTCGGAAAAGCCGGAGACGGTCGCCTGCGAGATCGCGGCGTCGGCCTTCAGCCTTTCGGCAAGCCGGTCGGCATAGGCGAGCAGAACCTGCGGATCGTCAGGCCCGGTCACGGCGATCGAGGCGACTGTCGCCACCCGCTCGACGATGCGGGTCACCGGGTCTTCCGATTTGTCCGGCAGCGTGTTGACGCCCGCCACCGCCGCCTTCACGTCGTCATGGAAGCGGCCCATATCGGCGCCCTCGACGATCTCGGCGGTGACCACGGCCAGATTGTCACGCGCGAGACAGCTCAGTTCGGCGAGATTGTCGATGGCGCGGATCGGGTCCTCCACCGCCTGGCAAACGCCGGTTTCCACCTCCGCCGGCGATGCGCCGGGATAGGATATGCGCACCTCCACGTCGGAAGGCGGGACCAGCGGGAAGGTGTCGCGCTGCAAGGTCGGCAGCGCGAACAGCCCGAGACCGAGAAACGCCAGCATCAGGATGTTGGCGGCCGTCGGATGGGCGGCGAACAGCCGGATCATTTGCCGGTCTCCCCGCCTTTCGCGATCCTGGCGAGTTCCTGCTTCAGCGCCTTGTCCTCGACGGCTTTCACCGCCATGCCCGGCACCGCGACGGCGGGATCCGTGACGACGAGCATGTCGCCGGGTTCGAGCCCGCCGGAAATCACCGCAAGGGAGCCGATGGTGAAATCGACGGTGACCGGGCGCTTCTCCAGCGTTCCGTCCGCCGTCACAATGAGGGCTTCTCCGTCGCGCACCGCGTCGCCCGGCGCGACAAGCGCCTTGCGCGCCGGCGCGCTCAGTTCCACTTCGACGAACATGTTGCGCCGAAGCGGCGGGCGCTGCCCGGCTTGCGCCTGCCCCAGCGGGTCGTCGACGCGCACCACCACGGATGCGCTTTGCGTGCGCGCATCGATCGCTTCGCCGACGCGATCAACCGTCGCATCCCATGAGACGGTATGGCCAATCGCCGGCAGACGCACCGTGGCGTCCAGTTCAAGCACGGTGGCGTCCTTGCCGAGCGAGCGGACCAGCGGGCCCATTCGGCCGATGGAGAACTGCGCCGCGATTTCCGCCGCGTCGATACCTTCCGCCGTCAACAGAGTTTGCCCGCGCGAAACGACCTGGCCGAGTTCCGCCTCGACGGAACCGATCCGCACGTCATAGGGAGCGACAATGGAGGCGAACTCCAGGCTGCGCGCGGTGGCAGCGCGCTGCGCCTTCAGGATCTCGCGTTCGGCGGCGTTGAGGGCCAGCTGGTTTTCGCTTTCGACGAGCTTGGCGCGCGCCGCGAGTTCCTGGCGGCGGATCTGATCGAGCGCTGCCTGCGTGGCGATGCCCTGGGTGCTCAGTTCTTCCTGGCGCTGCAGTTCCCTGCGGCTGAGGTCGAGGTCGGAGCGATTGATCGCGCGGCTCGCGGCTAGCGTCTCGTCCTTCACGTCGAGAGCGGCGAGCTGGGCGTCGGCCTGCGCGAGCGAAAGACGCAGGTCCGTGTCATCGATGCGCAGGAGTTGCGTTCCGGCGGCGGCGATCTCTCCATTGGCCAGGAGATCGGAGGTTTCGATCACCTCGCCTTCGACCCGGGCGACGGCACGCCATTCGCGCGCGGGCTCGACGGTGCCGTAACCCAGCACGCGCGGCAGCAGGTCGAGCGGCTGCATCGTGATCACCCGCACCGGCGTCGGCTGCGGCGAGCGCTCCTTGCCGGCGGGCTCCTGCTTGAGCGTGTCGGACCATGCGATCGTCAGAGCGCCCAGCGCGATGGGCACCGCCACCGCTGCCGCACGGCCGATAAACTTTGCCAAGCCTGTCATGGAAAAGGGCCTCCCTTGGTCGGCCGCAGGTTAAGCACAGGCACCCGGCTGACAAGTGCATAAAGCGGCATGCAGGCGACCGCCCCTGCGCGGAAAACGCGATCCGCCCCAGCGAAACCGGCGGATTTCCGGCGTTTTCAGGGGCGGATCGGCGCCTTGGAGTTCCCCTGCGTCAAATTGTCGGCCTCGTTGCCGAGAGCGGAACACGAGACTGCAACGGCCCGGGGCGTCGGCGCATGCGAGACAAGGGCCGCCGCGCGGGGCATGGATGCTCCGCTTGACTGGCGACTTTTCCGGCCCGACAGTGAAACCGAAGCTTTCGCCTGCACCTTGAAGGATCTGCGCGATGGCGACCCTGCAATCCGGAGCCAACCATGAATGCCGTCCTGGACGAATGCCGCGACCTGAAGGAAATACGCTTCGAGCCCGGCGAAAAACTGATCCATGAGGGCGCGGCCGCGGACCGGATGTATGTCCTCATCGAAGGCGAAGTCGCCGTTTCCAAGGGACCGGTGCAGGTCGCCGTCGACCGCAAGCCCGGCTCGCTTTTCGGCGAGATGTCGGCGCTGCTCGAAACGAACTACTCCGCCTCGGTCGTCGCGGTCACGCCGGTGCGCGCCTACCAGGTGGATAACCCGATCGAATTCATGACCCGCCGGCCCGGCCTAGCGATCCATGCCGCTCGGTTGCTTGCGCAGCGCCTTCATGACGGGACGACCTATCTCGCGGATCTGAAGGTCCAGTTCGAGGACCGAAAGGATCATCTGGGCATGGTGGACCAGGTCCTCGACGCGCTGATGCATCACCAGCGCAAGGTCGCGGGCGGCCGGGAAACGCGCCGCGACGATCCTAGATTGTAATCCATTCGGGAAGCGCGGTCAGCGCGGCTGGCTGCGCGGAAGGCTCGCCGAGCGCCAGTTGCTGACCGCCAACCATCGAGAGCCAGACGGCCTCGCCGCGATCCAGATCGAAAACGATGACGCTTGGCCGCTCGCCGGGCTGCTGTCCCGTATTGAACACCCATGTCCGGCCGATGCGGTCGACCCAGGACCCGTCCGGAATGAAGGGCGATTGATGGACATGGCCGCTGAGCACCAGATCGGGCTGGAACCGGTCGATCCAGCCGACGAGGTCCGGGTCCCCGTAATGGCGCTGACCGCCCCAGCTGACGCGCTTGTCGGCCGGCGGCGCGTGATAGACCCAGACCCAGTGATCGTGGTCCAGCGCGGCATCCGCCTCGAGCTGCGACTGGACCTGCTTCTTCGTCTCGGTTCCGTCCCACCAGGGGAAGGACGAGAAGCGGACGCCTGACACGGTGACGGATTCGCCGTCCGACACGACACCAAGACCGGCGAGGTTCAGCATCCAGTCGGCGATGCGCTCGCCATGCTCCTGCTCGGCGTCGAGATCGTGATTGCCTGAACAGACGATGATCCGCGTCTTTTCGGCGATCCGGCTCAGATAGGTCCGCATGACGATGATCTGGGCGCGGCGGTCGACCATGTGCGAGATTTCCAGCAGGTCGCCGGCGATCACCACCGCGTCGTAATGCGGCGCGACGTCGAGAAGCCAGTCGAACTGCTTCAGCGCATAGTGAATGTCGGCGACGACGAGAAACCGCATGAATTCTCCGGAACGATCACGGAGCCTCGTGTGCTATCAGATCGCACGGGCCGAGGCCACTTCCCCGGCGGCGATTTGTGCCGTTACGGCAATATGCCTGTGAATGATGCGACAACGTGCCGGCTGCGTCATCATTCGGCGGCCTGCGCGGCGGCCTTGCGCATCAGGTGCGCGCCCGATTCCACCGGCGCGTAGCGGGCCGGGCGGTCGTCATCGACGCAAGTCGGCAGGCAGGAGATCAGCGCGTCGTAATTCGGCTGGTGGAAGAAGGCGATCGACTGGCGGCGCGCCGTCGCCGCATCTTCGCGCGGCGGATTGACCACGCGGTGCAGCGTCGAGACCCAGCGATCGTTGGTCCATTCCGCCAGCAGGTCGCCGATATTCATGACGAAGGCGCCCGGCACATAGGGGACGTCCTGCCATTCGCCATTCTTGTCGAAGACCTGCAGGCCGCCTTTCGCGTTGTCGGGATAAACCAGCGTCAGGCTTCCATAGTCGGTGTGCTCGCCGCATCGGATCTGGTTCGCCTTCGGAGGAACCGGCTGTTCGGGATAATTGATCGCCCGCAGATTGGAGATGTGCCGGTCGATCTTGTCGTCGAAAAAGGTCTCCGGCAATCCAAGGTCGAGCGCGAAGGCCCGCATCAGGCGCGCGGCGAGGGCTTCGACCGCCGTGTAGTACAAGATCCATGCCTCGCGCATCCCCGGGAGATCGCCCGGCCAAACATTCGGTGCGAAGAAATCTCCTGAATGAGCCCGATGATAGGCATCGTCCGGCACGTTCGGCCGGCCCATCGTGTAGGCTTCGAAGAGATCCGGCGCGCTTTCCTTGTCGAGCGTCTTCGCCAGCGCTTCGGTCGACAGCGGAATATAGCCGCGATAGCCGCCATTCACCGTGGCGGACTTCAGCTTCTCCTCGACCGGAAGATCGAAGAATGTACGCGTGACCGTCGACATCGCGTCGCGGACGTCGTCGGTGACGCCATGACCGACAATGACGACGAAGCCGATGTTCTCGCAGGCCTCGCCGAGTTTCCTGGCAACGGCGCGCCGCTCTTCGAGGTCAACGGACTGAAGATCGGATATGTCGACGACTGGAACGCCGGAAATCATGCTTTTGCTCCTCGGAGACATATGTTGCGCCGACGTGCGGAGAACGCTTCGCAACAGAATGAAAGCGTATCGGCCGCAAAACAAGCGTCGCACCTGCAAATCGCCGGGCGACCCGGACGGCCATTCCCGGTATCAGAAACTTTCGACCCATGGGCGGATGGCCAGCTCGTTCGACCATGTGGAGCGATGCTGCCTGATCAGGGACAGGTAGGTCTCGGCGATCGCGTCGGGATCGAGCATGGAGCCCGGGCGGTCCGGCGGCTCGACACGTCCGGGGATGCGGATCGCGCCGTCGATATTGACCCATGCGACATGAATGCCCTGCGGGTGCAGTTCGCGCGCCATGGATTGGGCCAGGCCCCTCTGCGCGAACTTGCCCATGGCGAAAGGCGCGGACTGGGGGAAGCCCTTCACGCCGGCCGAAGCGCCGGTGAACAGGATCGTGCCGAGGACGCCGTCTTCGGCCGCCTGACCGAGCATCGTTCTTGCCGCGGCCTGACCGAACAGAAAAGCGCCGTAGGCCGTCACCTGGATCGCCCGGAGAACCGCGTCGCGGTCCAGTTCCGCGATCGGGCCGCGCTGACGGGCCGAGGGATTGTAGATCGCCACGCGAAGCGGTCCGTCCAGTGCGGCAAACAGGGAGTCGACGTCGCCCGGCAGGGATGCGTCGCAGGCAATGCATTGCCCGCCGGTTTCCGCGGCCAGAGCCTCGATTTTCGCGACATCCCTCGCCGCAAGGACGAGCCGGTAGCCCTCGCGATGCAGCATGCGCGCGAGCGACGCGGAAACGCCGTCGCCCACCCCAACCACCAGTGCAAGCGGTTTCGTCATTCGGTGTCCTCCTTCGTGCAAAACGCGAGCGGCCCGGCCGGACTGCGCCGCGCAAAGAGAACCACAGATTGCGCCGGCCATCAAAAGGATGACGCGGCTTCCCGGCAAGACATGGCCTTCCGGCAAGGCCTGTCACCCTTCTCCGGCAGCGCAGAAACAGCATGGACAGCCTGAAATCTTTACATTAATCGAAGCGCGGGGCTTTTCATTCGAATAGCTGGGCAGGCAATTACATGTTCACTCGACTGGTTCTGGCGGCCGCGATCGCAGGCGGCACCGCGACAGCCCATGCGGGCGAAAACGAAGCGGTGCGCTTCGCGATTTTCCATGGATATACGGCGGCGATCGAAGAAGCCTGCCCGGCCTATTTCGTCTATTCCAGCGCCACGATGGGCAGCCATCTGAGCCCCGGCGACCGCGCCTCGGCCATGGCGATGGAACCCGAATGGCGCAATGAAATGCGCCGCAGCGTCAAGGCGCTCGGATGCGACGCGGCGGCGCGCGACGCCCTCACCTTTACCGATCTGAGCTTCAACCAGGTCTGGGAATACAAGCGTTAGAGCCTTTCAGGGTTAGATTGAAGCATTCTGCCGGAGCAGGTTTGCCCCGAGATCGAGGGATTTGGCGCGGGCCGTGCCGGGGCACGGTCAAGCCGGAGCCCGAAGGCATCGGGTCAAACATGCCCGGCCCTTCGGGTTTCCGTCCGGAGGGCGCCCGCTTTGTCGGCGCGCTTGCCCGTAGCACCGCTACGCGCTGCGCGTCCCTCCGCGCGGATCACCGCACCGGACGCGAAACAGAATGCTTCAATCTAACCCTGAAAGGCTCTAGGCCTCAATCCTTCGCGTCGGCCGCGGGCCTGTTTGTTAGCATGCGCCTAACACGATGCCGCAGAATCTGGCCGTCGCGGATACTCCATGTTTACGAAACTGTGCCAAACTGCTCCATCAGAGCGTTTTCCTTGAGAAAAGTTCAAGCGGGGCACCATCATGGATTTCGGGCCTGAGACGGCAACATTCCTGATCTTTCTGCTTGTCGGATCCGCCGGCGCCTATTTCATCGGCCTGGCGATGAACGGCGTCATGCAGGAAGACGGTTTCGGCGTCATGCTCAACGCCATGATCCTGATGGCGGGCGGGTTCCTGGGCTACCATCTCTCGCAATATGTGCGGCCGCCCATGAGCCTCGTGTCGTTCCAGGCGATGATGGTCGTCAGCGGCGGATTCATGAGCCTGGCCTTCCTCGCCATCATGAAGAACGTGTTGCGGCGGCTCGGTTTCTAGCACGCACCGAAAAGGTGCTGGACAAGGGACATCGCCGGGCAATAGCGTCCGCGCATGCACGCCGCATCCGTTCTCGACAGCGCCTATTCCTGGAAACGCCTCGCGCTCACCCTACTGATCGCGACGATCTGCAATGTCGGCATGTGGTCGATCATCGTGATCATGCCGGACGTGCAGTCAGAATTCGCGACCGACAGGGCCGCGGCCTCGATCCCCTACACGCTGACCATGGCGGGCTTCGCGCTCGGCAATTTCGCGATCGGGCGCGCGGTGGACCGTTTCGGCATCACCTGGGCGCTGATCGGCGCGGCGGCGGCACTCGGCATCGGCTATACGGGCGCGGCGGCGAGCCCGTCGATCATGATGCTTTCGGCCTTCCAGGCCCTGATCGGACTCGGCACGGCCGCGGGCTTCGCCCCGCTCATCGCCGATCTCTCGCACTGGTTCCTGCGCCGGCGCGGCATCGCGGTCGCCATCGTCGCCTGCGGCAACTACCTGGCCGGCGTGGTCTGGCCGACCCTGCTGCAGGGGATCCAGGCGGATTCCGGCTGGCGCGGCGTCTATTTCGCGCTGGCGGCGATCATCGTCGTAACGGTACCGCCGCTGTCGCTGACGCTGCGCCGCCGGTTCGTCGAACAGGTTTCGCCCGCCGCGCCGACGGGGCCCGTCGTCGAGACGCGCTCCGTCCCTTTTTCGCCGCGCGCGCTGCAGTGGCTGCTCGGCCTCGCCGGGGTCGGCTGCTGCGTCGCCATGTCGATGCCGCAGGTGCATATCGTGTCGCTGTGCGTCGACCTCGGTTTCGGCCCGGTGGCGGGCGCGGAGATGCTGTCGCTGATGCTGATGGGGGGCGTCGTCTCGCGGCTCGTATCGGGGCTGATCGCCGACCGGCTGGGCGGGGTGAGGACGCTTCTGATCGGCTCGACGCTGCAATGTATCGCGCTGTTCTTGTACCTGCCCTATGACGGTCTCGTCTCGCTTTATGTCGTCAGCCTCGTCTTCGGCCTGTCGCAGGGCGGCATCGTGCCGAGCTATGCGCTGATCGTGCGCGAATATCTGCCGGCGAAGGAGGCAGGCGCGCGCGTCGGCTTCGTGATCATGGCGACCATTGTCGGCATGGCGCTCGGCGGATGGATGTCGGGCTGGATCTATGACGTGACGGGCAACTACCAGGCCGCCTTCCTGAACGGGATCGCCTGGAATATCCTCAATATCGCGATCATCGCGATGATCTTCCTGAAATCGCGGCGGAATACGGCGCTGGCGGCATAAAAAAGCGGCGGCCGAAGCCGCCGCCATTCCTCCCTGGATCTCCCTTTGGGATCAGCTTGCCTATTCCGCTGCGTCGAGCGTCAGTTCGCCGGTCTCGATCTGCTCGCGCTCGATCGATTCGAACAAAGCGCGGAAATTGCCTTCGCCGAAACCCTCGTCGCCCTTGCGCTGGATGAATTCGAAGAAGATCGGGCCGATCACGGTCTTGGAGAAAATCTGCAGCAGGATCTTCGTCTCGCCGCCGCCGACGACGCCTTCGCCGTCGATCAGGATGCCGTGCGTCTTCATGCGATCGACCGGTTCGTCATGGCCCTGCACGCGGTCATCGCTCATCGCGTAATAGGCGTCCGGCGGACCGGGCATGAACGCCAGGCCGTTATCGGCGAGACGGTCGGTCGCGTCATAGATTTGCTCCGTGCCGACCGCGATGTGCTGGATGCCCTCGCCGCGATATTTCTTCAGATAGCTCTCGATCTGCGACTTGTCGTCGGTCGATTCGTTGAGCGGAATGCGGATCTTGCCGCAGGGCGACGTGATGGCGCGGCTGACGAGGCCGGTCAGCTTGCCCTCGATGTCGAAGAAGTGGATCTGGGTGAAGCCGAACAGCTCGCGATAGAAGGCCCACCACTTGTCCATATTGCCCCGATAGACATTGTGGGTGAGGTGGTCGAGGTAATAGAAGCCGACGCCTTCGGGCTTCGGATCGCACTCGCCGATCCAGTCGAACTCGGCGTCGTAGGCCGAGCCCTTCTCGCCGTAGCGGTCGATGAAATAGAGCAGCGACCCGCCGATGCCGACGATGGCGGGCACGTCGAGCGCCTTGTCGTCGCCTTCATAGGGCGTCGCGCCTTTCGAAACCGCGTGGTCGAAAGCGCGCTGTGCATCGACCACCCGCCAGGCCATGGAGGGCGCACAGGGGCCGTGCTCCTCCACGAAGCGCATGGCGTGCGAGCCGGGCTCGGCATTGACGATGTAATTGATGTCGCCCTGGCGCCAGACGGTGATCGCCTTGGTCTTGTGGCGCGCGACGGGCGCGTAGCCCATGCGGGCAAACAGGGTTTCCAGTTCCTTCGGATCGGAATGGGCGAATTCGACGAATTCGAAACCGTCGGTCCCGGCCGGATTGTCCTCGGTGATTTCAGCTTTCGGGGCGTCGTGCGGGAAGGGACCCATGATCTGCTCCTCCTTGAGTTTCCTCAAGGATAGCGCGAGCGGCCCGCAAGGTGTTTGCATTGTGAAGCACCGCAAGGCATCTTCATGCACGAAACTTGCACGCAGGAGGCATATGGAGTGCCCGAGAGCGATCTTGACAAAATCGACCGCAAAATCCTTGCGCTCCTGCAGGAGGATGCGCGGCTGACCAATAACGACATCGCCGAGCGCATCCACCTGTCGCCCTCGCAGTGCTCGCGGCGGCGCGCGCGGCTCGAGCGCGAGGGGGTGATCGCCGGCTATCATGCCCGCCTCGACGGCGAGAAGGCGGGATTCGGGCTGGTCAATTTCATCTCGGTGACGCTGTCGACCCACAACCGCAACAATGCCGCCCGGTTTGCCGAGCTGATGGCGCGGCGACCGGAGGTGCAGGAGGCCCATGCGCTGACGGGCGAGATGGACTATATTCTAAGGGTGGTCACGCGCGACCTGCGCGGCCTGTCCGATTTCGTCAACGAGACGCTGTTGCCGCATGAGGCGGTGCAAAACGTCAAGACATCCATCGTGCTGCAAACCCTGAAGGATACGGGCGCATTGCCGATCGGGCTCGATTGATACCGCGCCAGCGAAAGCCAACGCCATGACACTCAATACCGAGGATTTCACGGAGCGGCGCGGACCGGATTATCGGCCCGGCAATCCGGTCGTGTTCGTCTTCCCCGGCGCGGATGCGGACGAGGCGCGGATGATTTCTCTCGCCAACGCGTTGCCGGAGGCGATCCTGATCGCGCCGCGCGGGGATGCCCCGGCGCAGTCCCTCAGGGCGCATGTCGCGCGGCTGTCGCCGGCGCGCGTGATCGGGATCGGCTATTCGACAGGCGCGGATTTGCTCGTCGCGGCCATGTTGGAGGATCCCGCCCTTTTCAGCCACGCGGTGCTGTCGCATCCGACGGTCGCGCCGGACATCGTGACCGGCGATCCACTTGCCGGCGTCGCCATGCTGGTGACGGCAGGGGGGCAAGACCCGAATGCGCCGCCGGATCGCACCGGACAGCTGATCGAGGGGCTCGAAGACCGCGGTGCGGCCGTGAAGAGCGTCTGGCATCCAGGCGGGCATGAAATCGCGGGCAACGAGATCGAGGCGATTGGCGATTTCCTGACAGCGATCCGTGCCGGGCTCGTCGATGCGAAGGAGCTGCCGATCGAGCGCGAGCAGGACGACGAAGGCAAAGGCCGCTATCTCGTCCGCGCCCCGGGCGATACCGTGGCCGAGATGACCTATCGCCAGACCGGGGCGGACCAGCTGATCATCGACCACACCGAAGTCCCCGACGCGTTTCGCGGCACCGGAACCGGAATGCGGCTGCTGAAGCGGCTGATGGCGGATGCACGCACGGAAGGGCGAAAGATCATCCCGATCTGCCCCTTCGCCGCGGCGCAATTCGAGCGGCATCCGGAATGGTCCGACATGCTGGCCTACGCGGTGAGGACCAAGGGCGGTTAGGACTCGACTTCCGCGAAGCGGAAAATTCCTTTGAGAGGCGTCAGGGCCCTGTAATGCCAGCTCTTGGCGCCGGATTCATTTTCGTCGGAATAACGGCGACTTTCCCGCGCCTTGCGCAATTTCTCGCCCCGGCGGGTTCTTATGCTGTCGGCGCGAGCCTCGAGGGCTCTTTCGGTTTCGGAGTCGATTGCCATTGCAACCTCCTGACAGGGATCAGGGTAAACAGACAGCGTTAACGATCTCCAAACGGCAGGTGGCACGTTTTGACGGGGCTGGTCAGCGCTTTGGCTTTTCGTGTATGCCGCGTCTGGATCAATCTCCTGATTCCGCCGCAAGGCAATCCCGGAACGGACATCTCAAATGGCTGACCAGACGATCGTCGAAGCGCTTCTCCTTGGTGTCCTGGAGGGGCTGACCGAGTTCATCCCGGTCTCGTCGACGGCGCATCTTCTGCTGGCCGGACATTTTCTCGGCTTCGACTCGACCGGCAAGACATTCGAGGTGCTGATCCAGCTCGGCGCGATCATGGCGATCCTGACAGTCTATTTCGGCAGGCTGTGGCAGATGCTGGTCGCGCTGCCGTCGGACCGCAAGACGCAGCATTTCGTCGGCGGCATCCTTCTCGCCTTCCTGCCGGCGGCCGTGATCGGCGCGCTGGCGCATGATTTCATCAAGACGGTCCTTTTCGAGACGCCGCTGCTGATCTGCATCGTGCTGATCGTCGGCGGCCTGATCCTGCTCTGGATCGACCGGCTGCCGCTGAAGCCACGCTACACCGACGTCACCGAATATCCGCTGGGCCTCTGCTTCAAGATCGGCCTTTGCCAATGCCTTGCGATGATCCCCGGGACGTCGCGGTCGGGCGCGACCATAGCCGGTGCATTGCTGATGGGCACGGACAAGCGCTCGGCGGCGGAGTTTTCCTTCTTCCTCGCCATGCCGACCATGGCAGGCGCCTTCACGCTCGATCTCTACAAGAACCGCGATGTCCTCACCTTCGACGACGCGATCATCATCGGCGCGGGCTTCGTCACGGCGTTCATCGCCGGCGTCTTCGTCGTCCGCTACCTGCTCGATTACGTGTCGAAGCACGGATTTTCGCTGTTTGCCTATTGGCGCATCCTTGTCGGGACGCTCGGCCTGATCGGGCTCTACTTCCTCGGCTAGAACAATGCGCGGCGGAGCAGCTCCGCCGCCATGATCGTCACGCAGATACGGAACCAGAAGCGGAACTGGCCATCGTCCATCCTGTCGAGCAGCCGGGCGCCGAGAAGAGTGCCGGCAAAGCCGGAGGCGATCATGGCGACTGTCAGCGGCAGCCACGGCGCGAGGTTGAACCCGAGAAAGCCGAAGACGGCCACTTTCAAGACGTGCTGGATCGTGTTCCCGATAGCGGAATTGGCGACGACCTGATGGCGGGTTTCGAAGGCCTTTCCCATCAGGGCCGCCACCAGGGGACCGGTCGCGCCGACGAACATCGACAAGGCCGTCGATATGGCGCCGCCAATGCCGAAAACGAGCGGCGAGCCCGCTGAGGGCAGCGGCGGCAACTTCACCCAGGTCAGAAAAATGATGAAGGCGGCCAGGACGGTCTTGAGCAACGCATCCGGCAGGTCCGTGACGATCGAGCCGCCGGCCAGCGCGCCGAGGACGCCGCCGATCGCGAAGGGAACCATCATCATCGGCGCGGCGGCGCGGCGCATGTGAAAGGCCCTCCCGGTATTGGAACCAAGCTGGACCACGCCATGGACCGGAATGAGTGCGGAAACCGGCATGAAGAGGCTCATCAGCAAGAGCATCACGATGCCGCCGCCGACGCCGAACGCCGCGGTGATCGCAGAGGTGAAAACGCTCGCTCCGATCAGGAGAAGCGCGACGCCCGGCGCGATCGCGTCGGGCAGAATTGCGGAGAAATCCAACTCAGGCGGCGTCGCCGGTTTCGGACGGCGTGACGGTGTTGCGGTACTGGCCGGTCACACGGTAGCGCCACAGGTAGCTGGGCAGGATTGCGTCGAGCGTCGTCGGGCGGATGCCGATTCCGGCAAGCGTCCTGTCCTCGTTGGCCGCGTCATCGGAAACGACATTGTCCGATTTGAGCATTTCGAGCTGATCGATCGTCAGCAGGGGCTTCGGCAGCAGGCCGAGAATGCGGGCCTGGATGCGCGCCAGCCACCATGGCGTGTTGAGGAGAATGCGCTTGCGCTCGGTGATCTCGAGGATTTCCTCGAGGCATTCGCGGAAGGTGAGAACTTCCGGTCCGCCGAGCTCGTAAACCTTGCCGCCCTCGATTTCGCCATCGACGGCGCGGGCAAAGGCTTCCGCGACATCGCCGACATAGACCGGCTGGAATTTCATGGTGCCGCCGCCGATCAGCGGCAACGCTGGAGAGTAGCGCGCCATGTCGGCGAACTTGTTGAAGAAACCGTCCTCGGGGCCGAAGACGATCGACGGCCGCAAGATGACGGCCTTGTCGCCCAGCGTATCGAGTACCGCCGCCTCGGCGCGCGCCTTGGTGCGCGCATATTCGGCCGAGCTTTTCGGGTCGGCGCCGATCGCCGACATGTGAACGAGCGGAACGCCGGCATTGGCGCAGGTCTCGGCAACGGCGCGCGAGCCGAATTCATGGACGGCGGCGAAGCTCTGGCGGCCGCTTTCGAACAGGAGCCCGACCAGATTGATCACCGCATCGGCGCCCTCGACAGCGCGCTCGATCGACCAGCGATGGCGCAGATTTGCCTGGATCGCCGTGATCTGGCCGATATCGCCGAGCGGCTGCAGATGGAAGGCAAGATCGGGCCGGCGGACGGCGACGCGCACGCGGTAGCCGCGCTGCGCCAGCGCACGCACGACATGGCGGCCGACAAAACCCGATCCGCCAAACACCGTCACCACTTTGGGAAGGTTTGTCTTTTCGGTCATCGATGTCTCCGGATTTCGCTGCGGCACGCCTTGGCGACTTACCGGTTTTGGCGGCCAAGGTGAAGGGGGAAATTGGCCGCATTCCCCTTGTCTGCGCGATTCCGGGGCGCGCGGCTTGACGAATGCGCCGCTCCCGTCACTCTGCGGGTTATCTGTTCGCCACGGGGCCAGTGACCATGAAGATCGGCATTTTCGGCGCGGGATCGATCGGCTGCCATGTCGGCGGCATGCTGGCCGCCGCCGGCAACGAGGTCGTGCTGGTCGGCCGTGAGACGATGCGCGCGCGGCTGTCGCAGGGCATCGCTCTGACGCGGTTCGACGGCAGGGAGTGCTTCGCCGCGCCGTACAGCTTCGAATTCTCATCCGATCCGGCCCCGCTCGCCGATTGCGATATCATCCTGCTTTGCATGAAGAGCATCGCCACGAGCGAGGCCGCGCGGACATTGGCGGGCATCGCCAAGCCGGACGCCGTCGTCGTCAGCCTGCAAAACGGGTTTTCCAATGCAAACGTCCTGCGCGACCATCTCGGCGAGCGGACGGTTCTCGCCGGCATGGTGGGTTTCAATGTGGCGCAGATCGGCGACAACCGCTTTCATTGCGGCACCGAAGGCGAGATCGTCCTCGGCGCCGGCACAGGCGCAAACGAGGTTGCAGGCCGGCTGAACGACGCCGGGATCGAAACGGCGGTCTCGCCCGATATCGGAGCCGTCCAATGGGGCAAGCTGCTCCTCAATCTGAACAATGCGATCAACGCCCTGTCGGGGCTTCCGCTGAAACAGGAACTGTCGAGCCGGCCCTACCGGCAAGTCCTGGCCGCCTCGATGCGCGAGGCGCTTGGCGCGCTGAAAGCCGCGGGCATCCGTCCTGCCAAGGTCGCGAAAGTCGGCCCGGCCATGATCCCCGCGATGCTGAGCCTGCCGGACTGGCTGTTCGCCCGCCTGGCCGGATCGATGCTGAAGATGGACGATGACGCGACGTCCTCCATGTCAGAGGACCTGGCGCGGGGGCGCGAGGCCGAGATCGACTGGCTGAATGGAGAGATCGTCGCGCTCGGGCGCGAGGCCGGCGTTTCCACGCCGGTCAATGACCGCATCGTTGCGCTGGTGAAGGCGCAGTTCGCCGGTGTGGGGCCGAAGCGCTACAGCGGCGCGGAATTGAAAAAGGCGGCGCTGGAGTGACCGGCGCCGCCTTTTTGATTGCCATGTGACAGGGATCAGCGGACGCCGAAGGCTCCGGCGAGCTTGCGGCCCAGATCGCGCGCCGGCGATGAAACCGGACGGGCATCCGCAGCGTCCCGGGGCCCGGACTTCGCATGCGCCGACGCCGCGATCGTGAAGCGATCGACGAGGCGGCGCAGTTCGGCCGCCTGCTGACCGAGCGTCTGGCTGGCCGCATTGGTTTCCTCGGCCATGGCGGCGTTCTGCTGAGTCGTCTTGTCCATCTCGCTGACCGCCGCGTTCACGTCCTGCAGACCCGCCGACTGTTCGCGCGCGGACGACACGATCGAGGCGATGTTCTCGCGGATGCGCTCGACATGGTTCTGAATTTCCTCCAGCGACTCGCCGGTCTTGTTGACCTGCTCGACGCCGGTTTCGACCTCGGCGCTGGAATTACCGATCAGGCCCTTGATCTCCTTCGCGGCGCTGGCGGAGCGTTGCGCCAGTTCACGGACTTCCTGGGCGACGACCGCGAAACCGCTGCCGGCCTCGCCCGCCCGGGCTGCCTCGACGCCCGCATTGAGCGCCAGAAGGTTGGTCTGGAAGGCGATCTCGTCGATCACGGCGATGATCTGGCTGATCTTCACCGAGGACTCCTCGATGCGCTGCATCGCGGCGATCGCCTGGGACACGACTTCCCTCGACGTGCCGACGCATTCCGTCGCCTCGGCGACGATCCGGCCGGATTCCTCGGCGCGCTGCGCCGATTCCTTGACGGTCGCGGTGATCTCCTCGGACGCCGCGGCGGTCTCCTCGAGCGAGGCGGCCTGCGATTCCGTGCGCCGCGACAGCGTGTCGGCGGCCGAAGACAGTTCGCTGGAACTGTCGGCGACCTTCGCGGTCGTTTCCGAAATGCTGCTCATCGTATCGGCAAGCGATTCGACCGCCCTGTTGAAATCGTCGCGCAGGGCGCGGAATTCCTCGCCGATATCGTCGATGCGCACGGCAAGGTCGCCCTTGGCGAGACGCCCGAGCGCATTGCCGACAACGTCCATGGCGTTGCGCTGGTTTTCGGATATGCGGGCGCTTTCGGCCTCGTTGCGCTGGCGTTCGGCGTCGAAGCCCTTGCGTTCGGCGTCGGCGCGGGCCTCGGCCTCTTCCTTGTCGCGGGCCGCGAGGCGGAAGGTCTCGAGCGCCTCGGCGACAACGCCGATCGTGTCGGTGCGATCGCGATGCGGGATGTCGGCGTCCAGATCTCCCGCCTGCAGGGAGCCGATACGGCCGGTCAGGTCGCCGAGCGGGCGGCTGACGATGCCGCGCAGGGCCCAGAGGAAGGCGCCGATGACGAAGAGGATCGTGACCGACTGGATGCCCAGCGTCTGGAGACCGAAATTGAAGCCCATGGCTTCGAGGCGTGCGGTCGACCAATTGGTGGCGATATATCCGCGGGGCTGGCCCTTGGAGTCCGGATCGAGCGGCACGACGATGGTGACGATGCTTTCGCCATGCGTATCCTCGACGACGACCGGTCCGGTCGGCGCGGTATCCATGATCTCGGCAATATCCGCCTGGCCATATTGGGTTTCAAAGCCGTTCGCCGTCCAGTCGACGATCGGTTCACGATCGACATTGTAGGCGACGACCTGGCGCAGGTCATGATTGCCGGAATTCGCGTAGCGGCTATAGGCTTCCTCGATCGCCTCGGGGACATTCCACTTGATGCCGCCGGCAGCCATCGACCCGATCTGCTGGACTTCGCGCGTCCAGTTCACGAATGCGTCTTCGCGCAGCGTGCGCGATGCATTGTTCTGGAGCAGCAGGACCGCCGCCACGAGGCCGATTACGTTCACCGCCACGATGATGGAAGCCAGTTTGGCGGTCAGCGACATGCGCCCGAAGAATCCGGCTGCCGCGTTTGTCGTGTTTTTCTTGGTCATTTATGCATTTCCGCTCAAAGCTTGTTCATGTTGACCGACACGGTCACGGCGCCGATCGGCTCGCCGCTGTCGGGATCGAAAACGGTCTGGGAAACCTGGGAGAGCAACAGCCCGACCTCGGGCTCGAACTCGACCTCGTCGATGAAGAGGTCGCGCGACGCGGCCTGGAACGTCTTCTCATGCTTGGCCTCGTCGCCCTGCCAGTAATCGGATGTCGGGGTCGAGAGGCCGACATTCAGCCCTTTCGCATCCATCAGGATGATCTCGACCACCATCCAGTCGGCGGCGCGCTGTTTTTTCTTCAGAAACAGCGAGACCTCGCGCTGCATCACGTCGGCAACCATCGGCCGGTCGGCATTGTCGGACCCGACCTCCGCGCGCCAGGCCTCGTCGGCGGCGATGATCGCGTCCTGGTCCATGCCGGATGTGCGCAGGTTCTGTTCGCGGATCGCCGCGATGACCTGCGGATCGTTGACCCATTGCTGAACGTGGTCGACGTAGAAATCGTGGACTTCGCGGACATGGTCCGGCGCGGACGGACCCGCCATCGCAGCGGCGCCGGAAAAAGCAAGAACAGGGAGCGAGATACCTGCCGCGAGCAGGGTCATGCGCCTCGGGAAAACAACAGTCACGTAAGGACTCCTACCCGTCGTTGGAGCCTTGTTGCGCGGCCGCGACGGAACGATCAGAGAGGAGGGACATGCCGGGGCGCCAGACGGACATCATGTCTCGCGGCGAGGGGCTTTGGTACTTTCGGCAATATCCTTTGTCCCCTTACGTGATTGACGTGGGGTTAATCGATTACCGTGCGATTTCGTGAAAATGCGCGTCTTCTTGTTCCGCGTTGCAAAATAGAAGCGTTTCGCGGCCGGTCTCACGCGATGAGACATTCCGACTGTCCGAGAAAATTTTTTATCGAACGGACAAAGAAACAAATCCTGCATATTGCAATCGCCGACCTTTCGGGCTTTGCTCCAGCCTTCCGCATTCCGCAGGGGATGCCGATCCTGTTCCAAACCGCTTGGAGCAGGCTCTGAAACGTTTAAGCGTTACACACGGGAGCACTCATGATTACTCGCAAAGCCACCACACTGCTCGCAGCGACTTTCCTCGCAGCGAGCTTTGCGACCGCCGCCAGCGCAAAGACGCTGGTTTACTGCTCTGAAGGTTCGCCGGAGGGCTTCGACACCGCGCTCTACACGGCGGGCAATACCTTCGACGCCTCCTCGAAGCCGGTCTATAGCGGCCTCGTCCAGTTCGAGCCGGGAACGACCAATGTCGTTCCGGACCTCGCGGAAAGCTGGGAAGTCTCCGATGACGGCCTCGAGTTCACCTTCAAGCTGCGTCCGGGCGTCAAGTTCCACACGACCGATTTCTTCACGCCGACGCGCGACATGAACGCAGATGACATCATCTTCACGTTCGAGCGCCAGATGGACGAAGCCAATCCGTACTTCTCCTATGTGGAAGGCGCGAGCTGGGAATATTTCAACGCCATGTCGATGCCGGACCTGATCTCGTCGATCGAGAAGGTCGACGACATGACGGTCAAATTCGTGCTGACCCGCCCGGAAGCGCCGTTCGTCGCGAACCTCGCCATGGATTTCGCCTCGGTGGTCTCGAAGGAATATGCCGACAGCCTGATCGAGTCCGACAGCAAATCCGACCTCAACCAGAAGCCGGTCGGCACCGGACCGTTCCAGTTCGTCGCCTACCAGCCGGACGCCGTGATCCGCTACAAGGCCTTCCCGGACTATTACGCCGGCAAGCAGCCGATCGATGACCTGGTCTTCGCCATCACCACCGACAACGCGGTGCGCCAGCAGAAGCTCCTGGCCGGCGAATGCCATGTGATGCCCTATCCGAACCCGGCCGACGTGCAGTCGCTGAAGGACAATTCGGACATCACGGTGATGGAGCAGGAAGGCCTCAATGTCGGCTACCTCGCCTACAACACCAAGGTCGCGCCCTTCGACAACGCCAAGGTCCGCAAGGCCCTGAACATGGCGATCAACAAGCAGGCGATCCTCGACACGGTGTTCCAAGGCGCCGGCCAGGCGGCCAAGAACCCGATCCCGCCGACGATGTGGTCCTACAACGATTCCATCGAGGACGATCCGTACGATCCGGACGCCGCCAAGGCGATGCTCGAGGAAGCTGGCGTCACCGACTTGTCGATGAAGGTCTGGGCGATGCCGGTGCAGCGTCCCTACAACCCGAATGCGCGCCGCATGGCCGAGGTCATCCAGGAGGACTTCTCCAAGATCGGCGTGACCGTCGAGATCGTCTCCTATGAGTGGGGCGAGTATCTCGAGCGCTCCAAGGCGGAAGACCGCGACGGCGCGGTGCTGCTTGGCTGGACCGGCGACAATGGCGACCCGGACAACTTCCTCGCCGTCCTGCTCGGCTGCGACGCGGTCGGCGGCTCCAACCGCGCCCAGTGGTGCAACGAGGAGTTCAACGACCTTATCATGAAGGCAAAGAGCGGTTCGCAGGAAGAGCGCGCCAAGCTCTACGAAGAAGCCCAGGTCGTATTCAAGCGCGAAGCGCCGTGGGCCACCATCGCACACTCCATCGTCCACATGCCGATGCGCTCGAACGTCACCGGCTACAAGATGGACCCGCTTGGCGGCCACAATTTCGAAGGCGTCGATATCGCCGAGTAATTCGAAACCGCGATGCCCGGAGCCGCGCTCCGGGCATCGTTTCCTTCGCCCCGCGGGGCGAAATCGGGCGGTTGAACGGCCCGACAAAATCAGGCAGAGCCCGCCGCCATGCTTCGATTTTTCCTATACCGGCTCGCGCTGATCATTCCGACCTTCATCGGCGTCTCGATCGTCGCCTTCGCATTCATTCGCCTGCTGCCCGGCGACCCGATCCTGCTGCTCGCCGGCGAGCGCGGCATGACGCCGGAACGCTATGAGCAGGTGCAGGCGCTCTACGGCTTCGACAAGCCGCTGGTCGTGCAATATTTCGACTATGTCCTGGGCGTCTTGCAGGGCGACCTCGGCACGTCGCTGGTCACCAAACGCCCGGTCCTGCAGGAGTTCTTCGCGCTGTTTCCCGCGACGCTCGAACTGTCCATCTGCGCAATCATCCTCGCGGTCGCCATCGGCATTCCCGCCGGCGTGTTCGCCGCGGTCAAGCGCGGCTCATGGTTCGACCAGTCGATCATGGGCGTCGCGCTGACAGGCTATTCCATGCCGATCTTCTGGTGGGGCCTGCTACTGATCATCTTCTTTTCCGGCTTTCTCGGCTGGACGCCGGTCTCGGGCCGGATCTCGCTGCTTTACTATTTCGAGCCGGTGACCGGTTTCATGCTGATCGACAGCCTGCTTTCCGGGCAGAAGGGGGCCTTTAGCTCCGCCGTCAGCCACCTGATCCTGCCGACCATCGTTCTGGCGACGATCCCGCTGGCGGTGATCGCCCGGCAGACGCGCTCCGCCATGCTGGAAGTGCTCGGCGAAGACTATGTGCGCACGGCGAAGTCCAAGGGCCTCGCGCCGAAACGGATCATCGGCCTGCATGCGCTGCGCAACGCGCTCATTCCCGTGGTCACGACGATCGGCCTGCAGGTCGGTGTGCTGATGACAGGCGCGATCCTGACCGAGACGATCTTTTCCTGGCCGGGCATCGGCAAGTGGATGATCGATTCCGTCGGCAAGCGCGACTACGCGGTCGTGCAGGGCGGGCTGCTGCTGATTGCCAGCGTCATCATGATCGTCAATCTGGCCGTTGACGTGCTCTACGGCTTCATCAATCCGCGCATCAGAAGGTAGTCCCGTGGCCCATACCGAAGCGCAAAAGGCGGACACCGCCGTCCAGACGCCCGCTCCGGTCAGCGCCGGCGCGATGCGCAGGGCGATGCTGTCGGAGTTCTGGTATTATTTCAGCCAGAACAAGGGGGCCGTGATCGGCCTCGTCGTGTTTTCGATCATCGTCTTCCTCGCGGTGTTCGCGCCGCTGATCGCCCCTCACAGTCCGAGCCTGCAGAACCGCGAGGCGCTGCTCTGGCCGCCGGCCTGGATGGAGGGCGGCACATGGGCCTATCCGCTCGGCACCGACGCGCTCGGGCGGGACATCTTCTCGCGGCTGATCTTCGGCGCGCGCTTCTCGCTTTTCATCGGCGTCGTCGTCGTCACGCTTTCGGTCTCCGTCGGCGTGATCGTCGGGCTGATCGCCGGCTTCTTCCGTGGCTGGATCGACACGCTGATCATGCGGGTGATGGACGTGATCCTCGCCTTTCCGTCGCTTTTGCTGGCGCTGGTCCTCGTGGCCATTCTCGGACCCGGACTGACCAATGCGATGATCGCCATCGCGCTGATCCTGCAGCCGCATTTCGTGCGCCTGACCCGCGCCTCGGTGCTGGCGGAGCGCGAGCGCGAATATGTCATCTCGGCGCGCGTCGCCGGCGCCGGCAAGCTGCGGCTGATGTTCAAGACCATCCTGCCGAACTGCCTGGCGCCGCTGATCGTGCAGGCGACGCTCGCCTTCTCCAACGCCATCCTCGACGCCGCCGCGCTCGGCTTTCTCGGCGTGGGCGCGCAGCCGCCGACGCCGGAATGGGGCACCATGCTGGCCGAGGCGCGCGAATTCATCCTGCGCGCCTGGTGGGTGGTTACCCTGCCGGGCCTTGCCATCCTGATCACCGTGCTCGCCATCAACCTGATGGGCGACGGGCTGCGCGACGCGCTCGACCCGAAACTGAAGCAGAGCTGACACGATGGCGCTTCTCGAGATCGAAAACCTGACGGTCAGCTTCAAGACCTCCGCCGGTCCGTTCAAGGCAGTGGACGGCGTATCGCTTTCCTGCGACCGCGGCGAGATCCTGTCGATCGTCGGCGAAAGCGGTTCCGGCAAGTCTGTCGCGATGCTGGCGCTGATGGGGCTCTTGCCCTGGACCGCCACTGTGACAGCCGACGTCATGCGCTTCGACGGCAAGGACATGCTCGGGCTCTCGGCGCAGCAGCGGCGCGGGATCATCGGCAAGGACATCACGATGATCTTCCAGGAGCCGATGTCGAGCCTCAATCCGTGCTTCACGGTCGGCTTCCAGATCGGGGAGAGCCTGCGCATCCATCTCGGCATGGACCGCAAGGCGCGGCGCAAGCGGGCCATCGAACTGCTGAACCTCGTCGGCATCCCGGCGCCCGAAAAGCGGCTCGGCCAGTTCCCGCACCAGCTTTCGGGCGGGATGAGCCAGCGCGTCATGATCGCCGTGGCGCTCGCCTGCAATCCGAAGCTGCTGATCGCCGACGAACCGACCACGGCGCTGGACGTGACCATACAGGCGCAGATCCTCGACCTGCTGATCGAGCTGCAGAAGAGCCATGATATGGGGCTGATCCTGATCACCCACGACATGGGCGTCGTCGCCGAGACGGCGGAACGGGTGCAGGTGCAATATGCCGGGCAGAAGGTGGAGGAGCAAAATGTGCGCGACCTCTTCCGCGACCCGCATCATCCCTATACGGAGGCCTTGCTGTCTGCGCTGCCGGAACGGGCGACGCGGCACGGCAGACTGCCTTCGATTCCCGGCGTGGTTCCCGGCCAGGGCGACCGGCCGTCGGGCTGCCTGTTTTCGCCACGCTGCAAATATGCGACCGAACGCTGCGCCAGGGAAGCGATGCGCCAAGGGCCGGAGTTCGGGCTCGCGCTGTGCAATTACCCGCTGAAGGACGGCGTTCCAACCGGGCATCCCGACACCGCGCCGGCGGAGGCGAAGTCATGAGCCCCGCCGTCACACTTCCGAAGCGCCGCACCGGAACCGGCGAAATCGTCGTCGAAGCGCACGATCTGAAACGCCATTACGATGTCGGCGGCGGCATGTTCGGCGGCGGCGGCGGGACGGTCAAGGCGCTGGACGGCGTCTCCTTCCAGCTCGAATCCGGCAAGACGCTGGCGATCGTCGGCGAATCCGGCTGCGGGAAGTCGACGCTGGCGCGGCTCGTGACCATGATCGAGGAGCCGACCGAGGGCACGCTTCTCATCGACGGCAAGCCGGTGGCCGAATCGACGCCGGATTTGCGCCGCAAGATGCAGATCGTCTTCCAGAACCCCTATGGCTCGCTCAATCCGCGCCAGAAGATCGGTGCGATCCTGGAGGAACCGCTGGTCATCAACACCAAGGACAATGCGGCGACGCGGCGCGCCAAGGCGATCAACATGATGGAGCGTGTCGGCCTCAGGGCCGAGCATTACGAGCGCTATCCGCACATGTTTTCCGGCGGACAGCGCCAGCGCATCGCGATCGCGCGCGCGCTGATGCTGAACCCCAAGATCCTCGTCCTCGACGAGCCGGTGTCGGCGCTCGACGTGTCGATCCAGGCGCAGGTGCTCAACATCCTGATGGACCTGCAGGCCGAGCTGGGGCTTGCCTATCTGTTCATCAGCCACGACTTGTCGGTCGTGCGGCATCTCGCCGACGACATCATGGTTATGTATCTCGGCAAGCCGGTGGAAACCGGTCCGGCGGAGGAGGTCTTCGCCCATCCGCGCCATCCCTATACCGCGGCGCTCCTGTCGGCGACGCCGGTGGCCGATCCCTTCCATGAGAAACACCGCATCCGCCTGGAGGGGGAACTGCCCTCGCCGCTCGACCCGCCGAAGGGCTGCGCCTTCAACCCGCGCTGCTGGCGCGTGGAGGAGGACTGCCGGCAGAAACAGCCGCCGCTTATCGACGAAGGGCTGCAGAGCCATGCCTGCTTCCACCCGTTGCCGCTGGACGAGGATTTCGCCGAGTAGGGCCCGGCGCACCGGCCGGCGCGATCGATGCGGCGGAGGGCCGCAGATATATAGCATGCAATGAAAATCGGAATCGGGTATTCTCCGGCGAAAAGGAACCACGCGCATATGGAGGCTCACATGTCCGCGTCCGCCAAGACCGCCCCGTCCGGTTATTCCGGCACCCAGATCGCCCTGCACTGGATCGTCTTTCTCGTCATCGTCGCGCAATATGTGCTGCACGAGGCGATCGTCGACGCCTGGCGCGCCGTCCGGCGCGGCGAGGAATTCGGCTTCGATCCCGTCGTCGCGAGCCACGTCTTCGGCGGCATCCTGATCCTCGTGCTGGTGCTGTGGCGCATCATGCTTCGCGTGAAACGCGGCGCGCCCAAGCCGCCGGAACACGAGCCGGCGATCCTCAAGCTCGCGGCCGGCGCAACCCATCTCGGGCTTTATGCGCTGCTCCTGCTGATGCCGCTTTCCGGCATCGCCGCATGGTTCGGCAATGTCGAGGCTGCCGCGGAAGCTCATGAGATAATGCGGCTTCTCCTGCTGGCGCTGATCGTGATCCACATCGCCGGCGCGCTCTACCAGCGTTTCATCCTCAAGACCGACGTGATGACGCGGATGGTGAAACCCCAAGCCTGAGGAAACGTTCGCGCGCGCGGAACCGATCGGCTGGAAAAACGTTCACGTTGAAGGTAGTCTTGCCGCGGGGCGGGAATGCCATGTTCTGTCCGTGGCCGATGGCCCGGCACTTACGGGAGTAGATTCATGAAAATGCTTTCTCTGGCTGTGGTCATCGTTTCCGCCGGCGCGCTGGCTGCCTGCACGTCGGCCGAGCGAACCGCGACAGGCGCGGGCGCGGGCGCCATCGTCGGCGCGGCGGTCTCGTCCAATCCGCTGGCGGGCGCCGCGATCGGCGCGGTGATCGGCGGCTTCGGCACCTATATCGCCGAGGTGGCGGACGGCCAGTGCCAGTACCGCAATTCCAGGGGCGAGATCTACACGACCCGCTGCCACTGGCTTTAAGCTTCGCCTGACCTTTTCCGGCAATCGGCCTCCGCCGTCATGGCGGGGGCCTTTCGGCGTTTTGCCGGCATCGTGGCGAGATCCGGGCGATTAACATCTTTCCAAACATGGCGGCGTATAGATCGGTTTTTCTAAACCGGGTCACGCCATGCTCCTCCAGATCCTCGCGTTTCTTCTCGCCATCAACCTGTTCGCCTTCGCGGCGTTCGGCTGGGACAAGCGGCAGGCGCGGCTCAGCGGCTGGCGGGTGAAGGAATCGACCTTGCTGATGCTGGCGCTTCTCGGCGGGTCGCCCGGGGCATTCGCCGGGCGGGCAGTTTTCAGGCACAAGACGCGCAAGCAGCCCTTCGTGGCGCAGCTCTGGCTGGTGGTGGTTCTGCAGGCCGCGGCGGCCGTGGCCGCATACTGGCACTTTTTCGTCCAGCCGCTTCCGTTCTTTTGACGCGCGGCGAGCGGATGAACGCTGCGTCAACCGGTGAAACCGATCCGCCGGCCCGGCCATTTCGTAATAAACACCGTGAAAGGAGTTTACGAAATGGCAGAGACCGAAGTGAAAAAGACAGAAGCCCGGCAGGGCATAGAAACACACCGGGTGCGCTGGGTGCTCGGCGTATCGCTCGCGATGGCCGCAGCGATCCTGATCGTCGTGCTCGCCATCTGGTAGGCGCGCGGTCGCGCAGCGCTGCCTTATTCCACCAATCGCTCACGTCGCGGTTCATGCGGGACAGGATGGGGGCGGTGGATGGTGGAGGCTTTTTTAACCGCTGTGTTGGCGGTTTGGCGTTGCGGCTCGTCGAATTGCTCAGAGCCGGTGCCCACTATCCCGCAAAAGCTGAGGACTCCGCGAAGCCAAGCCCTTAGCTTTTTTCGGCACTCCGCTATGGCTCCGCGCGTTCGTCACTCCAATCGACAAATCGTTGTCGATTGGCCGGCTACGCCGAACACTCCTCACCCCACCAAGGGGGAGAGGGAGCCTAAAAATCCAGGTTCGCCACGTTGAGCGCGTTGTCCTGGATGAAGTTTTTGCGCGGCTCCACCTCGTCGCCCATGAGTTGGGAGAAGAGCGAGTCGGCATCCGTGGCGTCGTTGACCTTGACCTGCAGGAGCGAACGGGCTTCCGGGTCGAGCGTGGTTTCCCAGAGCTGCTCGGCATCCATCTCGCCCAGGCCCTTGTAGCGCTGCACGGTGAGGCCCTTGCGACCGAAGGCGAAGACGAGGTCGATCAGGGCGATCGGGCCGGCGATGGTGTCGGCGACTTCCTTGCGGCGGAGCACCGGCGGTTCGGCATAGACCTCACGCAGTTTCGGGGCGAGCGAGTTGAGCGCGCGGGCGTCGGCGGAGCCGATCAGGGCGGCGTCGAGGATCATCACTTCCTTCACGCCGCGCACGGTGCGCTCGAAGATATAGCCGCCGGTACCGTCGTTCGAGGGATTGACGCGGCCGGTCCAGCCACGCTCGGTCTCCTCGGAGATCATGTCGAGGCGGGCGGCAACGTCCTGCGCGGTGGCGGCGGCGCGGCCGGGATCGGCGAGCGCCGCGACGTCCATGGCGCCCGCGATGGTGGCCTGCTCGACCACGGAGCGGTCATAGCGCGAATGCAGGCCCGAGAGCACGGTACGCATCTGCAAGGCGGTCGAAATGACGGCGCGCAGATCCTGTCCGGTGCGGACCTCGCCATTGGAGAGTTCCAGCGCGGTGTCGTCGAGCGACAGGTCGATGAGGTAATCCTCCATCGCCTGCTCGTTCTTGAGATACTGGCTCTGCTTGCCGCGCGTCACCTTGTAGAGCGGCGGCTGGGCGATATAGAGATAGCCGCGCTCGATCAGTTCCGGCATCTGGCGGAAGAAGAAGGTGAGCAGCAGGGTGCGGATATGGGCGCCATCGACGTCGGCGTCCGTCATGATGATGATCTTGTGGTAGCGCGCCTTGTCGGCATCGAACTCGTCCTTGCCGATGCCGGTGCCGAGCGCGGTGATCAGCGTGCCGACCTGGTCGGACGAAAGCATTCTATCGAAACGGGCACGCTCGACATTGAGGATCTTGCCGCGCAGCGGCAGGATCGCCTGGTTCTTTCGGCTGCGGCCGCCCTTGGCGGAACCGCCGGCCGAGTCACCCTCGACGATGAAGATCTCGGATTTGGCCGGATCTTTCTCCTGGCAGTCGGCGAGCTTGCCGGGCAGCGAGGTGATGTCGAGCACGCCCTTGCGGCGCGTCAGTTCGCGCGCCTTGCGGGCGGCCTCGCGGGCGGCGGCGGCCTCGACGACCTTGCCGACCAGGATCTTCGCCTCGTTGGGATGTTCCTCCAGCCATTCGGCCAGATGCTCGTTGACGAGGCTCTCGACGACGGGGCGGACCTCCGACGAGACCAGCTTGTCCTTGGTCTGGGAGGAGAATTTCGGGTCCGGCACCTTGACGGAGAGGACGCAGGTCAGCCCCTCGCGGCAATCGTCGCCGGTGAGCGAGACCTTTTCCTTCTTGGTCAGGCCGGAGCGCTCAGCATAGCCGGTGACCTGGCGGGTGAGCGCGCCGCGGAAGCCAGCCATGTGGGTGCCGCCGTCGCGCTGCGGGATGTTGTTGGTGAAGCAGAGCACGTTCTCGTGGTAGCTATCGTTCCACCACAGCGCGACCTCGACGGTGATGCCGTCCTTCTCGCCGGTGATGTGGATCGGCAGTTCCGTGAGCGGTTTCTTGGCGCGGTCGAGATAGCGGACGAACTCGATCAGGCCGCCCTCGTAGAACAGCTCGGTCTCGCGCGCATCGGCGTGGCGGTTGTCGGTCAGCTTGATGCGGACGCCGGAATTCAGGAAGGCGAGCTCGCGCAGGCGGTGCTCCAGCGTGTCGTAGTTGAACTCGACATTGGTGAAGGTTTCCTGCGACGGCGTGAAGGTGACCTCGGTGCCCGTATAGTCGCCCGCATCGCCGGTGACGGCCAGCGGCGCGTCAGCGACGCCGTGGGTGAAGCTCATCTCGTGGAACTTGCCGGCGCGGCCGATCTTCAGCTTCAGCGAGACCGAGAGCGCGTTAACGACCGAGACACCGACGCCGTGCAGGCCGCCGGAGACCTTGTAGGAGTTCTGGTCGAACTTACCACCGGCGTGAAGCTGGGTCATGATGACTTCCGCCGCGGAGACGCCTTCCTCCGGGTGGATGTCGACCGGGATGCCGCGGCCGTTGTCGGTGACGGTCACCGAACCGTCGGCATTGAGCGTCACGGTGACGATATCGGCATGGCCGGCCAGCGCCTCGTCGATGGCGTTGTCCACAACCTCGTAGACCATGTGATGCAGGCCGGATCCGTCATCGGTGTCGCCGATATACATGCCGGGGCGCTTGCGCACTGCGTCGAGGCCCTTGAGTACCTTGATCGAGCCGGCGCCGTACTCACTGCTCTCGACGACGATTTCTTCAGGAATTTCAGGCGTTTCGCTCATATAAACACGATCTTTCAAGGGCGCGCGGGGCGAAACCGGGCCGGCTGCCGAATCGCGCGTAAATTCATGTCAAACATATAGGATTTTCAGGGGGAAATGCCAAATGCGACGGGCGATTCAGGCAAGGGCGAGTACCGCGGCGAGCAGCAGGATCGCCGCCGCGCCACAAAGCCCGTCGCGGCGGCGCACCCGAGGGGCGCCGACGACGGTTCGCGGACGACCGCCGGCAAGGCCGCGCGTTTCCATGGCGATGGCGGCGCGGCCGGCCCGGCGGATGGCGAAAGCGAGCAGCGGCACGACCAGCGAGGCGGTCTCTACGGGTCCGGGAATGCGGCGCGGCGGACGGCCGGTTCGCATGGCGCGAGCAAGACGGATCTGCTGCGCCTGCGACGCGAGATCGGGCACCAGCAGCATGGCGGCAAACAGCGCATGGGCGATGCGCGGCGACAGGCGGGCATGCAGCATCAGCGCCTTGACGAGGCCGGCGGGATCGGTGGTCAGCGCGAACAGCGCCGAAACCATGCCGCAGGCGACGGCGCGCAGGAACAGGACGATCCCCGGCGCCACTGCGCCGGAGCCGAAAAGCGCCTCGCCGGCCATGCGCTCGGCATAGGCGCTCTCCTCGCCGAACAGGACGCTCGTCGTCAGGAACCCGGCGCCGAACAGGGCAAACGGCAGCATCAGCACGATGACGAGGAGCGGCGAGCGACGCTCGACGGCAACCAGCAAGAAGGCGACCAGCGCAATCACCGCGAGCTGAAAACCAGCGTCGAAGACCAACACCGAGGCAGCGATCCAGACAAGGCAGACGGTGAGCTTGGGCAGCGGATGGAACGCAGTCAGCACGGTGCGTGGCGCTCCAGCCAGGACAGCGCCGGCGCGATCGGCGGCGGCGCGAGGCCGGCATAGTCGATCAGGAGAGGATCGGACAGAAGGTGCTGCGCGGACCCGTCGGCGAGCATGGCGCCGCCGACAATGATGACCGCGCGCCGACAGGCCTTGAGCGCGAAGCCGGTATCGTGGGTGATGACCGCGACGGCGCGGCCCCGGGCGCGCAAGCCGGCGATCAGCGCGGCGACGTCGGCAATGCCCCGCGCATCGAGCCCGGCGGTCGGCTCGTCGAGCACGATCAGCGAGAAGCGGCGGGCGGCGGCGAGCGTGGCGAGAGCGAGACGGCGCTTCTGGCCCTGCGACAGTTCGAAGGGGTGTAAGTCTTCGAGACCGTCCAGCCGCCAGGCATGGAGATCGCGCCGCGCAGCCTCGCGGCGGTCGCCGGGCGAAAGCGCCTTATCCTGCGCATCGGCGAGTTCCTCGATGACGGAGCCGGCGACGAACTGGTTTTCCGGGTTCTGGAAGGCCATGCCGCCGGGCGGTCCCTCGCGGCGGCCACCGGCGAGGCGAAGCAGCCCGGCAAGGCTCGCTCCGAGCGTCGACTTGCCTGCGCCGTTAGCGCCGAGGATCGCGACGGCCTCGCCGCGCCTCAGTTCGAGAGTGATGCCGTTGAGGACCGGCTTGCCGAAGAGCGGCGCGCAGACGGCCTCTTCCAGCCGAACGACGGGTTCGCCGTCAGCGGCTCCGGCGGGCGCTGTCCGGTCGTCGACGAAGGCGCGGATCACTGGCGCGGCCGCCGCCGCCTTCCCCAGGCCAATTCCGGCCAGCGCCTCGGAAACCGTCAGCGGCGGACGGGCGGGCGCCAGTCCCGCATCGGACAGGAGCGCATCCAGTTCGGCGGCGGCCGGCAGGGCGATGCCGAGGGCGGCAAGGTCTCGGTACCGGCCGCGGAACAGTGCGCGCGGCGAACCGTCGGCGGCGATGCGGCCGTCCGCCGCCATGACGACGACGCGGTCGAAACAGGCGACAAGCTCGTCGACCCGATGGTCGATGACGAGGAAACTGCGCGCGCGGAAACTGCCCAGCATGAAGGAACGGAAGCGCTCGGCGGCGGCCGGGGCGAGATGGGCCGTCGGCTCGTCGGCGAGGAAAAGCGGCACTTCCTGCGCGATTGTCGCGGCGAGCGCGACAAGCTGCTTCTCGCCGCCGGAAAGCGTTGCGACGCGCCGATCGCGCATCGCCTCGGGCAAGCCCGCCTGCCGCATCGCGCCGGTGACCCGGCGAACGATCTCCGGCTCCGGCACGGCCCGGTTTTCCAGCGCGAAGGCGATCTCGTCGCCGACCCGCAGGCCGCACAGCGTCTGGTCGGCGTCCTGGAACAGACGCGCGACATCGGCGCTCCAGCCGGACGGAAGCCGGGCGGCGGCCGGCAATCCGCCAACGCTAACCTCGCCCCCGACATGAGCGGGAACGATGCCTGGGACGATGCCGGTCAGGGCATTGAGCAGCGTGGACTTGCCGCAACCGGTCGGCCCCAGCAGAAGGACTCGCTCGCCGCGGCGCAGTTCGAGCGAGACGGGGCCGACGGCATCGGCTCCGCGAAAGGGATAGCGTACCGTGACGCCACGCCACTGCGCAGCCGCGCTGTCAGGCGCCGGCGGAGCGCAGGTCATGGTCGATCCTCAGGCCGGACAGAACGCCGGTGCGATAGAGCGCCTTGACGACCAGATGGCCGGCGAGACCGCCGAGCAGCGCGCCGCTCAGGCAGCGGATGACGAACATAGCGACGAGAAGGCCGGGCGCCAGCGCACCGTAGTCGAAGCGGATCCAGGTGTAGATGAAAGAGAAGACCGCGGACCCAACACCGGCCAGCATCAGCACGGGGAGACGATAGTTTCGCCACCGCGTTGCGGCGAAGACCGCCTCGGCGCCTGCGCCCTGGACCAAGCCGGTGACGAGCAGAAGCAGGCCCGCCGGACTGCCGAGCAAGACCTGCACGAAGGCGGCAAGGAATTCGGAGAGCAACGCCGCGCCGGGCTTGCGAATGATCGCCGCAGCGATGATGGAGACAATGAACCAGAAGCCCATGACGACATCCATGGTGACGGCACCGAAGATCGCCTGGGCGACGAGCCAGACCTGCACCCAGCCGAGATAGAGGACGGCAAAGACCGCGCCGAGCACGGCGACGATCAGGATTTCACGCAGGGTCCAACGATAGGATGTGTCCATGACGAATACCTCGCGGGTTGACGGACGAAGAGGATAAGGCGGGAAACGAAGGCGGCCGGACGCTGCGCGTCAGGCGGCCCTGGAGGGGCTGTTGGCCGAGATCTTCATGTCCATGGCGACATGGCCTTCTTCCGGCGCACCGAAGCGCAGAAAGGCCTCCGACAGGGTCGCGAAGACCGGGCCGGCGTCACCGCGCAGCTTGGTGCAGAAGTTCTTGGGCCGATCGAAGACACCGGATTCCCTGAGGAAATCGATGCAGCCATAGATCTCATCCATGTGCTGCCCCTCGCCCAGCGGATAGAGCGAGAAATGCGCGGCGACGTCCTGGCCCGTGACCGCCGCTTCGGCGACCGCCTGTTTCGCGGCGACGATGCGCTCGGCAAGCGGCGAAACCGAGCCGACGCTGCCCAGAGGCGTGCAAATGTCGTCGTCCGGATGGCCCGGGCAGCCGCGCGAAACGGTCGCGGACAGGACACAGTGGATGCCGCCCGAAGACGCCGCGACGAAGAGGTCGTGCATGGCCGGGAAGAGCAGTTCCGGCGGCCCGACGATCAGCGTCGTGAGGTCGTCGGCCTCGATATGGAATTTGGGACGGTAGGGGTCGAGCGCGGACAATGCGCCGAGAATGACGCCGACGAAATCGTCGGACATGGGATAGAGTGCAACTTGCGCGCCTGAATACATCTTCGCCTCGCTCCGCTGGCATTAACCAGATCAGCTTCTAGGGTCCGAAGGCTTGGCGCCTTGCATCTCAGCCCCGGCAATACGGAGCTCCCCTGTCGATGGCGCATTGGGTAACACCCGCCGAATGCCGGGTGCAAGGGGGAAATTGCAATGACGTAACGTGATGCGTACTGCCGGTTGGCAAGCCGACGCGGAGTCAACTAAAGGTATAAGTGGCCGCAGGACCGCGGCCATTTGTTGCGAGTTTTGCTTTTGCAGGTGCGAGAATGTCCGCTCACACGAATGACGGAACCGCGATGGGGAGGGGTTCTCGCGCAGATGGCGTGAACGAGCCGCAGCCGGCGCTTTATCCGACACATTTCGACGATCTGCGCCCGCGCCGTCCGATCGGCGAAGCGCGCTGGCTCAACGCTAGCGCCTGCCTCGCGCATCCGCGCGCGATCCTCTCGTTCCGGAAGCATCTCGGCTTCCACCCCAATATCGCGCTGCCCGTGACCTATCACGAGAAGATGTACTGGCGGCGGATCTTCGACCACGATCCGGCTTTCAACATTTTCTGCGACAAGCTCGCCACGCGGCGGCTCTTCGAGGGTCTCGACGAACCGGTTCGCATCCCGAAACTGCTGTGGACCGGAAGCGAGCCGGACACACTTCCCGGCGAGCTGATGCGGGCCGGGGTGGTGGTGAAACTGAATGCCGGTTGCCGGCAGAACTGGTTTTTCGCCGAGCGCGGCGCCGACAGGGACGCCTTCAGGCGCGAGACGCGGAAATGGCTGGCGCGTGCCTATGGCCGCAAACATGTGCAATGGGGCTATCGCGACGTGGAGCGCCGGCTGTTTGCCGAGGAGGAGATCGGCGGCGGCGCGCCGCTCGACGAATTGAAGGTGCACCTGTTCGGCGGCAAGGTCTACTACACCGTCCTTTATCGCGCCGAAAAATCGCCCGAAAGCCAGGCGGGCATTTACGATCGCGACGGAAAAGGCTCGAATTGATGACGTCGATGGCCTGGTTCCGGCCGGACAAGCGGTTGCCACCGGATTACCCGGCGCCCGATTGCTACGCTGCCGCGATGCGCGCCGCCGAGGAGATCGCGCGGGACACGGACTATCTGCGCGTCGACTTCATGGTGGCGGACGGCGTGCTTTATGCCGGCGAGGCGACGGTCTATCCGTCGGCCGGACACATGACGATGTCTCACCGCTCGATCATGAACGACATGGCGCGGGTCTGGGACTTGCGCCGGAGCTGGTTCCTGAGAGCGCCGCAACAGGGATGGAAAGCGCGTTACCAGGCACGGCTCAGGGCCTTCATCGAGGAGGAGCAGGCGGCCTATGAAGCGCTCATGTCGGAGCGCGACTATCAGAGGGCCTGACGGCGGCGGGCACTGAAATCCCTCTCATGGCAGCCTCACCCCGGAAAGCGGTAATGGGCGAATTGTTCGCGCAGCGCCGTCTTCTTGATCTTGCCGGTGGCGGTGTGGGGGATTTCGTCGACGAAGGCGACGTCGTCCGGCATCCACCATTTGGCGATCTTGCCGTCCATGAAGCCGAGGATGTCGTCGCGCGACGGCGCGCAGCCTTCCCTGGCGACGACGACCAGAAGCGGGCGCTCGCCCCATTTCTCGTGGGCGAGACCGATGACGGCCGCCTCGGCGACCTCCTCGTGGCCGACGGCGAGGTTTTCCAGCTCGATCGAGGAGATCCACTCGCCGCCGGACTTGATCACGTCCTTGGAGCGATCGGTGATCTGCATGTAGCCGTCGGCGTCGATATGGGCGACGTCGCCGGTGTCGAACCAGCCATGGCTGTCGAATTGCTCGCTGCCATCCCCGCCGTAATAGGAGGAGGCGACGGCCGGGCCGCGCACCTTCAGCCGGCCGAAGGTCTTGCCGTCCCATGGCAGTTCGTTGCCGTCGTCATCGGTGACGATCATCTCGACGCCGAATGGCGCGGCGCCCTGTTTCTGCTTGACGTCGAGCAGGGCATCGCCGGTCTTGCCGGCATGCTGGGGCTTCATGGTGCAGAGCGAGCCGAGCGGGCTCATCTCGGTCATGCCCCATGCGTGGATGACCTCGACGCCGTAATTGTTCTCGAATTTCTCGGTGATGGCGCGCGGGCAGGCGGCGCCGCCGATAATGACCTTGTTCAGATGCGGCAGCTTCGCCCCGGTCTGCTCGAGATATTGCAGCAGCATCAGCCAGACCGTGGGCACCGCCGCGGTGACGGTGACCTTCTCGGTGTCCAGCAATTCGTAGATGGATTCGCCGTCCATCTTGCCGCCCGGCATGACCATCTTGGCGCCGACCATCGGACTGGCCTGGCCGAGGCCCCAGGCATTGGCGTGGAACATCGGCACGACGGGCAGGATGACGTCTTTAGCGCCGATGCCCATGGCGTCGGGCATGGCCGCCATCATGGCGTGCAGGACGTTGGAGCGGTGCGAGTAGAGGACGCCCTTGGGGTCTCCGGTCGTGCCCGAGGTGTAGCACATGCCGCAGGCGGCATCCTCGCCGATATCGGCCCATTCGAAATCGCCGTCGGCCTCTGCCACCCAATCCTCGTAAGCGACGACATTGGGCAGCGCGGTTTCGGGCATATGGGCGGCGTCGGTCATGACGACGACCTTGCGCAGCGTTTCCACCGACGGGGCCAGCTTTTCGACCAGCGGCATGAAGGTCAGATCGGTGAAGATGGCCCGATCCGTCGCATGGTTCATGATCCAGGCGATCTGGTCGGGGAAGAGGCGCGGATTGAGCGTGTGATAGACGCCGCCCATGCCCATGATGCCGAACCATGCTTCCAGATGGCGGCCGGTGTTCCATGCGAGCGTGGCGATGCGATCTCCGGGCTGGAAGCCCTCGCGGGCCAGCAGCTGGGCGATCTTCTTCGCATTGGCGCGCACGCCCGCATAGGTGGTGCGCATGATCGGCCCCTCGACGGAGCGCGACACGACCTCGCGGTTCGGGTGCTGCCTCGCGGCGTGATCGATGATCTTGTGGCAGACGAGCGGCCACTCCTGCATCAGTCCAAGCATGCTTCTCCTCCCAAAGACGCTGCGCAGGGAATGTGAAGGACAGACGGGGGAAATGTCCAGAGGGTTCAACCTGTCGCGACTGCGATTGCCCGCCTGTCGTTAGGGAAGTTTTGTCGCTAGTCTGCCGCGACATCAACCCAGGAGGAATGCCAATGCAATTGCCGGACTTCATCCGCGCTTTCAGCGCTATCGACCTTCCGATGCCCGAAGAGGTGGTCTCGACCCACGCGCTGCGGTCGGACCGGGGTCTAATGGTCATCTTCTCGGCGCACAAGGATATCGAGGTGCCGCCGCACGCACACAAGGGGCAATGGGGCACCGTCCTGGAAGGCACGCTCGAACTGACGATCGGCGGCGAAACCTGGACTTACCGACCGGGCGATACCTACGACATCCCGTCCGGGATCGAGCACAGCGCGCGCCTCAAGGCGGGATCGAAGGTACTTGATATTTTCGAGGAACCGGACCGATACGCCCTGAAGGATTGACGGCGACGCAAGTTGTCGACCGCGCGGCGGGCTTGGCGAAACGCGCTTCCAGTGCGGACCCTGACAGATGCCGGTGTTGCTTGCCCGTCCCGCTTCACTAGGTTATGGGCTGAAGGGCGTGCACTCCACCAAGGGAAACCATGCGCAAGGCCAGCCGTCACAGGATCGGGTTCTTGAGAGCGCTGCTGTTCATGGCGGCGGCGTTGTCGCTGTTCGTCAATGGCGGCGTGTTCGCGCATGCGCATGAGTTCGAGGCGGCCACGCATATCCATTCCGCCGACGCCGCCGACGGACATCGGCACCATTCGCCCTGCCCGAATTGCAAGGGCGACGAGCGGCCGGTCCATTGCGGCGCGAACATCCTGATGACCGCGGCGATCGCCGAACCGGTCCATCCCGCCCCGGCCCGGCAACTTGCCGAAACCCGCCACAGCCAGATGACCGGGCATTTGCTCGCGCCTGAATCACCGCCTCCCCGACGCTTCCCCGTTTTCGACATGTGACGCAGCAGCCATCCCGGCTGCCCGACATCGAACAACGAGGAAAAACAATGAAAATCCAGAAAATCATCGGCGCCGGCGCCATTGGCCTGGCGTTCGTCGCGGCCGCCCATGCACATGGCGGCGCCACCGGAATCGTCAGGGAACGCATGGAGGCCATGGAAGCCATGGGCGATGCGGTCAAGACACTCGCGGCCATGATGAGCGGGGAAACCGATTATGACGCCGCGACCGTCAGGGACGAAGCCGCGGCGATCCGGCAACATGCCGGCGACGCGATCACCAGCCTGTTTCCGGAGGGCAGCGGCGGCAAACCATCGGAAGCAAAGCCCGGCATCTGGTCGGACTGGGAAACGTTCGCCGCGCTCGCGATGCAACTCGAGACCTATGCGGAAGGCCTGGAAAGCGCGGCCGGAAACGGGCTCATGCATGGCGGCGGCGCGGGCGCCGGCAACATGATGGGTCAAGGTAACGGCATGATGGGCGGCGGCATGACGGGCGCTGCCGTGACGCCGGACCCCGAAGCGCTGGCCGCCATGCCCGCGGACGGCGTCTTTGCCATGATGACGCAGACCTGCTCGGCCTGCCACACGAAGTTCCGGGTCGACAAGGACTGAACGATGCGGCGGTTGATCACGATCGCCGCCCTCGCCGCCATATTGACGGCGGGGGGCGGCTTCGCGCTGTCGGCATGGCCCGTCGGCAAAACGGTGACGCTCAGTGGGCTGGAGGGCGACGCCGCCCGCGGGGCCTATCTGGCGCGGATGTCCGGCTGCATCGCCTGCCATACCGACAGCGAAGACGGTGGAGCACCGCTGGCGGGCGGCGTGCAACTCGAGACGGGGTTCGGCACCTTCCATTCGCCGAACCTCACGACGGACGATGAACGCGGCATCGGCGGGTGGACGCCGGAGATGTTCGCCAAGGCGGTTCGCCAGGGTGTGTCGCCGGAGGGCGAGCCGTATTACCCGGCTTTTCCCTATCCGTTCTATTCGCGGTTTTCCGACCAGGACATCGCCGATCTCTGGGCGGCGTTCCGGACCGTCCCTGCGGTGGAAACGGCATCCGAACCGCAGGACTTGCGGTTTCCCTACAGCTTCCGTCCGGCGCTGAAGGCATGGCGGGCGCTGTTCCTCGATCTGGGGCCGCTCGAACCGATGCCGGAGCGGAGCGAGGCCTGGAACCGCGGCCGCTACATCGTCCGGGGCCCGGCGCATTGCGGGGCCTGCCACACGCCGCGCAACCTGCTCGGCGCGCGGCAGGCGGAACTCGCCCTGCACGGTGCCAAGGACTTGCCGGACGGCGGCAAATCGCCGCCAATCACCGCCGACAGGCTGAAGGCGCAGGGCTGGACCGTCAAAAACCTGGCCTATGCGCTGCGCAGCGGCATCACACCGGAAGGCGACGCCTTCGGCGGCTCGATGGGCGAGGTCGTGCGCGACGGCACGGCCTTCCTCTCCGACGCCGATCTTCGGGCCATCGCCCTCTATCTTCTCGACAAGGACGACATCGATGAATCCTGACCGACGCGATTTCCTGCGGCTGTCGTTGGGCACCGCCGCCTTTACCGCCCTTCCGTCCTTCGCCGCGGCGCAGGACGACGGCATCATCCAGCTGACGGCGGGGCCGAGCGAGAAATCGCTCTATCCCGGACGCGCCGCGCCCTCTTCTTTGTGGACCTATAACGGCATGTCGCCGGGGCCGGAGATCCGGGTTCGGAAAGGCGAACGCGTGCGCGTGCGGCTGACCAACAACCTGGAGGAGCCAACGTCGGTGCATTGGCACGGCATCCGGATCGAAAACGCCATGGACGGCGTTTCGGGGCTGACACAGGCGCCGGTGCCGCCCGGCGAAAGCTTCGATTACGACTTCGTCGCGCCGGACAGCGGGACCTTCTGGTACCACGCCCACAACAGGAGCTGGAACCAGGTCGCGCGCGGGCTCTACGGGCCGCTGATCGTCGAGGAGCCGGAAGCCGCGTTCGACCGCGATCACGACCTGACGCTGGTGATCGACGACTGGCGGCTCGGCAATGACGGGGCGCTGGACCTCGCCAGTTTCGGCTCGATGATGGACTGGAGCCATGGCGGGCGGATGGGCAACTGGCTGACCGTCAATGGCGAGAGCCTGCCGGTCTATACGCTGAACGCGGGCGAGGCCTACAGGCTGCGGCTGATCTGCGCCGCCAATGCGCGGGTCTTCGAACTCGATCCGGCGCGGTTCGGGGCGCAGGTCCTCGCCTATGACGGGCAGGCGCTGCCGGAGCCGGCGACGCTCGGCTATTCCCCGTTCCTGCTCGGGCCGGCGCAGCGGGTGGACTTGCTGGTCATGCCGCAGGGGGATTTCGCGCTAGAGGAAATCTCGGGCAACGAACCCTTTGCCTTCGCCAGCTTCAAGGTCGAGAAAGGGAACGGCAATGGAGGAGGCATCCCCCGGATCGCCGCCAACGCCATTCCGGAACCCGACCTCGCCAACGCAATGACCGTGCGCATGGAGATGACCGGCGGGGCGATGGGGGGTTTTGCCGAGATCACCTACAAGGGCCGCCGGCTGCAGGGCGAGGACTTCCAGACAACGCGGCAGGTCTGGGCCTTCAACGGCGTCGCGAACCTCGCCGACGAGCCGCTGTTCCGGGCGAAGCGCGGCGAGACCGTGGTGATCGAAACAGTCAACGAAACGGCATGGGTGCATGCGATGCATACGCATGGGCATCATTTCCGGGTGATCGAACGGTCGGGAGCGACGGTGGATGACGGAAAGCCCTGGCGCGACACCTTTCTGATCGGGCCGCAGCAGACGACGAAGATCGCCTTCGTTGCCGACAATCCGGGCAAGTGGCTGTTCCATTGCCACATGCTGGAACATGCGGCGGCGGGCATGAACACATGGTTCGAGGTTGCGGACACGTGATCGCATATGTCGCGACCTCGACCCTTACCAAAAGCCAAAAACAACAGGAGCAGAAAATCATGAAACGCGTTCTTTCCACCCTTCTTCTCACCTGCGCCGCCGCTTTCGGCGCGGCGATGCCCGGCCATGCCGAGGGCGGCATGACCGTTACGGTGTTCAAGACGCCGTGGTGCGGCTGCTGCCATATCTGGACGCAGGCAATCGAGAAGGCCGGCTATACGGTCAAGATCCACGACATGGAGGACCTGAGCACGATCAAGAAACAGGCCGGCGTCAGCCCGGATCTCGAAGCCTGCCACACCGCCGTGCTCGATGCCGGCCGCAAATACGTGCTGGAGGGGCATGTGCCGCTCGAGGCGATGGAGAAACTGGCGAGCGAACGGCCGGACATCCGCGGCATCGCGACGCCGGGCATGCCGTCGGGCTCGCTTGGGATGGGCGACGACCCGAAGGCACGCTACGACGTCTACGCGTTCACCGACGATCCGGCCAAGGCGCCGGTGGTCTTCTACGAAGCCGGAACGCAATGACCGCAGCGCGCTCCGCCATCGCAGCCATGGTCGTTCTGGCGCTGCTTGCGGCGCTGGCCTTCCGGCTGTTTCCCGGTTCTCCGCGCGCCGAGGGCGCACTGCTTCTGCCGAAGGACCGGCAGGTCGTCGCGCTCGGCGCGGAGATCTACGCGGACAATTGCGCGTCGTGTCACGGCGACGACCTGAAGGGCCAGCCGAACTGGCAGGATCCCGGCGCGGACGGGCTGATGCCGGCGCCGCCGCATGACGAGACCGGGCATACATGGCACCATCCCGACGAGATCCTGTTCGCGATCACCAAGTACGGCGTGGCGAAGGCGGCCAATCTGAAGGACTACACATCGGCCATGCCGGTCTACGAGGATATACTGACCGACGAGGAGATCATCGCGGCGCTGTCGTGGATCAAGGCGCAGTGGCCTGCCGAAATCCGCGAACGGCACGACGTGATGAACGCGCAGTACCGGGCGCTGGAAAAGGAGGCCTACAATTAGTCAGCCGGTCCGGCCCGGCAATTGCCGGGCCGTGAACCAGAGCGCGAGCGGCGGGATCACCAGCCATTGCAGGAGCGGGCTCAGGCCGGTGCCGAAGGGCGGGACGAGCGGCATCAGCTCGGAATAGGTCCAGCGCATGCTGACCTGCGTGTAGTAATATTCGAAGCCGACCGTCAGGGCGACGCCGACGGCGAGATAGACCAGCATGGGCAGGATCTTGGGCGCGACGAACCAGTATCGCGACCGCGCCGTCGCGCTGGCGATCCAGAAGGCGGTCAGCGCGAAACCGACATCGCCGAAGGTGGCCGAGGTGCAGAGCTTCACGCCGTCCCAATGCGGCAGTTCGGCCATGCCCGCATAGGTCGGCGCCTGCAGATATTCCCAGACGAAATGCAGGAGGAAGGAAAAGACCGCCACTCCGAATTCCGGCTGGTTCGCGATGCCGCGCATGAACTGGCTCCCTTGTCGACAGCGGGGAGACCCTAAACGTTCCAGTGCGGGGAAGGTCAATTCACGAAGACGTATTCCGCGCGGGTAAAAGCCCTCAGCCGCGCGGCGGGCGCTCCCTGAAGACGGATTTGCGGATGGTGGCGTGGACGCCGAAATTGCCGTCGGCGACCTGGGTGACGCCGAAATCGGCGGCAAGCGACATCAGCGCTAAAGCCTCATCCTCCTCCAGCGCGTAGGTGTCCATCAGGAAGCGGCGCGTCTGGCGGAAGGCGCTTCGGAGCGCTAGGTCGACGGTGGAGCGCTGATAGACCTCGGCCTGGGCGTTCTTGCCGAGATCGCGCAGATAGTTCGGGAAAGAAAAGCTCTGAATGACCCATTCGTCCGGCGTCTCGATGAGCGGCGTCTTCAGGCCTTCCAGACAGACCGGTTTCTCGGCCCCGGCCTTATGCAGGCGGATGCGGATGTCGGCGGTTAGCGAGCATTCAAGGCCCGTGCCGTTGATCTCGCCGTCGGACTGGGCGAAATGGCCGTCGCCGATCGACAGCAGCGCCCCGTCGACGGCGACGGGCAGATAGATGCGCGCGCCCTTGCCGGCGCGCCAGTTGTCGATATTGCCTCCGAAATATCCGGGCGGGATGGAATCGACGACATCGGCCTCGCGCGGGGCCACGCCGATGAAGCCGAAATGCATGCGCGCCGGGATCTCAACGCCGGAAAGCGCGACCATGTTCTTCTCGATGGAGCCGTGATCGATCGGCACGCCGGGATAATCCATCGTCTTGTGCAGTGTGCCGTAGGGATCGGTCTGCGGCGTCCAGCGGAAATTGTAAAGCGGGCGGGCGGCATCGGGCCTGTCGAGATCGATCTCGAAGATGGTGATCGTCTCGCGGCGCTCGGGATGATCGAGCAGGTCGTTGTACTGGTAGCCCCACCATGCGGAGGCATTGGAGGCGAAGGCCTTGCCGGCGTGGGCGGGATTGGCGCTGGGGCGCGGCGCGATGTCGAGGAACTCGACCTCGAGGATGTCGCCGGGTTCCGCGCCGCGCACATGGATCGGACCGGTGCAGATATGGACGCCGAAGCCCTCGCCCGCGCCGCGGCCGAAAACGGAAGCATTCATCGGGCCTGCGCCGCGGCGCTCGACGCCCTTGTGGTCGGGCGTCCAGGCGAAGACGCTCTCCGCGCCGGGATCGCCGGCGACCATGCGGTCCCAGTCGTCGCCGGCATGTTGGGTGAGCGTCTCGATGGTGACCGTCGCGCCGGGCTCGACGAAGAGCGCCGGCGGCAGGGTGCGGCTCATATAGCCCCAATGGACCGTCTGGGCATTGGCCGGCAGGTGATAGTGATCCGGACTGACCGCGACCGCACCCTGTTCGGCCGGGGCCTGCGCGGCGAGCGCCTTGACCCCGCCGGCCTGTTTCGCGTCGCGCTTGCCGGCATGGTCCGGCGGCAGGCCGCGCTTGGAGTAGCCGTCCTCGCCGCCCGCCACGGAGCGGCGCAGTTCGGTCGGGCTCATCTCGTAGGCGGCGGAGAAGGCTCGGCTGAAATAGGCCTGGTCGCGGAAGCCCCAGCGCAGGCCGATGGCGGCGATGCTCTCGGAGGCGTGGTTCGGGTCGATCAGGTCGGCGCGGCAGCGTTCGAGGCGCTGGTGGCGCAAATATCCGGAGAAAGAATCGTCGCGGAGCTGGAACAGGCGCTGCAGGTAACGCACAGACATGCCCTCCTTGCGGGCGATGTCGGCGGGCGTCAGGTCCGGGTCGGAGAGGTTCGCGTCGATGGCGGCGGCGACGCGGCGGAAATGCGCCGTCTGCACCTCGGTCATCGGACCGTTGGGGGCGCGCGATTCCACCAGCAGCGCACTGGCGACGAGTTCGGTCACCGCGAGTTCGCCGGCGGTGAGATCGGCCTGTTCGAGCTGGCCGACGCTGCCGGCCAGCATGCGCAGCACCGGGCGGGCGGCCAGCGCCGCGAAGGTACGGCCGAGCACGACGGGCGCATCCAGCCCGGAGCGGCCGAGCCGGGTCGCCAGCGGGGCGCGCGGAAGCTGCAGCAGGATGGCATCGAAATCGCTGCGCCAATGCAGACGCCAGGGCATGTCCATGCCCATGACCGCGAGATCGTCATCGGCGAGATCGGTGGCGCGCGGGCCGCAGGCGAGCGTCGCGCGGCCCTTGAGAACGAGGATCAGCATGACCGGCGCGTCGCGGCTGCCGGCTTCCGCGGGCAGCAGGGTCTGGCGCTCGCCGACAATACGGGCGAGCCGCGCGCCGGAACTAGAGGAGCGGATGTCGATGGCGCCGTCGGAAACCTGCCTGTCGCCGAAGAACTCGGCCTTCAGGCTGATCTGCGCAAGCCGCGATTGCCAGGCTTCGCCGCGCATGACGAGCGGCAGGCTGTCAACGGTGGGCGGATTGTCGATCATGGCGCGGCATCCTGCTCCTGCGCGGCCGACGGCGGCGGCGAAGGCGGCTTTCGGCACACCTCGCCAAGACCTTAACCGGGCCAATACATCATAGCGAGGCCGGGGCCAAAATCTTTGCACCGGGGCGAACAATCTCATGACTATTCGGCTACAGACGGAGGCCGAAGGAAGGCTTGGAAGCCTTACCCGTATCGTTCTCAACTCTTTGTTTTTAGTAATCTTTTTTCCGCATAGCGAGCCTCTTTGCAGGCTGAATCCGTCCGGCGTGACGCTTGGGCAGCCGATTGCCAGATGCGCCAGCCGCCCGAATAATCGGCGCTGTTTCCACCTCCCAAAACGAAGGAAAAACAGCATGTGCAAAGGCGATGACGTCAACTGCCCGCATTTCGAAGAACACTACCAGAAATTCCGCGAAGACCTGGATGTCGAGCGGCGCGGCTTCCTCAGGAGCAGCCTGTTCGCGGCCGGCGGCCTCGGCGCGCTGGGCGCAGCGGGCGGCTTGTCGCTGGTGACCCCGGCGCTGGCGCAGGCCTCGGAAGCGCGGCAGCCGGAGACGCGGGCCTTCCATCATCTGCCGGCCAATGACCAGACCGTGCATTGGGGCTATTTCTCCAAAAAGCTGACGCCGAAGGTCGAAGTCGACAGTGGCGACATCATCACCATCGAGACGCTGACGCACCATGCCGGCGACGACACGGAGCGCATGGTCGAGGGCGACGAGGGCGCGGAGAGCGTCTATCTGTGGACCAAGGACAAGAAGGGCGTCGACCGGCGCGGCGCGGGCCCGACCGACCCGGCCGTCTACAAGAAAGGTTCGGGCGAAGGCCAAGGCGTGCATATCATGACCGGGCCAGTCTATGTGCGCGGCGCGGAACCGGGCGACATCCTCGAAGTGCGCATCCTCGACTGCGTGCCGCGGCCGTCCGGCAACGCGAAATTCGCCGGCAAGTCCTACGGCTCGAACGCGGCGGCGAACTGGGGCTTCCAGTATAACGACCTGCTCGGCGGCGAGAAGCGCGAGGTGGTGACGATCTACGAGGTCGACACCGCCGGCGGCAAAAGCTGGGCGGAAGCGGTCTACAACTTCAAATGGGTGCCGCAGACCGACCCGTTCGGCGTGACGCATGCGACGATCGACTATCCGGGCGTGCCGGTCGACCATTCGCTGACCAACCGCAACTACGACGCGCTGAAGGGCGTGCGACTGCCGATCCGGCCGCATTTCGGGACGCTGGGCCTCGCGCCGGCGGAAGCCGACTATGTCGACACGATCCCGCCCAGCTACACTGGCGGCAATATCGACAACTGGCGCATCGGCAAGGGCGCGACGATGTATTACCCGGTTTCCGTCGACGGCGCGCTGCTGTCGGTCGGCGACCCGCATGCGAGCCAGGGCGACAGCGAATTGTGCGGCACGGCGATCGAATGCTCGCTGACCGGCACGTTCCAGCTGATCGTGCACAAGAAGGCCGACCTCGCCGGCACGCCGCTGGAGGAGCTGAACTACCCGATGCTGGAAACGCAGTCGGACTGGCTGGTGCACGGCTTCTCGTTCTCCAACTATCTCGAGGAACTCGGCCCGAACGCGCAGAGCGACATCTACTCGAAATCGTCGATCGACCTCGCCATGCGCGACGCCTTCCGCAAGATGCGCCACTTCCTGATGACGACGAAGGGGTTGACCGAGGACGAGGCGATCTCGCTGATGTCGATCGGCGTCGATTTCGGCATCACCCAGGTGGTCGACGGCAACTGGGGCGTGCACGCCATCGTCAAGAAGGACATCTTCGCCGGGATGGCCTGATCTCGCCCTTCCCGATGCTTCCGCGGGTCATGCGCCTCGCGGAAGCGCAAGCCCGGACGCCGCGCTCACGTCGGCGTCCGGGTTCCTTGCGACCGGATGTGCTCGAGTTCTCGCAAGAGGTCGAGAAACATTGTTAGTATTCACTTACCTTTTAACTCGAACGGCGGTTTCGCCGGGCGAGTTCGCGGTAGAGGGCCTCGCGGCTGACGCCCAGCTCGCTTGCCAGCTCCTGCCATTGGCCTTTTGGGGGTAGACCCCCGTCCTTTGCGGAACGCCACGCATCGAGCCGTTCTGCGACAGTCCTCAGGGTCCTTATTTCCGATTTCATGCGCGCTTCCTGAACCGCATGGGCAAGGCGGCGTTCCCATGCCTCGGCGAGGCTGCGATCCGAAGCCAGCGCCCGCGCGAAATCGGCCTTTGGCACCGCCTCGACCGCGCAGGGCTCCAGCGCCACCGCGTCGCAGTGATAGCGGTCGGAATAGGTCGAGGCCTCGGCCAGCACGTCGCCCTCTCCTGCGGTCTGCAACAGCAGTACGGTTCCCTGCGGCGTGGTGCGGTTCAAGGCGATCCGGCCGGCGCGAACCCGGTAGATGACCGCGACCGCGTCACCGGTGAGAAACAGGCTCTCACTTGCGGAGAGCGTGCGCGAGACAGATCCGAAAAAGAGGGCGTCTAGCGGACTCGACATGATCGCTATCATACGCGGCGCCCGGGCTTCATGCCACGGATGGCGCAATCACAGTTGTGTCAGGAGCCCCCAATGAAATCCGTTCGCCTGTTTTTCGCCACGTCGATCCTTCTTGCTGGCACCGCCTTTTCAAGCGCGTCGGACGATCATGACGCCATGATGCAGGGCGCTCATTCCGGCATGGACCATTCGGCCATGATGGAGCATGGCGCGCCCGCGCCGGCCATGACCGAGGGCGGACAGGCCGCTTTCGCGGCTATCCAGGAAATCGTCGCCGCGCTTCTCGCCGACCCGCGAACCGACTGGGACACCGTGAATATCGAGGCGCTCCGCCAGCACCTCATCGACATGGACAATGTGACGATGCGCGCCCGGGTGACGACGGAAGCGGTCCCGGGCGGAGCGCGTTTCTCGGTCGCCTCGGACGATCCGGCGGTACAGACTTCCATTCGCGCCATGACGGTCGCCCATGCAGCGACGATGGACGGCGTCGAGGGCTGGAGCCTGAAGGCCGAAGAGACGCCAAACGGCGCGACCCTGACCGCGACCGGAGACGAGGTCCGGATCCGCGCGCTCGGCTATATCGGGCTGATGACCGTCGGCATGCATCACCAGGAGCATCATCTGGCGCTGGCGCGCGGAGCGATGCCTCACTGATCGGCCGTCGATTCCCGGTCTTTCATCGTGACGATAACGGCGCCGCTGGCGTGGCGTGTCTCGACGCGGCGGTGGGCGGCGGCGATGTCGGCGAGAGGGAAGGTGCTGTCGACGACGCCGCGCAATTCGCCGTTTTCCATGAGCTGGGCGAGATGCTCGATGTCCTCGCGACGGTCACCGGAGACAGCGAGCACGATCTTCGGCCCACCGGTCAATGCGGCGAGGAGCGCCTGAAGGATCTCGCGGCCGCCAAACTCCAGCGGCACGTAGCGGCCGGCTTTCTCGAGGATGCGCCGGGCCTTCGGGTATGGCAGCTTGCCGACCGTATCGAGGACGACATCGTAGCGCTCGCCGGAGGCGGAGGCATCCTGGTTGCGGTAGTCTACCACATGGTCGGCCCCGAGCGACCGGACGAACTCGACATTGTCGGTTCCGGCGACGCCGGTCACCTCGGCGCCCATGATCTTCGCGAGCTGGACGGCATAGACGCCGACACCGCCCGAAGCGCCGTTGATCAGCAGTTTGCCGCCCGGCTTCAGGCCAGCGAAATCGCGCAGGAAGACGAGCGCCGAGACGCCGCCGAACGGGACAGCGGCGGCTTCTTCGTAAGTAATTGCTTTCGGCTTTATGGCCACCGGTCCATCGGCCTTGACGGTCAGATAGTCTGCATGGGCCCCGGCGCCGGAAAAGCCGAACACCGGATCGCCGAGCCTGAAGCGGGTGACGTCGGCGCCGCGCGCGACGACGCGTCCGGCGAAGGCCAGGCCGAGCACGGGATTTTTCGGCCGGGTGAGACCCATCATCAGCCGGCCGGGCAACGCCATGATGCCGGGAAAGGCCGCGGCGCGCAGACGCCAGTCGGCGGTGGTGACCGGTGCGGCGAAGACCTTGACGAGAATCTCGTCATCGCCGGGTTCGGGGCGCTCGATTTCAGCGACTTTCAGGATATCGGCGTCGCCGTAACGGTCGGCAAGTGCGGCTCTCATCGTTTCATTCCTATCCGATGATTTTGATGGATGCGATATATCCATGCGCATACGCAGAGTTAATTGACCATTATTCGTCTTCTGATATGCGTTTTCGCATGGATTGGAAGTCGGTGAAATTCGACTGGAACCGGGCGCGCGCCTTCCTGGTCACGGCGGAAGAGGGGTCGCTATCGGCGGCGGCGCGGGCGCTGGGCATGGCGCAGCCGACGCTCGGCCGCCAGGTCGACGCGCTGGAAGCCGAACTCGGTGTCATCCTGTTCGAACGCGCCGGGCGCGGGCTGACGCTGACCCCGGCGGGTCTGGAACTTCTCGACCATGTGCGCGCCATGGGCGAGGCGGCGGGACGTGTCTCGCTGACGGCGTCGGGCCAGGCGCAATCGATCGAGGGGACGATCTGCATCACCGCGAGCGAGATCTATTCGGCCTATCTGCTGCCGCCGATCGTCGCGCGGCTGAGGCGCGAGCAACCAGGCATCGAGGTCGAGATCCTTGCCTCGAACGCCACGATCGACCTTAAGCGGCGCGAGGCGGATATCGCCATCCGGTCGTTCCGGCCGACCCAGCCGGACCTGATCGCCAGAAAGGTCTGCGACGACCTTGCCCGGCTCTATGCGGCAGAGAGCTATCTTGAGCGGATCGGCAATCCCGAAACGCCGGAGGATCTTTCGAATGCGGAGTTCATCGGCTTCGACACGACATCGGTGATGGTCGACGGGCTGAACCGGCTCGGCCTGTCACTGACGCAGAAGAACTTTCCGGTGCTGACCGGCAACCATTTGGTGCATTGGGAACTGGTGAAGGCGGGGGTCGCCATCGGCATTGTGCCAGAGGCAATCGGCGACCGCGAGCCCGGCGTGCAGCGCGTGCTGGCGGATTTCACGCCAATGGAGTTCCCGATATGGCTGACGGCGCATCGCGAGTTGAACACCAGCCGGCGGGTGCGCATGGTGTTCGACCTGCTGGCCGAGGAACTCGGCAAACCGAGAAGGCAAGGAGACAGATGACCGAGACCGTTTACCCATCGCGGGGTCCGGAAGGACGCGTGCCGTCGCCGGCGCATCCGCACAAACGGCGCGAGGCGCTGCCGCAGCACGAGCCGAAATCGGATCTCGACGATCCCGGCGCGACCGCGCGGCTTGCCGCGATCGTGGAAAGCGAAAGCTATCAACCGGCCATCCGGGACGTCGGCTTCCTCGGGCGCGACGCGGCGCGCGGGCCGCGGCTGGAGCTCGATTACCTGAAAGCGGAAACGCTGCTGGAGCGGCACGGCATCGAGCATTCGATCGTGGTGTTCGGCTCCACGCGCATTCCCGAGCCGGCGACGGCACACAGGCGGCTGGCGGCCGCCGAGGCGGCGCTGGCCGACGACCCGGACAATACGGAGCTGCAGGGCCGGGCGGGCGCGGCCCGGCGTATCGTCGCCAAGAGCCGCTATTACGAAGTGGCGCGCGATTTCGGCAAGATGATCGGCGATGCGCAGGGGCCGGAAGGCCACCGCCTGGTCGTCGTCACCGGCGGCGGGCCGGGGATCATGGAGGCCGCCAATCGCGGCGCATGGGACGCCGGAGCGCGAACCGTCGGGCTCAACATCACGCTGCCGCATGAGCAATATCCGAACCCCTACATCACGCCGGATCTGTGCTTCCAGTTCCATTATTTCGCCATGCGCAAACTGCATTTCATGATGCGGGCCCGGGCGCTGGTCGTGTTTCCGGGCGGATACGGTACGATGGACGAATTGTTCGAGACGCTGACGCTGATCCAGACCCGCAAGATCGCGCCGGTGCCCGTGGTACTGGTCGGCGAAGCGTATTGGCGGCGGGTCTTCGACCCGGATTTCCTGATCGAGGAAGGTACGATCGCGCCGGAGGATCGCGACCTGTTCTGGTTCGCCGAGACGGCGGAGGAGATCTGGAGCGATATCCGGCACTGGTACAGGCTGGCCGGCAAGCCGCTGACCGGCGGGCAGGACGGCGAAGGCGCGCTATGACGAAACGACCCGCAGCGTTGTCCGAACGGCGGGTCGTTGCAGGTTCGGCCCAAACGGAGAAAGCAAGAACGATGATCAGACTCGCCGCAGTGGCGTTTGCCGCCCTGCTGACCGCGACGCTGCCGGTGGCCTGGGCCGCCGACAATCCGCTGGAGGGGACTGAATGGACCGGGACGGGCGAGGCCGTTTCCGAGGAAATTATCAGGGACGCCTTGCGCGCCGCCGATTTCGTGGCGATCGGCGAGATCCACGACAATCCCGAACATCACGCGATCCAGGCGAGGCTGATCAGCGCAATGGCGGAGGCGGGCCGCAAGCCGGCCGTGGTCTTCGAGATGGTGCCGCAAGGCCTGCAGGGCGAACTGGATGCTTTCGCAGCGGAGGGATCGCAGGATGTGGCGGGGCTCGGCCAACGGCTAAAATGGGAGGAGCGCGGCTGGCCCAACTGGTCGACTTATCAGCCGATCGCCGAAGCGGCGCTGGCGGCTGACCTTTCGCTCCATGCCGGCGATCTCGACCGCGAGACGATCCGCGCCATCGGACGCGGCGAAAGGCCGGTCGAACCCACCGTCGCCTATTCGGAGGCGATGCGGGATAACCTGGCCGAGGAATTGCGCGTTTCGCATTGCGGCTTGCTGCCGGACGAGGCGATTCCGCCGATGATCACAGTGCAGCAGGCGCGCGATACGGCAATGGCCACGGCCATGCTGGACTCTGGCGTCGAGGACGGCGCGGTGCTGATCGCGGGGTCCGGCCATGCGCGCAAGGACCGCGGCGTCCCTTTCGTGCTGGCGGCCCGCGAGCCAAGCCGGTCGATCGTCTCGATCGGGATGCTGGAAGTCCGCGACGGCGCGACGGATTTTGCCGACTATCTCGATGAAGGCGAGACCGCCCTGCCCTTCGATTTCGTGATCTTCACGGCGAAGGCCAACGATATCGACCATTGCGCGGCGCTGAAGAAGCAGATGGGCAAGTAGCCGTCAGGCGACCGGCGCTTCCTCGAGCTTGCCATCGATGCGGGTCAGTTCGGCGCGGAAGCGCGGCAGGGCCTGCGGGTATTCGGCTTGCAGCCAGGCGATCAGCTTTTCGCGGATCTCGCAACGCAGTTCCCACGTGGCGATGGAGTTACGCGCGCTCATGATGCCGCGGATGACGATCGTCTTCTCGTTGGCGTCGGTCATATGCATCTTTGCCACCTGACCATCCCAGAGCGACGACCCCTCGATCAGTTCGACCAGTTTGCTGCGCAGCGTTTCGACCGGCACCGAATAGTCCACATGCCATGTCACCGCGCCGATGATCGAGGTGCCCTCGCGGGTCCAGTTCTCGAAGGGTTTCTCGATGAAATAGGAGAGCGGCACGACCATGCGCCGCCAGTCCCAGATGCGCACGACGACATAGGTTGCGCCGATCTCTTCGATCCAGCCCCACTCGCCCTCGACGATGACGACATCCTCCAGCCGGATCGGCTGGGTGAGCGCGATCTGGACGCCGGCGATCAGGTTGGCCAGCACCGGCCGAGCGGCAAAACCGACGGCGAGACCGGCGACGCCGGCCGAGGCGAACAGACTGACGCCATATTGGCGCACGCCGTCGAAAGTGAGCAGCACGAAGGCGGCGGCGATGATGAAGATCAGGATATTGGCGGTGCGGCGCAGCACGCGGATCTGGGTGACGACCTTGCGGGCGCGCACATTGTCCTCGCCGTCCTCGGTCTCGAGACGGTGACCGCGCATCAGCCGGTCGGTGAAGAGATTGGTCAGGAGGATCGCCGTCCAGCCGAGCAGGCCGATCATGATGACCGAAATGGTCCGCGAGACCGCGTTCTGGAATTCAGGCGGCAGGCCGGAGGCGGAGACGCCCACCGATACGGCGAGCAGGATCATGGCGAGACGGGCCGGATTGCGGGCGCGGCCCAGCGCCTGACGCCACCAGGAACTGCGCCGCAGCATGCGGCCGAGCACGCGCCACAGCACCGCGTGAACAGCCCAGCCGACGAAGATCGCGGCGGCGAGCAGGATGAGCGGCCAAGCCCACAGGGACGCCAACATATAAGTGTCGACAATGGCCTCTTCGGCGGTTTCGACGATTTCTTCGGGCATGTGTCCTTGCGCGGTTTGCCGATCCGAACTGCGCCGAGGGCGGCACAGCAAAACCATTCTTGCCCCGGAGTTAGGGCAAGTCTACCGCAGTGCAACATAATTGCCGAAGGAAAGTTCCCCCGCACCCGGTATCGAGGAATCGTCGGCCACTCGACGCCCATGCTGCCGGCCGCCGACCCTGTTGAACAGGCAATAGCCGTACAATCCTGAGGCCGGCGCGGAGCGGAATAATCAGCACTCGAGTCGAATCGCTGCTAACAAACTGAATTTATTGACAGAATCAGTTTTTTCCGTAGCGTTTTGCGGTGCAATAGTCCGAAAAGGAGTGGCAATGCAAGGCAAGAGCGCTTTCGAATTGCAACTGGAAGGCTACGGGCTCACCACCGCCCATATCCTCTATCGCATGCCGGATCATCCGGGCATCCTGCAGACCTATGTCTGGCAGGATTACGACCTGGCCCCGAAGTTCCCGCAAATGTACGGCTTTCTCGACTTCTGGGAGAACAATCTCGACGGTCCGCTGCATTCTGTGCGCTACTCGCACCAGAAGCTGATCAAGCCCGGTGAGTTCCACCGCGTCGATGGCGAGATCCTGCTGAACTAGAGCCTAGTCGAGCGCCAGGACATCCGAGACGAGGCGAATGCGCTCGTCGACCGTCTCGACCACGATAACCGCATCGCCGCCGGCTTCCATGGTTTCGGCGGGCACTTCGATCTCGGCCGAAAGCTCGCCGGCGATATCAGTCTCGATCGTTTCCAGAATGGTCAGGCTGTCGCCGCGGCGAAGGCCGATCCTGACGTCCCTGCTTCCGGGAAGGCCCGACGCCTCGACCTCGAACTTGCCCTCACCTTTTTTCTCGACATTGACTTCCGGCCCACGGGACGGTTCGGCGTCATCGCCAGGCAAGCCGATGCGCTCGCCGAATTCCGCGATCTCGCGACTGAGATCGGGCGTATCGGCGAGATAGTCGGAGACGGTCTTGCCGGCCGAATTGGCGGCGTCACGAATGTTGCGCCCGGCATCCTCCATGGCAATGCGCGCCCTGCCCAGGAAATCATCAACCGCGTCTTCCTCGAAGACCGGCATCTTCAGCTTGCCTTCGGGAAGGTCTGCGACCGTTTCGGCGTCGTTGACGCGCAGGATTTCCTCAGGCTCGGTACCGCAGCGCGCGGCAAGCTGCTCAAGCGTTTCGTCCGGCTGCATCTCTTCGATGAAACCGCAGGTAGAGCGGGCGCCGGCCGGGGACGCCAGGGCGGTCGTGGCGGCGATGACAATCAGGAAGGATGTGCGGCGCATATCGGTCTCCGGGCTTCATGGAACGTGTGTCCATAACCGGCGAGCCGGGCAGAAGGTTCCGCCTCAGGCTCCGCACCAGGTTTCCGCGGGCTCGCGGCGACCGCGCCAAGTGACGGCGAGATCGCGGCGGACCAGGAGGTCGCCGACATCGCCCGCCGGCGTCGAGAGGGCGGCCAGCGTGCGGCCGAAGCGGTCCTCGCCACGGCGATGAACCCGGATCGGCTGGCGATGCAGGAGAAAAGCGAGTTCCTGTGTCGCGGCGCTCGCGCGCCGCCCTTCGTCGGGGCAGCGGGCCTTGACCTCGGGCGCATCGATGTTGACGAGGCGGATCTTCTCGCCGTCGAGCCAGACCGTGTCGCCGTCGACCACGCAATTGATCCGGCGACCCGAGCCGCAGATAGGCATCGGTCGTGGCGCGACATCCCCGGCGAAGTCGGGTGCAGGCTGCGGCGCGTAGGCGCTAGTGGTCACTCGGTCGACAAGGCCGGAGACCTTCGCGAGGTCGAGGCCGCCGGTCTGGCTATAGAGAACCGCGGCGCCGATGCCGATCAGGACGAAGGCCGTCCCGACCAGGCCGGTCCGCAACAGTTGGGAGAGGTAGCGCCGCCCGGCGATTCGCGAATGCTGAGACATGGCGCGGAGCGTGGGCGCAAGGCGTTACTTTTCCGTTCAAGGACAGCCCTGTGCGCCGGGGACCGTTCGGGCGTTTCCTGATGGTGCGTTTGGTCACAGCACGAGCGAGACGTTGCATGCATCACTGGCTTCAACGAGCACATCCGCTCACAAAACCAGTCAGAGGAAACGATCATGAAAACCTTCATCATTCGCCGCGCCGTCACGCGCAACGCGCTGCGCATCATCGTCGCCATGACGGCGGCTGCAGCCATCGCCGGCCAGGCCCAGTCGGCCAATCACACGGACCGCGTGTCCTGCTATTTCTATGTGAATGACGGCTGCTACAACGTCTCTCCCAACTGCACCAAGGAAGAGTATGAGAGCCTGCTGGAGAATTGCGACACGGCCTATCCGCTCGGCAAGGCGCGCTCCCTGCGCGGCCCGAAAGCCTTCAAGCTGCAGTAAGCGCGATCCGCGCCGGTAAGGATGCGGCCGGGAAACCGGCCGCATTTTCTTTTGCGCGGCGACGGGACAGGATAGGCGGTGTCAACAGAGACCGCGCCATGCCGATGCCGCAGGAATATTTCGCCGCCTCCCGCGATTTCGAGGCCTTCATGGCGGACGCCAAGACCGCGCTCGGTCATGGATCGCATCACCAGACCTACACCACGGTGCAGGCGGTGCTGACCGTCTTCCGGCGGCGGCTTTCGGTGGGCGATGCGCTTCGGTTCGCAGGCGTGCTGCCCCCGGTCCTGCGCGCGATCTTCGTGTCGGACTGGGACGTCGCGGACGCGCAAAAGCCGTTCGGGCCGCGCGGAGCGATGGAGGCCGAGGTCAGAGCGTTTCGCGAACACCACAATATCGCACCGACCGATGCTATTTCGACTGTGGCGGGGGTCATGCGAAAGCATGTCGATACGAGAGACTTCGAGCGCGTTCTGTCGACGCTTCCGGATGAGGCACAGGCATATTGGGATCCGGCCGGGAATTAGGCTTCCATCGATCCATGGGGCGGCAGAGCCGCGTCGACCATATTCGGGCCTTAAAGCTTCGACATGGGTTCGCCGCGAAAAAGGGGGGTCCATGCGCAAGATTTTCATTGCCATCGCCGTCGTCGTCGGCGCGCTCTATCTCTGGAACGCGTCCTGGATCGCCGGGGCGCCGGCCGAGCCGCAGATCCGTCTGATCGCGCATCGCGGCGTGCACCAGACCTTCTCCCGCGAAGGGCTGACGAATGACACCTGCACAGCAGAGCGCATCTTTCCGCCCGAGCATCGCTTCCTGGAGAACACGATTCCCTCGATGCGCGCGGCGTTCGACGCCGGCGCGGATATCGTGGAACTGGACGTGCACCCGACAACGGACGGGCAGTTCGCGGTGATCCACGACTGGACAGTCGACTGCCGCACCGAGGGCAGCGGGGCGACGCGGGAGCACGCCATGGCGAGCCTGAAAACGCTGGATGTCGGCTACGACTACACGGCCGACGGCGGCACGACCTTTCCGCTGCGGGGAACCGGCGTCGGCCAGCTGCCGGAGCTGAAAGAGGTGCTGGCGGCCTTTCCGGACGGCAAGTTCCTGATCAACTTCAAGAGCCGCGAAAGGCGCGAAGGCGACATGTTGGCGGCGCTTGTCGAGAAGCATCCGGAATGGCGTAAGGAAATCTGGTCAGCCTATGGAGGCGACGCGCCCACCATGCGCGCCAACGAGCTGATCGACGGGCTGGACGGTTATGGCGCCAAGCAGATGAAGTCCTGCCTGCTCGGTTATCTGAAGCTTGGCTGGAGCGGGTATGTCCCGGAGGCCTGCCGCAACACCCATGTTATGGTGCCGGGCAACCTGGCGCGCTTCGCCTGGGGCTGGCCGCACCGGTTCCGCGCGAGGCTGGAGGCGGCGGGAAGCGACATCATCCTGATCGGCCCCTATTCGGCGGGCGACGTCGGCTCGCGCGGCATCGACAGCGTGGAAGAGCTGTCGCTGATCCCAAAGGGCTTCGACGGCTATGTCTGGACAAACCGGATCGAGCTGATCGGCCCCGAACTGGCGGCGCGCCGGCAGGGCGGCGATTGAAAGAAGCCGGATCGCGGCCCGTCAGCCGCCGCACCAGGTTTCGACGGGTTCCTCGCGGCCCTTCCAGGTGGCCGCGACATTGAAGCGGACCATCTTGCGGCCGACATCGCCGTCGGGAATACGGACTTCGGCGAGAACGCGGCCGAACGCGTCGCGGCCCTTGCCGCGGAGTTCGATCGGTTGATTGTCGAGCAGCTGCTGCAACGTGGCGCGCGCCTCGCGAGCCCGCGCCGTCTCCGACAGGCATCGCCCCTCAAGCTGCGGCGCATCGATATTGGCGATGCGGATCTGTTCGCCGTTCAGCCAGAATACCTCGCCGTCGACCACGCAGTTCTCGTTCGCGCCGCTGCCGCAAATCGGCATGGGCCTGCTTTCAAGCCCCTCATAGAAATCGTAGCCCTGTGCGATGTCGCCGCTCAGCGAACTGGTGAAGAAGGTTTCGGGCTTCGCCTTGAAAACCACGGCGTCTGTTTCTTCGCGGTCCAGCAGAAACCATGTGACGGCGCCGATGAGAGCGAAAACGAAGAGCCCGACAAAGGCGACCAGCGAGCGCGCCGAAAAGAAACGTGCGCCTCGCCCGTATGTTTCGACGGCGAGGAGGAGATCCGGATCGCTATTTCGCATTGTGTCTGATTTCGCTGTTCTGCGCGGCCTGTCACGGCAACGTTCTTGTTCTTGTTGCAGCGCATTATCGGCCGGTCTTCTTACCATCCGGTTCGGAAAGAACCGCGAATTCGAGGGGGTCGGTCAAGACGCGCGAAACCTTCGTTAACGGGATGGCCCTTTTCATCTCCGGATGCGTGTCCTATGCGTGGAGAGGGCCCGGAGCCCGGCATGCCAACGCCAGCAAGGGAGGCCGGCATGGCGCAAAAGGCGCTGATCGTCATCGACGTCCAGAACGATTTCTGCCCCGGAGGCGCGCTCGCGGTGGAAAATGGCGACGAGATCGTGCCGCTGGTCAATCACCTGATCGCCAGCCACGACCACGTGGTGCTGACGCAGGACTGGCACCCGGCGGGCCACTCCTCATTCGCCTCCCAGCATGAAGGCAAGGCGCCCTTCGAGACGATCGAGGTGTCCTACGGACCGCAGACGCTCTGGCCCGACCACTGTATCCAAGGGACGCAGGGCGCGGAATTCCACCCCGATCTCGCATGGACGAAGGCGGAAATGGTTATCCGCAAGGGCTTCCGGCCGGCAATCGACTCCTATTCGGCGTTCTTCGAGAACGACCATGAAACGCCGACCGGGCTTTCCGGCTATCTGAAGGAGCGCGGCATCGCGGAGGTCGTGCTTGCCGGGCTGGCGACGGATTTCTGCGTCGGTTTCTCGGCGCTCGACGCGGTGACATGCGGGTTCAAGACGTCGGTCGTGATGCAGGCCTGCCGGGCGATCGACCTCGACGGGTCGCTTGGCGTCATGACCGAAAAGATGCGCGCCGCCGGCGTCCACCTGCTTTAGGGCCCGATAATGGTTTTCCGCGTTCTCGACATCGCCAGGCGGGTCCACGACCACACCTGGAAGCTCGACCCCATCGTCCGCTCGCTGCTCGACACCGATTTCTACAAGCTGATGATGCTGCAGATGATCTGGAAGCTGCATCGCGACGTCGATGCCACCTTCTCGCTGATCAACCGCACGACCTCGATCCGGCTCGCCGACGAGATCGATATCGGCGAGCTGCGCGACCAGCTCGATTACGCGCGGACGGTGCGGCTGACCAAGAAGGAGCATATCTGGCTCGCCGGCAATTCATTCTACGGGCGCAAGCAGATCTTCGAGCCGGAGTTTCTCGCCTGGCTGGCCGAGTTCCGGCTACCGGACTACGAGCTGTCGGTGAAAGACGGGCAGTACCAGCTGGATTTCCACGGGCGATGGACGGACACCACGATGTGGGAGATCCCGGCGCTCGCGATCATCAACGAATTGCGCTCACGCGCGGCGATGCGCGGCATGGGGCCCTTCGAGCTCGACGTTCTCTATGCGCGGGCGAAAGCGAAGATGTGGGAGAAGGTCGAGCGACTGAAGACACTCGACGGGCTCTCGATTTCCGATTTCGGCACGCGGCGGCGGCATTCCTTCCTGTGGCAGCGCTGGTGCGTGCAGGCACTGCAGGAGGGCATTCCGGACGCGTTCACCGGCACCTCCAACGTGCTGCTCGCCATGGACAACGACCTGGAGGCCGTCGGCACCAACGCTCATGAACTGCCGATGGTCTATGCGGCGCTGGCGGAAACCGACGCGGGGATCGCCGCGGCCAATTACAAGGTGCTGGAGGACTGGAACGCGCTCTATGGCGGCAATCTGCGCATCGTGCTGCCCGACACATACGGGACAGCGGCCTTCCTGCGCGCCGCGCCGGACTGGGTCGCCGACTGGACCGGCTTCCGGCCGGATTCCGCGCCGCCGATCGAGGGCGGCGAACGCATCATCGACTGGTGGAAGGAGAAGGGCCGCGACCCGACGCAGAAAATCCTGATCTTTTCCGACGGGCTGGATGTCGACACGATCGTCAGCACCCACGAACATTTCAAGGGTAGGGTGCGCATGGCCTTCGGCTGGGGCACCAACCTGACCAATGATTTCGTCGACTGCGCGCCACGCCGCAACGAGCAATTGCGCGCCATCTCGCTGGTCTGCAAGGTGACCGAAGCGAACGGCAAGCCGGCGGTGAAGCTCTCGGACAATCCGCGCAAGGCGACCGGCGACCCGGCAGAGATCGAACGGTATTTGCGGATTTTCGGGAGCGAGGAGCGGGTGGAAAAGGCGGTTTATGTTTGAGGGTCAGCTGACCGCCCCTCGCCCTTGGATGCCGCCTACGGCGGCACCTCAGGATGAGGGGAAAGGGAATAGCGCTTACGCCCACAACTTCACTGAACACCGATTGTGATTCTGCAGAAAGGGAGGTGGAGATTCATACGCGGTCGCCGATCCGTGTTCGAATGCAGGTGGACAATCCTGTGGCGCTGTGACAGGTCAGGCTGCCCTCCAATCAGCTAATATCCAACCCATGTCAGACCTGCTCTATCTCGATGATTTCCTTGTTGGCCAGCGCTTCGAGGCAGGCGGGTTTGCGCTCGATGCCGACACCATCAAGGCCTTTGCGTCGGAATACGATCCGCAGCCGTTTCACACCGACGAGGAAGCCGCGAAGGACAGTTTCTTTGGCGGGCTCGCGGCGAGCGGTTGGCAGGTCGCGTGCCTGACGATGAAGCAGATGATCGAGGAAGGACCGAAGGTCGGGGGCGGGCAGATCGGCGCGGGCGGCGAGATCGCGTGGCCGCGGCCGACGCGGCCCGGCGATGTGCTGACGGTCTCGTGCGAGGTCCTGGCGGTGAAGCCGTCGCGCTCGAAGCCGGACCGCGGCATGGTCCAGCTGCGCACCGAGACGAAGAACCAGAACGGCGAAACGGTCTACGCCTTCACCTGCCAGATGCTGACCTTCCGGCGACCCGCGTAAGAACGCGCCCGCCAGGTTAGCCATTTTTCCGCGAGCCATCAGGCGGCGGGCATATCTGCTCACTGACCGAAAGCACGAAGAGACGGTTTCATTCTCGCTCGACTTCCGTTTACGTAAACGTTAGACGATCGTATCGACACGAAGGGGCGCTTCATGAACCTGATTATGCGGCTGATCTGGGTGATCCTGACCGCGCGGAGCCGCGGACGGATGGGCGTGACGGATACGAGCCGGTTTTCGCTGCGCTGCTGGCCAAACGACCTCGATTCGAATTTCCACATGAACAATGGCCGCTACATGACCGTCATGGATCTGGGGCGGCTGGACCTGATCCTGCGCACGGGGCTGTGGCGGGCGATGCGGGAGCGCAAATGGTATCCCGTGGTGGGGTCCGCAAAGATCACGTTCCGACGTTCGGTCAATGTGTTCGAAACCTTCGAGTTGACAACGCAGATCCTCGGCTGGGACGAGAAGTGGCTCTATATCGAGCATCGCATGGAACGCGGCGGCAAGCTGCTCGCGGTCGGCCACATCAAGGGCCTGTTCCTGTCGCCGGACGGCAAGGTGCCGATGGCGGAACTCGCCGCCGCGGCCGGCCATGACGGCCCCCCGCCGGAGGTCGATCCGGACATCTTTGCGGCGCTGGCGTGAATTCTTGCGTTTCGGGCGGAGTATTGCGTCTCATCTTTGCTCTCATGCAAGAAACAGCATGGCCCGAGTAAAGGGAATCGTAAGTTCCATGTGATGTCTTTCCCGCCATAACGGCACAAGACACCCATGGATATACAGGCTCAACTCAAGCTTTCCGCCTTTCAGGGGCTGATCCTGGAAGCCGTCGCGACGGGCAAGGATTTCGACTCGGTGGCCGATCTCCTGTGCCGGGAAGCCGAACAGCTTTCCGACGGGGCGATCTGCACGATCGTGCGAATCGATGCGGACGGACTCATCCGGCCGGTCTCCTCGCCGAGCCTGCCGGAGAGCTATGCCGAGGCGCTGGACGGGATTGCGATCGGGCCTGAAGCCGGCTCCTGCGGAACCGCCGCCTATTTCGGCAAGCCGGTGCAAACCACCGATATCGACACCGATCCGAAATGGCAGCCCTATCTGGGCCTCGCACAGCCGCTCGGACTGAAAGCCTGCTGGTCGAGCCCGATCAAGACGCGCGACGGGCGGGTGGTGGCCACATTCGCCTTCTATTTCCGCACGAAGCGCGGCGCGACCGAGATCGAGCGCGAGTTGGTACGGCGCGCCGTGCATCTGTGCGCCATCGCTTATGAACATACCGAGATCAACGCCCGCAACGAGTTCCTCGCCTATCGCGACCAGTTGACGGGGCTCGGCAACCGCCGCTCCTTCGACGCCGCCCTTGCTGAGCGCGCGGCGACGGGGACGCCGTTCGGATTGCTGCTGGTCGACATCGACAATCTCAAGATCGTCAATGACAGCCTCGGCCATGCCTGCGGCGACGTTCTGATCAAGGCGGTGGCCGCGAAATTGCGGGAGCTGTGCGAAAACAGCTGCGCGTTCCGCATGGGCGGCGACGAATTCGCGGTGATCGCCGTCAACGCAGACAGCGCCGAGACGCTGAAGGCCCTGGCGCAGACTATCCTCGCAACCGCGACTGCGCCCATCGAGGCCCAGGGAAGCGTGCTGGTTCCAGGAGTGACGATCGGGGGCGTGCTTGCCGGGACGGACGGGACCGCCCCGGAAGAGTTGCGGCAGAATGCCGATGTGGCGCTTTACCACGCCAAGGAGACCAGCCGCGGCGACTTCCTGCGGTTCGACCCGATGCACAAGACGGCGATCATCCGCCGCATCGACCAGTCGCGGGAGCTGATGGAAGCGCTCGACGAGGACCGGGTCGAGCCGTTTTTCCAGCCGGTGGTCCGCCTGGAAACGGGCCGGATCTGCGGTGTCGAGGCGCTGGCGCGCATCCGCAGCCGGGACGGGCGGATCATCGAGGCCGGCGAGTTCCAGTTGGCGTTTTCCGATTCCAGGAATGCGTCACGGCTGACCGCGCGCATGATGGAGCTGGCGGCGGATGCGTTCCAGGCATGGCAGGCCGAAGATTTGCCCATCGAGCATCTGGCGCTGAACCTGTCGATGGCCGACTTCCAGTCGGGCGATCTCGACGAAAGGCTGGCCGACGCATTCGGCAGCCGCGGCATCGCATTACACCACCTGAATCTCGAGGTGACGGAATCGGTGCTGATGGAAACCCATATCGTGCGGCCGATCGACAATCTGCGGCGGCTCGGCGTCACCGTGGCGCTCGACGATTTCGGGACGGGCTTCGCCTCGCTGACCCATCTGCTGAACTTCCCGGTCGACGCGATCAAGATCGACCGCTCCTTCGTGGACCGGTTCCTGACCGACCGGCCCAGCGCCGCGATCGTCGAGGCGCTTACCGATATCGGCCGCAAGATCGGCGTGGACATCGTGGCGGAAGGCGTCGAGACGGTCGAACAGGCAACCAAGCTGATGGCGCTGGGCTGCCAGTTCGGCCAGGGTCACCTGTTCGCGCGGCCGCTGGCCAGGAACGCCATCACGGAGTTGCTGCGCGCAAGTCTCGCGGTGCACGCCAGGTCGGCGGAAGGCCGCAAGACGGCCTGACAGGCTAAAGAGGCATCGGGAAACGCTTGTAGGTCTCGGCGATGTCGTCAAGAACGGCATCGGACAGATCGAGATCCACCGCCGCGATATCCGATTTCAACTGATCCATCTTCGTCGCGCCGATGATCACGGCGGTGGTGAAGGGGCGCGACAGGGCAAAGGCGATCGCCATCTGCGCCGGGTCGAGGCCGTGTTTCGCGGCGATTTCGAGATAGGCCTCGATCGCCGGTTTCGAGCGTTCGGTGTAGCGACCGTTGAGGTCGGGCTGGACCGACATGCGGGCGCCAGCGGGGATGTCCCCGCCGCGATATTTGCCCGACAGGGAGCCGGACGCCGTCGACGTGTAGGCAAGCAGGCCGACATCCTCATGGGCGGCGACCTCGGCCATGTCGAGATCGAAGATACGGTGCAGCAGCGAGTATTCGTTCTGCATGGAGACGACGCGCGGAAGACCCTTTTCCGCGGCGATGCGCAGATAGTTCATCGTGCCCCAGGCAGTCTCGTTGGAGAGGCCCATGTGACGGACCTTTCCTTCTTTGATCAGCGCATCCATCGTCTCGAGCGCCTCTAGAAAATCGTCCTGCGCCTTGTCGGCGTCATGGGTGTGCGGCGCCCATTTCCAGGATTGGCGGAAATGATAGGAGCCGCGATTCGGCCAATGCAGCTGGTAGAGATCGATATAGTCGGTCTTCAGGCGCTGCAGCGAGCGTTCGCAGGCGCGGCGGATCTTTGCGGCCGAGATCGGCGCGCCCTCGTCGATATTCTTGTTGCCGGCGCCGGCGACCTTGGTGGCGAGAATGATATCGTCGCGCTTGCCGCGTTTTTCGAACCATGTGCCAATGATGCGCTCGGTATCGCCGGAATTCTCGGGCGTGGCGGGCGTGGTCGGATAGGCTTCGGCGGTGTCGAAGAAGTTGACGCCCTCGGAGACGGCGTAATCCATCTGTTCGTGGCCTTCGGCTTCCGAGTTCTGCGATCCCCAGGTCATGGTGCCGAGGCAGATCGCGCTCACGTCCAGGCCGGTGCGGCCGAGCTTGCGGTATTTCATGGGAAAACGTCCGGATTGGTGTTCTGGAAGGGAGGAAATGTGTGCCCTTCAGTATAGGGCGGGATGGACCCTGTGCAACCGGGCGGCGGTCAGTCCTCGCCGACGCCGAGCGAATCGCGCCATTGCTTGAGGAAAAGCCGGCGCTTCATCTGATCGAGGCCGACGATCAGCGCCGGGCCCAGCGCGATGGGACGGATGGCGCGTTTGCCGCCCTCGCCCGCGCCGAGCGCCTTGTAGAGCTCGTCCTCGCCGTCGATCGGCGAAAACAGGAGCGCGTCCTCGATGAGGATGCGGCGGCCCTGCGGCCCCTGCGTGAATTCGAGAAAGGCTTCGGCGTCGGCCCGGTTGGCGGCCTGGCGCGGGACATAGGCGGCACGGGTCAGGACGAGCGTATAGTCCGACGGCACCACGACCGCGAGATCGGGTTTCTCGCGGGCCTGGGCGAGCGCGTAGGAACCCAGCACATTGTAGCCGAGCGTCAGGCGGCCATCAGCGACGCGATCGAGGATTTCCTGGGTGCAGCAATAGAGCCGGACATGGTTGCGGCCCATCGCCTCGATCAGGCGGCCCCAGGTGGAGGAGCGCTGTTCGTCGAGCGTGGCGAAGAGATAACCGAGGCCCGACGCCTCGATGTCGTAGGTTCCGATGCGACCGTCGAAGCGTTCGGGCTGGCGCAACAGGTCGAGCAGGGCGAAGTGGTCCGTCGGCGCCTCGAACCCGGCGACGGCGCGGCGGTTGTAGACGATAACGGCGGGCTCGTAGGTGAGGCCGAAGAGCTGCGAGCGCCAGCGCGCATAGTCGGGCAGGGCGGCGAGGCCGGGTCGATCGACGGTGGCGGCGCAGCCGTCATTGACGAGCTTGACCTGCAGGTCCATCGCCGAGGAAAGCACCACATCGTCCGCCGGCGCATCGCCTTTGCACGCGGCCTGCGCCTCCGCAAAGAGCGTATTTGTGGTCAGCTCCCGGTAACGGATGGAAACGGCGGGATTGGCGGCTTGCCAGGCTTCGATGACCGGTCTGATGATGCCGATATCGGTGGTCGAGCCAATAACGAGCCTGCGCGAGGGCTGCGCACCGGCCGGGAACTCGTAATCGTCCGCGAGGGCCGGCGCGCAGACGAGAACCGAGGAAAGCCAGAGGAGCAGGCGGATGGTCATGGCTGCCCCTCCGCGTGTGGCAGCGACAAGGCGACCTCGAAGCCGCCCGCGTCGAGATCGCGCAATTGCAGTTCGCCGCCATGCGAGATGGCGACCTCGTGGGCGATGGCGAGGCCGAGGCTCGCGCCCCGCGACGTGGCGGCCTTGTTGCGGCGGAAGCGCGTGCCGGCGGAGGCGCGCTCGGTCTTTGCGATGCCCTCGCCGTGATCGACGACGGCGATTCGGGCGAGCCGGCCTTCCACCGAGACGCGGATGGCGACCGGCGGGCGTCCATGCTCCAGCGCGTTGTTGGTGAGGTTCTTGACCGCCTCGCGCAGCGAGAAACGGTCGCCGGCCACGTGAACCGGCTCCTCGGGCAGATCGAGCAGCGGCAGTTCGGCCGATGCATCGGCGAAGCGCCGCGTCTCCTCCTCCGCTTCCATGGCGATGCGGCGCAGATCGACCAGGGCGCGGGGTTCGGAATCGGTGCGATGGGTGACGAGGGCGTGGCTGAGCAGTTGGTCGGCGAGGCGACTGACAGCGACGGAGCGGTCCAGGATGCGCCGGGAGATGCGGCGCAGCCGGTCCGGCGACTCCTCGCCCGCCGCGATCTGCGCCTGGGCGCGGATGGCGGTGATCGGGGTGCGCAACTGATGGGCCGCATCGGCGACGAAGGACTGCACGGCGGTAACGCGGCGGTCGAGCCTCCTGGTGAAGCGGTTGATGGCGTCGACCACGGCCTCGAGTTCACGCGGGGTTTCGATATCGAAGGGCGAGAGATCGTTGGGATCACGCGAGAGAAGCGCCCGCTCGACCCGGCGCAGGGGCGCGAGCGCGTAGCGCATGGCAAACCAGGCGATCAGAACGATGGCGAGCCCGGCCGTGCCGACCAGAATCGCAGCCCGCGTGGCAATATCTCGGGCGAGCGCGATGCGCGCCTGAACGGTATGGGCCACGACGACGCGGACATTGCCGGTCATGCCGCGCTCCGCGATCGGCCGCGTCGCCATCGCCGCGCGCACGGTTTCGCCGGAATAGGTCGTCTCATAGACTACGGGCTCAGGGTCCGTATCGTCGATATCCGGCAGCGGCAGGTCGGGATAACCGGTCAGCGTCTCGCCCTGCATGCCGACGACGCGGTAAAAGACGCGGTCGTTTCGCGCCAGAGACAGCAGTTCGAAGGCCGAGGACGGCAGGTCGACCAGAACCTCGCCGTCGGCGACATTGACGCGCTCGGCGATCTGCAGCGACGCACCGGTCAGCAGCCGGTCATAGGCCTCGTTGGCTGCCTGGATGCCGTAGCGCCAGGCCGACCAGAGCGCGGCCGATGCGGCAAGCGCCAGGATGAAGGCGACGGCAAGCGTCAGGCGCAGCGCGATCGACGGCCGGCGGCGCGTCGCCCGCGGAACCGCCGCGGCGCTCGCATCAAGCACTGTGGACAGCCCCGGAGACGAAGGCCTGATAGCCGAGGCCGCGCAGGGTGCGGATCTCCAGCTTTTCGGAAGTCAGCTTCTTGCGAAGGCGCGCGACATAGAGTTCGACCGCGTTCAGGCCCGCTTCGTCGTCCAGTCCGAAGAGGCGCGAATGCAGTTCCTCCTTGGCGATAACGCGGCCGCGCGACGACAGAAGGATCTCCAGCAGCGCCTGTTCGCGGCGGGTCAGTTCGCAGGGCTTGCCGGCGACTGTGACCCGGCGGGTCGCGGTGTTGAAGGTGATGTCGCCCGCCTTGAGCACGGCGTCGGTTTCGCCATGGCGGCGGCGTGCGACCGCGCGGACGCGGGCCTCCAGCTCACGAATGTCGAAAGGCTTGACCAGATAGTCGTCGGCGCCGGCATCGAGCGCATCGACACGGTCGTCGACGCCGAGCCGTGCCGTCAGCATGATCACGGCCAGCGTTTCGCCGCGGGCGCGGATCTCCCTGAGCAGGTCATGGCCGAAGCCGTCTGGCAGATTGATGTCGAGTATGACGAGATCGAAAGGCTGCACGGAGAGGAACTGGCGCGCATCGGCGAGCGTCCGGGCGCGGTCGCAGACATGACCGATCCGCGTCAGGCTTTCCGCAATGGCATCGCAGACGTCCTCGGCGTCCTCGACAATCAGCAGCCGCACGCACTCCTCCCGTGGTGACAGCTCAGTGACAGCTTCATGCACTATTAGGTCCGGCAGCTGCGGCGCGCAATGCCGCTGCGTCATTGGAGGAGATACCATGAAAAGACTGATCGGCCTCGCGGCCGCGTTCACGCTTGCGTCCTCGATCGCGGCCTTCGCCTTCGAGCCGTCCAACACCGAGTGCATCGCCCCGGCCAATCCGGGCGGCGGCTGGGACTTCACCTGCCGGCAGGTCGGCAAGACCATGCAGGACATGAAACTGGTTCCCGGCACGATGCAGGTGGTCAACCTTGCCGGCGGCGGCGGCGGCGTGGCCTATGCCGAAGTCGCCAACAAGCGCAGTGACGACAACAATCTGATCGTTGCCGCGTCCTCGGCGACGGCGACCCGGCTGGCGCAGGGCGCCTATCCCGGCAACACGATGGACCAGATGCGCTGGATCGGCGCGGTCGGCGCCGATTACGGCATCATCGCGGTGGCGGCCAATTCCGAGGTCCAGACGCTTCCCGAGCTGATGGACATGATCAAGAACGATCCGTCCTCGGTGTCCGTGGCCGGCGGCTCGGCGGTTGGCGGCTGGGACCATCTGAAGGTCCTGCTCGCGGCCAAGAAGGCCGGAATCGATGATGTCCGCACGATCAAATATGTCGCCTTCGACGGCGGCGGCGAAGCCGTCACGCAGCTGCTCGCCGGTTCGGTGCAGGCCTTTACCGGCGACGCGTCCGAAGCCAAGGGCTTCGTCGATTCCGGCGACATCCGGGTGATCGCCGTCCTCGCGCCGGAGCGCCTCGAAGGCGATTTCGCGTCCTTCCCGACCGCCAAGGAACAGGGCATCGACGTGATCGGCGCCAACTGGCGCGGCTTCTACGCGCCGGGCGGCATGTCCGACGACGCCTATGGCTTCTGGACCGACGCCGTCGCCAAGACCTATGCCTCCGACGAGTGGAAGCAGGTGATGGCGGCGAACGGCCTCGCGCCGCTCGACATGACCGGCGACGAGTTCGAGGCCTTCGTGAAGGACTCGATCGACAACATCACCGACCTGTCGAAGCAGATCGGTCTGATCAAGTAAGCATATACTTACGATCTTGACACTGGCATCCGGCGCGACCGCCGGATGCCATTTCGGCAAGGCGTAGGCATCCCGAGGGAGGGGCGAGCATGAGCGACCGCATATTCGGCGTGATCGGGCTGTTGCTGTCGGCGTTTTACGTGTGGCAGGCGACGCTGATCCAGGAGAGCTTCATCCAGGATCCGGTGGGCCCGAAGGCCTTCCCAGTCCTGATCGCCATCGTGCTGGCGGCTGCTAGCTTCGTCTTCGTCCTTCGGCCCGACCCCGCGCCGCAATGGCCCGCGGCCGGCCGGCTTTTCGAGATCGCGGTCTCTGCGGCGCTGATGATCGCCTATGCGCTGGCGCTGCCGGAAGCGGGCTTCGTCGCCTCGACCGCTGTCGCCGCGGCCTTCCTTTCATGGCGGCTCGGCACGCATCCGCTCGCTGCCGTCATCGCCGGGATCGCAATCGCCATCGGCATCTATGTCGTTTTCCATCTCATACTCGGCCTGTCGCTGGCCGAAGGGCCTTGGGGGTTCTAATGGACGTGCTTTCCTCGCTCGGCGACGGTTTCGTCGTCGCCTTCACGCTTCAGAACCTGCTGCTGGCCCTGCTCGGCTGCTTCCTCGGCACGGTGATGGGCGCGCTTCCGGGGCTCGGCCCCTCGAACGGCGTCGCCATCCTGATCCCGCTCGCCTTCACGCTGGGCCTGCCCGCAACGCCGGCGCTGATCCTGCTCACCAGCGTCTATTACGGCGCGATGTATGGCGGGCGCATTTCGTCCATTCTGCTGAATATCCCCGGCGACGAGCCGGCGATGATGACGACGCTGGACGGCTATCCGATGGCGAAGAAGGGCATGGCCGGCGAGGCACTGGCGCTGTCCGGCATAGCCTCCTTCGTCGGCTCGTTCTTCGCCACCTGGGGCCTCGTCCTGCTTGCGCCGCAGCTCGTCAAGGTGGCGCTTCTGTTCGGCCCGGCGGAATATTTTGCTTTGTTCACTCTGGCCTTCGCGACGCTTGGCGGCATCGCCAGCCGCAACCAGGCCAAGGCCGCCTTCGCCGCGGCGCTGGGTCTCGGCATCGCCACGATCGGCGTCGACGGCCAGACCGGCGTGCCGCGTTTCGCCTTCGGAGAGGTGCATCTCTATGACGGGATCGATTTCCTCGTCGCGATCGTCGGGCTGTTCGCGGTTTCTGAGGTCTTCGTCTTCCTCGAGCGCCATCACGGCAATGCGGACGCCGATTCCTCGAAGATGACGATAGGGCGGGTAACGCCGCCGCTTTCGATGCTGAAGAAGACGACGGGCGCGATGAGCCGGTCCACGGTGATTGGCTTCATCGCCGGCGTGCTGCCCGGCGCGGGCGCATCGCTCGGCTCGTTCCTCGCCTATTCGCTGGAAAAGAAGGTCTCCGACAAGGACGGCACGTTCGGCAAGGGCGATCCGCGCGGCGTCGCGGCGCCGGAGGCCGGCAACAATGCCGCGGCGGGCGGCGCGCTGGTGCCGATGCTGGCGCTTGGCGTGCCGGGCTCCGGTACGACGGCGGTGCTGCTCGCAATGCTGCTGGCACTGAACATCACGCCGGGGCCGCTGCTGTTCCAGCAGAACCCGGACGTGGTCTGGGGCCTGATCGCGGCGCTGTTCATCGGCAATGTCATGCTGCTGCTGATGAATATCCCGATGGTGTCGCTATTCGTGCGCGTTCTGCTGATCCCGCCGAAATATCTGATGCCGGCGGTGGCGATGATTTCTTTCGTGGGCATTTACGGCATTTCCGGGTCGACCTTCGACCTGATGGTCATGGTCGGGTTCGGCGTGCTGGGCTGGGTGTTGCGCAAGCTCGACGTGCCGCTGGTGCCGATCATTCTCGGCGTGCTGCTCGGCGACCAGATGGAGAAGAATTTGCGCCGGGCGATGACGATCTCCGACGGCGACTGGACGACGCTGTTCGCCTCGCCGCTGTCGATCGCGCTGTGGGCCTTCGCAATCCTCGGCTTCGTCGCGCCGATCGTTTTCGGCCGATTCTTCCGGATGAAAAAGCGCGAGGAGGACGTAGGGGATTGAGGCCCGAACCGTGTAATCCGTGAAACCGCCTTGTTCCGGACCTATATCGAGGGTCCGGACGGGCCGCGACATCGCTTCCCCTTCGGGTTGCATTGTCTTAGGATTACAACCATGGATGTCCAGCCCCAACCCTTCGTGCCCCCTCACCCGACGCCGCGCAACCGGCCGCCGACCAGCCTGGAACTGATCCGCACCTCGATGCGCAACCCGCTCGAGATCTGGGGCGAGCCGTCCTACAGGCAGCCACATATTTCGGTGCGTTTCCTCGCCGACAATGTGCTGATCGCCAACCATCCGGAGCTGATCCGCCACATCCTCGTCGACAATGTGAAGAACTACCGCATGGCGCGGGTGCGCCAACTGATCCTGCGGCCGATCCTGCGCGACGGGCTCTTAACGGCCGAAGGCGAGGTGTGGAAGCGGTCGCGGAAGGCGATGGCGCCGGTATTCACGCCGCGCCATATCCACGGCTTCGCGGAGATGATGAGGGACCGGACCGAGGGTTTCCTCGACCGCTACCGCGACGGGGCCGGCAAGGTCCATGACGTCTCCACCGACATGACCGAACTCACCTACGAGGTGCTGGCCTATACGCTGTTTTCCGGCGACATCGCCGCCGACGATACGGATTTCGCCGACGATGTCGACCGGCTGCTGTCGACGATGGGCCGGGTCGATCCGCTCGACCTGCTGAAGGCGCCGGAATGGCTGCCGCGCCTGCAGCGGCTGCGCGGGCGGCCGGTGCTGGAGAAATTCCGCCGCATCGTCCGCGACACGATCGACCAGCGCCGCGCCCGGATGGAAACCGATCCCGACGGCGTGCCGGAGGATTTCGTGACGCTGCTCCTGAACGCCGAAGGGCCGGAGGGGCTCAGCGCGGCGGAGATCGAGGACAATCTGATCACCTTCATCGGCGCCGGCCACGAGACCACGGCGCGCGCGCTCGGCTGGACGCTCTATCTGCTGGCCAACGCGCCGCATGAGCGGGCCCTGGTGGAAGAGGAAATCGACGCTGTGCTCGCGGACAACCCGCCGCCGGTCGAATGGCTCGACAGGATGCCGAAGACGCGCGCGGCCTTCGAGGAGGCGATGCGGCTCTACCCGCCAGCGCCCTCGATCAATCGCGAACCCATGGAAGACGACACGGCGACGCTGAAGGACGGGACGCGCATCGACATTCCAAAGGGCGCGACGGTGCTGGTGATGCCGTGGGTGCTGCATCGCCACCGGCTCTACTGGGACGAGCCGAACGCCTTCATGCCGTCGCGCTTCTGGCCGGAAAACCGCGACAGGATCGACCGGTTCCAGTACCTGCCCTTCGGCGCGGGGCCGCGCATCTGCATCGGCGCGACCTTCGCGCTGCAGGAAGCGGTGATCGCTCTGGCGCTGATCTGCAAGGAATTCCGCTTCGAACCGACGGCGGGGCTGAATCCCTGGCCGGTGCAGAAACTGACCGTGCAGGCGCAAAACGGCCTGCCGATGCGTGTGGTGAAGCGGTAGGGAGTCCATTGCCCTGACGCCACGACATGCGTAAGGCATCGCATCCGAAACGATCCTTGCACGCGATAACTCCCAGATGACCCTTTCCCTCGGCATCGACACGGGCGGCACCTATACGGACGCCGTCATCCATGACGAGACGCGCGGCGTCATCGCGAAAGCAAAAGCGCTGACGACGCGGCACGACCTCGCCATCGGGCTTGGCGAGGCGATGGACGCGGTGCTGGCGGCGAGCGGCGTCGCGCCCGGAGATATCGGCCTCGTCTCCATCTCGACGACGCTGGCGACCAATGCGCTGGTGGAGGGCCAGGGCGGGCGGATCGGGCTCATCATGATCGGCTTTGCGGACAGTGATCTCGATCGGGCCGGCCTACGCGACGCGCTGAGGAGCGACCCGGTCGTTTTCATCGCCGGCGGTCATAATGCGCATGGACGCGAAACGGCGCCATTCGACACGGGCGCGCTGGAACGCGCGCTTGCGGAGACGCAATCCCAGGTGTCGGCCTATGCGGTGGCCGGCTATTTCGCGGTGCGCAATCCGGAGCACGAGATCGCCGCGCGCGATATCATCCGCGAGACGACGCAATTACCGGTGACGACAAGCCACGAATTGTCGGCCAAGCTCGACGGACCGCGCCGGGCGCTGACGACGGTATTGAATGCGCGGCTGATCTCGATGATCGACCGGCTGATTGACGCCGCCGAGAGCCGGATGGCCAAGGACGGCATTCATGCGCCGCTGATGGTGGTGCGCGGCGACGGCTCGCTGGTCGCGGCCGGCTTCGCACGGGCAAGGCCGATCGAGACGATCCTGTCGGGACCGGCGGCGAGCCTCGTCGGCGCGCAACATCTGGCGCGAGCGGAAAACGCCATCGTCTCCGATATCGGCGGAACCACCACGGATATCGCCATCCTCGACAACGGCCGGCCAAGGATCGACCCTCAGGGCGCGACGGTGGGCGGGTTCCGCACCATGGTCGACGCGGTGGCGATGCGCACATTCGGGCTCGGCGGTGATAGCGAGGTGGCGATCGACGACGGGGCGCTCAAACCGCAGATTAAGCTTGGACCACGCCGGCTGCTGCCTCTGTCCCTTCTGACGCATCTGCACGGACCGGACGTTCTGCGGAACCTGGAGCGGCAGGCCCGCTCGGCGATCCCGGTGCGCAACGAGGGGCGTTTCGCGCTGAAAGCGGGCGTGCCGGACCGGCTCGCCTCGGGGCTGACACGCTCCGAGGCGGAGCTGTTGAGCCGGCTAAAGGACTCGCCCCAGCCGCTCGACCGGCTGCTGACGGCGACGGCGGAACTGGCGACCCTCAACCGCCTGGCGGCGCGCGGGCTGGCGCTGATCGCCGGCTTCACGCCCTCGGACGCACAGCATGTGCTGGGCCGATTCACCCATTGGGACCGGGACGCCGCGCTTCTCGGCGCGGCGCTTTTCGCGCGCAGGAAGGACGGTTACGGCAATCCGGTGGCGAAAGATGCGGAAACGATCAGCGCCCGCGTGGTCGACCGGCTGGTTCGGCTGTCAGCGGAACGCGTTCTGGAAACCGCGCTTTGCGAGGACGGGCTGGACGGCACGGCGCTGGCCACATCGGCGTTGGCGCAACGCGCGCTCGACCGGGAGACCGGCATCGGGCGGTTTTCGCTGACGCTCGACCGGCCGGTGATCGCCCTCGGCGCGGGCGCGGAGGCCTATTACCCGCCGGCCGGAGAGTTGCTGGCGACGCAGACCATCGTGCCCGAGCATGCCGAAGTGGCGAATGCGGTCGGCGCGGTGGTCGGACAGGTGCGCATCAGCGTCACCGCGGAAATCATGCAGCCGGTGGAAGGGCGTTTCGAGATCGCGGGACTGGAGGGCGCGGCAGGCCTGGCCTTCCCTTCCGTGGAAGAGGCGCTGGCCGAAGCCGAGCGCCGCTGCCGCCAGACGGCCGAGGCAATGGCGATGGAGGCCGGCGCGTCGGAGGCGCATGCAACCGTGTCGAGGGATGTCGAGACGGCGGAGATCGAGGGCCGCGAGCAGTTCGTTTCGGCCAAGGTCACGGCAATCGCCGGAGGCCGGCCGGCGACGGCGGTTTGACGGCACCCCCGCGGATTGCGCGCAGACGGCGGGCGATTTTATCCGTTTTGGAAACAAAGCTAGTCAGTTTGGCCAAGTTGACAGCCAATCGATAGGCGTGCTTTGCCGCAGGTTCACTTGTTTTCCGGAGGAAATGGCATGGGCGCGACGCTCACGATCGACGGCCTGACAATCGACAAGGGTCTCTATGACTTCATCACCGACGAGGCGATGCCCGGCACCGGCGTCGAGGCGAAGGACTTCTGGCCGGCCTTTTCGAAGATCGTGCACGAGCTCGGGCCGAAGAACCGTGCCCTGCTGGCGAAGCGCGACGACATCCAGGCCAAGCTCGACGCGTGGTATCGGGAGCATCGCGAGGACGGATACAAGATGCCGGAATACGAGGCCTTCTTGAAGGAGATCGGCTATCTCGTGCCGGAAGGCGACGCCTTCTCGGTCTCGACGGAGAATGTCGACCCGGAGATCGCCGAGGTGGCCGGGCCGCAGCTGGTCGTGCCGATCATGAACGCCCGCTTCGCGCTGAACGCGGCGAATGCCCGCTGGGGCTCTCTCTACGACGCGCTCTACGGAACAGATGCGCTGGGTGACCTGCCGCAGGGCGGCGGCTACGATCCGGAGCGTGGCGCCCGCGTGATTGCCTGGGCGCGCAACTTCCTCAATGAGAACGCACCGCTTTATACAGACTGGACCGACGTTCGCGGCTTCTCGGTCGAGGGCGGCGAACTCAAGCTGCAGATGGAAGACAGCACCAAGGCCGAGCTGAAGGACAAGGCGCAGTTCGCCGGTTATCGCGGCGACGCCGCTTCGCCCGACGCCGTACTGCTCGTCAAGAACGGCCTGCATGTCGAGATCGTCATCGATGCGAACCATCCGATCGGCAAGACCGATGCGGCGCATATCGCCGATCTGGTGCTGGAATCTGCGCTGACGACGATCATGGATTGCGAGGATTCCGTCGCCGCCGTCGATGCGGAAGACAAGACGCTGGTCTATCGCAACTGGCTCGGCCTGATGAAGGGCGACCTGGAGGAGAGCTTCGAGAAGGGCGGGAAGACGATCACCCGCGCTATGAATCCCGATCGCGACTATGTCTCGCCGACTGGCGAGGCCTTCTCGCTGAAAGGCCGGTCGCTGATGCTGGTTCGCAATGTCGGCCATCTGATGACCAATCCGGCGGCGACCGACCGCGACGGCCATGAAGTACCGGAAGGCATCATGGACGCGATGATGACGGGGCTGATCGCGCTGCACGATATCGGGCCGGATGGACGCCACGCCAACTCGCCGGCGGGCTCGATGTATGTCGTCAAGCCGAAGATGCACGGGCCGGAGGAAGTCGCCTTCGCGGTCGAATTGTTCGGGCGCGTGGAAGAGGCGCTCGGCATGGCGCCGAACGCAATCAAGATGGGCATCATGGACGAGGAACGCCGCACGACGGTGAACCTCAAGGAATGCATCCGCGCCGCGAAGGAGCGCGTCGTCTTCATCAATACCGGCTTCCTGGATCGCACCGGGGACGAGATCCACACTTCGATGGAACTTGGCCCGATGATCCGCAAGGGCGACATGAAGCAAGCGGTTTGGATCCAGGCCTACGAGAACTGGAACGTCGATATCGGACTGGAATGCGGCCTGTCAGGCCATGCCCAGATCGGCAAGGGCATGTGGGCGATGCCGGATTTGATGCACGCGATGCTGGAGCAGAAGATCGGCCATCCGAAGGCCGGCGCCAACACGGCCTGGGTGCCCTCGCCGACCGCGGCGACGTTGCATGCGACGCATTACCACCGGGTCGACGTGAAGGAAGTGCAGGCGCAGTTGAAATCGCGCGGGCGCGCCAAGCTGGAGGACATCCTGTCCGTGCCGGTGGCGCGGCGGCCGAACTGGTCCGAGGAAGACATCCAGCGCGAACTCGACAACAATGCGCAGGGCATTCTCGGCTACGTGGTGCGCTGGGTCGACCAGGGCGTCGGCTGCTCGAAAGTGCCGGACATCAACGATGTCGGGCTGATGGAAGACCGCGCGACGCTGCGCATCTCCTCGCAGCACATGGCCAACTGGCTGCATCACGGCGTCGTGCTGGAACACCAGATCACCGACACGATGAAGAAGATGGCAGAAGTGGTCGACCGGCAGAATGCGGGCGATCCGAACTATCACCCAATGGCGCCGAATTTCGACGAGTCCATCGCTTTCCAGGCGGCGCTCGACCTTGTGCTGAAGGGCCGCGAACAGCCGGCAGGCTATACCGAACCGATACTGCACCAGCGGCGGCTGGAGCTGAAAGCGAAGCGCAGATAAAGCGAAGGCCGCCCTGAGGCGGCCTTCTTTTTTCGGGCGTCATTCGCGCCGGAGATCGACGAGGTCGTTCAGGAGACCCGCCGTACCTGCGTGGACCGTCAGGCGCTCCACCTTTCCGGCGATGGTCTCGAGAGCCTCGAGTTCCTTCAGGCGCAGCATGACCGGGTTCTCGGCCATGACCTTTGCCGTGTTGAGCAGAGAACGCGTGGCGTTCGTCTCCTCGCGGCGACGGATCACGTTGGCCTCGGCCTCCTTTTCGGCGGCCACGACCATGTTGAGGATCTCGCGCATCTCACCCGGCAGGATCACGTCCTTCAGGGTGATCTCGAAGACCTCGATACCGATCGCCGCCATCTGCTCGCGGATCCGGCCGGCGGCTTCGCCGTCGACCGACGCCTTGTCGGCAAGGATCCGGTCGAGCGTCATGGCGCCGAGCGTCTGCCGGAAGGCATACTGCAGCGTCCGGTAGAAGGTCTCCGAAAAGTCCTTCACCGCCGTCGCAGCCTTGACCGGATCGGCGACGCGGTATTCCGCGGCAATGTTGACGCGGATCGTCACTCGGTCCTTGGTCAGCAGTTCCTGACCGGCGATGTCGATCGACTGGCGGCGAAGATCAATGACCTTCACCTGGACCATCCGTCCGACGTTCCAGAAGGCGTGCACGCCCGGCTTCAGCGTCGAGGCGAGTTCGCCATCGACATAAAGCAGGCCTGCCTGGCCTTCCGCCACCGGATGCAGGCTCATCGCCTTCGCGGCGAGGCCGGCACGGCCGATCCGGCGCATCAGCGACGTCTCGACAGCCAGGGACTGTCCGACATCGACCGTCACCTTCGACCACGGACCCGCGGCCGTCCAGATGACGAGACGCTGATCCGGCTGCATGACCGTATGGACACGGCCATCCCGCTCGATGACGGCCACTTCGGACTTGCCGGTGACAAAGACCGTCAGGTGACGGCTCGCGACCTCCGGGAGCTTGTCCAAGAGAGCCTTTTCATAGTGCGAGCTGAATTCCGGTCGCGCCAGGTCGTGGCACTCGACTTCGAGGCGGCCGCGCCGGTTGGCAAGCAAATGCTCGCCCGGCTGCAGGATGCCCCTGATCTCACCCTTCCACAGATGGAGGGCACGCTCGTTTTCCATGACCAGGACCCGCTTGAGGCCCAGGATTCGTTCGATAAGGCTCATCATCTTCAAACTCCTTTCGTCGTGCTAAGTCACGCGACAGTCCTTTCTGTTCTTCGTTTCACTTCTCGTTTCCCGGACGAGTGGAGCCGGGGACCGGTGGCATGGAGCGCCGCGGGCATCCGGGAGCGGGCGGGACGGCGCAAGCGCGGCTCGGCCCCGTTCGAAAACCGGGCGTTGCGACGCAAACGCGGCCCCGCCGTCACCTTCGACCGGCGGCGAACCATGGCGTCGAACCATCGATCCGCCGCGCCTGCAGGCGACAACGTTCTCCGATTCTCCGCATTCCGTTCCCCGACCCCTCAGTTCATTGAACACCGTGGCAGGGTGCTGCTCTTTCGTGCTGGACCGGGATTCGAACCCGGGACAGTCAGATTACAAGTCTGATGCTCTACCCGCTGAGCTATCCAATGGGGCACAAGGCAGGATTCGAACCTGCGTATACGGACGGATGTCCGCTGCTCGTCCTCTGAGCTACATGCGCATAACCGACCACCGCAAACGCATCCGTACATGAGCAACGCAAAGCACAGCCATGCGGGTGAAGACTAAATCTTCAACCGTTGATGTCATCGGCAGTATTTCGACCGGGATCGCCCCGATACAGAAACGCCTATGCTCGATCAAGGAGGAATTTAGATTTGCACTCGGGAATAGCGGTGAGTGATAAATTTATCACAACTTCGTGGCGAAGCCGGTACGAGACCATGGCAAAAACAAGGAGCGAGTACAGAAGCCCGCATTTTCGTTTCCGGCGAGTTTCCTAGGCGCGCACCGGTTCGCCAAAGAAGATCAGCATGGCACCTTCATCGATGACGTGGAACTCGCGCTGGCCGTAATCCTGATCGAATGGCGCGCGGACGCGGCCAGGCGGCAGCATGGCGAGCTTCGGCTTCAGTTCGGCATAAAGCGCGTCGATACCTTCGACATCGATATAGCAGGAGTTCTGGCGACGCTCGTCGGCGAGGTCGATCTGCGGGCCGACCTCGATCAGGCGCAGCGCCACGGCGTCGCGGCGGACGAACGCATAATTGTCGGCGCGGTAGCTGCATTCGGAGGACAGAATATCCGTGAAGAAGGCGATCTCCGCATCGAGATCCGCGGTCAGTGCGAAGGGCGTGATCCGCGTCATATGCGCCATTGCGGGCTCCTTTCAGGCATGAAGCCGCAGAATACCGGGCCGGCCGGGCCGCGCCAGACCCGGCCCGCTCACATTTGCGTCAGTCGCGCCGGAAACGGATGGCGGTGATGCGGCCGTCCCAGAACGGATGGATTTCGCCATTCGCGGCGCGGGCGATCATGAAGGACATCGGCACCCGCACGCCATCGACCAAGCGATAGTCCGACCGCTCGGTATGCTCGCCAGAGCCGTGATACGGCGTCTCCAGATCGCCATCCTGCTCGGCGTCCAGGGCGGCGATGCTTCCGTCGCCGCGAAAGGTGACGACCATCGAGGATTGCAGGCCGTATGCGCTAATGACGGCGCGGGCGCGATGATCGTCGATCGACTCCCAGGTCACCGGGCCGCCGGGCAGCAGCGCCATCGGCCAGGCCGGGCTTTCGAGAAGCCAGCGACGCAGCGAGATGCGGTTGAGCTCCGGCGTCCCCTTCTCGTCGACCACCCGAAGCGCCGAAAGCAGTTTCGCGCCCATCTCCATCTCGCCGTCAACGAAGACATCATAGGCTATCGCCCAGACCGGACCGTAGATCGGCGTGTCGGCGGAAAAGACGAGATCGGGCATGCGCGTGGAGGCCACCTGGCGCGCGGTGGTCGGCTCGAAATTTTCCATCAGCGGCCGGCGGAACTCGCCGCTCATTTCGAGCTCGACGGAGGTTATGTCGAGCGGCGGGCCATCTGGAAACGCGAATTCGAAATAGCGGCGGACCGGGTCCGGCAGGGTTTCCATGGCGGCGGCGTCGAAGGGCGCCGGGCGCTCACCGGCATCGGCGATGACGGCGCCCTCCCTGCCTGTGATCTCGGCGCGGAGCGACCAGGCCGACCAGCCAATCCAGACCGCGGGAACCGTGACGACGAGGCCGAGTGCAATCAATGCGTTTCTGCGTAGGGGCATGATGTTTCTCCTGAATGACATAACCGTAATGTTTTGTACGGTTTGACACAAACGTATAATTGTTTACGGTTTTGTCAAGCAGACGGAGACGAGGATGAGCGGCGACTACGCGGCACGGCGGCTTGCCGCCATCAAGGAAGCGGCATTCGAGGTTCTGGCGGAAAAGGGCTACAAGGCCGCCTCGATGCTGGAGATCGCACGGCGGGCGAAGGCCTCCAACGAAACGCTCTACAAGTGGTTCGGCAACAAGCAGGGGCTGTTCAAGGCGCTTGTCGAGGACAATGCGCGCGACGCGCGCGACTTGCTGGAAAAGGCGCTGTCGGACGGCAGCGATCCGATCGACGCGCTGTCGCGCCTCGGGCCAGTCCTTCTGGGGATCGTCACCAGCGAAAAGGCGGTGGCGCTCAACCGCGCGGCGGCGGGCGACGTGTTCGAGACCGCGACGCTCGGCGGCACGATCGCCGACTATGGCCGCGAGACGATCGTGCCGCTGCTGAGCGCTGTCTTCGAGCGCGCGGGGAAGGACGGCCTGCTGACGATCGACGAACCGCGCGAGGCAGCGGAAACCTATGTCAACCTGCTGATCGGCGATCTGCAGATCCGCCGCGTCATCGGAGTGTCTCCGCCCCCGGCGCGCAGGGAGGCAGAAGCCAGGACGGCGCGGGCCTTGGCGCATCTTCAGCGCATCTACGCAAAAGGCTGACAGCGTCTCCCGACAAATTCATTCATGATTGATACACTTTTTCTTGCGGGCTTTTCCGCGGCGCGCTAAGCCGGTCGCCGGGCTTTTTCACAGGCCGGGAGGACCGTTTTCCATGCCGACTCGCTACGCCATCATCGGATCCGGCATGATGGGGCAAGAGCATATCCGCAATATCGCGCTTCTTCCCGATGCAGAGGTGACCGCGATCGCCGACCCGGACGAGGGCATGCGCCATGCGGCAACGACGCTGGCCGGGCAGCACGGCTTTTCCGACGTGACCGCCTATGGCGATTTCCGGGAACTGATCACCGCAGGCGTGGCCGACGCCGTGATCGTCGCCAGCCCGAACGAGACCCATGTGGCGGTGATGGAGGCATTGCTCACCACGCGGCTGCCTGTGCTGCTGGAAAAGCCGTCTGCAACCGGCGCCGAGGCGGCGCTCGCCCTGGCGGCAAGGGCCGAAACCCGCGAGGCGCCCGTCTGGGTGGCTATGGAATATCGCTACATGCCGCCCGTCGCGCGGCTGATCGAGGACGTGCGGAACGGCGCCGCCGGAGCGCCCAAGATGCTCTCCATCGTCGAACACCGTTATCCTTTCCTTACCAAGGTCGGGCACTGGAACCGGTTCTCAGCGCGTTCGGGCGGCACCATGGTGGAGAAATGCTGCCATTTCTTCGACCTGATGCGGTTGATCACCGAGAGCGAGCCGGTGCGCCTGTTCGCGACGGGCGCGCAGGACGTGAACCATCGCGACGAGGATCATGAAGGGCTGCGGCCGGACATGATCGACAACGCCTTCGTCGTCATCGATTTCGCAAACGGCATGCGCGGAGCGCTCGATCTGTGCATGTTCGCCGAGGGTTCCTATTTCCAGGAGCAGGTCTCGGTAACGGGCGACGCCGGAAAGGTGGAGGCCGTCGTGCCGGGACCGGCGCGGTTCTGGCCGGGCGGCGCGGAGCGTGTTTCCGAGATCATCGTCTCGTCGCGTAGCGCCAAGGCGCCGAAGCGCGAGGCGGTCCATGTCGACGAACAGGTGCTGCGGGCCGGCGACCACCATGGCGGCACGTTTTTCCAGCACGAACGCTTCAACCGGCTGGTGCGGTTTGGCGGCAAGCCGGAAGTGACCTTGCATGATGGCGCGAGGGCGGTAGAAATGGGCGCTGCCGCCGAACGCTCGATCCGCGACGGCTGTGTTGTGCATTTCTGACCGCCTCCGCGCGGCCGAACCGGAAGAGACCGAATGTATCTTTGCTGCGGCGACAGTCTTTTCGACATGTTTTCGAGCCCGTCGAGCGACCCGCACGGGATCGCGCTGGACGGGCATGTCGGCGGCTCTCCGCTCAATGTCGCGCTCGGACTGGCGCGCATGGGCAATCATTCGCGCTTCCTCACACGCATCTCGACGGACATGTTCGGTCGAAGGATCGCCGGCTTCATGGGGGCCAACGACATCGATTCGAGCCCCTGCGTGGCGACGCGGCAAAACACGACGCTGGCCATGATCGGCCTGAAAGAAGACAATTCGGCCGATTACGTCTTCTACACGGACGGCACGGCGGACTGTTCGCTGGTTCCCGAAGATCTCCCGGCCGAGTTCGATCCCGCGATCCGCGTTATCCATTTCGGCTCCTATTCCACGGTGATAGAGCCGACCGCCTCGACGCTCGCCATGCTGGCGGCGCGCGAAGGCGGGACGCGTTTCGTTTCCTACGATCCCAATCTGCGCACCATGATCGAGCCCGATATCGACATCTGGCGCGACCGCGTGGCGACGCTGTCGAAGGCGGCGTCCTTTATGAAGGCGAGCGACGAGGATATCGCCCAGCTCGGCACCACGCCGGAAAAATTCGCAGCCGACGCGGTGAGCAGCGGCGTCGAGGTGGTGTGCGTCACGCTCGGCCATGGGGGCGCGCAGGCCTATTCGGCGGACGGGCGGCATGTCTTCGTTCCCGGCATCAAGGTCGATGTCGCCGACACGGTCGGCGCGGGCGACACGTTCCAGGCGGCCTGCCTGCACTGGCTCGGAGCCGAGGGGCTGACCCGCAAGGGCGAGGCGCGGTCTGCCGACCTCGCGGCCATGGCCGGTTTCGCGGTGAAGGCGGCGGCGCTGACCTGCACGCGGCGCGGCGCCGATCTGCCGACACTCGACGATATCGCGGATTTTAATCCCTGAGCGCCCGATTGCGAACATGTTGCGCGTCGAATAGAACCGGACACCAATCCGCACCGTCCTGATTCCATGCTGCTTTTCCACAACACGATGTCCGCCCCCTCCCGTTTCGTCCGGCTTCTGCTCGGCGAATACGGCGAGGAACCGGACTTGCAGGAGGAACTGCCCTGGGCGCGACGGCCGGAATTCCTGCAGGTCAACCCGGCCGGCACCTTGCCGGTGCTGATCGGCGAGGCTGGGACGGGGATCGTCGGCGCGTTCCCGATTTCTGAATACCTGGACGAAACGCGGGGTCCGATCATGCGCACCCGTCGGCTGATGCCGGGTTCCCCGCTGGAACGCGCCGAAGTGCGGCGGCTGATCGACTGGTTCCTCGTGAAGGCGGAAGGCGACGTGACGCGGGCGCTGGTGCGGGAGCGGGCCTTCAAGCTGCAGATGTCGCCGGCGGAAGGCGGTGGCGCGCCGGATTCAGCCGTGCTGCGCACCGCGCGCGCCAATATCCGCCAGCATATGCGCTATCTCGGCTGGCTGGCCCAGAACCGCAACTGGCTGGCCGGCGAGACGCTGACCGCGGCGGACCTGGCGGCGGGCGCCGCGATTTCGGTGCTCGACTATCTGGGCGAGATCGACTGGTCCGGCGAACCGGCGGCGCGCGACTGGTATCAGCGCATCAAGTCGCGGCCGAGCTTCCGCGGACTGCTCGCTGACCGCGTGCGCCGGCTGCCGCCCGCACCGCATTATTCCGACCTGGATTTCTGAACGGGCGGCGAAACGGTTGTAAAGCCGCAGCGACGGCAGGCATGATCGCGCGATGACGCCGGAAAAGGCCAAGCAAAGCCTCGTCGAGGATCTGAAACGCGAGGGATTCGCCGATGTGCGGGTGGCGCGGGCGGATTCGATCCCGCTCGCGCCGGCGCGGCTGCGCGAATTCCTCGAGGCCGGCCGGCACGCGACGATGGGCTGGATGGAGGAAACCGAGGAGCGCCGGGCGGATCCGCGCGTATTGTGGCCGGAGGCGCGAATGGTCGTGCTGGCGGCGATGAATTACGGACCGCCGGACAGCGACGAGCCGCTGCGCGCCCTGACGCGAAGGGAGAGGGCCACGATCTCGGTCTATGCGCGCAATCGCGACTATCACGATGTCATCAAGGGCAAGCTGAAGCAGGCGGCGGGGCGCTTCGCGGCGAAGACGGGAGGCCAGGTAAAGGTCTTCATCGACACCGCGCCGGTGATGGAAAAACCGCTCGGCGAGGCGGCGGGGCTTGGTTGGCAGGGCAAGCACACCAATCTGGTGAGCCGGAAGCTCGGCTCATGGTTCTTCATCGGCTCGATCTTCACCGACATGGATCTGCCGGCGGACGCGGCGGAGACGGACCATTGCGGTTCCTGCCGCAATTGCCTCGACATCTGCCCGACTGATGCCTTTCCGGCGCCCTACACGCTGGATGCGCGGCGCTGCATCTCCTACCTGACGATCGAGCATGCCGGGCCGATTCCGACCGCATTCCGAAAGCCGATGGGCAATCGGATCTATGGCTGCGACGACTGCCTCGCCGTCTGCCCGTGGAACAAATTCGCGGCCGCGGCGAGCGAGGCGAAGCTGACCGCGCGCGAGGAGCTGAACGCCCCCCTGATCGCCGAGCTGCTCGGGCTTGACGATCCGGCGTTCCGCACAAAATTCTCCGGGTCGCCGATCAAGCGGATCGGCCGGGACCGGTTTGTCCGCAACGTGCTGATCGCGGCGGGAAACAGCGCGTTGCCGGCTCTGGCGGATCAGGTAGAACCGCATCTCGCCGACCCGCAGCCGGTGGTGCGCGGCGCGGCGGCCTGGGCCTTGCGCGAGCTCGCTGAGCCAGGACGCTTCGAAACCGCCCGCGAGGCGCATCTGGAAAAAGAAACGGACGAGAGAGTGAAACAGGAATGGATGGGAACGGCGCCGTGACGGTTTTCATTTTCGGCGCAGGTTATTCGGGCAGCGCATATGGCCGTCTCGCGGCCGGGCGCGGCATCACGGTGCATGGCACAACACGCGACAAGCAGAAGCTGGACGGGCTGCGCGCCGCCGGCATCACGCCGCATCTCTTCGACGGGAGCGCTTCCGGCGAAATGATGGCGGCGCTCGCAGACACGACGCATCTGGTGATCTCGATCGCGCCGGGACCGGATGGCGACCCGGTGCTCGAGATGATGCGCGACGCGATTGCATCCATGGAGCGCCTGGAATGGATCGGCTACCTCTCCACGGTCGGCGTCTACGGTAATCATGACGGCGAGTGGGTCGACGAAGAGACGGACTGCCTGCCGGTGTCGCAGCGCTCGGTACAGCGCGTCGCCGCGGAAATGGCGTGGCAGGATTTCGCCGACACAATCGGCAAACCCCTGGCGATCCTAAGGCTTTCCGGGATCTATGGGCCGGGCCGCAACGCCTTCGTCAATCTGGAAACCGGCAGGGCGAAGCGGCTGATCAAGCCCGGCCAGGTGTTCAACCGCATCCATGTCGAGGACATTGCGCGGGCGCTCGACTTCCTTGCCGAGAGGCGGCAGGACGGCGTTTTCAACGTCACGGACGACCTGCCGGCGCCGCCGCAGGATGTTGTCGAATATGCAGGTTCTTTAATGAAAGTTGATTTGCCGCCCGCAATCGACTTTGCGAGCGCCACAATTTCGCCAATGGCCCGCTCCTTTTACGGGGAGAACAAGCGCGTCTCGAACGCGAAGTTGAAACGGGCCGGTTTCGCTTTCGCCCACAGCGATTACAAGACGGCCCTGTCGCGTATGTGGGCGCAGGATAACTGGCACTAGTACGGGGAACGCCCGGTCGGAACCAAAACGCGCCCGGAGCCTTGATGACTCAAGCCGAACCGCTTGAGGACAACGCTTCGCCTTGGCCCCGGTTCCATCCCGACGTCCCCCGATGCAAATCGGGGTAAAACAAGTGAAAATCAGAAAATTTGGCACGGCCGTCACGGCCGCGGCGGCAACGCTTTGCGTGGTATCGGCAACGGTTCCGGCGGCGGCACAGTGCGGCGGCGCATCATGGTATGCGCTTCATTCGCGCACCGCATCGGGCGAGATGATGAACCCGGCGCAGATGACGGCGGCGCACAAGACGCTGCCCTTCGGCACCAAGGTGAAGGTCACCAACAAGAAAACCGGAAAGTCGGTAGTGGTACGCATCAATGACCGCGGCCCCTTCATCCGGGGCCGGATCATCGACCTGTCGAAGGGCGCGGCCGGCAAGATCGGGATGATCAATTCCGGCCACGCGCCCGTCTGCATTGCGACGATCGGCTGATCGCCTTTCCGGTCCCCTTTCGAAGGGATCAGGACTCGGCGCTGCCGCGCGCCTCGCGCACCGACTTGATCGCGCGGTCGAGATAGACGTCGCGGTCATAGATGTCGGAATAATACTGGACGTTGCCGTCCGCATCCGGCCAGGCGGTGTAGTAGGAGACGAAGACCGGGATTTTCACCGGCACGCTCTCCGACTCCTCGCCGCGGCCATTGTCGATGCGGCTGTGGACATAGTCTTCCGTCTTGCCGAGCACGGCCGCGGCCATGGCCTGCGGCTGCTGCAGGCGCACGCAGCCATGGCTGAGCGCGCGCTGGTCGCGGTCGAACAGGTTCCGCGACGGCGTGTCGTGCATGTAAATGTGATGCTTGTTGGGGAAGAGGATCTTCACCTCGCCCAGCGCATTGCGCGGGCCCGGTTTCTGCCGGACATTGTAGGGCACCTTGCCTGAATAGTTCCACCAGTCGACGGCCGCCGAGGAGACGCGCCGGCCCGAAGTGTTGGTCACCTCGTATCCGGCCCGGTCGAGATAGCCCGGGTCGCGATAGAGCTTCGGCAGCATCTCGTTGACGATGATCGATTGCGGAACGCCCCAATAGGGATTGTAAACGACGGTCTCGACCTCGTCGAAGAAGAACGACGTCTGGTTCGACTTCTTGCCGACGATGGCGCGCATCGACAGCTCTTCCTTGCCATCCTTGAAATAGGACGCCCGGTAGGCCGCCTGATTGATCAGGACATGGCGATAGCCGAAACGCTCGGGATGCCAGCGCAGGCGTTCCATCGCCAGTTCGACGCGCTCGATCTTGGAAGCATGGCTCTCGTCGGTCAGATGGGAAACCGTGTTCCTGCCGACGATGCCGTCGGGGACGAGACCGCTCTCACGCTGGAAGTCCTTCACCAGCTCGGCGATGTCGTGGGTATATTCCTCGCCGCCGAGATATTCGGCGAAGGTCGCCGCATGTTTCTCGCGGGTCTCCTCGCTGGCGCGCTTGCGCAGCGCCTTCATGATCTGCGGCAGCGCCTCGGTGGCCTGGTCCACCTTGACGAAGGTGCCGGCGGGAATGACGATCTCGTCGACATCCTCGGCGCGCAAATCCTTCAGCGCATCCTTCAGCTCGGCATATTCAGGCTGTTTCGGCTCAAGCGTCTGCAGCCATGCTGCGGGATCGGAAGTCTTCGCAAGAATGCCGATCGCATCCTTGGCGGCCAGACGGGGCAGCGGGAAATCGTGATAGCCGGACAGCTTGTTCGGGATCACCGCGCCGTCCTTGACGTCCATGGCGTAGCGTAGCGCCCGCGCCGAAAGCTGGATATCGAAGGCCAGCAGGTCGGCGGTGCGGCCGGCCGGATCGTCCATCGACCAACCGTCGCGCGGGACGGCGACGGCATATTCGGATGCTTCGAGGCCCTGATCACCCGCCTGCTCCAGCAAGGCGACGACCGCCTTGGCCTCGGCGGTGACGCTGTTGCCCCGCGACCAGATGAATTTCGGGCTTTCGGCGTAATGCGCTTTCAGCGCCTCGGCGATCTCCTTTTCCATGGAGACCGAGGTATCGGGCGCGAGCCGCAGCGCCTCCGCGAAACGCTTCGCCTCGAAATCGAGGCTGGGCTCCAGGCCCATGCCGCCGGTTTCCGCCGCTTCGGGCAACAGCGACGCGACGGCGACTGCGCTCATCGCCTCCGCCTTGTAGGTGTAGTAGCGCGGGCCAGACACGCGTTTGATCGCCCGCGGCGCGGGCCGCGGCTTCTCGGGCTCCACGCGGATCACGCGCTCACGGCGCGGACGACGGCCGAAAAGCAATTCGTGCAGCTGGACCTGCGCCTCGGACGACACGGTCATGACAGGCACGGCCGGCACGGCGATGGCTGCGGTGAGCAATAGATTGATGAAGCGTCTGGAAATCACGGCAAACTCCGCCTGGTTCGCTATCCTGCCCGCGCTTGCGGGATCTGCCCCTAGGTCGCGCACCATACCCAACCGATTACAGTTTATAAAGGGTAACGATCGGCACAATCGCGATCACGTTTTCACGATCATTCGATCCGTGACTTGACCCGTTTGGCATGGACGCGCTCCCCGCCGCGCGCTAAGGCAAATGCCATGAAGAAAGACGATCACCTCTTCCTCGTCGACGGGTCCGCCTATATTTTCCGGGCCTTTCACGCGCTTCCGCCGCTGACGCGGAAGTCGGACGGATTGCCGGTCGGCGCGGTCGCCGGTTTCTGCAACATGCTCTGGAAACTGCTGCAGGACGCCCGTGACACGGATGTCGGGGTGACGCCGACGCATTTCGCGGTGATCTTCGACTATTCCTCGAAAACCTTCCGCAAGGATCTCTATCCCGAATACAAGGCGAATCGCTCCGAACCGCCGGAGGATCTGATCCCGCAATTCGGGCTGATTCGCGAAGCGACTCGCGCCTTCAACCTGCCCTGTATCGAGGTCGAGGGCTACGAGGCCGACGACATCATCGCGACCTATGCACGTCAGGCCGAGAAGGTCGGGGCGCATACGACGATCATCTCGTCGGACAAGGACCTGATGCAGCTCGTTTCCGACCATGTATCGATGTACGACTCGATGAAGGACAAGCAGATTGGCATCGCCGAGGTGATCGAGAAATTCGGCGTTGGCCCGGACAAGATGATCGACCTGCAGGCGCTGAACGGCGATTCGACCGACAATGTGCCGGGCGTTCCGGGGATCGGACCGAAAACGGCGGCGCAGCTGCTGGAGGAATATGGCGATCTCGACACGCTTCTCGAACGCGCCTCGGAGATCAAGCAGAACAAGCGGCGGGAGAACCTGATCGAATTCGCCGATCAGGCGCGGCTGTCGCGCGAACTGGTGACCCTGAAGACCGACACGCCGCTCGACATCGATCTCGACGGGCTGAAGCTGGAGCCACAGGACGGGCCGAAGCTGATCGCCTTCCTGAAAGCGATGGAATTCAACACGCTGACGCGGCGGGTGGCGGAAGCCACCGGCACCGAGGTCGGTGAAGTGGAAGCGGCGGCGGTAGAGGTGGAGGCCGGGCGCGCGGCGCACGGGCCGGATCTCGACGAAGGCACGGCAAAATCCCCCGAACCGGCGAAAACGGATGCCGGCGGCGGGGACGCCCTGACGCCAGCGACACTGGCGGAGACGCGCCGGCAGGCCGCGGCGGCATCGAAATTCGACCGGGACGCCTATCAATGCATTCGCGACACCGAAACCCTCGAGGCCTGGATCGCGAAAGTGCGCGAGGCGGGCGTGGTCGCCTTCGACACGGAGACCAATTCCCTCGATGCGATGCAGGCGGAGCTGGCAGGCTTTTCGCTGTGCTCGACGCCCGGCGAGGCGGCCTATGTGCCGCTCAACCACAAATCCGGCAATGGGGACCTGCTCGGCGGCGGGCTGGTCGATGACCAGATTCCGCTCGACGATGCGCTCGAGCGACTGAAGGCGCTGCTGGAGGACCCATCCATCCTCGTGATCGGTCAGAACATCAAATATGACTGGCTGGTGATGCGGCGCTACGGCATCACCATCGCCTCGCTCGACGACACGATGCTGCTTTCCTATGTGGCCGATGCGGGCGCGGGCGCGCATGGCATGGATTCGCTGTCGGAGCGCTGGCTCGGCCACAAGCCGATCGCCTTCAAGGAGATCGCCGGCACCGGCAAGAAGGCGCTGACCTTCGACATGATCGACCTGGAAACGGCGACACGCTACGCCGCCGAAGACGCCGACATCACGCTCAGGCTGTGGCTGGCACTCAAACCGAAGGTCGTCGCCAAGGGGCTGGTCACCGTCTATGAGCGGCTGGAACGGCCGCTGGCGCCGGTGCTGGCGCGCATGGAAGCACGCGGCATATCGGTCGACCGGCAGATCCTGAGCCGGCTGTCGGGCGAATTCGGCCAGAAGGCGGCCGGGCTGGAAGACGAGATCCAGGAGCTTGCCGGCGAGAAATTCACCGTCGGCTCGCCGAAACAGCTGGGTGACATATTGTTCGGCAAGATGGGCCTGCCGGGCGGCACGAAGACGAAATCCGGGCAGTGGTCGACGACCGCGCAAGTGCTGGAAGACCTCGCCGCCGAAGGCCACGAATTGCCGCGCCGAATCGTCGACTGGCGGCAGCTGACCAAGCTGAAATCGACCTATACCGACGCGCTGCCTGGCTATATCAACCCGGAAACGAAGCGGGTTCACACCTCCTATTCGCTGGCGGCGACAACGACCGGGCGGCTCGCCTCATCGGAACCGAACCTGCAGAATATCCCGATCCGCACGAGCGAAGGCCGGCGCATCCGCACCGCCTTCATCGCCGAGAAGGGCAACAAGCTGATCTCGGCGGATTACAGCCAGATCGAACTCAGGGTGCTCGCCCATGTCGCCGATATCGCGCAGCTGAAACAGGCCTTTGCCGACGGCATCGACATTCACGCCATGACGGCCTCGGAAATGTTCGGGGTGCCCGTGGAGGGCATGCCCTCGGAGGTGCGGCGGCGCGCCAAGGCTATCAATTTCGGTATCATCTACGGCATTTCGGCCTTCGGGCTCGCCAACCAGCTGGGCATCGAGCGCTCCGAGGCGAGCGACTACATCAAGACCTATTTCGAGCGGTTTCCCGGCATCAAGGACTATATGGACGCGACCAAGGCGTTTGCCCGCGAGAACGGCTATGTCGAGACGATCTTCGGGCGGCGCGCGCATTACCCGGAGATCAAGTCGTCCAATCCGTCGGTGCGCGCCTTCAACGAGCGCGCGGCCATCAACGCGCCGATCCAGGGCTCTGCCGCCGACATCATCCGCCGGGCGATGATCCGCGTCGAGGATGCGCTGGCCGACTCGAAACTGTCGGCGCAGATGCTCCTACAGGTGCATGACGAACTGATCTTCGAAGCGCCCGAGAAGGAAGTCGACGAGACGATCAAGGTCGTGCGGCACGTCATGGAAAACGCGGCGCTGCCGGCGATCGACATGGCCGTGCCGCTGCATGTCGACGCATCGGCCGCCGACAACTGGGACGAGGCGCACTGAGTTGACCGACGCCATGGACGCCGGGGCGATCCTCCAGACCTTCACGATCCTGCTGTTCGCGCATCTGCTCGGCGACTTTCCGCTGCAGCCGGAGCGGATCGCGATTCGGAAGGGGCAGATTCCGATCCTGTCGATCCATATCGCCATCATCGCGGGCACGGCGGTGGCGGTGCTCGGATTCTTTCCCCTGGAAATCATCGTCACGATCGCGGTGACCCATTTCTGCATCGACCTGTTCAAGTCGCGCAAGGGCACATTCAACCTGGCGTGGTTCCTCGCCGACCAGGCTGCGCATATCGCGGTCGTCGCCGCCGTCTCGATCCTGTGGCCGGCGGATTTGTCGCGCTCGATGATCTACAGTCAGCTTTCGCCCGGCGAGCTTTCGGCCATCCTGTCGGCGATGATGCTCGGCTCCGGCTTCATCATCGCCGTGCTGGCAGGCACCTATGCGGTGGAACTGTTCCTGAAGCCCTTCGGCGAAGAGATCGCGGGGTTCGAGGCCGGGCTGAAGAAGGGCGCGCGCGCCATTGGCCAGCTGGAACGGCTGTTGGTCTTCGTCTTCGTCGTGACAGGGCAGCCGCTTGCAGCAGGTCTCGTCATCGCCGCCCGCGCGATCATGGCGTTCGGCGAATTGCGCAATGCGGACGACCGAAAGCGGGCCGAGTATGCGATGCTGTCGGCCTTCGCGAGCCTCGGTTGGGCCGTCGGCATCGGCTATCTGGCCGTCTGGGCTGCCGGGCTTTTCTGACAATTCAGCCGCACATATCCTCGAAACAGGCGGTGACGTGGTCGGCGACGGCGCGCGAGCAGCAGCCGGGATTGTCCTTAACCCGCATGCGGATCTGGTAGGTGCCGAGCTTCGGCAAGCCCTGCTTCTCGCCGAGTTCGACCAGCGGCTCGGTGATGAAGCTCTTCGGGAAAGGCGCGATGGCGAGATCGGAAGCGATCGCCGCGCGCTGAGCCTGGGTATGCGCCGTCATATAGGCGGTGCGGAAGCTTCGGCCGACGCCGGACAACGCACGAACGGCGCCGGATCGCCAGGCGCAGCCCTCCTCCCACATGGATAAGGGCAACGGATCGCGCTCCCATGCGCAACCGCCGCGTACGCCGGCCCAGACGAGATCCTCCTCGAGCAGGACCTGCGCGCCGTCTTCCAGCTGCTGCGACTGGGCGGTGTAGACCATCACGTCGAGCTGGCCGTTCTCGAAGCGCTTGATCAGGAGATCGCTGGTCTCGATGATCACGTTGACCTGCACGTTGGGGTGGCTTTCGGCGAAACGCTTCAGGACCTGCGGCATGATGCGCTCGCCATAATCGTCCGGCGCGCCGAGGCAGACCGTGCCTTCCATCTCCGGCATGACGAAGCGGGCCATCATCTCGTTGGAGAGCGCCAGGATGCGCCGGGCGTAACCGACCAGCATCTCGCCGCTCTGGGTGAGCTTCACCGACCGGGAATCGCGCTCGAAGACCGACGTACCGAGCGTTTCCTCCAGTTTCTTGACCTGCATGGACACGGCCGAGGGCGTGCGGAAGACGCGTTCGGCGGCCTTGGAAAAACTGCCGGTTTCGGCGATCGCCAGGAAGGTGCGCAGGAGGTCGATATCGGCGGGCGCCTGCGCCAGGGCCGGCTTTGCACTCGGAGCATTCATGGGATCAGCCTCAATTCAAGTTTTCTGAATGATCATGTCAAATCTATTCGTTTGATTGAAGCACGGATGGCGCGCATTGTCCAGACACGGCGAATGACCGCCGCGTGAAAAGGAGAAGGACAATGACCTCGCTCGAATTCGAACAGGCCCACCAGCCCCGCAACGACGGAAGCCTCATCGTGTCTCTTGCCAGGCTCCTTGCTTCGGCGGCAAGGGTAACGATTTCGGCTATTGGCCGCTGGCACAAGCAGCGCCGCGACCGCGCCGCCTTCCAGACGCTGCTCGGCAAGGACGAGTGGGTCTATCGCGATCTCGGCATCCACCGGGGCGACGTGCAATGGGCTTCGCGCCTGCCGATGAACGTCAATGCCGCGCTGGAACTGGAGAAGCTGCGCGACCGCAACTTGCGGAACTGGTAATGCCGGCTTTCAAGAAGACGGCGGCCGAAGCTAGCGCCGGGACCACTCGACCCGGTAAAGCTCCGGCCGCCTGTCATTCAGATTGCGCACCGAGCCACGCTCGCGCGCCATATCCAGCCGGTCCATGTCGAGATCGGCGATGATCATCGTCTCGGCGTTCTCCGTCGCCTCCGCCGCGACGCCGTCGCGGGCAAAGGGATGGTCTGACGGGGTCAGAACCGCCGACGCCCCGTAATTGATATCCATATTCGCGACATTGGGCACCGTGCCGACGAGCCCGGACGTCACCACATAGCACTGGTTTTCGACCGTGCGGGCATGGCAGCAATAGCGCACCCGCAAATGGCCGTGACGCGTGTCGGTGCAATAGGGCACGAAGAAGAGCTTTGCGCCGGCGTCGGTCAGATGGCGGCCCAGCTCCGGGAATTCGCTGTCATAGCAGATCATCACGCCGACCGGCCCGCGATCGGTCTCGACCGGCTCCGCCGAATCCCCGCCCTGAATGTTCCAGACCGACTTTTCGTCCGGCGTCGGGTGCAGCTTGTGGCGCGCATGCAGCGTGCCGTCGCGCAACGCCACATAAGTGATGTTATGCGCCTCACCATTCTCCAGCACGGTGGCATGCGAGCCGCCGACGATGTTGATTGAATGCTCCCTTGCAAGCGCGGAGAGCCGTTCCTTCAAACGCGGCGTGTATTCGGTCAGGCGATGGATCGCCTCGTCGGCGGGAACCATGATCGGCGCGCCCGACAGAAGCTGCAGGGTGAAATGCTCCGGAAAGCAGACGAAGTCGGCGCCGTAATCGCCGGCGGAGCGCACATAGGTCTCGACGCGGTCGAAGAACGCGTCCGCGGAGGCGGTCGCCTGCGCGGCGAACTGCACGCTGGCGACGCGGACGGAACCGGTGGCGGGGCTCATCTGCACTCCTTTGAGGACTAAGCGCCTAGGCGGGCGCACCGGGGCAGGAAACACCGGTGCCCCGCAAGCCGCAATAGCCGCCCGGATTCTTGGCCAGATATTGCTGGTGATAGTCCTCGGCATAGAAGAATTCCGGCGCCAGGCGGATTTCCGTGGTGATCGGCGCGGCGATGCCGCTCTCCCTCAACGCCAGCTGATAGGCGTCACGGCTGGCTTCGGCAGCGGCCAGTTGCTCCTTGCCGGTCGCATAGATGGCGGAGCGGTAAGTCGTGCCGACATCGTTGCCCTGGCGCATGCCCTGGGTCGGGTCATGCTCCTCCCAGAATGTCTCGAACAATTTCTGCAGGCTGATCTTGTCGGGATCGAAGACGACCATCACCATTTCGGCATGACCGGTGAGACCCGTCACCGTTTCCTGATAGGTCGGGTTGGGCGTGTAACCGCCTGCATAGCCTACCGCGGTGACATGGACGCCATCCAGCTGCCAGAAAAGGCGCTCGGCGCCCCAGAAACAGCCCATGCCGAAGAAAATCGTCTGCATTCCCTCGGGAAACGGGCCCTTGAGCGCTTCGCCATTGACGAAATGGCGGGTCGCCGTGGGAATCGGCTCCTCGCGGCCCGGCAACGCATTTGCCGGATCGGGCATGGTGGATTTCTTCTCGAACAGGCTGGACAGGAACATCGCGACACTCCCCGGTTTGCAATAGCCTTAGTGCGGCAGGCGCTTCAGGCCCTTTGGCGTCGGCTTGCGGCCGAGCGCGTAGAAGACGAGCGCGAGCAAGGCGAACACGGCAAATGTGGGAAGGGACAGAAGCGAAGCAAGCACCGGGTCGCTCACAAAAGCGGGAGCGGATTGCGAAAGCCAGCCCTGGAAGGCCTGCAGCGCCACCGGCATGGTCAATTGCAGGCTGTCGACGAAGGGCGTGAAGACCACCGCCGATACGCCGATCGACCGCGTCGCGTCGATGACGACGAACATCACCGCGACGGCGAAGAAGATGAAAGCAAATGCTCTGAGAAAAAACCGGACCATGACTATTCGCGTGGGGCAATAACCGCCCTCACCGGTCAATACGAGACAGACAGGGCTGTTGCAATGCGTCTCGCGAAACGAGCCGGAAATCGGCGAAAACGCATGTTGAAAAAAGACGCAAAACGGGAGTTGCGCCGCGAAGCGTTGTGACTATATTGCCGCCACCGCGGACGGGTTCCGTCCGGGCGTCTGACGAATATTGCCAGACAGTAGTGGTGAGGTGGCCGAGTGGTCGAAGGCGCACGCCTGGAACGCGTGTAGGCGGGCAACCGTCTCGAGGGTTCGAATCCCTCTCTCACCGCCATTCATCCCAAGTCAGCGAATCCCCAAGGCCTCGTTCACGTCTCGGATCGAGTCGTCGAGCAGGGCTTCCATACGCTGGCGCGCGAGATCGGTCTCTTGCAGCCGGATCGCCTCCAGCACGTCTCCATGCTGCTTAAGCCGGGCTTCCTTGATCACCGCGGCCTCGGCTCCGCGCCAGCTCAGGCGGAAGGTGCTGATCATCGCTGCATGGATCAGCGCGCTGAAAGCGCCGATGAAGTGATTATGCGTGGCGAACAGGATTTCCAGGTGAAACCGCAGATCGGCCTCGACCAGCTCGGCCTCGTCATTCGCCTTGACCGCCATGTCCTCGTAGGCCATCTCGATCTTGCGCAATTCCTCGTCATTGCGGATCCCGGCGGCAAGCGCCGCCGCGGGCGGTTCGACCATTCGGCGCAGGGCATAGAGATCGCGGGCGATTTCTTCCGGCGGCTTGGTCTGCAGATGCCAGCCGAGCACTTCGGCGTCGAGCATGTTCCAGAAAGCGGGCGGCCGCACGCTGGTGCCGACCTTCGGTCGGGCGACGATCATGCCCTTGGCCGCGAGCTTGCTGTAGGCTTCGCGCAGCGCCGTCCTTGACACCGAGTATCGTTTCAGCATCGACGCCTCGTCCGGCAACCGCGTATCGGGCGGAAAGGTACCGTCGACAATCTCGCGCCCCAGTCTGTTGAGGACGCCCATTCCGGCGCCTCCGCTCGGGTCGGCGAGGATGTAGGCGCGGTCGGAGATGGCTGTGTCCAAGTTCTTTTACCGGTTCAGTGGAATGAGAAGTTTACCCGACAAGGCGGCTACCATGCATCTGCCGGGCATTCAGGAGGTCCCCCGCAGATCGAATGAGCTGACGAGAAAACGGTGGAGCACGATGAATGCGAACAGCAGGACGCCGCTCGATATCATGATCCAGGCGCTGTTCAGAGATCCGTGGAAGATGATCAGCGTGGATATCAGGCCGAGTATCATGCCGCCGAAAAGCGTGCCGGCGACCATTCCGACGCCGCCGGTCAGCAGGGTGCCGCCAAGCACCACGGCCGCGATGGCCGAGAGTTCCAACGTGCTGCCCGCGAGCGGATAGCCGGACGAGGTGTAGAGCGCGTAGACGACGCCGGCGAGCGCCGAGTAGAAGCCGCCGATCGCATAGATGCCGACAGTCGTGCGGCGGACATTGACGCCCATCAGGCGCGCCGATTCCTTGTCGCCGCCGATCGCGTAGACATTGTTACCGAAACGGGTGAAATGGGCGATGAAGATCGCCACCGCCAGCGCGGCCAGCATTACCAGAGCCGAACTTCGCAAGACCCCGCGTCCGGGTAGCGGAAGTTTCGCCGAGGCGTAGAGATCGACGAAATCGTGGCGGATCGGCACGGATTCGAGCGTCACCATGAAGCAGAGGCCGCGCAGCAGGAACAGCCCGGCCAGCGTGACGATAAATGGCTGGATGTCGCAATAATCGATGATGAAGCCCTGTAGCGCGCCGTAGAGGATGCCAAAGCAGATCATCACGGCGGCTGTCGCCAGCGGGTGCCAGCCCATGCTGTCGAGCACCGCCATGCAGACCCCGACGAAACCGATCATGGAGCCGATTGAAAGGTCTATGCCGCCCGACAAGATGACGAAGGTGGCGCCGATTGCGGCGATTATGATGAAGGCGTTGTCGGCGAGGATATTGCCGAGCACAAGCGTCGACAGGAAATTCCTGTACATCGAGCCGCCGACCAGGAAGAGCGCCAGGAAGACAGCGACCGTCGCGGCGAGAGGCAGGTATTTCTTGCTCATGGCGATCTCCTCAAAACGAGGCTTCCAATGGCCCTGCGGGCATTGGCGGATTGAAGGAACAGGACGCTCAATACGACGAGGGCCTTGATGATCAGATTGTATTCCGGCGGCAGGCCGGAGATCAGCGTGGCGGTCGTCAGCGCCTGGATCACCAAGGCGCCGATGACGGTCATGCCGAGATAGATGCGGCCGCCGGCAAGCGAGCCGCCGCCGATCACCACCGCCAGGATCGCGTCGAGCTCTATGTAAAGGGCGACCGAGACGGGATCGGATGTGTGCGTGTCCGCGGTCATGATCACGCCGGCCCAGGCCGACAGGAGCCCGGACAGCACATAGGCGACGAAGATAATCAGCCCCGCCTTGACGCCCGCGAGGTTCGAGGCGGCCGCGTTTCCGCCGACGGACTCGATGAAAAGACCGAGCGCGGTGCGCCGGATCAGCAGCCACAAGGCGAGGAAAATGCCGGCCGCCAGGATCAGCCGGGTCGGTATAAGCCAGATACTGCCGGTCGACATCCACTGCAGCAGGGCGCTTTCGAAACTCGGATCGGTGCCGCCATAGAGCTGGTTGATCAGCATGCCGATACCGCGTCCCGCGACCATCAGGATCAGCGTCGCGATGATCGGCTGGATCTTGAGGGCCGAAACGAGGAAGCCGTTCCACATGCCGCACAGAATGCCGGCCGCCAGTGCGGAAAACAGGATGGTGATATGCGGATCGCCCATCTTGATACGCCAGACGATCACCGCGCCGACGATGGCGATGATCGAGCCGACGGACAGGTCAATTCCGCGCGTTCCGATAACGACCGCCATGCCGAGCGCGACGAGGGCGGTGGGAACGGCGCGGTAGAGAATGTCGATCAGATTGCCGAAAAGCCGCCCTTCGACGATGCGGATCTCGAAGAAGTTCGGCGAGACGGACCCCGCGACGATGAGGATCAGGGCGAGCGCCAAAAGCGGCCAGACGGCGCGGCTTTGCGCCAGCGCCTTCAGCCGGCCCGGCATCGGCCGATCCAGTCTACTGTCAGTGCTGGCCACCATCGTCCCCCGCGATCATCCGGATAATGTTGTCCCTATTGATATCCGCGCCGTCGATCTCGCCGACCTTTTCGCGGTCGCGAAGGACGGCTACGCGATCCGACGCCGCGACGATCTCGTCGAGTTCGGAAGAGGCGACCAACAGCGCCATGCCGTCATTGCAGAGCTTGCGGATCAGCGTGATGATTTCCGCATGGGCGCCGACATCGATCCCGCGCGTTGGTTCGTCCAGCAGCAGAATGCCGGGATTGGAGGCAAGCGCCCGGGCCAGAACGACCTTCTGCTGATTGCCGCCGGAAAGCTGGCGAACCGGTTTTTCGGCGTCGGGCGTGGCGATTCCGAGCGCCCGGATCATCTCGGCGGCGATCTTCTCCTGATCGCGCCGCGGCAATTGCCGCAGCCATCCCCGTTTGGCCTGCATCGACAGCATGATGTTTTCGCGGATGCTGAGATCGCCGACGAGCCCCTCGGCCTTGCGGTCTTCCGGACAGAACGCGATGCCCGAGGCGAGCGAGCGGCGGGGGGTGGCGCCGGACATGTCCTGGCCGTCGACACGGATTTCGCCGCTATCGGAGCGGATCGCGCCGAAGATGAGCTTGGTCATCTCGGTGCGGCCGGATCCGAGAAGGCCGGCGAGGCCGACGACTTCGCCGGCGTGCAGGGTGAGGTCAAAGGGTTTCAGCGTCCGCTTGCGGCCAAGATCTCGGGCGACGAGCTTCTGCTTGCCCGGGCCGGTTTCGGCCTTGTGCGCGAGCGTCGCCTCAACCTCGCCGAGCTCACGGCCGATCATCTCCGAGATCAGATCCTGGCGGGATATCTCCGAGGCCATGTGAGTTGCGACGAGATTGCCGTTGCGCAGCACGGAAATGCGGTCGGATATCTCGTAGACCTGGTCGAGGAAGTGGGTGATGAAGACGATCGCCATGCCGCGGGCCTTCAGGTCGCTGACGATCCCGAACAGCGTCGCGGTCTCCTGCGCATCCAGGCTGGCCGTCGGCTCGTCGAGAACGAGAACGCTGGTGTCGTCGTCGAGCGCATGCGCGATGGCGACCAATTGCTGCACGGCGACCGAAAAGGAGCCCACCGGCTGTTCGGTGTCGATATTCAGTTTCAGGCGACTCAGCTTCCCGCGCGCGCGTTTTCGCGCCTTGCCCCAGGAGATGACGCCGAGAGCGCCACGGGACGGGCCAAGCGCCAGGTTCTTGGTCACGGACATCGCCGGGATCAGGTTGACCTCCTGATAAACAGTCGAGATGCCGTGCGCCTGCGCCTCGCCGGTCGAATTGAAACTGACGGGTTTGCCGTCGAGACGAATTTCTCCAGCGTCGCGGCTGAGCGCGCCGGTCAGGATCTTGATCAGTGTGGACTTGCCCGCGCCGTTTTCGCCGAGGAGCGCGTGCACCTCACCGGGATAAAGCGTGAAATCTACACTCGACAGCGCGCGTACGCCGGGAAAGGATTTCCCGATGGACCGCATTTCGACGCGCGGCTTGAGATTTGCAGTTGCGTTCATGGGTTCGACCGTGTCGCTACGGGATCATCAATACACCCGCGTGGCGCGCAGTGCACGGCGCCCCGAGATCCGGAGCGCCGCGCGGGTGTCAGGATGGTTCCTGGCTTGCCGTCAGTTCGCGGTGTGCAGATCCGACGGGATCACGATCCACTTGTCGAGTTCACTCGGGTTCTTGATGTAGTCGAGAACCACGGGATAGATGAACTTGCCCACCGCGGAGCGAAGCTCGACCGAGGCGTTGGCTTCGCCGGCGGCAAGCGCGTCCTTGATCGCCGGGACATAGTCGACGGACACCATCAGCACGTCTTCGCCGGGCTTCAGGCCCGCCTCTTTCATCGCCTGGATGGCGCCGAGCTGCATATTGTCGTTATGCGCGAAGGAAGCGCAGATGCCGTCGAGATTATTGGTCGACTTGATGAAGGCTTCCATCACCTTCTTGCCGCCTTCGGTGGTGAAATCGCCGGACTGAGTCTGGACGATTTCCATGGCCGGGAACTGGCCGATGACTGCCTCGAAGCCCTTCTTGCGTTCGATCGCCGGAGCAGAGCCGGTCGTGCCCTGCAGTTCGACGACCTTGCATGTGCCCTTGCTCGCGGCCGCCAGCCATGCGCCGGCCAGCTTGCCCTCGAGATTGAAGTCGGCGGAGATACGGCTCACGTAGAGCGACTTGTCTTCGACATCAACGTCGCGGTCGACCAGGAAAACCGGGATTTCGGCGTCCTTGGCCTCGCGAAGAACCTGATCCCAGCCGGTGACGACGACCGGCGCGATGATGATCGCGTCGACGCCCTGGGCGATGAAGGCGCGAACGGCGCGAAGCTGCTCCTCCTGCTTGCCCTGCGCGTTGGCGAATTTCAGCTCGATGCCGTATTCCTTCGCGCTTTCCTGCATGTTCGCCGAAAAGGCGGGGCGCCAGTCGCCCTCCGATCCGACCTGCGAAAATCCGATGGTTTCGGCCCAGGCGGCGCTTGTCATGAGTGCGGACGCAGCAAGAGCTGCACCGGCAAGTGCATATTTCGCTTTCATGGATATTCCTCCCACAGAATGTGCCGGACGGTTCCTCCTCAGGTGCGCCGGCAATACATAAAAATCCTATAGTAATATTATTTATTCGCCAAGCATTTTCTGCCTTTTTCAGGTAAAAAATGTTCTGTATTATGCAATAATTTCAATATGTTAATGCGTTTTCTATCGCGCGAGCACCGCAAGCGGCCGCGCGGAAATTTCTTCCGCACGGCGCATCGCTAGACTGACTGTCGCGCCCCCTCGGGGCGCCTCTTTTTCGCTCCCCTTATCCCAGATCGTCGGGCAGCAGGTCCCGCGGCATGTTCTGGTAGCAGACGGGTCGCAGGAAGCGGCGGATAGAGAGCGTGCCGACGGAGGTCGCCCCGAAATTCGTCGAGGCCGGGTACGGGCCGCCATGCACCATCGCGTCGCAGACCTCGACGCCGGTCGGAAAGCCGTTGGCCAGCAGCCGGCCCGCCTTGCGCTCGAGGATCGGCATCAGTGCTTTTCCTTCGGCGGTATCCGCTTCGTCCATGTGGATCGTGCAGGTCAGTTGGCCCTGCAGCGAGCGGGCGATCGCCAGCATCTCGTCGAAATCGGCGGCCGTGACGATCAGGCCGAGCGGGCCGAAGACCTCTTCGCCAAGTGCGTGATTGGAAAGCCAGTCCGCGCCCGAAACCCGGTAGAGATAGGGCGTCGCATTGCGCAGGTCGCAGGTCGATGTGAGCAGTTCCTGCACCCCGGCGCTCGCCGCCACCCGGTCGCGGCCCGAACGGTAGGCGCCGGCGATGCCGTCGGTCAGCATGGTCTGCGCGCCGACCGGTTCCAGCGCTTCGGTTGCGGCCCTGGCGAAGGCGTCGGCTTCCGGGCCGTCGATGATGACGGCGATGCCGGGATTGGTGCAGAACTGGCCCGCCCCCATGGTCAGCGATCCGGCCCAGCCCCTGGCGATCTCCGCGCCACGGGCCTTCACGGCGTTTGCCATCAGGAACATCGGATTGACCGAGCCGAGTTCGCCGAAGAAGGGGATCGGCTCGGGGCGCGCGGCGCAGAGATCGAACAGGGCGCGGCCGCCGGCCAGCGAACCGGTGAAGCCGACCGCCCGGATCAGCGGATGGGTGACCAGCGCCTGGCCGGTCTCGCGCGTGCCGCCCTGCACCAGCGAGAAGACGCCGGGATGGATATTGCAACGCCTGATCGCCGCGTCGATCGCCTGCGCGACGATCTCGCCGGTGCC
>Ga0213840_1000076_pt1 | contig 290129 bp, 253 predicted proteins | sample SWPATP22_FD_160132 | JGI IMG/M metagenome (GOLD analysis project Ga0213840, IMG submission 160132) | Coastal seawater microbial communities from Marineland, Florida, United States - SWPA TP2 #2 | ecosystem: Environmental > Aquatic > Marine > Coastal | place: USA: Florida | collected 2016-08-14
GATCGTGGACTACCTGGAGGCACACAACGAGGACCCGAAGCCCTTCATCTGGACCAAGACTGCCGATGACATCATCGCCGCCGTGACTCGCCACGCTCAGCACGTTCTCAATCTCGACGGCGCTGAACACCAAACGGGCGTTTTTACGGACTCAGGACACTAGCTGCACACGCAGCTTTGAAGCTCACCAACACAGCAAATCCGGGAATCCCCGACATCGATACACTCCACTGCGATGAGACGCGGTGCGGTGATGTTGGCAGGGCTGTTGGTGGCATGTGGAGGGGACGACGCGCCCGCAGACACGGATCTCGGCAGCACGAGCATCGCCTCGACGGGCACCTCGACCACGACCACGAGTCCATCGTCCGGATCGACCGGCACACCGAATCCGAGCACGGACACGAGCGCGACGACGACCGGAGGGGACACGACCAGCGCTTCCACAGACACTGAAACCGCGGACGACACCAGCACCGGCGAGCCCCCCGTCGACGCCGAGTTCGAAGGACGAGACGGCATCGTTTCGGTCGAGGCGGAGCACTACTACGCCCAGACGAACAACGAGACGACGGCCGTCACCTGGTACACCTTTCGCGAGGGCGAACCCGCTCCGGAGGTCGACTGTGTCGTCGACACCCCTTGCAACGGCGCCAACAACCCCGAGTGCAACCAGTATCCCGAGTGTGACCCCGACGAGATTCCGCCGGCCGAGGCCGCCGGGGGTGCCTACGTAGAAGCCCTCCCGGACCGCCGTCGCAACGACGAAGAGCCGAGTACCGGCAACCTGGGCGTGGTCAACGATCCCACCATCGCGGCAACGCTGACGTACCGCGTGCACTTCTCCCAGACCGGTCGCTACTACGTGTGGGGACGAGCGCGGGGGCTAGGCCCGGCCGCCAACGGCATTCATCTGGGCATCGACGGCACATGGCCCGACAACGACCTGATCGACCCCAGTAGCATGCGCATGCAGTTCCCCAACGGCTGGGTGTGGACACAGAACCGGCGCGGCGGGTCCCAGCACACCGGTGTCTCGGGAACCGACGAGGTCAGCCAACGCGATGCCAACATCTGGTTGCAGATCGACGAACCTGGCGTCCACGAGATCCAGTGGGCGATGCGCGAAGACGGCCTCGAGTTCGACAAGTTCGTCATGGTGTTGGACCCCGACTTCGAGCCCGACGGGGACGGCCCTCCCGAGACCGCGTTGTAGGCGGTCAGTCCCGCGACAGCCAGTACAAGGCCGCGAGTACCAACGCGTGGTCGACGTCTCCCGCACGCGCGGCCTGGTGAAGCTCGTCTTCGGAGAGCAACTCCACCACCGTCTCCTCGGCGGAGTCGTTCTTGATCTCTCCGACCTTGACGCAGCCCTCGGCCAAGTAGGTGTACACGCGGTTGGCGAACAACGCAGGGTTGGGATTCACCTCGCCGATCTTGCGGACGGAGCTGGGGCGATACCCGGTCTCCTCCTCGAGTTCGCGCGCCGCAGCGGTCGCCGCGTCTTCGCCGGCATCGACGAGACCGCCGGGGATTTCGAGCGTGACCGAAGCCGAGCCTTGCCGAAACTGCCGCACGAGCACGAATCGACCGTCGGGGGTTCGAGACACCACGTTGACCCACGTGGGTGAGTTGATGCGGAAAAAAACGTGCGCATCCGCGTCCCCATCCCGGCGCGCGTGCAGGGCATCGACCGTGAACACCCGGTAGTCGCCTTGGGGTTCGGTGCGTTCGACGGTCCAGGAGCGGGGCTTCATGACCCGGTTTTATCAGCCGCCACGGCACGGTAGGCTCCCGCCGATGCGACCCGTGTGGATCCTGCCCCTGCTCGCCGCCCTCGCCTGCGACGGAGGCTCCGACAGCGCCACCAAGGCTGGCGACGCCAAAGCGCCCGCCCCCAAGGACGCCAAGGCCCCCGCCGCCGAGGCCGAGCCCGCCGCAAAGACCGACGAGGGCAAGGATGCCGCGCCCAAAGAGAAGGCTCCCGAAAAGGCGGCTGCGTTCGAGCCCGGGCGACCGCTCGACCCCAACCCCGAAGAGAAGCACCTGAAGAACCTTCGGCAGCTCACCAACGGCGGGGAGAATGCCGAGGCCTATCTGAGCTTCGACGAGTCCCAGCTCGTGTTCCAGAGCACGCGCGGCGACATGAAGTGCGACCAGATCTTCACGATGAAGATGGATGGCACGGACGTGAAGCGCGTGAGCAACGGAGAGGGCCGCACCACCTGCGCCTACTTCATGCCGGGCGACGAAAAGATCCTCTACGCCAGCACACACGGCGCCGACCCTGGCTGCCTGCCGCCGCCCGATCGCAGCCTCGGCTACGTCTGGAAGCTCTACGACGAGTACGACATCTACATCGCGGGCGCGGACGGCAGCGACCCCAAGGTGCTGATCGGCGGCAAGGGCTACGACGCCGAAGCGACAGTGTCCCCCAAGGGCGACAAGATCGTGTTCACGTCCACCCGCACCGGTGACCCCGAGATCTTCATCGCCGACATCGACGGCTCCAACGTCAAGCAGCTCACCGACACCAAGGGCTACGACGGCGGCCCCTTCTTCTCCCAGGACGGCACCAAGATCGTCTACCGGGCCAACCACCCCGAAGGCGAAGAAGAGCTCGCCAAGTACCAGGAGATCATCGACAAGGGGCACGTCCGCCCCACCCGCCTGGAGCTGTTCGTGATGAACGCCGACGGGTCGGAGCAGAAGCAGATCACCAACAACGGCAAGGCCAACTTCGGCCCGTTCTTCCACCCCAGCGGCGAAAAGATCATCTTCTCGTCCAACATGGACTCGGCGCTGGGTCGAACCTTCGAGCTGTACACGATCGGCGTGGACGGCAAGGGTCTCGAGCGCATCACCTACAACGACTCGTTCGATGGGTTTGCGATGTTCTCGAAGGATGGAAAGACGCTGGTGTTCGCGTCCAACCGGAACAACGAGAGCATGGGCGACACGAACGTATTCGTCGCCGACTGGGTGGAGTGAGTCGACACGTCGCGGGGGAGCTTCGCCCGCTTCTGGACCCCCCCTTTGGGTGAGGGGTCCATACGCGGGCTCGATGAAGGGCTTTCTTTGTCGACTCTTGCCTTTTTTCCCGCTCCGGGTCCCCTCCGGGGTCCTCCGCTCTCTTGCTGAGTTGGGACTGTTGACTCACCGGAGGCACTCGCCCGCTTCTGGACCCCCCTTTGGGTGAGGGGTCCATACGCGGGCTCTACGGAGGGCTTTCTTTGTCGACTCTTGCCTTTTCCCGCTCCGGGTCGCCTCCGGGGCCCTCCGCTCTCTTGCTGAGCTGGGACGCCGGTTCGCCCGCTTCTGGCTCCCCCTCTGGGTGGGGGGTTCATCCGCCGGTTCTACGGGGCTGCCGTTTTCTCTTGCCTCTGGTTAGGCGCTGGTCTTGTTGGCGGTGGTTCGGCGGGCGCGTTCGGTTTGGATGAGTTGGAGTTCGCGGCCGGTTTGGCCGGCGACGGAGGTGTTTTCTTCGGCGCGGCGGATGAGGTAGGGGACGACTTCGCGGAGGGGGCCGTAGGGGACGTACTTGGCGACGTTGTAGCCGTTGGCCGCGAGGTTGAAAGAGATGTGGTCGCTCATGCCGAGCAGCTGCGCGAAGTAGACGCGGGGGTCGGACTTGTCGATGCCGTGCTCGGCCATCAAGGCGGTCATGCGGATGCTCGAGCGCTCGTTGTGGGTGCCGACGCAGACGGCCATGTGATCGAGCCGCTGCACGCACAAGGCCAGCGCCGCGTCGAAGTCGTGGTCGGTCGCGGCTTTGTCGGCGCAGATCGGTGAGGGGTAGCCCTTCTCTTCGGCCCTCTCCCGCTCCTTTTCCATGTAGGCGCCACGCACCAGCTTGGCGCCGAGGTGAAAGCCTTCGTCCCGAGCGCTGTCGAGGTCGGCCTCGAGCGCCTTCAGCCGATCGTGGCGATACAGCTGATACGTGTTGAACACCACGACGCGTTCGCGGTTGTAGGCCCGAATCATCGCCAACGCGATCTCGTCGATCGGCTCTTGAATCCAGCTCTCCTCGGCGTCGATGAGCACGTACGTGCCACCATCCGCGGCGCGTTTGCAGATGGCGTCGACGCGTTGTCGGACGGTCTCGAACTCCGCCTCTTCCGCGCCGCTGAGCGGTTCGCCCTCGCTGACCTTCTGGAGCAGGGCGTGGCGTGCAATGCCGGAGACCTTGAACACGCAAAAGGGGATGTGCGCGTTGCCAGCCGCCGCATCGGCGGTCTCGAGGATCTCTGCAAAGCTGCGTTCGAAGTCGGCGTCGGACTCCTTGCCCTCGACGCTAAAGTCCAGAATCGTCCCCACACCGCGTGCCTCGAGCGCCCGCGTGGTGACCTGACAGGCTTCGATGGTTTCGCCGCCGCAGAAGTGCTCGAACACGTTCCAGCGCAGCGCCCAGTGGATCGGCAACCGCAACCACAACGCGAGGTCGACCAGGCGCTTGCCGAGACTCACCATCCACGCGTAGGCGATGAGCTTGAACATCCACTCGGCTTTGGCCAGGGCCCGATCGGACTTGTGCCGAAACGCGACTTCGGTGTTGTCGAAAGCTTCGAGCTCCATCGGCGGACGGGCATCACTATAGCGGCGAGATGAGGGCGCGCGCCGGAAATCCGGCACACTTGACCTGTCGCAGAGGATGGCCTCTCATCGCGGCATGCCGCGGCACGGATTTCGTCGACCTCAGGGGACCCTGGTGGAAGTGGAGGTGGACGCGCCTTCGGTGAAGGGCAACCTGCTGGGCGATCCCTGGCAGCGGACCGTGGCCGTCTACCTGCCGCAAGGCTACGCCGAGTCGGATGCGGACTACCCGCTGTTCGTGGACCTCGCGGCCTACACGTCATCGGGGCTCAAGCGGTTGTCGTGGACCGCCTACGGTGAGGCCGTCCCGGAGCGCGTCGATCGACTCGTGGCCGAAGGCAAGATGGGCCCCGCCATCTTCGCGTTCCCCGACGCCTTCACCCGATTGGGCGGCAACCAGTACGTCGATTCGGTGGCGCTGGGCGGATGGGAAACGTTCGTGGCAAAGGACTTGGTCCCGCAGCTCGAGGCACAGTTCCGCGTGCGCAAGGGCCCCGAGCACCGCGCCGTCTATGGCAAGAGCAGCGGCGGCTACGGAGCGTTGATCCAAGGCCTGCGCCACGCCGATCGTTGGGGCGCCGTAGCCTGCCACAGCGGCGACATCGGCTTCGACCTCGTCTACAAACGCGAGTTCGTCGCGGTGTGCGATGCGCTCGCGCGCGTCGACGGAGACCCGATCGCGTTCTTCGAGCGGTTCGAGTCGGCACCCAAGGTTCGTGGTGCCGACTTTCACGTGCTGATGATGCTGGCCATGGCCGCGAGCTATGCCCCCGACCCCGACGCGCCCCTGGGCATTGCGCTCCCGGTGGACTTGCATACGGCCGAGGTCGACGAAACGCAGTGGGCACGCTGGCTCGCCCACGACCCGCTGCAGATCATCGACGACCCCGATGCCCAGGCGCAGCTTCGAAGCCTGAAGGCGTTGTTCATCGACTGTGGCTCCAAGGACCAGTACCACCTGCACTACGGCGCTCGCCGCTTCGTGAAGAAGCTCGAGGCGGCCGGGATCGAGCACCGCTACGAGGAGTTCCCCGACAACCACTCCTCGATCGACTACCGGCTCGACACCTCCCTGCCTTTGCTCTACGCCGCACTCACATCGTAGCGGCGGCGTCATTGCGGGGCGCATCACCGCCAAGGAGAGATCGATGAAACTCTCCGCGTTCGGATCCGCCACCGCCATCGCCATCGCCACACTGGTCGCCCCCTCCGTGGACGCATCCGCGGGCAAGTCCGTGCTCGATGGAAGCGTGCATTGGACCGCCGTCTCGGGCGACACGGGTGCCGAATCCAAGATCATCGGCTCGTCCACCGACGTGCGCGCCGCGTACTCGATCCGCTGGTACGAGAATCGAGACGACCCCTGCAAGTTCCGCGTCTACAATCGCCACATCAACCTCGATGGCGTGAAAACGCCCGAAGCGTCGTGGTGTGATGGCTCGCCCGGCAACGACAAGTGGGCGGAGCGTCGCGGGACCGACGAGTACATCTCGGCGCTGCAGGTGTGCCTGACCGACAAGAAGGACTCGACCAAGAACAAGGTCAAGGGGCTCCGCGTGTGGGGCAGGATTCTGACCGCAGGCACCTTGGGCCCCGAGAACGGCCCAGACGAGTCGCGGCACACCAACTGCAAGCAATGGTCGAACAAGGTGTCGTGTCCTTCTGGCCAGATCGCGACGAAGATCAAGGTCTACTACAACACGTACCAGTGGAGGTCGTACGGGCCCGCAACGGGCATCGCGCTGGGATGCCGCGACGTTGATCCCAAGTAGCGGCCGAGCACCTCGGGAGCGGCCGGGGTATGATCTGCGGTGGTGGACCTGCAACCGGGCGATCAGTACGAGCACTACGAGATCCTGGGACGACTCGGCCAAGGCGGGTTCGGGACCGTCTGGAAGGTCAAGGACCCGCGCTACGCCGAGCCCCTGGCCCTCAAGCTCTCCCGCGACCCCGTCAAAGGGCACGACGATGCCGCCCGTGCGCTGCGCGAGGTGACCGTGCTGCGAGAGCTCACCAACCCTTATGTGGTGACCGTGCTCGATGCGGGGCTCAATCGCGACGGGCACATCTTCGTGCTGATGGAGTTGCTCGACGGCAAGCCGCTCGACGAGTTTCACGACTTCAACAACCGGCTCGACCCCAAGTGGTCGTGCCACATCGTGTACCAGGCCTGCCTGGGCCTGCGTGAAGCCCACGCCCGAGGCGTGGTGCACCGCGACCTCAAGCCCGCCAACTTGTTCATCGACAAGGACGGCCACACCAAGCTGCTCGACTTTGGCCTCGCCCGCTCGTGGGACGAATCGTCGGTCGTCGGCCGCAGCGCCACGGTGGGCAACATGCTGGTGGGCACGCCCCACTACGCGCAGCCCGAGCAGCTCGAAACGAACACGCTCACCCCCGCGGCCGACGTCTACAGCCTCGGCATGGTGCTCTACGAGCTGCTGTCGGGTTTCACGCCCTTCGTGCCGGACAAGATCGTGGGCGAAGTGGTCGACCAGTGGTTCGACAGTCCGCTGCAGTGGCTGAGAGCCCACGCACAAGACGCGGTGATCCCCCTGCGGTCTCGGGTGCCGGCCGACGAGCTCTCCGACGACCTGTGCGCGGTCGTCGGTCAGTGCCTTGCCAAGACACCCACCGAGAGGCCGCAAGATGCGGGCGCGCTCGGCGAGATGCTGCGGCAAGCCTGGCCCCAGTAGCCAGGGGCCTCGAACCCCCAGCATGGTTGGGGACATCTGCCGCACCTGTCCTTTCCGGCCACGGTGCGCGTGGGCCGGCCGCAGATGCCGATGTAGGCACGACAACACGACGCGCGCGAGTGCGAGTTGGGTGGGACGTTTCGTGGACAAGTTCAACGTCCAAACCACACTCACGAGCCTCGCAGTCGATGGCGCCCAGGAAGAAGCCAGGAATCGAGCGACGTGCGTTCGAGCGCGTCCCGCACAACACCCGCGCGGTCCTCTCCACGGGGAGAGGTGAGCTCGTTGCGGACGTACTCGACGTGAGCGTTGGAGGCATCGGCATGGAAGTGTCCGGCCCCGTGCACAGTGGAGAGTTCGTGCGCGTACGACTCCCCCTTCGGCCGACCGAGGACGCGGAGTGGATCGACCCCGATGCGCTCGTCGTGCGCGCGGCGCCCAACCCCGCAACGGGCAAGAACAGCGTGGGCCTGTCGTTCTTCGGCCTTCCGCCCGTCACGCTGCAGTTGATTGCGGACCGAGTCTCGGCATCGCTGGACGCATCGGCCGATGGACCTCCGACGCCAGTCGCGCTTGGACCCACGCCCGCTGCGACCGACACACCCGCCAAGGCCCCCCCTGCCCGACTCGCGGCGCGGACCCCCGTCCGCCATCCACCGACGCCTCGCGAAACGCCGGCCGCCCGGGCCACGCCCGCTCCGAGGCCGGCGAGAACGGGCACCCAAGAAGCGCCGCGCGTGCGCCCTCCGACGACCCGCGAGCTCGCGGCACAGCGGCCCACGCCCAAGGAGACGCCTCGCCCCACCCCCAAGGAGTCCCGGCGTCCCACGCCGCGAAACACCCCCCGGCCAACGCCTCGAGAAACGCTGCGCCCCGCCCCCAATGAGTCCCCGGCTCAACCCTCGCCGCACGACTCCGCGACACGCCCGCCCATCCCGCGCCCCGTCGAAACGGAGCCCAAGCCGTCGGGTTTCGTCTCCGTCCTCACCAACTTCTTTCGCCGGCGCGCGGCCCCAGCAACGCCCGCAACCCCGCCCGAAACGCCGGCTCCGTCCCCGAAGCCCAAACCCCGGCTCGAGGTCGAGCGACCACGCCCGGTCGCGCCCACGGTGACGAAGAACGAGCTTCGCGACCTCTTTCGCTCGGCTCTGGAAACCGTCGCCGAAGACGAACGCGCGGAAAAGGCGAAGCAGAAGAAGTCGAAGAAGCGCTCTTGAGCGCACCGCGTGGATCTCAGCGCACGCGGGTCACATCGAGTTCGACACGCGCACGGCCAGGCTTGTCGCGCACGTCGATGCGAAACACTCCGCCGCCATCGTCTCCGACGAAGAACACATCGCCGGGCTCGATGGCGACAGCGTCACGTCCATCCTCGCCGACCGACGAGACGCGCTCCTGCAGGCCCTGGTCTGCGAAAAACCCGACCGCGTCATAGGCGTAGGGTCGAACGAGCGCCCCCTCGTCGTCGAGCCGGATGTCCTGCTCGGTGATGAACACGAGCTGGTCCTCGTCATCGGCACGGCGATAGAAGAAGTCCGCGTCGCCCTTGGCGTTGTCGAGCAGGAGCGTGGCGAACTCCCGCAGCGCCTCGGGATTGGCACGAATGTTCTCCTTGAGCTGCTCGACCAACTGCTCCGGAGGGACGCCGACCGAGACGTTCTCGACGGTGAACTCGACGTTGGCTTCGCCCTCGGCCAAGCCCCCATCGTGCAACCGCGTCTGCCCGATTTCGAGGTTGAGGTCCCAGAGATAGGCCGGGTCTGGCGGCGAGCCGATGTTGTTGAACGTCTCGAGCGTCACCCACCCCGCGCCGTCCATGCAGGCGGAGAACGCCACGGCCCCGGTTGCGAGCTCGTAGTCGTCGCAGTGATCGGAGATGCGCTCCACCGTGCGACGTGTCATCTCGGCCAGGACGGTTTCGAACTCCCACACCGGGTTGGCCCACACCGGGCTGTCGCCTTTGCCTTCGGGCGCCCGCGACGAGCCTCCGCTCACGAACCCGGGGTTCTCTTCCACGCGGAAGGTCAGGGTCTCGACGGTGGGGTTTTCGACCAAGCCTTCGAGCTCGATCCAGTCCGGATGGTCGTAGTCGTGCAGACTCTCGATCTCGTCTCCGACCGACGACACCGAGGCCACGCTCACATCGCCGAGGTCGACCCCCTTGTACGGCAGCGCGTTGACGTTCACGCGCGAACGCATCTTGAAGTCCTCCTCGATCACCGACACGCCGCGCGCTTCGATGACGAACCCCGGGTGGTCTCCGACCGGGCCGAACCGCTCGCTGAGCCCCTCGAAGTTGGTGACCACGTCGGCCATGGTCAACGGGATCGAGCGCGCCGCGACGGGGTAGAGCCCGTCGGGGTTGTCGGCGGTGACCGGCCCCCGACGCACCTGTGCGTTGGGATGGGTGCTGATGATGTTGTCGGCGATGACGTCGGCCACGATGTCGGGCGGGACGAACTCGTCGGTCACCTCGACCTCGAGCAGATTCCCGAACGCACGCGCGGTGGGAATGCCGACAGCCGCCGACAGCTCGGTGAGCGCCTCGAAGTTGGTGCCTGCGAGGTCGACGTTGTCAGGCGTCATGGTGAGCAGCGTTCGCATGTTCTGCACCGGCTGCGGCAGCGCTGCGGCTTCGGATGCGTCGAGTTCTCGCAGCTGCTCGAGGGCGTTGGTCGTCAGCGGTGTGACGTCGAGGTCGAGCAACCAGATGTCCTCGAGCACGCGACGGGGCATGCGGCGCAAGTCTTCGAGCGAGTGCTCTTCGACGAAGCCCTCGACGTCGAATCGGGTGTGTCGCAACACGACGGTGCGGGTCTCCCCGACCCCGAGTTCGACCGACTCCGAGGGCACCGGAACGAGCGGCTCCGACTCGCCGCACGCAGTCAGGAGCAACAGCGCAGCAAGCACCCGCTTCATGCCAAGCCCTCCGCCAGGAATACCTGCAACGTGTCGCCGCTGCGTTCGATGCGAAGCCGGTAGACCGTGCCCACGTCGTCGGCGAAGTAGATCGTGCTCTCCCCCTCGGGCGGTGCCCACTTCTCGTGCGCCGTGTCGGAGAGTCCCGTCACCTCGCGGTCACTGAGTTTGCTGCCCGGCGCCAACGTGGGCGCGGCAAAGAAGCCCGGGTTGTCGTGCGCGTAGTCGGCGGTGCTGGCGAGGTCGTCCGGCTCCGAGAAGAAGAGATAGGGCTGACCGTCCTCGGCCCGGCGCCAGTACAGGTCGCAGCGGTCATTGTCCTCGCGGTAGTCACCGAGGATGAAGTCGGACAGCAACGCGGCCTGTTCCTGCAGGAACGGACGGACGGCCTCGGCGGCTTCGGCTCCCGTGAGCCCGATCGGGATGTCTTCGACGGTGAAAGCGATGTCTGCGTCGCCCTCGGAGAAGGTGGTGAACGGCGTGTTGTGAAGCGCGACCTGGGCCACCTCGAGGATCGTCTCCCACACGAACTGGTCCTCGGGAGGGCTGCCGATGCCCAGCGGCACCGAGTACTCCGTCCACCCCGGCGGGTTGCCGTTTTGGCCGAGTTCCACCGAGGCGGTGCCGAACAAGTAGTCCTCGGAGAACGTGCGGTCCCGATACTCCTCGTAGGATGCCAGCGCGACGTTGTACTCGAGCGTCCACGGGTCGAGGTTCCAGACGCTGCCCGCCCCGACCGGGGATTCGGGCAGGTTGACGGTGCACGGGCTGCCCAAACACGAGTCGACGAACGTGTCGTGCTCGGGGATTGCAAAGCGCATGTCGACGTCGAGATTCGAAATGATGCCCTCGAGCGAAAAACGTTCGGGGTCGGCGAAGTCGAACTCCAGCTCGTCGTCGTAGGTCGGGCCCGTGCGGTCTTCGATGACCGTCAAGAACCCCTTGCCGGCGTCAGCGTCGAGGCCGTCGACCAAGCGGAGGTTGGACTCGGCGACCGCGTTCATGGCGAAGTCCGGACCGAACACCTCTCCCGAGACCACGAACCCCGGGTCGACGAGGCCCGGGTGCGGGTCGGAGGGGCCGAGCGTTTCACTCATCGTCGCGAGGTCGGCCAGCGCGTCGCTCAGGTAGATCGAGATCGAGCCGTCGTCGGCAACCTCGGGGTGGCTGCCCACGAATGCGTTCTGAAACGCGTAGACCAGCGATTGCGTGCTGACGATCTCGCGGGTGCGGGGGATGCCCAGCGCATCGGAGAGGATCTCGGAGTAGCCACCACCGACGCCGAGCGCGTCCGCCAGCGAGGCCAACGACGCGCTGCTGGTGCCGGACACATCGACGTTGGCCGGCGTCATCGTCAGGATGCGGACCATCGCGTACTCGGGCGAAGTGCGCCACGTGCCGTCCGGCCCCTCGAAGCTGCTCCCCAACGGAGTCACGGAGCAATCGTGGTTGGGGTTTTCGTTGTCGAGCTGCCATGCGATGCCGCAGGCGAGCTTGACCTCTTCGAGCGTGTTCTCGAGCAAGGCCGACGAGTCGAGTTCGAGCAGGAGCACCTCGTCGGCGCGCTCGCCGAAGAGCTCGGTCACCTCGGCGCGGCTCATCGACAGCGACAGCGGCGCAACCTGGTCCTCGCCCAGGCGCAACTCGAACTCCTCCTCGGGTCCCCAATCGGAGGGTGGCGTTCCGCTGGTGTCCGAGGAAGCGTCGACGCCCCCAGAGCCACCGCTGCTACCGGTGCCGTCCGCCCCGTCCGTTTCGCCGCCTTGCGCATCCGCCGTGCAACCGACGAGCAGCGCCGCAGCGAGCCAGACGCCGACTCTGCCATGACCCGAGACCATGCGATCGATGGTCGTACAAGAAGCGGCCGCGCGCGAGCCCTATTTCGCCTTGGGCGGCGCGGGGGACGACTTCGCACCACCACCGAAGCGCCACCGCGCATGCACCCCGAGCTGGGCGAGAAAGATGCTGTACCGCCCGTTACCGAGGTCGTAGTCGGACGCGCTCACGGTGCGCGGCACGATTGCTTGCCCCTCGAGGTCCGCCAGCAGCGACCACCGCGGCGAGAGCCCCACGTCGACACCGCCGCCGAAGATGATGCGATGCCCGTCTGGAGAGGCAACATCGATGGTGGCATCGGGCGAGGCCGGGGAGTGGTACCCGGCCAGCGTGTTGACGCGCAAACGGTCGTTCACCTTGATGCGTGGCGCGACCTCGACGTGCACGACCCCGTTCCAGTTGCGCACCAGCGGCTGGTTTGCGACCGGCCCGATGCCGAGTTCGGGTTGCGCCAGGTCGGGCGAGCTGAGTTCGATGTCGATCACATCGAAGTCTTGGTAGGTGACGTAGCTCGCCCACGCATCGATGCGCACCCGGTCGCTGGCGTCGATGCCGGCCCCGAGTGTGATGCGTTTGGGCAGACGAATCTCGACCTCGGCATCACCGCGCACCAGCGCGGGGTACTGCAGCCCCTGCGTCGCGAGATCCTGGGTGAAGAAATCGTCGTCCATGTTCAGCTGAAAGTCGCCGCGAAACCGCAGACGCGACCCGTGCTGATAGACGAGCCCCAGATTCACGCGGTCGGTCGCCTGGACGGCCAAGCCAACGTTGAAGCTGGGAGAGTGAGACGTGGCGCGCTCCACCGCGATCGGCCGCCCCATCACGTCCAGCTCGCGCACGGTGGACGGCGCATCGGAGCCGAAGTCGTTCTCCTGACCGATCGGGTCGCGAGCCAGCGCGTCCGCGAGCAAGTCGACGGAGCCGAAGTCTTGCACCTTGGACAGCTCGAGAAACGAAAAGACGTAGGTTGCACCCGCGCCGATCGAGACCCGGTCGTGCACCTTGACCGCCGCAGACAGGGTGGTGTGCAGCGAGACGAGGTTGATCGACTGCAGCGCGAACCGCTGCGGCCCTTGGGCGGGAAAGTCGAGAATCGCGGCGTAGGGCACATAGACCCCGCCGGCGATCACGACGCGGTCCGCGAGCAGCGGCGAAGCGACGAACGCGTCCACCAGGGGTCCCACCGCCGTCGCGCCCACGGCACGGGTGGGGCCGGTCTTGGTGGGGTCGAGGTCACCCGAAGCGATCGGCTCGGCGAAGTCGAGGTTGTCCTCGTACTGGTATTGGCCCAGACGATCCCGCTGATACCCGATCCGGCCGAGGATGACGCCCGCGCCGAACTCCACCGATCCCCGATCCATGAACCCCAACTGACCGGGATTCCAGTGCACGGCCGCCGCATCGGCCGTGACGGGGCTACTGCCGCCTCCGCCCACCTGGGGCGTGTCCAGACCGGACGCCAAGGCCAGGCTGGGCCACGCCGAGACGACACAGCCGAACGCGAGCGAGAGGAGGAACGTCCGCTTCAAGGCGCCGACCATACCGCCCTCGCACCCCACCGCGCTATCCTCCCGGGCAGTGTCGTTGCTCCGCACCCTCGTGAGCTCGTCGCGAGCCCTCATCACGGGCGCCCGCGAAGTCGCGCGCTTCCAGGAGATCGCTCGTGTCTTCGTGCGCCATGGTTTCGGCTGGGCGTACAGCCAGCTCAAGCTCCGGCGCGAGTTGGAAGTCGAGGAGCTCGAAGGCCTCGAACTCACCAAGGCCACCTTGGCGTCCCCGGACACCGGCAAACGCCTGGTCGCGGCCTTCAACGAGCTCGGCCCCACCTTCGTCAAGCTCGGGCAGATCCTCAGCACCCGTACGGACCTGCTGCCCGACAGCATCACGACCGAGCTGGCCACGCTGCAAGACAGCGTCACCACGGTCTCGTTCGAGGACATCGAGTCTCAGCTCGTCAAGGAACTGGGAGAGCAGTGGCGAGATCGCTTCGACACGTTCGACGAAGCACCGCTGGCCTCCGCCTCGATCGCCCAGGTGCACCGCGCCACCCTCACCGACGGACGCCACGTGGTGCTCAAGGTGCAGCGCCCAGGGGTCAAGCCCAAGATCACCGGAGACCTGGGCGTGCTGCATGCGCTCGCAGGTTGGCTCGAGGAAGCGATCCCCGAGGCCGCGGCGATGGACCTGCGCGGCACGATCACCAGCTTCACCAAGTCGATCCTGCAAGAGCTCGACTTTCGCATCGAGGCCCGCAACCTCGAACGCTTTCGCACCCTGCACAAGGACAACGCCCAGGTGGTGTTTCCCGAGGTGTTCGACGACCTGAGCACCGAAGAGGTGCTGTGCATGGAGTTCTTGGGCGGCCGCAACTTCGCGGTGGCGATCGAAGAGGGCGAGGACGTCAGCGCGGTGGCCGATGCGTACTTCAAGGTCGCCTACAAGATGCTGTTCATCGACGGCTTCTTTCACGGCGACCTGCACCCGGGCAACGTGCTGGTCATGGACGAGCATCGCTTGGGCGTGCTCGACTGCGGCATGGTCGGGCGCCTGTCCCCGGCGATGAAGGACAAGGTCATCGACATCCTGCATGCCGTGCTCAACGAGGACCTCGAAGGCGTAGCCCGCACCTTCTACGACCTGTCGATCCGCAACGACCTGGTCGACTATCAGCGTTTCGAGTCCGACGTCATCGAACTCGGCGAGCGCTACCTGTCCGGGCTGCCCCTGTCCGAGGTCCAGATCGGCACGCTCTTTTCCGAGATCGTGGCCGGGGCGGCACGGCACAACGTCCGCATGCCCACCGACTTCACGATGATGTTCAAGGCGATCATCACCACGGAGGGCATGGCCAAGATGATCGCCCCCGAGCTGGACCCGATCGAGCTCGCGCGGCCGTACATCATGCAGATGGTGACCGACCGCTACAGCCCCGACCGCATCAAGCAGATGGCGGTCCGGGACTTCTCCACGTTCTCGCGGCTGGCTCGGTCCCTGCCCCACTCGCTCCCGGCCGTCATCGATGACCTGCGGGCGGGTAAGCTCGCCATACGCACCAACCCCGAGACGCTCGAACGACAAAAGAGCGCTGCCGATGCCCGGAGTCGTCGAGCGATCCGCACCGCCCTCACGATCACCTGCATGCTGTGCGGCACCTACACCTTGGGCTTGGGCCTGCCGGTGTGGAGCCTGGTGGGCGTTCCGGTGATCACGGCGGTGCTCTTCGTGTTCGCGGGCGTCGGTGTGTTCACGGTGATCTGGCGATGAAGACCCGCGCACTCGTCCTTCTCCTGACGCTCGGCGGCTGTGTGCGGGTCGAGGGCACGATGGCCCCGGCCTCTGCGCCCTCCCCCTCCCCCGCGACATGGCGCGTGGGTGCGGCGATGGTCGACATCACGCCACCGGTTGGCTACGGCATGGCCGGCCACGCGATCGAAGCGCGAACCAGCGTGGGCGTGTGGACCCGTCTGCGCGCGCAGGCGATCGTCATCGAGGACCGCGACGGCACGCCTGTGGTGCTTGTCTCCACCGATCTCTGGGCGGTGCCCTCCGGCCTGCCCGACGCGATCACGCAGCGGCTGCAGACCGAACACGGTCTCACCACGCTCGGCCGAGGCCAGCTCGTCGTGGCAGCCACCCACACCCACCACGGCCCCGGCAACTTTCACACCGCCCCGGGCTACGCGGATCATGCGGGCTCCGAGCCCGGCTTCGACCCGGTGCTGTTCGAGTTCCTGGTCGAGCGTTTGTCTACGGCGGCCGCCGAAGCGTTCGACGCTCGACGCGACGCGACGTTGAGCCATCACGCGGTGGCCGTGCCCTCGCTCGCGCGCAACCGCAGCCTGTCGCCGATGCTGCGCAACCCCGAGGCCAAGGCATTGGTCGAGGCCAACCTCGGTCTGCCCGGCTGCGAACACCCGGCCAACGCCACATGGGCCGACACCGAACACGATGTCGACCCCTGCCACGCGGTCGATCCGACGCTCGACAGCGTCGTGGCCCGCGATGCCGAGTCGGGCGACGTCATCGCCGTGGCCGCGGTGTTCGGGGTGCACGCCACCGCGATGCCCAACCGCACGCCCGTCTATCACGGCGACTTGTTCGGTCTCGCCGCCCGCCAGGCTCAAACAACACTGCGGCAGCAGGGCAACGACGATGCCGTCGTCGCGGTGTTCAACGGACCCGAAGGCGACATCTCCCCCAACTGGCGAGACCAAGGCCGCAGCGCGACGACGGCACTGGGGCAAGGGCTCGGCGACGCCATCGTCGTCTCGTTGGGCACCGATGGGCTCTCGCTGCAGGGCACCGCTGGCTACGGCTTCGCACGCGCCCCACTTTCGAGCGTGGAGGTCACCGCGCCCACCACCGCCCAGCCCGGTGTGACCGGTCGACGCGCTCTGCCGGGACGCTCACAGTTCGGGGGCGCAGAGGATGGCCGCACGCACATGCACGACCACGGCTTCGACGAAGGCCGCACCGTCCGCAAGCGCAGGCGCAAAGGTCACGGCGCTAAACGACCCGCCCTGCCGCCGGCGCTGGTCGCCATGGTGCACCCCGCCCACCACTTTCCCTCGTCCGTCCCCCTCGGCGTCGTGGCGTTGGGCCCGTTGTCGTTCGTCACCCTGCCCGGCGAGTTCACCACCGTGATGGGTCAACGCATCGAGCAGCGTGTCACGGCGGCCCGTGGCACCGCCGGACCCACGATCGGCATCGGGCTGGCGGGCGAATACCTGTCCTACTTCACGACCCCCGAGGAGTACGACCTGCAGCACTACGAGGGCGCGTCCATGATGTATGGCCGCCTCGCCGGCGAGGCCATCGCGCAGTCGGCCGAGGACTTGGCCAAGACACCACGCGTGGACGACGTCGGTCCGTTCGAGTATCGCGGCCGCGGCAAGACCTCGGTCTCCAAGCTCGCCCGCAAGCTCCGTCGCCCCGCCCGGCGGTCCACCCCTGCGGTCGCCGATACGCTCGACTTCGACGACACAGTCACCCTGCACTTCGAGGACATGCCCGCCGCCTGGCCCGAGAGCGGGGGCCCGACCACCCCCCGCGTCAGCGTGGAGGTGCAGACCGACGTGGGCTGGCGAGCGCTGGTCGACGACGAAGGCGACGAGTTCGTCACCCACCTGACCCGCGCCGGGCGAGGCCCGTGGCAATGGTCCGCAACGTGGCTGCAACCCTTCGCGCCCCTCGAGCACAGCGGTCGCTCGCTTCGGATCCGCGTGCAACGCATCGACGGGCGCATCACCTGCTCGGTGCCCTTCGACGGCGCCGCGCAGGCCCGCGGCAACCGCACCGTCGAGTCCGGCGCGTGCTGAGGCACTTCTGCGTCCGCACTCCGCGTAGCGGCGCCAACGTTCCGGGCCACCATGCCGTTTTCCGGGCCGCGGCCGTGACCCACATGACCGGTCGGCAACAACAGGGGTGATGCTCGCTGCTCGCCGACACCGCGCCCTTCTCCCGTTTGCCGCGCTCGTGCTGGCGTGTGGACCGGCGGTCGACACCGCAGAGCACGACGGGAGCAGCGGCGAGATGGACGCGAGCGAGAGCTCGGGCGTGGACGACGAGCCGGGCAGCACGTCCGGCGACCCCGAGACCGACACGACGGATGCGCAGGCGCGGTGCGGAGACGGCCTGCAGGACGAAGGCGAAGCCTGCGACGACGGCAACGACGAGAACGCGGATGGGTGCAGCGTTGCCTGCGAGCGCAGCGGCACCATCGTGTGGAGCCACGCGCTTCCCGAGGGGTTTGCAGTGGGTCTGAGTAGCCGCGAGGGAGACGTGGTCGCTGCGACCCAGCGATTCTCCGGCGAGACCTTCGAGCCCGCCATCGCGGTCGACGGATTCGATGGCACCGGAACATCGCTGGGCTCGTTCGTCGACCCAGGGGGGCTGTCGGACCTCACGCTGGCGCAGGCCCCGGTCGAGCTTCTCCCCGAAGGCACCGTGGCGCTCGCCTACCACGTTGCACGAGAGCCCTCGAGCCCCGACGCAGACCGGGTCTTCGGTATCCTCGACTTCGACCGCGGCGTGGTCGGCCGCTTCCACGCCCCCGACCACGGATGGGGCACGGGCTTCGGGGTGGTGACCGGTGGCAACGACGTGTTGGTCCTTCACTCGGAGAGCCTCAGCGGCGACTACGAGCTCCTGCTCGAGCGCTTCGACACCGCCGCGAACCACCTCGAAACGATCTCGATCGGCACGACCACCACCCAACACCGCCCGGCCTTTCGCGGCGGCATCCTGCGGCGAAGCGCCCCGATGTCGGTCGTCCTGACGACCACCGAGAACGGACGCGTCGACTTATGGACGCACCTGCTGGGCCCATCCGCCGGGTACTCGGTCGAGCTGGGCCAAGTCGCCGCCGATGCCCGGGCTGCCGCATTCTCCGACGGCGGCGCCGCATGGATCTGGACGGGCGCGGAGCTGCTCCAAACCGATCAGCAAGACCACCTCATCGACACCCAGGCGCGGAGCTTCGAGGGGGAGCTTGTGTGGGCGGATACCTACGGGCTCGTGGTCGGGAGCGACGATATGTTGGTGCTGTACGACGCCGCCGGAAACGAGCGAGTGGAAGTCGCCCTGCCCGACGACGGCCTGCTGCCGATGGGTGCACGCTTCGTGCGGCCGGACGAGCATGGAGCGGGCCTGTTCGTGCTGGTCGACAACGGAGTCTCCCCGAAGCTCGACCCTCGCGCCTCGCACGTCGCACTGCACTACGTCGTTCGCTGACTCGATGGTGCAAAGCGCGCCGAAACGCACCGCTGCTTTGCGATACGCTTGCTTTCAGTGAAGTCACTGGAGCGGAGCCTCGGCCTGTTCGCCGTCGTCGCGATCTCGGTCGGCGCCATGCTGGGCGGCGAGATTTTCGTGCTGCCCGCCGTGGCCGCCCAACTCACCGGCCCCTCGCTGTGGTTGGCGTACCTCGTCGCCGCGCTGCTGGTCATGCCTGCCGCGTTGAGCAAGGCAGAGCTCGCGACGGCGATGCCAGACTCGGGCGGGGCCTACCTCTACATCGAGCGCGCAATGGGGCCGCTCGCAGGCACCGTCGCGGGGCTCGGGCTGTGGCTTTCGCTCTTGCTCAAGAGCACATTCGCCTTGGCGGTCCTCGGCAGCTATCTGTCGCTGGTCGTGGAGGTGTCGACGACCCTCGTCGGTCTGCTGCTGCTGGTCTTCGTGGCGGTCCTCAACGTGGTCGGTGTACGGCGAGTCAGCGCGATTCAGAAGTACATCGTCGGCGGCTGCCTGCTGGTCCTCACCGCCCTGCTGGTCATCGGCCGGGCCAAACTGCCCGCTCAAAGTGCGGGCGTCGACTTTCTTTCGGGCGGCATCGGGGGCTTCGCGGCCGCCGTCGGCCTGGTGTTCATCTCCTATGCCGGGGTCACCAAGATCGCCGCCATCGCCGAGGAAGTCCGCGACGTCGAACGCACCATTCCGCGAGGCATGCTGATCTCGCTGCTGACGATCGCGGCGCTCTACACCGGCCTGGGCTGGGTCCTCGCGCGCGCGTACCCACCCGATGCGCTCGCGGGCGACGCAACCCCGATCGCTACCTTGGCCCACGCCGCAGTCGGTCCCTGGGGCACCACGGCGATCGCCGTCACGGCCGTCTTCGCGCTGCTGGGCATGACCAACGCGGGCCTGCTCGCCGCGTCGCGTTTTCCGTTCGCCATGGCCCGAGGCGAGTTGGCCCCCGCTCCGCTCGCCAAGATCCACCGCCGCTTCGTCACCCCGCTGCAGGCCATCGTGCTCTCGACGATCACGATGGGCGTCTTCCTGCTCACGCTCGACGTGGTCAAGATCGCCAAGCTGGCCAGCGCCTTCATGATCGCGGCGTTCATGGCGGTCAACGTGGCGGTGCTCATCTTTCGGGAGAGCCGGGCCAAGTGGTACAGGCCCTCGTTCCGGGCGCCGCTGTACCCATTCCTGCAGGTCTTCGGCATTCTCGCCGGTGGCGCGATCCTGGTCAGCCTGGGCACGTTCCCGTTGCTGGGCATCGCGATCGCGTTCGCGGTCGGCAGCGCGCTGTACTTCGGCTACGGCCGCCGCCGTGTCGACCGCGTCGGCGTGCTGCGGCAGATGAGCACCCGCTCCGACTTGCTGGACGACACTCGCAAACATGGCGCGGTGGTCGGTGGACACAGCTCCCAGACCACCGTCGCCCTGTTGGGCACCGAAGGCTCATCGGAGGCCCTCGTGCACCTGGGACTCAGCCTCTCGCCCGACGCGGACCTCTCGGTGTTGCACCTCGAAGAGGTCCCCGAGCAGACCGACCTCACCGCGCTGGCGGGAGGGAGCGACGACCGCGTCGACTCGATCGAACGCCGGCTGGTGCACTTGGGCCAGGAGCACGACGTCAACGTGCACTTCGACGTGGTCTACACCCGCGACCTTCGCGGAACCCTCTACGACCACGCCGCACTCGAACATGCGCAGTGGGTCGTGATGGGGTGGCGCGACCGCACCGAGCGCGGGTTCATCGTGCGGGACCCACTGCAGTGGCTCACGACCCACCTGCCGTGCAACGTCGCGCTCTACCGCGATGCCGGCATTCGCACGATCCGGCGCATCATGGCGCACGCGGAGCCGGGCCCCCACGACGCGCTGGTGGCCACCACTGCCGACGCCCTCGCCGGGCTGCACGGCGCCGAGGTCACCTTCATCAACGTGGTCCCCACCGACGTCAGCGACAAGCGCCTGGCGGAGCTGAAGGAGTACCACCACCAACTCGGGCGCCTGTGCAAACGACCGACGCAGTCCGAAATCGTGTGCGACGACGGTGACCCCATCGAAGCCCTCGTGCACGCCACGGCGCGTTACGACCTGGCGCTCACCGGGGCACAGACCCGCCCCTCGCTCCGTTCGATGCTGCGGGCCACCCCCGAGGAACGACTGACCGAAGCCGCGCACTGTGCCGTGCTTCAACTGCTCGCCCCCGAAAAGGCCGCGCACCGCTCGATTCTCGCGACCGACGATGCGGCCTCCGTGGAGTTGCCCGAGCCGGTGGCCATCGCCACCGGGGTCTCGGTTCGCACCAAGGAAGCGCTCTTTGCCGAACTCGCGCGGCTGTTCGACGGAGCGTCACCGCGCATCGTCGCCGACACGCTCGAGCCGCTGCTGTGGGAGCGCGAGCGCACGCAGAGCACCGGCGTCGGCCACGGTGTCGCGATCCCCCATGCAACAGTTCCCGGGCTGTTGCGGACCAAGCTCGCCGTCGCGGTCCTCGCCGAGCCTTTGGACTACGACGGACGCGGCACCCCCGTGGATGTGGTTCTGTCGCTGGTCGGGCCACCGGGAGACCGGCAGACCCACCTCCGGCTGCTGTCCCTCATCGCGCAGCGACTGATCGAGACCTCACTGCTGGACGACCTCCGGGCCGCTCAGTCGGCTGCAGACGTGCGTTTGGCGGTCACGCAGAGTACGCCGACTGCCTGAAGCGCAGCGCCACACGTCGTGGTAGAAGGCGCCCATGGCCAACACGCAAGCGCTGCTGCAGACCTCGAAGGGCGACGTCAAGATCGAGCTCTTCACCGATGAGTTGCCGATCACCGCGGGCAACTTCATCAAGCTCGCCAAGTCGGGCTTCTACGACGGCCTGCACTTCCACCGCGTCATCCAGGGCTTCATGTGCCAGTTCGGATGCCCCCACAGCAAGGACCCCACCAGCGCCCGCGCGGGCACCGGCAAGGGTCCCGAGGGCAACATCCAGGACGAGCACACCGCCAAGTACTCCAACGAGCCCGGCACCCTGTCGATGGCGAACACCGGCGCACCCAACAGCGGTAGCTGCCAGTTCTTCATCAACACCAAGCACAACGACTTCCTCGACTGGTTCAGCCCCGGCCAGTCCAAGCACCCGGTGTTCGGCAAGGTCATCGAGGGCATGGATGTGATCACCGCGATCGAGACCTCCCCCACCGATCCTCGCGACCGCCCGGTCGAGCCGATCCAGATGGTCAAGGTCACCATCCTCGACTGAGCGCCCCTGTACGCGCTCGAAGACCCCGGCCCGCAGCTGTGCGGCCGGGGTTTTTTGCGTCGTTCGGGCGACCCGATCGTTCGCCTCGAGCCTGGTGCCCACGCGAACGCGCTAGACTCGCTGCGCCAAGGCGGGCGTTGATGATGACGAGGCGCGTTCTTTATCTGTTTGCAGCTGTTGTCGTGGGCAGCGGGTGCTTGAGCCGGGCAACGCCCTACCGAAAGGCGGACCTGGAGGCGGATGCACTGCACAGTCCCAAGCGAGCGCTGCTGCACTACCTCGCTCAGGACAACGCCGACCCGCAGGTCTGCGAGCGCGGCGGGGAGGGCCAAGTGACCGATCGCTCGCTGCTCGCGGTCGCCAAGGCTCTCGCGCGGGCGCAGCTCCCGGCGACGACGGCTGCAGAGCAATGTGTGCAGCGCGGTCTCGACCATCTTCCGGTCGGCACCGCCTATGATCTGCTCGCGGCACTCGAGCGGCTCTACCTCGCACAACTCCAGCGACCTGGCAGCGCAGGCGGACGCGACTCACTGCGCAGAATCCTGCTGACCAGCCAGTTCGCGGCCGACAACCCGGACCTGCTCCGAGACCTGGAAGACACCCTCACCCGGGCGCTCGAAGACAACGAGGTTCCGCTGAGCGCGCGCAGGGGCGTGCGGGAGCTGCGAGATGCGATCAGCCTGTCGGACGGGCGTTGGCAGGGGCAGACGGTCGATGCGGCGATGGTTCGCGAACAGCCCGACTCCACCCTCGTCCTGTTCGAAGCGCGTCTGCCCTCCGAGGAGCTCAAGATGCTCGCCCGGCAGGAGCTGGTCGCACGGCGAGTCTCGGCTTCGACGCACCCGGATGTGCGCCGTGATCCCGACGGTGCCGCGCAGCGACTGATGGACAGCGGCTACAACTACGCAGACCTTCGAACGACGCCGGTGCAGTCGTGCGTGTTTGCTTCGAATGGCCCAGGCTTTCGCACCTTGGTGCAGCAGACACCGCTTCAGAACACCGCGACACTGGCCGCCGTCCAGGGCCAAGAGGCCAAGCTCCTCCCCCGGCTCGACCTCTCTGCGCTCGTGCAGTTCGAGCTCGAAGGCCACGCCCATTCGGTCACGCTGTGTCGCCCCAAGGGACGCCTCGACCCGGCGCCGTGTGTTGCGGCCAACCAACTCCACATCGACAGCCCCTGGATGACACTCGACAACGACGGCTCGGTGTCCTTCTCCGAAAGCAGCACGATCGAGGACGCAGTTCTTCTTCTCGACCGAACCCCGCTGTCCACACCGCTTCGCTTGATGCACGGCGATGCAGAAGTCGGACACTTCGATCTGCCGCTGCGCTTCGAGTCCCCCGCCCCCATCGTCTTCACCGAAGGAGACGTGGGGGCGCGCGGTCCCAACCTCGACGTCGACGTCTACGAAAAGGCCGGACACCTCGTCTTCCAACTCCGCACCGCGGGAAAGACCGCCCACGCCGTCGTCCCGCTCGACACGCCTGGCAACTTCGCGGTGACACACCGCGGAGCGCACGGGACCCGTGGGCATGCGGGAACCACCGGCTCTCACGGCACTCCAGGCATGAACGGTCGCAACGCGACGTGTTCGACCGACGGCGGTCGCGGGGGCAACGGCGGTCGCGGGGGCAACGGCGGCCGAGGAGGCCCAGGAGGCCCCGGCGGAGACGCTGGCGACGTACACGTGCGCCTCGAATGCAGCCCCGACCGCTGCGCATCCCTTCGCACGTGGCTCGAAGCCCGCATCGAGTCCGTCGGTGGCCCCGGCGGTCCGGGTGGACCTGGAGGCGCCGGTGGAATGGGCGGAACGGGAGGCCGAGGGGGCATGGGCAGGAGCTGCCGCGAGCAGACCCGCGCCGCGTCCTACAGCAACGGCCGCTCCCAACCCGCGCAGTACCGCACCGTCACGCGCTCGGGCGGGACGTCGGGCTCCAGGGGTCTTCGTGGGTCGTCAGGCTCCCAAGGCCCCTCCGGCCGACCGGGAGAAGCCGGCACCGTCACAATCACCGCACTCCCCACACAATGACCGATGCCATACTCCGGCCGTGGATCCCACACCTTACGCGCTCGTCGGCGGCCGCGATGCCGTGCTCGCTCTGGCCAACCGGTTCTACGACGCCATGGAACGCGATGAGCCGGAGCTGACCGCCCTGCACGCATGCAAGGCCCCGGGCAAGGTCACCGACGCCACCCGCGAACGCTTCGGTCTGTTCCTCGTCGGCTGGCTCGGCGGAGAGCAGGAGTACATGGAGAAGTACGGCCACCCCCGCCTCCGCATGCGCCACCGCAACGTCCCGATCGGCATCGCAATGCGCGACGCTTGGCTACGCGCCATGGCCACCGCCCTCGACGAGAGCGGCGTCGAAGGCGAAGTCCGAGCGTTCCTGGACGAACGCTTCGCCCACGTCGCCAACTTCCTCCGCAACGTCCCCGAAGACACCTGAGCGGCCCCACCGCCCGGATCGATGATGGCGACTCGCGACGCTGCCGACCCAGTGGACATCCTTCGGCACCGAGGGGCACTCGCGTACGCGCGGGGGGAGTGGCACAGCGGGCACGTTGCCTTCGCCGCCTTGGCCGACGCCGAGACGCGCTCGACGGAAGCTCCGTTCCGGGCGGCATGTTGTGCAACGCTCGCCGGAGACTCCGACAGCGCCCTACGCCTGCTCTGGCAAGCCGTGCAGCGCGGCTTCAGAGAGCGCGCTCGTCTCGAAGCCGACAACGATCTCACGCCGCTGAGCTCCGCGGCGCAATGGCGCCAGCTCGTCGAGGCGACCGAAGAGAACCGCACGACGTATGTCGAGTCGGTCGACGCAGAGCTTCTGCAGATTTTCGAAGCCGACCAAACGGACCGGGCAAACTGGGGGCAAGACATCGACTGGGCGGTCGTTGCGGATCGAGACCAACAACGGCACGAGCGGGTGCTTCGGTTGGCCGAGTCAGGCAGACTCGCCGCGGCCGACGACTGGTACCACGCTGCGATGGTCATGCAGCACGGGCATGACCTCGCCGACTTCGAACGCGCCCACCTCTGGGCCAAACGCGCCGCGACCCTGGACCCCAATCTCCGCGATGCAAAGTGGCTCGCCGCCGCGGCCAAGGACCGCTGGCTGAATCACCAAGGCAAACCCCAGCGCTACGGCACTCAGTTCGAAAAGAACGACCGCGGTGAGTGGACCGTGTCAGACGTGGACCCCTCGGTTACCGACGAAGAGCGCGCCCTCTGGGCGGTCCCACCACTTGCGCACGCCCATGCCCACGCCCAGGCCATGAACGAGCGGCAGCGCTAGAGTCGTTCGGCGAGGGCGAGGACGGCGGCGTAGGCCTCGTCGCAGGTGGGGACGATTTGGTCCGGCGGGAGGACGAAGCCGCTTCCGCCTTTGGGCCGTAGTTCGATGGTGAAGCCCATGGCGCCGCGTTCTCCGTAGGACCAGTCGAGCGCGGTGCCGCCGGCCATGTACAGGTCTTGGGCGGGCATCAGGCGGTAGGGCTGTCGGTGGACGTCATAGATGGCGCTCGCCATGGCGTCGCCCAGGGCGGCCAACTTGTCGCGGTCGGGGGCGACCTTCTTGGTGTGGGACCAGGGGTAGAGGATGAGCTGCCCGAAGCTGTGAAAGTCGATGTGCGCGACAGAAGGTTCGCGCATCAAGAGGTCGCGCAGCGCCTGGGTCTCGGGCTCGGAGAAGGCATGCGGGCCGCGAAAGATCTGGGAACGACGGTTGGAGCTCGAACCGCGACCGCCGAAGCCGACCGACCAGTTTCGATTGAGGTCGACGCCGTAGGACCCGCGGCGGTTCTTTCGCCAGTAGCGGTCCGACTCCCACGAGAACACGTAACCGTCGGGGTTGATGACGGGCGCCACCCACACCGCGTGGCGATCGAGCACCGCGTGCACTCGCGGGTCGGCGTCGTAGTCGGTGACCAGACGGTCGGCGACACAGGTGGAGACCATCACCGAGATCCACTCGCGCGCATGTTGGCCGCCGTTGACGACGATTGCGGGGGCCTCGGCACCCGCCGCCGAGATCCGCAGCGCACGAATGCGGCGGCCCATGACCGAGGTGCCGAGCGTCTCGACGCGCGCCAGATCGGGACGACGAGCCACCAGGGTGTCCAGATGGGCGTCGACCGTTTCGTAGTCCCGATACTCGGCGAACCAGTTCCCCGGTCGCGCCGCCTCGGCCTGCTCCAGACGGGCACGCTCGGCCGCTGCGTCGGCATCGATGTCGGGGGACAGAACCTCATAGGCGATGCCCGCTGCCGTGAGCGCATCGAGTCCGGACGGCTCCAGCACCACATCGAGCCGCGGACCGCGGTCGCTGTCACTCCACAGGTCCACCGCCAACGCGAGGACCTGCTGGCGCTCGGCCTCGCTGCGTGGCTCGATGCGCACGGCGGCCCGCACCGCGGACACGGCCGGCGGCTCGTGGGGCGGTCGCAACAGCATCGTCGACAGCCCCAAAGACACCAGCGCCACCAGGCCCCACAACGTCCACGGAACGCCTCTCCAACGTGACCAAGCCCTCACGGAGTCAGTCTAACACCTGGCTTGCAAATACCCCCGGGGGGTTTATCCTCCGGGTACCCCCTCGGGGTATCTGCGTCATGCTCGACCCTACAACCAAACGCAAGCTCACCGCCCGACTCAAGCGCGCCGAAGGCCAGATCGCCGGGCTTCGCCGCATGCTCGAAGAGGATGCCTACTGCGTCGATGTGCTGCTGCAGATCAGCGCCGCCCAAGGCGCGCTGGGCAAGGCCGGTCAGGTCCTGCTCGCCGAGCACATTCGGACCTGCGTGGCCGATGCCTTCGCCAGCGGCGATGAGGTCAGCCGCGACGAAAAGGTCGACGAGCTGATGGATGTGTTCGCGCGCTACGGAGGCCTGGGACGGTGACCGAGTTCCTTCAGGCCGCGTGGGGCGTCACGCTCGAGCTCGCCCCATGGCTGCTGCTCGGGGCCGTCATCGCGGGCGTGCTGCATGTCGCGCTCCCGCCGGGCTTCGTCAAGAAGGCTTTCGTCGGGCGCCGAGGCGTGCTCACGGCCGTAGCCCTCGGCGTCCCGCTCCCGCTTTGTTCATGCGGCGTGATCCCCACGGGCTTGGGCCTCAAGAAGGACGGGGCCAGCGATGGCGCCGCAGTCGGGTTTCTGATCAGCACCCCGCAGACCGGCGTCGACTCGGTCCTGGTCTCGGCCAGCTTCCTCGGCTGGCCGTTTGCGATCTTCAAGCTGTTCGCGGCCGGCTTCACTGGACTGGTCGGGGGCTGGATCACCGATGCGGTGAGCACCGATGGTCCTCGTGCCCAAGCGCCCCAGGCCTGCGCCGCCGAAGCGGCTCCGCAACGTTCGCTGGCGGCCGCATGGGCCCATGCGGTCGACGTGTTGCGTTCGATCTGGAAGTGGCTGGTGTTCGGCATCTTGCTCTCGGCGTTCATCACCACGGTGCTGCCACCGTCGTGGTTGGCGAGCGTCGGCAGTCAGAACCCCCTGCTCGCGCTCGGCCTCGCGCTGCTCATCTCGCTGCCGATGTACGTCTGCGCCACCGCGTCGGTGCCCATCGCCGCTGCGCTGGTGGCCGGAGGCTTGCCCGCCGGCGCGGCGCTGGTCTTTCTCATGGCCGGACCCGCCACCAACCTGGCCACGCTCGGTGCGGTCTACCGAGCCCTGGGTCGCAAGGCGCTCACCGTCTACCTGAGCACGATCGTGCTCGGCTCGGTCGCGCTCGCCTACGCCTTCGACTCGTTCTTCCCGCTGTCGGTCAGCGCGCCCCACCACCACGTGCACGAGGCGTCGTGGGTCGCCCAGATCGCCGCCGCTCTCATGCTCGGCATGTTGGTGTGGTTCGCCTCCGACGACATCCGTGCGTGGCTGTCCAGCCGCAACGTCACCGCCCCCGGCCCCGTCTCCCTGACGGTCGGCGTCGAGGGCATGACCTGCCAAGGCTGTGTCCGCAAGCTCACCCGCGTGCTCAACGAGGACGCCCGGATCGAGGCCGCCACCGTGGAGCTCGAGCCCGGTTTGGCCACCGTGCAAGGCGAGCTCGACGACGCGGCCCTCGCTGCGTTGGTGCGTCAAGCCGGCTTCACGCCCCACCCGACCGACGGCCCCACGTCATTGACGGTCGGCGTCGAAGGCATGACCTGCCAAGGCTGCGTTCGCACCATGACCCGCGTGCTCAACGAAGACGCCCGAGTCGAGCACGCGACCGTGGAGCTCGAACCGGGGTCGGCGAGTGTCCGCGGCACGCTCGACCCGGAGGCCCTGGCCGAACTGGTCCGCAAGGCCGGATTCACGCCCCAGACACGGGCGTGAACATTTTGTGTCATCGGCGGCCGGCTCACTGCCAAGGGGCTCTCGATGACCCCACGCCGCCTCCTGTTGCCCGCCCTGTTTCTCGGCCTCGGCTTCGCGCCGGAGGCACACGCCGCCGACATCACGAGTTCGGTCGGGCTCCCGAGCAGCACCGACTGGGAGAATGCGTGCGGCCTGCCACGAACCGAACCGCCCGCGAGCCGTTCCGAGTTGTTCGACTGCGACACCTCTGCCTACCCCGAGGCGGCGTGTCTGCACCGGGTCGACATCGACACCTCGCCGGGCGCCTTTCCCCAGGCGACCTGCGGTGACGGAACCCCCGCCACCTTCTACATTCGCGAGGGCGTCGGTGACCTCGTCAACCGCTGGGTGATTCACCTCGAAGGAGGGGCTGGTTGCCGTGACCACGCGTCGTGTTTGGCCCGCTGGTGCGGCGCCGACGGGTTCTATACCGCCGAAAAGATGAGCTCCGACTGGGATGCCGATGGCACGCCCAACCTGCCCGACCACGCATTCGTGCTGGGCATTCCGACGATCCTCCCGGACAACGAGTTCAGCGGATGGACACACGTGTACATCCCGTACTGCAGCTCGGATGCCTGGCTGGGACAGGCCTCCGACGTCACGTTCTCGGATGGGTCGGACAGCCTCGACGTCGACATGCGAGGGCACTCCATCCTGCAAGCCGTGCGACGCATGCTGCGTCAGAAGGCGCCGGGAGCTGGATGGACCGCCCAAGACGGCTACACCGTGCCCGACATCGACGACGCGGTCCGCATCCTGTTCACCGGGACCTCGGCCGGAGGCGTCGGTGCGGTGCAGAACGCCGACTGGTTCCTCGACCCCTTCGACGACTCGGTCAACGGGCTCGTCGTCGATGCCGCCCTGGACCCGCTCAACACGGCCCTGAGCTCTAGCGACGTCTGGATCGACCTCGATGACGATGGCATCGGCGACACCGAGTACGCCCCCCACAGGCGGTCGTTGCTGCTCGACGACTGGGCGCCCGGCGGCTTGTTCGAGCAGATCGATGCCTTCGTCGACGAGAGCTGCCGCGCCAGCCAAGAGCCTCTGGGGCGCATGGATCGCTGCTCGCTGACCTCCAAGATCCTCAAGCTCAACTCCGGCGGCGGCCCCATGATCGAGACCCAGACCTTCGTGCGCCACGACCTCGAAGACAACGCAATCGGCGGCAACCACGTCGCAATGCCGACCGGCGAGACCCTGCTCGTCGGAGGCAGCACCGGAACCCCGATGACGATCGAAGACTACGCCGTGATCATGCGCGAAACGATCGTGGCGCTCTACGATGACCACGATTCGGTCACGGGCGCCTACGCCCCCAAATGCGGCAAGCATGTCGGGTTGCCCCGGCTGCTGGCCTTCGGCGCCGACACGACCTCCGACACCGACGGGTCTGTCAGCCCCGCCGCCCTCATCGCGGGCACCGCATCGACCTTTCACGATGCGCTCGACACCTGGTTCGGCATCGGAGGGGTGTTCGTCGACACCCGCCACATCGATACCGACGAGCCCGGCGTCACATTCTCGACCTGCTACTGACGCCGTTGCTCGGACGTGAGGTTGGCCACTGTCCCGACTCGAAGGACCCGCCTCCACACCGAGGCGTCGGTCCCTCGTCACGATGCGCCGGCGCCCCTATACTCCGCGCTCCATGAGCGACACCAAAGACGAATCCGCGGCTCCCAACTTCGTGCGAGACATCATCGCCGACGACCTGCAGTCGGGGAAGCACCAGCAGATCGTCACGCGCTTTCCGCCCGAGCCCAACGGCTACCTGCACATCGGCCACGCCAAGGCGATCTGCATCGACTTCGGGCTCGCCAAAGAGTTCGGCGGCCGCTGCAACCTTCGCTTCGACGACACCAACCCGGTCAAGGAAGAGACCGAGTTCGTCGAGTCGATCAAGAAAGACATCCAGTGGCTGGGCTTCGAGTGGGCGAACGTGTTGTTCACCTCCGACTACTTCGACCAGCTCTACACCTGGGCCGAGGACCTCATTCGCGCCGGCAAGGCGTACGTCGACAGCCAGAGCCCCGAGGAGATGAAGGCCGGCCGAGGCGACTTCGGCACCCCGGGGACCAACAGCCCCTTCCGTGAGCGCAGCGTCGACGAAAACCTCGACCTGTTTCGCCGCATGAAGGCCGGCGAGTTCCCCGAAGGCGCACACATCCTGCGGGCCAAGATCGACATGGCCAGCCCCAACATGAACATGCGCGACCCGGCGCTGTACCGGATCCTGCATGCGCATCACCACCGCACGGGCGACGCCTGGAAGATCTACCCGACCTACGACTTCGCCCACGGGCAGTCCGACGCGATCGAGCACATCACGCACTCGCTGTGCACCCTGGAGTTCGAGGCACACCGCCCTCTATACGAGTGGTTCCTCGACAACCTCGACGTGCCCTCCAAGCCTCGGCAGATCGAGTCGGCGCGGCTCAACTTCACCTACATGGTGATGAGCAAACGAAAGCTCCGGCAGCTGGTCGAAGACGACCACGTGCACGGCTGGGACGACCCTCGCATGCCCACGCTCTCGGGCATGCGCCGCCGCGGGTTCTCGCCCGCGTCGATCGTCAACCTCTGTGATCGGGTCGGTGTCTCCAAGCGCAACAGCCTGGTCGACATCAGCTTGCTCGAGCACGCCGTCCGCGACGACCTCAACGAGCACTCGCCGCGCCACATGGGCGTGATGCGTCCGCTCGAGGTCGTGCTGGAGAACTTTCCCGACAACCACACCGAGTGGTTCGAGGCACCCGAGTTTCCGGGGCGCGACGACGGCGGAGGCATCCGCAAGATCCCACTCACCAAGGTCGTCTACGTCGAGCAGGACGACTTCATGGAAGAGCCGGTCAAGAAGTGGCGCCGGCTCGCGCCGGGCATCGAGGTGCGCCTGCGCTACGCCGCGCTCGTCACGTGCAAGGAGGTCGTCAAAAACGACGCCGGTGAGGTCGTGCGTCTGATCTGCACGTGGGACCCCGAGGCCAAAGGCGGCAACCCAGCCGATGGTCGCAAGGTGAAGGGCACCATTCACTGGGTCAGCGCCGAGCACGGCGTGCCCGCCACGGTGCGCAACTACGACCGCCTGTTCTCGGTCGAAAAGCCCGGCGCGGGCGAGGAGAACTTCCTCGACCAGCTCAACCCCGACTCCCTCGAAGTCCTCGAGGGCGCTCGCGTCGAACCGGCCTTGGCAGACGCTCCTGTGGGCAAACGCTTGCAGTTCGAGCGGCTCGGATACTACTGCGTCGACACCGACTCCGAGCCCGGTGCACTGGTGATCAACCGAACGATCACCCTGCGCGACAGCTGGGCCAAAAAGGGCGGCTGAGCCCCAGGCGCGATTTCACGCGCGCGAAACGTGCCGTCTCGAACAAAATCGACGTCTTGGTCGATTGCATGAGACGAGCGACCCCTGTGCGGTGACTCCCTGGCACGATGGGCCAGGGGAGTCGTCGACATGCATAGATCCGCGTTCTTGGGGCTCATCGGCCTGGTGGTGGGCTGTTACACCGGCGTCGACACGGCGGCGTCCGGCGCGTTGTCCGCAGGTTCTGCGGGCACCGACACCGCCGGCGAAACGCAGGGGGACGGCGACGGGAGCGACAGCGACGACCCCATCCCCGCCGACTACGAGCCGTCGCCCGTATCGCTGCGGCGCCTGCTCGGGTCCCAATACGTCGCCTCCATCCGCTTGCTGCTCGGTGACGCTGCGGCCGACGCCGCCGCCCCGCCCGACGACGCGGCGATCAACGGTTTTGCAGCGGTCGGTGCCGCGCAGCTCGCCCTGGGCAGTGCCGAGGTCGACCGCTACGAGGCGTCCGCGCGCGACGTGGCCGAAGCGGCGGTGGCCGACGGCGCTCACCTGCAGTACCTGGACTGCACACCGCAGGGGCCCAGCGACGACGCCTGCATGCGGACGTTCGTGCAGCGCTTCGGGCGTCTCGCCTTTCGGCGCTCGCTCGAGGCCGACGAACTCGACCGCTACACCGCGGTGGGCCTGACCACCGCTGGCGACCTCGGCAGCTTCGACGAAGGCATCGAGTCCAGCCTGGCCGCATTGCTGCAGTCGCCGCTGTTTCTGTACCAGGTCGAAACCGGAGAGGCCGACCCCGACCAACCGGGACAACGACGATTGCGCGGCACCGAGTTGGCCACCCGGGTCGCCTTCTTCCTCACCGGTGCCACGCCCGACGGCGCTCTGCTCGACGCCGCCGAAGCCGGCGAGCTCGACGACAACGATGGGCTGCGCAACTCGGCCTTCGCGTTGCTCGAACGCGAAGACGCCCGCGGCGCGCTGGGGAACTTCTCCGAAGAGCTGCTCAAGCTGCACGAACTCGAAGGGCTGCCCAAAGATGCGGCGACCTTTCCCACCTACGACGCCGAGCTCGCAGCCGCCATGCGCGAGGAGACGCGGTTGTTCATCGAACACGCGGCGTTCGAAGGCGGCGACTTCTCGGAGATCTTCGACGCGAACTACACCTTCGTCAACGACGTCCTCGCCGCGCACTACGGCATTCCCGGCGAGTTCGACGAAGCGTTCGTGCAAGTGACCCTGCCGCCGGACCAGCGACGCGGCGGCATCTTGGGGCACGCCAGCGTGCTGTCGGTGCTCGCCCACGTGTCGAGCACCTCCCCCACCCACCGCGGCAAGTTCGTTCGGGAAACGCTGCTGTGCACCACCATTCCCGCCCCGCCGCCGGGCGTCTCCACCGACCTGCCCGTCGGCGACGGCACCGAGACCCTGCGCGAGCGGCTCGAGATCCACATGACCGACCCGTCGTGTTCGGGATGCCATGTGCTCATGGACCCGATCGGGTTCGCGCTCGAGAGCTACGACGGCGTCGGAGCGTTCCGCACCATGGACAACAACAAGCCCATCGACGACGCCAGCGAGCTCGACGGGGTGCCGGTCGCGGGCGCGGCCGAACTGGGCAGCGCGCTGCGGGCCAACGAGGCCGCGCACGCCTGCATGGTTCGCAACCTCTACCGACACGCCACCGGGCACATCGAGTCCGAGAGCGAACTCGAGGCCCTGCAGGCCGTCACCACCGCCTACATCGACAGCGACTTCGACCTGCCCTCCGCCCTGGTCGAGATCGTCGCCAGCCCAGCCTTCCGCGTCGTCGGAGAGCCTTTGTGACCGCTCGCCCCCCAGCGCCCTCAGGGGCTACCCGTTCACTCGACTCTGTCCCCTTTTTCCCACCCCGCATCCTTCCGGGATGCTCCGCTCCCCTGCTGAGCTGCATCGACAAGGCCTGAATCAAGATGAAACCGTTTCGACTTCATCGCCGCACCATGCTCCGGGGAATGCTCGGAGGCTCCGCCGTCGCTTTGGGCCTGCCCGTGCTCGAAGCGATGCTCAATGGCAACGGAGACGCCTACGCCAACGGCGACGGGCTCCCGTGCCGGCTCGTGACCTGGTTCTTCGGCAACGGATGCGCCGTCGCCGACGTGAACAACACCGGCGCAGGCATTCGCTTTGCGCCGAGCGAAACCGGGCCTGGCTTCACGCCCACGCCGCAGCTTCAGCCGCTCGCCGACCGCGGTGTGCTCGAGTACTGCTCGGTGCTCAGTGGCTTCGACATCGCGGCCGCGGCCCAGCATCGACGAGGTCACCACGACGGCGTCGCGGGCTTCTTCTCGGGGTACCCGTTCATCGAGCTCCCACCGGGCGGAGCCAACTACGCATCGAAGTTCGGCGGCCCCTCGATCGACCAGGTGGCTGCCGAGCGGCTCGCCGGGCAGACCGTCATTCCATCGGTCGAGCTCGCGATCTCCAAACGCATCGTCGGTGGCGAGGGCCCCACGCTGCAATACCTCTCCCACCAGGGCCCCGACCAACCGCTGGCGCCGTTCTTCGACCCGCGCGAGGCGTGGAACAAGCTGTTCGGCAACTTCACGATCCCCGACGATCCGGACAAGCCGGCTCGACTCTCGGCCCTCGACGCGGTGCGTGAAGACGTGCAGCGCCTGCAGATGCGGGTGGGCGCCAACGACCGCATGCGGCTCGAGGCGCACCTCGACGCGGTCGCCCAGCTTCGCACGCAGATCGACTCGCTGGCGCCAGCGTGCACCTTGCCCCCGCAGCCGACCCAGACCAACGACGACATCGACGGCCAGGAGCAGCTCGAAGCGGTCAACGCCGTCATGAGTGAGCTGCTCGCCATCGCGTTCGCCTGCGACATCACCCGGGTGGGCAGCATCCAGTTCACGGGCTCCGTCGGCTACACGGTGTTCAACATGCTCGGGCTCGACCGCGGGCACCACGACCTCACCCACGACGCAGCCGAAAACGAAGCGATCGACCAAGCCACGATCTTCACGATCGGCCAGTTCGCGGTGCTGCTCGAGGCGCTGAGAAACATGCCCGAGGGCGACGGCAACGTGCTCGACAACAGCTGCATTCTGCTGGGCAGCGACGCGGCCGCCGGCCTCACCCACTCCGTCTTCGACCAGCCCTGCATCGTGGCGGGCGGCGGCGGCGGAAGCCTCGTGCACCCCGGCGTGCACTACCGCTCCGCGTCGGGCGAAAACACATCGGACATCCTGCTGTCGTGCCTGCAGACGGTCGACCCCGAGGCGACCAGCGCAGGCGGAGACATCGGCGTCTCCACCACTCCGTGCACCGCAATCCTGGCCTGAACACCGCCGGCGGGAACCGAACCCGGCGCTCGTGCGTCCAATGATCGATGCGCCGTCGCCAGTTCGTGGTTCTGCTCGCCCAAGGTACCGGCGCGTGTCTCGCAGGGGGGGGTTCTGCAGAACCTCCGCCTCCGCCGCGCCGCACCACTGAACCCGAGCCGCAAACCGAGCTCGATCCGCTCGAAGCCGCCGCCGCGCGCTTGCGAGGTTTGCACGAGCGCGACGGGTTCACGGTCGTCGTCCAGGACCCGTTCTTGGTGGTGGGCGACGAGTCGCCCGCGTTGGTGCAGCGCCGCGCCACCAACACGGTGGGATGGGCGAGCGCCCGACTGCGAGAGGCCTACTTCGATCAGGCACCGCCAGGGCCGCCCGTGGTGTGGCTGTTTCGCGACGACGAAAGCTACCGCCGCTGGGCCAAAGCGCTGTGGGACGACGAACCCGACACCCCGTACGGGTACTACAGCGCCGAGCACAACGTCCTGGTGATGAACATCAGCACCGGGGGCGGCACGCTCGTGCACGAGCTCGTGCACCCGTTCATCGACGCCAACTTTCCGCAGTGCCCGTCGTGGTTCGACGAAGGTCTGGCCTCGCTGTACGAGCAATGCGGTGAGCGCGACGGCAAGATCGTCGGCTTCGAAAACTGGCGCCTCTCGGGGCTGCGGGAACACATCGAAGCCGGGACCAACCCGTCCTTCGACGCCCTCACGCACACCAGCCGCGAGGCGTTCTACGCCGACGAGTCCGGAGTGCACTACGCCCAGGCCCGCTACCTGTGCTTCTACCTCCAAGAGCACGGGCTCCTGCGCCGCTACTACCACGCATTCGTAGCCGCGGCCGAAGTCGACCCCTCGGGCTACGAGACGCTGAAGACCGTGCTCGATACTCGCGACATGAAGGCGTTTCAGCGGGAGTGGGAACGCTACGTCTTGGCGCTGCGGTTCGCGTGACCCCTCGGCGCGCCACGGACCGCAGTGAAGCGCCGTGTGGCAGACTGGGCCCGCAGCCGTGACGGCGACGCCCGACCCCTCCACAACGCCATCGACCCTCGTTCGAGCGCTGGTGCTCGCGGGGATCGTGGCGCTGCACTTCGTCGCCGTGGCGCCGGCCACCGAGGTCCCGCTCGTTGGCCAGTGTGTTGCGGCGGTTCTTGCGGCGGCGGGTCTTCAGCGCTGGTGGGGTCCCGCCCCGCTTCCGCTATGGGGCCGCCGCCTCGGGCCCTCGCTGCGGCTGGTCGGCAAACTGCTGCTCGTCGCTGTGGCGATCGTCGCGGTCATCGTGCTCGCTCAGCTTGCCGCTGCGCGCCTGGGCGGCCTGCGTTGGACACTTCGGCCCAGCTTTCGGCCCGCCTCCGACCAGTACCTGCTGTGGTTCACGCTCGCGGTGCTCTGGGCTCCGCTCATCGAAGAGCCGCTGTATCGCGGCATCGTGCAGGCGCGGCTGCACGCGCTCGTTGGCCGCATGCCAGCCCTGCTCGTCTCCTCGATGCTGTTCTGGGTGATGCACTGGGTCATGCGCGGCCAGATCAGCTCTCCGCACCACCTCGTGGCCGGCATCCTGCTCGGGGGCGTGTACGCCCGGACGCGCTCGCTGCTGGCACCCATCGTTCTGCACGCGCTCATCAACGTGGTGATCATCGTGGACAACTACGTGCGCACCCACCACGCGGATGCACTGGCCCAACTCTACGGCTGGGCTTGAGCCCGGCGTGACCTACTGCGCCGCGTCGGCGACGGCCTTGGGGGCTCCGATTCGGGTCAGACGCACGAGAGCCTCGAACGCAGCCTCCTGCCCCTTGCGACTCGCAAAGAACGCGGGCGAATCCTGCCGCCCCATCGGGCCGGCCACACGCTTGGGGTGTGCGGTCGCAAAGAACAGCCCGGTCTCGTCGGGCCCGAACTCCAGCGCGTCGACATAACGCCGCGCGGCGTCTTCCAGCGAGGCCGCCATGCCGATCCACGGCCCGATGAGTTTGAGCGCCCCCATCATCAACCGCATCGAGCCGCCTGCGGAGCGCCCGAAGTTGCTCGAGGGTGCCGAGCCCGGAGAGACGGCGTTGACCGTCATGCCTGCGGGCAGATGACGGGCGAGCGCGCCGGCCCACCACGCAACGACCAGTTTCGCGGTCACATACTCTCGCATGTTGGCGAACTCGGACTGCACCGCGGTCTTCGACAACGCCACGATCGCCGCGGCCATGTCGCCGCCGAACTGGGCCTCGGCGATGCCCTCGATGTCGAGCAGCTTCGACCCGGGCAGGTTGCCACGTGCCCCTTCCGACCCCGCGATGATGATGCGCGCGCCGTCACCCAACAGCCCCGCAGCCCACAGCCGCATGGTCAGCACGTGGTGGCCGACGAGCGTCGACGCCCACGTGACCTCGACACCGTCGTGGTTGTAGTGCGGTTTGGCCCCGGACGCGCCGGCGTTGAGGACCAACCCGTCGATGAAGGTGCCACGCGCCTCGAGTTCGTCGGCGGCAGCATTGGCGGAGGCCACCTCCGACGTGTCGATGGCCAGCGTGACGAACACGTTCTTGCCGACCCGGGCCACGAGTTGCTCTCGGGCAGCCTCGGCTTTGGCTTCGGTGCGGCAGGCCAACACCACGGTGCCCCACCCGGCCTCGGCGAGCTGTGCGGCGGCTTCGAAACCCACTCCGGAGTTGGCTCCCGTGACGAGGACGGTTTGATTGGCTCTGGATTTGCGCATGGTCATGGTCCGTCGCACGTCGTGTTCACGCGTCGGTGAGGGGCTCCACCGAGACCCGGCTGGAATCGAAGGCGACGCAGCATTCGAGCTGCGCGATACGGGGGTCGAAGTCGAAGGTGTGCTGGTAGCTCCATGCCCCGCGCTCCACGAGTTCGTCGGCGACCACGTCGAACGCCACCGCCTCGCCCTTGAGCGGGCAGGTGGTCACGACCTCGGTCGGCTTCAGCGCGCTGGCCTCGACGTCCTCGGGCGGGAAGTAGATGACGGGTTCGTAGATGCGACGGCCGACCTCTCGCACCCGAAGTGCCCGGCTCGAACGGGCCAGGACGGTGGAGCCAAGCTTGGCGACGATCGCGCCCTCGACAGGCTCGACCACCATGAAATGCCGGGGTTCGTCCGGCCGCACGATGGCGTTTTCGACCAGCGTACTGGCATCTGAGGGCTGATTGGAGGTGCTGTGTGGCATCACGGTGCCCTCGGTATGACGTGCCGCCAAGGAATGAGAAAGAACCATGTTCGACCCACAGTGGTACGATATCGAACCATGGAGTCGATCGACGCGATGGACTGGGACCATCTGCGCGTCTTCCTCGCCACGATGCGGACCGGCAGTCTTCGCGCGGCCGCCGAGGCCCTGGGCCTGAGCCACCCGACCGCGCGACGCCGGCTCGGCGCGTTGGAATCACAACTCGGGCTGCAGTTGTTCGAGCGTCGTCGCGACGGGCTTCATCCCACCGTCGAGGCCGACACACTTCGCAGCGCCGCCGAAGACGTCGAACGGGCCGTGCATGCGCTGGGTCGCATCGCCCAAGCGGCCGACCCCGCACTGCGCGGACCCATTCGTGTCACCGCACCCAACATCATCGCAACCGACCTGCTGATGCCGGACTTCGTCGAGTTCCAGCGGCGCTGGCCCGACATCGACCTGAGGATCGACATCTCCTACCAAGTCGCCGACCTCGACAAACGCGAGGCGGACATCGCAATCCGAGCCGTCCCGGTCGGCAAACTGCCCGCCCAACACCTCACGGGGCGCAAAGCCGCCACTGCCTATCAAGCCGTCTACGGCGAGGGCGAGCACTGGATCGGGTGGCAAGGCGAGCACGAAGACCGTCCGTGGATCCGAGGCACCGCGTTTCCTGACCTGCCGCTTCGCGGCGCGTTCAACGATCCGGCGCTGCAGCGAGGGGCGTGCGCGGCCGGGCTGGGGCTTTCGATCCTCCCCTGCTTCTACGCCGAGCCCATGCTGCAACGAAGCGGTACACCGCGGCCGCACTTCGACCTTTGGGTGCTCGTGCATCCAGATCTCCGCCGAAGCCCCAGGCTTCGAGCCTTTCGCGACTTCATCGTCGAAGCGATTGCTCGACACCGCCCTCGGCTGGAAGGCGCACCACCAGCGGCGTGAAGCTCAGCCCAGCCACCGGAGCAGGCGCGCCCGCAAGTACTCGAAGTTGAGCCGCGCGATCTGACGGATGCTGATGCGCTTGGGGCACTCGGCCTCGCATGCGCCCGTGAGCGTGCAACCGCCGAACGACTCGGTCTCCATCTGCTCCACCATGCCCAGCACCCGGCGGGTTCGCTCCACGCGGCCCTGTGGAAGCGACGCCAGATGGGCAACCTTGGCCCCGACGAACAGGGACGCCGCACCGTTCTTGCAGGCGGCAACGCAGGCCCCACACCCGATGCAGGCCGCAGCGTCGAACGCTGCCTCGGCGTCTTCCTTGGAGATCGGGGTTGCGTTGGCTTCGGGTGCGGTCCCGGTATTGACCGAGACGTAGCCGCCCGCCGCGATGATGCGGTCGAACGCGCTGCGGTCGACCACCAGGTCGCAAACCACGGGGAACGCTTCCGCCCGCCACGGCTCGAGGGTGATCGTCGCGCCGTCTTCGAAACTTCGCATGTGCAGTTGGCAGGTCGTGATGCCCTGCCCTGGGCCGTGCGGACGTCCATCGATGAACACCCCACACTGCCCGCAGATGCCCTCGCGACAGTCGTGGTCGAACGCCACGGTGCGCTTGCCCTGCGCCGCGAGGCGTTCGTTGAGCAGGTCGAGCATCTCCAAGAACGACATCCGCGGATCGACGTCGTCGAGCGTGTAGGACTCGAACGCACCGGACGTGGCGGGCGCGGCCTGGCGCCAGATCTGAAGGTGGATGCGCATGCGCAGAGTGGGCGGTCGGGATGCTAGCTAGACGTAGCTCCGCGTGGTGGGGGGTTCGAGCTCGAACACCAGCGGGTCCGCGTGGTGCAGCGGTGTGCCGCCGGGCTGGTGTTCCCACGCGCTGATGTGCATGAAGTCCGCGTCGTTGCGGAGGGCCTCGCCTTCGGCGGTCTGGTGTTCCTCGCGAAAGTGGGCGCCGCATGACTCCTCGCGACGCAGCGCATCGAGGATCATCACCTCCGCCAGGTCGATGAAGTCGCGCACTCGCAGCGCCTTTTCCAGCTCGGGGTTGAAGGCGTCGGCCCGCCCGACCACGTTCACGTCGTGGTCAAAGGCGTCCCGCAAGGCGAGCACGTCGGACAACGCCGAGCGCAACCCGGCCGCGTTGCGGGCGATGCCACAGCGATCTCGAAGAATGGCGCCGAGTTGGCGATGGAACCGCGTCGGGGTGGTCTTGCCGTGCGTCGCCATCACCCGGTCGACCCGGTGGGCCACGTCTTGCTCGGCAGCATCGAAGGCGGCGTGGTCGGTGTCCGGAGCAGTTCGGCGAATGTCATCGGCAAGGTCGTTGCTCAGCGTGTACGGCAGGATGAAGTTGCCGTCGACACACGCCTGCAACAGCGAGTTCGCGCCCAGCCGGTTCGCACCGTGGTCTGCGAAGTTACACTCGCCGACCGCGTAGAGGCGGCGCACGCTGGTCATCAAGTGATAGTCGACCCAGAGCCCGCCCATCGTGAAGTGCGCGGCGGGCGAAATGCACATCGGCGTCGTGTAGGGGTCATCCCCGGTGATCGTCGTGTACATCTCGAACAGGTTGCCGTAGCGGCAGTCAATCGTTTCGGCGCCGTCCCGCGCGATGGCGTCGGCAAAATCGAGGTACACGCCCGTGCCCGCGGGGCCGATGCCGTGCCCCGCGTCGCAGACTTCCTTGGCCGCCCTCGACGCGATATCTCGCGGGGCCAGGTTGCCGTAGGCGGGGTACTTGCGTTCGAGGTAGTAGTCGCGCTCGTCCTCGGGGATCTGAGCCGGCGGTCGCTCGTCCCCCTTGCGGGCCGGTACCCAGATCCGGCCGTCGTTGCGCAACGACTCCGACATCAGCGTGAGCTTGGACTGATGCGGGCCGTGGGCCATCAGGCAGGTGGGGTGAATCTGCACGAAGCTGGGATTGGCGAACAACGCCCCACGAGTGTGCGCCCGCCAGGCAGCCCCAGCGTTGCAGCCCATGGCCAACGTGGACAGGTAGTAGACGGTGCCGTAGCCGCCCGTCGCGAGCACCACCGCGTGGGCGGCGTGGCGTTCCAAGGCTCCCGTGGTGAGGTCGCGTGCGATGACACCGCGCGCCTCGCCATCGACCACGACGACGTCCAACACCTCCCGGCGCGGCCGCATGTCGACACGTCCCGCCTGGACCTGCCGCGCGAGCGCCCCGTACGAGGCGAGGAGCAGCTGCTGTCCGGTCTGCCCGCGCGCGTAGAACGTGCGTTGTACCTGCACCCCGCCGAACGATCGATTGGCGAGCACCCCACCGTACTCCCGGGCAAACGGAACCCCTTGGGCCACGCAATGGTCGATGACCCGGGTGGACAGCTCGGCCAGCCGATACACGTGCGCCTCGCGGCTTCGGTAGTCGCCCCCGCGCAGGGTGTCGCGGAACAAGCGATGCACGGTGTCGCCGTCGTTCTGGTAGTTCTTCGCGGCGTTGATGCCCCCTTGCGCCGCAATCGAGTGCGCGCGCCGGGGGCTGTCCTGCTGGCAAAAACAGGTGACGCGGTAGCCCTGCTCGGCAAGCGACGCCGCAGCCCCTGCGCCCGCGAGCCCCGAGCCGACCACGATCACGCGAAGCCCACGTTTGTTCGCCGCGTTGATCAGCCGCGCCGACGATTGAAACGCCGACCATTGGTCGGGCACGGGACCCTGCGGCAGCCGGGCGTCGGGCACCGTCACGATGTGGGCCCTCCCGCGGTGAGATAGACGTAAACGGGCATGAGCGCGAAGGGAATCACGAGACCCCACGCGATCCAGACCGCGCCGCGCTCCGCCCACCGTGACGCACCGGCTCCAAACACCCCCACGCTTCGCACCGCCGCCGCGACGCCGTGCTGGAGGTGAAAGCCGAGCGCGACCATGCAGACCACGTACAGCGCCACGATCCCCGGCTGCGCAAACGAGGCGACCACCACCGCGTAGAGGTCCTTGTTGCCCTCCGCGTCCAAGCCGATCGGTCCCCAGTGATAGCGGTACCAGAACATCTGCAGGTGCCACACGAGGAACAGCAGAACGACGGTGCCCAGCCAGCCCATCGAGCGCGTGTACCAGGGACTGCTCGTCGCTCGGATCGCGTAGCCCCGACGTCGCGCTCGGCGGTTGCGCACCGACACCCGCGCTGCCAGCACGGTGTGCACGACCACCGAGAGGTAGGTCAACCATCCCGCGACCTTGATGAAGGGGTTCGACGTCAGCAGGGCCGAGTAGCCGTTGAACGCAGGACGAGCGCTGGACTCGGGCAGAAACAGCTGGAGGTTGCCGGCCATGTGCACCGCCAGGAACACGACGAGGAACAGGCCGGTCACAGCCATCCACACTTTGTGCACGATGCTGGAGGTCATCTGCTCGGGCTCGACGGCAAGGGCAAACGACGACACGGTCGCCGCACGCGCGGCAACGATACCGCAAAGCCTGCACCCGAGCCCTGCGTTGTCGCCTCTGGTCTCCTACCCGCGCCGATTGCTACGCCAGTGCCATGCCCGCGCGCCTCTTCTACACCGACGAACACGACGCCTTTCGTACCCAAGTGCGCAAGTTCGTGGAGCGGGAAATCAGCCCGCACATCGAAGCCTGGGAAGAAGCTGGGGAGTTTCCCCGAGCGCTGTATGCGAAGGCCGGTGAGCTCGGGCTGCTCGGCCTCGGGTTCCCCGAAGCGTACGGCGGGACGCCTGCCGATGGTTTCATCAAGCTGATCCTCACCGAAGAGCTGGCCCGGACCGGTTCGGGCGGCATCATCGCGGGGCTGATGTCGCACGGCATCGGACTGCCACCCATCACCAACATGGGCAGCGACGCGCTCAAGGAGCGCTACGCCCCCTCGATCCTCAGCGGCGAAACGATCAGCGCGCTGGCGATCACCGAACCCGGCGGAGGCTCCGACGTGGCGAACCTGCGCACCACGGCCAAACGCGACGGCGACCACTACGTCGTGAATGGTTCGAAGACGTTCATCACCTCGGGCATGCGGGCCGACGTGATCACCACGGCGGTCCGCACCGGTGGCGAGGGCATGGGCGGGGTTTCACTGCTGGTGATCGACGGCGACACGCCCGGGCTGACGCGCACGAAGCTCGACAAGATGGGCTGGTGGTGCAGCGACACCGCCACGCTCTACTTCGACGGATGCCGTGTCCCGGCCGAGAACCTCATCGGGCAGGAAAACGAGGGCTTTCGCGGCATCATGCAGAACTTCAACAACGAGCGACTGATGATCGCGGGCATGGCGATCGCGAGCGCCCAGGTGTGCTTCGACGAAGCGGTGGCCTACGCGCGTGAACGCGAGACGTTCGGCCGCCCCCTGATCAAGCGCCAGGTCATTCGCCACAAGCTGGTCGACATGGCCCAACGCATCCAGTCCGCCCGCGCCGCCCTCGAGCTGCTGACGTGGCGCGTCGACCAAGGTCAGTGGCCGATCGCAGAGGTCTGCATGCTCAAGAACACCGCGACCCAGTGCATGGAGTACTGCGCCAAGGAGGCGGTGCAGATCCTCGGCGGCGCGGGCTACATCCGCGGGGTGAAGGTCGAACGCATCTACCGAGAGACCAAGGTGCTCTCGATCGGCGGCGGCGCGGAGGAGATCATGAAAGAGCTCGCCTCCCGCCAAATGGGGCTGTAGTCGCTTCAGGCTGCGCTCGCTCGCCGAGCAGCGACGCCGAGCGGATCGCGCGTCTGGGATGGGGTTGCGCATCGTGTCCGATGTGGTAACCGATCGGTCATCACACCATCTCGGATGACGAGGTCGACCCGTGCCTAGAAGCGAAGCCACCAACGAACGCATGCGGCAGCGTGCGTATCGCGCGATTCTCGACGCCGCCTTGGAGGTGGCGGCCGAAGGGGGGTTTCACGCCGCCAGCATGCGCAAGGTGGCCGAGCGTGCGGGCGTGTCCAAGGCGCTCATCTTCAAGTACTTCGCCAGCAAGGCAGAGCTGCTGCAGGCGCTCATCGCTTCCAGCCTGACGGGCGCCCAGCGGGCGTTCGCCAAGGCCGAGACGGCCCAGACTCCCGCCGAGCGGCTCGAAGCACTCATCGGGACCGGCTTCGACTTCGTGCGCGAGCACCCCGACTTCTGGCGGCTCATCTCGCAGCTTCGCATGCAGAAGGGGCTCCGAACCCTGCTCGGCGGCTCGCTCGTCTCGGCCGTGCATGGCGTCACGCAGCAACTCGAGGACGAGCTGCGAGCACTACCGACCCCCAGCCCGAGCCTCGATGCGCGGGTGCTGTTCGCGGCGATCGACGGGGCCACCCAGCATTACCTGCTCGACCCCGAGCACTACCCACTCGACGCGGTGAAAGACCGCCTCGTCGACATGTTCCTGCATCTGCAAGCCCAGGAGGAAGACCCATCATGAACCCAGTCATCATCATCGGCGGCGGCATCGGAGGCATCAGCGCGGCATTGGCCCTCCGGCACGCGGGCATCGACGCGCACGTCTACGAGCGCGTCGCGGAGCTGCGCGAGGTGGGCGCGGGCCTGGGCGTGTGGACCAATGCGATGCGAGTGCTCGACCAGCTCGGCGTGGGCGACCGTGTTCGCACCATCGCCCGACCGTTGCGCATCGCCGAGGTCGCCTCCTCCACGGGAAAGGTGCTGGCCCGCACCCTCATTCACGAAGCGGTGGGCGATGAAGACGCGGCCAACTTCATCCTGCATCGAGCCGACCTACACAACGTGCTGCTCGACGCACTGCCCAAGGACGCCCTTCATCTCGGCGCCGCCTGCTCGGCGCTCCAGCAGGACGACGAGGGCGTCACGGTCTCCTTTGGCAACGGGCAAACGGTGCGCGCGGCCGTCGTGGTCGGCGCAGACGGACTGCACTCGGTGGTGCGCACCCAGTTGTGGGGCGAGGAGTCCCTGCGCTACTCCGGCCAGACCTGCTATCGCGGCATTGCCCCCATCGCGCCGCCCGAGCCCCAACTGATTCGCGAGATTCAGGGCCCCGGCCTGCGCGCGGCGATCTGCCCGATGGACGATGCCCGCGTCTACTGGTGGGCCGCCGTCAACGCGCCGCAGGGCGAGCGCGACGACCCCGAGCAGCGACTCGCCACCCTGCTCGATGCCTACGCCGACTGGCCGTTCTCACTCCCCGAGGTCATCGGCGCCACCAGGGGCCCCATCCTGCGCAACGACCTCGTCGACCGTGCCCCCCGCACCCGGTGGGGCCAAGGTCGCGTCACCCTGCTCGGCGACGCCGCCCACCCCATGCTGCCCAACCTCGGTCAAGGAGCGTGCAGCGCAATCGAAGACGGCTTGGTCCTCGCTCGCAACCTGCTCCAGGCCGGCCTGAGCCCCGACGCCCTGCGAGCCTACGAACACGAACGCCTCCCCCGCACCACCGACTTCGTCCGCAAGTCCTGGACCTTCGGTGTCCCCGTGCAGTGGTCCAACCCCATGGCAGTCTGGTTCCGCGAAGCACTGATGGGCGCAGTGCCCAAGTCGGTGCTGGACAAGCAGATCCGAGCCCAGACCGGTTTCGACGTGGGGCCCTTGCGGTAGGACGCCTCAGCGCGAACGAGCGCGCAACAAGATGCGCTCGACCGTCGAGCTCAGACGAAGAAGGGTGTGAACAAAAGCGTCGCGCCCGGCACGCCACGGGCGATCTCTGCGAGCCGTCGAATCTCCGCGACATGAGCGGCCATCGGTGCAGAGAGTCCAGCAAGCTGCCCCAACTCCCGCAGCAACTGATCCATGTCACTCTGTGCGAGAACGTCGCTGCTGCACCTATCAAGCTCTGAGAGCAAAGGGAATCTAACGGGGTCATCCTGCAACAGGACCCGCTCGTTGCCTGCAAGCGCAACCACAACTGGGTCACCGCCCAGGTCAAGCACAACCCGAATCGTCACAATCTTGGCCTCTGCGCCATCGTACCAAGCAGTCCAATCACACGGTTTCCTTTCACGTCAGCGATCACGCGAACTGCTGGCCCGCGCCCTCATTCACGACGCGGTCGGCGATGAAAACGCGGCCAACTTCATCCTGCATCGAGCCGACCTGCACAACGTGCTGCTCGACGCACTGCCCAAGGACGCCCTTCATCTCGGCGCCGACTGCTCGGCGCTCGAGCAGGACGACGGTGCGGAACACGGCCGCATGCGCCAGTCGTCGGAAACGCCAAGCACGCGGCATGTGACGGTCACCAACGGCTTCTGCGCGGCCATCACTTGGATCGCCGCGTACCGGCATACTCAGCCGCTCGGCTCTGGCATCCTCTCTAGATGAGCCCAAACAACGGAAGGTTCTACGAACGAGGACTCCTTCCCAGGGTTCCATATGGCCTCCCGACCGTTGGGCTGCTGGTCCCATCCCCTTCCGAGGTGCTCCAAACACTTCCAGTACGCCTCCTCTGCGACGACCAGAGGCACGAGTCGCAAGAACACTTCTTGGTGGCCCTTCGTCTTCCAGTAGGGCCGCACCGTCTCAATCGTCGCAGCGAGTTCCTGCTCAAGTGTCGCAACCAAGCGTTCCGCCACATCCCGAGCGTCTGCTTCGGAATCGGAGCTAACAAAAACTCTGAGGTTGAAGGTATGCATCAGTGCGTAATCTTCCCTTTCAGTGAGACATTCCAGCGACCTCCGCCTGGGAGTTGGACGCGAAGTCGGTGCTGGATGAGCAGACCCGAGCGCAGACGGGTTTCGACGTGGGGCCCTTGCGGTAGGAGCGGTGAGAGCGGGCCTGATAAGTGTTTATCGTCGAGAACTGATCGTAGAAATCGGCCCGTTCGAGATTCGCGCTGGCCCGACGCGCCCGCGTCGCCCCACATGGGCCGGCTCGTGCGCTCGGAAGCACCCCGACTTGATTCGAGGCCAGAGACGAAACCGTGTACCACGTCACGTACTCAACCATTCGGCTCTGGCATTTCCAAACTAGCCCCCGTCGTGTCCCCATCGGCGACAGGCCTCGCGAGAGCCGGCGAGGTGGGGGTCGGACCACACGCCGCCACCAGCGTGACCATCCCAGCCCACACCCAACGACTCGACCGTTCGTTCTTCATCGCAATCCCACGCGTCCTGCGCAGCCCGGCCAGGATACCACCCCTCGAACACCGCTCCCGCGGCGCCCTTGCCCGGAAATCGGCAATTCTTCCGATGGCCGGCCCCCGCCCCCACGGCGGAGGATTGCCGCGATGAAGCGCACGATTCTGCTCGGCATCGGCTTGGGTCTCTGGCTGTCCGCACCGTCCTCAGCCCAAGCGGAGACCTACGAGATCGCGGCGGGCGACGATGTCGAAGCCGCGATTGCGACGCTGCAGCCGGGCGATGAGTTGGTGCTGGGTGGAGGCATGTACACGGTCACGGAGCGGTTCACGATCGACCTGGCCGCGACCGAAGAGCAGCCCATTGTCATCCGAGCACAGGACGGCGAGGTGCCACACATTCATCGGCCCAACGCCAACGAGAACATCGTCGACATCGTCAACGGGCAGTGGGTCACGCTGGACGGCATCGAGTGGTCAGGGGGCTCGGCCGGCATCCGTATTTCGTCCACCAACAACCTGACCATCTCCAACTGCGACATTCACGACACGAACGATGTCGCGCTGCGGGCCAACGATGGAGGGGCGCTGTACGAGAACCTGCACATCGTCGGCAACGAGATTCACGACACCAACAATACGGGCGAGGGCATGTACCTGGGGTGCAATGGGAACGGGTGCCAAGTCGCGAACTCGGTGATCGAGCGCAACTGGGTGCACCACACCAACGGACCGACGATCAACCAGGGGGATGGCATCGAGCTCAAGGAGGGCAGCTACGGCAACGTCATCCGTGACAACGTCATTCACGACACCAACTACCCCTGCATCCTGACGTACAGCACGGTCGGCAATGGCGAGCCGAACGTGATCGAAGGCAACGCGATGTGGAACTGCGGCGACCATGCGATCCAGTCCGCCGCCGACGCCGTCATTCGCAACAACGTCATCGTCGGCGCGGCGGCCAGCGGGATCGGCATGCAGCCGCATCAGTCCGGCGCCCCCGCCAACCTCACCGTCGTGCACAACACGATCGTGGTGCCCGGCGGTCGCGCGATCAATGTGTCCGGGCCGACCGGCGCGGTGGTCATCGCCAACAACGCGGTCTACTCCGAGGCGGGGCCTGCGATTCGCGTGGCCGGGGACAACGGCATGATCACCGTGGTGGGCAACGTCGGTGTCGGAGGCACTGAGGGGACCTCTGCCGAAGGGCTGGCCGTCGGCGCCCTCGATGCGGACTTCGTCGCGGCCAACTACAGCGGCACGGTGCCCAACGACGTGTTCCCTGCAGCCGGAGCGTTGCTCGGCGCAGCCGACCCGGCCTACGCAACACCCAGCGACTTCAACGGGCTGCCGTCCTCCGACCCAGCCGACGTCGGCGCCTACGCCTACGATGCCGAGGGCAACCCCGGATGGACGCTTCAGCCCGGGTTCAAGGAGTTCCCCGAGGACGACGGAGGAGACACCGACGGCAGCGGGAGCGGTGGCGAGACCGGCGATGATTCCGACTCCGCCGGTGATGCGACCGGCGACGACGGCTCGGCCGACACTGGCGGCGGAGGCGGGAACTCCGGGGGCGACAGCGACCCGGGTGCAGATGACGGGGGCGTGAGCGGAAGCGGTGGAGCCTCCTCGTCCGGAGCCGACGCGGGCGCAGACGAAGGCGGCGGTGGAGGCTGTCGTGTGGGCGGCTCGGCACCGGGCTTGGGCGTCCTGCTCCTGATCGGCCTGTGGACTCGCCGCAGACGCGGTGCGTAGCCGCCCGACATCTCGTACTCATCTCGACGCCTCGGTCACCAACACCGAGGCGTTGGCGTATCGTCGGGAGGCATGCGCTACCTGTCTGCGGCCGAGGTGAAACGTGCCCTCCCGATGGACGCGCTCGTCGACGCGGTCGCACATGCCTTCGTCGCCCATCACCACGGCAAGAGCAGCGTGCCGCCTCGCCTCGTTCTGAGGGGTAGGGGCGGGACAACGCTCGTGATGGGCGCGCGTGTCGAGAACGTTGGGCTCGCCGCAAAGGTGGTCTCGGTATTTCCGGCCAACGCGGCTGCGGGCCGTGCTGTCACCAATGGCCTTGTCGTGGTCCTCGACCCGGACACCGGCATCCCTGCCCTGCTCTGTGATGGCGGTTCGCTCACCGCCCTGCGCACCGGCGCTGCCAGTGGTGCGGCCAGCCGAGCATTGATGGTCCCGGACTGCTCCGTCGGCGCGGTCCTCGGTTGCGGAGCTCAGGCCGCCACTCAGCTGCTCGCCATCGACCACGTCGCGAACCTCGACACCGTGCACGTCTACGGCCGCAATCCCGACTCGCTCGAGGCGTTCATCGAACGTATGACGCCGCAGATCGAGGCCACGCTCGTGGCCTCGCGGTCGCCCGAATCCGCAGTCGAGGCCGCCCGCCTGGTGTGCGTCGCCACGTCGTCGAGCACACCGGTGTTCGACGGCAGTGCGCTGCAGCCCGGAACCCACGTCAACGCCGTCGGAAGTTTTCGGCTCGACATGCGAGAGCTCGACGCGCGCACCGTTGCCCGCAGCCGGGTCGTCGTCGATGACCGGGACGCCGCGTTGGAGGAGTCCGGAGAGTTGGTGGCCGCCATTCGCGAGGGGCACACCACCGCGGCATCCTGGTCCACCCTCGGTGGCGTGCTCAGTGGAGAACACCCCGGACGTGACGACGAAGACGCCATCACGTTGTTCAAGTCCGTCGGCCTCGCACTTCAAGACGTCGCCGCAGGAGCCCTCGCCCTCGACCGCGCCGAGCAGCTTCAGCTCGGCGTCATCCTGCCCCAGGAGTCCGCACCATGACCCAGCACATCGTCCGCACCATCGACGCGCACACCGAAGGCGAGCCCCTACGCATCCTCGTGGAAGGATGGCCCGCGATTCCCGGCGACAGCATCCTCGAAAAGCGAGCGTATGCCCGTGAACACCACGAGCGGTTTCGGCGTGGGCTGATGCTCGAACCCCGCGGGCACGCCGACATGTACGGGGCCATTCCCGTCGATGCCACCACCGAAGACGGCGACCTCGGGGTGCTTTTCATGCACAACGAGGGCTACTCGACGATGTGCGGCCACGGCATCATCGCGCTCACCACGATCGGCCTCGAGCACGCGTTGTTCGACACCGCCACTCGCGACGTGGTCCGCATCGACACCCCTGCCGGGCGCGTCACCGCACGCCCCCACTGGGAGGGCGATCGCATCACTCACGTCGCGTTCGAAAACGTGCCGTCGTTCGTCCTTCACGACCGCAAGACCGTGGACGTGCCTGGGCTCGGCGCGGTCGAGTGTACGGTCGCGTACGGCGGCGCCTTCTATGCCTATGTCGAGGCGGACCCGCTGGGGCTGAAGCTCGACACCGATCACGCACAGTCGCTGATCGACGCGGGCATGGCGATCAAGCGGGCCGTGATGGATGCCCTCACGCTGCACCACCCCAGCGGCGATGCGGGGCTCGAGTTTCTCTACGGCACCATCTTCGTCAGCCGGACCCAGGCCACCGACGCCCACAGTCGCAACGTATGCATCTTTGCCGATGGAGAGGTCGACCGATCGCCGACTGGCACCGGCGTCTCGGGGCGGATCGCGATTCACCACGCGCTTGGCGAGGTGGATGAGGGCGAGTGGATCCGCATCGAGAGCATCCTCGGGTCCTCCTTCGACGTTCGCGTCGCACGCACCACCACGGAGGGGGACACCCGAGCCGTCGTTCCCGAAGTGCGCGGCCGGGCGTTCCTCACCGGCCGGCACGAGTTCGTGCTCGACGACGAGGACCCGCTCGCCGCGGGGTTCATGATTCGCTGACGCCTCGAGCCGCGCCGCGAAGGAAGCCGACCCACAGGCGGGTGACCTCGTCGACGAACACCGATGGGCGCACGCCCTCGTCGTCCGCGATGTAGCCATGCACCATCGCGTTGCTGCCCTCGACGACGAGGCGGGTGGCGAGTTCGAGATCGGGCACCGCCACCTCGGGGTGCAGCGCCATCCAAGCCTGCACCACACGACGCAGGCGCAGCTCAGCCTCGGCGACGCGGGTGCGCACGGCCGGAAGCGCAGCGAGTCGGTCGAGAAACACCCGCTGCAGCCCGGGCTGGGAGGTGTGCAAGTCGAGCAGCGCCTGCACCATCGGACGCACGCCCTCGAACAGCCCCGTGGACTCGGGCGGCGTCGCGTCGAGAGTGGACGCGAGCGCATCGACGGCCTCGTCCACGTGCGCCTCGAACAGCTGCCCCAAGATCGCATCCTTGTTGGGGAAGTACTCGTAGAGGGACCCGATCGAAACGCCCGCGAGTCGGGCAATGCCGTTGGTCGTGGTCGCCCCGCGTTCGAAAAGCCGAGCTGCCGCCTCGAGGATGCTGTCGACGGTGTGCCGAGACCGGTCCTGCCTCGGTTTGCGGCGCCGTTGAGCGTTTTTCTTGCGGTCGGCCATGGTTCACCGAAATCCGAGTCGCGCCCCCCGGGTCCGAGTCCCACGCTGAGAGGGTGAACGGCGACGCTGTTTCAACCCTAGCACTGTCCGCGTTGTGCCTGTACGGGCTGGTCACGCTGGTGGGCAAGACGCTGCTGCAGCGGCACCGCGATCGCGACTCGGGATGGCGCGGCATCCATGGGGCACCAGGGAATGCCACGTGGTGGGCCGGCATGTCCTTGATCGTCGGCATCGCCGGACTCCCCATCGCTCTGCTGCTCGTCCCCACCGAGGCCAACGTCCCCACGCTTCGCCTCGCGCTCGGAGCACTCGGCTACGTCGTCGGTTTCGCATTCACCCTGCACGCCCAGGCTGCGATGGGTCGCGCCTGGAGGATCGGTGTTCGTCCGGGCGAGCAAACTGCTCTGAAGACGGACGGGCCGTTTCGGTGGTGCCGCAATCCGGTATTCGCGGGCATGTTGGCGACGACCGGAGCCCTCGTGGTCTGGTCCCCTGCCCTCGCCATGCCATGGGCGTTGCTGTGGCTGGGACTCGAGCTCCAGGTCCGCGTCGTCGAGGAGCCTCATCTACAGGCCGTGCATGGAGACGCGTACCGAGCCTATGCCCGCGCCACAGGACGCTTCGTCCCCAAGCTCGGACGGCTGCGCCCTCAGGGCCCTCAGGACCCTCAGCACGGCTGAAGCACACGGCGGGCCATCGCCATGCCGCTGCGCCACGCGTGCTCGACTCCGCGGCCCGAACACCAATCGCCGCAAGCCCCCACCTTGGTCGCGGCATCCCACAAGCAACCGCCCGGAACGCCCGCGCCCGCGCTCGCGTAGCGCCAACGATGCGCTTGCACGAACGCGAAGGTCGTCGGTGCTCCGACGGACCGGGCCAAGCGAGCGATGACCGCACCGCGCTCGTCGTCCCAGTGGGCGCGAGTCCACTCGGCGGACGCATGCAACACCCACCCCGACTCCTCGCTCCGTCCAGGCTTGCTCGCCTGGGCGTACGCGCGTGCCACCGGACCCTCCTCGAACCGCGCGGCATCGAACCCGGGCGACCACGGTGCGGCGGGGCGCATCATCACCGCCCAGCACGGCTCCATCGAAGCATTGGCAACGTCGGACGCGGCGCTGAGCGGGTCCGGAAGCAAGCGGGCTGCTTGCCCGGCAGGTGCGTTGACGAGCACGACCTCGAACCGACCGAGCTCGGTGCCATCGTCTCCGCGAAGTCGCCAACATCGAACGTCCCGTTCGATCGCACCGACGCGCACGGGAGCCCGCACGTCGAGGCCCTCGGCAAGGGCGCGAGGCAGTGCGCTCATCGTCGGCACACCAACCCACGGATCGACGCTCCAGGCAGAGCGCGCTCCATCGCCGTCGACCGTGACGAACCGACCCTCCCAGCGCTCGACCACCCCGGCCCGGTGCCAATCTTGGACCACGGCGCCGAACGGCTCCGAGGCGGCCGTGAACATCGCGGCACCATGGTCGAAGGTCGAAGCGCCGACATGACGCGACGACAGTCGCCCTCCCGCCTTGCGCCCCTTGTCGAACAACACGACGGAGTGTCCGGCATCGACCAGAACACGGGCGCATACAAGCCCCGCGACCCCTGCACCCACGATCGCGACATCGGGCTTCACCACCGTGTCCTAGCGCCACAACCGCCGTTTGCAAGCCACGCCAGGATGCGGCCACGCCGGGCGGGTACCATCACCGAGCATGGCCACCCCCGCGACGCTCGGCGACCGCAGCCTCTTCCCCGCCCTCACGCCGAAGGCCTACCTCAACCATGCCGCCATCTCCCCGCCCTCGGCCCCGGTCCAGGACGCGGTGTCGGCGTGCCTACAGCACTACACCGAGCAAGGCATGGGCGCGTTCATGACCTACCTCGAACAGCGCGAGGAGCTTCGAGCCGCGCTGGCCACCCTGGTGGGCGCGCAGTCGGATGAGATCGGGTTCGTCCCCAACACCTCCTGGGGCGTCACGTTTGCCGCGATGAGCTATCCCTGGGAGCGCGGCGACGGCGTGGTGTTGCTCGACGGGGAGTTCCCCACCAACGTCACGCCGTGGCAACAGGCCGCCGACCTCTACGACCTGAAGATTCACCGGGTCGCGGCCGCCGACTTCGGCTCTCCCGACCCCGGCAAAGGGCTCGCGCAGCTCGACGCCGCCCTCAAAGCGGGCGCCAAACTCGTCGCCGTGTCGGCAGTGCAGTTTCAGACCGGCCTGCGCATGCCTTTGATGGCCATCTCCGCCCTGGCCCATCGCCACGGTGCCTCGGTGTTCGTCGACGCGATTCAGGCCTGCGGTGTCCTGCCCCTCGACTTCGAAGCGCTCGGAGTCGACCTTGCGAGCTGCGGCAGCCACAAGTGGATGATGGGGCTCGAGGGCGCCGGCTTCGTCTACGTTCGGCGAGACCTCGGCCCCGCGCTACGCCCCCGCCTCGCCGGATGGCTCAGCCACGACGATGGCCTCGGATTCCTCTTCGATGGCCCGGGCCACCTTCGTTACGACCGCCCGATGAAGACCAACGCCAGCGTGGTCGAAGGTGGTGCCTACAACACCCTCGGGTTCGTCGCGCTCGCCACCTCGCTGGGGCTGATCCAATCCTTGGGTGTCCCCGCGATCTACGAGCACGTGCAGGCCTACCACGACGCCCTCGAACCCAAGCTCACCGCGCTGGGCCTCACCTCGCTGCGCTCGCCGTCTCCCGGAGAGCGCTCGGGCGTGCTCTCGTTCGATGTACCCGAGGCGTTCGAGCCCACCCAACTGCCCGAGCGCCTCGCGGCCGCCGGCGTCTCGGCGTCACTTCCCGACGGCCGGCTGCGCTTCGCACCCCATTGGCCCAACGCCCTGGACGAGGTCGAGCACGTCGCTCGGGCGGTCGAGCAGGCGCTAGGCTGACCGCCCTCACCGCAGGGTGAAGTCGGCAAAGATCGGGAGGTGGTCGGAGGCGATCTGCGTGGAGTAACACGCGAGTGGTTCGCCTTCTTTGGGCAGCCATCCTCCGGGCGGAGCGTCGTCGGTGCCGTTGTCGGCGCAGGCGTTGTAGACCTCGGCGCCTTCGAGAATCGCTTGCCCGTAGACCACGTAGTCGAGGCGAGAGTTGAAGTTGCCACCGACGAACGTGCCGTCGTCGCCCGAGTCCTCTTGAAACGCCGCCGCGATCTGAAAGCCCTGCGACGTGAGCACGTCGAAGGGGTGGTAGCGCAGCGGAACATCGATGTCGTTGCCCAACGAGTATGAGCCGGGCAGCGAGGACGGGACCTCGTCGAGCATGGTGCCGAGCGCGGTGTCGTCGAGCTGCTCGTTGAAGTCGCCCAGCACCACCACCGGCTCGGCCGGGCGATTCTCGCGGTACAGCCGAACACCACGCGCGAGCCGTTCAGCCTCCACCTGACGACGGAACAGGTCCTCGTAGTCTCCGCCCGACTTGAGGTGCACGGTGAACAACGCCGCAAAACAACCGGGCTCGGGCTCGACGCGCACCGCCAGAATGTCGCGGCCCACGTCGTTGGCCGACGGGTCGGTGCTCAGCGCACTGCCCCCGTAGCTGGCGATCAGCTCCATCGGGATTCGCGAAATGCACGCGTTGTAGATGTCGCCGCCGATCGCGGGAGACTCGTTGGCGAACACGACGGTGTCGTAGCCGGCATCGGTCGCCAGCGCGGAGAACCAGCCGTCCTCCCCTTCGTTGATCTCCTGCACGCAGACGACGTCGGCCCCAATCCGACCCAACACGGCCGACAGGCCGACGAACGGGTCGCTCCCGGGCGACGAGACGGCCTCGATGTTGAAGGTCGCCACCCGCACCGGCGTGTCTTCGCACTCCCCCTCCACGCCCGTGGTGGGGCTGACGGTGGTTGCTGAGCCCTGGGTCGTCTCACCGGAGCCGGTGCTCGATCCGCTTTGCCCCGAGGTGCTCTCGTCTGCCGAACCGTCGGACCCCGCCTCGGCGGTGCTCTCGTCGCCCGACACCGAGACGTCGGGACTGAGACACCCCGCCAAAGCGCTCGCGCCGACCAGCGCAACAGACCGAGTCCAGATCATCGGCGGATGATGACACGAAGCCGTGACAGGACCCAAGCCGCGCTCCACACGCCTGGGCCCTGGGGCGCACGGCTACAAGCCCAAAGCCGCGGTACCGTCGTCGCCGAAGCTGTTCACGTCCATGCCCAGCTTTTGCAGCATGTCGACGAACAGGTTGCCCAGCGGATCTCCGTCGTAGCGCAAGTGCTCGCCGACCGGCATCGTGCCGCCGCCATGACCCGCAACGAGCACGGGCATGTTGTCGTGGCTGTGGCTGTTGCCGTCCTCGATCTCCGAGGAGAAGTAGATCATCGTGTTTTCGAGGACGTTGCTGCCGTCGCCTTCGGGCGAGTTCTTCAGCCCCGTGAGCAGGTAGGCGAGCTGCTCGACCTCCCACCGGTCGATGATCGTGAGTAGGTCGGTCGTCGCCTGCACGCCACCGTGGTGCGAGAGGTTGTGGTGCCCGCCCGGGGCCCCGATGAACCCGTAGTCGCGACCCGAGCCGCCGTTGGCCAGCATGAACGACACCACCCGCGTGCGATCGCACTGGTACGCCTTGACGACGATGTCGAGCATCAGCCGCACGCGCGACGTGATGTCGCCGCCACTCTCCCCGGGGAAACCGGGGTCGAGTTCGCAGGCGGGCGCGTCGGGCTCGGACTGCACCCGCAGCTCGAGGTCTCGCACCGAGTCGAGGTACTGCTCGACCTTGACCCGGTCACTCGCGCCGAGCTTGGCTTGCAGCGCCGCCGCATCGTCGAGGGCGTGGTCGAGCACGCTGAGCCGCTTGGCCTTGATGCGTTGCAGCTCGGCCGCCGACGCGCCGGGGTCGAAGCCCGCGAACAACAGATCGAACGCGGTCTGAGGTTCGGTCAACTTGGACAGCGGCGTATTGCCCTGCCACGAGATGTTGCGAATGTACGAGCAACCGTAGCCGCTGTCGCAGTTGCCCACGTTGCCGCCGCCGTCCATGCCCAGCTGCATGGAGCGCACGGCGGTCTGGTTGCCGATGAACTCGGCGTAGGCCTGGTCGAGCGAGGTGCCGTTGGTGATCTCGGTCTCGGACTTGTTGACGTGCACGGCGGTCGCGAACGACCCGGTGCCCGAGGCGTGGTCGCCGGGTCCATCGGACTGTCCAGGCTCGTTGTCGAGGCCTGTGATCAGGGTGACGTCTTCGATGAGCCCCGCGTCGGCGAGCGGCTGCAGAATCGGAGTCACGGTGTAGCCCGCGCCCGTCTGGGCGGGCGTCCAGTCGACCATGTTGATGCCGCAGGGCACGTAGAAGGTCATCAGCCGCTGAGGGTCCAGGGCCCCGTGGGCCTTGGCCTGGCGGGTGGGCATCATCGCTTCCAGCATCGGAAGTGCGATGGCGATGGCGGTGCCGCCTCCGAGAAAGGTGCGGCGAGAGAGGATGGAAGAGCGCTTGGTCATGGTCTCGTCTCCGTTCTCGTTCGCTACTGGGCTTCACCCCGGCGCATGCGGAAGTTGTCGCTGGTCGCCAATCCGACGATGAGAGTCTTCAGTTGGTATCCCGAGGCGCTGAAGGCATCGGCGGCCTCGCCGATCACGTCCTCGTCGTAGTTCTCGATGCCGCGGCCGAGGCCGTACAGCAGCACCTTCTCGGTCACGCAGTGGGCGAACTCGTCGCTGTTGGCGATGAGGTCGACCATTTGAAGCGCGTCGTCGAAGTCGCCGCCGATCGGCAGCGTGCCGCTGGGGTCGATCGCGTATGGCCCTTCGGTGTCTCGCCAAGCACCCATGCCGTCGTAGTGCTCGAACGCCAGCCCGACGGGGTCCATCAGTTCGTGACAGGCGGCGCAGCTGGGGTCCTCGCGGTGCTTGGCCAACCGCTCTCGCATCGGGCCTTCGTCGAAGGAGGGCTCCACCGTGGCTTCCACATCCGGGGGCGGAGGCGGGGGTTCGATGCACAGCAGCTGCTCGACGACCCACTTGCCGCGTTTGATCGGCGAGGTGACGTTGGGGTGCGCGAGGACGGACATCAAACCGCCCGTCGTCAGCAGGCCCTTGCGCGTGGTGCCTTCGAGGCTGACGCGCACGAACTCGTCGGTGCCGACCGGAGGCAGGCCGTAGTAGGCGGCCAAACGATCGTTGACGAAGGTCTCCTGGGCCGTGAACAGCTCGTTGAGTCCCCGCCCCTCCTCGATGACCGCCGCGATCAGCATCTCCATCTCGGTGCGCATGTCTTCACGCAACGCGGTGTCGAAGTCCGGATAGGTCTCGGGGTCTTTGACGAGTTCGTCGTTGAGGGCCCGCGTGTAGAGCCATTGCCCCGCGAAGTTCTCGGCCAACGCCTGCGCCTTCGGGTCCGCCAACATGCGCTCGACTTGGGCTTCGATCGCGGCGGGGTCGTTGAGTCCGCCCGCTTCGGCCGCGTCGAACAGGGCGTCGTCGGGCATCGAGCTCCACAGGAAGTAGCTCAGGCGCGACGCGAGTTCGTAGTCGCCGAGCGGGTGTGGCTCGAGCGACTGCGGGTTGGGGTCGAGCTCGACCCGGAAGATGAAGTGCGGAGACACCAGCGCGGCCTTCATGGCGAGCTTCAGGCCGTCTTCCCAGGAGTCGCCTTCGGTCTGCGCGTAGTCGACGAACTCGACCAGCGACGCGAGTTCGTCCTCGGTCACGGGACGACGCCACGCCCGCTGCGCGAAGCGCTGGACCGTATCCTCGGTGCAACCGACCTCGCCCTCGGCACACTGCACGAGCTGGGTGAACACCCCGCCCACACCGACAGGCGGCAGCAGGTCGACGTAGTCGACGAGCAGGTTGGTGTCGATGCCCGCGTCGGGATCGTAGGTGTCGTTGGTGAACTCGACGGTCACGACGTGGGTGCCCGCATCCAACGTCACGTCGATCTCGTGGTCTGCGGGGGCGTCGACCGTGCCCGTGACATCGAACGCAGCCTGCTCGACCCCGCCCACACTCACGACCATGTTCGGCGCCGGTCCAGCGCCGTCTTGGCCCGCGGCTCGGACGACCAACGTGTAGTCGCCTGCGGCCTCGGCTTCGACGGTCATTTCGATCGTGCCGTTGGACGACAGGTTCCAGAACCCGCCGCAGCACTCGGCGCCGACCGTACTTCCGACACTCTCGGCTTCGACCCGCACCGCCTCGCCCGTGGGCGCAGCGAATGCTTCGTCGAGCACCTGGTCGGCCGCACGCTCGTACAGCTCGATCAGCAGCGGGGTGGTGTTGAGCGCATCGGCGATGTTGTCGAAGCCGAACGAGTGATCATCCGCTGGAAAGACATCGGCAGGCGAGACGTCGAGGCCGTAGAAGAGGTCTCGAATCGTGTTGTTGTACTCGGCGCGGTTGAGCCGGTGCAGCGTCACCCGACCGGGGTCCGCGTCGGCGTCCACGCCGTCGCTGTCGCCCGAATCTCCGTCGGTATCTCCGCCACTCTCGTCGGCCCCGCTCCCGGCATCGGCCGCAGAATCTGCATCAGACCCCCCGGCGTTGGCCGAGAACCCCGAGTAGCAACCGCCCAGTGCCAGACAACTCGCTGTGATGATCCACCGCATCGTCATGCCCCAACGTCAGGTTCCCAAAACTGGCACCACGGGACAATCGGGCATTCCGTGGCCCCGGCCACCGATCGAACACTCCCAGCGGTTCGGTGTGTTTGCGTAGGGGTGCACCACACACGCGTTTCAACCGACCGAGATCCCCAAGCGCGAAAAAGCCCTCCCCCGCCGAAGCGAGAGAGGGCCTTCGTAGGTCGGAAGACCGGCGGGCTTACATGCCCATGCCGCCCATGCCGCCCATGCCGTGGTCGCCGCCAGCGGGAGCCGCGGGGGCTTCCTTCTTGGGCGCCTCGGCGATCATCGCCTCGGTGGTGAGCATCATGCCGCTGATGGACGATGCGTGCTCGAGCGCGGTGCGAACGACCTTGGTGGGGTCGATGACGCCGTCGGAGACCATGTCCACGAACTCGCCGGTGCGTGCGTTGTAGCCGTAGGTGGCCTTGCCCTTGCGGACGTCGTTGACGACCACGGAGGGCTCGCCGCCCGCGTTGCGGACGATCTGGCGCAGGGGCTCTTCGAGAGCACGGGCCACGAGGCGGACGCCGAACTGCTGCTCTTCGGTCTCGGCTTCGAACTTGTCGAGAGCCTTCTGAGCGCGGACGAGGGCAACACCGCCACCAGGGACGATGCCTTCTTCGACGGCAGCACGGGTCGCGTGAAGGGCGTCCTCGACGCGAGCCTTCTTCTCTTTCATCTCGACTTCGGTGGCTGCGCCGACCTTGATGACCGCAACGCCGCCGACGAGCTTGGCGAGGCGCTCCTGAAGCTTCTCGCGGTCGTAGTCCGAGGAGGTCTCCTCGATCTGAGCGCGGATCTGCTTCACGCGGCCGGTGATCTCGGCCTTCTTGCCGCCACCGTCGACGATGGTGGTGTTGTCCTTGTCGATCGTGACCTGCTTGGCGGTGCCGAGATCCTTGATGGACAGGTTCTCGAGCTTCTCGCCGAGGTCCTCGGTGAGGGCCTTGCCACCGGTGAGGATGGCGATGTCCTTGAGCATCTCCTTGCGACGGTCGCCGAAGCCGGGAGCTTTGACGGCTGCAACCTGGAGGGTGCCGCGGATCTTGTTGACCACGAGGGTGGCCAGCGCTTCACCGTCGACGTCTTCGGCGATGATGATGAGGGGGCGACCCTGCTTGGCGACCTGCTCGAGGATCGGCAGGAGGTCCTTCATGTTGGAGATCTTCTTCTCGTGGAGAAGAAGGAAGGGCTCCGCCATGGCGACTTCCATGCGCTCCTGGTCGGTGACGAAGTAGGGGCTGAGGTAGCCGCGGTCGAACTGCATGCCTTCGACCACGTCGAGCTCGGTCGCCGCCGACTTGTTCTCTTCGACGGTGATGACGCCCTCTTTGCCGACCTTGCTCATCGCCTCGGCGATGAGGCCACCGATCTCGGAGTCGCCGTTGGCGGAGATGGTGCCGACCTGAGCGATCTCTTCCTCGCCCTTGGTGCTCTTGGAGAGCTTCTTGATCTGCGCGGTGGCGGCGACGACGGCCTGGTCCATGCCACGCTTGATCTCCATCGGGTCGTGACCCGCGGCGACCATCTTCAGGCCTTCGCGGAACAGCGCCTGCGCGAGCACCGTGGCGGTGGTGGTTCCGTCACCGGCGATGTCGGAGGTCTTGGAGGCGACCTCTTTGACCATCTGCGCGCCCATGTTCTGGAACTTGTCCTCGAGCTCGATCTCTTTGGCCACGGTGACACCGTCTTTGGTGACCGTGGGGGAGCCCCAGGACTTCTCGATCACGACGTTGCGGCCGCGGGGGCCGAGGGTGACCTTGACGGCGTCGGCGAGGGTGTTGACGCCCTTGAGGATTGCCTTGCGGGCGGACTCGTCGAAACGAACTTCTTTGGCTGCCATTGTCTTGTCTTTCGAAACTTCGTTGGGAAGCTTTTTGATGTCGCGGAAAGCGGTGAACGGCTCTACTCGAGGACCGCGAGGACTTCTTCCTCACGAAGCACGATGTGCTCTTCGCCTTCGAGCTTGAGCTCGGTGCCGGCGTACTTGCCGAACAGGATTTCGTCGCCCGCCTTCACGTCGGGCGCAATGCGGTTGCCGTCTTTGTCGCGCTTGCCTTCGCCGACGGCGACGACCTTGCCGCGCGCGGGCTTCTCCTTGGCGGAGTCGGGGATGAAGAGGCCACCGGCGGTCTTGGTTTCCTCGGCGACGCGCTTGATGACGAGACGATCGTGAAGGGGACGGATTTTCATCGGAGTTTCTCTCGAGTGTTTGGCGAGATTTTTTGGGTTCGTTGAGCTGAGGTTCCGGCGGAAAAAGCATGCGTTGGCACACATGTCGTGAGCGCATGACTCGCCGAAATGACTCAAGAATCTCAGGCGGCTAGCAGTCGGGGTGCCCAAGTGCTAGCGGCCGCGAGCATAAGGCGCGACCTAGGGTGGTCAACCGCCCGAAATGAAAAAAATGGGGCTTCGGACTGGTCGCACCTCGTGAGCAGACCCACAGTTAACGAGCACCGTCCGAAAGGCCGCCTCCGATGACCCAAGACTTTGCCACCCAGCACAGCTCGCTGGAGTCCTTCTTCTTCGAGGAGATCGAGCGGGCACAGTCCGAGCGCGATCGCCGGCTTCCCACCGACGTCGAGGCATACGTCGTCGGATTGCTGGCCCGCTATGCCAAACGCACGCACGTCGCGGGTCGCACGTCTCGGCCGCTCGCAATCGACTACCTCGAAGCGCGCGGCCAGCAGGGCAGCCGACGGGCCAAGGCGCTGCGGCGGGTGGGCGATCGCGCGCTGTACATCTCGGGGGTCGTGCCCCGCAGCATGGACCGCAGCCCGGTCGGGGTCCGCTACGTCAAAGGCATCGGCACCGCGGCGTATCGGGCGGTCACTGACGGCCCGACGAGCGGGCACCTCGACGTGCTGCGCAGACTCGCGGCGATGTTCGATGAGGTCGTCGACGTGATCGGCGACGTCGCTCGCCCGGCGGCGAACGACGCACACGACAGTGGCGGCTTGCTCGCGATCTACGATCGATGGCGACGCGAGGGCGACGACGCAGACCTTCGACGTCTCATCGCGGCGGGCGTCCTCATCGATCCGGACCGCTCGGACGTCGTGCAGTGAGCGCGGACAAGCTGCGGGCACTGTTCGGCGGAATCGAAGCGCTCTATCAAACCCGCTCGGGAGTCGACCCGGCGCAGGTGCTGCACCGCGTGCGGGAGGGCCCGCGCGAGGCGTTGCTCCTGCGCGAGGCTGACGATGCGCTCGAGGTTGCGCTCGTCCTCGGTGACGAAACGCTTCGGCTGCTCGACGCGCGCTCGCTGGACGAGTCCTTGAGCGATGCAGGGCTCGGCGAAGCGCTGCCCGTCTTGGAAGGCTTGAGCCACCTGGCCTACGTCGCAGAGGCCGCGAGACGCGAGCGCCCGGTCAGTGGTCTTGAGCTCGAGACCCAGGCCGAGGTCGACAAGCTCGCGATGTTGGTGCTTCACCGTTGGCCGCTGGACGCGGCGTGTTTCGAGCGACTCGTCGAACGGCTCTACGTGCGATTCGAGCTGCTTCCTGGTGGCGCATCGCTGCAGCAGCGCTACCTCGCGGCGAACCGCATCGCACTCCGGTTCGCAGGCGCCCTGCGGGACCCGGTTCGCAACCGCCGCATCGCGGAGGTTCGCGCGGTCTTGCGCCGGTTCTGGCACAGCCCGATGCAGGGCAAACGAGCGCTCGCGGCCTGAGCGCTTCAGGCGGCCCGTACGCTCTCGATGAACGCCTCGAGTTCCGTCGCCGAGACCGAGCCGACTTCAGCGACCCAGCCCGCGCCCTCGGTCGTCGCTCCGAACACCTTCATGGGCACCGATGGACGCGCGACCAAGACGATGGTGCTCGCGATGGCCCGGTAGGCGCTGCCCTTGAGCCCCTGCGAAAGGATGATCTGCGCGAGACGGTCGAACTTGGGGGCGACGGCCTGAAGCGCTTCGGCATACGCCTTGCGTTCCTTCGATTCGGGCGAGTCCGCATGGTCCTCGACCACCCCGATGGCCGACAGCGGCGTCCCTCGGCTGGCTGCGGCCGCCTGCAGTGCCCACCCGTGAAACAGCTCCGGAAACTCGGTGCGGTGTCGGCCACGGTAGACCATGCACAACACGCCGCACCCGACCGCAGCAGAGACGTCGGCGTCGCATGCAAGCGTGATGCGGGGGCTCACCGGATGAGTATTGCAAAGGCAAGCCGACTCCGACCGTCCCAAGACGGGCAGGTCGCGCAAGCAGCCTGTGGCGAAACCCGACACGAGCCGATTTCAAACCGGTCGGTGCTCTAGGAACGTTCGAAGGCAAGCACGAATCTATCGGTCTTGCCCCGCACGTTGGGATCGAACACCGAGGTGTCTCGAGCGTCCCTGTCACCGGGGATCTCGGCACTTTCCACCAGCGTCAGTCCGCGTCCCTGCCAGTCCGCCACTGCGAAATCACGTTCGATGCGGTGGAGCGCCTGCGCGCTGGTCGAGCCGGTGCCCTCGCTCGCATGGTGATCCACCACGACCAAACGCCCGCCAGGACGCAGCGCAGCCACGAGCTGGTCCATCACCGCATGGGCGTCCACCGCCGGCCAGTCGTTCTCGGCATCCGCGAAGTAGAGGTCGTGATAGCTGTTGACCAACAAGATGGCGTCGAGCGACGCGGGCTCGAGGCCGAGCGCGTCGAACTCGCGGTCGTAGAGCTGGACCTGTTCCAGCCCGCGACCCGCAAACCGCTCGTCGACCTTGGGGCCCACCCATTTGCGATACGCAAAGTTGTTGTGCGCCAACACGACGCCTTCGTGTCCCACCCGGTGGGCCAGCAGCTCCGCGTAGTAGCCACCCCCGGTCAGAAAATCGAGCACTCGAGATCCGGGCGTGAGCTTCAGCAGCGGGAGCACGGTTTCGGGGCGGCTGCGCACGTCCCGTTCCTGGTCCGCATCGGAACGTCGCGGCAGCGTCTCGGTGGTCTCAGGCACCACGGGAGGCGCCGTCGAGGCGGGGACACTCGCGCGACAACCCGGCCCGAGCGCGAACACGACGAGCAACACCCCAAGGCTCCTCCAGGAAAACACGCCGCATGCTACGGCAGCCCGAGAGTCGCCGCTCTCGCGATGGGATGGTTCAGCCCACGGGCAGTGCCGAGGTGCTCCACGCCGACCGAATCGCCTGCCACGGCACCCCCGCGCGAATCTCCGAGACGCTCACCGAGGCGAACCCGCGTAGCGGTCCAGGGCCCCGAGGACGCCAGGCTCGCAGCGCCTCCGCCACACGAACGCGTTGCGGCCATCCCCGGCGCACCACCATCGGTTGGATCGGAAACGGGCCCAGCGTTTCGAGCACGACCAGGTCATCGCAACGGGGCATCGTCTTCCACACGTTGGCGTCGATGACGGCCACATCGACCCGACCCTCTCGCAGCGCCGCGACCGAACGCGCATGAGACCCGGTCTCATGCCAACGCGCGAAGAACCCGGCCCCTCCCAAAGACTGCACACGGCCGAGCAACGACCCGAAACCCGACAAGGACGCGCGGTCGTTGTAGGCCGCCACGGTCCCGCGCAACTGCTCGAAGCGGCTCACGCCCTGCGAGCGGCGGACGACGACTTCACAGACATAGGTCGCTCGGCCCTCGCAGCGAGGGTCGTCGAGCACCATGGAGGCCGGCAGCAGATCGATCGACCCGCGCGCGTGCAACCACAACATCGAGGGCGCGCACACCCAGCCCAGGTCGACATCCCCGGTCGAAAAACGGTCGTCGTCGGCCTCGCGCGGCCCCGACCCGCAGCACCCCGCTTCGAGACTCGCCGACACGCCCAGCACCGACGCGACGTACTCAGTGATCTCCTCGAACAACGACAGCGGCAGCCCAGGCTCGCCTTCGGCAGCGGCGAGGTAGGTGACGCACCGCAGCGTCATTGCGGCACCGGAGCAACGTTGCTCGACCGCCCACGGCGAGGTCGTCGCCGTGGGTGCCGAGACTCGATGCGCCACAGCGGCCCTGCCTTGGACACCTTGAAACGAGACTTCAACGAGCCGACGGGGCGGAACGAGAACACGGCCTCGCCACGCTGCAGCGCCCGCTCGACCGAATGCACCCGCGGCTTCTTCCAGATCGTGGCCTCCGCACACCGCTCCTGCGTCGCTTGCATGTAGATGAAGACGGAGTAGTACCGCCACTCGACCGGAGAGCTGTAGTTGATCACGCGTGCGGGCCCCTGCACCACATCGCACGCGGCCTCTCCATAGGCTGCAGCTTCGGTGGCGTCGCTGAGGTCCACCGTCTCGTAGTTGCGGTGTACGAGGTAGGCGGGCAGTACCAGCAGGATCCACCCGGCGTGTTTCATCGACGGCTTGAACCGCTGAAGCGGCAGGGACATCTCGTCGACGGACCAGCCCACGCCCACACATGCGATCGCGATCGCCGGCAGGTAGAACACGTCCAGGTCGGGCACGTTGTAGTTGAAGAACCACCACGCGTTGCCCGCTCCGGCCAGCACCACCCCGGTGCCGGTCTTCGGACGACGGGCGACGAGGAACGCGAGGCCAACGACCGCCAGCAAGATGCCGATGCCGAGCAGGTTGTCGACGACGATGTCGGCGACGAGCTCGAACCGCTCGGAGAAGTCGTAGTCGCGCAGAAACTTGCGCTTGAACGCGCCGCCGGTGGAGTTCTTGCGAAAGACCGTCCACTCGCGGGCATCCCATCGCTCGAACTTGCGCAACGGAACGTACGCAAACACGAGCAGCCCCCCGACCGCCGCCAGACCGCTGAACGCCGAGAGCAGCAGCCGGCTGCGTACGCGCTGCACGAGCATCACGGGGCGCAGCCGCTCGGGAAGGTCATGCGTCCATACCAACCAGGCATAGCCGATGCCGAACGTCGTGATCGACATGTGCATGCCGACGCCGAGCCCCCCGACCAGCCCTGCGAGGACCACCGGGCGTCGCGCTCCCGTCACGTGTCCGCGGATGAGCAACAGCAACGCGCCCAAGCTCATCACGAGCCCGGGGGTGTAGACCTCGGCGACCACCGCGTTGGCCCAGAACGTCCGGGTCGTCGCCAGCATCGCCGCGCCCACGAACGCCGCCCGGATGCTGCCTCCGAGCTGTCGCACCAACGCATAGAGCAGCACGACCGCTCCGATGCCGAACGCCACACTCATCTGGTTGACGTTGAGCGCCGCCTCGCCCGGCAACCACGTGAAGACGTGGGCCACCATCGTGTACAGCGGGTAGCCTGGAGGATGCGGAACCCCGAGCGTCACCGCGTGAGCGGAGAACTCGGCGCTGTCATACCAGTAGACCGTGGGGCACAGCGTGAGGCTGTAGAGGACCGCCGTCGCGACGACGAGCACCGCCACCGCGATGCGATCGGGCGTGACACGGCCTTGCGCTGGGGTCTCCTCGGACATCGGGGCGCACGGTTGTACCAGCTACCGCACCGATGCGGCCCGACAACCGGTCGAACCGGGCACCGGACAGCCTACAGCGCCGTCTTTCGCGACGGGCGCGGCATCAGCGGGCCCCGACAAACTCGGCGACGAAATCCGACGCGGGGGCAGCTCTCAACGCCTCGAGCGTGCCCCGTTGCACCACCTGCCCCCGCTCGAGCACCACCACGTCCGTGGCCAGCGCTTCGACGTCGCGCACGTCATGGGTGACCAGGACGCAGGGTCGCTGAAACGACGGCAGGTGCTCGGCGAGAAACCGCCGCACCGTTCGCCGCGTGGTGGCATCCAACGCCGCCAAGGGCTCGTCGAGCAGCAACAGCTTGGGTTCGATCACCAGCGCGCGTGCAAGCGCCACTCGCTGCTGCTCCCCCCCGGAGAGTCGACCGACGCGGCGTTGTGCCAGCGCGCCGCAGTCGAGCTCGTCGAGCAATCGCTGGGCGCGTGCGTGGCGTTCGGATTTCTCCAACCGATGCGGCCACGTCGAAAGGCCGAACGCTACGTTGTCGATCACCGACAGATGCGGGAAGAGCCCGTAGCCCTGGGGCACGTACCCCATGCGACGGCGCTCCATCGGCACGTCGATGCCGCCTGCGGTGCTGGCGACGACCTGGGCGGCGACTTCGATCTCCGCGTAATCGGGTTCGACCGCGCCGGCGAGGATGCGCAAGACCGTCGTCTTGCCGCTTCCGTTGGGGCCCACCAACGCGACCACGCCCGCGTCCCCTTGCAGGGCGACGTCCAGCGCAAAGTCGTCCCGGCGCACCCGGATCTCCGCGCTCCAGCTCATCGGGCACCTCGGTCTCGCAGCCCCGGCAAGAAGCGCAACCCCAACAGCACCACCGCGCCGAGGCCCGCGAGCACCAGCGAAAACACGACCGCGAGGCGAACGTCGGATTCGAGCGCCGTGAAGATCGCCAGCGGCATCGTCTGCGTCCGCCCTGGCATGTTGCCCGCGAACAGCAGGGTCGCTCCGAACTCGCCGAGCGCACGTGCCCACGCCAAAGACGCGCCCACCCACAGGCCCGGTGCCGCGATCGGGACCGCGATGCGCACGAAGGCCCCTGCCTTCGACGCGCCCAAAGTGCGCGCGACGATCATCGTGTCGCGATCGACCTTGCGAAACGCATTGGCCGCGGCTTGCACGAAGAACGGCGAGGACACGACGACCTGCGCGAGCACGACGGCGGCCGGCGTGAACGGCACGGAGATGCCCACAAGGGACAGCCAAGGGCCCAGCAGCCCCTGACGGCCGAACGTCTGCAGCAGTGCGACGCCCACCACCGCAGGCGGCACCACGATCGGCAGCTCCACCACCACCGCCACGACCCGCGCCAACCGGCCCCGTGACGTCGAGAGCCACCACGCCAGCGGAGTCCCGAGCAGCAGCGTGACGCCGAGGCTCGTCGCCGTGGTGCGCAGACTCAGCGCGATGGCGGCCGAAAACGACGGGTGCGCCATGCCCAGCTGCACGTCGGCCCATGACGCGGACGCGGCCAGAGCCAGCAGCGGCACCACCAACAGTCCGACCATGGTGGCGGCCAGCAGGCCCCCGATCGAGGAGAACAGCCGAGGCGCCCGCATCACTCGACCTCCGGGTCGAAGCCGAGCTCGCGCAACACCGCTTGCCCGGCGGGCGAGCGCACGTAGGCCACGAACGCGTCTGCGTCGGCCGAGCGCCCGCTGTCGGCCACTGCCGCGATCGGATACCGCACCGGCACGTCGTAGGCCGGAGGCACCTCGAAGGCCACGACCCGGTCGGAGACGTCGGTGCGGTAGACGACCGCGGCGTCCGCTTCCCCGAGCTCGACCTTGGCACGCACCAGACGAACGTTGGCCTCTTCGGAGACCACCGCAGCGCGCACGGCATCGGCAAAGGACTGCGGGGTGCGAGCGAGCATCGCACGGGTGTAGGCACCCACCGGAACGTTCGGCGTGCCGACGACGATGCGTGCTGCCGTCTTCAGGTCGTCGAAACCGCCGAGTTCTGCGGGGTTGTCCTGCGGCACGATCACGACCAGGTGGTTGCCGGCGAACATCCGAGGCTCACCGACACGGCCCGCGGTCGCGAGTGCATCCATGTGGGAAGCATCGGCCGATGCAAACACGTCGGCCGCAGCGCCTTGCTCGATCTGCAACCGCAGCACTTGGCTGCCCGAGAACACGAACTGCACGTCGAGCTGAGGATGTTCGGCCTCGAATCCGGGCTCGAGAGCCTCGAACGCCTCGGTCAGCGACGACGCTGCGAACACCACCAGCGGCACACGCTGTGGGGTCTCGTCGCGCACGCATGCGCCCGCGCTGAGCAACGCGGCGGCGAGCGTGAATCGAACGACCCCGAGCATCGTGCCTCAACGCGGGCTGGCCGCGATGTTGCCCCCGTCGACGGTGATGACACACCCGGTCGTGCTGTGGGCGCCCGCCAGGTAGACGAACGCATCGGCGACATCATCGGCGGTCACGGTACGCTGCAGCAGGTTGGAGCGAAAGTAGGCGTCGACGTCGAGGCCACGCGCCTGCGCCCGCTTGGCAACGTCGGCTTCGTCGAGCAGCCGGGTGCGGATGCGGTCGGCATTGATCGCATTCGAGCGAATCCCCGCCTCGGCGCCCTCGATCGCGTACTGCTTCATGAGCGCATACAGGCCCGCTTTTGCGACCGCATAGGGGCCGAAGCCCTTGCCGGGGTTGAACGCCGCCTTGGACACGTTGAACAGCAGACTGCCCCCGCGCCCCTGTGCTCGCATCACGCCGCACGCGGCCGCGGCCACGCTCTGATGCGACTGCAGGTTGACCGCCAGGCTCTGCTCGAACACCGCGGGCGGACAATCCTCGATCGGCGCCTGAGGTGCCGTGCCGGCGTTGGAGACGACATGATCGATGCCGCCATAGGCCCGGGTGCACGCCCGGACCGCTTCCGATACGGCGTCGGCATCGGTGACGTCGGCCACCGCGTGCTCGGCCGAGAGCGAGGCGGCCACCTCGCAGACCCTCTCGTCGCGGTCGACCAGGAACAGCGCAGCCCCCTTCCCTGCGAATGCACGCGCCGTGGCTTCGCCGATGCCCGACGCCGCGCCGGTCACGAACACGACCTGTCCCTGCATGGGCGCGGGCGCCTTGCGACCCAGCTTGGCCTGCTCCAGCGACCAATACTCCATGTCGAACAGGTCGCCATCGGGCAGCGCGTGATAGCGACCCACCGCCTCCGCGCCACGGATGACGTCGATGGTGTGCTCGTAGAGGTCGGCGGCCACGCGCGCGGCCTTGCGGGTGCCGGCGGCGGCCACGAGACCCACGCCGGGGATCAACGCCACGACGGGCGACGCGTCGAGCTTGGTGCGAGAGACCCCTTTGGCACGCACCTGCGCTTCGAAGTAGGCGTCGTAGCGCGCGCGGTAAGCCTGCACGGCATCGGCCACATGCGCCGACCAGTCATCGCCTGCGGCAGCGGGATCGAGCAGCAGCGGCACAGCCTTGGTGCGAATGACATGGTCGGGTGTTGCGGGACCGCGTTGCGAGAGCGAAGCCACCTCGGGGTCGGCCGCAAAGGCCCGCGCAGCGTCGGTGTCCCGCCGCTCCAGCACCACCGCGCCCAACGCCCCGCGCAGCACGGGCGCCAGCGCGGCATAGTCGGCCACCGCCGCGGGGACCGAGACCTGAACCCGCGCGCGGTCGACGAACGCTTCGGCACGCGAGACGGCATCGATGTGGCGCTCGTAGGCTTGCCGCGCCGAATCACCGAACGTGAACAGCCCGTGTTGGCGCAGGAACAACCCCTCGCACTGCGGGTTGGCCTCGTAGACCTCGGCCGCCAGCTTGGCCAACGCAAAGCCCGGCATGACGTAGGGCACCACCGCCAGACGCCCTTCGAAGACCTCGGCCGCCAACGCGTCGGCGTGGTCCTGGTCGGCCAGGCACAAGATCGCGTCCGCGTGGGAATGGTCGATGAACCGATGGGGCAAGAACGCGTGCAGCAGCGTCTCGACCGACGGGTTGGGCGCGCTCGCATCGAGCAACCGAGTGCGCGCCGCGTTGACCATGTCCTCGTCGGACAGACTCGGCAACGCGCGTAGGCGTGCAAGCGTGTCCAGACGAACGGCTGGCAACCCCGCGGGCTCGATGTCCCCGAGGTTCCAGCCGCTCCCCTTGACGCAGAGCACCGAAACCGAGTCTCCGAGGTCGTCGGAGAGCTGGGTCTTGACCGATGTGTTGCCGCCGCCATGAAGTACCAGCGCCGATTCGGCGCCGATGAGCCGCGACGTATACACCCGAAGGGCCACGTCTTCGTTGCTGCCGGGCTGCTTCGCCCAGCGCTGCACGGCCGCTGCCGCATCGGTGTCGGACCACCGCGATCGCATGCGGCGTGCGTAACACGGACGCCGGCGCTAGCGGGGCGATTTGTTGGCAGCCTTGTAGGCGGCCAGCACGTCCTTGCACGAGGGCGAGGTTTCGACGTCGCGGGGGCTCTTGAGCGTGCCCAGCAGGCGATCGCCGCCGACCAGGGTCACACCCATCCAATAGTGCTCATTCTTGAAGTGGTGCAGCCGGTGATGGCGCACCAAGAACTTGAGGTAGCGCCCGCGCGGCTTGTAGGTGCTGTGGCACAGGTAGTGGGTCCACTCGTAGACCAGACCGATCAGCACCGTCATCAGCGTGAACGTGGCGGCGAGGCTCTGAGGCAGCACCAGGTGGCTGACGATGGCGACACCCGCAAACACCAAGATGCCGCTGGGGATCGGAATGAACCACCACTTGGGCTCGTGCGGGTCGGTGTGGTGCGAGCGGTGGTCGCGGGCCAAGCGGGTATCGAGCGTGAGCGGGCCGAGACGCCGCGGACGGGCATGCAACACGAACACATGAATCAGCCACTCGGTCATCGGCTGCACCGCCACCTGCAGTGACGCGAGCCCGACGTCCCACACGGTAAAGCCCCCCACCCAAATGCGGTACGCGAGCGCGTACACGGCGAACCCCACCAAGATGCGTGGTGAGGCGTGGCGAAAGAAGATGCGGCCCGCATCGGACAGGCTCAGTCCTGGCGTGCGCGGGTGCTGGGGTTGGGGGGTGTTCATGACGAGGCTCCTTCTAAAGGTTCATTGGGTGAATCCTGCTCGGCCGCCAGGGCCTCGAGCAGGTCGAAAACACGTGCTGCACCGCGCTGCACCAGCGCCGCTGCGCATTGCCGCGCGGCGTCGGCGTCGCCAGCGGCCACGGCGTGCAGTACTTCGCGGTGCCCGGCCCGATCGGAGACCTCGTCGGCCATCACGATGACGAGCGCGCCGCGAATGAGTTCGTAGGTCTCGCGCAAGGTGTTGAACGCGAGCCGGTACGCAACGTTGTCGGAGGCTTCGACCAACGCGTCCCAGAACTCGAGCGCGAGCAACTGAAGCTCGGCGAGGTCTTCGGTGGCTTCCATCGAGTTGGCCAGCGCTTCGAGCTGTTCGAGCGCTGCGTCGTCGCGCCGCGTCGCAGCCAAGCGCGCAATGTCGGGTGCCAGCGCGGAGCGCATTTCCATGACCGACCGGGCGACCCGCACGTCGACCTCCCCGTCGGCCCGCACCATCAGCGCGCCAAGCAGGTCGAGCCCCGCGGTCTGCCGATAGTCGAGCACCCGGGTGCCGCCGCCTTGCTGGATCTGGATGAGGCCGCTCTGGGCGAGCCGCTTGAGCGCTTCGCGGACCGCGCCGCGGTTGACGCCCAGGACCTGAACGAGCTCCCGCTCGGAGGGCAGCAGCGCGCCCGGCTCCATGCGGCCATCGACGATTTCCCGCGATAGCTGGTCGAACACGGCGTCGGAGAGCGTCCGACGGTCGATCTTGGACAGACCCATCACTTCGATGCTGACCTCGAATCACCTGATGGTCAACTGGTCATACCATTTAACCATCATATCACGCGCCAGGCGACGGCCTCCGCTGCTCGGCCTCGCAATCGCGCATCTCCCGCAGGGCAGGACCGTGGTCGCGCGGGGCTATTCTGCGAGGCGATGAAGGACCCCGCGCCTCAGCCGATCCATCGCAAGGACTACCGCCCGCCCGCGTTCCTCATCGACACGGTCGACCTTCACTTCGACCTGCAGGAGTCCCACACCACGGTCCGGGCCACGCTGGCCGTGCGGCGCAACGGCAAGCACCCCGAGCCCCTCGTCTTGCACGGCGAGCGCCTGGAGCTGCGCTCGGTTCACGTCGACGGCACGGAACACACCGCCTACAGCGTCGACGACACGCACCTTTCGCTCACCGACGTGCCCGACGCGTTCGAGCTGCGGACCGAGGTTCGCATCAAGCCGCACGAGAACACCGAGCTCAGCGGGCTGTACCGCTCGGGCGACACCTACTGCACGCAGTGCGAGGCCGAAGGCTTTCGGCGCATCACGTACTTCCTCGACCGCCCCGACGTGATGGCGCGCTACCGCACCACCATCGTCGCCGACAAAGCGAAGTACCCGGTGCTGCTGTCCAACGGCAACGCGGTCGAGCGCCGCGACGTCGACGGTGGACGCCACACGGTCACCTGGGAAGACCCGTTCCCCAAGCCGAGCTACTTGTTCGCCTTGGTCGCGGCCGACCTCGCGTGCAAGGAAGGCACGTTCACCACCCGCAGCGGTCGCGAGGTGAAGCTCGAGATCTGGGTCGAACACCAGAACATCGACGCCTGTGACCACGCCCTGGTGTCGCTGCAGAAATCGATGCAGTGGGACGAAGAGGTGTTCGGGCTCGAGTACGACCTCGACATCTACATGATCGTCGCGGTGTCCGACTTCAACATGGGCGCGATGGAGAACAAGGGGCTCAACGTGTTCAACGCCAAGTACGTGTTGGCCCGCCCGGACACGGCCACCGATGACGACTACGAGGACGTCGAGGGCGTCATCGGGCACGAGTACTTTCACAACTGGACCGGCAACCGCGTGACCTGCCGCGACTGGTTTCAGCTCACGCTCAAAGAAGGGCTGACCGTATTTCGCGACGAGCAGTTCACGGCCGACATGACCTCGGCCGCGGTCAAACGGATTCGCGACGTCAGGGTGCTGCGCACGGCACAGTTCGCCCAGGATGCCTCGCCCACGGCCCACCCGATTCGTCCCGATGAGTACATCGAGATGAACAACTTCTACACGGTCACCGTGTACAACAAGGGGTCCGAGGTCATTCGAATGATGCACACGCTGCTGGGGCCCGAAGCCTTTCGCAAAGGCATGGACCTCTACTTCGAGCGGCACGACGGGCAGGCGGTCACCTGCGACGACTTCCGAGCCGCCATGGCCGACGCGGGGGATGCCGACCTCGAGCAGTTCGGGCTCTGGTACAGCCAGAGCGGAACCCCGCGGCTGCGCGTGAGCGGAGCACACGACGCGCAAGCGAAGACCTACGCGCTCACGCTGGAGCAGCTCGCCCCCACCGCGGGCGGACCCCCGGTGTACGAGCCCATGCACATGCCGATCGCCACGGGCCTGCTCGCGCCCGACGGCAGCGACATGCCGCTGAAGCTGCGCGAAGAAGGCGTCACGGTGCGTGGAACGACCGCCGTGCTCGAGCTTCGCCAGGCCAAACAGACCTTCACGTTCGAAGGCGTGGAGCAGCCTCCCCTGCCCTCGGTCCTGCGTGGGTTCTCCGCTCCGGTGAAACTCGAGCAGGAGCGCTCGGCGGCCGAGCTTGCGCTCTCGATGGCGCACGACGCCGACGCGTTCAACCGCTGGGACGCCGCACAGACCTACGCGTCCGACCTGCTGCTCGCACTGACCGACGCACACGCATCGGGGGCCGCACTGGTCGCGGAGCCGAGCTTTCTCGACGCGTTCGGAGCCCTGCTGGCCGACCCAGCGCTCGACCCCTCGTTGGCCGCGCTTTCCTTGGTCCTGCCCGACGAACGAGTCCTGGGTCAGCAGCAGGAGGTGGTCGACGTGGACGGGCTGCACGCTGCACGCTCGTTCCTTCGGCGTGCCCTCGCCGAGGCCCACGCGCCCCGCCTGTGGGAGGTCTATCGCGACCTTCACAGCCGGACCCAGCCCTATCAGACCGGCAAGGATGCCAACGGGTGGCGCCGGCTGAAGAACGTCGCGCTGGCCTACCTCGTCGCGACCGAAGACGAGGCCGCGATTCGAGCCGCCCGTGCTCAGTTCGATGGCGCCGACAACATGACCGATGCCCAAGCGGCGCTGTCCTTGCTCGTCAGCCTCGATCACCCGGCCCGCGACGAGGCGCTCGCCGCCTTCTACGACAAGTGGAAGGCGCAACCGCTGGTGGTCGACAAATGGTTCGCCGTGCAAGCGGTCAGCGACCTGCCCGATACGCTCGAGCGCGTCGAAGCGCTGAAGAGCCACCCCGACATGAAGCTCACCAACCCCAACCGCGTGCGCAGCTTGTTGGGCACGTTCTCGGTGCGCAACCAGGTCCGCTTTCACGCCGCCGACGGCCGTGGCTACAGCCTGCTCGCCAACACCATCATCGAGCTCGACCCGCTCAACCCGCAGGTCGCCGCCCGGCTGACCGGGGCCTTCATGTCTTGGCGCCGATTCGACGACACCCGCAAAGCCCTCATGCAAGATGCGCTACGACGCATCCGAGAGACCCAGGGGCTCAGCCGGGACGTGTTCGAGCTGACCTCGAAGGCGCTGGGGTAGCGACCGCGCTGGCTACGCAGGTCGGTCTGACACGCGCGTCACACCCGCCTGCGCGCACACCAGACGGCGCCCATCGGGCGTCCACGCGAGAAGTTGCGTGGCTTTCGGTGGCCCAGCACCTTGATCGTCGTCGCCCGGCGACGCCTTGGCTTTCTTCGCCCCTGGACTTTCGGTGATGCGTCTTTCGTCCTTCTGCACCCGCTCCTTGCTCGCCCTCGCCCTGTTCGGCGCGGGGTGTGAAGACCCACCGCCGGGCGAGGAGATGGACACCGGGCAGGTCGAAGACGACGACGGCGAATCGGGCGAGGACGTGGTCGGGTTTCTCGAGGTCGGGTTTGGCGAAACCGACTTCACCCCGATCGAAGACGGGGGCGAGCTGCACATCGTCTGGGGCGCTCAGGGTTCGGCGATGTTTCCCATGCCCATCCGGGCCGGCGGAATCACGGTGCCGGACGACCCCCGCGACTACACCGACGAGCGCGCGCCGATCCTGGACGTCGAGCTCGACATCGAGGGCGAAGACGAGGGCTACTGCGGCCACTTCAAGTGCGTGTCGAACTACCCGATGTCGTTCGACGTGCTCGACGACGGCACCCTGCAGTTCCTCTACGTGCGGGTGATCATGCCCGATGGCGTCGACGTGCAATCGCTCGACGGAAAGACCGCGCACCTCCGCGTCACGCTCGAGCCGATCGACTCGGGCACGCTGGTCGAAGAGTTCGAGCTCACCGTCGTCGCGGACCCACAACCGTTCTGATCCCCGCGCAGCGTGGGGACGGGACTCACGAGGACGCGAGCGCTTGGGCGATCGAATCGCCGTAACGCGAGCGCTCCCAGTCCTCGAGGTCGGAGACGTCGCCGTCGACGACCGACATCAAGGTGGCGCGATCGAGGATGATCTCGGGCTCCACCCCCAGGCGGGTGGCCTCGGCCTTGCGCCACGCCTTGAGGGTGTCGACACGATCGACCCACGCCCGGTCCACGGGCGGGCGCGCGGGTGCGGGACACGGGGTTTGTGCCGCACTGGCGACGACCTCGAGCAGCTCGGGTCCATCCCTCCGCGCGACGGGCTTGGGCATGCCCTTGAGGGCGGAGAGCTGGCCCCGCCCGGTGGGTCGGGAGCGTGCCAACCCCATCATGGCCAACTCGGGAAGGACACGAAACGGCGGGCGGTCGAGCGACTCCGCCTTGGCTTCGCGCCACGCGTACAAGGCCTTGAGCACGGCCCGTCCAGGTTCGTCGAGGTCGCGCGCGCCCTTCATCTTCCAATAGCCGTCCGGGTCGAAGGGGCGCTCCCGCGGCACGACTGCCGTTTGCCGAACGCAGGCCCGCTCGAACAGCTCGCGATGCGGCCCGGCCTCGAGCGCTTGCTGCTGTATGTCGGCCAGCCGCAGCAGGTAGTGCGTGTCGAAGCGAGCGTAGGCGAGTGCGGCTTCGGACAGCGGACGCTGCCCCCAGTCGTAGCGCTGAAACGCCTTGTTGGCCTTGAATCCAAAATGCTCGTCGAGCAATGACGCCAACCCGCACTTGGGCCAGCCGAGCACACGAGCGGCGATCATGGTGTCGAAGAGATTCGCGATGCCGATCTCCAGCGAGCGCTTGAAGATCAGCACGTCGTAGTCGGCACCATGCATCACCTTTTGCACGGTCTCGTCTTCGAGCACCCTGCCCAGAGGGGCCAGGTCGACCGCCAGAGGGTCGATCAGCAGGTCGTCTTCGGGGGTGCTGACCTGCACCAGACAAACCCGCTCGCGATAGGCGAACATCGAGTTGGCCTCGGTGTCGACGGCAATGCGCGACTGGCCCTTCAGGCGATCGCACCAGCGGACGAGCGCTTCGTCAGAGTCGACCCAATGAGCGTCCACGGCCTCAGTGTACCGCACGACGGGGCTCGGCCGGGTTGCGACGCAACGCATCGCCCTGCGCTCGGGCATCACACCCGGCGGCGTCGCCGAGTTCACACGCCCGCTCGAACGCTCGATGCACCGCGACCTGGTCGGGTCGTTCGTCCGTGCGTTCGAGATGCAGCCCGAGCAAGCGGCACCCGTGCCCATCCCCGAGGTCACATGCGCGCACGAGCAACGACTCGATGTCGCCCTGGGCCTCGGTAGGCAAGGCTTGCGCGAGCGTCGTGCATCCGCGCGCCACGTCGTGGGCACAGGCGTCTCGCAGATCCCCGGCGACGGATCCCAGCGCTTCGCCTTCGGCCAACGTCGCCACCCCCAGATGCACACACGCGTGCATGTCCTCGCCGTCACACGCCTGGCGATACAGCGCGCGAGCGCGTTGCGAGTCGGCGGGCGTGCCCTGGCCATGCTCGAACATCAGCCCCCAATTCCCACAGGCCGCACTTTCCCCAGCCTCGCACGCCGCCGCGTAGCGCCGATGGGCCCGCACGAACTCGCCGGCTTCGTGGTCCCGCGCCGCCGCCTCTGCGCACGCGGGCCACAGCGCCAACGCACACGGATGGTCGGGCTCTGCCAACGCCCGCATCGCGGCCAGCTCCTCCTCCTTTGCGAGGGCCATCGCGCGCTCTTCCTGCAGGCGCTCGGCCGCCTCGTCGAGCGCGACCTCCATCGCAGCAATCGAAGACTTCAGGTGTCGCATGTCGGCCCGCGCCGCCTTGGCATCGGCTTTGGCGGCGTCGGCCTCTGCCCACGCATCTTCGAGCAGCCGCGCCCGCTCGGCCTGCTCTTGCCGACGACATTCCTCGATGATCACGTCCGCGTCGGCGTCGGGAACCGACGCGAGCTCCCTCGCCTCACTGTCCTTGCGCTCTCGCTCCAGGCGAGCACTGCCCGCGCCGGGCACCGCTCCACCCACGGCCACAGCGTCCCCGTGCTCTCGCTCCACCCGCGTGGTGCGAAACGCCTCCACACACTGTCGAAAAACCAGCGCGGGCTTGGGTGTGCACTGCCCATCGACCCGGACCATGCCGCGATCGCAACGCGGTGGCGCGACGGCCCAGCCACAGCCGTTCCAGACCAGCACACCCATCATCCATGCCATTCCATAAACCAATCGAACCATGGTGGCAGTATCGGAAGCGACGGCGATCGGGCCAAGCCCCGGTGCGACACGCGGAGACACGTTGTCGCACGATGGATCCGAAACGAGGCTCGAGCGACGCAAGCAGACAGCGCCGCGCCGCTCGGGCATGATCCGTATGTCGTGCCGACCCCCACCACATCGACGGTGGCAGACTCCGGGCTGCACTCCACCGACGACGAGCCCACGTTGCTGACCCCGAAGCCCAAGCGCCGCGGCCAGTCGTTCGGCCGGTACGTGGTGCTGCACGAGTTGGGCTCGGGCGGCATGGGCGTCGTCTATGCCGCGTACGACCCCGAGCTCGACCGCCGTGTCGCGCTCAAGGTGCTCGGGGCCGCGGCCAGCGAAGAAACCGGGCGCGCTCGCCTGCTGCGCGAGGCCCAGACGATGGCCCGCATCTCCCACCCGAACGTGATCACGGTGCACGATGTGGGCGAAGTCGACGATCGGCTGTTCATCGCGATGGAGCTGGTCGACGGCGTCGATCTCAAGCGCTGGCTCGCGGATGGCGACCACGCGTGGCCCGAGGTGCTCGACGTGTTGCTGCAGGCCGGCCGAGGGCTCGCGGCCGCCCATGACCAGGGCCTCATTCACCGCGACTTCAAGCCCGCCAACGTGCTGGTGGGACAGGACGGGCTGGTGCGGGTGCTCGACTTCGGCCTCGCCCGCCGCTTCGGCAGCCCCAACGACGACGTCGCGGTCAGTGATACGGGCGACGCCGACATCTCCTCGTCTCACAACTCGCACACCGAGCAGCTCACCCGCACCGGGGCCGTGGCGGGCACGCCCGCGTACATGAGCCCCGAGCAACACGCTCGGGCAGAACTCGACGGCAAGAGCGATCAGTTTTCCTTCTGCATCACCGCGTTCGAGGCCTTGTTCGGTGAGCGGCCGTTCGAAGGCAGCGGCCGTATGGCGCTGATGCTCGCCACCACGCAGGGCAACCGACGTCCGGTGCCGAAGTCGACGGCGGTCCCGCGGCGCGTCGTCGATGCCGTACTCCGGGGACTCGAGCCTAAAGCCGACGACCGATGGCCGGACATGAGGGCCCTGCTCGAGCAGCTCGAGTACAAGCCCGCCTCCCGACGCGCCCTGGCGCTGGGCGCCGTCGCCATCACGGTCGTGGGCGGCATCGCGGCCGCGAGCGTGGGGGCCCAAGACTCCCCCTGTGCGGGACTCGATGACCTGACGGCCCAGGCCCTGGCGCCGTCGCGTCCCCAGGTGGAAGCGGCGTTCGGTCAAAGCACGGCCCCGTACGCCCAGGAGACCCTCGACCACGCCCTGGGCGGGCTCGAAGCGTACGCGCAACGATGGACCGAAGCTCGCCTCGAAGTCTGCAAAGCCACGCACGTGCGACGGGATCGCTCCGAGCCGGTCCACGACCTCGCCGTCGCATGCCTCGACCGACACCGACGAGACTTCGAGGCCACCGTCGACGTCCTCGCCGAAGCGGACGCCGACACAGTCGAGCAGGCCAGCGCCTTGGTCGACAGCCTTCCGGCACTCGAGGCGTGTGAAGACGTCGAGTCGCTGCTCTCGGCCTACCCCGCCCCGACAAAGGAGCAGCGCCCCTCCGTCCAGGCCGCAGAGGCGGTGCTCGCCCGCGGCCGCGCGCTTCTCAACGCGCGACGGGACGCCGACGCTCTGCCCGTGGTGCGCGAAGCGATGAAGGCCGCCGAAGCCACCGCACATCCCCCCACGATCGCCAACGCGGCGTTCGAGTTGGCCATCGCCCTCAACTACAACTCCGAGCGCGACGAGGCCGAGCGCAGCTTTCACCGCGCAGCCCAGCTCGCCTCCCGCATCGGCAACGACGCCTTGCTCGCCGAAGCGTGGGTCGAAACCGGGCGCCACCTCGTGCAAGCCTCCTCGCGTCACGACGAGGCGTTTCGATGGTTCGAATACGCCGCCGCCGTGATCGAGCGGGTCCCCAATCGGGTGCCGCTGGAAGCCGACCTGCGACACGCCAGAGCGTCGGCGCTCTCCGAGTTGGGCAAGCTCGACGAGGCCCTGGCCGAGCTCGATGCGCTCGACGTGCTGCGCGGCGACGCGGGTGTTCCCGACTACGACGAGGAGATTCTGCGCGGCAACATCTACACTTGGAAGGCGGATTTCGAGGCCGCCAAGGCTGCCTTTGTGCGAGCCGGGGCTCGCCTGCGCGACACGGTCGGAGACACGCACCCCAGCTTCGCCGCCGTGCACAACGGCTTGGGCGTGGTCGCGTTCTCGACCGGGGATCTCGCGACCGCCGAGGACAGCTTTCGCAAGTCCTACGAGACCCTCGCAGCCGCCCTGCCCGACGACAACCAAGAGATGCTGTTCTCACTGGGCAACATGGCCGAAATCCAGCGCATGCGCGGCAACTACGACCAGGCGTACGCCTCGATGATGAAGGTCGAAGCGCTGGTCGAGCGGGCATTTCCCGCCGTGCACCGTGAAGTGGGCACCACCAACCACAACATTGCGAGCATCCTGCGGGAGTCGGGCAAGCTGGAGCAGTCGTTGCCGCGATTCGACGTGGCCCTCGAGGTGCGCCGTGCGGTCCACGGAGAGCGACACCTGTACGTCGCCAACACCCTGACCGGCAAAGGCCTCGCGCTGCTCGACCTCGGGCGCGCGCACGCAGCACTTCCGCTGCTCGAGGAAGCGTTCGGCATTCGGGGAGAGACCGATTCCCCGCCGCGCAAGCGGGCCCGCACCGCCTTTGGACTCGCCCGCGCGCTTGTGGAAACGGGCGGAGACCCCGAACGTGCGCGCACGCTGGCTCGCGATGCACGTCACCGCCTCGCCACCGAACAGGTGGACGCCACCGTGGAGGATCGGCTGAACGTCATCGACGCGTGGCTGCAGCAGCACGGCGGCGCCGAGGACGACGCGCCCACGCCCCCATCCCCACCATGAGCAACGCCCACGCGATGCCGGATGCGCCGCGCTTGCGCGCCCGGCAGTTGCAGCCTTGTTCACCGCCGGGGCTGAGCCCGAGTTCGTCGTTCCACTCCGTGCGCGCCTCGTCGACCTCCTCGCTCATGTCGGAGATCGTCATCGCGGGACCCTGCATCGGCACGTCTTGAAGCCGAAGCGCGGCGGGCTGGGCCGGGTCGGGCGAAGGACCCACCGCGAGCCGAGTGCCATCGTCGAACTCGACGTAGTTGGGCCCCTCGCACGTGAACACCATGTCGACCTGCACGACGTTGGACACGTCGGCAAGGTCGGGGTTCTCGTGAAAGATCGGGTCCAGCGTCATCTCTTGTGGAGAGAGCGTGGTGTACAGCCGTGTGAGGTAGTCGTGGGATGCCAGCAAGTCGGTGGCATGTTCTCCCGGCCCGATGATGCGGGCCTCGAGCTCGTCCGCAAAGGCCCCGGGGTCCCACGCCTCGAGTTCGGCCGACTCGAAGCACGAAATGCACGCGTAGTAGGCCTCGAACGAGACGCCGACCGGACGAGGCAAGAACCGCTCCAACAACCCCACGACGAGCGGGTGGTTGGCGCCGCACCGGTTCTCGGTGCACGTCAGCAACCCCTGCAGCCCCAGCTCATCGATCGCCTGCTCGGGTGTGGCTTCGCGGAAACGCGTCGCGTCCCAGCGCGGGTCGAGCAGACCGAAGCTGTCGACCACCGCGGACGCTCCAGCATACTCGGTGACGAAGGCGTGCCCCTGCGGATCGGCGTCGACAGCCTGGGTCACGAGCGCTCGGTAGTTGGCGCCGAGGTTCTGCCAGTCGAGCGCGGCGAGGTTGATCTCCGCGCTGCGATAGTTGGTGGGCGCCACGCGAGATTCGCCCAAGAAGAACGCCCGCACCCCCATGTCGTCGGTCGCGGCGATGCGGGTGAGGCGAATCGGCACGCAGGGTTCGTCCCCTTCGTAGCGGATGACCACCGGGTGGATTTCGTCCACGTCCGTGCCGCCGCGCAGCTTGAATGCAACGAAGAGAAAGCCCTTGTCCAAGTAGCCCTGGAGTTCGGCTGGAGCCTCGTCGTCTTGGGCGTACCCGTTCGCGTCGAGCCACTCGACCACGCCGTCGACGGTGCCTCCTTCGAGCACCGAGTACTCGAACGCGCCCGCGACCCCAGACGCGACGACCATGGGATCGTCATCGAACTCTCCCCATGCGCCTGCCCCCTCGTCCGAGTCGGCCGAGAATGCATTGGGTGAAAAACGACCCATGCCACATCCGACTCCATCTCCCCCGCGGCGATCGGGCCCACAGTCTTCGAAGATCGGGTTGGTCATGAAGGTGGGGACGGTGGCGGCGAGCAGGTTCGCAAAGAGCGCGTCGGAGCCGGCTTCGATCTCGGGGACGGCCATCACCGGCACGACCCACGCAAAGGCCTCCGGGTCCCCCTCGTATTGGATCTGCACGTGTGCTTCGACCGTGCCGTCCTCGATGACGAACAAGATGTTCTCGCCGCTCTGGTCGACGGGCATGGCGGACGGACCGACATCGCAGAACGTGCCTCCGCAGGCTTTCGCGTCCGTTGCGGGGGCAGCCAGCCCCACAGCCACCGACATCACACCCAATCCAAGCCAAGATCGCATGCGACGGTAGTGCCGCCCGAGCGGGCAACGATCACGGACCCAGGATGCCCGCGAACAAAAACCCGACGAAAGTTCCCAGGCCGGTTCCGACCGAGCCGACCAGCACCGCCGGCAGGACCAAGTCGGCGCGGCCCAGGCTTCGCGCCAGTGCCAGCGCAGTCGTCCCGCCGCCGATGTTGGCCTGAGAGGCGACCGCGGCCAGCACCGGGTCGAACCGCAGCAGCCGCGCCACCGTGAACGTGAGCAGACCGTGCACGCCGACGCAGCAACCCGCGAGCACCGCGATGCGTCCGCCGACCTCGCCCAGCTGGCCCAAGGCCTCGATGTCGCATAGGGCTCCGATCGCGGCGAGAAAGACGTAGACGGCAAACATGCCCACCGCTTTGGCGCCCCGGAGCGTCGCGATGGCGGGGATCTGAGCCAACACCAGCGCAAAGGCGGTCAAGAGCAGCATGCTCGGTAGGCCCGTCGCCTCGGCGAGCAGTCCACTGGCCCACGCACACCCGAGTCCAAGCCCCAGGAGCACCGCGAGGTCACGCGGCGCCACGTGTTCGCGATCGGGGTCCTCCTGTGCCGCCGAGGGAGCGACGGCATCGCCAACCTCTCCCCCCAGCCAGCGCGGCAGCGCGATGGTGGCCGCCATCCAAACCGCGGTGAGCCCCGAGTCCACCGCCATCGCGCCCGCGTAGAGCGGGCCGGTGGTCACGATGTCGTAGTGCAGCGCGATCGCGTTGAAGTTCGCGCTGCCACCGATGTACGTCGCCACGAACATGCCCGCCATCGCGGGGGTCTGGGCACCGAACGGAGCATCACCCAGCAAGGCCAACGCAGCGACGACCCCGAGCGCCGTCCCGACCGCCCCGACCAAGAACAGCAGCAACAGGCGTGGCCCGGCTTGCAGGACCGCCCGCAGGTTGACGCCCAAGAGCAGCCAGAAGATCGAAAGCGGCGCGACGTAGCCGAAGATACCGTCGTACACGGGGCTGCCCGCACTCGGAATGATGCCGACGTTGGACACCACGGCGGTGACGGCGATGACGAGCAACGCCACCCCCGCGTGCCGCAGAACCGTGCGGTCGACCAACCACTGCGAGACCAGCACACAGGCTGCGATCACGGCGGCGACGAACGCGGGCTCGGTCATCGGTCACTTCCAGACGATGAGCCCCGCGCCCAGGCTCATGAGTGCCACCGCAGCGATCTTGAAGCGGGTGATGGGCTCTCCGAACGCGAAGCGACCCACCAACACGGACATTGTGACGCCGATCGCCCGCTTGCCGGCTTCGACCAGCGCGGCGAACAGATGTTGCACCGCCACGAGCTGTCCGCCCAAGCCCAACGCGCCCATCGCGATGGCGAACAGCCACGGTTTCCACGCCTGACGAATCGCGCCGAGCTCCCGCAGCCGGCCCCGTGCGGCCAACAACGCCAGCCCGAACAAGCCCAAGCCCGCGTTGAGCATGGTGCCGTGAATGCCGAAGCCGGCGTGTTCGGTGGCCAGCTTGTCGACGACGATCGTCATCGACCAGCACAGCGCGGTGACCAGCATCGGCACACTGCCACGCTCCCGCAGCAACGCGCGTGCGAACGCCAGCGGGCTGCGCTCTTCGGCCGCCCCCGCGTTGAGGGTCAACGCGCCGAGCACCACCACGCCGATGCCGGCGATCTGGCGAACCCCGGGAAGCTCGCCCAGCAACGGGTTGGCCGCGATCGTCGTGAAGACGGGGACGAACGCGAGCAGCGGCACGGTGAGGCTCAGTGGCGAGACCGTGACCGCACGAAAGAAACACAGGTTCGCGATGATGTTGAGCACCAACGACGCCAACGCCGGGAGCACGTAGTCCCAGCTGTCGATGGTGTCCCCCGCCAAGGCCCCCCACGCGCCGAACAACGGCATCTGGCCCAAGGTCAGCAGCACCAAGAGCGCGACCGGGGAGACCTTCTGCACCAGCACCTTGCGCGAGGCGTCGAGCCCCGCCCAACACAGTGCGGACCCGACGGTGAGACCGATCCCGAGCGACGGATCGGCCATCACGGGGTGAGCACCAGGTTGTCGATGAGACGCACACCGCCGTAGCGCACGGCGAAGGCGATCAGCGTGGGGGCCGTGACGACGTCGACCGGTTGTAGCGACGCGGCGTCGACCGCCTGCACGTAGTCGATGTCCCCGGGCTCCAGTGCCGACGCCGCCCCCTCGAGCAGCGCCGAGACCTGGCGGGTGCCGGCTTCGAACCGCGCCTGGACCTCGCCCCGAAACGCGGGGAGCCGCAAGGCATCCGTGCGGGCCTGCGCCGAGAGATTGGCGTTGCGCGAGGACATCGCCAATCCGTCGTCTTCACGCACGATGGGCATCGAGGCGATCTCACCACCGAGAAACAAGTCGGTGTGCATGCGCCGGAGAATGGCGAGCTGCTGGTAGTCCTTTTCGCCGAACACGGCGACGTCGGGCCGCACCAACATCCACAGCTTGGTGACCACCGTGCAGACACCGCGAAAGTGGCCGGGGCGCGAAGCACCGCAAAGGGTGGACGAAAGCCCCTCCACGTTCACCCAGGTGTTGCGTGATGGATAGACCGAATCGGGGTCGGTCGGCGTGAAGATCACATCGACCCCGGCGGACTCGGCCAGCGCAAAGTCGCGGGCCTCGTCGCGGGGATATGCATCGAGGTCCTCGTTGGCACCGAACTGGGTGGGGTTGACGAAGATCGAGAGCACCAGCGGCCCCTGCCCCGTCGGCACACGGCGGCGCCCCTCGTGCAGCAGACTGACGTGACCGGCGTGCAAGAAGCCCATCGTCGGCACGAACGCGACACGCTCGGCCGCGGGCACGGATGCCCGCCAAGCCTGCAGCTCGGAAACCTCGCGAAGGATCTTCATCGGGGGATGTCTACCGCAACTCGTCGGCGTGGCGCTGGGCGAGCACACGATCGGCCTGCGCGGGCTCGGGTCGCTTCAGATAGGCCTCCCAAAGTCGCGAGGCGTTGGAGTCGTCGCCGTTGGCCTGGTGCTCGAGCGCGCGCATGAAGATGCGCTCGTGCGCAGGCAGCATGGACTCGACCGCGGGTCGGTTGCGGAACGAGCCTGGTTCGCGCCGCAGCTGCCGAAACACGGTACGGGCGGATTGCGAGTCACCGGCTCGGTCGAGCACGAACGCCCAGACGTAGCGGGAGATCGAACGCTCGTCCGCTGCGACGGGGGCGTCGTCGAGCGACAACCGCGCCAATCGGACCGCCTCGTCGAGGTCTCCGTCGTAGAGCGCCGCGACGGCAGCCATGCGTTCGATGCGGTAGCGCTCGGCGTCGCCGGCCGCGAGTGCACGCACGAGATCCTGGCGAACGGCCTTCGAGCGACCGAGCACGCTGTTGGCGTAGGCGCGAAAGTAAAACGCCTCGTACGGCGCCCGCTCGCCTCGCAGCTTGGCCTCGGCAATGGCGGTGTCGAGCAACACCACCGCGCGGGTGGCCGCCGCCTCGAGCTCGGCCACGGTCTCGTCGAGCTTGGGATCAGCCTCGGGCATCCACCCGGTGTCCACCGCCTCGAGCACCTCCTCTTGGGCGGCGAGCACCAAGATGTTGGGCTCGCGCGGACATTGCCGAGCCCGCGTCCGCCAGACCCGCTCGAACGCGCCCCGCCCCTGCGCGCCGAGCCGAATCGCCAACGCCTGTCGCCCTGCCGCGTCGCAGGTCCGCCACGGCCGAGCGCCTGCCCGGGCCCAGGCGGTGGGCGGCGGCGCGGTGGCGGGCGTCCAGTCGTCCTCGTCCTCCGCCGGAGCGGCAAGCAAGGCGGCGAGGGCCATGGACAAGGCGACATGCACCCCTACGAGCATAGAGCGGGAGGCCCGAACCCGCCACGGCGCCCTCGGATTCGTCGAAAACTTGACCTGAGCGCCCGGTTGGAAACACTCGGGCACGATGGACCTCGCGCCGACCGCCCGGACCGCCCTGCGCACCCTGCTCGCTGGGGCACGTGCCGCATCCAAGGGCATGGCCTGGGTCGCGCGTGCATCCTGGACTCATCGCCGGCTGCTCAACGCGATCGCACTGCGGGTGGCGTGGTGGGCCTCGCTGTGGCTCGCCATCGAGACCGCCACCGCGATGGTCGACATTCGCGCCGAACTCGCCGTCGACCCCATGCTGACGCGTTTTGCAGTCGGTCTCGGCCTTTGCTGGGCGGTCACCGTCTTGGCTGGCTCCAAACACCTGCGCTGGACCGCTGTCGCGCTGGGCACCGTGCACGGCACGCTGGGCCTGGTGCTGTGGCTGCTCGCCGGCGGCGGCTGATCACACTCCGCCGCGGATACGGTGTCGGGTTTCACGACGGGCTGCTAGCTTCGGAGCATGCGGCGCGCCGCCATGTTCGGACTTCTGAGCCTGTTGGGTTGCTCGCCCGACGCAGGCTCGGAGGGCGACGCGGGCGACGAGGGTGTTGCGCCCGAGAGCTTCGACACCCCGGAGTTCTTGGAGCCGGCCAACGCCGAGCTGACCCTCGCGGTCGATCGCACCGAGGACCTCGAGTTCATGGTGCGCGGCATTCACCCCGGACTCACGCGCGTGCTGGTCGACGAACGTTCGGTCGGCATTGCGCAAGGAGAGAGCGGCGTGGCCACGCTCTCGCCCGAGTCGTTCACGCTGCGCCTGGCGGGGGCGATGCTCGTCGGGCGGCATACCGTGCAACTGCGAACCGTCGCCCCCAGCGAGGTGCTCGAAACGGCCCCCGTGGCGCTCATCGTGACCCCGGCCGAGTTCACCGGATTCTCGGCCTCACTGGACGAAGCCCCCGCCTTCGAAGCCGACGTCATCATGACCCACGGCCACGGCGACCAAGGCGTGTTGCTCGGGCTCGACCTTGCCGCCGACACCGTCACGACCGTGGTCGCACCCGCCGACGGGGACGCGTGGGCGACGGACGACTCGGTCACGCTCGAGCTCCCGGGATTCGACCGCACGGACGAGCCGCGCTTCACCGTGAGCGCTGCGCTGCGTTCCCATGACGAGACCCGGCGCGTTCGCTTGGCGTGGCGAACCGGGGACGAGGGGCGCGTGGTCTTGGGCTCGGACATCCTGTGGCCCCCCGCCTCGATTCAGGTGCAACGGGTGGCCGACCTCGCGGAGCAGTTTCAGGGGTTCGAGTACGGCAAACTGGGGCGACCGTTGCTGCTCGGCGACACGCTGGTCGTCGAGGCCCTGCTCACCCACGACGTAGAGCAGGCCGTGCCCGGAGACCGCACCTTGCTGGTCAGCCACGTCGACCCCGAGACGGGCCATTTTGCGGCACCGACGATCAGCGCGGTCGGACAGGGCAAGGACATCGATCGCATCGAGCCCGTTCGCGACCTCGCCACGTTCACCGAGGGCGGCGTCCCGGGGTTGAGCGCCCGCGTTGCGGGCCTGCGCCCGGTGGTGTTCGACGTGGATGCCAGCACCGGAACGTTGTCGGAGCGCCCGTCGGGCGCCAACGATCGTTTCAGCTCCCTCGCCAACGCCAACGGCCCACCCCAGACGATCCTGGGCTCGCTGCAGTCGCGCCACGTGTTCGTGCCGGTCGAGGCCGACACGCCGCGGGTGTTCCTGCGGCAGTTCGACGACCGCCTCCTTGGCGAGGCGACCGACGCGAGCCCCGACGCGAGCGCGCTCTCGATGCTGCAGGACATCACCGCCCCCGTCACCAGCACCGTGGTCGGGGGCTTGCCCGTGTTCTTGGTGCCGCAGGGGCCCGACGCACCGACGGTTGCCCTCGTCGGCGTCGGCCCCACCGCTCGGCCCGTTGCCCTCGATGGGCTGGCCTGCGACGAGCTGGCCGTGCCGATCACGCCGGAAACCTTCGACAGCCGTGCCGTCGGCGTCGCGTGCCGACGTGGCCGCGAGGTGTTCATCGGCACGCTTGCACTGGCCGAGACTCCATGAAGAAGACCTTGGGCATCGTCGCACTCGCCACCGTGGCCCTTGCAGGCACCGCGGTGTGGTGGGTGACCCGTACCGAACCGATCCCCGAAACGCTCGAAGAGGTCGAAGCCGATCCACTCGCGCTCGAGATCCCCGGACTCCCCGGACAGCCGCCCCTGAAGTTCTCGGAACTCAGTGGCAAGACGGCCATCTTCGTCGTCGCCGGGAGCTGGTCTGCCAAGAGCCCCGAGGGCGAGGACACCAACCGCGCGCTGTCTCGCTGGCAACTCCCCGACGACACGGTCGGCTACGTGGTCTTCGACGCCGGAGGGCTCAGCGTGTTCTCCGACCGCATCGAAGCCACGATGCAGAGCTACGCAAAGGAGGTTCGATTTCAGCCCTACGTCGACTACGAGGGGGTGTTCATCGAAACCTTCAAGCTGCCCAAGGGGCACCACGGGCTGGTGGTCTTGGGACCCGACGGCTCGGTACTCGAGCGGCACAGCGGCGGGCTCGAAGGCGAGGCGCTCGAGCAACTACGCACCACTTTGAACGCCCGCGAACCGGAACTCGGAGCGGCGATGCCCACGCTCGCCGCGGGGGCGCTCACCACCGCGCAGTGCGAGGACACCGTGTGCGCGCTCGTGTTCAGCGGCCCCGCCCCCATCGTTCGCGCCGACATTCCCGGCATTCGCCCCGGCGGCTTCGAGGGCGAAGAAGAGGTCCGGCTGGCCCAAATGCTCAAGCCCACGATTCGCAACATCGCGCTGGCCCGCAAGATGAAGCTCTCGACCACCAAGGGCGCGCTCATCGGGGACGTCGCCGACGACATCGAAAGCGAGGGCTGGGAGCGCGTGCCGTTCGCAGACGGTGCCGAGGCCCGCGAGGCGCTCGGGCTGCAGCCCGAAGAGCCGGCCATCGTGGTGTTCGACCACGGGCGCGAGGCTCTGCGCGCGACCGGCTTGGTGCCGCTGCATCAGTGGGGTCGTATGGCGGACCTTCTGGAGGTCGAGGGATTCAACGATCGCCGGCCCCCCAAGGGCTGAGCCCGCTACGCCTGTGACGCGGCGACCTGCCGGTAGTCAGGCGCCGCAGCATCCCGTCCGTCGCCCATCGCTTCGCGTGCCATCGTTTCGATGACGCTGGGAAAGCTCTTCTGTAGGGACCTCGCCATGGGCGGCACGATGAGCAGCTCCGCCCAGGCCGGCTTGGTGGTGAACGACCACCAAACCGTCACTCGGCTTCCCCCCTTGCCCAGTGCGTCGATCCGCCAACCGCCGACCATCGGATCCATCGGAAACGGGAACCCCTCTTCGCGGGTCTGAAACTCGAGGTCGAGCCGGCGCTCGGGTTCCCACCCGATGCAACGCTCGGCCCAGCGCTCCCCCTTGGTGCTCTTGCACTGACGCACGACCCCCAGGCCAGGCTCGGACCCTTCACGAAGCGCCGATGCGGCCAGACCGGGTGCGTAGCGGTGAATCCCAGGCATGTCGGAGATCACCGCCCACATTTGCTCGGCGCTCGCCTCGACCTCCACCCCGACTTCGATCCGGCAACGGGTCTCGAGCGCAGGGTCGGTCTCGGCGATCAATCGTCGCAACCCGATGAGCTGTGCGACCGCACAGACCAACACGAACGCCGCCACCCCCTCGACGAGCATCACCCCCTTGTCGGTGAACGACCCCGGCCACTGCCAGAGCAACACGGCACTGCCCAAGACCCACCCCAGATCCGCCACCGAGGTGAGCAGCGCATCGAGGGGGTTCATCACCGTTCGGGTGGCCTGCCAGACCAGCATCACCGCGAAGAGGGCCAACCCCGCCGCGAGCGCATACAGCCAGAGCGGTGGAGCACCCAGGTGCGGGGCCAAGGTTTCGGCGGCCGCGGTCGACACCGCGGCGCAAAGGGTTGAAAACGCTGCATTTCCAAGCAACGCCACCCGAAGGACGGAATCACGCTTCGACATGCCTGCAAGGTGACGCCGGAGTGGACCGGGTTCGATGACCCCACAGGTCATGCACTACGGCGGAGCGTTTCCAGCGGCGATGGCTCGCAACAGACGCTCGCTGTGCGGGTTGGCTGGGAAGTGCGTTTCGACCCGCATGGTGGACAGCACGACATCGGCCGAGGTCCCCAACATGGTCATCGTGCTGAACATCGCGAGCGTGGATCCGTCGACGTCGAACTCCAGCGGAATCACCAGCGGTGCGGCACCGTGCCCAGACTCGAGCGGCCCTACCGCACGCTGAATCCGCCGCCGAACCTCGGCTGCACCGCGATGCGTTCTGGCCGCGCCGCGCAGGTGTTCGAGCACCGCACGCGCGAACACCTTTTCGTTCCGCAACCGACTCCGAATCGCCGGGTCTTCAAAGACCGGAAGCAGCGCGTTGCTCCCTTCGAGAGGCGGGCCACGATGCACCGCCTCGGGTCGGGGCGGCGGTGCCGGGCCTCCACGCAGCGCGCACACGAGCTGCACGTACGCGTCGTTGGCCATCATCACGTCCCACTGCTCGTCGACGACGAGCGCGGGATACGGGTAATGGCGAACCAGAAGAAACTCGACCGCAGCGCGCACGTGGCGGGCCTCGTCCTGTCCCAGATCGGTGGACGCGTACCGCGGTGCCAGGCCGGCCGCGAGCAACATCGCGTTGCGCTGCTGCAAGGGCACTTCCAGCACCTCGGCCAACGTTTCGACCATCGCGCCGCTGGGTTTCGCCTTTCCCGTCTCCAGGCAGCTGAGGTGTCGCGCCGAGACCTCGGCCTCGAGCGCCAAGCTCATCTGCGTGTGGCGTCGACGCTGCCGCCAAGACCGGAGCAGCGTGCCAAAGGAAGGAGTGCCGTTCATGCCGACCGCACCCATTGCACGCGATCGGAACTCGCCACGCAAGCTCACTCGAGCACCATGGGGCGCCTCCGTTCGCCGCGCCATGACCTCCGGGGTCAAGTCGGCGTCACTCGTCGCGCAGGAACAGCGAGAACACGTAGTCGTCCGCCGCGCCGTGACAGCCGATGCAGTCGTCGGGGCGCTCGCCCGACAGCGCTCGCCGAGCGTCATCCACTTGGGCCCATGACCACCCGCCCTCGTCCTTGCGCATCACGTTGATCAAGAACGGCTCTTCTGCGTCCTCGGTGGCGTAGCTCTCGCAGACCGCGGCCACCCCCTGCGGCCACGCCTCCATCGGCTCCAAGCTCAGAAACGCCTCCAGCAAGTCGGGGTGCAAGTACACATCGACCCATGCGCCATGCGGGCCCACCGCAGCGCGGCGGCGTGGAAGGTCGGCCGAGGTCGGGGGCGGATCCCACTGGCCGTAGTCCTCCGCCTCCACCTCGTCGAGCAACCGCAGCACGCGATCATCGTCGAGGGTCGCGGGCTCGGGCGACTGCGCAAGACACCCGGCGATGGCCGCCGCCGCTAGCAGTGTCACGGGAGCCCGCACTCGCCCAGCGTACGTGGTAGACGAGCCCATGGCCAAGGGTCCTTCTGCGCGGCGGTTGGCGACGCGTGTTCTGCGAGACGTCGAACGCGGCGGAGGCTTCAGCAACCGCGCTCTTTCGCGCCAGCTCGAACGCCACCGCGGCCTCGACCCGCGCGACCGCGGGCTGACGACCACCCTGGTCTACGGGGTCCTGCGCAACCAGATCCGGCTCGATGCCCACATCGACGCCCACGCCAGAAAGCCGAAAGGGATCAAAGGCGAAACCCGGCAGGTGCTCCGCATCGCCGTGTTCGAAATGCTCGAGCTGGGCCGGCCGCCCGCGATTGCGGTGAGCGAAGCCCTGCGCGCCCTGGAGCGAGCCGGCCCGTTGCGCGGTGCGGTGCAAGCCATTCTCGGTGCGGTCGGCCGCGAAGGCGCGGCGCTGGACGAGCAATGGTCCACGGGCAAACCGCTCGACGTGCTCGAACGACGGTGGTCGATTCCGCGGTGGCTCGGGGGGCGGTGGGTCAAGACGTTGGGCGAGGAGACCGCCCTTGCACGGGGCCGCGCTCTGGCCCAGCCACTTCCGATCGACCTCCGCCTCGACCTCGGCCGCATCACCCCAGACGACGCGGTGGCCCGCCTCGAAGAGGACCACCCCGGTATCGCAATCGAGCGGGTGCCCGATCAGCCCCAAGCGATCCGCACGCGGGGTGGCGGCGACCTGTTCTTCGGACCCTTGCACGGCGAGGGCCTCGTGTCCGTGCAGGGACTCGCCGCGCAGCAACCCGCGATCGCCCTCGCGCCCGAGCCCGGCATGCGAGTGCTCGACGCGTGCGCGGGCATGGGCGTCAAGACCCTGCAGCTCGCCGAACTCATGGACGGACGGGGCACCATCATCGCCGCCGACCTCGATCCCCGTCAGGTCGAAGAGGCCGAGGCCTCCACTGCTCGGGGACGTGGGAGCAGTGACGCGTTGACCCTCACCCACGTGCAGGCCGATCTCTGCGCCGACGACCCTCGGCTCGACGACGCTCCGTTCGACGCCGTGTTGCTCGACGTGCCCTGCACCGGCCTGGGCAACCTCGCGCGCCACCCCGAGATCCGCTGGAATCGGACCTATGAAGACATCGGAGCACGGGCCGAACTGCAGGACCGGTTGCTGCGTCGCAACCTGGCCCGGGTACGCCCTGGGGGCGCGCTGGTCTACGCGGTGTGCAGCTTCGCTCCAGAAGAGGGAGCCGGCATCGTCGACCCCGTCGTCGCCGAGGGATTGGCGCAACTGGACCAGGCCCGAACCTGGACACCCGAAGCCGACGGCACCGAGGGCTTCTACGTCGCGCGTCTGCGCCGAGCTTGATCGCAAGCGTTCCCCACCGAGGCGGGTTCGCGGTACTGTTCCGCCTCTCATGCCGCGGACACGTCAGGGGGATCTGCGCTGATGGGGTGGTTGCTACCCGCAGTCATGCTCATCGGCGGCCTCGTGTTGCTCGCCACCGCGGCCGATCGGTTCGTGTTGGCAGCCGCGCGGCTCTCCAAGCTGTGGGGCGTCTCGCCGATCCTGATCGGCGCGCTCGTGGTCGGCATGGGGACCAGCTCCCCCGAGCTGCTCGTCTCCGTACTCGCGGCACTTTCGGGCGAGGTCGACCTGGCGGTCGGCAACGCGGTCGGCAGCAACGTCGCCAACGTGACCTTGGTGTTGGGCGCCACGGCGGTACTGGTTCCGCTCACGGGCAACCTGCGAGTGCTCCAGCGCGAGGGCATCTTGATGTTCGTCGCGGTGTCGGGGTTCGCGTTTGCGATCTACGACCTCCGGCTCGAGCGCTACGAGGGCATCGGCCTGCTGTGCTCGATGCTCTTCGCCGCCATCCTCGTCGTGCGATGGGCTCGGGCCGACCAGCGTGCCGGCCTTGCAATGCCGGACGAGGACGACACCGAGATCAGCGAGATTTCGTGGGCCAAAGAGGTGGGCATGGGCTTGCTCGCGCTGGGCCTCACCTTGCTCGGCGCCGAGCTCCTCGTACGCGGCGGCACCACGCTCGCCGACCAGATTGGGGTCGACTCCGCGTTCGTCGGCCTCACGCTGGTCGCCGTCGGCACGTCGTTGCCCGAACTGGCCACATCGATTGCAGGTGTCCGCCGTGGCGAACACGACATGGTCATCGGGAACGTGGTCGGCTCCAACCTGTTCAACGCGCTTGCCGTGGCCGGGACGGCCGGCACGCTCGGACCGGGCCCCATCGATCCCGGTTTTCGCCTCACGAGCCTCGTGATGGTGGGCTGCGCGGCGCTTGCCGGACTGTTGGCGTTTACCGGACGAGAGCTCGTGCGCTGGGAAGGCATCCTGCTGCTCGCGGGCTTCGGCGGCTTCGTCTGGTTGAGCTACATCGGCGGCTGACCTCCACCGAGGACACTCAACATCACGGCCGGTTCGCTGGGCATCGGCGTCGAGGGGCCTTCTGAACGAAATCGCGCGCGGTGCTAGCGTTCGCGCGCCCGAGCTCGGCTCGGAGCTTTCTGAAGGACTCTCATGAAGCGTATCTCCCTCCTCCAATTGGGCCTGTTGGTTGCGATCACTCCGGCATGTGCCGACGACGTCAGCTCGTCGACCGATACGGAGTCGAGCGGCAGCTCGGACACGACGGCGTCCGACACCACGGCCACTGCGACCGCCACAATCACCACCACCTCGATGACGGACGCATCGAGCAGCGACACCACGGACGGCACGGACACCACCGGCGACACCGATCCCACGAGTGACACCGACGATACGGACACCACCGGCGACGACACGGACACGGACACGGACTCCGACACCGACACCGACACCGACACCGACACCACCGGCGGACAGGCGGTCTGCGGCGATGGTGTCGCCGAAGGCGACGAAGCCTGCGACGGCGACGACCTGGCCGAAGCCGCCTGCCCCGTGCTCGGCACGATTGCCTGCAACGACGACTGCACCCTCGACGAGAGCGAGTGCACCGACACGTTGTCGATGTGCAACACCCCGGGAACCGCGATCGACGGCTCGACCGACGAGGACGCGCCGATCATCGACACCATTACGATCGCCGACGACCTGTACGTCGCCGACGTGAACGTGCCGCTCGACATCACGCACACGTGGGTCTCGGACTTGCGCGCCCGCGTGATTTCGCCGAACACCGATGTCGATGCCGTGCTGCTCGACGGCGGACGCTGCAGCCTCGCAGACGACATCGCAGCCACCTTCGACGACGACGGAGTCGAGCCCGACTGCGGAACCCCGGCATTCAGCGGCGATGTCACCCCGGTCACCTCGCTCGCCAGCTTCATCGGCGTCGACGCAATGGGCGACTGGCAGCTCGAGCTGTGGGACGCCTCGTCCTCGCTCGACGACGGTACGCTCAACGAGTGGTGTCTCGAGATCACGCTCTCCGCCGACGACCCTGTGATGTGCAACGACGGCGTCGCCCAGTTCGGTGAAGTCTGCGATACCGACGACCTCGGTGGGCTCACCTGCACCGATTTCGATGGCTTCGTTGGGGGAGCTCTCGGCTGCGCCGACGACTGCACGTTCGACACCTCGATGTGCCTTGCTCCCGGGTGCGGCAACGGCATTCTCGAGGACGGCGAGGAGTGCGACGGCGACGCGCTGGACGGAACCGTCTGCGAGGACCTGCCGGGATTCGCCAGCGGAACTTTGGCGTGCGCCGACGACTGCACCTTCGACACCTCGTCATGCAACCCTCCCATGTGTGGGAACGGCGTCCTCGAAGAGGGCGAAGACTGCGACGGTGCCGAGTTCGGCGATGCCATCTGCGACGACTTCGAGGGCTACCTCGGAGGGACGCTGACGTGCGCCGATGACTGCAGCATCGATGAGACGAGCTGCGACGCGGCTCCGCAGGGCGATTGGTGCGGCGACGCGTTTGTCGTCGACGCTGCCAGCCTCCCCTACACCGACAGTGGCGACACTCTCTCGTTCTCGAACGACTACGGCTACTCGTCTGGGGCCTGCCCCGGAGAAGGCAGCGGATGGAACTCGGGTTCCGAAGATGTGGTGTACGAGTTCACCCCGGCTGTGACCGGTTCGTACACGATTCAGTTCGACGCGGCCTGGGACTCGACGGTCTACGCGGTCACGGACTGTAGCGACATCGATGCGAGCTGCGTCGGCGGAGCGGAGAACGGCAACCCCGAGACGATCGTCGGCAACTTTGACGCGGGCACAACCTACTTCATCATCGGTGGACACTACTCGAACACCACCCCCGGAAGCGGCGGCGCGTACACGCTCACGGTGAGCGACGTCTGCACACCGAGCTGCGATGAAGTCACATGCGGGGAGGACGACGGATGTGGCGGCACCTGCGGCTGCGCAGACGGGGACTTCTGCAACGTCGACACCTGCGAGACCGCGGCCGATGGCGGCGATACCTGTGGGGACCCGCGCATCATTCCAGCGGATGGACTCCCCTACACGGACACCAGCCACACGACGCTCTACGGCAACGACTACGGCTATTCCGCCGGCTCCTGCGACCAGTTTCTTGCCGGCAACGGCGAAGCCGCAGACATCGCCTACGCCTTCACTCCCGATGCCGATGGTGACTACCAGTTCGTCTTCGACGCCGACTTCGACTCCACCATCTACCTCGTCACCGACTGCGGCGATGTGGACTCAACCTGCGTGGCGGGGTCCGATAGCGGAAACCCCGAAACGATCTCTGCCACGCTGGTCGCGGGGACCACGTACTACCTCATCGCGGGCCCGTGGAGCGGTAGCTCCGACGGTGGCCTGTTCACCCTGACCGCGACCGCGCTTTAGCGCTCGATTCCCGGTTTCCCCCGACGCGGCGTCGATCCCTCGGATCGGCGCCGCGTCTGTTTCGAGGCTCTGTTAGCCTCCGCCGCATGGCCCACCCGCCCCGCATCGCGCCCTCGATCCTCAGCGCAGACTTCGCTCGGCTCGGCGAAGAGGTTCGCGCCATCGATGAAGGCGGCGCGGACTGGATTCACGTCGACGTGATGGATGGGCGCTTCGTACCCAACCTGACGATCGGGCCGGGCATCGTCAAAGCGCTCCGCCCCCACACCGCCAAGACGATGGACTGCCATCTCATGATCGTCGAGCCCGAGAAGTACGTCGGCGACTTTGCGGCGGCCGGGGCCGACGTCATCACGGTCCACGTCGAGGCCTGCCCGCACCTGCACCGCAACCTGCAGCAGATTCGCGACCTCCCGCACCACGGGGGCAAACGCGTCCTGGCCGGCGTGAGCTTGAACCCGCACACCCCGGTCGAGCAGGTCCTGCACGTGCTTCCGCTGTGCGACCTGGTGCTCATCATGAGCGTGAACCCGGGCTTCGGTGGGCAGTCGTTCATCCCCGAGGTGCGACCGAAGATTCGAGCCCTGCGCGAGGCGATCGAGACACAGGGCCTGGCCACACACATCCAGGTCGACGGCGGCATCAGTGACCTCAACGTCGCCGAGATCGCGGCCGACGGGGCAGACTGCTTCGTGGCCGGCAGCGCTGTGTTCCGCAACCCTCGGTTCGAGGGGGACTACGCGGGCGCAATCGCTGCGATTCGAGCCGCCGCGGCCGGCTGAGCTTGTCCCCCGCGTGTGCGCCGGGCGATACTGCGCCCGTGGACAAGACCTATCCCTCCCCCGAGGCAGCGGTCGCGGACATGACGGACGGCATCACTCTGATGTCGGGCGGGTTCGGCTTGTGCGGCAACCCGGAGCGTCTCATCGACGCCATCGCGGCCAAGGGCATCAAGGACCTCGACGTCATCTCCAACAACTGCGGCATCGACGACGTCGGCCTCGGCATTTTGCTCGCCAAGGGCCAGATCAAGAAAATGACCTCGTCGTACGTCGGCGAGAACAAGACCTTCGCGGAGCAATATCTCTCGGGCAAGCTCGAGGTGGAGCTCGTGCCGCAGGGCACCCTCGCCGAACGCATTCGGGCGGGCGGCGCGGGCATAGGGGGCTTCTACACGCCCACCGGCTACGGCACCCCAGTCGCCGAAGGCAAGGAGGTGCGTGAGCTCGACGGTCGCATGTACGTGCTGGAAATGCCGCTGCGCGCCGACTTCGCCATCGTCAAGGCGTGGAAGGGCGACACCCACGGCAACCTGGTCTTTTCCAAGACTGCCAACAACTTCAACCAGGCGATGGCCATGGCCGGCAAGATCACGATCGCCGAGGTGGAGGAGCTGGTCCCGGCGGGTGAGCTCGATCCGAACGAGATTCACACCCCGGGCATCTTCGTGCAGCGCATCATCAAGGGCGCGCACTACGACAAACCCATCGAGTTCCGGACCACTTCCGACTAGGCGAACAATGGCACTGACACGTGAACAGATCGCAGCCCGCGTGGCCAAGGAGCTCCGCGATGGCGACTACGTCAACCTCGGCATCGGCATGCCCACCCTGATGGCCAACTACGTGCCCGAGGGGGTGGAGGTGGTCCTGCACAGCGAAAACGGGCTGCTCGGCATCGGCCCCTTTCCCACCGACGACGCCGTCGACCCCGACCTCATCAACGCCGGGAAACAGACGGTCACCGCCATTCCGGGCGCGTCGTACTTCGGCAGCCACGACAGCTTCGCGATGATCCGCGGCGGCCACCTCGACCTTTGCGTGCTCGGAGCCATGGAGGTCAGCAAGGACGGAGACCTCGCCAACTGGATGATCCCGGGCAAGAAGGTCAAAGGCATGGGCGGCGCAATGGACCTCGTCGCCGGAGCACGGCGCGTGATCGTCATGATGGAACACGTCAACAAGGCGGGGGCCCCCAAGATCCTCGAGGCGTGCACCCTGCCGCTGACCGGCAAGCGTGTGGTCCACGAGATCGCGACCGACCTCGCCTACTTCGTCGTGCAGCCCGACGGCGGTCTGAAGCTCACCGAGTTGGCGCCGGGCGTCACGGTGGACGAAGTTCGCGAGAAGACCGGCTGCCAGTTCGAAGTCGCCGACGCGGTCGGCAGCATGGGTTGACCCACCCGCTTCGCACCGGAGTGACGAGGACACGGGCGAACGTCTCGTGTCCTCGTGCACGGCGGCGCATGAACCGGCCCGCCCCGGCTACTTCTTCGAGCTTCCGGTGCCGGAGTCTGCGCGGTCGACCGCCGACGTGGTCAGGGTGAACGACTCGTAGTCCCCGTCGGCACTCTGCGCCAGCGTCCACCCCACCACTTGGGCTCCGGAAAGACTGAGCCCGAACAGCTGGGCCTGAGACTGGCTCATCGAGTAGGCGGCAGCGTCCACCTGACCGCCCGAAGCCGCGAGGTCGTAGATCGACCCCGTGTTCTCGTCGATCTTGCGAGAGACGAAGAAGCTCTGGACCGGGGCCGACTTGTCCTGCGTGTACTGAAGGTCGTTGACGGGAATGGCGTCTTCGACGGACCCAATCGTCAAGCCGGTCGAGATGCCCTTGATCGTGATGACGGTGCTCATGCCAGTCGCCATGTGCAATGCCCGTTCCGTCCGCGAGATGGCCGTGCACATGCGATGTGCCACCACGGGCTCCGGACGGAAGCGACCACGCGCTGGTCGTTCGCGGACGCCCCTGTGAGCACGGCCCGCGAGGTCACGAGCTCCCCACGTGGCCCGATCGATGCAACAGGGCGACCCGATGCAGCGACACCCCACGCCTCTTCCGATGCGGGCCCGGTCCACGCACCCGCGACGGCATCGTCCTCTGCCCGCGAGGCCAGGACCGATGCACCCTGTTGTCCTCCCGCCCCCGGTTCTGCGCCGCCTCGAGTCTCTGCTTCGGGCCGACCTTTCGTCGGTCCGGATCCACGTCAGCCACCGGCCCACCGCTTCGGGAGCGCTCGCCTACACGCGCGGCGAGACGATCGTGTTCGCGCCCGGCCAGTACGACCCCTACAGCCGTGCCGGCTTCGCGCGGCTCGTGCACGAGATGACGCACGTCCTCCAACAACGCGCGGGCAGAACCCCCAGCGTCGAGGAACACGGCCACGGCCTGTTCGTCGATGCTCGCCTCGAAGCAGAGGCAGAGGCCAACGCACGACGCTCCTCGCACGCCCCGAGGGCCTGGAGCCCCACCCCTCCCCGAAACCCGGCACCCCGCAGCAGGCCCAACGCGCGAGCATCGACCCAACGACCCACCACGCACGTGGCACAGCCGATCCTCGGGTACCACGTCGCGGACTCGGTCCGAGACTTCGGAACCTACCTCGCAAACGGGTTCTGGAGTTCGGTCCAGTATGTTCGGGACGGCACGGGCGGCGTGCTCGGCTACACCGGTGCCGCTGTCGGAGGGTTTGGAGCATACGTCGTCGGAGCGACCTACGGCGCTGGGGCCTACCTCGCCGCAGGGCCTGCGTACGTGTGGCGCGGGGTCACCGGAGCCGCGGCATTCGGGTGGCGAGGACTGGCGGGCACGGCTCGCTACTTCGGCCAGGGCCGCGCGGGGCGAACATGGACGCAATACCTCCGGGCCGGAGCCTTCGACGTGGCGCGGTACCTCGCCGACGGCGTCCGGGGCACCCGGCAATACGTCAACGACGGCCTGGGCGAGCTAGCCCGCGGCGCCTACGGAGCCGCTCGGTACGGGCTGCACGGCGTGATCAGAGCCGGTGCGTTCGGCTGGAATGGCGTACGCCAGGCCACCGCCTTCACCCTCCGGGGCGTCCAAGGCGTCGCCGACTTCCTCGGCCGAGGTCTGCGCGCCGGCGCCCGAGAGCTCGGCTACTTTCGACTCGGCGCGATGGGCATGGGTGCTGCGGCTGCGGCTGCCGCCCTGTACGAGCTGCCGCTGGCGAGCCTCGTCCCGCTCGTCCGTTCGTTTGCGCCGAACCTGCTCGTCGCTGCCGCACAGCAGATGACCCCGCCAGTGGTTGCGGCGGCCGTCCAAGCGCTGGGCGGGGTCCTTGCCGGCCATCCGATCCTGGCTTCGGCGCTGCTGGGCGCGAGCATCCCGTACGCCGTAGACCTGATGCGGTTCTACCGACTGCGATACCTCTACACCCCCGAGCGTGCCGGCTACCACACGCTCGCCCGCCATTCCTCGTGGCACACCCGCTGGAACATGACCCGGCGTCTCGTCGCGATCAGTGCCCAGACTCGGTTGAGCACGATGCAGGACTGGTCCGGCCAGTACGTCAACGCAAACCCGACGTCGTCCCAGTTTCGCAGCGAGAGTTGGCACTCGTATTCGATCGAACGCGCCAACGAACGCCTGCTCACCATTCACCCGGCCGCGACGATCCTCGACTACTACCCCGCCCGACAGCTCAACCCAGCCTTGGAGTTCACCATCGAATACCCGGGGTGGGACGTCGGCTTGAGTCACACCGCCGGCGGCACGCAGGTGGTCGACACCGTCTACTCGAAGTTCATTCAGCGTCGAGCACCTGGGGGTGGGCCGACCAACGAATGGTTCTTGATTCAACACTACCCGACCGCGACCGCACTCCCACCCCCCAACAACTATCCGACCTTCGTTCCTTGGTATCGCTACTTCTTGTAGTGGCGGCGAACGAAAGACGACGACGTACCGGCCGGCAGAACGGGCGGTACGCCGTGCAATCGCATGTTGCGATGCCTACAATCATGGGGTGTCTGTTGCGTCGCCGATCGCCACCTTTCGAGAAGCGCAAGCCAAGGCCGCGACGACTCGTGCGTCGCGAGCCTTGCAGCCGTCGGTTCGCCCTCCCCCCGCGCCGATTCCGGTCTCCGTCGGGCGTGCGGACACCGAGGCTGAAGCCTGGGTTGCAGTGATGACGGCGCTGAGTACCTCAGTGGCCACCGCTGCCACCGCGCAGCTCGTCGCCACGCTCAACCCCGCCTACGCAACCATCGTCGAGGCCGCGACAACCCTGCAGGTGGCCGCGACCAAGACACTCGGCGAGATCGAAGCCGCCGGCCAAGCGATCCTAAAGAGCGGCTAGCAGAGTCGCTGACCGCAAAAGGACTACTTCGACGGAATGTTGTCGTTGATCCACTTGGCCAGGTCTCGTGCTTGCTGGGCGGAGATGGCCAAGCTGGTGTGGATGTCCGTGTTCCCCATCACCGTGTCCCCCAGGACGATCTGATCGTTCGGTGGCAACGACACCGTGTACTGCTCGAGGGCGACCAAGATGCTCGCGTGTCGGCCGTCCCAGCCGACGCAAACTTTCTTTTTGTCATCGCTCAAACACAGATACTCGGTCGCGCGTGCGGTCTCGTTACAGTCGGTCATAGCGTTTCACCTCCTCGAGGCTCCCCCAGAATCGCATCCGTCACGCGCGTACTCCAGCGCCCTCCGAGTACCCGGCGGTCGGTCGCCCAGTACCAGCCGCACAGACCCACAGTAGGCTTCTGCGCCTCGGCGCGAGCGCGAAGCGTGGATACCAGCTGGTGGAGCTCGACATACCCCTGCCCATCGTCCAGCGCCACCGGAAGCCCCGCGACGAGCTTGTCGGGAGGAAAGCCCGCTCCGATCAACTCGTCGACGGCCGTGCCGACGAACTGCGCCGGCGCCGAGGAGAACACGGCATCGCAGGCACCGTTGGCCGTGCAAACCACCTCCTCGTAGTGCGCCACATAGAACTCGACCTTCGAGCCGACCCGCGCCTCGATGCACCGTACCCGGGCGGCATCGTGGGGCCCAAACTGCCTCGCGTGGTGCGAGTGGGATAGCGAAACCCCAGGGAGTTCGCGGTGCAGCGCTTCGGTGACCCAACACAGCCAATCGGTGGTCCGTACTTCGTCGATGCCGCGAAGCGACCCATTCCACGCCGACCCGAGGCACGACAGATGCACACCGTCGAAGCAATATGCGCGCACGAAGTCGGCGAGAGACGACGCGTACTCGTTTGCGCCTCGTTTCCCCCTTCCGCCGTGCCGTGGTGCCCCTCCGGCGACGAGGGAGACGCGAATGCCTTGCTTGTGAAACAGCTCGGTGGCGTCCGAGGGCAACGTGTGGGGGTCGGTCCACGCCATCGCGGCGTCGGTCGGGCCATCGGGCGCCCAGCGTTCGACCAGCACGTCCGTGTACGCCCCCATGTGTGTGAGCAGGTCTCGTACGACCTCGGACGGAGGGCACCAGGTCGAGAGCTCCCGAACGACAGCCATGACTCGGACGCCGCGCGCATCGTCGGAAGTCATGGTTCCCGCTCTGCGGTTGCGCCCTTGGCGGACGTCTTCGGAATGGTGGCGAGAATCCACTGCCCGAGCGATTGCGCGACCGCGAAGTTCTCGAGACCGATCTCGGCTGCGCAGCTGATCGTCACGTCGACGTCCGACCGCGCACCGACCATGGGCGTGTCGACCTCGACTCCGTTCAGGCGCACCACGTAGTACGCGCGCTGCTCCGTCTCATTCCAAGCTAGGCAGACCTCGTTGGCGTCGTCGGTCATGCAAAACGACTGCGCCACTTCGGTCGAGGCTTCCCGGTTTCCGGCGTGGCCCCGCGCGGCCTCACGGCGAGCGGAAGGTTCGGTCATGCCCTCCGTCTTCCCGCCACGCACCGTGCGCTCGATCCACTGCGCGAGCGCACGCGCCGAGTCGCCGGATTCGAAGTCGACCTCGGTTGAAAGGTTGATCGTCAAAGTCCCGGCCAGTCCGACCCCGACCGGAACCTGCACCCCATAGTTGACCAGCGAAACACGAAGGGACGCCGTACTGCTGGTGGGGTCCCAGACGAAGGCCACCGACTTCGTGTGCCGATACCCCTCCTTCCTTGCCACATTGGAGACCGAGTACTGCACCGTGGATGATTTCTTGTCTTTCGCCATCACACATCTCCGCGTTCGATGTAGGGATCAGGAGTCCTCGTTCCGCGTCCAACGGCGGCCCACGATGCGCTCGAGGGTGCCTTCCATCGCCTCGAGGTGCCCGTCGAGCAACGCCATGGCCCGGTGCAGAAAGGCCTCCGGTGTCTCGAGTTCCGGCGACGGCGGCGGCGGGCCCGACTCGGAAGCGCCCGAATCCCGGCCCTCGAGCGAAGCCATCATTTGGTCGAGCCGGGTGCGCTGCGACGCGAGCAGGACCTGCGGATCGAGTTCGGGAGGCAGGGCGAACAACGTCGGCGGCGACTCCTCGGGCGAAGCGACGCGCAGTTGGAGCGGCGACCCCTCCTCGGTGACCACTTCCGCGTCGATGACCGGCGGTCGGGGTTCGGACTGCGGTTCGTCAGGGGCGTGATTGAGCTGCTGAATCTTGAACATGCGAGTGTTCCACGTCGGAGGGAAGCGTCACGATTGAGGTTTGAACTTGGCGAGCACCGACTGCGCGTCGGTCCCGATCTTTTCGAAGTTCTTGGCCGAGTTCGAGATCGCGGTCGTCGCAGCATTCACGATCTGCTCATAGAACACGTTCTCGGGGGTCTCGATCCACTTCGCCATCGCGACGCCCATTGCCGTCGTCATGACGGTCTCCACGTTTCGAAGCATGTCGGTCGCATCGCTGACCGCGATCGCAGCCGACTGCGCGACGCTCTGAACCGAGAGTCCGAGCGCCTGTTCGTAGGGAAGCGACGACTCCTCCGAGGTGGACCCCCCTTTGCTGTTCTCGTTGGTTCCGCCCTCGGAGAGACTCGGAGCAATCCCCGTCACCGCGAGGTTGATGGACTGGATCGTCTTCGTGACCGACGAACCGCCGGAGGTGGTTTCTTCCGTCATGCGTCATCGCCTCCGGTGTCGATCGCGCCTAGGCGCCAGCCTTGATGATCCGTGCGCACGTCGCTGCGACCATCGCGACCTCGACCTTCTGCGCGCCAAACTGGTTGTGACTCGCGTTGAGCAACATCAGGTTGACCGCACTCGCCAAGCCCTCGTAGGCCAACGCCTGCGACTGACTCCGAGCCGTGCACATCACCAGCTCGTTGGTCGCCTGAATGGCAGACATGACCTGCGGATTGACTTCTGTATTGGGATCGTTGTTCTCCGACATGTCTCTCGCGTCTTTCTCGAGCCGTGTCCGTCATTCGTCGATCAGCCCGTAGAGCATTGCGACCGCTCGATCGGTCGCCGCCTGATGACTGATGAAACCTTGTTGTTGCGCCTGCACGGCGTTCATCGCCGCGAGCGATGCCGCATGCGCCAGCGTCTGTTGTGCGCTCGCCATCGCGACTGCAGGGGATTGCCCCAACACCGCCGCCGCGATGATCGCCATCGGGTCCTTGGCGTCTTTGTGGGCGTCGCCCTCGGCCATGGGTCCCCAACTCCTCGCGCACCGATGGGCCGCCGCCTCGAAGTTTCATCACCTTCGAGACGGCGTCGGGGACTAGCCACCCGAGTTGACGAGCTTCGCCACGCCGATGGTGCTCGCCGCCTGATAGGTGACGTTGGCCTGCTGCTGGGCGTAGACGGCGTTGGCGGCCGCCATCGCCACCGAGTTTCCGACCGTCTGGTACAGGCTTCCCATCGCCATCGCGGGCGCCTCGCCCAGCACTTTGACGTTGGTGGTGGTGATCGCGTCGGTCACCTGAGGGTTGACGGTAGTTTGAACTGTCGAGTCTGCCATGATTCGTATCCTCTTTGTCGGGTCCGTGTTCGGGTGTTACCGGCCTAGCCGCCGATGAGCTTGGTGACCGCCACCGTCGTTGCGGCCTGGTACGTGACGTTCGCCTGTTGCTGGGCGTACACGGCATTCGCAGCCGCCATCGCGACCGAGTTGCCGATGGTCTGGTAGAGACTGCCGATCGCCATCGCAGGCGCTTCTCCGAGCACCTTCACGTTGGTGGTGGTAATCGCGTCGGTCACCTGCGGGTTGACGGTTGTGGATACAGTGGATGAGTCTGCCATTGTTCTGGTTCCTTTCTTCAGTGCCCGGGATGGGCGTCTCGTCGATGGGATGGAGGAGAAATCTCGGCGCGTCGGGTCACTTGGACGCGAACAACTGCGCCACGGTCGCGGCGAGTGACGTCTGGCCTTGAATCCACGTCTGCTGCTGCGCGAAGACGGCGTTGGACGCTGCCATGCCTTCGTTGAACGATTGGTTCAGCATGCGTGTCGCGAGCGCAACCGACGGCGTCAGACTGACCACCATGGTGTTGACTGCGTTGACCGAGTCGGCGGCCCGGCGGTCGAGAATGAGGTCTTGCATCGTGGTCACTTCGCCCAATGAGAGTTGCAGCGACCGTGCCATTGTCAGGTGCACACGATCTTCGCGACCCGCAGCCTCATGAGGTCACGGAGTGGGCCGAAGTCGGCCGATCGCGTCCACCCGTTGGACACTCGTCGGAAGACCGGGCCGAAGAGAACTCGTGCTTCACGAGCCACCGTTCGAGCACTTTGCGATGCACACCGAGGACACGTGCGGCCGCGCTCTTGTTGCCTCCACACCGCGCGAGGGAACGCTCGATCAACACACTCTGGACCGCGTGCATCTTGTCGCCGACATCGAGCGCCAACACGTCGTCAGCCAGCGTCGCGAGGCTGCTGCGGGGGGCACGGTCGGTGCGGGCGCTTCGGCGAAGCAGTCGTTCGACGGTCGCATCGGTGATGACCGCTTCATCACTCAAGATCGCCGACCGCGTGACGAAGTTTCGCAGCTCCCGCACGTTGCCCGCCCAGGGGTGACGTTGAAGGCGCTCCACCGCCTCCGCGCTGAACTCGAGGCGGCGCTCTTGTTTGGCCGAGAAGTGGCGAAGCAGCAACGGAATGTCTTCGGAACGCTCCGCGAGGCTCGGAACACGAAGTTCCAACACCGCGAGCCGGTAGTACAGGTCCTCCCGGAATCGCCCCTCGGCGACACGAGCGGCCAGATCGGCGTGTGTCGCTGCGACCACCCGCCCCCGAAACTGAAGCTCCTTGGTCGACCCGACCATTCGATACCGCCGCGACTCCAATACCCGCAGCAGCTTTGCCTGCAACGAGAGCGGAAGCTCGGCAATCTCGTCGAGGAACAGGTAGCCGCGCCCCACGGCCGAGAGGTATCCCTCCTGGTCGCGCTCGGCCCCCGTGAACGCTCCGCGTTTGTGGCCGAACAGTTGCGATTCCAGCAATGCGTCAGGAATGGCGCCACAGTTGAGGTCCAGGAGCGGAGCGCCCGGCCGAGGACCGACGCGGCGCAACTCCTGGACCACGAGTTCCTTGCCAGACCCCGACTGTCCCAGGACCAGCACGGGCACCATCGACCGGGCAACGCGTGCAATCTCGGCCCGGAGCGTGAGCACGGGGGAGGACTGGCCCACCATGACCCCGCCGCGGGCGACCGGGTCGGCGGCGCGGGGCAGCGCACGAGGCCTGGGCTTGGGGAGACTGCGGAGTTCGTCGAGTGCCGCCTGCAGGGACACGGAGGTCAGAGCGTCGAGAGGAAGCCAATCGCTTGCACCGCACCGCATCGCCCGACGGAGCGTGGGCGGATCCGGCGGGTCACTGACGATCAACGCCACAATCTCTCTGCGCCCCCGCAGGCGCGCCACGAGTTCCAGCCCGCGTTCGTCGTGACGGTTCGCGGAGAGTCTCGGAGAGACCAGCGCCAGGTCGAAGTCACGGCATTCGGAGACCATCAGCGCGTCCTCCAGGCAGGCCGCCTCCGAGATCGTGACGTTGCCGAGGGCTCGCGCGGCGCCCACCATCGTCCTGCGCTCGGACTGAGAAGACGCCGCAACGAGTACCTGCATTTGCGATTCAACCCCCATCACTACCGCCGGAAGTCACAATAGTGCATTGAAGGTGCCAAGAGACGCCGAGGACCTGTCGCCGCGATTTCAATCCTCGGCGGGTTGCACAGGGACGAATCCGGCCACGCCAGGTCGCATTCGACCGAGAGTCCGCGCTCGCGTTCGACGGCACAACAAGGCGGCCGCTCGGAGTCCCACCAAGCCAGCCGGACGAGACTCACAACATCGAACATAAGCAGATGCACGCGCATTTGTTGTTAGGCTGCAGTTCGGAACAACACTCATGACTACGCTCGGGATTTCCACAACGGCTCCGGCCGCACTCGGTTTTGATACGAACACCGTCCTCACCGCGGAGACTGCTTCGACGCTCCGTAGTCAGGGGTACGTGTTCTGCATGCGCTACGTCGGCCTGCAAGCCGAAGGCGCCGGGGACCTTTCGCGAAACGAGGCCGAGTCGATCCTGACCGCGGGGCTCCTGCTCGGCATCGTGCAACACGCGACGAAGTCGCAGCTCGACGGGTCACTGGGCACGTACAACGGAAAGAACGCGGCCACCAATGCCGCGAACGTGGGAACTCCGGCCGGGGTGACGCTGTGGTGCGACCTCGAGGGGACGAACTCGACCAGCAGCGAGAACACGATCGCCTACGTCAATGCCTGGGCTTCGGCGGTCACCGACGCCGGCTTCGTTCCGGGCCTTTACGTCGGCCCCAACAGTGGCCTGAGCGCCTCGCAGCTGTACCACTCGCTCACGATCGCGCACTACTGGAAGGCCGCATCCAAAGTGCCCTGGGTCGACGAGCGCGGCTTCCAGATGCTCCAGGGATTGTCGGTGGCCACCTCTGCGGGGGTCCAAATCGACCCCGACATCGCGTGCTACGACGCGAAGGGAGACCGTTTCACGCTGGTCGCCCCACGCTGACGGGGCGACTCAAGGGCTGGAGTGGCCGAGCTGAGCACGCAGCTGCGCGGCCCATGCATCGAGGTCGCTCGTCGTGGAGTCGAGCAACCGGGGTGACTCCGCCAAACGCGTGAGCTGTGCGTCCAGTCGCTGACGTGCGCGCCGAACCCGGCTCTTCACCGTGCCCTCTGGGATCGAGAGCAGGTCGGCCATTTCGGCACTGGTGAGTTTCTCCCAGTAGGTCAGCTCCAGCACGATCTGCAGGTCCAGCGGGATGTGTCGCAGCGCCTCGAGCAACAGCCGCTGTTCCTCGTGTTTTGCGATCACTCGACTGGGCGAGGGGTCGACGTCGAAGACCGAGACGTCTTCGGGATCGAACGATGTCTCGTGTCGGCTCCTTCGGCGGTAGTGGTGCAGCAGTTCGAACCGCGCAATGCCGAACAAGAACGAGCGAAAACTCGCCGCGCTCTGCAGCGCGTCGACCTTCTCGAGGCAGGTCGAGAAGGTCGCCTGGACGAGGTCCGCACGACCTTGCGTGACCTTGTTGCCGAAGAAGCGAGCGACCGCTTCGTAGTAGCGGGCGAACAACATCTCGCCGCCACGGACATCCCCGGCCTTCCAGCGTTGAAGCAGCTCCGCATCGGAGTCGACCACGCCCGACAGGATAGCCCGCGGCGCACCGCGAGAGGCGGCAGAAGCACGAGCACGAGAGCGCAGCGTCCCGGAGGGGCGCGGAGCGGAAGAAGAATGAAGAGCCGAAGGTATGGGGGGCCAACCGAGGGTTTCGGAGGGACCCCCCCACCCAAAAAGGGGGGTCCAGTAGAAACCCGGCATGGACTTCAGACCTGAGGCACTAGGTGGTTTGCGTCACCGTGTAGCTCTTCCGCTTGAGCCGAACGTAAGGGTCCAGGGTCCACACGCCGGTCTTCGTCGGGCCGACCCAGCCCGAAGGAGGCGTCGGCGAGGGGTTGGACCCGTCCTTCAACACACACTGCACGGTGAACGCAGAGTCCTCCTGCATGATGTCTTCGCCTGCCATGAAGATCATCGTGGCGGAGTTCTCCCCCATGTCGACGCTCGGACCGGTGATCGTGACGGACGTGATCGTCTCGTCCCAGTAGATCGTGACGGTCCCGCGCATCGCGGTCCCCCGCTTGGTGTCCGACTCCAGCACCACCGCCGTGGTCGTATCGATGACCGTCTTGTCGTGCACCAACTGTGGGTAGGATCCGCTCTCGTCGCTGACGGCTCCGAGCGAGAGTTTCTTGGTGGGGATGGAGGAGGTGTCTTCAGTCTGACTCGTCACGTTTTTGTTCTCTTTCATCGTCGAGTGCGTTCAATACGAGTTGTGCGGACATTTCGTCGTCCGCGGCGAGGAAACCGTCCCGGCTCGCGGACGCCAACGAGCGCCCACGTGCGGAGTCGAGACCGACCGCTCTCGCGAGCGCCCACTGGGTCTGCCCGATCAGGAGCACGTCGCCCGGATGCTCGGTGGCAATGGCCAACGAACGCTCCAGGACCTGCTGGGCGTCGGCGTTCCGCCCCTGTTCGAGCAGCACCCGGCCCAGTCCGGTGAGCGGATACGACAGGCGCGGGTCGTCGCTCGACACCGCGGTCTCGAGCCGGTCGAGGGAAAGGTCGAAGCGCGCCCGAGCCTCTGCAAGACGACCGAGCTCGATCAAGCACTCCCCGATGTTCGAGTGATCCATCGCGACGACGGCCGGTATCGGCTCCGACGTTCGCTGATGCACACCCAGGAGCCGCTCGTAGATCTCGAGCGCACGGGCGGCACGCTTCGAGCGTAGGTAGAACGCGGCCAGCACCGCCTCGTACTCGGCGCGCTGCGGGTCATCGGCCGGATAGGCGCCCAGGATCTCGTCCGCGCGTTCGAGCGTGGCGAGGTCGAGCTCCCCCCGCATGGAGTCGAGCTGCGCCCGCGCCATCCAAAGCTGGGCCACGACCCTCGGAAGCTCCGCGGCATCGAGCAGCGGAAGCGCGGCATCGAAGTCGGCCGCGGCCGCATCGAGATACCCCACCTCCATGCGAAACAAGCCCCGGTTGAGCAGCGCGACGCCCACCGACGGGTGCATGGGCCCGAGCAGACCTCGCAGGGCCTGCAGCGCCTGGCCATGCGCGACCTCGGCCTCGTCGGGCGAACGCGTGCCTTCGACCACCCGGGCTCGTGTTGCGAGCACGTCGGCACACAGCAAGCTCGTGTCCCCCGACGCCTCGGCGCAGTAGCGAAGCGCGTCGGCGCTCGCGACATCCGCGGCCTCGACGTCACCGACCCTCAGCGAGATCAGGGCCTCCACCGAGGACAGCCGAGTCCGTCGCTGTGGGCCGGCTGCGGTGCGCTCGAGCTTCGCCTCCGCCACATCCCACCATCGGCGGGCCGACTGGGCGTCGTCGCGGTCGAGCGACACCAACGCGAGCAGAAGCGCGGCATCAGCAGCCGCGGCGTCGTACGCACTGGACTCGCCGTGTTTGAACGCAGCGCGGAGAAACGCCGCCCCAGCATCCGGGTCGCGCTCCCGCCCGATCCTCCCGCGCAGCAGCCCGACGTCGGCGCGTAGCGGGGCATGCCCCACCTTCTCTGCGACGCGGTCCGCCGCCTCCGCCAACGTTGCGGCTTTTTCGACGTCCCCCAGCATCAGGCTAGCCACGCTCTGGTCGAGAAGGTTTCGTGCCGTGTCGACGTCGGCAGCACTGCCAGGCGGCGGACCCTCCACGCCCACGGTCGCGTCCGTCGAGCGGCAGTCCTCCAGCGTCGGCAACAACCGCACGGCGTCGCCGCCATGCACCCGAGGCGATGCGGAGCGAGAGAGGGCGTCCAAGAGGGCATCGACCGTCTTTTCGCGCTGCTCGAGACACGCCCGCTGCCGCGTCAGCACGAGCTCGGTGGTGCGCTCCTCCACGCGCGCGGCCTTGCACGCTGCGGCGTGAGCATCAGTCCACGCGCGGCTCCAGCGTGTGACCTCGTCATCCAGCGTGCGCCACGCAGCCGAATCTCCCATCGCGCCTTCGAGACTCGCCCGCCGCTGGGCCGACCAGACCCGCGAGGTCGGCAGCGACTTGCACGGCTCCTGGGGCGTCATCGAGACGCCCACCGCCGCGACCGCCACAGCGCCTGCGCTTGCCATCCACCAGCGCCGGAGTCGACGCGACCGCCGCTCGGGAACGTCCATCAGCGCATCGATCAGCGCCGCCACCGTGGGCCAACGATCGCCGGGTGCCAGGGACAGCCCGCGCTCGACGATGTGAAGCAACTCTTCGGGCGCGGACGTGGCCCCTCGTTGAAGCCGCCCCACCTCGATGTTGCGATGAATGTCGACGATGCACTTGCCGGCGAACGGCCGCACCCCTTCGAGCGCCTCGTACAACGCCACACAAAACGAAAACTGGTCGCTGGCGGCGGAGACCTCACCGCCGCGAAGTTGCTCGGGCGCCATGTAGGCCGGCGTGCCGATCGTGGCCCCGGTGCGGGTGACGGAGACATCGAGCGAGCTGGCGGTGGGGAACGTTGCGGCCGCGTCTTCGTCCAGCAAGTCGGCGGCGCCTCGGGCCAACCCGAAGTCCAACACCCTCACCCGGCCCGACTCTCCAACGATGCAGTTGGCGGGTTTGAAGTCACGATGCACGAGTCCGGCCCGATGCGCCGCGTCCAACCCGCGCCCGGCCTGTGCAAAGACGTCCAACGTGTCCTGCCATGTCCGGGATTCACCACGCAGCCAGACATCGAGCGTCTGACCGCGCACGAGTTCCATGGCGATGAACAAACGCCCCTCGTGCAACCCGACCTCGTGCACCGTCACGACGTTGGGGTGGGCGAGCTTCGCCAATGCGAGCGCCTCGCGCCGAAAGCGATGCTCTGCGCGCCCGACCTCCGCGTCACGGGAGATGAGCTTGACCGCGACGGTGCGCTGCAGTTCTTCGTCCCACGCCTCGTAGACGACACCCATCGCCCCCCGCCCGAGCATGTCTTCGACGCGATACCGGCCGATGGTTCTCGGCGTCGCTGCACCTCCGAACAGCGCCGAAGCCACCCGCTCGCGCTCTCCGAGCGCCGAGTCGTCCTCGGGGATTGCACCGAGAAACTCGACATCGTGCGTCGTGCTCACGAGCCCCGCCCGGTCCGCCGAGTTCCCCATACCCAGGTAGCCCGGCGAGGCGGCCCATAGATCACGAGAATCTCGAATGCGAACACAAAACGGGATCCTATCCGACGGCCTGTGGGCCGATGGACCGAATCCGCGCAGCGGTCTCGCAACTCACTCTGCGAGACCGCGAAGCATCGCGGGCGGCAGCAGAGCGTGCATCCGGCCTCCGCCGGGGGTCGGCTCGTCGAGCCACAGCGTGCACAGGCCGGCCTTCTTCAACCGGATGCTCGACTCGCCGCAGCCGCCGACATACGTGGCCAGGTCGTCGAGGCTCGGCGCGTGGCCGACACAAAGCGGTGCCTTGCTCTTCGTGCGCATGATCGCGGCCAGCATCTTTGCGGGATTGCCATCAGGCACAAACGCCGACACCTGCTCGAGCCGCGCCTCCGGGGCCAGCACGTCTTGCACGATGTCGGCCGTCTGCCGCGCGCGCAGGTACGGGCTGGTGAGGATCAGGTCGGGCTCGATACCGATGCGGCGCATGCCCTTGGCGGCCGCGCGCGTTCGCTTGACGCCCTTGTCGGTGAGCGGCCGCTGCGGGTCGGGCGGGCAGCGCGGGTCAGCGCGATCGAACGCGATGCCGTGGCGCAGCAGGTGAATCCACACCGCCGGAGAATACCAGGGCGAGACACCCGAGGATTTGCGGCTTGGCGGAAATGCTTGCGGGGGATACACCTGGCTGTGACATGCCGGCACGCGCCAAGCAACTCGCGGCGGTCGACCTCGGGTCCAACAGCTTTCACATGATGATTGCGCGGGTCCGGAGCGGTCAGCTCGAAGTCATCGACCGCCTCAAGGAACGGGTCCAAATGGCGGCCGGTTTCGACGAGCAGAAGAACCTCACCGAAGACGCAATGGCGCGCGGCCTCGCGTGCCTGGAACGCTTCGGTCAGCGGCTGTCCGACCTCGACAGCGTCGACGTGCGCGCCGTGGGGACCAACACCCTGCGCAAGGCCAAGAACTCGCGCGAGTTCATCGAGCGCGCCGAAGCGGCGCTGGGCCACCCGATCGACGTCATCTCGGGCCACGAAGAGGCCCGCATCATCTACCTCGGCGTCGCGCATTCGCTGGCCGACGACACGGGCCGTCGTTTGGTCATCGACATCGGCGGTGGCAGCACCGAGTTCATCATCGGCGAGCGCTTCGAACCCAAGCAGGTGCAGTCGGTACACGTCGGCTGTGTGAGCCACACGCTGCGCTTCTTCCCCGAGGGCAAGCTGCGCCGCGAGGCGTTTCGTGAAGCCACCACCGCCGCGCGCGTCGAGATCGAGACCTTCGAGCGGGAGTACCGACGCATGGGATGGGTCAGCGCCGTGGGCAGCTCCGGCACTGTCACCGCGATCGCCGAGATCCTGCGCGCCAACGGGTGGAGCAACGACGGCATTACCCGCGCGGGCCTTCGCCAGCTTCGCGAACACCTCATCGACGTGGGCCGACTGTCCAAGGTCAGCCTGCCCGGGCTCTCCCCGGAGCGAAAGCACGTGCTTCCGGCCGGACTCGCGATCCTGCAGGGCGCGTTCAAGAGCCTCAAGATCGACCGCATGTCCGTGTCGCCCGGCGCAATGCGGGAAGGCCTGCTCTACGACACGATCGGGCGCAACACCCACGAGGACGTTCGGGTCCGCACCATCGACTCGATGGTCGAACGGTACGCGGTCGACCGGCGGCACGCGGCAGCCGTCGAATCCACCGCGCTGCGCTGCCTCGACCAGGTGTGCATGGCGTGGGAACTCCACCACCCCGACCACCGCTGGATGCTCTCGTGGGCCTGCCGCCTGCACGAGGTCGGCCTGAGCCTGTCGTACAGCGGCTACCACAAGCACGGCGCGTACATCGTCGCCAACTCGGACATGGCCGGGTTCTCGCGCGGCACCCAACACCAGCTCGCCGCACTCATCGAGTCCCACCGCCGCCGCCTCAAGCCGGCGTTGGTCGAGCGCCTTCGTGTGCTCGGCGAAGGTGAGGAGGGCGTTCGGCTGGCGCTGCTGCTGCGCCTGGCGGTCTCGCTCAATCGCAGCCGCGACCCTCAGCCACTGCCGCCGTTCCAGATCACGGCAGCCGGCCAGGCCATCGAGCTGCGCTTCGGTCCCGAGTGGCTCGAAAAACACCCACTGACTCGGGCAGACCTCGCGATTCAACGCGACTACCTCGAGGCAGTGGGCTTTCAGCTCTCGTTCGGCTGAGTTCGGCAGGGCGGGCGCCCTACTTCTTGCAGGCGGAGTCCATGCCGCCCTCGCAGGCCTTCTGGCGGTAGGCAGCGGCTTCCTTCTTGGATTTCTTGCCGCCCAGGCCCTTCTCCCAGACCAACGCCATGCCGTAGCAGCCACCCATGTCGCCGCCGTCACAGGCCTGCTGATACTTCTCGCGGGCGCCCTTGGGATCCTTCTTGCCGCCCTCGCCCAGGATCATCATGCGCGCGACGTTGCTGCAGCCGACCATCTCGTTGCCGTCGCAGGCCGCACCGTAGAACTCGCGGGCCTTTGTCGCATCGGCGTCGCCGCCCTGCCCCTGCTCGAACATCACGGCCGCGTTGAAGCACGCCCCTTCCATCTTGGAGGCGCAGGTCTTCTCGAGCAGGGTGCGCGCCTTGTCGGGCTCGGGCGCCCCGCCGCGGTCGGACTTGAGCATGATCGCCAGGTTGAAGCAGCCCAGCTCGTGGCCGCCTTCGCAAGCCTTGTCGTAGTAGCCGCGGGCCTTGGCCTCGTCCTTTTCGCCCTCACGGCCGATCTCCCACATCACGGCGAGCGCCGTGCACACCTCGAAGTTGTTCTCCTCTTCGCAGGCGCGGGTGTGGTTTGCCCGGGGGTCGACCGGCTCTTCGGGTTCTTCGGGTGCGGCCTCTTCGGCCGGCGCCTCGGCGGGCGCAGCCTCGGGGGCAGGCGTGGCCGGGGCGGCATCTTCGGGCGCGGTGGTGGCCGTGTCCTTGTTGCAGGCGGCCAGGGTTGCGACGGCGCAAAGCAGCACGAGGGTACGCATCGCGGGATCTCTATCACGCTCGCCCCCGGGCGTGAACGGCCCGGGGACACGCCCCACGCGGTGGTCTCGGTTCGGGATGAACGGCCCCCGACCGGCAGACCGCGCTCAGTGTTTCTTCGGTGCGCCCGGTGTGAGCTGGAGCTCCATCGGTGCACCGTCGCGCTCGATCAGCACCGGAATGGTCTCTCCGGGCACGAGCTCGCCGAACGCGGCCATGTAGTCGTCGATGCTGTGAATCTCGCGCGCGCCCATCTTCTTGATGATGTCGTCCTTCTGCAGGCCCGCGGCTTCGGCGGGGCCGCCCTCCCGCACGCCCGACAACTTGAGGCCGTCCACATCGGCGGCGTAGTCGGGAATGGTTCCGAGCGAGACCTTGAACGCACGGCGACCTCCGGCGGCTTTCGCCTTGGTCTTGGTGAACGCGAACTCGACCTGTTCGTGCACGACGTCGTCCACGACCGCGAGCGCGAGGTTGGTGACCTTGGCCATACCGTCAAAGTCGAGCTTGTCGGTGTCGTCTGAAGGCTTGTGATAGTCGGCGTGCGCTCCGGTGAAGAAGTGCAGCACCGGAATGCCATCGTCGTAGAACGCCGCGTGATCGGAGGGCCCCTGCCCGTCCGGCTTGGTCGCGACCTTCAGCGATGTCTCTTGGGCGCCGAGCACGGCCTCCCACTGCGGCGCGGTGCCGACCCCCGCCACGACGACCTCGTTGTCCTTCAGGCGGCCGATCATGTCGAAGTTGATCATCGCGACGATCGAGTCGCGGCGAACGTCGTCGAGGTTTTCGACGAAGTAGCGCGAGCCGAGCAACCCCATCTCCTCGGCCCCGAACGTCAGGCACAAGACATCGTAGGGCCGCTGCGCGTCGGGCAGCTTGGCGAGCGAGCCGCACAACTCCAGCAAGCCGGCGACCCCCGAAGCGTTGTCATCGGCGCCGTTGTGCACGGCCGCCTCCCCCGGCGCGAGCGAGCTCGACGTCCCCATGCCCAAGTGATCGTGGTGCGCTCCGACGACCACCATCTTCGACGAGGTCCCGTTGCCGACCAGCAGACCCGCGACGTTGGCCGTCTCGTGCACGACCCGCTCGACGTCGCTGCGCATCGACGCCGGGTCCTTGCTCTTCGCGCCCCTGGTGATTCCGGGTTCGTCCGGGTTGACCGTTGTGCCCGGCTTGCGAATGCCGAAGGCACCCTGCAGCGCAACGTTGGCATCGGAGCCGACGGCGAGCGCGGGCAGCCCGAGCGCGTCGGCCCGACCGTGGTTGGGGAACGCGGACGCCGAGGTGGGGTCCCAAAGAATGAAGCCGACGGCACCACGGTCCCGGGCCGCGATCATCTTGTTCTGCGGGCGCGTCGCACCGGGAGGAAGGTGGGGGTTGTTGGAGGGGCCCCCCGCCAACGCCACCACGATGCTGCCCGCGACCGCGCCCTCGATGCCCGCGTAGTCGCCCGCACCGCCGCCCTGGGCGGTGATGCCGTAGCCGACGAACACCAGCGGAGCTTCGGTCGGGCCCTTGGCGGCCGTGCCCTGCGCAAACGGAAGCAAGCTGTGCGGCAGGGCGGTGTCACCGAGCATGAAGCTCGAGGTCCCGCCCTCGACCAGCCGAACCCCGTCCACCACTTCGAACGTCTGGCGGAACGTCAGCCCGAACCCAGGCTCGAGCCCGTACGCCTTCATCTTGGCTTCGATGTAGTCCTGCGTGGCATGATCCCCGGGAGTTCCTGGCGCCCGACCAGCCTGCGCATCGGCGGCCAGAAAGTCGACGTGCTCGGTGAGGGCGGCGACCTCGACCTGCTGAGCCTCGATGCGCTCGGCCGGTGCGGGGGGCTCGGGCGGCGCCGAAGGCTGCTGGGTGTCGCAGGCGGCGACGAGCAAACAGAACGCGAGGAGCCGTGCGGATCGGACCACGGCCGGAGGCTACCGAAGGGCCGCTCCCGCGGCTACCCGAGCCCCCACAGGAGATTGCCCACGATCCACAGCCCCCCCACGGACATCCACACGGCGGCGTAGCCGATGATGTCCCGGGCGCGAACACGGGTGATCGCCAGCAACGGCAAGGCCCAAAACGGCTGCAGCATGTTGGTCCACTGATCCCCGTAGGCCATGGCCAACACCACACGGCCCGGGTCGATCCCGGACGCGAGCGCCCCCTGCATGAGGATGGGCCCTTGCACCGCCCACTGCCCGCCACCGGAGGGCACGAACACGTTGAGCAGCCCCGCCGACAGAAACGCCAGCGCCTCGAACAGCCCCGGCCCCACCGCAGAGAACGCGCCCGCCAACGCCGCGGACAAACCCGCCGCCGTCATCACGCCCATCACCCCCGCGTACAGCGGGAACTGCACGATGACGCCCCCGCACCCCCGCGCGCCTTCATCACAGGCCGCGAGGAACCGATCCGGCCGTCCATGGAGGAGCAATGCCAGAGCGAAGAGCGTGAGGTTGACCGTGTTGAACGACAGCCTGCTCAGCCCGCCCTCGGCGAGCACCATCGCCACCGCGGCACACAGCGGAAGCGCCAGCACCAGGTTGAACACCGTCGAGCGTTCGATGCGCTCGATGATGCCCCCCGCAGGCGCGTCCTCGTCGTGCGCAGTCGTTGCCGTGTCGGGCGCGGAGCGTGCGTCCGGATCGTCCGTGGGCGTCATGCCCATGAAGACCAGCGGACCGAGCAGTAGCAACCCACCGGACACCACCAGGTTGAGCGGACTGAGGATCGTGGTCTCCAGCCCCAGCACCCCGACCTGTTCGGCCAACGCTGGCCCGAGCACCTCCGCCAGGTCCTCGGCACTCGTGACCTTCAACGGTGCGCTCCCGCTGAAGCCTCCGTGCCACGTCATCAGGCCGCTGTAGCCGGCCGCGCATACGAGCGGGTAGTGCAGCGTGTAGCCCCGCGCTCTGGCCAGCCGTCCGGCTTCACGAGCCACCACCGCGCCGCCGATCAGACCCAGACTCCAGTTGAGCAGGGCCAGCCCGATGGCGATGAACGCGGTCGCTCCCACGAGCTGCCGGGGGGTTCGCACCCACCCGATCGAAGCTGCAATGCCGCGCTGCACCGCGGGCGCGGTGGCCAACGCGGTCCCCAGCACCAGCATCACGCACATCTGCATGGTGAAGGTGAGCAACGCCCACAGCCCCTTGCCGCCACTCCACGCGCGCAAGACGTCCGCCGCGGGCGTCCCTGCCAGCAGGGCTGCGATCAGCACGAGCGCGGTCAGGCCGACCGCGATGACGAATGGCTCGGGCACGATGCGACCGAAGCCTCGCCGCGCCCAAAACCCAAGTCGCACCATCGGGGTCATGGCGCCCCTCGACTTGGCGACGGTCCGGACCACGACGCTGCGACACGCTCGAGGTCTTCCAGTTCATCCGCGACCCCGGCCCCGCCCTCGCGCAGCTCCACCCGTGCGCGTGAGAGCGAGTCTCGGGCCTCCCCATGCCTGCCTTGGGTCCACAGGCTTCGCGCCAACTCGAACCGCAGGCCGCCGAGAACGCCTGGGTTTCCCGTCCCGGCCTCATGGCGACGAATCGACTCTCGGTAGGTGGAAATCGCCTCGTCGTGCTGTCCCATCATCGCCTGCATTCGCCCCTGGGCGGCGAAGACCCCAGCCGCCGAGACGTCGGTCATGTCGTGCATTCCGACCACCCGCAGGGCCTCCGCAACCTCGGGCTGGGCCCGAGCCTCGTCCTCTTGGTCGAGCGCGAGGTTCGCCCGGCGCAGCCGAGTGGCGACGACCTTGGGGTGGTCCTTGCCCACCACGTCGAGCTTGATCTGCAGCTCACGGTCCAGATGCTGCCACGCCTTGTCGAACTCCCCCAACCGGCGGTGCAACGCTCCGATGTCGCCCAGCGACGCCGCGACGTCCAATGATGCCGGACCCAGCGTCGCTTCTCGCATGGCCAGGGCCTCGGCATGAAAACGCATGGCCGCGTCCAGATTGCCGACCCGCTTTTCGAGGTTGCCGATGTTGGCGAGCACCATCGCCTCGATCGCCGGTCGTTCGACCTTGCGAGCGACATCCAGCGCCCGTGCATAGTCGACCCGCGCCTCTTCGAAGCGCCCCATCTTCTTGCGAATCACCCCCCGCGCGATGTGGGCCCGGCCGACGCTGAGGTGGTCCTCGCCGTAGCCCGACGACAGCAGAACCGCCCGGCTCGCGTGTTCTTCGGCCTGGGCGAAGTCGCCGTTGCGTGCCATCGCCTTGCTCACGTTCAAGTGCACCGTGCCCAACTTCGGGTGGTCTTTGCCCAGGACCCCCTCGCGCAGCGACAGGGCCTCGAGCAGCAACGCCTCGGCGCGTCGATTGTCGCCGATGCGCAGGTTGACCAACGCGAGGTTGTTGAGCGTGATCGAATGGCGAAAGCGTTCGCCGTCGGTCTGCGGGGGTGCGTCCGGCATCGCCACCTCGGCGGCCTCGAGCGCCTCCGCGTAGCGCTGCTGTCGCGTGTACAGCGACATGGCGGCCGCCCCGAGGTTGTGGCGCAGTCGAGTGGGGCTGCCCGCACGTTCGACGATCGCCCTGGCGTGCGCGAGCATGCGCTCGGCGTCCTCCAACTGGCGAAGCTGGGCGTAGACGTAGACCAACTCGCTTGCAGCCGACGCCCCGGCGTAGTCATGACCGCAGGCCTCGGCCGCAGCGAGGGCGTCTTCGAACACCTCGGCCGCGTGACGAAGGTCGCCCCGCTCGACCGCCAAACGTCCCTGGGAGAGCCTCACGTCCACGAACAGCGGCGCGAATCCCAAGGCCATGGCCGCCGACATCTGTGCGTCCAGCGTGCGCTCTGCGGTGTCGAAGGCCCCGTCGCGAATCATCGTATCGACGTCCGCCAGCTCGGCTCGCACGGCTTCGACCGTTTCGCGGGCGCGAGGGTCGACCGGCAGGGGCGCGCGTGCATCCGCGGCGTGCAACCGCCCCTCGTCGATGCAGTCGTCCACCGCATCCAGAGCCGCCAACGCCTCGGGAACCCAGTCCGCCGGATCCGGGCGGCGTTCGATCGCGTCGAGCAAGCGCTCACGCTGCCCCGCCCGACTCCGCAGGCAGCTCATCCGCCGATCGAAGGCCACGTCGTCGAGACCGCCCGCGTCCCGAGCCTCACACGTCGAAACGAACGCCTCGCTCCACGCGTCGACGTCGGCGTCGAAACGCTCCGTGACCCGCTGCGCGACCCAGACTCCCCGGCCTTGGGTCCCGAGGCTGTTCAGGATCTCTGGCCGGCGCGTCGCCGACCACGCCTCGGCCAAACGGTGCGCCCCATCGGCGCAGGCGTGTGTCTCGGGTCGAACGAGCGCGTACAGGCCACCGAGCGCGGCCAGCAACACTCCGGCCTGCACCACCCGCGGGACCCGTCGAGGGCCACGCTGCAGCGCCTCCAGCAGCGCCGCCATCGATGGCCAGCGCTTGCCGGGCTCGGGCTCCAAACCCCGCAGCAGCACCGCCTCGATCCACGCGGGCGTGGCATCCCCGGCCGGGGCTGGTTTGACGGCCCGGCGCGCCTTCGCTTTGGCGAGCGGGGCCGCACCCCGCCCCTCGAAGACAGGCACCCCCCCGCGCAGCAGCGAGAGCATCGCGACGCAGAACGCGTATTGATCCGACGCCGGACTCACCGGCTGCCCCGCGTGTTGCTCGGGCGCCATGAAGGCCGGCGTGCCCATCACCATGCCGACCTCGGTGAGCCGGTCGTCGAAGCTGCCCTCCCCTGCGTCGACGAAGTCCGTCGGCTCGGCCGCGTCACTGTGCGTGCCCGGACCACCGACGAGCGCGAGCCCGAAGTCCAACACCCTCACCCGTCCACGGCGGTCGACCATCACGTTGTCGGGCTTGAAATCGCGGTGCACGATGCCGGCCTCGTGGGCCGCGACGAGCCCTCGGCCCGCGGCGAGAAACACCCTGACGATGTCCTCCACCGTGCGGCGCCGTTCGTCGTTCCACGCCCGCAGGGTGCGACCATCGATGTGCTCCATGACGACGTACACCGTCTCGCCGTCCTCACAGGTTCCGACCCCGTACACGCCCACGACGTTCGGGTGCGACAACCGGGCGAGCGCTTGTGCTTCGCGCAAGAACCGCTCGGCCCCGCGAAGCTTGCGTCCGACGCGGCCCCGCGTTCGAACGAGTTTGACGGCCACCCGCCGCTGTAGTTCCGGGTCCCACGCCTCGTAGACGACCCCCAGACCGCCAGCGCCGAGCTTCGCTCCCATGGCGTAGCGGTCGACCCGCGCGGGGGGCTTCGACATGGTCGGCGGCGATGGGACAACACCGTCGGTCGCTGACGGCGAAACGACGGCGGTCGGTGCATCCGCGTGCGAAACCGCCGTGCCGTCGTCCACGACCTCAATGGTCACGCGGCTCGTGTCGTGACGCAAATGGCGGTCGTTCGACGACCCCACCGCGCACTGCTACCGTACCGATCGATGCGTCGAGGCCTGCTCATCCTGGGCACCGTGGCGGTCGGCGTGTTCGTGGCCGCGCTGCTGGTGATGCGGGACGGGCCGCGCACACCCACCTCCGATCCGGTTGTTTCCGCGCCCCAACGATCGCCGCAGCCCCACGCCGCCCCCTCCCGGCCGACTCCGAACGCAACGTCGCGTCGGTCGAAACCCGAGACCTCGGAACAACCGGGCCTCAAGCTCGGCAAACACAGCGGGCCCGAGGCGCGCGCCAAAGCACAGGCGATCCTCGACGACGCGCTGACCGAGCTTCAGCGCATGGACGGCAGTCAGCCCGCACTCGCCCGGGAGGTCTACATGCGCGGTCACTCCGCGGCCGAACGGGTCGAAGACGAGCTCGATCCCGACGACGAACCGGGCTTGGCCGAGCTCCGCGCCCATGAAGACGCGATGAAGGCCGAGCTCCGCCGCATCTACGACGCGCCCTGAGTCCCCGCGTCCATGAACGCCTGCATCGCGGTGCGGAGGTCTTCGGGCAGCGGCATCGAGCGACGAAACCGCTCCGACGCGGGGTCGAGGTCCATCACCGCGCAGACCGTGGCCCCGGTGCCGCGTACGTCCTGCGGGTCTTCGTCGCCTCGAATCGTGTAGCCCAGGCGCATCGAGCTGCGGCCCAGCTCTTCGAGGCGCAACTCCACCACGATGGTCTCGCCGAAGGCGGTGGGTTTGCGAAAGTCGGCCTCGGTGTGCACCGAGGGAAACCCGACCTTGCGGCGCACGATGACGTCGTCGTACGGCGCGCCGAGGCACGCGGCGAACCAGGTCTCCATCGCCTCGTGAAACATGTCGAAAAAGCGCGGAAAGTAGACGATCCCCGCGGGGTCGCAGTGCCCCCAGTAGACCTGAAGCCGGTGCTCGTGAACCGCCATGCCCGCACCCTACCGTTTCGCGTATCCTCCGCGCCATGTCGCTGGTCGAACTGTCCAACCACGAGGGCATCGCGGTCATCACCCTGAACGTGCCGCCCGCCAACTGCTACTCGTACGAGATGATGAAGGCGCTCGACACCGCGGTGCTCGAGGCTCGCTTCGACCCGTCCGTGCACGCGATCGTGGTGCGTGGCGCCGGCGAAAAGTTCTTCTGCGCGGGCGCCGACATCAACATGCTCAAGGGCGCCGATCCGTACTTCAAGTACTACTTCTGCCTGCACGCCAACGAGACGATCAGCCGCCTGGAGCAGACGCCGAAGCTCGTCGTCGCCGCGATCGACGGACACTGCGTCGGCGGTGGCCTCGAGGTCGCACTGGCGGCCGACATTCGCATCGCTCGCAAAGGCTCGGGCAAGTGCGGACTGCCGGAGGTCAAGCTGGGGGTGTTGCCCGGCACGGGCGGCACGCAACGTCTGGTCCGTGTCGTCGGCAAAGCCAAGGCCATCGAGTTGATGGGCCGCGGAGACACCTTCGACTACGACGCCGCCGAGGCGATGGGCATCGTCAACCAGGTGTGGGAGTCGGACAGCCACGACGCGTTCCATGCCTCGGTGTTGGAGTGGGTCCGCGGGTTCATCCCGCCCAAGGCCCCGTCTCGTGCCGTCGGCTTCATCAAGCGCGCCTGCCAAACCGGTGCCGACCTCGGTCTGCAAGACGGGCTGGCCCTCGAGCGCGAGCTCCAGCAACGCTTGTTCGAGGGTGAAGACGCCACCGAAGGCCTCGCCGCTTACCTCGAAAAGCGCGCCCCCGAGTTCAAGGGGCAATGAGCGCGCTGGGGCGCCTGACGGCCCGCGCGCAACCGTTCGTGGCCGCCGCCCTCACGTCTCGCACGCGCCGTGACGCCCGAAGGTGGGCGCACGAACGCATGCGAAGGGTTCGTGGCGCCCCCCACCGCCTCACCGCGTTCGTACGTCCCGACGACCCCTACGCCTTGGTGTTGCTGCACGGTTTGCAGCACGTACGGGAACGGTTCGAGGTCGAGATCGACGCGCGTATCGTCGGGCCCACACCCGCGGCACTCGATCCGGCGCCCGAGCGTCTGCACGCGTGGGCGCGCCAAGACGCCGGTCGAGTCGCTCGACTGTACGACCATGCGGTCCCCGAGTTCGACGAACGCCGCTGCACACGAGCCGACGCCGCGGCGCTCGCCACCGTCCAGGGGCTCACCGAGGTTCGAGCCGCCCTGGAGACGTGGTGGCGCGACGGCACAGTCCCTTCCCGCCGGTCAGACGACCGTCTGGACGCCAACGACCGCGAACGCCATCGGCGAGGTCACTACGCCAGCGCCATGGTGCACTACGCGGGCGAGTGGTACTGGGGCGTCGATCGGCTCAACCACCTCGAGCGTAGGCTGCAGAGCCTCGGTCTTGCGCGCGAGGGCACCACCCCAGGCTTCGAGCGCCGGTTTGCGTTCCTCACGTCCCCGGCCCCCGCCGCTGCACCGAGCGACACGCTGGAGCTGTTCTGGTCGGGGCGCAGCCCCTACTCCTACCTGGCCCTGGAGCGCGCGTACCAGTTGGCCGATCACTTTCGAGTCCCGCTGCGAATCCGCCCGGTCCTGCCGATGGTGATGCGCAACCTTTCCGTGCCCACGCGCAAGCGCTTCTACATCCTGGACGACGCGAAGCGGGAAGCCGACTGGCTGCACATTCCGCTGGGTTTCGTGCGAGACCCGGTGGGCCCGGGCATCGAGCGAGGCTACGCACTGCTCGACGTGGCGCGGCAGCGAGACCGACTGCGCGAGTACGTGCACACGTTTTCGACCGGCGTGTGGAGCCGAGGCCTCGACGCGGCGACCGACCAAGGACTCCGAACGATCGCCGAGGATGCAGGCATCCCGTGGTCGGCATGCGAGGCAGCGTTGCGCAGCGACCACTGGCGGGCCGAGGTCGAAGACAACCGAGAGGCACTCGACACGGCCGGCCACTGGGGCGTCCCCGTGCTGCGTGTTGCGGACACAACTGTCTGGGGCCAGGACCGTTTCTGGGTGCTCGAGGACGCGCTCTCCCGGGTCAGCGCCGGCTGACCGCAAGCCTCAAACCTCGACCAAGCTGGCCGCGAGCTCCAGCAGTGCGGCGGCTCGGATCGGTTTGACGGCGAACGCATCCGCGCCAGCTTCGCGAGCCTTCGCCTCGGCCTCGAGACTTCCGCTGAGCACGAGCATCGGCGGCCGCTGCCTGGTGGTGGCCTCCAAGACGTCGTACCCGGTCTTGCCCGGCATTTCGAGGTCGAGCACGACGAGGTCGAAACTGCGTCTTCGAAGCATGACCTCCGCCTCGCGTCCATCGGCCGCCGCGACGACGCTCCCGCCCGCGTGTTCGAGCACGCGAGCCACGACGTCGCGGACCGTCGCATCGTCGTCCACGACGAGAATCTCGCGTCCGCGCAGCGCTTCGGTGTGAACCTCGAGCGAACTGGACGGCTGCGGGCCCCGCTTCACGACGGCAGCGCATGCGCCGGACAACGCTTCGACACCGACCCGAAACTCCAGACGGGTGCCGCCGGGGCCGGTCTTGGCGACCTCGATCGAGCCCCCCATCGCCTCCACGAAATCCCGCGAGATCGAAAGACCGAGCCCGACACCGCCGGCCACGTCGCGAGCGTCTTCGCCATGCCGCCAGGGCTCGAACACGTCCTGCATCACCTCCTCGGCAATGCCAACGCCGGTGTCGTCGACCGAGAAACACAACCCGTCGTGCTCGTCGTCCACACCGACCCTGACTCGAATGCTGCCCTCGCGGGTGTGCTTGATCGCGTTGCCGACGACGTTCAGCAACACCTGGCGGAGCCGGGCCCGATCACCCGCCCAACGATCCGGCATGTTCGGCTCGACCGTCATCTCGAAGCGCACCGACGCAGCATCGACCTGAGGCTCGACCACCTCGTGCACGTCGGCGAGCAGCGCGGACAAGGAAAACGGCTCGCGGCGCTGCGGAACGACACCGTCTTCGAGCCGCACGAGGTCGAGAATGTCGTCGAGCGTGCGCAGCGTCGCGCGAGCGCTGCGTTGCAGCCGAACGAGCGAATCGGGGCTGGCGATGTCCTCGTCGAGCATGTCGGAGGTGAGCGCCAAGCTGGTCATCGGCGAGCGAAGCTCGTGGCTGAGCATCGCCAACAGCCGCTCCCGAGCAAACTCCACCGAGCGCACCTGGGCCTCCGCGGACATTCGCACCTGGGTTTCGTCTTGCAGCCGCCGCAGCGCGGCCTGCAGCGCGCGCTCACGCCGTTTGCGGTCCCTATGAAAGCCGATCGCCAGCACGCACGACAGCCCCAGCACGGCGAACAGGTTGGGCAGGGACAGTGGGTGCTGCCACAGAGGGTCGGCGACGTCGGCCCGAAACGCTGTCCATCCGATCGCCGCCGCTGTCGCAGGCACCCAGATCAAGACGTGCCGCGTGCGCCCCCACAAGGTCGCCCAGCTGGGCACGAGCAAGAACCAGACGACGCCGAGGTTGGGCGTCGCCCGGGTCACGTCCAGCACGATCGTCTGGTAGAGCAGAAAGCTGCCCGAGACGATGTGCAACGCAGTGCCACGGCCGATGCGCGGGCTGAGCCACACCGCGATCGCCATGATGAGCAACTCGCCCATCAGCAACCACGCCTCCAGCGAGCTGGCCGTCAGCGCGATGAGAACCGCAAACGCCAGACCCAGGCTCGCGAACGCGTGGCGGACTAGCGGCCAGCTCCGCGATGGGCCCTCGATCAAGGCCCCATCGTCGTCACCGGATGCCGCGTCCAGTTCCACATCCGCAGAATGCCAGGATTTCTCCAGGCCGCTGAACGTCCCGAGCGACCCAATATGACCCGTTTACGCCGGCGCCGCGGACGCCGCGCGACCGGTCAGGACTTCTGCTTCTCGTGACGCCGGTCCGGGTGCTCGTTGTACCAAGTCTCGAGCGACTCCTGGCTGATCTCCACTCGGAGGTCGGCACCCTGCACCACACATTGGCAGCCCAGCCGCGAGTGGGGACGCACGTCGAAGCCCATGTCGAGGCGGTCCTCCTCGGCCTCTTCCATTTCTTCGAGCGAGTCGAGGCCTTCGGTCACGTAGACGTGGCAAGAGGAGCACGCACAGACACCGCCGCAGGCGGAGCCGAGCTTGGCACCGTGCTCTTCGGCGATCTCGAGCAGGTTGTCCGAGCCCGGTTCGACGTCGGCGTGGGTGGTGGTGCCTTCGGGGTCGACAAAGGTGATCTTCGGCATGGTCAGGTCTGCTGAGGGGAGTGGCTGCCGCGTCGCTCTTCGAGCGCGTCTTCGGCGGCGAGGGTTGATTCGATCTGCCCGAGCGACTTGCCCTCCATGCCAGCGAGGAGCGCTCGCTCCATGCGGCGGCGAGCAAAGCCCTCGCTGACCGACTCGAGGTGCGTACGGGCCTTTTCCAGGTCGCCACGCGGGGTGTCACCGCCGGCCATCGCCGCATCGGCGGCCTCGAGCGCGGCCACGATGGCCTCGCGCTCGTCGGCGGGCAAGAGCTGCTCGAGGTGGCCGACCTCTTCGAAGGCGGTGCGAACCGCAAGGGTCACCCGCCCCAACTCGACCCGGCCCTCGGCCAGGTTGCGGGCCTCGAAGTCGGCCTCGGCGTGGTCGAGGCTCTCCATGACCAGAGCGTCGACGGCGGCCTCGTCGAGTCCGTAGGTCGGCTTGACCTCGACGGTCTGCTTCACGCCGGTCATCAGCTCCTTGGCGGTGACCGTGAGCAGGGCATCGGCGTCGAGCTGAAACGACACCTCGACCCGCGCCATCGAGGGCGGCAGCTGCGGAATGCCCTTCAGCTCGAACTTCGCCAGCGAGCGGCAGTCGGTCGCCAGCTCACGCTCGCCCTGCACGACATGAAAGACCATGCCGGTCTGGTGTTCGGAGTAGTTGGTGAACACCTGCCGCGCGCCGATGGGAATGGTGGCGTTGCGAGGGATGAGCTGCTCGACGATGCCGCCCATGGTTTCGATGCCGAGGCTCAGCGGCACCACGTCGAGCAAGGTGACGCCCTCGCGCGCGCTGCCCGAGAGAATGTCGGCCTGAATCGCCGCGCCATAGGCCACGACGCGGTCGGGATCGAGGTCGCACAGCGGAGGCTGCTTGAACGTCTTCTCCACGACGGCGCGAACCTTGGGCACCCGCGTGGACCCGCCGACGAGCACGACACCATCGAGGTCGTCGGCCCGAACGTCGGCATCCTTCATCGTCTGCCGGCAGGCCTTGACGGTGCGGCGCACGATCGCGTCGATGAGCCCCTCGAACGCCTCGCGCGTGACCTCGAAGCCCGCGAGTCCGCACAGCGGAAGATCGACCACGGTGCGAGTGGCGTCGCTCAGCGCCTCCTTGGCGGCACGCCCTTGCGCGAGCGCCTCTTCGCGCTGCTGATCGGTGGGATCGCCAATGCCCGCGGCCTCGAGGAGGTGCTGTGCCAGCGCATGGTCGAAGTCGTCCCCACCCAAGGCCGAGTCTCCCCCGGTCGCGAGCACCTGAAACACACCTTCGCGCAGCCGCAAGATGCTGATGTCGAAGGTGCCGCCGCCCAGGTCGTAGATCGCGAACAGTCCCTGTTTGCCGCCGTGGGTCTGGTCGAGACCGTACGCAAGCGCGGCAGCGGTCGGCTCGGCAAGCAGCCGATAGACCTTGAGCCCCGCGATGCGCCCTGCGTCCTTGGTGGCTTGGCGCTGCGCGTCGTCGAAGTAGGCGGGCACCGTGATGACCGCCCCATCGACCGGCTGCCCGAGCTCGGCTTCGGCACGCTGGGCGAGCACACGAAGGATCTCGGCCGACACTTCCATCGGCGTGACCGACCGGCCCTCCCCCATGTCGAAACGAACGACCTGGTCGGCCTCATCGGTCGGAGGCGACATCGGATACGGGTGCGCACCGACATCGTCGCGGCCGCGTCCCATGAACCGCTTCACGGAGCTCACGACACGGGTCGGGTGCTCGACCTGTTGGGCACGCGCCGCGGCACCGACGAGCACCGAGTCCGCAACGTACGAGACCACCGAGGGGAGAATGTCTCGGCCCTGGGCATCCTCGACCTCCCGCGGGGACTCGCCGTGGGGCGCGAGCGCGACCAAGCTGTGTGTCGTGCCCAGGTCGATGCCAATGCCGAGGCCAGGCGCGCGCTTGCTGGACGCGGGCGCCGAAGGCTCTTCGATCTGAAACAGAGCACCGGGGTCGAAGTCGTCTGCGCTCATGGCTGTCTAGTCCTGTTCGTCGATCTCGTCGAGCAAGCGCTGCAGGTAGCGACGCACCACCAGGTGCCGCGCCGCGGCCTCGGTGTCGGCGGCTTCGATCGCAGCGACGGCATCACGCAGCGCCTGGCCCTCCTGCGACTCCACATCGTCGCGAAGGTCGTCGAGCGCGTCGGCGCCGGCCGCCTGCGCTTCGGCGACACGTTCACGGTGCTCGATCATCTCGATGAGAAACGCCTGCGGCATCTTGGGCGCCCCCACGTCGGGGTCCGACGAGTCGAGGTCGCGCCCCCCGAGTTTCACCAGGTACTCGGCACGTTTCACCGGATCGCGAAGCGTACGGTAGGCCTCGTTGATCGCAGCACTCAGCTCCATCGCCGCGCGCTTGGCCGAGGAGTCGTCCTGCGGGACCTTGTCCGGATGCGCGGCCGCGGCTCGCTGGAGATACGCTTGCTCGAGCCCATCACGGTCGAGCCCATGTTGTCGCGGCTGCCCGAGCCGTTCGAAATGATCCATCGTCTTGAACCGAAAGAGAAACGCCGCTCGTGCCCCTTACCAGGAAAGCAAAGCGTCCCGAACGGACGCGGAGCGGAAAAGAAGCCGAGAGACGAACAAGGAGCTCCAGTCGGAGAGGTTCGGAGGGAGGCCCCTGCGGCCCCAGGCTCACTTGACCCGAGAAAGAGAAACGCCGCTCGTGCCCCTTAGCAAGAAAGCGAAGCGTCCCGAAGGGGCGCGAAGCGGAAAAGAAGCGTCCCGAAGGGGCGCGAAGCGGAAAAGAAGCGTCCCGAAGGGGCGCGAAGCGGAAAAGAAGCGTCCCGAAGGGGCGCGAAGCGGAAAAGAAGCCAAGAGACGAACAAAGAGCTGCAGTCGGAGGGGTTCGGAGGGAGGCCCCTCACCCAGAGGGGGCCTCCTGGAGAACCCCGGCTCACTCCCAAGTGAGGCTCTAAAACGAGACGGACTCGCCGCAGCCGCAGGAGTCGCCGACGTTGGGGTTTTCGAACCTGAACCCGTGGCCGCGAATGCCGGTCTCGAAGTCGATGCGGGTGCCTTTGACCAGCACCATGCTCTTGGGGTCCACGAAGACCCGCACCCCGAAGGCTTCGACCACGTGGTCATTGGCCCGCGGGTCGCCGTCTTCGAACTGGAACATGTAGGAGTAGCCCGTGCACCCGCCACCGCGAATGCCGAAGCGAATCGCGCCCGTCGGCGTGCCACGCTTGTCCAGCTGCCCACGCATGATCTTGGCCGCGCGTGCGGTGACCGTGACGGTGTTGGGCACGGACACGGGCGCCTCGGCGGTGGCGTTCGGCGAAGCGGGCGCAGCGTTCACTGCCCCTCCGCCTCTCCGGCTGTGCCGCTCTTCTCTTGGTAGTCCTTGATCGCGGCCTTGATCGCGTCCTCGGCCAACACCGAGCAGTGAATCTTGACCGGGGGCAACGAGAGTTCCTCGGCGATCTGGCTGTTCTTGATCGAGCCCGCTTCTTCGACGCTCATGCCCTTGACCCACTCGGTGACGAGCGAGCTGCTGGCGATGGCCGAACCGCAGCCGTAGGTCTTGAACTTCGCGTCCTTGATCACGCCGTCCTCGACCTTGATCTGCAGCTTCATCACGTCGCCGCAGGCGGGGGCGCCCACGATTCCCGTGCCGACGCCGTCGTCGTTCTTGTCGAGGCTGCCGACGTTGCGGGGGTTTTCGTAGTGCTCGATGACCTTGTCGCTGTACGCCATTTTGAGTTCCTTGCAGTGCGGTGAGTCAGTGGCTCAGTGGTGCGCCCACTGGATGGAGTCGAGGTCGATGCCTTCCTGCACCATTTCCCACAGCGGGGACATTTCGCGCAGACGGCTGACATGGGTGCGAAGCAGGTCGACGACGAAGTCGATCTCCTCCTGGGTGGTGAACCGCCCGATCGTCATGCGAAGGCTGGAGTGGGCGAGTTCGTCGTTGAGCCCCATCGCGCGCAGCACATAGCTGGGCTCGAGGCTGGCGGACGTGCACGCGGACCCGGAGGACAGCGCGACGTCCTTGAGCGCCATCAGGAGCGACTCCCCCTCGATGTACGCAAAGCTGAGGTTGAGGTGCCCGGGCAGCATGTGCTCGGGGTGACCGTTGAGAATGACGTGCTCGATGCTGCTCGTCAGCTGCTCGCGCATGTAGTCGCGAAGCTTGCCGATGCGCGCCGACTCGTCGGCCATGTCCTCGCGAGCGATGCGTGCCGCTTCGCCGAACCCGACGATGTTGGGCACGGCGAGGGTGCCCGAGCGGTTGCCGCGCTCGTGACCGCCGCCGTGAATCTGCGCCGAAAGGCGGACGCGAGGCTTGCGTCGGCGCACGTACAGAGCACCGATGCCCTTGGGGCCGTAGATCTTGTGGGCCGACATCGAGAGCAGGTCGATGTGCATCGCCTCGACGTCGATCGGGAGCTTGCCGAACGCCTGCGTCGCGTCGGTGTGAAACAGAACCTTGTGCTCGCGACAGACCTTGCCGATCTCGGCGAGCGGCATCACCACGCCGGTCTCGTTGTTGCCGTGCATGACCGAGACGAGGACGGTCTTGTCGGTGATGGCATCGGCGACCTGCTGTGGCGTGATGAGTCCCGACGAGTCGACCTCGAGATACGTGACCTCGACGCCGCGGCGCTCGAGGTACTTGCACGTGTCGAGCACCGCCTTGTGTTCGGTGTTGACCGTGATGATGTGGTTGCCCTTTTGGGCGAGGTAGTCGGCGACGCCTTTGATCGCGAGGTTGTTCGACTCGGTCGCGCCGCTGGTCCAGGTGATTTCCTTGGGATCGGCACCGATGGTCTTGGCGACCTGCTCGCGGGCGGCTTCGACGGCCTCTTCGGCTTCCCAACCGAAGGCGTGGGTGCGGCTGGCCGCGTTGCCGTAGGCCTGGGTGAAGAACGGCAACATCTTGTCCACGACGCGCTGGTCGACGGGACAAGTGGCGGCGTAGTCGAGGTAAACGGGGGTCTTGACGCTCATGGTGCGTTCACGGGGTCGTGGGGTCGTTGTCGAGAGCACCGCTCGCCGACGGCTTTGGCCGAATCCGGACGACGTTGCGGTCGGTCGTCGGCGCATGAATGCCGGCGACCAGGGATGGGGTTTCGGTGTCGGCGTGCACGCCGTCGCAGGAGACACAGCCGTCGACCTGATGCTCGTGGCTGCATGCGCGGCAACCTTCGAGGTAGGCCAGGCTCTCGCCGAGGTCGCGCTCGAGCTGCAGGAGCTTTTCGACCTGGGCCCGGGTGTCGTCGAGCCGCGCGCGGAACATTTCGCGCAGGCTGTGCATCGCATCGGGGCCCGAGGACGAGCTTTCGACCGTGTGCAGCAGGCTCTGAATCTGGGGCAACGAAAAGCCCAGCGCCTGCAGCTTCGCGATCCAGTAGACCCGCGCGACCTCGTCGGCGCCGTACAGGCGGTAGTTGCCCTCGGACCGTACGGGCTCGAGCAGTCCCATCTCCTCGTACAAACGCAGCGCCCGCACGGTCTTGCCGGTCTTCCGGGCAAGCTCGCCGACTTTCATGCGGTTGGACGTGGAGGCGGACATCGAACTCTTACGTATACGTACGGGATGATCTGGATGTGGGATGTCGGGCCGATGGGCCCGGAAAGCGGGCGGAGTCTGGGCGGGAGGCCCCCTGCTGTCAAGCCGGGGTCTCGGCACCTGAACTCTAACGTTAACGTAAGGGTTAGCAACCGGGAGTTTTGCATCGGCTGCACCAGCCGGCGGAAATCACGCAGCAGCGGCAGGATTCGGCAGATCATCGGCAGGAACGCCCCTTGGCGCACCAGCGGTCGCGACCTACGCTGAAACCGTCTTCCGAGGCCCTGATGGACGATCTGGCACAGAAACTCGACGCGCTGCTGCGCACCCGTCGTCGAGGGGACGCCGAGTTCGGCGGGGCATGCCACGTCGGCGGAGAACGCACCGACTTGGATCGGGTGCGCCTGTTCTGGTCCGAGCACTCCACCCACCGCTCGGCGAGCGTTGCGGACGAAGGCCTGGTGTTCCTCCTGTCGGGGCGCAAGATCGGCTACCTCGGCGAACGGCAGTTCACCTACGACGCAGATCGCTGCTTGGTCGTCAGCGCGGCGCTCCCCTACGAGTACTCCGCCGTGGCCAGCCCCGAGTCCCCGCTGCTCGGGTTGTTCGTCCGCTTGGACCTCGCCGAGCTGGGTGAGCTGGCGGCCGCCTTGGACCGCCACCCCTCGACGAATCCGCGACCGGCCGAGCCCACCTTGGGCCTGTCCACCGTCCCACTCGACTCGACCCTTCGCGACGTTCTTCGAAGGCTTCTCGACTGCCTGTCCTCGGCCCGAGACTGCGAAGTCCTCGGCCCAGGCCTCCTCCGCGAACTCAACTACCGGGTCCTGACCAGCCCGGGCGGCGAAGGACTTCGCGCGCTGACCCTTCAGGACACGAGTCATGCGCGCATCGTTCGGCTACTCGCCGACGTCAAACGCGACGTGGCCGTGCACCACTCGGTCGAGGAACTCGCCAGGTCGGTCGGCATGAGCCAAACCGTCTTTCATCGGGCGTTTCGCAAGCTCACCGGCGAGTCACCGATCAGCTACATCAAGAAGCTGCGGCTCCACCACGCGGGCACGCTCATCCTCTACGACGCCCTGTCGGTCAGCGATGCGGCGCGACGAGTCGGCTATCGCAGCCCCACGCAGTTCAGCCGCGAGTTCAAGCGCCTGTTCGGGCACCCGCCCTCGTCTCTACGAGCGCAGCGGCCACTGTCATCCCACGCCCCCGAGACCTCGGTCTCGGCCCACTGATCCTCTACACGATCCCTCGACGAGGATCGTTTCGACCGGCCCTCGATGGGCCCGGAGGTTGTCGTCATGCAAGCACTGACATGGCTGCCCAATGCCCTCTTGTGCGGTTTCCTCCTGCTCAGCGCAGGGAGCTACCTGTTCTCCGCTTCGACCATCGAGGGCGTACGCGACCTTGGGTTTCCGGACTCGTTTCGCCTTCAGCTCGCGGCCCTCAAGCTCCTCGCGTTCGCGGCCATGGCACTGCCAGGAGTGCCAGTGCGGGTCGTCGAGTGGGCGCATGTGGGCGTGGCGCTGTTCCTGGTGACCGCACTCGTCGCCCATCTTTCGCACGGCGATGGCATCGCTCTGTCCGTCGTGCTGCTGCTGCTTCTCACCCTCGTGGTGCTCGCCAATCTTCACCTGCACGGGCCAACCGCTCGACCCTGACCAACGGAGCCGAACACACAATGAACAAAACCATCCTCATCACCGGAACGTCCTCTGGACTGGGCATCAGCCTCGCCGTTCAGGCGGCGCAGCAAGGTCATCGAGTGTTTGCGACGATGCGAAACCTCGACAAACGAGGCCGTCTGGACGCGGCCCTCGCCGAGGCCGGAGTGTCCGCCACCGTACTCGCGTTGGACGTTCAGGACACGACCTCCGTGAACGCGGCGGTGGCCCAGGTCCTCGAGGCGGCGGGCCACATCGACGTGCTCATCAACAACGCGGGGGCCGGGTTCGTTCGCTCCACCGAGCAAGCGACCGAAGACGAGATTCACTGGGTCACCGACGTGAACTACATGGGGGTCGTCCGCTGCACCAAAGCCGTGCTGCCGCACATGCGCGAGCGTGGGCAGGGGCACGTCATCACGGTGTCGTCGGTCGGAGGTTTGGTCGGACAGCCGTTCAACGAGTTCTACTGTGCGGCCAAGTTCGCGGTCGAAGGCTACATGGAGGCACTCGCGAGCTACATCCCGCACGCGTTCGGGGTGAACTTCACAGTCGTCGAACCCGGCGGCATTCAAACCGAGTTCAGCAACAACGTGCTCGCCCAGGCCGAGTCGACCGGAGGATTTCGCGACGACGCCTACCTCCCCACGCTGCAGCAGTACATTCAAACGGTGCAACAACGGGCGACGGCTGCCATGTACCAGACGGCCGATGAGGTCGCGGAGGTGGTGCTCGACTGCATGCGTGCCGAGAACCCGCCGCTGCGTCGTCGCACGTCGGCCTGGGCCGAAGACCTGTGCGCACTGAAGACCGGACAGGACCCCTCCGGCACCATGTTGCGCGACCGTGTGGTCCGCGACTTTCTCGGCGGCTGATCGCTGAACGTGCTCGTGCCCGAGCCGGGTTCCTGCCGGCCCTGCCCTTCGGGTGTGGGGCACGGCACAACGAGCAACGCCGCCCAGGGGTCGTCCCGAGGCGGCGTCACGCAGAAGGGCGAGGGCTCAGCCCTTCTTCTTCTTTTTCTTCTTCTTTTTCTTGCCCTTCTTCTTCTTTTTCTTCTTCTTTTTCTTGGCGGCCTTGTCCTCGTCATCGACGGAGGGCTTGGGCACGGGCGGCTTCGGCTTGTCCGCACCGTCCGGCTTGTCGGGCTCGACGATCAGGTCGTCGTCGTCCTTCTTGCCGTCGTCTTTCTTGTCGTCGGCCTTCTTGCCGCCGTCCTTTTTCCCGTCGGCCTTCTTGCCGTCGTTCTTTTTCCCGTCGGCTTTCTTGCCGTCGTTCTTTTTCCCGTCGGCCTTCTTGTCGTCCTTGGGCTCGACCGGCTTGTGCTCCGGCACGACCGGCTTGTGCTCGGGAATGATCTCGGGCTCGGGGTCGTCGGGTTTGACCCCGAGGTCCTCGGCCAGCGACTCGTTGGCGAGCCCTTCGACCGCGGCATAGCCGACCGCGCCCGCGACGACCATGGCACCGACGCCGCTGCCGACCAAGCTGCCCGGCCCTTCCGACCCGGCCCGGGTGTGGTAGGCGAACGCCATTGCCGAGCTGTCGTACTTGGTGGCCAGCGGGGCGAACGCGTCCGCGGGCGGAGTGCCCTCGGTGACCTGGTGTGCGGCATCGAGTGCGGCGCGACCTTCTTCAGTGGCCCGGTTGCCGATGCCCTGCACCGCCATGTGCACGATCGGGGTGCCGCCGGACTGCTTTTCGATCCAGACCGAGCCGCTCGAAACCGGAGCGAGCAATGCCATGCCTGCGATGACCGTCTCCGGGTCGGCGTCGGGCACGTTCTTGAGCGCGGCCCGCAGCAGCTTGTGCATGTGGTCGCCCTGCATGAAGTCGGCGGGCAAGTGCATTGCGAAGGCGACCTCTTTGCGCTTGAAGCCCTCGGCCAACGGTGCGGGCAAGGAGCTCAGCGTATCGGCGCTGATGCCATCGCCCGCGGTGTCGAGTAGCTTGCCGACGTTGGAGGTGTCGGGGCCGACCGCGATGGTGAGCGCCTTGTTGGCCGCGAATGCCCAGCCGTCGAAGTGCAGCCCGGCAAACGCCTTGACGATGTCGGCCTCGGGAATGCCCCGCAGCTTCACGTGCAACGCGTCGGCCATCGTGGTGCCGTGGTTGACCGGCACCTTTTCGATGGTGAGCTCGCTGCCCTTCAGCTCCGGGATCTCCTGCGGAGCTTCCTTGGCCGCCTCCATCGCGATCTCCCACGCTTTGGAGTACGGCGCCGCGTCTTTGATTCCGGCTTGAAACACCAACCCGCCGGGGTCGACCGATCCGGCGAGCACGAACTCCCCGGTCAGCGTCTCGGCGAGCTTGCCGATCTCCGGCGGCGCATCCCCTGCGGCCGCGGCCAGTCCCATGCCGAGCAATGCACCGTTGGCACGGCCCCACATGAACCCGGCGCCGGGCTGCACGTTGGCCAGGGTGTGGGTGTCTCCGCCTTCGAGCGCTGCGAGCCCCTGCTCTGCTTCGCGGTCGAGCGGCACATTGGCAGCCAGGTGCACCAGGCCGGGCAACGTCGTCACGGCGAATGCCGCATCTTTGCCGTCGACCGGAAGGCGCGCGATCACATTGGCTTCGTCGAGTTCGACGCCGGGCAGCTTCGCCTGCAGCGCCTCACGCACGGCCTTGGGGTCCTCGGCCGGCTTGTAGGCGTCGAGGACCGACTTCTCATCGGCGCAGACGCTCCAGCCCTCGTGACCCGCGAGCGGACCGCAGTTGTCGGCTTCGACATCGTCCTCGCCCATCGCTTTGGCGAGGTTCGCGATGGCGGCGTGGTCGTCGGCCGCGAACACGATGATCGACTTGCCGCCCTTCATGCGGATCAGCGCGCCGCCGTCCTTGAGGCGAAGGCCCGACGCCTTGAGCGCATCGACGACCTCTTTGCCCTTGGTCTCCATGACCGCGTAGCCCTCGTTCACGTCGCGGAGCTCGGACGCGGTCGCGGGCTGGGCGGAGAGTTTCTTCAGCGGCGCATCGAGGAAGCGCATGCCCTCCTCGTAGTAGTCGGCCAGCACCGACGCGTCGCGAATGATCATGTACTCCGCCTCGGTGTCGGGCACGAAGGAGAGCATCAGGTCCAGCCCGGTGTGCAGCGGCTCGACCGGGATCGGCTCGGGCTCGGGTTTCACCTCGGCGACCTTTTCGGGGTCGTCCTTGGTCTCCTCGTCGGCGGCGTCGCCCTTGTCCTCTTTGCCCTTGTCGTCGTCGCCGTCTTTGCCAGCGTCTTCGTCTTCTTTGCCCGCGACCTTGTTGGCCAAGTCCTCGGCCTTGTCGCAGCCCCCGAGGGTGGCCGAACTCCACAAGAACGCGAGGGCCAGCGGAATCGCCAGGCCGGGGCGATGGGGCGGTCTCCAAGATCGCATGAGCCGGAGCATACCGAGCCGAGCCCCACCCTGTTCCAGCCCGCCGGCCGGCCTTTCAGCCGGTCGCTTGTGAGACGCCACTGCCGCGCGGTACGGTCGTGGCCGGGTCATGAGTTTTTCGGAGAAGATGCGGGAGAGTCTGGGTGCAATGGGTGTGCGGCTGAAAGTCGAGCCGGCCGAGGACGCCCTCGCTCCGGGCTCCACCCTCACCGCGCGGGTGCAGTTCGAAGGCGGCAACGCCCCCGCCCACGTCGAGGCGCTCGTGCTGCGGCTCGTCGAAGCCGACCGACACTGGACCGACAACGATGGCGGCCGGGTCGAGGAGATCGACGCTGCGTCGCTGGAGAATCGGGACCACCTCACGGCCGGGTGGGATCGGCGCGCCGTCGCCGAATCGCGCCTTCCGGTGAACACCGATGTCGAGGCCTCCAGCTCCGGCAGCGTCGACGTCGAGCTCTCGATCCCGCTCGACTGCAAGCCATCGTCCGTGAGCTGCGCGCACACACTCAACGTTCAAGCGGACATCAAAGGCCAGATCGACCCGACGGCCAACGCGCGGATCGTGCTCGCCGGCGGGTGATACTGGCGTGGGCCCCCCCACGCCCGGTACGATACCCGCCATGGATTGGGTCGGATCCCTCGGGCGCAGCCTGCCTTGGGCTGCGGGTGCGCTGACGTTGCTGCTCGCCGGTGACGCCTCTGCCCGGGTTGTGTTCATCAACTTGGGCTCCGTCGCCCTCAATGCCGACAACGGCCAGGACCCGACGCTCAACTCCTACTCCAGCAACGGGTTCACCGCCGGAACCGCGTCGGGCTTCACGCTCGACGCGGACGAGCAGGCGCTGCTGCACTTCTACTTGAAGGAAGCGTCCTACCCGTTCGACATCGAGTTCGTGTTCGAGCGCCCGGCCGCCGGCGCCTACGACATGGTCGTGTTCGGCACCGAAACCGACGCCGACACCCTCTTCGCCGACAGCGACTGTCCGCCAGCGATCGGCCTCGCCGACTGCGGTGACGGCAGCGGCCACAACATTTCGTTCGTCTTCCAGGGCTGCCTTCCGGCCGCACAGGTGACGGACATGCGCCGCATCGCCTACTACTCCCTGACCGGCCTCGGGTTCGGGTGGGGGCTCGAGAACGAGGTCACCGCCGGGCAGATCATGGGCTCGTACAGCGTATTCGGCCTGCAGTTCGGCAACGAGTGCGCCGGCATCGTCAACGGCTCGTGTCCGACCCACCCCGGCTGCCCCGACGGGGAGCAAAACGCCACCGCCGACCTGACCGCGATCATCGGCGCGCGCATGGACGACGGACCGCCCACCGTCACCATCACCGAGCCGCTCGATGGCGCCACCGTCGGTGCCAGCTTCAGCGTGACCGCGGACGTCGACGATGGATTCGGCGGACTCAGTGTGTCGTTGTCGGCCACGATCGACGGCACCCCGATCAACCAGGACATGGCCGAGCCGCCCTACAGCTGGGACTTCCAAGGCGTGCCGGCCGGCACCTGGACGTTCGACGTGCAAGCCATCGATGCCGACGGAGGCTCGGTCACCGAGTCGGTCACCGTCACCGTCGAAGGCAGCGCCGGCGAAACCTCCACCTCGGGCGGCGACGACTCGACGGGAGATCCGTCCAGCGACTCGGACGACCCCAGCGACGGGACCTCGTCGGACCCCACCGTCGACCCCACCGATGCGACCGCGAGCGGCTCGGGCACGACCGGTGGTGCCGACGACGACGGCAGCGGCGGCGCCATCGATCCCACCAACCCGGTCTCCCCTGCCACGTTCGGCGCGGGTGGCACGGGCTGCGAGTGCAGCACGACCCGCACCAGCGATGCGTGGGGCGGTCTGGCGGCGCTCGGACTGCTGGGCTTCGGGCTCACCGCCCGACGCCGGCGCGGACGAAGGTCCACACGCCCATCCCGGACATAGACCCGCCGCGGCCGAAGGTGCCGGTGATGGTGGTGTCCTCGCGGTTGATCACCAGCCACCCGGTTCCCACTGCACCGCGCCCGTCCTGCCAGGTGAACGAGCAGACGTTGGCCAGCACCATGTCGCCCTCGCCCATTTCGGCGCGGGTCTGGGTCATCGACAAGATGTAGCGTTCGGGCCGTTCGCGTCCGCGAAAGTTGGCGTAGTACCGCCCTTCGGACAGGCGGTCGATTCGAAGCTGTCCGGCGATGCCGTCGACTTCACCGCGCCACTTTCCCGCAAAGTCGCTCGGCGACTCGTAGGCCTCCGGGGGCGGGTGCGGAGGCTCGTTGCCCGCGGGATCGCAGCCGGCCACAGCCCAGCATCCGAGACCGAGCAGGCGCATCGCGAAGCGCCGTCGTCCTTGCAGGGGTGCCAAAGCGGGGCGCATCGTACACAAGGAGACGTAGCCGCGCCCCGATCGATGCGATCGATCGCACTCGACGTGACGAAAACAACAGCGGGCTCTAGGTCCGCGGAGACTGCATGGCGAGGTTTTGCGATGTGCTCTACACTCCGCCCGCCGATGGTGCCCCGCTCACATGCGTTGTGCTGTTTGATGGCTGCGCTCGCGGTTGCGACGCCTCGCGTGGCCAACGCCGAGCCCGCGCCTGCGGAGAGCCCGCAGCCCGAAGCCGCAACCGACGAGCCCGCCGGGGAGCAGCCCGAAGGCGAGGCCCCGTCCGACACGATGGCCGAAGGCGCGGCGTCCCTTGCCCCGACCGAGGAAGCCCCGAGCACCGCCGACGAAGAATCCTCGGACGAAGAATCCTCGGACGAAGAATCCTCGGACGAAGAACTCTCCGATGAAGAGATCTACGACGAGGGCGCAACCATCGAGGGGGACGTCATGGACGACAACCCGGGCGACGGGGCCGAGTCCGCCCAAGAGCCCAGCACCAGCACCGTGCCCGAGCGCCTGCCCAGGCTGCAACGCATCGGCTGGTACCACGTGATCGGTGCCTTCACCCTCGGCACGACCGCGGGGCTGCTGGCAGGGCTGGCCGAGCGTGAGGAAGACCGCGCCACCCGGATCGCCGCGGCCTACGACTTCGACGCGGGATCGTCCCCGCTGTACGCGGACACCCAGCAACGCTACGAGGACACGCTCGACCGCGGCCAAGCGCTCGAAACCAGCGCGATCGTCTTCGGCGCACTGGCCGGAGCCACCGCCATCGCAGCGATCACCCTCTTCGCCGTCGATGCCAAGCGCAAACGCCCGTCGGCCACCGCTCGGCGCATGCGGGTGGGTCCGGGGTCGCTGGAGGTCTCGTTCTGATGGGCAAAGCGTTCCGACTCGCCGCCGTCGGGGTACTGGCTGCCGTGTGGGGCTGTTTCAGCGCTCCGTCGGCAGACGTGCTGTTCGCCTGCGATCCACAGACAGCCCCCCAGTGTCCGCCCGACTACACGTGCCAGTCCGACGGCTGCTGCCACCGTGATGGCACCGACGTCGAAGCCTCGATGGGAGCCTGCAAATCCGCCGCGGACTCCGGCCTGAACCCGACCGAAACTGCGACCGAGACTGCGACCGACGCCGGGACCGACACCGATCCCGGGACCTCCAGCGGGGCCTCCACCGAGTCCTCCAGCGGAGACGTCTCGTCGAGTTCCGACACGAGCGCGGGGACGGATTCGAGCACCGGCACCCAGACCGGGTCCGGGTCGAGTTCCAGCTCCAGCGGCGACAACGCCACCAGCTCCACGGGCGCGTGAGCCCGCGCCCAACGCGGCCTTGCCGCCCGGCTCCGCGGTGCGCTAAGAAGCCGCGGAACCGTGGGGCTCAAGGATCTATTCAGTAGTTCGGGACGCGCCAAGTCGCGGCTCGACAAGTGGACCAAGACGGCGACGAGCCCGTACACGCAAACGGCAGAGCGTTACGCCGCGATGCAGAACCTCCTCAAGGACGGTTCGGAAGAGGCGCTGCTGGGCATCTTCAAGCGCTTCACGATCGTCTCGACCAAGAGCATCGAAGACGAGGAAGAGAAGAGCTGGGCCTACCGCGAACTCGCAGGTCTGGGTCCCAAGGTGCTCCCCGCCGCCAAGAAGTTCTGCCTCGACTCCGAGAACGTCGCCTGGGCACTTCGCATCATCGAAGACGTGGCCGACGAGACCCAGGAGTGGGACGTGCTCGACGCGCTGCTCGAGAAGCACCCCCCCGGCTACGAGCGAGACCCGGCCAAGAAACAACAGATCCTCACCCACCTGGCCGAGATCGATGACCCCAAGGTTCCCGAGCTCCTCGCCGGCTACCTCGAGGACCACGACGAAGGGGTGCGGTTCTTCTGCGTCGAGCAACTGGTCGACATCGCCGAAGAGTCGACCAAGCCTGCGCTGGTCGGGCGGCTGACCAACCCCGAAGAAGATTCCCTTCGCTTGCGTACCCGCATTCTCGACGGCCTCGCCGAACTGAAGTGGGACGTCACCGAACACAAAGCCGAAATCGCCAAGGTCATTGGCAAAGAACACGCCCTCGAGGGCGGCAACATCGTCAAGCGATAAGAGGGAGCCCAAGATGCCACGACGCGAGGACATCAAACGGATTCTCGTGCTGGGGTCGGGCCCGATCGTCATCGGCCAGGCCTGCGAGTTCGACTACTCCGGAACCCAGGCCGTCAAGGCCCTCAAGCAAGAGGGTTACGAGGTCGTGTTGGTCAACTCCAACCCGGCCACGATCATGACGGATCCCGAGATTGCAGACCGCACCTACGTGGAGCCTCTGCAGCCGGAGTTCATCGAAGACATTCTCGCGCAAGAGAACATCGACGCGGTGTTGCCCACGGTTGGCGGGCAAACGGCACTCAACCTCGCGATCGCCTGTCACCGCGATGGGTTGTTCGAGAAGTACGGTGTCGAGCTGCTCGGCGCCGACGTCGACGTGATCGAGCGCGCCGAGGACCGCGAGAAGTTCAAGGCCGCGATGCTCGAGTTGGGCTTCGACGTCCCGCGCTCGATGTACATCCGCAGCGGAGACGACGCGAGCGCGGCGATCGACGCCTACGGGTTCCCGGTCATCATTCGCCCCTCGTTCACGATGGGCGGCACCGGAGCCGCCATCGCCTACAACCGCGAGGAGTACGAAGAAAAGGTCTCGCGCGCGTTGGCCGAGAGCCTCGACTCCGAGGTGCTGCTCGAAGAGTCCGTACTCGGCTGGAAAGAGTACGAGCTCGAGGTGATGCGCGACGGCAAGGACAACTTCGTCGTCATCTGCTCGATCGAGAACCTCGACCCGATGGGTGTGCACACCGGTGACTCGATCACCATTGCGCCGTCGCAGACGCTCACCGACAAGGAGTACCAGCGCATGCGCGACCAGGCGAAAGCCGTGGTCCGCAAGATCGGTGTGACCACGGGCGGCTGCAACATCCAGTTTGCGGTCAACCCCGACAACGGGCGCATGATCGTGATCGAGATGAACCCCCGAGTGTCTCGAAGCTCGGCGCTCGCCTCGAAAGCCACCGGATTCCCGATCGCCAAGTTCGCCGCCAAGCTCGCCGTCGGCTACACGCTCGACGAGCTCGACAACGACATCACCAAGGTCACCCCGGCCAGCTTCGAACCCAGCATCGACTACGTCGTCACCAAGGTGCCCCGGTTCGCGTTCGAAAAGTTCTCGGGCAGCGACGACACGCTCACCATTCAGATGAAATCGGTGGGCGAGGTCATGGCGATCGGCCGCACGTTCCGCGAGTCGCTGGGCAAGGCCATGTGCGCGCTCGAGACCGGCAGCAGCGGCTTCGACTGGGAGCCCGACCTGGGGCCCGACGACGTCGCTGCGATGCTCGGCCGCCCCTCCCCCGCCCGACTGTGGCAGGTCGGCGCCGCGCTGCGACTCGGCGTCTCGCTCGAGGAGGTCTACGAGCGCAGCAAGATCGACCCATGGTTCCTGCACCACGCCGCCGCGATCGTCGACTGCGAAAAGCGGGTCGGCGAAGGCCGCCGAGGCACCGTGCCGTCGGCATCGGTGTTGCGCGAAGCCAAGCGCAACGGGCTGTCCGATGGACGCATCGCGCAGCTCTGCGGTCTGAGCGAAGAGGCCGTCCGTGCCCGCCGACTGCAGGCCGGCATTCGCCCGGTCTACAAACGCATCGACACCTGCGCAGCCGAGTTCGAAGCGCACACGCCCTACCTCTACAGCACCTACGAAGAGGAGTGCGAAGCCGAGGTCAGCGACCGCAAGAAGGTGGTCATCCTCGGCGGTGGCCCCAACCGCATCGGGCAAGGCATCGAGTTCGACTACTGCTGCGTGCACGCTGCGTTCGCGCTCCGCGAGGCGGGTTACGAGACCATCATGGTCAACTGCAACCCCGAGACGGTCAGCACGGACTACGACACGTCCGACCGCCTCTACTTCGAGCCGCTCACCGCCGAACACGTACTCGAGATTCTCGACGCCGAGGCGCGCAAGGGCACCATTCACGGGGTGCTGGTGCAGTTCGGCGGACAGACCCCGCTCAAGCTCGCCAAGGTCATCGAAGCCGCCGGCTATCCACTGCTCGGCACCCCGGCCGAAGCGATCGATCTCGCCGAAGACCGCGAGCGGTTCGGCGAGCTGCTCTCTCGGCTGCGCATCGACTGCCCACGCTGGGGCGTGGCGCGCTCGGCCGAAGAAGCCTTCAAGATCGCCCACGACATCGGCTACCCGGTGCTCGTCCGTCCCTCGTACGTGCTCGGCGGTCGAGCGATGGAAATCGTGCACAGCGATGACCAGCTCGATCGGTACATGCGCGAAGCGGTCCGCGCCTCGCCCGACCACCCGGTGCTGATCGACGAGTTCCTGCCCCACGCCACCGAGTTCGACGTGGACGCCGTCTCGGACGGGGCCGACGCCGTCGTCGCGGGCATCATGGAGCACATCGAAGAGGCCGGCGTGCACTCGGGCGACAGCAGCTGTTCGCTGCCCCCGGTGAACGTGCCCGAGTCGATCCTCGAGCAGATCCGGGAGACCACACGCACGCTCGCCCGCGAGCTGGGCGTCATCGGCCTGATGAACATCCAGTTCGCGCTGCGAGGGCATCGCCTGTACGTCATCGAGGTCAACCCGCGAGGGTCCCGCACGGTGCCGTTCGTCTCCAAGGCTGTCGGTGTGCCCTACGCCAAGGTGGCCGCACGTGTCGCCGCCGGCGAGTCTCTCACCGAGCTCGGCATCACCGAGCAAGTGCCCGAGCACGTCTCGGTCAAGGCGCCGGTCTTCCCGTTCCGCAAGTTCCCTGGCGTCGACACCCTGCTCGGCCCCGAGATGCGCAGCACGGGCGAAGTCATGGGCATCGGCGACTCGTTCGGCGTGGCGTACATGCACGCGTACATCGGCGCCGGAGAGGCCTTGCCCCGCGAGGGTGCCGCCTTGTTCAGCGTGATGGACGAAGACAAGGACGCGATCCTTCCGGCCGCACGCACCCTGCACGAAGCCGGGTTCTCCCTCGTCGCCACGGGCGGCACCGCCGAGGCCCTGCGCAAGGCCGGCCTTCCCTGCACCGACATTCTCAAGGTGTGGCAAGGCCGCCCTCACACGGTCGACGCGCTCAAGAACGGGGACATCAAGCTGGTGATCAACACCAGTGGGATGAGCGACCGCCGCGAGAGCTTCAGCTTGCGACGCACGTCACTCATTCAGCGGATCCCGTATTTCACCACCGTTTCGGGTGCTCTGGCCGCCGCGCATGCGATCGCCTCGGCCCAGGCCAACGGCTTCAAACCCAAGGCCCGGGCGCTGCAGAGCTACCACGCGCCCCATCCCGACTGAGGTGCACCCTCGCCGGGCGTCGGGTATCGTTACCGACTCCCGGCGCCCGCGCGCCCCCGAGGCACCCCCATGGCCGACGAATCCTATCCGATGACCCCCGAGGGACTCGCGTCCCTCAAGGCCGAGCTCAAGCAGATCAAAGAGGTCGACCGCCCGCAGAACGTCAAGGACATCGAGGAAGCCCTCGAGCATGGCGACCTGCGCGAGAACGCGGAGTATCACGCTGCCAAGGAAAAGCAGGCCGAACTCGACGCGCGGATGCGTTTCGCCGAGTACCGCATCAGCCGCGCCAAGGTCATCGACCCCGCCAAGATGAACGCCGAGAAGGTGGCCTTTGGCGCCACCATCACGGTGCTCGACATGGACACCGACAAAGAAGAGACCTACGCGATCGTCGGCGAGCACGAGGTCGACGTCGACAAGGGCCGCATTTCCTTCAAGTCCCCCATCGCCCGCGCCATGATGGGCAAAGAAGAGGGCGACGACTTCACGCTCAAGCTGCCCAAGGGCGACCGAGAGCTCGAGGTCGTTTCCGTCGAGTACAAGGCCATCGAATGACTTCGCGTCCCGCACTGGGATTCGCCCAGCTCTCGCTCCTCGCGCTCACCACCCTGTGTGCGGTCGTCTCTTGCCGCCCCCGAGAGGGCGAGCGTTGCATCTGCGCGGGCGACTGCGCCAAAGGCCTCGTCTGCGCTGCTGACGGTGCCAAGCTCGAGCGCGGCCAGTGCGTGTCGTCGGTGAGCAACGACCTCGAGTCCGGGGTTTGTGTGGCAGGCGACATCGAGTCGGACGACGAAGTCATCACCCCGCCGCCCAAGTTCGACGCGGGCAGCTGGGCCACCAGTGGGCAGGTGCCGATCACCACCGCCGGCGAGGCCAGCGAAAGCGACGCCACCACGATGCCGGACGACACGTCGTCGTCCTCCGGTGGTGACTCGACCAGCAGCTCCACCACCGCCGCCGAAACCTCGAGCAGCTCCACCACCGCTGGCGAAACCTCGGGCGAGTCGAGCAGCTCGGGCACCGACACCTCCACGGGGGCCTGAGCGAGCGGCCATGCAGGCGGCCGTCCCCACCCGGATGTAGGCCCGGATGCAAGCCCGGATGTAAGCCCGGGCGCATCCCGCCGTTTGCCAGCCGCGTCATGGCAGCTATCGTGATCCGCATGTCCACGTTCGACTCACTCCGCGCTTGGGTCGTCGTGGGCGCCTGTGTGCTCGCGCTTCCGGGATGCCAGCGCATCGACGACGGAGCATCCGACGACGACACGCCCTTCGACACGGACTTCACCGCTGGCGACGACACCGATGGTCCGTTCCTCGAAACCGGTGCATTCGAAGACACCGGCGTCGACGACCCGGACGACGACGACACCAACGCGGCATGCGATCCGGTCGAAGGCACAGACTGCGGCGCAGGCGAAAAATGCACTGCCGTGCTCGAGGGCAGCACCCCGGCATACGCGTGCGTCAGCGAAACGGGCACCCAGGGGCTGGGCCAAAGCTGCACCGTCAGCCTCGAAGATGGACTCGACGGCTGCACCGCTGGCACCGTCTGTTTGGGAGAGGACGCGGGCACCTGCCGCCCGCTGTGCACCGACAATGCCGACTGCACGATGGCCCTGTGCCTCGAGGACCCGTTGCACGGCATTGAACACTGCGCCGCCGATTGCTCACCGTTCGGCACCGCCTGCCCCAGCCTGCAGCAGTGCCGGCGCCAAGGCGATCGATTCTCCTGCGTGGACGCACTGCCCGCAGACGTCGGCGGGGCCGGCGAGCCATGTTTGTTGGAGAACGATGCGGGCTGCGGGCAAGGCTTCATGTGCGTATCGGGTGCGCTGGTGCCCGACTGCCAGTCTGCCGGCTGCTGCACTCCACTGTGCGACCTGAGCCTCGGGGACACCTGCGTGTCCCCGGCCACCTGCAACGCCGCCCTCGAGTCTCCTTCACCGGGTTTCGAGTCGATCGGTGCGTGCTTCGTGCCGGCCTGACGGCGACACGGCCGAGCTGGCAGGTGGCGCTCGGTAGCCACCACCGGACCGCATCGCCCAAGCCAACTGCTCGAACAAGACACGGGCGTCCTCGGGCGATCCGCAGGGCACACGAATCGTCGAGCGCTCCAGACTGCCGGGCGTCGCCCAATCCACACGGACGCGGCCGCCGTCGACCGCGATGTCGAGGATGTCCTGGAACGGCACGACGAAGCGCGCCCTCGCGCCCTCGCGGTAGAGCGCCAGCCCCTCGCCCAGCACCTCGGCACGCTCGATCTGCGGGTCGAGGTGCAGTGCAATCCAGGCGAGCGCGCCCAGCAGCACGAACCCGACCGTCACGGGGCCGCCCGGCCCCATCAGCGCGACGGTCATCTCGAACACGGCCTCGAAGAAGCTGCCATGCCACGCGTCGGGCCGCACGACTCGGACCGGCAGCGTCGGGTCGCCGACGAAGGGACGCAACACCCACGACAGCTGGGCACCGACGACGCCGTGCGTCACCATCCACGCCCACAACACACGCCGTGAGACGGCGGCATCGGGAATCAGCGCATCGAGCAGCCCGCGAAGGCGTCCGACGGCGACCATGCCCGCCACCCCCAGCACCAACACGTGGCCGGTCAGCAACCAGTGCGCGGTGGATACGGACCCAGCGCCCGCGGGCGCGGGCACCTGCAACGCCACGAATGCGGCGATCGGGGACAGGCTCCCGAGCATCGAACCGAGAATGCCCATCGCCAGCAAAGACGCGGACAGTGCCTGGGCGGGACGAATGCGGGCCCGCAGCAAGCCACACAGCACCACGTCGAGCGCTGCGGTGAGGGCAGCGGTGGCCACGAACATCAACGGGAGTTTGATGCCCGCACTGAAGGCCTGCAGCGGGTGTCGCCACAGCCCCATCGCGATGCCGTAGAGGCTGCAGCCGACGGTGACGACCGCAACCGAAGCGACCATCAGCGAGCCGAGACGTTCCCCCTCGACGATGCGGCGGGACAACGACGGGTCGAGCACCACGACGGCGCGAAGTCGCTTCGCGTTCATCGGCGGTGCGTCGGGATCGGGCCGACCCAGTGCTCGAGAAAGAACATGCGCTCCGAGTGCCACAACCCGTCGAACTCACCGACGAGCGGACGCAGCGTGGTGGTCATCTGCAGCATCACCACCACGAACATGACTCCCCACGTGCGCACCCCCGCGACGGGGGTGCCGTTGAACGCCTGCATCACCTTGGCGATCAAACGAATGCCGACCCCGGCAGCGACCAGCAGGGCCAACACGTGCAGCGCTCCCATGATCGCGGGGGTGTCGGTGCTCTGCGCGAACAGCCACGTGACGGGCGCGAGTGCGACCAACAACACCCCGATGAGGGCCGCACCCATCGCGAGCGCGAGCGCGGTCTCTCGAACCGACTGAGCCGCGCCAGCCACCGACGAGAACACGTACAAGCTGGGGAGACACAGCAGGGCGCACGCCGCCAACCCCAGACACAGTTTGAGCGGCACGACGAACATCTGCATGCCGCCCGAGAACGAGGCGACGACGACTCCGACCACGACCATCGCCCCCATCGCGAGCGCGGTCAGTCGAGCGACCGGACTGCGCCCGGGTCGATTTGCCTCGGCCAGCAAGTCCGCCGGGCTTTGCACCAACGCGCCGACCAGGCCTCCGATCCCGGCGCCCACCGGCCTGCCCTCCCCGCGCAGCCACGGACAGGGCCGCGGTGGATCGGGCTCGGGTGAACGGTGGTGCGGCGGAGACTGAGACGGCGAAGAGGATTCCACGAACGTAGGCCTAGCCTCGTCGTGGACGCGTCCCCACCTCGCGCTGGTCGAGAGGAACGTTGCCTGCGGTCAGCGGTCGCTCAGGCGACCCGAGCGGCTCACGGCAAGCCGACCGGCAACGCGTCGCAACGGACCCGCTGCACCGCGTCGCCCGACACGGCCCCCTCGCGGGCGACCAGCGACGACGGTGCTGGCATCACCTCGGCACCAGGGATGCGCGGCTGGGCGAACAGCGCGAGCGACCCTTCGCAGTCGAACGGCGCCAACGTGTGCGCCGGCCCCAACGCAATGCCCTCATCGATCACCGGGTCCCCTGCGTCTTCCCAGAGGTCGACGAAGCGAAGCTGATCGCCCTCGACCAAGCCCAGCCAGACTCCGGTCGGCACCTCCGACTCGACGCCCGCGACCTCGACGACCACCACCGGCCCGAGCGGTGTATCGATGCCGCGATAGACACACGTGCCGGCCTCACACGGGGGCGGCACGGTGCCCACACGGCGGCTGGGTGTCTTGGTCGACTGCACGAGTTCGACGGCCGAATCCGCGCCGGTTCGCAACGCCCACCCGCACGGCTGGCCTTCGAACACGGCGAGTGCTCCGGTGAGCTCGGCCTCCGCGCACGGTGACGGTGCAGCGGGCGGCGACGGCGTGGGGGATTCGGCCTCCAGCGCGCCAGGCGAGCCCGCACTGGTGCCGCAGCCCGACGAACAAAGCGCCGCGATGAACACCGCGGCGCTGGAACGACACAATCTTCGCACGCGAATCAGCGGGAGCCGCTCAGGGTCATCGAGTCGCCGGGCGCGACCTCGTTGTCGGAGGTCGAAAGGATCTGCCACAGCTCGCTGCCCGCAGCGTCGAGTCCACGGGTACCGCCGATCTCGATGCTCATGCGGGGCGCAAAGCCACCATCACACGCGGCCAACTCCTTGAGCGGCAGGGGGCCGAACAGCAGCGTGCGCGACTCGAGCGGGCCGGTGATGTTGTAGGTGATCGTCAGGCGCGACTGATCGTCGAGCAGCTGCTGAATGTCGGCGATGTTGCAGTCGGCGCGGCCGCTGACCGACTCGGTGCACAAGCGGTCCCGCCACCCTTCGCCGCCATCTTCTTCGGTGCCGAACACGAGCGACCCCTCTTCACCGTCGATCGCCCACTCGGGGTTGGCGTCGTAGAACTGCGTGTAGCAGTCGCCGTAGGCCATCTGGATCTGGACTTGGGCGGTGCCCATGTACGGGTTTTCACTCTCCGATGCCGCACGGGCGAACTGGACTTCGACGAAACCGTGCGTGTCCTCCTCGGGGGACTCTTCGCAGCCGGTCAACGCGAACAACGGGGCCAAGGCGAAAGCTGCAGCGCAGGCGATCCTCATCGGGCGGAGCATATCTCACCCTCATGGAGCTCAACCATGGGCACGATGCCCCGGCGGAATCGTGATGGTTCACAAGCCACGGCGGAGGCTGAGCAAGCGTGTGGTGACGCCGATCACAGTTGGCGGCAACGGCTCCGAAACGGCCTGAGCAGCGTGTTAGCGTCCTCGATGACGGTGTTTTGCGCGTTTTGCACACCGTCATTCCTCCCCCGATCTCGCTTCTCGTAGCCCTGCGCATCTGGCCATGCTCGACACGCCGTCCCCTTCTGCGTCTCCGACCGTTTCTGTCGTCGAGGGCAACCCGATTGAGCAAAGCCTCGAGACCGTCCGGCCGCTGGCCTCCACCTGGCGCCAACGCGTCGTCCAGTCGATGGACGCCACCGGACCGACCGAGCGCTGGCTTGCGGCGGTGCCGGACGTCGGCCCCACCTGCGAGGTGATTCTCGCCGACACCCTGCTTCGCGATCTGGGTGAAGAAGAAAAGGCGGCAATGCTCCAGTGGATTCGGGGCACGCAGGATGCCTCGGGGGCCTGGCTCGACGTGCAAGGCAGCCCGGACCTCTCGCTGACCGTGCTCGGCTGGTGGGCGCGTCGCTGCGGCGGGGACGACCCGGGCGAAGCGTCGATGATCCGGGCGCAACGGGTGGTGCACTCCCTGGGGGGTGCGCAGCGGACCAACTTCGAGGTCCGGCTGTGGCTGGCCCTGGCCGGCGCCGTGCCGTGGGACTTTTTGCCGGCGATCCCCGGCGAGTTGTTCCTGCTGCCCCGGTCGATGTGGGTGTCGCCGAGCCGATTTGCACCGTGGGCTCGAGGCGTGCTGACGCCCTACTACGTGCTCGCCCGCGCCCGTGCGACGATCCGTCTGCCCGACCCCTCGCCGTTGATGCTGCGCCGCGACCCGGACGCATCCAGCATCGTCAGCCCTCGCCTCACCCGCCCGGGGCTCGCCGGCGACCTGCTTCAAGCGTTCGACCGCACCGTCAAGCTCGGCCAGAAGCTTCCGCGAGGCCCGCTGCGACGTCGCGCGGTGGCGCGGGCCGTCGCCCTGCTGGAGGAGACCCACCAGCGCCATGGCGGATGGTTCTCCACCCGGCCCACGCTGCTGTCCCTGCTCGCGCTGCGGGTCGAAGGCGCAACGACCGACGACCCCCGCATTCGCGCCGGGTCCGCGCATCTGCGTGCCTCTCGAGGACAGGCCGTGATTCGCCGCGGGGTCGGCGAAGGCGAAGTTGCGATCGCGCAGGGCCTTGGCGGCACGCGAGTCTCCACCGCCGCGCGCCTGGTCTTGGCCGACACGACGCCCGCCGACGTGTCCACGCTGCTCCGCATGGAGCTGAGCACCCCGGGACCCTGGCAGGACCGCGCCAACGCGCTCGCTGGCGGCTGGCCGCATGAACCAGGCGCCGAGCACCACCTGGATCTCGACGCGACCTGCAACGTGCTCGCGGTGTTGTCGTCCCTCGAGGAAGACAGCCCACTGCGCACCCCGGCTTGGGCCGCCCGACGACGCGCCACCGATGTCCTGCTCGCCATGCAGGAAGGCCCCGGCGGCTTTGCACGATTCGAACGCGGCGAAGCCGACGTGTTCATGCGTCGCTTCCCGTGGACCGACGCGGACCTGCTCGCGATGGGGAGCGCCGACGACCCGCATCGGGTGCGCCTGGCCGCTCGCACGCTCGCTCACCTCGGCCACACCGGCTTCCGCATCGACGATGACCGCGTCGCCCGCGGCATCGAATGGCTACGCCACGCCACGGCCGACGCGTACGAAACCCGTTCGATTCGCACCCTGTCTGCGCTCGCAGGCGCCGCCGTATCCACGTGCCCGCCCTCGCACCCGATGCGACAGGAAATGGAGCACCGACTGCGCGCGCGGCAGCGCGAAGACGGCAGCTTCGGCGACCTCGTCGATACAGCGCAGGCGATGGGTGCACTGCTCGATCTCTCCGGTGCCTGCGTGCAATGCCACCGTGCAGCCCGGCACTTGTCCGACGCCGTCACACGGCACGGGGCCGACCTCGAACACGCCAGCCAGGCCACATGCCACGGGTTCGGCCTCAACCGCCGGCTCGAAGACCCCTCCGCCACGGTTCGCGAGGTGTCGCTTGCACTGCACGCGTTCGTCGATCAGACCAGCGGCCCAACCCGCTCCTCCAAGAAGAGGTGACGCCATGAGTCCTCAGCCCAACCACTACGACGTCGTCATCATCGGAGCCGGCCTTGCTGGCTGCGCCACCGCCCGTGCCTTGCGAGACGCGGACAAGTCCGGCCGGCGGCGCATCGTGCTGATCGACAAGTGCACCGACGTGCACCCGCAGTTCTCGGGCGAGTTCATCCATCCTCGAGGTGCGCAGATCCTCGACGACCTCGGCTTCTACCAGCCGCTGCGCACCGCCGGAGCGATCGACGTCGACGGGTTCCTCGCCTACGAGCATGCCGACGCTCAGCCGGTCGAGCTCGAATACGCCGATGTCCCCAACCAGCGGCTGCGTGGTCTCGCGGTGCACCACAAGACCTTGGTCCGCACCATGCGGGCCGAGCTGAGGTCCGCGGGCGACGTGGAGTTGCGCGAGGGCTGGTCGCTCATCGATCTCGTGCGAAGCGCGGACGGGCGTGTCTGCGGTGTCGTGGTGCTCGACCCCGACAAAGTCCGCCACACGTTGACGTGCGACCTGGTGGTCGGTGCCGACGGCAAGAACAGCTCGACACGCAAGATCGCCGGCATCAGCGACGAAGGGCGCGAGACCATCGGATTCACCGCCGGCGTTTCGGTCACCAACGCATCGCTCACCCGCGACACCTACGCCCACGTACTCCTGGGCGCATGGGGCCCCGTTCTGGCCTACCCGATTCAGAACGAAAAGGACGGCACCGTCACCACCCGCGTGACGCTCGACCTTCCCAAGGAGCTGCCGGCCAAGGGCGCCGCGCTCAAGGAACACCTCATCGACGCCTACGTGCCGTTCCTGCCCGCCCCTCTGTCCACCGAGGTGGCGGCCGCCATTCGCAGCCACGAGGGCAACCTCTACATGGCGCCCACGGTCAACCTGCCGGCACCGGCCGCGAGTCAGCCCGGCCTGGCGTTGGTCGGTGACGCGGGCGGGTGCTCGCACCCCGTCACCGCCAGCGGCATGACGATGGGACTGCGCGATGCCGAGACGCTCGGCGAAGAGGCGACCCGTCGCGCCAACGTGCCTGCCGACCAACCGTGGCTCGACGCCACCTCGCTGCGTCGCTATCGCGCCGAGCACGACCGCTACGTGCCCACGCGTCAGGCGCTCGCCGATGCGATCTACGAAGCCTTCCGGGGCGAACGGGAGGGATCCCGCGCGATCCGTCGCGCGTTGTTCGAATACTGGGAGAGCGGGCATTCCGCGCGAAGCCGCTCGATGGCCCTGCTGTCGTGCAGCGAGGGTCGACCGTCCGTTTTCCTGGCCGAGTACTTCAAGACCGCTCGACATGCGCTCAGTTCGAGCCTGCTTCCTCAGCACGCGCGGCGGTACCCCATGGTCGACCGCGTGAGAACGGCCCGCGGCGCGGCCGCGCTGGCCAAGGACAAGCTGGGACTGGTCGCAGCCGTGATGTGGGCTCAGGTCCGCCCCAGCTGGATGCCCGACCGGCTGCGCTAGACGGCGCAAGAGCGGTGCGGTGCGGCGTGTGCGGAGTCTCGTGAGGCACCCTGCCGCGGGCCCTCCGGGACGCAGTGCCGCAATGGGTCCGCGAAGGCCCGGTCACTTCCCGGACTACAGGCTTGGATTGACAAAGGTTTTCGCCGAGACCTACGCTGAAACCAATGGGAGCGCGGGTTCTGGTCGTCGACGACGACCCTTGGATTCTCCGCATGGTCACCGCCACGCTGCAGAAGCGTGACTACGTGGTGGACACTGCGCGTGAGGGTCGGCAAGCCCTCGAGCGCGCGAGCGCGAACCCGCCGGACGTGATCATCTCCGACGTGATGATGCCGGTGATGGACGGTTGGACGTTCGTGGAGCAGCTGCGCCGCGACCCACGGCTGTCGATGATCCCGGTCATCTTCTTGACCGCACTCGGCAAGGACGAAGCCCGCATCGCAGAGCTCGGCTTGCGCCCCGAGGACTTCCTCGCCAAGCCGTTCCGTTTCGACGCGCTGGAAAAGCGAGTCGCCGCTGCGCTGGCGAAGCCTGCTGCGGGCCACACCCACGCACCGTCCGTGCCCACACCCGCGCCGGGAACCCACGCGGGCTACGACCCCTACGCAGGCCGCGGTCCTGCGGGAGCACCTCCGCCGGGGTACGGCTCCCCACCACCGGGCGGCCACTACCCGACGCCGCCCCCGGGCACGTTCCAGTCGCCGGGCGTATACGGCGTTCAACCGCCTCAGCCCGCGCCCGCCCAACCGCCGCACGCAGCACCGCCTGCACACGGTTATCCCCCTCAGGCTCCCCATCCCGGAACACGCCCCGGCGTCGCGGCTCCGCCCACCCAACAGGGCATGCCCGCGCCCCACCCGAGCGCCACGCCTGCACCGCAGGCGCCCGCGACACCCGAGGCTCCCTCTACAGGCTTCGCCCCGGATTTTCCGTCCAAGCAGGCCGACGCGGCCGGCCCCGAGCCCCTGCGAGAGCCGCCCCGAACCTCCGAAGTCCGAGCCGTCACCGGGGAGCCCACCCGGCCTCGACGCACCACCGCACTCAACGGCCGCCTGGAGCAGCTCCAGCTCTCCAGCCTGCTGGTGATGATGGAGATGGAGCGCAAAGACGGTCTACTGTCCCTCAAGGACAGCCGCACCGGCACAGTCGGCCGCATTTTCCTACGCCGCGGCCAGGTCATCTCGGCCAAGCTCGGCGAGTCGAACACGGCCGGCAAGGAGTCGGTCTACGAGATGCTCAGCTGGAAAGCGGGCACCTTCAGCTTCAACGCGATGGAAGTCGAAATGGAGGACACGATCAACTCCTCCACCACGCACCTCCTGATGGAGGGCGCCCGCTTGATCGACGAAGCCGCCCGCGACGACAGCATCTGAAGGACCCCGGCCCGTGTCCAACCCGACCGACGAGCTCGACGACTCGCTGAGCCCTCGTCCCTCGCCCACCGAAGGCGGCGACGACGAGCTGCTGGCCGAGGTTCCCGACGGCAGCGGCGTCGAGGGAGCGTTCGCGGGCTATGCCTGGTCCCGCAAGGTTCGCTGGTTCGTCGGTTCGGCCCTCGCACTGGGCACGGTCGCCGCCTTGTGGGGCGGCTACTGGTACACGGACTACCTTCGCGAGCAGGCCCGACGCGGCATCAAGCCCGAGTACGACGCTCCGCCCACCGACGTCTCGCCCCAGGACCGCGTCATGCATTGGGATAGCGGCGCCGCTCGCCTGGGGCTCTCGCGCGAACCTCCGGGGGTGAACCTCATCGTCCTGCCCGATCGCGAGATTCGGCTGGCCGAGGACTACGACAGCGCGCAGCTCAGCGTTCGGGTCGAAGACGGACGCACCGTGAAGCTTCGGGTGCTGACCGGGCGCATCGATGTGACACGGACCGACGGGCACTAGCAGGATGTCGGAGAACTCCCACGCACTGCACAACAGCGCCCTCTCCACGCAGAGCGTCGTTGCTCATCGGTCACTGGTGTCCAACCAGCTCCCTCTTCGCGCCTTGCTCTGCATGGCGATGACGCCGTTCTGCATACGCGCGAGTTCTCCGACATCCTGCTAGTGCCTCAGGTCTGAAGTCCATGCCGGGTTTCTACAGGACCCCCTTTTGGGTGGGGGGTCCCTCCGAAACCCTCGGTTGGCCCAGCTCTACGTTCGGCACTTTCTTCTTTTTCCGCTCCGCGTCCCTCCGGGACGCTTCGCTCTCTTGCTGCCCACGTCTTCGAAACGAGGAACGGACCTAGGGCCTGCGGCACTCGCTCTCGCTAGGCGTCATCCGGAAGCGGCACGATGTCAGCCAGTAGCGCTGGCCAGGGCGCTTCGAAGCGCATGCGTGTGCCCGTGACGGGGTGCGGCAGCTCAAGCACATGCGCGTGCAAGGCCTGACGCGACAGGCCGACCTCCTCGGACACCTCGTCCATCGAAAGCAGGCCATCGGCCATCTCGCGGAACAACCGCTCGTCGACGCCGTAGAGTTTGTCGCCGACCAGCGGATGCCCCTCGAGTGCGAGGTGGACCCGAATCTGGTGCTGTCGACCCGTGAGCGGAACGCACCGGACCAGCGAGACCGGCTCGCCACGAAACTCCGCGTGGCACAGCGGCGTGACGTCGGTCCGCGCAGCAGCACCACCGTCGCGCAGGGGCACCGCACCCATCTTGATGTTGATCGTCGAGTCCGGATCGAAGGCCAGCGGGATGTCGATGCGCAGCGCCTCGTCGATCCGCCCCTTCGCTATTGCGAGGTACTCCTTGTGCACCTCGCGGCGTGCAAAGGACCGCTTGAGCACCCCGGCGGGCGAGGGCGGCTGACGACGAGAACGCACCGCGGCACCACGGGCCAGCGCCAACACACCGGACGTCTCGCGGTCGATGCGGTGCGCCATCTGAAAGCCGTGTTCCGGGCCCAGACGGGTGCGCATCAAGGCGGTGAGGGTGTGGCGGTGATACCGAGCGGTCGGGTGCACCGGCAGCCCCGACGGCTTGTCGATCACCATGAGCACGTCGTCCACGAACAGCTCGCCATAGTGCATCGGCACGTCCGGCTCCTCGGGGGCCGGCCGACGCAGGAGCAGGGTGTCGCCCGCTCTGACACGGGTGGCGGTCCGGGTGACCACCGCTCCGTGCTCGAAGCGCAGCTGGCCGCTGCCGATGATGGTCTGAATCCGAGTGCGCGAAAGCCGGCCAATCCGCACCTGGAGGAAACGGTCCACGCGATACCCATGCAGTGCGGGCTCGACCTCGAAGCGGATTTCGATCCAATCCTCCTCGGCAGCCTCCCCGGGCGGTTTGGGGTATAGTGTAGGCTCCATGAGCACCAAAGCCGGTAAAGATAATAATCCTAACGCTTCCGGCCCGGCAGAAGAGGGCGGTGAAGGTGGACTCGTTCCGGCGATTCTAGCCGGTGCAGGCATTCTCGCGGTGGTCGGATTGCTGGTCTTTTGGCCCTCAGGGGACGACGACGCCAAGAACGCAGACAAAGGCGGCGACAAGGTCGCGGCCAAAGGCGGCGGCAAAGCAGGGGCTGCTCCGGGCGGCAAGTCCGGCGCCCGTGGAGGTGGCGGTGTTGGCGCCCGTGCCGTCGATGACGCGACGCCAGGCGCTTCGGCCCCCAGCGGCAAGGTAAACCCTCGGTTGTTGCCGAAGAACGTCGGCATGGCGCCCGGCATCCCTCAAGAGGAGCCGCCACCGAAGTTCGACAACGTCGACGACGAGATCGCTTGGTACGAGAAGAAGCTCGAAAAGGCCAACACCCAGCTCGACGGTCGCAAGAAGAACGTCGAGCGCCTGGCCAAGGCCAAGCAAAAGGCCGAAGACAGCGACGACCCGGGGGCGATGGCGCGCTACGAGCAGAGCAAGAAGATCGTCGAAGGCAACCTGACCAAGGCCGAGTCCCGCGTCTCCGAGATCGAAAAGAAGCTCTCCGAGTTGCGCGGCGAGTGATCGTGACGGCAGGGTGCCTCTGATGATGAGGCGCCCGTCGGCCACATTGTTCGCGCTCGTGGTGCTCGGCTGCGCACCCGCGACGACGACCACGTCCACACCGCCCGTGACTGCGGCGCAGTGTGTCGACGACGCCGAGGCTCCGACGGACGCTACGGCCGGATCGACGCTCGCCGACTACGTCAGCGCGCACTACGACAAACAAGAGGTCCGCATCCCGATGCGCGATGGGGTGAAGCTGTTCACCACCATCTACACGCCCAAGGACGCGTCGGGCACGGTGCCCATCATGCTCAAGCGGACGCCGTACTCGGTGTCGCCGTACGGGTCCGAGGCGATGCCCACCACGTTGGGGCCCAGCGAAACGCTGGCCCGCAAAGGCTGGATCTTCGTCTACCAAGACGTGCGCGGGCGCTTCATGTCCGAGGGCAAGTTCCTCAACATGACGCCGCACCTCTCGGACGCTCAGCCGAACGCGGTCGACGAGAGCACCGACACGTACGACACGGTGCAGTGGCTGGTCGACAACCTCGAGGATCACAACGGCCGGGTCGGCCAGTGGGGTATCTCGTACCCGGGATTCTATGCGGCGGCGGGCATGATCAACGCCCACCCAGCCCTGCGCGCCGTCTCCCCTCAAGCCCCGATCGCCGACTGGTTCTTCGACGACTTTCATCACCACGGCGCGTTCTTTCTCCCCCACGCGTTCAACTTCCTGGCGGTGTTCGGCCAGAAGCGCCGAGGCCCCACCACACAGTGGCCGCCGCGGTTCCAGCACGGCACGACGGACGGCTACGCGTTCTTCGACGACCTCGGACCACTCAAGAACGCCAACGAGCGCTACCTGCACGGCGACATCGCGTTCTGGAATGCGATCACCGAGCACCCCAACTACGACGAGTTCTGGCAGTCCCGCAACCTCTTGCCGCACCTGCACGACGTGGCCCCGGCGGTCATGACGGTGGGCGGATGGTTCGACGCCGAGGACCTCTACGGGCCCTTGGCGATCTACCGGACGATCGAAGCCAACGCGCCCGACAGCGACAACATGTTGGTGATGGGACCGTGGCCCCACGGAGGCTGGGCCCGCACCACGGGGCGCCGGCTGGGCAACATCGACTTCGGCGCCGACACGTCCGTGTTCTACCAAGAAGAGATCGAGGCCCGGTTCTTCGAACGTCACTTGGTCCACGGGGACGACCCCGGCCTGCCCGAAGCGTTCGTGTTCGAGACCGGGCGCAACGTCTGGCGAGAGTTCGAAACCTGGCCGCCCGTCACCACCCCCCGCACGCTCTACTTCGGCGACGCCACCCTCTCGGCGAACGCGCCCGATGCCAAGGGGCTGAGCGACGCGTACGTGAGTGACCCAGAGCACCCGGTCCCGTTCTCGGAGGACATCGCCAACCGCATGACGCGGGAGTACATGACCGACGACCAGCGCTTCGCGTCACGCCGACCGGACGTGCTCACGTACCAGACCGAGCCACTCACCGAGCCGCTCACCATCGCCGGGCCCATCGCGGCGCGCCTGTTCGCATCCACCACGGCGCAAGACGCCGACTTCGTCGTCAAGCTGATCGACGTCTTTCCCGACCACGCGACCATGCCGGCCGAAGACGGTTCGGTACAGCCACTGTCGGGCTACCAGATGATGGTCCGCTCGGAGGTGTTCCGCGCCCGGTTCAGGCAGGACTACGCCAAGCCGGTCCCGATGCGGCCGGGTAAGGTCGAAGTCATCGAGGTCCCGCTTCAAGACGTGCTGCACACCTTCGAGCCCGGACACCGGGTGATGGTGCAGGTCCAAAGCACGTGGTTCCCGCTCGTCGACCGCAACCCGCAGTCGTGGGTCGACAACATCTTCGAAGCCGAAGAGGACGACTTCGTCGAGGCGACCCACACGATCTGGCGCGACGCCGCCAACCCCTCCGCCATCTCCTTCGGCGAGTTGGCCCCGGGCTAGTGCCTCAGGTCTGGAGTCCATGCCGGGTTTCTACAGGACCCCCTTTTGGGTGGGGGGTCCCTCCGAAACCCTCGGTTGGCCCAGCTCTACGTTCGGCACTTTCTTCTTCTTCCGCTCCGCGTCCCTCCGGGACGCTTCGCTCTCTTGCTGCCCACGTCTTCGAAACTAGGAACGGCCCTAGGACCTGCGGAACTACGGCTGGCTTCGAGCGTCCCGCATCAGCGTGTCGTAGACATCGGCGCGGGCGGTGCCGGCCTCCACGAGGGCCCGGGCATGGGCGAGTTCTTCGTCGATCAGCGCCGCAAAGGCCTCGAACGGTCGAGCCCCGGACAGAAACCGACCATTGATGAAGAACGCCGGCGTGCCGCGAGCGCCGAGCTGGTTGGCTTGTTTCTGGTGCGCGTCGATCTTCGTTTCGAGCGCCTGGTCTTTCATGTCGCGCTTGAACCGCTTCCGGTTGAGTCGGAGCTTCTTGGCATAGCGGAGCAGGTCGTCGCCCTCGAGCTTGCGCGTGTTCTCGAACATCAGGTCGTGCATCTTCCAAAACTTGCCCTGACGACCCGCTGCCTCCGCTGCGAGCGCGGCGGGTTTTGCATCGCGGTGCATGGGCAGCGGGTTGTGTTTGAAGACGAAGCGCACATCCTGCCCGTACTCCTTCTCGATCTCCTTCATCGTCTCGACCGCGCGTGCGCAGAACGGGCACTGAAAGTCCTCGAACATCACGATCGTCACCAGCGCATCCGACGGTCCACGGGTATGCGCATCACCGACCGTCGCCGCATACCGAGCATCGGGATCGGGTTGCCCCGGCCGGCGCTTGGCGGGTTTGTCGAGCTTCGGAACCTCGAGTTGGCTCACCCGCGCCGAGAGGTCGTCGTGCGCACTTCGTGCCCGCCGCCGCTCGATCGCAGCGGTATCGGCCTCCTGTTGCATCGCCCGCTGGTCGGCCTCCATCGCCTGCACCTGCGCCTGAAGCTCCTGCTGCTCCGCCTCGAGCACCGTCAGGCGAGCCTGCATCTGATCGACGTCCGCCCGCGACGGCTGGCACGCTCCCAGGAGGACGATAGAGAACAACGAAAGCCGTCGTCGCATCGCCCGAGTGTAGCCCCTGCCCGCAACCGACAACACGCCCCGCCCCCAACCAGCGACGGCCCCCTCCCTCGACCGGGAGTCCCCCCGAGCACCGCGAGCGAAGCGAGCAGGAGCCCAACAGGGCGACCGCACGACGACGCCCCCAGAAACACAAACGCCCCCGCAAAAGCAGAGCGAGCGAAGCGAGCTGGAGCCCAACAGGGCGACCGCACAACGAAGCCCCCCAGAAAACACAAACGCCCCCGCAAAAAGCAGAGGCGTTCGAGCACGGCGAGCGAAGCGAGCAGGAGCCCGACAGGGCGACCGTTGGTGGGGTGAAGCGCAGGAGGCTCCGCCTCCGAAGCGAGGGGCCCTTGCGAAGGGCCCCTTTCAGTCAGACTAATACCGGTAGTGCTCGGGCTTGAAGGGGCCCTTGCGCGGAATGCCGAGGTAGTCGGCTTGCTCGGTGGTGAGCTCCGAGAGCTTGGCGCCGAGCTTGCCCAAGTGCAGGCGAGCGACCTCTTCGTCCAGGTGCTTGGGCAGGACGTAGACCTTGCCGGCCTCGTACTTGCCAGGCTCTTGCCACAAGGCGAGCTGCGCGAGCACCTGGTTGGTGAAGCTGCTGCTCATGACGAAGCTGGGGTGACCGGTGGCGCAGCCGAGGTTCACGAGGCGGCCGCGAGCAAGCAGGATGATCGAGTGGCCGTCGGCGAACTGGAAGCGGTCCACCTGGGGCTTGATCTCGATTTCCTTGATCTCGGGGTCGTCGACCAGCGCCTGGACCTGAATCTCGGAGTCGAAGTGGCCGATGTTGCAGACGATCGACTCGTCCTTCATCGCCGCCATGTGCTCCTTGGTGATCACGCTCATGCAGCCCGTGGCCGTGACGAAGATGTCGCCCTTGGGCGCAGCTTCTTCCATGGTCAGGACTTCGAAGCCTTCCATCGCGGCCTGGAGCGCGCAGATGGGGTCGACCTCGGTCACGATGACACGAGCGCCGAAGCCACGCATCGAGTGTGCGCAGCCCTTGCCCACGTCGCCGAAGCCGGCGATGACGGCGACCTTGCCCGCGACCATCACGTCGGTGGCGCGCTTGATGCCGTCGGCGAGGCTTTCGCGGCAACCGTAGAGGTTGTCGAACTTGCTCTTGGTGACCGAGTCGTTGACGTTGATGGCGGGAAGGACGAGCTCGCCCTTTTCAGCCATCTGGTAGAGGCGGTGCACGCCGGTGGTGGTCTCTTCGCTGACGCCCTTGCAGACCTTGGCCAGCTCTTCGGCGTGGTCGCGGTGCATCATGATGGTGAGGTCACCGCCGTCGTCGAGCAGGAGGTTGGGAAGCGAGCCGTCGGGCCACTTCATCGTCTGCTCGACACACCAGTCGTACTCTTCTTCGGTCTCGCCCTTCCAGGCGAACACGGGCACGCCCGTGGCTGCGATTGCAGCGGCGGCGTGGTCCTGCGTCGAGAAGATGTTGCACGAGGACCAGCGCACTTCGGCACCCAGCGCGGTGAGGGTCTCGATGAGCACCGCGGTCTGAATGGTCATGTGCAGGCAGCCTGCAATCTTGGCGCCCTGCAGCGGCTTGCTGTCGCCGTACTTCTCACGCAGCGCCATCAGGCCCGGCATTTCTTTTTCGGCGATGTCGATCTCTTTGCGTCCCCACTCGGCGAGGGAGAGGTCGGCAACTTTGAAGTCCCCTTGGGATTGCGAACTGGTGTCCATGTCTTGGTTCCTTGGCCCGTCGTGGGGCCTAGCCGTTGGGCTCGGAGGCGTGCCGATAGTGCGGCACCCACCCCGAGCTGTCCTTGAACAACCTCACGCAGCGGATGTGCTTGCGAGAGGTCAGAAGAAAGCGGTGGTGAAGGTTGGCGGGGACGACCAGCAGGTCGCCGGGCTCGACCGTGACGCGCATCCAGCGGTCGTCCTTGGAGCGCAGGTCGAAGATGCCCTCCCCTTCGAGCACGTAGCGGACCTCGTCGTCGGTGTGCAGATGCTCGCCTTCGAACTTGGCACACAGCTCATCGAGTCCCGGGGTGTCCGGATTCAGCTCGACGATGTCCTGCTCCACGTAGCCGCGCTGCGCCTTGAGCGTGTCGAGGGCGGGCTGAAACGCCTCGGACTGCAGCTCCAGGCGTTCGGCGAGCACGCCCACGGCGGCGAGGTCGGCGGTGGAAATCGACGCGTCGGACGACGTGTCGGCGTTGGGCTCGAGCCAGGCGAGTTTCATGTTGGGCCTCCCGCCAGGCCGAGCCGATGCAGCTCCACCGTGGCGCGGAAAAGATAGTCCAGGCACTCGGCCTGCGTCTTGGCCTTTGCCCACGTGTCGCCCCACACATAGACCCCGTGGCCGGCGACGAGCACCGCGTCGACCTCTGGATGCGCCTCGATGGCGGCGGCCATCGAGTCGGTGAGCTGAGCCTCCCGCGGGGTGTTGGCGATGATCGGAATGCGGACCGTGTCGAAACACCCCTTGCCACGCAGACCCTTCTGCATTTCGAGGCCCTGGCACTCGAACACCCCAGGCGAGCCGTCGGGCGAGAACAGCCGGGCCGCCAGTACGGCCCACACCGAGTGGCTGTGCAGCACGGCACCCGCGCCGCGCATGCGGTAGGCGTTGAAGAACAGAGGCTGGCACTCGGAGACGCGCAGCGCGGGGTTGGCCGCGGGTTTCACCACGGCGCAGGTCGAGAGATCGCTCGCGCCCAACACGAACACATCCTCCGGGGCGATCCTCTCCTTCTGGACTCCCGAGGGCGCCATGAAGATGCCCGCTTCACCGCGGATCGAGATGCCGCCGCCGGTCCCGGACACCCAGCCCAAGTCGTAGAACTGACGACACAGCGCGCAGACGAGCGCGGGGAGTTCGGCGTCCGGGGTCATCGCCGCGGGATGCTACAGGCCAACGCCCCCCGCCGCCACGCCTGTGGGGATGGCGGCGGAAAAACGCAGGTCTGTCACGCGGGCGCGTCGAGGTCTTCGACCGCGGGCGGAAGGATGAGCTGCTCTTCTTGGGCCAGCATGCCCAACGCCATCGCGATGCGAGCGCCCAACATGGCGCGCCCGCTGACGACACCGCGGCGCAGCTGCCAGCCTCCGAACAACAGGCCCACGCCCCACAGCACGCCCGCGAGCGCATGCGAGACGTAGGCGTAGGACAACAAGCCAGCGGTCGCGAATCCGAAGAACACCATCAGCGCAACCTTGGACGCGTCGAGCACCGGGTTGGTCTGCTCGGCCACGACCCTGGAGACCCGCAGCTCGAACCGGTCCCCCGTGACCTTGACCTTGTAGTCGTCCTTGCGCACGCCGAGGTACTGCAACGCGGGACGGAGGGAGCGAAAGAGCTCCTTCTCCTTCAGCACGGTGCGACCACGCGCGACGATCGCCCCGTCGTACGGGTCCTGCATGACGATGCCCGCCTTGAACCCTTCGGTGAAGAAGTCGGCTTCGACCGACGTGGCGTCCAGCCCGGCCTCCTTGGCTGCCGCGCTGCGAATGCGATGTTCGTCGCCGCTCCACGGCACCGCAGGATGCTGGCCTTCGGTCTTGGCCAGCGCCTTCGACTCATCCTTGTTGGCCATCGTCCGCCATCTTGGCCCGAATCGCTTCGGCGACCGGGTCGGTCACGTACCGCGCGAAGTCTCCGCCGTGGCTGGCCACCTCGCGCACCAGCGAGCTCGAGACGATCATGCGGTTGGCACGCGGCACGATGAACACGGTCTCGACCGCCGGCTCGAGGTCGCGGTTGGCGAGCGCCATCTGAAACTCGGACTCGAAGTCGCCGTGGGCCCGCAGACCCCGCACGATGAACGCAGCCCCGACTTCGTTGCAGAAGTCGATCACCAGGTTCGAAAACACCGCAACATCTACGGTCGGTAGGTGTTGCACGCTGGCGGCGATCAGCTCGCGCCTGTGCTGTGGGGTGAACCAGCCGCGCTTGGTCGGGTGCTTGCCAATGCCCACGATGACGCGGTCGAACAGCTTGGCCGCCCGTTCGAGAATATCGATGTGGCCCAGGGTCATCGGGTCGAAGGACCCCGGGTACACGGCGGTGCGCGGTCGATCGCTCACCGCGGGAGTATACTGCGCCCCATGGCCGTCCGGCTGGAAATGGCTCTCGCCCTGTGCCTGCTGCCCGCGTGCCGCACGGACCCGCCCGAGCCCAAGAAGACCGCGGAGCTCGAGCCGGTGGTCAAACCCAAGGTTCGCCCCAAGCGGCAGGGTCCGTTCCGCGACCCGAACGTCGACCCGCCCGGTGCCCGCAAGGACACCCAACTCCCCGCCAAGGAGCTCAAAGACACCCTGGCCCGCGGTAAGTCGCTCGTCGCCGAAGGACGCACCACGGTCGCGATTCAGACCCTGCGCAAGTGCGCCAACCGCATTCCGCAGAGCGTCGAGTGTGAGGCGGAGCTGGGGCTGACGATGTTCGCCGCCGACCAGCACCTCGCGCACGCGCGGTACTACCTCGCCGAAGCCGCGCGCGCCGCCCCGGCCGAAGCCGAGGATTCGATCTACCGACGCGTTGGCACGATGGCGATGTCGAAGTCACAGTTCGCGACCGCGGCCACGGCATTCGGGGTGCTGATGGCCCGCGAAACCGCAACGGCCGACGACCTCGAGCAGTACGCCCACGCTCTGCAAGCCGAAGGCGGCAGCACCGACGAAGCCGCCGACGCCTACGCGCGCGCGTACACGCTCGACCCCACGCGGCACGAGCTGCTTCGCAAGCGCGCCACCTTGGTCGCCCAAGGCGGCGAACATGCCCGCGCCGCCGACCTGTTCGAGCAGTTCATCGAAAAGGGCTCGCCCGACGCGAAGCTGAAGCAGGCACTCGAGGAGCGGGTGGCCCTGCTGCGCGAACAAGCCAAGGCCGCGCCTGCGCCCGCACCGGCCGCAGAAGAGCCCGCGCCCTGACTCAGGCGGGATCGAAGAGCACGAGCGCGTGCACCTCTTCGGCCTCGTTCCCTTCGAGCGCGAAGAACAGCTGGAGCGTCGCGCCGTCCTCCAACCAACGGTTGTGCGTATCGCAACTGCCGAACTCGACGCTGGGGACCAGCCATGAGGAGTCGAGCGCGGCATCCCCAATGTCGCTGACGTCGGCACCCCAACCGCTCTGCAGCGAGAACGCGGCTCCACTCATTCCGGTGCCATCCGTTCCCCGGAAGCACGCGGTCAACTCCGTGGAGCTGAAGTTGAAGATGTACCCCGTCGCCGGGGTCTCGGAGACGGCGACCAAGGTCGCGTCCTCGGCCGGCATGCCGATGAACGCCGACTGGCCGGGACGGACATCGGCAACCCAAACATCCGACTCGTCGGACAGCACGTCTGGACACTCTGCCGCGGCCCACGCCATGAGCCAATCGGGGTACTCATCGCGATCGGTGTGCACGATCTGGCGAGGCGGAATGTCGAGCTCGGTCGCGAGACGAGGCATGCCGTCGTCGGTCGATGGGTCGTCCAGGTGCCCGACATCGTAGATGCACAGATGCTGGGGCTCGGTCCCAGCCACTGCGAACGCGATGCCTTGCTCGGACTCGAACCACGACCATTGCTCGACCTCCAGTTGTCCGTCGAACTCGGGTCCTTCGAGCATCGGCAGCGCGTCCGTGTCGGTCTCGGTCGCGCTCTCGTCCTCGGTGCCGTCCGGCTCCGCACACCCGCTCGAGAGGGAACCGAGAGTCAAGAAGAGCCCAACTGTCAGGCTGATTCGATGCATCACACCTACATTGCACCACTCCAGCCACGGTGTGGGCCAGAGCTTCCCCGAGCAATCGCCGGCAATCGAACGCCCTCGTACGAACCGTGCGCCGCAATGCGCCTCGATCAAGGAGCAGTGCGCGCGCAAGCCCGCGAAACTACACGCCGAGTAGACGCGCGCGCTCAGCTCGTAGGGCCACACTCGCCTCGTGCAACGACCATTGGCCGCGAGCGCGGACCAGGTTGTGCTGTCCCGCGCTGGCGAAACGCTCCGCGTTCCAGCCGAAGTAGGACTCGTTGAGCGCGTCGGCGAGAAAGCGAGCCGCCAGCTCGAGTGCGATCACCTCGACGCCGTACAAGAGCGCGGCTCGTTCGTCGGCGCCGAGCGTGGGCCCGGCCGCGCGATAGCCCGCAACCGAGGCCTCGAAGATGTCGAGGTCGAACTGGGCTTGCCCTTCGTCTTCGCCCTTGGGGTTGCACCACGACCGCCAGGCATCCCCCAGCTCGAGGTGCAACGGCATCGGAGCGACGGTGTCGAGGTCGATGAGGCCCAACGCATCCTCGGCCGAAGGCCCCTGTGTCCCGGCGAACATGACGTTGTTGAGTTTGGGGTCTCCGTGCGCGATGCGGGCTTCGATGTGCTCGAGGTTCGGCAGCGTGTCGGCCTTTGCCAGCAGCGCCTCGGCCAACGGCGCGACGTCGTCGTACAACCGATGGTCGCGGTGTTGTTGCACGGCGTCACGCAGTCGCTGCAGGTGCGCGGGCGTGTCGTGCACCCCCGCCCGCAGGCCGACGAAGTCGTGCTCGAGCCCCTCGAGCGCGCAATGAAACCGACCGAGCGCCCCTGCGGCGGCCCGGGCTTGCCCCGCCGAGCGCATTGCGTCGAACGTCACCCCCTGCATCCGGGTCATGACCCGCCACGCACGTCCGTCATGTTCGGACCACAGCGCTCCGTCGTCGGTGGGGCGCAGCCGGGGCGTCGGAATGCCCTCGGCCGCGAGGCGTTCGGTCACCGCCGCGATGTTGTGGTGAATCTGGGGGGAGAACACGGTGTGCACGCGTTGCAACACCCAGTCCCCCTCGGGCGAACGCACCGCGAACGTGTCGTTGATCAGGCCGTTGCCCAAGGGCTCCACGTGGGCCCCGTCCGCCAAGCCATAGTCCCTCAAGACCGCCCGGCCCTGCTCGATCGACGCGCCCTCTCGCACGCCTCACGCTACCAGCTCGCGCCCTCGCGTGGCACGACGGTCAATGCCCCCACGCTCGCAAACGCCGGCGCTCGTCCAGCATCTGCGCGCGAACCCACGGCGGCAGGTTCTCCTGTTGCTCGAGCACGTCGAGGTCTGCCGCGGCCCGGTCAAAGGCACCGCGCTCCCGCAACGCCCGGGCGCGTTGAATGCGGATCACGGGATGATCGGGGCGAAGCTCCACCGCGTGGTCGAGGGTCTCGATCGCCCGTACGGGCTGGCCGACGTAAAACCACGCCACCGCGAGGTTGTAATAGTGCACCGCCGACGGCTCGGTCCGGCGACTGCGTGGCCACAGCGACGCGCCGATCAGCAGGACGAACAAGGCCCAGGTGCGAAGGCGCTGCTGTTTGGCGGCCTCGCGAAGCGTGCGAACCCCCTCGGGGATCAGCACCGCCATCGGCACCACCAACGGAAGTCGATGTTGGGCCGACGTGAAGTACAGGACGTTGGCCGCCACCGTGCACAGCGCCAGCCCAAACAACGCCCACGCCACCAGACCCTGTCCGCGCATGCGCCCGATGCCGAACAGGGCAACCGCCAGCCCCACGCCGAACGGAATGCCGACCGTCGGCGAGCACCACAGGAGTTCTCGCTCCCCGAAGTGGTCGTAGTCCTGCGTGAGTTCGTCGTTGCCCGCCAGCAGCCAGACCTTGCGCACCTCGAGCCACAGCCAGCGACCCGGAGCGTCGGAGATCTCCGAGAACGCGCGGGCATACAGCGCACGGCCAATGGCCGCGATCTCTTCGGCGTCGCTCCCCGGCGCGACCCCCAGCGTTTCGCGCAGCTCCTCGCGTTCACGACCGACGTCCCCCGTGAGCAGGCCGCCCGCGTCGTTCCACACGCCACGGGCATGGGCGTTGTTGCCGATGTAGAAGGACGTGCCGCCCCCGTGTGCAGGAAACACCGTGGCGCGTCCGGTGACCGCGACGTTTCGCCCCGCCATCGGAGCCAACGCGCACGCCAGCCCGAGCACGAACGCGGCCACCCGCGGCGTTCGTGACTCGCCGCCGCGCCACAGGGCCACGGCGAACACGGGCACCAACAGCGCGAAGTTGGGACGCCCCAACACCGCAACGCCGACCGCGAGCCCGAGCACCCCCCAGCGCACGGGGGTGTTTCGCTCGTGCACCCGCACCGCCGCCGCCAGCACCCCCACGCTCACCGTCACCGCCAGGCTCGCGGTGAGAAACTTGTTCTCGTAGTAGGCGAGCATCGGAAACCCGAGCAGCGCCGCGGTGGCCCACGCCGCCTCGGTCCGCCCACGCCATCGCGACACCGCACGGAAGAACCACGCATGGGTGAGCCCGGCGAGCACCAGCTGAAACAGCAGCGCAAACGATACCCACGCCTTGAGCGCCATCGGCAGCGCCATCTGATACGCGTACAGCCCCTGCAGATAGAACGGACGCGAGCCCAGCGGGGCATGGTCGAGCAGGTCGCGGGCGGCGATCTCGTACTGGCGGCCGTCGGAGAACGTCGCCAGCGCAAACGGAACCTCGGCCAAGTACTGCGAGTGATAGACCACGCGCAACACGGCGAGCACGAGCAGCAAGGCCGCCAGCTTCGGGCTCAATCGCTCGCGTCGTTCGGCCAACCTGTCGACGATAGCAGTACACTCCCCCAGTGCCGATCGACGACGACGAGGTGCACCGCATCCACACCCGCTACCTCGAAGAGGTGGTCGAAGGTCTCGGGTTGTGCCCCTTTGCGCGACACAGTCGAGAACAGGGTCGCGTGCACCGCCCGCTGTTTCGCGTCGACACCGACACGCCGTCCGCCGCCACCGTCGCCGAGGGCATCGCGGACTGTACCCGGGCCCACGACGACGCGGAAATCGTCCTGGCCACGTTCGTCGACCCGCTCGGTCGTTTCGACGAACCCGCGGCGTTCGAGGCCTTCGTCACCCGCGTGCGCGAGCTCTACGGTGGTTTGGACGCTCCGATGTACTTCATGGTCGCGTTTCACCCCCGGCTCGACGAGACGATCGACGAACGCCGCCCGCTGACCAAGGACACGCTCGTCCCGCTCATTCGGCGCACGCCCGACCCCGTCATTCAGTGCGTCAACGCCGAGGTGCTCGAAAAGGCCCGCGCCAACGCCCAGCAAGCCGCGCACCGCAAGCTGCTCGAAATGCACGGCGACGACCCGGTGCTGCGGGCGATGATCGAGCGCAGCGTGCAGACGGACTCCGAGCTCTCGGCCGACATCGCCCGCACCAACTTCGAGACCTGCGGGACGGGAGACGGCCGCGACGAGCTCGAACGTCGACTCGCCGCCATTCTCGCCGAGCGCCGCGACGGCGACTGACTCACGGCACCAGCGGCAGCATCACCGAGAGCACCACGTCGGCCATCAGCCCAGCACCGGTGGGATCCGTGGAGGCGTGCAGGCCGTCGCCGATCTCATCCGCGGGCACATGCGGATACAGGTCGACCCAATGGATCGACATGCCTTGGGCCGCGAAGTCGTCCACGATGGCCGCATACGCGGCGTTGACCTCGGGCACGCGGTTCGGGTCTCCGCCGTACGAGCCCGTGTAGCGCATGACCGCGTTGACGAACACGTGGCACTGCGGAGAGGCGTCGTGAATCGTCTGCACGATTGCCGTCATGTTGGCGGCGATCGTGTCGGTCGGAATGTTGCCTCGAATGTCGTTGACCCCGATCAGCAGGTTGATCACGTTCGGGTCGTGGTCGGCCATCCACGTGGGCATGTTCTGCAAAATGAAGGACGTCTGCTGACTCGCGAGGCCCGCGTGCCCATGCCCGGCTTGGTCGGTGTATGGACCGGTCGTTTCGACGACGACCCCTGCCTCCTGCAACCCGGAGACGACGCCCGAGCGCCACATGTGCCCCCAATCGGTGATCGAGTCGCCCGCCATCATGTAGCGCATCGACGCGGGCAGCACCGGTCCGACAGGGGGCACGTCCATGCCGCTCTCCGCCGAGCTCTCCCCCGACGTCGAGTCCTCGGCGCCCGATGTGGGCCCCTGCGACGTCGACGTGGCCTCACCAGTGGTCGCGGTCTCTGGCGTCCCCGACGAGCTCCCCTCTTGCATGCCTCCCGTAGACGCAGAGACCGTCGTCGCCGTCGACGCTGCCCCCGGAGTGAACGTCGACTGCTCGTCCTGGCCCGCCCCGCAGCCCAACAACGAGAACGCAAACACGAGACTCACACGCAGGGTCGACACGAGGCGCAGTCTGCCTCGGCGAACCAGCGCGTCAATTGCTCGATGCGTGGGCTCGCCTGCTTCGGAATCGCGCCCCATGCAATCCCCTCGGGGGCTCCAGGAGACTCGCGCGACGCCCCTCATGCGTCCGCGCAGTCGCCGACCACTCGAGACGCTCAGGGGTAGCGGTGTTCGATCACGAAGTCGACCGGATGCGGGGCGGGGATACGCATGAAGCCCACGCTGTCGCCGGGCACCGCCTCACGCTGAATCTCGCAGTCCGGAGTGCAGTGCAGCGTCTCCATCCAGTGGAAACGGATCACGACCGCCGCGGCGGAGTCTGTGCCGCTGACGGCGATTCGGTTGAGACCTGCCCGCGCTCGCCCTTGGCCGTCGACGAGAGCCGTCGGGTGCAACACCCGGTAGACGAGGTGCTCCCCCGCCGCGCCATCCCGGGCCCAATACCGCGGGTGCGCGTCCCACCACGGATGCACGTCGCGTTTCTCGACGATGATCCACTCGACCGCGTAGGTCTGCAGATAGTCGACGAAGGCGTCGACGTCATACGGAGGGTCGATCGACGTGCGGCGAAACCAGTTGGCGTCGGCGTGCCCGATGTTGCGAAACAAGAACCCTCCGAGGACCTGCGCATCGGTCCGCGCCATCAGCCCCTCGCCCGTCTCCTCCCGCTGCACGAGCCAGCGGTGCTCACCGTCGTCTCGCGCCCGCACGAGATCGACGAGAGCTTCGAAGTCCCCCGTCCGTGCGTAGCGATAGCCAGGCGCGAACGAGTGGCCCGTGGTCGACAGCGCGATCTCGCGACCGCTCGGCAGCGTCTGCGTGTGGCTCATGCTGCCACCGAAGAAATACAGAACGTCACGCGCGATGTGAACGCCTGCGACCACCAGCAGCAAGACCCCGGCGAGTCGCTGGCCGCCGTTGAGCCCCCGCCAGGGCCGGCCGCGGACGAGGTCCGTGAGCGTCGCTCCCCCCACGAGCGCGAACACGAACCCAAGGGGCAGCGCGTGCCGGAACGGCTGAATCTGACGAAGCGGGGTGTATGCGCCCAAGTACGCGAAGGCAGCGAGCGTGATGACCGAGGCCGCCAACGGAAGCCAGCGCCGGTCCCCCTTGCGCCTCCAACGTACGAGCCCCGCCACCGTCGCGATCGCCAGCACCAAACGAATCGAGGTCCGCGGGGACAGGATGCCTTGCACGTCGACCCGGCTGACGAGCCCCAACGCCTCGAACAGCACCAGCTCGACGCCAGCCTGGCCAAAGTAGGCGGAGTCGCGAATGTAGGGGAAGAATCGCAGGGCCGTGATCAGCCACCAGGCGTTGGCGGCAATGGTCACGCCCGCGATGGCGACGACGATGAAGTGTTCGTGTAGTCGCAGCTGTTTCTCGACGAACCCCACTCGAATCCATAGCGCCACCATCGGCACGACGAGAATGAAGAACATGTAGGGATGCACGAGGTGCCCGAGCGCCAGGACCAGCGCACACAAGCCGGCGAAGAGCGGACTGCGTGTCTTCATCCAGCGGTAGAACAGCGCGAGCGCGAGCACCGAGACGTATGCCACGAACACGTACGAGATCGTGCCGACGAACCACATCCAGTGCGTGAACGAGTCGAACGACCACAGCGCGATGGCGGCCCCCATCGCGCTCAGACTCTGCACACGATCGAGGTCGAACAACCGTGCCGCAGCGTGGATGACGAGCGGCATCACACAATGCACCATCAAGATGAACGCATTGAATGCCCACCAACCACGGGCGCCCAACTTCACCCATGCGAGCGTCCACAGCTCCCACCCCTTGTTGTCGGCGTCGAAGAGCACCCCGTTGGGCGCCCCAGCCAACAGCTGCGTGTCGTAGACCCACGTGCGGCCCGCCTCCTCTGCGCCTTGCAGCACCCGCCGCACTTGTGCGGCGTGGGTCGGAAAGTCACCGTAGGTCAGCGGGACATCCCGTAGCGGGAGTTCATCGCCAAAGAAGTAGACCACCAGCGCGATGTGAAGCGCCATGAGGGCGCCCCACACGAGCCGGTGAAGCAGATGGGCGCGGGTCAGCCCGAAGTGCCGCCGTTGGTGGTGCACATCGATGCATCGAAGGTACACGTGATCGGGTCACAGCCGAGCGTTCCGCCGTCATACCCCAGGCTCAAGCACGTAAAGCCATTGAGGTCGGCACCGTCGCACTGCTCTCCGTCCCCGATCACGCCGTCGCCGCAGCCGACCGGTGAGCCCGTGCTGCTGGATCCCGCCCCGGTGCTACTGCTCGAACCTCCCGAAGAGGAGGACGCGGAGGCTGCCGAGGTGCTCGAGCTTCCGGTGTCCCCCGCCGTCGTATCGGCGCCCTCCGTGGTCGTGCCCGCCGTCGTGCCCGGCGTCGAGCTGGTTCCGGAGGGATCGGCGGTCGTGGGTGTGGGGGACGTCGGATCCGAACTCGATGCCTCCCCCTGGCTGGAGGACGACGAGGAGTCGGACTCGAACCCGCCGGGCGAGTCAGACCCGGGGCACGCCGTGAGGACCAGGGAAGCCAGCAACGCGAGTGACGAGGTCCGCATCGTGCGATCACGTTAACACCTCGGCTGGGCGGCCGCGATGTAGGCCTACAGCGCTTCCCATGCTGGGCCGGGGATAGGAGCCACCCCCATGCGTCCCACTGCGGGCATGCCGAATCGGTGCAGTCCGGTCCGGGTCTGCATGAGAAAGACGAGTCCCGGCGCATCCAGGTCCTGCGCGAAGACGAGTCTGATCCGGGTCGGTCGCCCCTGACGGTCCTCCAACACTTCCACCTCGAATGCACCCGTCTGCACCCGCGTTCCGGTCGGTATCGACCACGGCGGCGGGCAAAACATGCGGTCGTTCTCATCGTCGAGCCAGGTCTCGCCCTTGATGTGCCAGACCTCCAGCACGTTTGATGCCGTGCGCAGAATACTCAGCGGGGCGTGCGTGGCCGAAACGACATGCCACGACCGAGGCTGCTCGAGCCCAAAGGCATCGGCGATCAACGTGCCGTGCACCATGAGCGATTGCACTTCGGACGAGAGCAGGACGACACGCTGCCCCTCGATGGAGATCCCCTGATCCTTCAACGAGGCGACCAGTGCCGGCACGGACTCCGCCATTGCCCGCAATCGTTTCATCTCGCGAAGGCTGGCCCGCACGTCGAGCACCCCGTGAAACGACACGACGGCGAGGCCGATGCAACCGAGTGCGACCCGACGTGGCCACCCGGCCCGCACCGCCCCGCTGACGACCCGAGCGGCCGCCACCACGACCCCGGCCGCCCACGCGTCCCCACCCACGTGGGGAAGCAACAGCAGTCGGCCCTGCATGGGCGCCGCCGCCAACGGCAAGACAGCCAGCACAGCCCCAGCGCACAAGGGGACGAGCGTACGACGCTCGGCGTCGCCCCACACTCGCCAGGCCAGCGCGGTCGCCAACGCGGCAACGACGAGCGCTGCGACCACGAACCGCAGGTGCATCCCGAACAACACGGGCAACCCCGTAACGGGCCCAACCTCGGCCGTGTACTGCAGGCCGAAGTCGAAGGGCGACGAGGGGATCGACGCGACGAGCTCAGCCAACGCCATCGGCCCCCGCACGAGCAAGTGCTCGAGGTAGGCGCTCGGGCTGTGGACCGGGTGAATGTAATTCTCGCGCCCCTGAATGCCGTGGCCCCCGGCCACGTGCACCGCCGAGTACAACAACGTGGGTACCAGCGCGGGCATGAGCGAGACGGCGACCCCTCGCAGCCCACGATTGCGTCGCGCGAACAGCTCGAACGCCACGACATAGGCCACCGCACAGTACGCGTACTCGCCCGCCATGAAGGCGAGTGTCATTGCGAGCGCCGACCACACCGCGCCCCGACGCCCTCCTCGCCAACGCAGGTGCACGAACACGGCGAACAGCCCCAACGCCGCCCCCACGAGTACGGAGCGGTTCGCGTGCCACGCCAGCGGAAGTGACACGCCATGGTCGACCGCGAAGAACACCAATGCCAGCCAGGCCATGGGCCGCGGAAGGAGCAGGCGCACAGCGATCCCCGCGATCACCAGGACCAGCCCCCACCACAAGAGCGTGTGCACGTGGTGCACCACGAATCCCCGCGGAAACACGGTGTGATCGAACCACAACGTCACGCTCGTCAATGGACGAAACATGTGTCCGTCGAGCGGGGTCGAAGTCCACCACGGCACCAGTCCAGCCTCCATATGGTGGGCCCGAATCGCGGGATCCGACGGAAGGATCGCGTAGAGGTCCCACGGAGCGAAGTTGCCCCCGTACAGCCCCGCGACCATGCCGTGCTGCACGAGGTCGTCGGTCAGTGGCGGCGTCCACACCGAGGGCAGACGCATCGCCAGGGCTGCGAGCACCACGATGGCGATGAACCAGACGTCGCGTCGGTCGATTCGATGATGGAGTGGGTCCGCGGACATGATCGGGCGCGGGCCCGGCCAGCGTATCCGATCTCGGGCCGCACCGCCGAAGCAGGGTTGCGGTTCGCGTGACGGCGCTGACCCGCACCGATACACTCCGCGACGTCATGGCGGATCGCACCCCGCTCACCCGACGCGGCCTGTTCCGTGGTTTGGGCTCAGCCACGGTCGTGGCGAGCTGTACTCGGACCACCCCCGGCACGCAGACCACCACTCCGACCGAGGCGCTCACGCCCGGAGAAGTCGGCCCCGGCCCTTCGCGCCTGGCGTTCGAGCTCAACGGCAAGGCCACCGAGCTCGACGTCGAGCCGCGCACCACCTTGCTGGATGCGTTGCGCATCGACCTCGACACGACGGGCCCCAAGAAGGTCTGCGACCGCGGAGCATGCAGTGCGTGCACCGTGCTGGTCGACGGTGTTCAGCGCAACAGCTGCATGATGCTCGCGCACGACGTGCAAGGCCGAAGCGTCACCACGGTCGAAGGCTTGGCCAACGACGGGCACCTCACCGTGCTGCAGCAGAAGTTCGTCGAGCACGACGCGCTGCAGTGTGGGTTCTGCACGTCCGGCATGTTGATGAGCTGTGCTTCGCTGTTGCAGCGCACCGCGGGTCGCGGGACGGGCGTGTCGCGAGACGAGGTCGAAGACGCGATCAAAGGCAACCTGTGCCGCTGCGGCACCTACCCGCACGTCATCGACGCAGTGGTTGCGGCCAGCAAGGAGCGCGCCTGATGTCCAAGACGAAGATGCAAGTCGGGTTCGGCGATCAGTTGAAGACCGTCGAGGTCGACCTGCCCAAGGGGGAGGCGCAACCGTGGGATGCCACGGCGAAGCTCGACGTCATCGGCGAACCCGTGCAGCGTCGCGATGGTTCGACGAAGGTGTCGGGACGCGCCCGCTACACCTACGACATCAACCTTCCGGGCACGCTCTACGCGGCGGTGGTCCGCTCCCCACTCCCCGCGGCCACGGTGCGCTCGATCGACACCAGCGCGGCCGAAAAGGTCGCGGGCGTGCGGGGCGTGATGTCGGTGGCCAGTGAAGGCGACGCGGTGCTCTTCGCCGGCCAGGACATCGCGGCCGTCGTCGCGGAACGGCCCGAACAAGCATGGCAGGCGGCCAAGGCGGTCAAGGTCGAGTACGAACAGCGCAAGTTCGTCACCCGACTCGCCTTTGCGGCCACGGACGATGCCCCGGCCGTGCATCGGGGCGCGGTCGAGGAGCGGCGCACCGAAGGGCACGTGACCGAAGGCGGCGGCGGCGAGGCTCGCGGCAACACCCGCCCGCTTCGCCCCATGAAAAAGGGCGATGTCGACAAGGGCCTGCGCGGCGCCACGGTGCACGAGGCGGTCTACGAGACCCAGGTGCAGACGCACTCCGCCCTCGAGACCCACGGCATCGTGGCCCGGTGGGACGGAGACGAACACCTCACCGTCTGGGCCTCGACCCAGAGCATCTTCAGCGTGCGCGACGAGCTGGCGGAGGTGTTCGACCTCAAACCGTCCAACGTCCGCGTGCACACCGACTACATCGGCGGTGGCTTCGGCGCGAAGTTCGGAGCGTCCGCCCCCGGCTCCCGGCTCGGCACCATCGCGGCCACGCTGGCCAAGCAGACCGGCGCTCCGGTCAAACTGATGCTCGACCGCCACGAGGAGCAAGTCTGCACGGGCAACCGCCCCGACTCGGTGCAGACGGTCAAAGTCGCGGGCAAACGCGACGGCAGCCTCACCGCAATTCACGTGCGGTCGATCGGCACCGCCGGCATCGGCACGGGCGCGGGTGTTGGGCGCAATGCCTTCTCGGTCTACACCAAGTGCCCGAACATCCTCGTCGACAGCAGCGACGTGTTCACCAACGCCGGTCCGGGCACGGCCATGCGCGCACCGGGGCACCCGCAAGGGGCGTTCGCCATCGAGCTGGCAATCGACGAGCTGGCGGTCAAGTTGGGCGTCGACCCCGTGCAGCTCCGGCTCGCCAACGACGAACACCCCACCCGGCTGTGGCAGTTCGAGGAGGGCGCCAAGCGGTTCGACTGGGCGGCCAAGCGCGCCGAGTCGAAGCAACGCCGCGAACGCAAGGCCCGGCTCCGCCGCGGCTACGGGGTGGCCGCCTCGATCTGGGGCGACTTCGGTCGAGCCAAGGCTGCGGTCGCCACCTGCTCGGTGCTGCGTGACGGCACGGTCGAGATTCGCAACGGCGTGCAAGACATCGGGACCGGCATCGCGACCGTGCTGGCGCAGATCGGTGCCGAGGTGTTCTCACGCCCGCTCGATACGATCGTCGTGCGCTACGGCGACAGCGAGTTCGGCAGCTCGGTCGGCAGTGGGGGCTCGCAGACGACCTCCAGCGTGACACCGGCGGTCCGCAACGCGTGCGAAGACGCCAAGGCGAAGTTCCTCGACCACGTCGGGGAGCTGCTCGGTGCGACGCCCGAGTCCATCACTTGGGCCAAAGACGGCACGCTGTCCGCGGGCGACAAGAAGACCACCTTCGCCCAGGCCTGCAAGAAGATCCCCGGCGAGTCGCTCACCGCCACCGCCGATCGCCCGGCCACCTACGGCAACCACCCGATGTCGTTTCTCGGCGCGCCCATGGCCCAGATCGCGGGCGTGCAGTTCGCCGAGGTCGAGGTCGACACCTGGACCGGCGTCGTGCGGGCCAAACATGTGCTCGCCATGCACGACTGCGGCCGCGTGATGAACCGCCTCACCACCACCAGCCAGGTCAACGGCGGCGTCATTCTCGGCACCAGCTACGCCCTGATGGAGCAGCGCGTGATGGACCACGACGTGGGCCGCATGCTCAATCCCAACCTAGAGTCCTACAAGATCTGCGGCGCCGCCGACACGCCCGAGATCGAGCTCGTGCTCACCGACGTCTACACCGGAGCCAACAACACCGGCGCCGCAGGCATCGGCGAACCGTCCACCATTCCCACCGCGGCGGCGCTCGCCTGCGCGGTCTTCGATGCGCTGGGTGAGCCCGTGCGCCGCCTGCCCATGACCCCCGCCCGGGTCCTCTCCGCACTCGGTGCGGTCGCCCCGACGAAAGGCCTCGGATGAACCCCTTCTCCCTCGTTCGCCTTCCCACCCTCGACGCCGCACGTGACCGGGTGGTCGAGGCTCCGCAGCAACGGACCTTTCGTGCAGGAGGCATCGACCTCATCGACCGCATGAAGGAGGGCATCGACGCCCCCGACGAGCTGGTCGAGCTGCACGCCATCGCCGGCGAGCACGGCGCCCGCATGCGTGGCATCACCACCACCGACGAGGGCGGCTGGCGCATCGGCGCCCTGGTCACCCTCGGGCAGCTCGCCGACTTCGAGGACCTGCCCTCGGCCTACGGCGCCCTGGCGCAGGCGGCCGGCAACGCTGCGACGCCGAGCATTCGCAACGGTGCCACGGTGGGCGGCAACCTCCTGCAGCGTCCACGATGCTGGTACTTCCGTCACTCGGACCTGCTCTGCCTGAAGAAGGGCGGCTACGAGTGCCTCGCGGTCAGCGGCGACAACCGCTACAACGCGATCCTCGGGGGAGGACCGAGCTTCATCGTGCACCCGTCCAGTCTCGGGTCTGCACTCGTCGCGCTGGATGCGTCGGTCACCGTCGCGGGCGACGCCGGACTTCGCACGATTCCGATCGAGGAGCTGTTCGCGCCGCCGACCGTCGACCCGACCAAAGAACACACGCTCGCTGCGGGCGAGGTGCTTCTGAGCATCGATCTTCCCCCTGCCCTCGCGGGACAGCGATCCGCCTACCACTTCGCCAAAGAAAAGCAGTCGCAGGACTGGCCGCTCGCCGAAGCCAGCGTCCGCTGCACCGTCGAAGGCGGTGTGATGCGAGAGGTCCGGGTCGGGCTCGGACATGTCGCCCCCGTCCCGTGGCGCAGCAAGGAGGCCGAGGACGCCCTCGAAGGCGCGGCCCCCTCCGTCGACGCCTTCGCCAAGGCCGCCGAGACCGCCCTCGCGGTGGCCAAACCTCTCGAAGGCAACGCATACAAGATCCCGCTCACGCAGGGTGTGTTGCGCTACGCCCTGCACTTCGCCACCTCCACCCCCCTGCCCGCCTGAGGAGCGCCATGCCCAACTTCGACGATCTCTCCCGCCAGATGGCCGAGTCCGACGCCCCCGTCTGCCGTCATTTGCGCACCAAGGCGCTGCACGTCTACGGCCAGGACACACCCGACGCCTACCTCACGTCACACTCCAGCAGCTATCAGTGCCTGCGCACCCAGTTCATCGTGGGCCCCGACCAGGTTCCGTGTGTGCCCGAGTCGTGCCAGCCCTCCCGCGCGTGCTTCGAGCAACGCTGAAAAACCCCACGACTTCCCGCACCGCGCCCGCCGCAGGCTCGGTGCCGTTGGGGGGTTGTCAGGTTTCATTCGGAGTGGGATATGTTGCGAACCGATGGCCAGCGACAACGTGACCAACACCACCGACGGCAGCTTCTCTTCCGACGTGCTGGAGTCTGCCGCGCCCGTCCTCGTGGACTTCTGGGCCACGTGGTGTGGACCGTGCAAAGCAATCGCCCCGCACGTCGAGGCCGTGGCCGACGAGCTCGCGGGCAAGGCCAAGGTCGTGAAGATGGACATCGACTCCAACCCTCAGACCCCCGCCAAGTACGGCATTCGCAGCATCCCCACGCTGCTCGTGTTCAAGGGTGGTGAGGTCGTCGACCAGCTCGTCGGCAACCCCGGCAGCAAGTCGAAGATCGCCGACCTCCTCAGCCGCCACGTCTGATTCGAATCACCGCACACACCGAAGGCCGCCCGAGCGAACGCTCCGGCGGCCTTTGTCGTGGTTGGTGTGGGCGATTCAGGAATGCACGCACATCACCTTGGCGCGCATCTCGACGTTGAATGCGAGCTCGTTGCGGGCACACGCCACCCAGCCCTCCAACGTCGGGTCTGGGTGAGAAGCCTCGATCATGATGTCGAACGCGGTGTCGACACCGCCCGACACCGCGACGCCTCCCGGGGTGCATCCGACCTCGACGCAGGCACTGCCTCCCCCGCCGACGACCTGAACGGTCTCCTCGTGCACGGAGATGCCGGTGCCCTCCGGCAGCACGGCACAGTACGCCTCCACCTCCAGCGCAACCGCAGCATCGGCCCCGTGCCCACAGACGAGCCAAACGTTGGGGTCGTCGTCGTGCGGAAGCGAGCCCCCGAATCGAAACTCCGGGCCCCATCGCCCGCCACCGCCGACGAGCGTCGTCAACTTCGGACATCTCGCTTCGTAACACGTCGGCCCCGCCTCGTTCGGGATCGCGTAGGTCTCCGTCAGGACCAGCGCGTTGCCCGAGCCTTCGGTGCAGCGCGCATAGGCCTGCCACGTGTTGGGGGAAACGTCGGGATCGGCGGCGCCACAGTTGACCCAATCACGCACGCCCATCGCACGGTGGCTCGCGTGAAGGTCGACGCCGGTCGCGTTGAACCCACCGCCCAGCGGAAGCGCATCGGTGCAATCAGCCCGAATGCACGGCTCGTCGATGGGGGCGGGCGCTCCCGGGTCCTCCACGGTGAACGCTCCGGTCACGACCAAGGGGGACAGGCACTCTCCAAGGACCATCACCTGGTCCACTTGGCAGCCCGGTTCCCCGGACGACGATTCGTCTCCCGTCGTGGTCGACGGATCGACCATGGTGGTTTCTCCGTCGCCCGACGAAACGTCGCCGCCACTGCTGGTACTCGTGCTGGTCGGGCTCACCGTCGTGACGCCGGTCGTGGTTGGACTCGACGTGACTCCGTTGCTCGTCGAACCACTCGACCCGCCACCGTCATCGTCCGCTGCGGGGCTGACCGGTTCGCTGAAACACCCCGACAGTGCCAAGGCGGCGACCCACGCGTATCGACCCTTCGTCATCGTGGCTCACCATAACAGGCCAACCAAGAGCAAAGGCCCGCGAGAGGCGGGCCCTTGCAGTCCGGGGTGACCCGAGACGACTTGGTTCAGTTGCGGGCGCCAACCAGCTCGAAGGTCGAGCTCGCCGCGTAGCCACGCACCATGACGTGAATCTCGCCGGCCTCGGCGAGGCTGACCGAGCAGGTCTCGTTGGAGGTTGCCGAGTAGGGGCGGCAGTCGAACGTCGAGGTGGTGGGCTCAGAGCCGACGCGCACGTAGAGGTCGGCGTCGGCGGTGCCCGTCATGGCGAAGTCGTAGCTTCCCGCGGGGACCACTCCAGTTGCGAAGCGCAGCTCCTCTTGGCGAGCGACCGTGCCGCCCTCTTCCATGCCGGCCCAGGTGTCGCCACCGCCGTCGCCACCGCCATCGTTGCCCTGTCCGGTGACCGTGAGGCGGTAGTGGTTCTCGGCGCCGTAGCCGTGGACCATCGCGAACACGGTGGCCGCTTCGTCGAGCCGAACCTCGCACTCCTCATCGCTGCCGTTGAGGTAGGGGCGGCAGTCGTACTCCTGCATCGTGGGCTCGGAACCGACGCGCACGTAGAGGTCGGCATCGCCGCCGGGGTTGGTGGGGTGATGCGCCAGCGTGAAGGTGTACACGCCCGGTTCGAGCTCGAGCTCGTGGGTCTGCGACGCGTCCTGGGCCACGAGGTCGGTGGTGTTGAGGAAGACGTCGTCGGAACCGCCTCCGGGCTCGGCAGCGCAGCTGGCGGGCTCGTTCGCGCACTGCAGCAGGGCACGCGCGTGGTTGTAGGAGACGAACGGGTTGTCGTTGTCGCCACCGGTGTCGTCAGCGTTCTCGCCCCACCCCACGGCGTCGACCGCCATCCAGATGAAGTCGGGGTGCAGCTCCTTGCTGTTGGAGCCCCAGGTGACGGTGGGGTCTTCGATCCACTCGCCGCCGAGGATGCGGTCGTTGGCGTCGAGCTCGAGGATGTAGTTGAGCTCCACGTTGTGCGGGTCCACGTCGCGCTGGTCGGCGCGGCGCAACAGCTCGCCCACGGGCACGCCGTCGCTGATCATCGAGTAGGTCATCGCGACCCGGACGAAACGCTGCGCGTCGTCGTTGAAGTGGTAGTCGCTTCCGGTTGCGCCGACCAACTCGTTGGCGCGCTCGACCGAGAGCTCTTCTTGGTCATCGATCGTGTAGGAGACGATCGGGAAGTTCCAGACCTGGTAGTCCCAGTTGTGGTCGATGATGAACGCCGGGCGAGCCTCGGGGTTGTCGGTGGCCAGGTTGCGGGCACCGCGTCCGAGCATGCCGGTGATCGCCACGTGGAACGATCCGGGGTTGAGGTCGCGGCAGGCGACCTCGGTGGGACGACCAAACTCGTCGCGCTCGATCTCGTCGGGGCGCGTGTTGCAGCGACGGCCGCTGAAGGTGGCCTGGTCGCTGAAGTACAGCTCGGTCATGAGCGCCTCGATGTCGGCCATGCGCCACTCGATGCAGCCCTCTTCGCCGTCTTCACACTCGACGACGCGGCCTTCGTCCATGCGCACGGTGATGTCGCGGGCGGGATAGCCCAGCGGCTCGGTGGTGGCGTACGACGCCCAACCGTTGCAGTGGCCCCACCAGCTCTCGGGCTCGACCCACTGGTACACGCCCTGGTTCTCCAGCTCCCATGCGGTGGCCGGACCGGCAACCGTGACTTCGGGGTGCTCGATCTGCTCGCAGTTGTCGGGGTCGTCGACGTAGTCGGCGTAGGTGCAGTGCGACACCGCCGGAACGACCTGCTCCTGTCCCGGGTAGAACATGAGGTCGTACTTCTCCATCGGGGAGAGGCGGTCGACGTCGGAGCGGTCGTTGTAGTCCTGGTTGGCGCCAGGCTGCCAGCGCCAGGCGGTGCCGTTGTCGGACTGCGGCCACCAGGTGGAGGCGAACACGTCCCAGTCGGTCTCGCCGGACGTGAGCGCAGCGTCGTAGACGTGGTACTCGCTGTCGGTCGTGACGTCGGGGTGCAGGCGAGAGACTCGGTTGGCGCTGTCGATCGCCTCGGTCTTGCCGTTCGCATCGAACCCGACCACGGCGTGGGCACCCCCGCGAATCTGTTCGCCGTCGGGCCCCGAGTAGCCGAGCACGTAGAAGTAGGAGCCGTCGCGGAAGTCAGCGGCTGGCTCGTGGTCGGAGGGCTGGGCCCCCTGGTTCGCGCAGGCGGCAAGCAGGGTCAGAGCGGACAGAGCACACAGGCGGAGTTTCATGACGAAAACGCGATCCCGGGCGCCAGGCTTCCAACGACGAGGGACGCGCCCGTGACCTCTCGTCACCCACCTCAGAGGCAATGTGTGTGCCAAGACCACAGAAAGTGCAGTCGCCGGAATCGCTCGCTTTTCTCCGTGTGCGGCCACACGCACCTGACCACGACCGTTGCCGTTGCCTGGCGACACCACTTGCCAGAGCGCTGCATCACACCGAAACCACAACAAAAAACGGGGCGGAGCTGCAACCGCAGTCCACCCCGTCCGTCGGCCTGCAGAGGCCCTAGCAGTCGCCGTCGAAGCCGCAGTCGAACTGGGCGCGAATGGTCGGGTTGGGGCTCTCGAGGAACTCGAAGACGTCCTCGGTGAGCAGGTCCTCGGCGAGTTCCTCGTGCTCGGGTGCCATTTCGCGAATGACGATGCCGGGGTTGGTGGTGAGGAACAGCGCCCGCTCGACGTACTCGAGCTCGGCGTAGTCGATCTGCTCGCCGTCGAACCAGCCGTCACCGTCGAGGCCATCGCGGTAGCTGGCGTAGAGCGACTCCTCGGCGTCGTCGGTGTCACCGTCGATGAGCATCATCGAGTAGAGGTGACCGAGCAGGCTCACCCGGTGGGAGGACGCGGAGTCCTGGAACTGGTCTTCGAGACACTCGCGGGTATCGCCGACGCTGTCGGCCTGGGTCCACGACGACATCATGTTCGCCTGGCGCGTGACTTCGTCCTCACCCAGCAGGAACCAGGTCTGCTCGTCGCGCGCGTAGGGCTTGGCGAGGAACGCCACGAAGAGGTTCTTCTCCTCCTCGGAGATTTCGCCGTCTTGCCACGCCATCGCGCTCATCGCTCGGAAGGCGCAGTCGCGGGGCGCGTTGTTGGACAAGTACGTGGAGCCCTCGAGCATCACGTCGGTGAGCCAGCGCTTCGACATAGCCTCGACCGACTTGCCCAGGTGCCAGGTGACGACGGCGTCGACCGCCGCGCTGACGAGCACCGCGGCGCCGAGCGTGGCCCAACCGAGAATGGTCTGGCCGATGCCGCGAGCGGTCCCTTCGAGCGCCTCGGTGGCGATGCGCTCTTGCGCCTTGCGGCTGAAGAACCCGACCAGCAACGAGATCGAGCGGTTGGCGACGTTCTTGGCCACCTCTTCGCCGAGCGTGACGCCCAGGCGGCGTGCGAGTCGCTTGGCGAGGATCGGCACGAGCAGGTTGGAGATGAAGACGTCGGCCGCTTCGGTGGCCAGGCCTTCGCCCATGAGCATCATGCTCAGCAGGTAGAGGTTGTCGCCTTCGCGAATGTCCCAGCCGTGCACGGCTGCGATCTCGAAGGTCATCTGGGCGTGCAGCTTCAGCAGCAGGAACGTCTCGCCCGTGATCGACAGCGCCGTGCCAGCGACGGGCACGAGCGCGACCACCCCAGCGCCGGCACCCACGGCTGCAGAGGCCGCGATGTACTTGCGAATGATGTGGTCGGTCTTCGCTTTGCGCGTTTCACCCGAGGGCCGAATGCGGCCATCCGCGTCGATCACCTCGCCGAAGTTCTCGGCGTTGATGACGTCGTAGTCCTTGGTGAGGATGCCGGTGGCCTTGTACATCGTGACCATCGCGGCCCCGATGACGCCCGAGTCGTACATGAGCTGCAGGCTGCGCTCCATGTCGGGCGTGATGCCGTCGATGTCCGAGAAGTCCTGCTCTTCGCCTGGGGTCGCGTCGTCGGTCTTGCCGTTGATCTCGGAGTCGGAGAACTTGCCGAGCGAGACCATGTTGGCAGCGATGTACGCACCCATCAGATCGCCCGTGACGTCCGACTCGAGCTTGGCGAGCACGGCCACCGCGTCGCGGTAGTGGCTGGCCGGGAGTTCGGCGATCGGCTGGCCGTCTTCGTCTCGGGCGAGTTCGGGGATTTCGACGTCGCCCTCGGGAAGCTGCGACGTCATGGCGACGACGTCGTCGAGCGCCTCGAGCTGGTCGTCGGAAAGCTTGTGCTCGAGGTAGTTGGCGTGCTCCACCAGACCGCCCAGCGCAGCCTTGGGGTTGTACCCGAACAGGACCTCGTCCTTGAGTTCGAGCATCGCCTTGATGATCTCGATGTCGTCACCGCTCCAGCACAGCGTGGACGACTCCGGGCACGCCGCGTCGGCCTTGCCGCCGAGCGCAAACGGCTCGTCGGCTGCCGCCTCGGGGGCCGGCTCCTGGCAGCCGCTGGCGGCCAAGCTCAACGAGACCAAGGAGGCCGCAATCGTACGTACGACCCCAAGCTTCATGTTCTGACGTCCCTTCCCCATGTCGGCAGCGGACACGGTACGAGGTAGGACATCGGAGCACAACCTGTTTTTCACGCTGACGTCACAGCGCGGAAACGCGATGTCACTCGATGTCGATGGACAAGTCGTAGACGTTCGATGCGTCGCCGTAGCCCTGGACCGACAAGTAGAACGTGCATGGGGCACAGCCCGCCTGCTCGATCAGCCGCTCGACGTGCTCGTTCGAAGTCGCGCTCTGCCCCGCGCTCACGCTGCACTCCCCGGGCGCGTCCACCGAGCACGGCGTCAGGTCGGTGCCATCGGTGTCGTGGAAGTGGAAGTCGAGGTCCCCCTCGCCATGCACGAAGGTGAGGTCGGCGACCAACGTGTCCCCGGTGAACAGATCGACGGCGTGATAGTCGGCATCGCCGGTACAGATCTCGCGATCGTTGGACACGAACGGCACGGAGGCCTCGGTCGCATCCGCAGGCACATCGTCCTCTTCGAAGCCGTCGTCCTGGCAGATCCCCGCGCAGTTCTCGGCATCGAAGGTGTAGAGCAGGTCGTAGTCGCGGTTGCCGGTGGAGCCCGAGAACACCCGGAAGTAGTAGGTGCCCGGAGACACGCAGACCTCGAGGACCTCGTCGCTGCCGTTCGAGCTCGCGACGTCGACTTCGCCGCCACCGACATCGTAGAGGCCGAGGTCGAGGTCGGCCGAACCACTGCCGCCGGCGATCAACCCGCCCAGGGTGCCGTCTTCGGTGACGGTGAGCCGGAACCAGTCCTCGTCGCCTTGGCAGAACACCAGGTCGTCGACCGATGCGTCGGGCGTCAGCGGGCTTTGCATGCTCGCCTGGGCACGGGTGTCGTTTTGCTCGGCGTCGTCGTCGGTGCACTCGGGCGGCGGCTCGTCGGAGCAGGCCGGCGGCACACAGACCTCGGCGGTGGTGCCATCGACGGAAGTGACCGAAGTGCAGGTGAAGCCTTCATCGCAGCCGCCACCGCAGGACTCGACGCAGTGCGTGGCTCCGCGATCGCCCACGACCACGCAGAGGTCGTCGGCGCCGCCGCACTGCACGTCGGCGCTGCACGCTTCGCACACCTCGGCCCCGCCGCTGCCGCCCGGGTTGCGCACTTCGATCGCAAACGCCCCCATGTCGGGCAGATCGGTGAGGTGGTCGCAGTCGCCTTCGGCGTCGTCGTCGTCGACCGCCGAGAGCAGGTAGTAGAGGTCGACCGTGGTGCCCTCGGGCTCGCCCGCGACCGGGTTGGGCACGGTGGCCGTCCAGATGCCCAACTGCATGTCACCGCTCTGCAGCTCCATTTCGACGAGCTGCAATGCGCCGAAGTCGATCGGCTCGCGTGGTTCTTCGAGGCTGTAGTAGAGCAGCGGCGGACCCTTGAGGCCCAAGTCGTCGCTGACCTCGGCGGTGATCTCGAGATCGAGCACCGTCGCCAAGTCGCTGGGTTCGTGCACGATCGAAGGACCCTTGCCCGGGCACTCGGCACCGTCGCCGGGGCGCAGCACGATGAGGTAGTTCTTGAGGACCGGGTCGTGTTCGCCGTCGTCCGCGAACAGCGTGAGCGGGAAACGATCGTCTTCGAGCTGGTCCTTGTTGGGGCACCACTGCCAGCGCGCGGTGAGGCCGGTGTCTTGTTGCAACACCGCGTCTTCGATCAGCGGCTCGGCCTGCCCGATCGTGACGGCGGCGTCGTCTTGGTCCTCGACCACGATGTCGAGGTCGAGACAGTCGGCGCTGCCGAGATCGAGCGTGGTGCCCGACCCGAGCGGCTCGCGAAACAGCGGCGCGGTGCCTTCGAGCGCGGTGCGAATGTCGATGGTGGCGGTGACCGTGTCGGTGTGCGTGCCATCGCTGGCCGTGAAGTCGAACGGCCACTCCCCGACATCGGCGCCCAGCGGCGTGAACCGAAACACCGCGGTGCCATCGGGCCGCTCTGCGATGCTGGCCCGCCCCTCGATGTCGTCGAGGTCGGCCGAAAACCCGTAGCTGAGATCATCGCCGTCGGGGTCCGTGGCGCGCAGCGTGATGACCAGCTCGGTCCCGACCGCGGCCACCTGATCCTCCACCGCTTCGAGCCTCGGCGGCCGGCTGTCCTCTGAGCAGCCCACGAGCACCGCAGAGGAGCAGAGTGCGAGCAGAGCAGCGGAGCGAAGATGCAAGGACCCAGTCATCGGCAACGGTTCGGCAAGAGGATCGCACGCCAAATGCGACACCTTGTCCTACACGATCCTACGTCAACGGCAACTCGGAGCCTGGAGCCAAGCCCCCGAACAACCCTCGCCGGACCCCGGAAAGCGCAACTTCGCGAGAGAGCGAGCGGCCCCTGAGGGGCCGCGCAGCGGGAAAGATGGACGCGACCGGACGCAGAGACTCCCCGCAAAGCCTCCCCGAAGGAGCCCTCCCTCCCCCTTCGGGGGAGGGCGACGAAGGGGAGGCGCGGTCAGTCAACCGTCCGGAGCAAACTGGAGCGCTTGGGCCCGGTCGCGGAGAGCTTGCTGGTCTCCATCGCGACGCGGGCCGCGATGCCGCTGAGGGCTTGCGCGATCGCGCCATCGGGGGCCGTCTCGACGATGGGCTGCCCCGACTCGCCGCCGAAGGCCACCTTGGGATCGATGGGCACCTTGCCGAGCACCTCGACGCCGAACTCTTCGGCGAGCTTCTTGCCACCGCCCACGCCGAAGATCTCGTCGTGGTGACCGCACGAGGGGCAGCGGTAGTACGACATGTTCTCGACCACGCCGACCACCGGCACTTCGAGCTTCTTGAACATGTTGACCGCCTTGCGCACGTCGATGAGCGCCACCTCTTGCGGGGTGGTGACGATGACCGACGCGGTGATCGGCACGAGCTGACCGAGCGAGAGCTGAGCGTCTCCGGTGCCCGGCGGCAGGTCGACCACGAGGTAGTCGAGCTCGCCCCACTTCACGTCCTCGAGGAACTGGGTGAGCAGCTTGTGAATCATCGGGCCGCGCCAGATGACGGCTTTGCCGGGCTCGACGAAGTAGTCGACGCTCATCACGGGCATGCCGCGGTAGAGCGCGGGCGCGATGCCGCTGCCGCCCTCGGCGGTGCCGGCCTCACGCTCGGCCTTGCCCAGCATCTTGGGCACCGACGGCCCGTAGATGTCGGCATCGAGCAGGCCCACCTTGGCACCGAGCGCGCGCAAGGCCATCGCCGTGTTCACGCTGAGCGTGCTCTTGCCGACGCCGCCCTTGCCGGCCGCGACCGCGATGATGTTCTTGACGGTGGGCAGCCGGTTGAGGTCTTGGCGCGCCGGCTTGTGCGGCACCTTGAGCCCCCACTGAATGTCGACCGAGGGCAACTCGAGCGCGGCCAAGGCCTCGCGCATCGAGGCTTCGATGCCGTCGCGCAGCGGGAACCCCGGCGAGATGAGGTCGACGCCCAGCGTCACCGACGCGTCGGCGGCGACATCGACCTTCGTGAGTTGGCCGGTGGCGACGATGCCATGCCCCGTCGCCGGATCCTTTACGGAGGCGAGCGCAGCGCGAACCTTGTCAGCGTCGATGGCGGTCATGGGCGGGGGGCGTGTCTAGCACTGGCTTGACCGCCAAGCTACCTTTACGTCAGGTTCCACCCGGAAACGCACTGGACGCGCACCCCATGGCCGTACTCGACGTCGTCAAATACCCCGATCCCCGCCTTCGCGAGACCACCTTCGACGTGGAGACCATCGATGACGGCATCAAGGAGCTCGTCCGCGACATGACGGACACCATGTACGCCCTCAATGGCGCCGGCATCGCGGCCATTCAGGTCGGCCGTCTCGAGCGCATCTTCCTCATCGACGGCCGCGTCGCCGGAGGTGACGACGACAGTCCGCCGGTGGTCTGCATCAACCCGAAGATCGTCGAGACCGGCAAGGGCCTGAGCATCTCCGAAGAGGGCTGCCTGAGTTTCCCCAACGTCTTCGTCGACGTGAAGCGCCCCCGCTGGGCCAAGATCGAAGCCACCAACCTCGAAGGCGAAACCTTCACCCTCGACGGCGAAGGCCTCCTCGGCCGCGCCCTCCAACACGAGTACGACCACCTCACCGGTCAACTCCTCATCGACATGGTCGGCATGGTCAAAAAAGAAATGATCAAGCGCAAGATGAAGCGCTACCACACCACCGAACCCACCCTCTAACCCCGCGAGCGAAGCGAGCACGCGCAACACCTCCCCACCACCGCCCTCCTCCGCGGCAAGCAAAGCGAGCAGGCGCAACACCTCCCCACCACCGCCCTCCTCCACGGCGAGCAAAGCGAGCAGGCGCACCACAGGTGCGCCCGGGGAAGGGGAGGCGGAGGGCGGCTTCGCCGGCCGCAGCCGGGGAAACCACGCGGTTTCCCCCAAAGACAAACCCAGGCGCACCACAGGTGCGCCCGGGGAAGGGGGGGCGAAGGGCGGCTTCGCCGGCCGCAGCCGGGGAAACCACGCGGTTTCCCCTACAGATTAGTTCATGCGCGCATCGTCGCGCAGACGCGTGCACAGCTCTGCCGCGAAGTCGCTCAGCACCCGAACCCTCGCATCCGAGTCGGACGCATCGAGCGTCGCCTGCTGCATCGCGAGCATCGCCGAGTGCTGCATCGACGCGTTGCCGGGCGTGAGCCCCAACGCGGGCAGCACCGCCGCCACCGCATAGGTGAACGTGCGGCGTTCGGGAATGCGAAGCACCGACTGCACCAGCTCGGCGTCGTCGGGACGCAGGGTCGCAGCGATGCGTTCGAGCTGCGCCTCGAGGACCTGCACCCCAGAGGTGTCGGCCGGTTCGTCCTCGGCCAGCAAGGCACACTCCACCAAACGAAAGCTCTGGTCGGGCGGCAACTCGCGAACACGACGGAGTCGGCGTTGACCCGCCAAACGGATGAAACGACGCCCGTCGGGAAGGCGCTGGTGCGACATCAACCGCCCCACACCAAACACCGCCTCGGTCTCCGGCCGACCTTCGTAGTCGTTCTCGTAGCCCGGCCGCAGCAGCGGCACCCCGATGTATTGCCCGCCGTCAAGGGCATGGTCGACCAGCTCAAGATAGCGCGGCTCGAAGACGTTGAGCGGCAGCACCATGCCCGGCAACAACACTGCGTTGGGCAGCGGAAAGATCGGCACTGCCTGCAGCAGGTCGGCCTCCAGCCCGTCGTCGTCATCGAACATGCAGGGTCAGCCTAGATCGATTCGTCGCAGGTGCGAGCGAGCACCGCGAGAACGGGCACAGGGCGCACTGCAGCGGGTCATGGCGCTCGGTTGGCATACACGATCGAGCTTCGCGCCCAGGGGGAGTCGGCCTCCGGATGAAAGGTCAGTCGGTTGATCGCGGCGTAGCGCTGCTCGAAGCGCACGTACCCCTCGGGACCCAGACCCGTCGCCGCCGCCAGCACCACCCGAGCCACCGTGTTGTGCACATAGAGCAGCACGTCCCCCTCGGCGGCATCGCGTAGCACCTGCTCGACGACGGGCAGCACTCGGCCGGCGAGCGTTCGCACGCTCTCCCCTCCCCCGGGAAACGCAAAGTCGAGCATGTCCATGTACGAACGGCCGGCCAGCTCCGGCATGCGCTCGAGCGCTTCGTGCATGGGCACCCCCTCCAACACGCCCAGGTGCATCTCCCGAAGCGCATCGTGGGTCTGCACCGCGAGGCCGTGGCGCCCCGCAATCGCTTCGGCGCCGATCGTGCACCGCGAAAGGTCGCTGCTCACGATTGTTCCCAGCGGTCGCTCACCGAAGAAGGCAGCCTGAGCGTCGACCTGCCCCCTGCCCCGTTCGGACAGGCCCACGTCGAGTTGGCCGTAGAAGATGGTGCGGTCTTCGGGTTCGCCGTGCCGCAACACGTAGAGCGTACGGCCCTTCACGACAGCAACTCGTCCTGCAGTGCAGCCCGGGTCTTCATCTCGCCACGGAACGCCGAGGTGACCACCGATGTGCTGTGTCGCTGCTCGGGAATGCGCAAGCACATGTGCTCGCCCTTCATCACGCACCCGGCCCCGCGCGCACCGACGTGGTGCATCAGCGCGTCGACCACGTCACTGCAAGCACGCTCCTGCAGGGTGAGACGCGCCGTGAAGCAGCGAACCAAGTCGGCCAGGCGCCCGAACCCGAGCAGCGCATCGGCAGGCAGATACGCGACGGTGGCGGTGCCGATGTACGGCAGCAGGTGATGCGGGCACATGCCGTGAAACGGAATGTCGCGCACCACCACCAGCTCGGTCGGCGCTTCCCCGGTCACCAAGTCGCCGAGGATCTCCGCCGGGTCCATCGCGTAGCCGGCCAAGAACGAGGTGCGCCACAGCTTCGCCACGCGGGCGGGCGTGCCTCGCAGGTCCTTGTGTTCGGGGTCCAGGTTGCACGCGTCGATCAGCGTGCGTACGGCTCCGGACAGCGCGGCATCGACGTCCATCGCTCGCTCATACCACGGGGGCGCTCACTGCCCCGCGAGCGCATCTTCGAACGGGGACTCACTGCGACCGAGTTCGCGCGTGCGCCACACCTGACGGAACGGTCGCGGCAACGCCTCCAACTCGGGCAGCCGATCGCATCCTTCGCAGGTCACCCGAGGCTGCACCGCGGTGCATGTCCCGCACACGGCGAGCAACGACACCGTCTCCCCGAACTCGTCGCGCAGTCGTTGCAGCAGCTCGAGCTTTCGCTGCAGCGCCTCGATCTGCGAGTCGAGCAAGCTGCGCAACGACGCGGTGGCATCGGCATCGTTGGCTGCAGCGTCGCGAATCTCGAGCAACGTGGTGACATCATCGAGCGACCAGCCGGCCTCACGCAATGCGATCACGAACTCCAGCCGCTCGAGCTCGGCCGGGGCGAACTGCCGATGACCGCCCGAGGTTCGTTCGGCGCGCAGCAACCCCTGCCGCTCGTAGTAGCGAACCGTACGCGCAGTACAACCTGCGCCATCGGTCATGTCGCGCAGCGACAGTCGAACTTTGGGGCCAACCACGAGTCTTTCGACGCTGGCGCACCCGGGGCGGGCTGTCAAATCGAGATCGGACTATGATGCCGCCGTGCCCCTCGCCTTGGTCACCGGCGGCGCCGTTCGAGTCGGCCGCGCCATCGTGCTCGCCCTCATCGAGCAGGGATACCGGGTGCTCGTGCACTGCCACACCTCCCGCGCCGACGCAGACACGCTCGTCGCCGCGCACCCCGACGCGATCGCCGGCGTGTTCAAGGGGGATCTCACCGACCCGGCCACGCGCAGCGGCCTGGCGGCGGCCCTCGACGCGCCCCTGGATCTCCTCGTCAACAGCGCCGCGTCCTATGAACGAGGGGCGTTCGAGGAGCGTACGGACGAAGATCTCCGCCGGGTGCTCGAGCTCAACCTCGTGGCCCCGCTCTCGCTGACGCGCGCCTGCCTACCAGCGCTTCGCGCCGCCCAGAACGCCGCGGTCGTCAACATCGTCGACCTCGGAGGCCGCAACCCGTGGCTGGGCTACCTCGACCACTGCGTCTCCAAGGCCGCCCTCGAAACCGCGACCCGGGCCTTGGCCGCCGAACTCGCCCCCTTGCGCGTCAACGCGGTCGCGCCGGGCACCGTGGCCTGGCCTTCCGATGGCCGGGCCGACCCCGACTCCGAAGCGGGGGCCCGCTTGCTCTCCAAAGTGCCGCGCGGGCGGATCGGAACGCCCCGAGACGTCGCAGAATCAGTGTGTTTTCTCGCGCGCGCTCCGCACATCAGCGGCCATACCTTAGTAGTCGACGGCGGATCACTGGCCGCGCTCGGCGGTTCTCACGCTTGAGACGCCCGATTCTCGGTGCAGGGCCTTGACCGTCGTCGCTCCCCCTCCTATATGTGCCCGCCTCTCATGACGACGCCGCAAGAGCAACCCGCCGAAGCTGCCGAGCCCGAAGTCGGCACGGACACGAAAGCCCAGTACGAGCCGGTCCAAGGCCGCCCCCTCGAAGTCAAGGTCGACGAGCGTGGTGTCGAGCGTGCGATTCGCAAGCTCCGCCGTCTCATGGCCAGCGAAGGCGTGCTCCGGGAGATCAAGCGCCGTCGTCACTACGAGAAGCCCAGCGTTCGCAACAAGCGAAAGCTCCGCGAAGCCGAGCGTCGCCGCAAGCGTCGCGAGCGGAAGAAGATCTACGAGCGGTAGTCCCCGCTCTCGTCGTCTGCTGCCGCTCCTCCGGGCCGCAGCAGACACGGCGACCGTGGACGACGCCTGCCAGTGCTTTGGGTAAACTCCCCGCATGGCTCGAGTCGTCGTTCCCCGTCTTCCCGATAGCACCGCGGCAATCGATCCTGCTTCGGGGCCTCAGACGGTCGATCCTCCGACGGTCGTCGCCATCAGACTCGCCTTCGGCGTGGGTAAAGCGGACTCCGCTCCCACGCCGCAGTCGTTTAAGGTCACCTATCACCTGTCGATCCCCGTATTCAGCCTCGGCGGGCTGGACCCCGACGGCATCTACGAGTTTGACGCCGCCGCGTTGTTCGAGACGATCACTCGGCGAGCGCAACGTCGGCGCTGGGGTGTGCGGCTGGAGTTGGAGCTCGAGCAGTCGCCACAGGCGGTGTCCCTGGCGGACGTGTACGTCGACGCACCGTTTGGCGAGACGTTGGGCCTGTCGGTGTTGGGCCAGAGCGGACGCGGAAAGCCGCTGCCCGGGGGAGGCCGCTCGGTGGTCGTCGCGTCGGGCTTGGTCACCGCAGCCGCCGACGTCGAGAGCCTGACCGGCGAGTACACCTTGCAACTGCGCGACACCGACGAGAACCCCACGGTGCAGTCCTCGGTACGCGCGGTGCGGATCAACGCCTCCCGGTTCGAGTTCGAAGGTTGAGTGCAACGAACCCCTGCGACGGTCGACTCCGGCTTCGATGCCGCTGTCCCGTCGCACTCTCCTGCTGGGCGCGGGCACGTGGCTGGGCGTCGGTGCCCACGTCTGGTGGCGGCACCGCGGCGAAGCCCGCCCATCGCTGCGGCTGGTGAGCTGGAACCTCCGCAACTTCAGCGGCGAGCGCACGGCCACATCCCGCCACGCGCCGGGCCACGACCTGGAGCGTTTGGCGGGGCACCTCGAGGCCCTCGATGCCGACATCTTCTGCTTCCAGGAGGTGCTTCGACCTCAGGCGCTGGAGGCCCTCCTCCCAGGACACACCCTCGAGGCCTCCGCGTCCGGCGGCGCCCATGGCCAGCGGCTGGTCATCGCCCGACGCCACTCGATTCGGGCCGGCCCCGCCCACACCGACCCGTGCACCGTGCTCAGCCCTCGCGTCCGGCCGGTGCTGGAACAAAGGCTCACGGTGCACGGCCACGGCATCTCGGTGGTCACGGTGCACCTCAAGGCGGGCCGCCACGGTCATGAGCTTCGCGCGGCGCAGCACCTCGCGTTGTCGACTCATCTTCGCGACGTTCCTTCGCCGCGCGTGGTGGTCGGAGATTTCAACACAACGGGCTCCCCCACCACATCGCCCGAAGCCGAGATCGCCTCGCTCACCGCAGCGTTTGCGGACCTCGGGTTGCACCGGGTCCCGCTCACGCTCCCCTGTTCAGCGTACTGGGAAGGTGGTCGGTACGATCGCTTCAAGCAGCCCTCGATCCTCGACCACGTGTTCGCCGATCGTGCGGCCCCCCTCGCCCCAGCGTTGCAGGTCGCCCCGGGCACGCACTGTCGCCGACACCAATGTGGGCCGCTCTCCTCGACCGAGGCCTACCCCGACCTCGACTACGACCGTGTGAGCGATCACTGCCCGCTGGTGCTCGACCTGCACGGCATCGCGGCAGTTTCGTGACCCACCAAACCTCACCGTTGCCCGCGTTCCTTTAGCAAAAGCGGTCTTCAGCGGTCGTTGTGCGCCTCGACATGGATCCGTCGCCACGTCCGCACCGACTATCGGGCTCGGACTCGGATCGGCCAGCACGCTCGCTCGAGCACCTCTTCCACCCGCGCGGCGGGGCTCCGCAAAAAACGGCCCGACTTTTGAACAACCGCTGACCGACAGGGTCCAACACCCGGCCCGTGCCTCGACGACCGACCGGGGGGCACAGGTCACACCGGCCAACCAACTCTCGCAAACGTAAAGGCCACTCTGTTGCCTCATAGATCGGGCTATGGGAGTATCCCGGCGCCCTCGGACGCCGCACCCCCATCCCGGCCACCTGCCGAAACCGGTCGTCAAGGTGCCACCGACCCACGCGGTCGATGAATCAGGAGAATCGGACAATCATGACTACTTTCAAGAACAAGGGCTTCTCGCTCGTCGCCGTCGGCCTCTTCGCGGGCATCACCGCCACCACCGTTCAGGGTTGTGACGAGGGCGGCCTCTGTGGACCGTGTGGCGAGATCGGCCAAGGCGCCGTCGGCATTTCCGGCAGCGCCCGCCTCGACGGCTTCTTCGGAGCCGTGGGTGACATCAACGCCGTCTTCGTCACGGTCAACGCCGACTTCGAAGCCAACATCCGCGCGCTGGCCGAAGTCTGGGGCTTCGAGATCAACGGCGCCATCAATGCCGACCTCGTCGGCGACCTGATGGCCCACATTCAGGGCGAAATCTCCGGCTCGGTCGACGGCGGCATCAGCATCGCCTACGCCCCGCCGCAGTGCTCGGCCAACGTGAACGTTGCCGTCGAAGCCCAGGCCAACTGCGAAGTCGAAGCCGGCTGCGAAGTCGAAGCGATGCCGCCCGAGGTCTCGGTGTCCTGCGAAGGCGAGTGCAGCGGAAGCTGCGAAGGTGAGTGCACCGGCTCGGTTTCCTGTGATGCGTCCGCCATGGGCGGCATCTCCTGCGAAGGATCCTGCGAAGGCTCCTGCGCCCTCGAAGTTGGCGCCTCCTGCGAAGGCACCTGCTCGGGCACCTGCACCGTCAACGGCGAAGTGCAAGGCGCCGAAGGCGAGTTCGAAGGCGAGTGTGGTGGTGAGTGCGAAGGCACTTGCGAGCTCACCGCGGGCGGCGAGTGCAGCGGCACCTGCCAGGGCACCTGTGTCGCCGACGCCTCGGTGATGGTCGACTGTGGCGGCGAGCCGCCCGAATGCCGCGGCTCCTGCGAAGGCTCCTGCGGAGGCTCCTGCGAAGGTACGGCCACCCCGCCGTCCGTCGCCGCCGACTGTGACGCATCCGCCGATTGCCAGGCTTCGGCCTCCGCTTCGGCTTCGGCCAACATCGAGTGCACGCCCCCGTCGCTCGACATCACCTTCGAGTTCAACGCGGCCCTCGCTGCCGATGTGAACGCGCAGGCGGCCTTCCGCGCTCGCATCGGTGAGCTCCGCACCCGCGGCGCCGCCATCCTTCAGGGCTTCGCACAGTTCCGTGCCCTGTTCGAAGGCAACGCCGAGCTCGGCACCCAGTCGCCGCTCGCGAACCTGACCGCCGAAATCAGCGCCATCGCAGAAGCCGGCGCCAGCGGCAGCCTGTTCGCCGACGTGCCTCCCGGACGCATCAACTGCGTCATCCCGGCATTCATCGAAGCCGGCCAGATCCTGGGCGAGCTCGGCACCACCGCTTCGGGCACCATCCAGGCCCAAGCCTCGTTCGCTGCCGGCCTCGGCATCAACTAGGTCGCTCTCATGAGCCCCAAGACCGGTCGCACCATCGCCGTCGCGTTGGCCGCGACCGGTCTTCTACTTTCGGCTGTCCTCGAGTACGTCCACGTCAAGACGTACCTCGATGTGACGGCCGACAGCTTTTGCACGGTCGGCGAAACGCTGGACTGCGGCCAAGTCGCCCTCTCCCGGCTCTCGGTGTTGATGGGGGTGCCACTGCCGGTCTGGGGCCTGCTCGGCTTCGGCTCGATGCTGGTCGCGGCCTGGAAACGCTCCCGCTTGCTGTTCCCGCTGGCTGCGTTTTCGGCCGTCGCTTCGGTGGCCCTGTTCCTCGAGTCGTGGCTGCACGTCGGCTCGCTGTGCATGTTCTGCGAGGCGGTACACCTGGTGGCCATCGCCCTGGCGGTGGTGGCCTATCGCCTGCCCGACCCGCAGCCCATCACCCGCGACGTGCTGTGGAACGCCTTGGGCGTGCCCGCAGCGCTTTGGGTGCTGGCGTGGATCTTCATCCCGCCCTACTGGGTGTTTGCCCTGTGGACCGACGGCCCGCCCAAACCCGTAGGCACCGACGCCGACGGCCGCCACTGGATCGGCGAGCCGGAGCCTGCGTTGGTCCTGCACGAGTTCGTCGACTACCACTGCCCGCACTGCGCGATCAGTTCCAACATCATGAAGATGAAGATGGTCGACGGCGCCTCGGTCCAGGTCGTCCGCCGCCATCAACCCCGCAACCCGTGCACGATTCGCGAGGAGCGGGTCTGCACCGCGATGCGAGCCGCCCACTGTGCCGGAGCCCAGGGCAAGTTCTGGGAAATGGACAGCTGGCTGTTCGCCCACGTGGCCGGCAAAGGCTACGTCGACCCGCGCTCCGGCGCCGAGACCCTGGAGCTCGACCTCGAAGCATTCAACACCTGCTTCGACAGCGATGAGACCTGGGAGTGGGCCGCGGCCGAGTCGAAGATCGCCAAGAAGAATCGCATCCGCGAAACACCGACGTACCTGATCGACGGCAAGCGCTACAACGCCCAAGAAGCCCGCGCGCTGGTGGATTGAGCGCAGTGTGTGGCGCAGCCCCGGTGATCACGGGGACCGCGATCCGTCGCCCGAGGTAGAGTTCGTAGAGGAGAGGCCCGGCTTGGAACTCACGCTGCCGGACGACCCCACCTCGGAGGCAACTCGAAGTCGCGGGCGGCGAGCGTCGGCCGCAGCGGTGTCGCCCCCCGCCCGTTCCAGGAGGTAGAACTACGATGGTGCTCGGACGGACCCTCGAGGACCTCGCCGCTGAAGTTGATCGCCTGGGCGCTGAGACGCGGGCGCTCGCTCTACTCGCAGCCGCTGAGCGTTGGCGAGGAGTCTTCTCGCTCTTCGACAGGCGAGCTCGGCTATCGCCGGGGCTGACCGAGGTGCTGGACGAGACATGGGAGCTGTTCTCCACTCTCGAGGAACTTCCGCGCCTTGCGCAGCTGATGGATGCAAGGGTCCCCGGAGAGAGGTGGGCCGTCGATGGTCTCGTGGACAGCGTGACGCAGGATTGCGCGAACCTCCTGATGGGCGCGCTCGAGTTCAAGGCCGGGGAAGGAGATGGAACACCCGAGTGGTCCCCGTTCGACCTCCTCCGCACGCTGCTGTGCCAGGAGTGGCATGGCGCAACTGACCTCGGATCAGGAGCGGAAGATGAGGCCTTTGAAGCGCGACTGGTTGGAGATGTGCGGTTCCACGATGAGCTGGATTTCCTACGCGAGGCTCTACGACGAGCCCCGAACGGAGCTGTCGACTTGAGCGAGTACAGGACCTGGGCGGCATCGCGGAGCGTAGACGTGTCGGGCTTCTCGGCTTTGTAGGGAGCGAGGTCGCACCGATTTTGGAATCGACGACCTCTGCCGAACGCCCACCCCCATCTTGCTCTCTCAGCGGTGCTTCAGCCATGGCCGACTGTAGTCTCGACCGCAGCCCGGCCGCGCTCAGGTCCGGTCCTGACGAGATGCACCAAGTCAGGAGGACTGCGTGAAAGTGCCGACGAAACTCAACCCGACACCACTGCTTCGAGCCCATGCCATCGCCGGCCTGCTAGGGCTTTGCGGGTGCGGCGACGGATGTGCGGCCGCGCCGGAAGGCGGCGGCGATATGGAGCTGTCTCCCACGTCGTGCGGTCCGTGTGCGTGGGTCGGCGAGGGCGAGGTCGGCGTCTCCGGTGCGCGCCGCATCGACACGTTGTTCGAGCCCACGCGGGCGGTGCACGAGGCTGTCCGCTCGACTCGAGCCGACTTCGACCGGGATGTTCGCGCGCTCGCCCGTGTGTGGGGAGCTCCGATCGACCCGGGCGCGACGGTCGGCGCCGCGCGGGTGGCCGCACTGTTCGAGGACATCGAAACCCAACTGACAGCCGACGCCGAGGCTCCGTGGTCCCTGCACGTCACGCCCGGCAGCTGCTCCGCCGACGTGGCCCGCGTCGCAGCGGCGCTACAGCAGTGCGAACACAGCCTCGACTGCGAGCGCGACATGGTGGAAGGCGAGCTCGCGCTGCGGTGTGAGGGCGACGGCCACGGCGCGTGCGAAGGGTCGTGCGACACGGACGTCGCCTGCAATGCGAGCGAGGGTCTGGCCTGCGCGGGGGTTTGCGAGGGCGTGTGCGTGCTGGAGGGCAGCTGCGAGGGTCGATGCGACGGGACCTGCATCGTCGAGGGCATACCGGAGGACGGCTTCGCGGGTGCGTGCGCGGGGGTCTGCGAAGGCACCTGCGCGCTCGCGGCGGGCCGCGTCTGCGACGGCACGTGTTTCGGAACCTGCATCCTGCCCTCGGACGCCGCAGCGTCATGCACCACGAGCACGACCTGCCACGGGCGCTGCGAATACGTCTGCAACGGACGCTGTCTCGGCACGGCCGCGCCGTCGGCCCCAGCGATCGACTGCGAGCACGGCGACGACTGCTCGACGAACGCTGCACTCGCCGGGGAGGTCGCCGCGGTGTGCACTCCTGCCCGGCTGCTCGCCGACCTGCGGCCCGCGGCGGGCACGGACGCCAATGCCCGAGCCCTGTTCGACACTCGCATGAACGCGCTGCGCTCCGCGACGGGCTCGGTTGGCCAACGTCATGCTCGCCTGCGGGCGCTCATGGTCGGTGACTACGATGCGGACGGCATCGCCGACGTCGAGCCCGTCGCCGGGCGGCTGCAGTCCGCGCTCGTCCGACTCGCCGAGCAAGGCACTGAAGCCTTCGACGACGTCGCCCTCGACATCCGCCCCTGTGTCGCCCCCTCGCTGCGCGAAGCCGCACAGGCGCTCGAGGGCCTCGGTGACGAGGCTCTCGACACCGTCGCGGTGCACGATGCGTTCTTCACCGCGGTGCACGCCCTGTGAGGCGCACAGTGGTCAGGTGCAGAGGGTCATCAGGGGGCCGAAGGTTGGCGGCCAGGCGTCGAGGTTGATCTGCCCCACCGCCCAGAAGAAGCCGCGCCACGGGGCTGCCGTGTTGGTCGGTGAAAAGCAGCCGGCGCCGGGGTTGTTGCCGCCGATGGCATACACGAAGTCCCAGTTGCCGTCGGGGACTTCGTCTTCGTCGCTCACCTGGCCGGAGGGGACCCCCGTGAAGTTGGGGAACGCTTGGCCCATGCCGTTGAAGACGCGGCCGACGGTGAGGGTGTCGGTGGTCCAGTTCACGACGCGGCCGACCGAGGTTCCGGCGTCCATGCGGGAGAAGGTGTCCTCGAGGAGCATCAAGGCCCCGCCGGGGGTGTAGAGCAGCACGTAGCGCTGGCCGGCGTCGAGCTGGAACATACCGTTGGTGTTGCCCTCGGGTCCGTCCGCGTAGAACTCCTGCTCGCCCGCTCCGAAGCGCAGGGCCTCGGCCAGGCACGGCTTGCCAGGGAAACACACCGCCCCGGTCGCGACCGGTTGAATCGACGGCGGCGCAGGCACGGAAAAGGTGACGTCGGCGGTGACTTCGGGGGCGATGAACGCGACCTCGGGGTCACGACGCAACATGCGGGTGCCGCCTTCGATGGTGACCGCGAGCGCAGCCACCGAGTCGAGTTCGCGCGGCCAGTCTTGGCGGACGTCTCCGAGCACGACAAACATCATTTCGCCCGCGGGTGGCACGTCGGCCACTTCGACGGTCGCGAACGTGAAGTGCCGCGGCGCACCGATGCCCATCGAAGACACGGCATAGCGGGCGGTACAGCCCGAGGTTTCGCAGTCGGGAAGGTCCGAGCCGTCGAGCGTTTCGCCGGGCTGCAGCATGCCGGGCTCGGGCACGGTGCCGCGCTCGATCGACAAGACGTCGGGACGCCCGCCGTGCACGAACCGCACCGTGTTTCCGCTGAGCGCCAAGGTCTGCTCGAAGGTCGGTGTCACGCCGCCGTCGTCGGAGGTGCAGTCGTGCTCGCCGCGGGTGGCCACCGCAGCCCACTGCTCGTCGGCCCGCAACGGGAACCACTCCGAACACCCCACCGCTTCGGTCGTGCCCGCACGGGCGAACACCACCCGCCGCGCGTCCCGGGCGACGCCTTCGATCCGAATCGCCTCTCCTGTCGCGAGGTCGGTGGCGGCCGGTTCGCTCTCGCCGACCAGCCACACGTCGACCGCTTCACCGAGCGTCAGCGTGTTCACGGCGAGCACCGCCCCTTCGCCCTCGTCGCCGAGGTCGCCGAAGTCGGGCGGCTCCCCTTCCCCCCAATCGGGCACGTCACCGCCCGTCGTCGAGGTCTCGTCCATGCCCGTCGAATCCGCGGTCGTCGGGTCGAGCGTCGTCGAGGTCGGCTGCGAGGTCGACGATGCCGTCGAAGGGTCGGTCGTCGGGTCGGAGGCCGTCCCCGTGGACCCGGTCGATCCAGTGGCGTCGGTGTCGGCCGGAGCGTCCTCCGGGTTGAAGCACGCGGACGTGACGATCAGGCAAGCCAACAACGAAACGCGACAAGACACGCTTTACCGTACCGACGCCCGCCGTCCGGGGCAAAGCCCCGGCTGATTTCATCGCGTCAACCGGGGATGGTGACCGGCGGACCGCCGTCGCAGGTCCAAAGGAAGTTGTCCAACAACACGCCGGAGTCCCACGCCGAGTCGGACAGGTCGAAGATGGCGAAGTACATCTGAATCGTCTCGCCGGGCACGACCGGGGCGCTCGTGGTCAGCCAACGTGTCCCAGCGTGGTCCTGGGCCGCAGTGCCCGCGAGTTCGGGCGCCTCGCACGGCGCGGGACAGTCGTAGATGTTGGGCGCGTCCTTGAAGTCCAAGAACCCCGCGTTGAGCGAAATCGGCGACCCGAACTCGTCGAACGAGATGTTGCCGGTCCAGCCCTCCGACTCCAGCCACGCGACGTACATGTCGTTGTATTCGGTCTGGTACCACTGCGGATACTCGACCGAGAAGAACGCGAAGTCGTAGGTGAACCCGTGGGTGTTGGCGGGCACCTCGGTCGTGAACGACAGGTAGGTGAGGTCGTTGGCGACGCCGCCCTGCGAGTACTGGGTCTCGACAGTGTTCGAGCAGTCGCCCGTGCCCACGAGCGCCGGGTTGTCGGCGCAGGTCTGTCCCCCAGCCGAGACCGGGGTGCGAGTCATGGGCGCGGGCAGGTCGGGCAGCCCCCCGCCATCCATGACGGTGCTGATGTTGGTGCCGACCGAGGTCCACTCTTGGGCGACGCCGGTGGACAGAATCACCACCTTGTCGCCCTCTCGCGGTGGGAACTCGTCCGAGGTGCCGAAGTTGCCCTCGTGCACCAGCATCTGCTGCGCGTTGCCGTAGAACTCGCCGTCCACCTGCGGCCCCGACGGGCAGTTGAGGCCGATGGCGTGCCAGGGGTCGTCGTCGGAGCCGTCACAGGTGACCGGGTTCGGCGCACCGCAGAACTCGCCTACATCCGGGAAGGCCCCAAAGTCGAAGACCACCGGCGGATCGAAGGGTTCCTCGCCGCCCGTGCCGGGATCGCCTCCCGTGATCCCGGTCCCACCGGAGGCTCCAGTGGTTGCCCCCGAGCCTCCGCTCCCCTCGGCGCCATCTTCGGTGTCCGCTCCGGGGGACGTCGTGATCGAGGGCGCGGTCGACCCATCGCCGGCCCGTCCCGAATCGCAACCCCCCGCGGTCGCAGCCAGCAAAACTCCCCCCAAGATCCCCCAGTTGCGCATCCGTCTTGAACTCCGTCGAAGCGTTCGAGGCGTGACGGTACAGTCACGCCCGCCCTTCATGGACGCCACGGCATGAAACCTTCACGTGTCACCGTGTGCGCAGACGGCGAATCTCGAGAAACATAGGTTTTCGGGGCCAACTGCGCCATTCTTCGGCCATGCAACCTGGTGGGCGCCACTGCAAGATCCTTTGCACCCTCGGTCCTGCGAGCCAGTCCCCCGAAGTCGTCGGGGCACTCATCGATGCCGGCATGAACGCCGCGCGGCTCAACTTTTCTCACGGCGCGCATGAGGTCCACGCCAAGACCTTCAAGACGGTCCGGCGCGAGTCCAGCCGCCGCAACACCCCCGTCGCGATTCTCGCCGACCTTCAGGGCCCGAAGCTGCGTGTCGGCAAGATCCCCGGCAAGGGCTTCATGCTCGAAGCCGGGCACAAGCTCGAGATCAGCACCAACCCCGAGGGGCCGGTGCAGCAGGACGGCGAGGTCGCCAAGGTCACCACGACCTACGCCCAGCTCACCACCGACTGTGAGACCGGCGATCGCATCCTGCTCGACGACGGCAACATCGAGCTGACCGTCGCGGGTGCAGACGGGGATGTCCTGATGACCACCGTCGTGCAGGGCGGGCTGCTGTCGAGCAACAAAGGCATCAACATCCCGGGCCGCAAACTGGCGGTGCCCGCCCTCACCGAGCGCGACAAGGTCGACCTCGAGTTCGCGCTCGACCTGGGCGTGGACGTGGTCGCGCTGTCGTTCGTACGCAACCCCGAAGACCTCGAGCTCGCGCGTGCCGTCATGCGCGACAAGGGCCGCGAGGTGCCGCTCATCGCCAAGATCGAAAAGCCCGAGGCCGTCGAACGCCTGGAGGAGATCGTCGCATCGGCGGACGGCATCATGGTCGCGCGCGGTGACCTCGGCGTCGAAATGGGACCCGAGCAGGTGCCCATCATTCAGAAGCGCGCCATCGAGTTGTGCAACCGCTCGGGCAAGCTGGTGATCACCGCGACCCAGATGCTCGACTCGATGATCACCAAGCCGCGCCCCACTCGGGCCGAAGCGTCCGACGTCGCCAACGCGGTGCTCGACGGCAGCGACACGGTGATGCTGTCCGGCGAAACCGCGACCGGTGTGCACCCGGTGCTCGTCGTGCGCACCATGGACAAGATCATTCGCAGCACCGAGAGCGCACCGCGGGCGTGGAACCGTCCGCGGGTCGACCTCAAGCTCGGCCACACCACCAACGCCATCGCGCTCGCGGCCGTCACCTCGGCGGAGAGCTGGCCCGAGACCGAAGGCATCCTCTGTTACACGGTCTCCGGCGGCATGGCCCGGCTGGTGGCCGAGTACCGACCGCGGGTGCCGATCATCGCGTTCACCTCCAAGCCCGACACCTTTCAGGCGCTCGCGCTGTACTGGGGTGTGCGCCCCATCCTCTTCAACCACAGCAGCGACGACGTCGAGTCGATGCTCATCGACATGGACCAGGCGGTACTGCGTCGCGAGCTGTTCGCACCCGGGGCGCGGGTCATCGTGACCTTCGCGCACCCCATCCTTCGGCGGCGCTCGGTCAACCTGCTCAAGCTGCACGAAGTGGGCGACGCTCTCGACCCGAAGAACGAATGAAAAAGGGGATTGCCTACGGGAGCGGAGGGTGCTATCAACCGCCTCCCCCGCGAAGGTGGCGGAATTGGTAGACGCGCCAGACTAAGGATCTGGTGGGGTAACACCTGTGAGGGTTCGAGTCCCTCCCTTCGCACAACACTCGAACGAGCCCGCCGGCAGCACGCCGCGCGGGCTTTTTCGTGGCTGCAGGCCGGGTTTGCGCCCCGTTCGCAGGTCTGTCCCGGCTCGGACCCCGGACCGGCCGGGGTTTCGGCTATTGTGGAGCCCATGGGAGCGCGCCAGCCGACCACGCCCCGCGAGGCCCCGGCGCGTGCGCCCACGGTCGTGGGCTTCTACGCGGCGCTACTGCTCGGCGGCTTCTTCTGGCACGCCATCGGCCAAGACAGCAACGACGTATGGCGGCTCGACCCGAGCCAAGGCGTGCTCACGTTGCTGCTCACCCCGCTGTGGGGTGTCGGCTTCGGGCTGGTCACGGTGCAAGTGTTCCGTGCGCTCGAGCTTCGCATGCGGTGGCTCAGCGAACTGCACCGCGAGTTCGGCGCGATCTTTGGGCGGCCACGACCGCAGGAGCTGGTCCTGCTGGCGGCCGCGAGCGCGGTGGGTGAAGAGGTCCTGTTTCGCGGCGCGATGATGGACGCGTGGGGGCTGTGGATCAGCTCGGCGGTGTTCGCCCTGCTCCACATCCCGCGGCAGCGTGTGCTCTGGCCGTGGACGATCAGCTCGCTGGTGCTGGGCGTCGCACTCGGCCTGCTCACCAAGGCCACCGGCAACCTCGGCGCCGCGGTTGCCGCACACTTCACGATCAACCTGCTCAACATGGCGTACATCACCCGCAACCGACCGCGGGTGCACGTCGAGCGGGTTCGGCCGCCCGAATAGAGGGTTTTTTCGGCGGCATCGGTGCCCCGGCCATAGTGCGGGCATGGTGCTTTCTCGACGGAGCGTGCTGCGGACCCTCGGCACTGGCCTGGCGACGGCTTCGGTCTCCAACCTGGTCTGGACCGGTCGCGCGCGGGCGTCCGACCTCGCGCTCTCGGATCGCATCGACCTGCTGTACAGCAACCAGTTCCACTTCAACGCCCGCGGAGAACCGCAGATCACCGTGGGGCTGATGACCGGGCAGCGTCAGGTGGAACTGTCCGCACCCGACGGCTTCGACATCCTGCCCTCGGGCGATGGCGGTACCCGGATTCGCGCGGGCAAGCGCCTGCGCATCACGCTCGGCAAGTCCGTCGCCGCGCGGCAAACCTATGCGCTCGTGCTCGAGGAGCTGGTCGGCAAACACGCGCTGCGCCCCGACGCGGCGATGAACCGTTGGAAGCGCATGGGCTTCGACCCCGCCGACGAAGAGGTGGGCACCGTGTTCGGCGTCGAAGGCCGGGTGCTGGACAACCGCCGCATGCTCGTCACCTCGGGCCGCTTCAGCTCCGAGCGGGTCGCGCTCGAACACGCGTTCGAAGCCAAGAAGGAACACGGCGCGGTCGGCAAGCTGCACCCGCGCGTCAGCAAGCGCAGCGAGGGCCGCATGGTCGCCCGCGACCTGGACCACGACGTCGAGGTCGCAGCCGAAGGCGTGCTGTGGTTCACGCCTCGCGGAGGGGGCCCCGTGACCGTGCACGACGTCCTGTGGGGCACCACCATGGACAAGGGACAGCGTTCGGACCGAAAGTACCTCGGCAGCGTCTACGTGGCGATCGACGCGACCGGAAAGCTGTCGGTGGTGAACCTGGTTTCGGAGTCCGACTTGCTGGCGGGACTGGTGCCCGCCGAGATCTTCGCCAGCGCCCCCATGGAGGCGCTCAAGGCCCAGGCCGTTGCGGCGCGTGGCCAGCTCGTGACCAAAGTCGGCACGCGGCACCTGGCCGACCCCTTCTTGGTCTGCGCAGAGCAGCACTGCCAGGTCTACAAAGGACACGGGCACGAGCACCCGCGCACCACCAAGGCCGTCAAGTCGACCGTCGGCATCGTCGCCATGCGACCGTCGGAGACACAGCTGGTCGACACGGTGTACTCGGCGAACAGTGGCGGGCACACCGAGCACAACGATGTGGTCTGGCCGGGCGCTGCCGACCCGCAGCTGCGTGGTCGCCCCGACCCCAAGCTCGGCAAGGCGTTCTCCGAAGGCATCGACGACGACAACATCGCAGCGTTCTTGCGCACGCCGCCCAAGTCGTACAGCCAGCCGCCCGAGGGCAGCGCCCAGACGCCTTACCGCTGGACGCAGACCATCGACCCGAGCTCGGTCGCGGGCAACCGTGGTGTGCCCAAGGACCTGGGCACCGTCAAAGCGATGCGCGTCGCCGACCGAGGCCGCAGTGGTCGCGCGACGACGCTGGAACTCGTCGGCAGCAAACGCACCATCACGATCCGCGGAGAGCTACGCATTCGCCGGGCGCTGGGCGGCCTCAAGAGCTCGATGTTCGTGGTGTCCCCACAGCGCGACAAGTTCGGACGTTTCGTGCTCGAAGGCGGAGGCCACGGTCACGGCGTCGGGCTGTGCCAGCACGGCGCAATGGGCATGGCGCGGGCCGGCAAAAACGTACGCGACATTCTCTCGCACTACTACAACGACTGCCGCGTCGTGAAGCTGTGGTGAGGCGGGGCGAAGGTCAGCGCTTGCGAACGCACTGCACCTGCGCCGCGGGCTCGACCTTCAGGTAGAGGTTCGACGCGCCATTGCCCGAATCGACGGCATAGGCATCGTCGTCGTGCTCGCCCCGGTCGCGCGACCAGAACGTGCCCGACTCGAGCATGCGAGCGCGGCGAAGGCGAGAGAGTTCCTTGCGAGAGGGAAGCCGCCACCCGGGCAGCCCGGCCACACGTTTGCGCCGACAGGCCGACTTGGCCTGCGACCACTCCACCGACTTCGTGCCCGCACGCGCGACGAGCAACGAGTCGAGCGCGCGCACCTTGCCGTCTCGAATCGCCTGATCGACGCGCAGCGCCTCGGAGTCGGACGGCGGGGGTGGAACCGCCGACGCGACCGCAGCGGGCTCGGGCGGCGTGGGAGGTTCCGCCGGAGCGGGAGCTGCCAAGGGCTCGGGTGTGGGCGCCTCGGGTTTGGCCACTTCGGGTTTGGGCGCGGCCGCGGGCGGAGGCGCCGAGGTGTCGACGGCTGGCGTGGGCGCCACGCTCGGAGCGGGCTTCGGCGATTCGACCTCGGGTTTCGGCGCCTGCGGGGGTGCGGCGGTTTTCTTGGGAGGTTTTGCCGGCACCGGGCGCGGGGAAGCCTTTGCGGGTGCAGACCGCTCGGGTGCGGGCGCCGACACGACGCCAGCAGCTTGGCTGGTGGCCTGGGCTCCTTCCGCTTCGGCGCCGCCTTTGACGACGAACAAGGCGAGGCCGCCCAGGGTCGCTGCGCCGACCAGCCCGAGCAGCCATCCGCTCCGCGACTCGCGACGAGCCGGGGTCGCAGTGTCGGCGGGCGGGAGCGGCTCGCGTCGCCGAGGGCGGGTGTCGGTCGGCGTCAGCTCGGTCTGAATCGTGTCGGGCACCCCGACGGAGGCCGCGAGCGGATCGGCGACCCGAACGTTGGCCAGGCTGCTCGACAGCGCACCGAGTTCGGCGTCGTCGTCGGCCTCCTGTTCCCGGGCGGGCTCGGACTCCTCGTCCTGTTCCCTGTCGGGATGGGGGTCGGGCTCGGGCTCGGGCTCGGGTGCAGCCGCGGCTGGCGGCGCGCCGTCCAAGCCGAGTTCGATCGGCTGGTCGAGCTCGAGCGGCCGCGTCGATGCGTGCGGGTCCGCTGCGATTTCCTGTGGGACACCCGGGACACCGTCGCCGAAGTCGAGCTGGTCGACGATGCTGCCGGTCCCCGAGCGAGCCGAACGCCGACGGTCGAGCGCCGCTTCGGCCGCGGCCATTTCCTCATGAAGCGCCCGGGCGAGGGCCTCGGCTTGCTCTTGCGCCTTGGCGTCCTCGTCGTCCCGCTGCGGATCCCCCGGAGTGACGGGCTGGGGGCGCGCTTCGGTGTTCAGTTCGAGAGCCCCGCGATCGACGGCAAGCGAGACGGCGCGAGCGTTCGACTCGCCGGGCATCACGACCACGTCGCGGGTCGGTACGCGCTCGGCATCGTCGTCCGGTGCGGGCGCCACCGTTTCGCCGCGCCCGACCGCCTCCAACGCGGCTTCGATGGTCGGCAACGATTCGAGCGGTTGGGTCTCGTCCAACTCGACGACGAGCAACTGGTGCTGTGGCCCCTTTCGAGCCGAGAACAACCCGGTCAGCTTCAGAACCTGACTGCGATCGAGATCCTCGGACTGACACAGGACGAACAGGCCCGGACCACGCGTGCGGTCGGCCGCCGAAGTGAGCAGCGCGGTGTCGTGTTCCACCCCTGCGATGAGCTCGGGCGGGTGGCCGCTCCGGTTGAGCGCATCGACCAACTGCACGAGCGTGACTTCGCTGTCTTCTGCGCACAGCAGGAGTACTGGAACGTCCACTGACTCGACTTCTCGCACCTTGTCAGACTCCGCGACCCACAGGCCGCCCGCGCCCGAGTATGCCTGAGCAGGCGCGCACCGGTCGTGGATTTTCGCATTCCATTCGAGACCCCGTGCACGTCGGCAAACGTGGCATAACCCCCCGCATGAGCGACAAGCTGCAGCGGGTCACCGTGCTGGGTGCTGGAACGATGGGGCATGGAATCGCGCATGTGTGTGCCGCTGCGGGACACACCACCGCGCTGTACGACGTTTCGGAGGGTGCGGTCGAAGCGGGCCTGAGCAAGGTCGCCGCCAACCTCGACAAGGGTGTCGCCCGCGGCAAGGTGACCGAAGAACAAAAGGCCACCACGTTGGCCAACCTTCGCGGCGACGCCAACTTCGAGTCCGCCGTCGATGGGGCAGATCTCGTCATCGAGGCGGTCCCCGAAAAACTCGCCCTCAAGCACGACGTGCTGACGCGGGCCGCAAAAGGTGCGGCACCCGGCGCGATTCTGGGCACCAACACCAGCTCGCTTTCGATCGACGCCATCGCCGAAGCGCTGCCCGACCCCTCCCGTGTGATCGGGCTGCACTTCTTCAACCCGGTCCACATCATGAAGCTGCTCGAGATCGTGGTCGGCACCAAGACCGACCCCGCGGTCTACGACGCCGCGGCGGCCTTCGGCGAGCGCATCGGAAAACAGACGATCAAGATCGCCGACTCTCCGGGCTTTGCCACCAGCCGCCTCGGCCTGGTCATCGGCCTCGAAGCCATTCGCATGGTCGAGCAAGGCGTGGGCTCGCCCGAAGACATCGACAAGGCGATGACGCTGGGCTACGGCTTTCCGATGGGGCCGCTTCGTCTCACCGACCTGGTCGGGCTCGACGTTCGCCTGCACATCGCCGAGTACCTCAGCGAAAAGCTCGACGAGGGTGCCCACTTCAAGCCGCCCGCGCTGCTGCGCTCGATGGTCGCCGAAGGCAAACTCGGCAAGAAGTCGGGCCAAGGGTTCTACAGCTGGTAGCGCCGACGCCCAGGACCCCCTCGGTCAGCTGCGGGTCAGCTGGGGGTCAGCTGGGCGGCGCCAAACGAATCGGCACCATCTGGGTTCCAGGGGTGCCGAGTTCGAGCCCCGCCGCGGTGATCTTGCGGGCGTCCTTGTAGACCGAGACCGAGTAGTGACCCGCCGGCGCATCGGCGACGGTGAAGACGCCCTGCTCATCGGTCATGCGCACGATCTGAGTCGGCGTGTCGTCACTGTCCGCGTGCGGTTCGGGCACCAGAAACACCGCGGCGCGCGCCAGCGGGGCCGACGTTTCCGCCGCGACCACCCGTCCCAACAAACACGAGCGCACCTCGGCGCACCGGGCTGACACGATGGTCACGCCGCCGAGCGAGTGCACCGGGGGCTGTGAGGGCGGCATGACCCGGCACCCACCGAGCAGCACCGCTCCCAGCATCAACGTGCGCGCAACTGCCTTTCGCCAACGATCCATGGGTTCTCGTGTCGCCTCCACCCCTGCCCCAACCGTGCCAAGGTTCTCGCCGGGGCGCGAGCCTTCAGCATGACAACGAGGGCCGGGGCCCGTCCTAACACCGGACGGTGACCGCGCGGCGCATTGCACGGCCCCAGACCGCGTCGTACGCTTGGGGCCGGAAATCGGCATGGTTGGAATTCGTCGCGCGCTCGCCCTCCTCTTGCTCGGGTTTTACGTCACCCAGTTCGCCATGACCGCGTGGCTGGGTCCCGACGAGCTCTACGCCGCCTACCTCGGGTTGGCCCTCTGCTACACGCTGGCGTTCGTCGGCTTGGCTGCCGAGTGGTTCTGGGCCCGCTGGTTCGCCATCGGCGTGGGCAACTTCGGCTCGCTGCTGCTGCTGGTCCTGCTGCAGGTCGGCATGGAGCCGATCATCGCGTTCTTCGGATTCACGCACCTCGCGATTTCGGTGTTCCTGGCCGGCGAAGGCATGGCCGCCCGCTACGAGTACTCCGAGGCCGCCGCCGAGCGCTGGAACCTCCAAGAGGAGTCGCTCACCCTCATGCGGCGTGCGGTCAAGTCCGCCGGCAGCACCATCCCGATCCTTATCCTCTACACCCTGGGCCCCAGCCCCGAGTTCATGCACTGGGTCGCGCTGGCGCTGGGTGGCGCCGGCCTGGTCGGGCTGCTCCGCGGTCGGACCTGGGGCGTGCTCGCGCTGGGTGGCGCGGGCACCATCGCAGCCTGCGAGTTCTTCCTGGGCGAGGCTGCCGCGGGCTACCTCATCCTCTCGCCCTTCGGCTACCCGATGGTCAGCGGCACGGTGGTCAACCTGCTCGCCGTGGGTCTGCTGGCGGTGCCGCTGTTCTTCGCCCGCCCGATGCTCCGCATGCTCCGCTCCTCCTGAGCCGCACCCACCAGCAAACGAAGAGGGCCCCAACCGGGGCCCTTTTTCGTTTGTAGACTGCCGCTCATGCGAACGCCCCTCTGGCTCGCGCCCCTGGTGCTCGGTGCGTGTGCGACCGCGCGCCCCGTCGCCGCCAAGTCCAAGGCTCCCGTCCAGTACCGCGTCGACGTGCGCGATGCCGCGTCCCAGTACGTGCACGTCGAGGCCCGCATCCCCAGCCGCGCCAAGGCCACCACCCTGGCCCTTCCCGCGTGGACGCCCGGCTCCTACCGGATCCGGGACTTCGGCAAACACGTCTACGGGTTTTCGGCCCAGACCCTCGGCGGCGAGCCGCTCGAGGTCGACATGGTCGACAAACACTCGTGGCGGGTGCGCAACGGTGGTGCCGCGTTCGTGGTGCGCTACCGGGTGTACGCCGCCACGCCCAGCGTGCGCACGAGCATGCTCGACGACACGCACGCCTCACTCAATGGCGCCAGCGTGTTCGTGTTCGAACCGGGCGCCACAACGCGCCCGCACCAGGTCGAGCTGCAGGCCCCCGACGGCTGGCAGGTCTTCACCGCCCTGCCCTCCACCGACGGTCGTTACGTCGCGACCGACTACGACCAGCTCGTCGACTCCCCGATCGAGATCGGAACACCGAGCGTCGACCGTTTCGACGTCCAGGGCACCGCGTTCGAGTACGTGCTCACCAGCCCCGCCGACGTACCGCTCGACCGCGCACGTCTGGTCTCGGACACCAAGGCGGTCACGGCCGCCTTCGCCGAAATGATGGGCGGGTTTCCGATGCAGCGGTACGTGTTTCTCATGCACGTCGGGGACACCGGCGGCGGTGGGCTCGAGCATGCCGACAGCACGATGATGATGATGCGCAGCGCGGCCTTCGACAGCGAAAGCGGCTACGAACGCGCCGCTCGTCTGGTGGCGCACGAGTTCTTTCATCTGTGGAACGTCAAACGCATTCACGACGCGGTGCTCGGCCCCTTCGACTACCTGCAAGAGAACTACACCCGCTTGTTGTGGTTTCACGAAGGCTTCACCGAGACCATGGAGAGCCAGGCGTTGCGCCGCAGCGGCCTGTGGTCGGCCCAGCAGTACCTCGACCACGTCGCGCGCAACCTCGGCACGTACGAGCGCAAGCCGGGACGAGACGCGATGCCTCTGTCCGAGGTCAGCTTTCGCGCGTGGACACACGGCTACCAACCAGAGAACAACCACCGCAACGAGACGATCAGCTACTACGAAAAGGGTGACTTGCTGGGCATCGCGCTCGACCTGCGCATCCGCCTGGCCAGCAACGGCAAAGGATCGCTGCCCGGAGTCTTTCGCAGGTTGATGAAGTCCCACGCCGGGCACGGCAAGGGCATCACCGCAAACGACATCGTCTCGGCCGCATCCGCCGAAGCCGGCACCGACCTCACGGCGTTCTTCGAGGACTACGTCGACGGCGTGAAACCGCTGCCCGTGCGCGCGTTGCTGCAGCAAGCGGGCGTCGTCGTGAAGGACCGCCCCGTCTGGCAACGCGCCGACGGGACCGATCTACCGGATGCGAAGGTCAAGCGAGCCTGGGCCGGACTCGAGCTGAGCGGCACCACGGTCCGCAACGTGCAACCCGGCAGCCCCGCCCGTGCCGCGTCCGTGATGCGGGGCGATGAGCTCATCGCCGTGGGCGGGCGTCGCGTGAAGTCCGAGTCCGCATTGCGCACCGCGCTCGGGCGCGTCGGGCCTGGCGGTCGCACCACCATCACCGCCTTTCGTGGCTCGCGACTGGTCGAGTTCGACCTCGAGCTGAAGGAGAGCCCCTACCGGATCTACACGGCGTCGCTGCCCGAGCAGCCCAGTGCGGTGCTTCGCGGGTGGCTGGCGCTCGAGGGCTGAGCGGGCCCTATTTGGGCAAGAACGGAGGCGCGGGGATCTGCCGCGCCTTCGACGACACGACGCTCCACACCAAGGCGATGGCCAGCCACGTCGAGGGCAGCAGCGCCATGTAGTCGGGCATGAAGCGCATGAACGCGAACAGGAACCCCGACGCCGCGCCTGTGATGATGAACACCGTGAGCAGCTTCTGTTTGGCCGGCTTGAGCTTGGGTTGCGGCAGGTTGGACGCCATCAAGAACGCGCCCAGCAGCATGGCCGCGGGCAGATAGCTCCACGCACCCAACCCGAACTCGAGCCCGCCGAACAACCGTGGACCCCAGAACGCCTCGGGGTCACCGAGCATCGACGCGGGCGCGGTGTACTTGAGCAACACGAGCACCCAGATCACCAGCACTCCGGCCGCGAGCGTGGTCGGTACCCCGAGAAACACGTCGGGCGGCGCTTCGCTTTCGGCCACCACGTTGAACTTGGCCAGGCGAAAGACGGTGGCCAACACCCACAGCGCACAGGCGCCGAGCAACAACGTGCGACCGAAGCCGTCCTCGAAGCCGAGCGACGGCACGCTGGAGAGCATCGTGTAGACGAGGAACGACGGCGCGACACCGAAGTTGATCGCGTCGGCGAACGAGTCCATCTGAATGCCGAACGGACTCGTCGCACGGAGGGTTCGCGCGACCAGGCCATCCATGCGGTCGAGCATCACTGCCCAGATGATGAACCAGCCCGCATCCACGAACCGTCCGTCCGAGGTGGCGACCAGGGACAACAAGCCGAAGATCAGCCCGGTCGAGGTGACCAGGTTCGGCGCCAGGTAGCGGAGAAACCTCTGCATCGAACGCGCACGCAGTATAGGCCCGCACGCTGGCACTCGGGCACGGCCCTGCGCACACGCGCGGCGTGGCGGCGGTTGTGCAGCCTCACTTCAGCGAGGGCGGAACAGCTCGTCGAGCAGCGCGTTGCACCCGCGATCGACCAGGTCGTAGACGTGGCGAAACTCGGGTTCTCCCCCCCGCACCGGGTCCGGCACGTCGAGGTCGGCCCCACGCGCACTGGGCAGCGCGATCGTTCGCAGCAGCCGGACGGTGGCCTGGTCGCCCTCGACGGCTCCGAACGCCGACAGCCGGCGCAGTCGCTCGACGTCGGCAAGGTTTGCGCGGTCCATCACGATGATGTGAGCGAAGCGCTGCAGGTCATCGGGGCTGATGCTCCGGGAATTCCCGGCGACGCCAAGCGAAACCCCATGGGCGTGCGCCACGTGCACGCTGCCGTGGTGCGGCGCGATGCCATTGGCCGCCCACGTCCCGGCACTGTCGACGTCGAGCCGGTCGATCACACCTCGCTCCTGCGCCCGATGCACGAACAGGCCGTGCGCCAGCGGAGAGCGACACATGTTCGCGTGGCAAACGAAGAGAACCCCGATCCGAGTCACGGCCATCGCTGCTCTCAACGGCTGCTAGAGCAGTGCTCGGACTTCCGGGTCGTCCTTGACGATGTCCCAGGTCGGATCGAAGTCGATCTGCTCGAGCAGCTTCTTGCCGCTCTTGCGCTCGGCCACCTGCTTGAGCAGCTTGACCACGTCTTCGACGTCGCCGGTCACGGCCTTTTGCTTGGCGAGCGCAAACACGGGTTCGGCGTAGGTCTCGTCCTTGGCGGCGGACCACTCGTAGAACACCTTGGCTCGCTCGGGCGACTTGTAGAGGTAGTCGGCGCGCGCTTTGGCTGCGCGGGCGAGGGTCTTGACCGTGGCCCCGGCGTCTTCGGCCTCTGCGAGGGCTTCGAGCGCCCGTTCGTCGGTGGTCTTGGTGGTGCGCGCTTCCTTGACCAGCGCCGCCGCGTCTTTGGAGCCCGCGGCGGTCTCGCCATCGTCTCCTGCGCCCTCGGCCGCCTCGCCGCCCTCTTCGGCTGCGGGTTCTCCCCCTTCGGCCGCCTCGCCACCTTCGGCTGCGGGCTCGCCTCCCTCGGCTTCGGCTGCGGGCTCGCCTCCCTCGGCTTCGGCGGCGGGTTCGCCTCCCTCGGCTGCGGGTTCCCCACCTTCAGCGGCGGGTTCGCCTCCCTCGGCCGCAGGCGGTTCTTTGCCATCAGGGGTCGCGGAATCTGCCGTATCGGAAGCCTTGGTGTCGGCGCCCTTGGTGTCCTTGGTCGCGGGCGCCTTGGCGTCGTCGCGAGGGGCCTTCTTGGTCTCGGCGGGCTTGGCAGCCCCGCCCGTCTTGTTGGCTTCGCTTCCACCGTTGCAAGCGGACACGGCGAAAACCGACACGAGCGAAACGGCCAGCAGTGAAGCACTGCGCGCACAGCGGTCGAGCATGACGTGATGCTAGCAGCCGGCCGCACGAAGCGGAAACGCCCCGAATTCCCGCTCGCCGGTCCGGTTTCGTATGCTCGTGGCGCCCATGGTTCCTGTTTTCTTCACGCTTGCCCTGGCCAGCGCCCCCGTTGGCGACCCCGCCTTGGAAGCCAAGGTGGTCGAAATCTTCGACGAGTGGTGTACCGCTTGCCACGCGGAGGGCGGAGATCTGAATGACCCCAGCGAGTTCCCGCTCGAGGGGAACCTCGCTGCACTGATCGGTCACAAATCCGGCGAGGTCGACAAGCCCCTCATCGCGGCGGGCGACCCCGACGGCAGCTACCTGATGGACAAGGTGCTCGGCACCAAAGCCATGAAGGAAGACCTCATGCCGCTGGGGGACGACCCCCTGTCCAAAGAGGACCTCCAGGTCATGCGGGACTGGATCGCCAGCATCCCCAAGGAGGGTGATGGGGCCGCTGCAGCCCCGCCCAGCGGAGACGGTGGCACGACGACGCCCCCCGACGAGGGTGACGAGCCGGACGAGGGCGACACCATCGTCCCGCCCAAGAAGAAGTACAAGCCGTTCCACGGCGTCAAACACATCGTCCTGCCCACGACCACCTCGCTGGGCAAGAAGACCTTTCAGTACCGCATCGACCACCGCTTCGGTCGCATCGGCACCGAGCGCGGAGCGTTCGGCATGGACGCCGGCGTGGTCATGAACATGGGGGTCGGCTACGGCATCATCGACGGCCTCGACGTCGGCCTGTCTCGGACCAACTCCCGCAAGGCGTGGGAGCTGAGCGCCAAGTACATCCCGCTGCGTCAGGAGGAGGACATGATGGTCTCGATGGGCCTCTACGCCTCGATGGACCTGCTGCGGGACTTCGACGTGGAGAACCGCGTGTCGGGCAACTTCATGTTGATGGTCAGCCGCTTGTGGTTCGAGCGGTGGGCCACCCAGTTCACGGTCAGCTATCACACGGGTACCAACAAGAACAGCCGCGTGCTGGTCGACTTCGACGATGGTGACGGGCCGGTGCCGGTGGAAGACACCCGCGGCACGATCACCATGGGCCTCGCCTCGCAGGTCTGGCTCGGCAAGCGCAAGAAGTGGTCGATCGACGCCGAGTACTTCCTGCCGATGCCCGACGTCGCCACGCCCAACATGTTCTACGTGCGCGGCGGCGATGCGGACCCCGACGGCCCCAAGCTGGGCTCATGGGGCCTGGGTGCGGGCTACTTCACGGGCAAGCACTTCTTCCAGCTGTTCTTCACCAACAACCGCGAGATTCACCCCAACCTCGCCGCACCCGGGGGCCAATCGGGCAACCCGTTCACGACCGATGACGGCGTGAAGGAAAAGAACCCCTTCAACGAGTTCAACTTCTACCTGGGCTTCAACCTGGTCCGACAGTTCACGCTCGGCAAGAACGCCGCGCGTTGGAAGAAAGAACGCGAAGCCAAGAAGTCCGGCGGTTCGGAGGCATCGAAATGAAACGCGCACTCGTACTCTCGCTCTGCACGCCCCTGATGGCGCTCTCGCTGGTCGCCTGCGACCAGGTCAAGAAGATCGACGAAGGCGACGACTCGGGCTCCGGCTCCGCTGTGCCCGCTGAAGTGCAGGAACGACTCACCAGGGGCTGCGCGGTCGAAGGCGGCGCCTGTCATACGTCCGACAACGCCAGCCTCGTCGACCTCTCCGCCGCTGCCGCAGGAGCGTGGCTCGACCAGAGCGGCCCCGGAGGGCCCTACGTGACGTTCGGCAACGTGAACGCCAGCTTCTTGGTCGAGAAGATGCTCCCCGCCCCGTCCAGCGGTGGGCAGATGCCGCCTGCAAACTTCGAGGTCGACTTCACGGAAGTCGATGTCGCGGTCATCGCAGGCTGGGTCGCGGGCGTCGAGTTCCCCGACGGGGACGAAGGCGGCGAAACCGGCGACCCCACCACCGACTCGGACGGCGAGACCGATCCGACGATGGGCGGCGAGACCGACACGGGCAGCGACCTGACCTTGTGTTCGCTCGAGGCGATCGACCCAACCGTCACCAGCCCGGTCGACGCGGGCGATGAAGCCGGCAAGATCCCCACCTCGGTTGGCGCCGCGCTGGAGCGCAACTGTGGCTGCCACTACGTGACCGAGGCCGACCCGCCGTACTTCCCGTTCTCGGGCGGCACGCAACTGCAGACGCTGGCCAACTTCACCAACCTGTACGCGGGCGCCAACATGACCTACACCGGCGAGGCCGCCTGGGTTGCCGTGCAGGACCGGGTGATCAACCAGCGCAACATGCCGACCGCGATCTGCGAGACCGAAGGAGGCGGCCTCATCACCGATGCCGACTTCGCGTTGTTCGAGGCCTGGTTCGAGCAGGAAGTGCCCGACGGAGCCAACTTCACCCCGCCGGGCTGAGCGTCTCCACCCCGCACGACAAAGGGCGAGCACGGCATGGCCGGCTCGCCCTTTTCACGTCCGCGACCCGAGGCCCCTCAGGCGGGGGCGGCCGACTCGCTGGAGTCGGGCCGGGGCGGCAGCGGGCGCTTGGACGCCTTGATGCCGACATCACCGTCGACCTGCACGTCGGGGTGCACTTCGAGTTCGGCCACACCGCCCACGACCACCAGCTCGGCGACGGGGTGCCCTTCGGGAATGACCTCGCCGTTGCTGAAGCGCTTGATCTCGGGCAGCGGGTTGGCCTTTTCGTGTTTGGCCAGCTGCTTTTCGAGCGCGTCCTTCACGTCGTCTTCGAGCGTGTTCCAGCCCAGGCGCCCGCGGCACTTGGGGAAGCGGGAGCACCCCAGCCACGGCCCGCGTTTGCCACGACGCAGGTTCATCGGCGCGTCGCACTTGGGGCACTCGAGGTCGGTCTCGACGGGAGGAATGGACGGGTATTTGATGCCGCCCTTCTTGTCGAGGTTGAGCACGAACGTGCTCTCCGGGTAGTTGATCGAGGCCAAGAACGGGCCGAAGCGCCCGTTGCGAAGCTCCATCTGCGAGCCGTCTTCGGGCACCGCGATGTCGACTCGCTCGGGCAGCAGCGGACGTCCCGCCCGGTCGATGGGCGCGGAGTAGCTGCAGTCGGGGTAGGCCGAGCAGGACAGGAAACGACCATTGCGACCGAAGCGGTACAGCGTCTGCGACCCGCACTCGGGACACTTGTAGATCGCCGGCTGCGTCTCGGCCTTGGCGTGCGTCATGCTCTCGTGGGCGACCTCGAGAGCTTCGGTGAACGGGCCGTGGAAGCGCGCGAGCATGTCCTTCCAGTCCGCCTCGTCCTCCTCGATGCGGTCCAACTCGTCTTCCATCGAGCGCGTGTACCCGACGGACATGAGATGGGGGAACGCCTCCATGAGCTTGTCGGTGACGACCTCGCCCAAGTCGGTGGCGTAGAAGCGCCGCTCGAGTTGCTCGACGTAGCGGCGGTCCTGAATGACGCTGATGATCGATGCGTAGGTCGACGGGCGACCGATGCCTTCGGCTTCGAGCGTCTTGACCAGCGAGGCTTCCGTGTACCGCGGCGGCGGCGACGTGAATTTCTGCGCGGGGTCGACCGCAAACGGTGCGGCTTCGTCCCCCTCGGCCAGGTCGGGCAGCGTCTGCTCGTCGCTCGCCGTGGGAATGCCCGCAACCTTGTAGAAGCCGTCGAACGCGAGCACGCGACCGGTGGCCTTGAGGGCGGCACCCGTCTTGGAGTCGGAGCGCTCGAACAACACCGCGGTCGCGTCCCACTTGGCGGGCACCATCTGCCCGCCGACGAAACGCCGCCAGATCAGATCGTACAGCCGGTACTGATCCGGGGTGAGCGAGGCCTCCAGCTCCTTCGGGCTGCGTGCGGCCGAAGTCGGCCGAATCGCTTCGTGAGCCTCCTGGGCGTCCTTGTTGGACGAGCTCCAGGTGTTGGGTTTCTCGGGCAGGTACTCGTCGCCCAAGCCCTCCACGTACGTGCGCGCATCGGCGATCGCCTCGGCGGAGAGGTTGGTGGAGTCGGTACGCATGTAGGTGATGAGACCCACTTGGCCTTCACCCGGGACATCGATGCCTTCGTACAGCTGCTGCGCGGCCCGCATCGTGCGTTGGGCCGTGAAGCCAAGCTGGTTGGCGGCTGCGATCTGCAGGCTCGAGGTGATGAACGGTGCGGGCGGACGCGACGTGGTCCGGCGCGTTTCGATCGACGCGATCGCGTAGCGAGCCTTGGGGTCGAGCTTGCCCACGATGGCCCGCTTGGTGGCTGCCGGTCCCTTGCCGTCGGGGTCGGGCGTGCTCTCCACCTTGACGTCGATGAGGCCGACCTTGGTCGCGATCTCGGCGATGTCCTTGGACAGATCCCGCGGCGCATCGGCCTTGCAGCCCAGCTCGAACTTCTTGCCGTCGATCGAGACCAGCTCGGTCTTGAGGCCCTTGTGTTCGGCCAGCCACGCGTTGCGGCGCTTGAGTGTGGGCGGCTTGTTCTTTTCGTCGCGCTCGGCGAGCAGCTCGGTCCAGGCTTTGGCGAGCTTGGGCGAGGTCTTCGGGTCGAGAGCCAGGTGCGCGGTGACCTTCCAGTACTCGTCGGGCACGAAGGCCTCGATGTCGCGCTCGCGCTCGACGATCAGCCGCACGGCGACGGACTGCACCCGACCCGCCGAAAGGCCGCGGGCCACCTTCTTCCAGAGCAACGGCGAAGCCTGATAGCCGACGATGCGGTCGAGGATGCGGCGCGCCTGCTGGGCGTTGACCTTGGCAACGTCGATCTCGTGCGGCTCGGAGAACGCACGCTGCACCTCGGACTTGGTGATCGCGTTGAACACCACGCGCTTGGCTTCGGTGGGCTCGACCCCCAGCTCCTCCGCGAGGTGCCAGGCGATGGCCTCCCCCTCGCGGTCGAGGTCTGTCGCGAACCAGATTTCGCTCGCGGTCTTGGCCAGGCGCTTGAGCTCGTTGACCGTCTTCGCCTTGCCGGGCAGCACCTCGTAGGTGGGCGAGAAGTCGTTGTCGAGGTCCACGCCGGGGACCGGCATCTTCACGCCCTTGGGGGACTTGGCCGGCAGGTCGCGAATGTGGCCGACCGAGGCGTGCACGACGAAGTCGTCGCCCAGGTACTTGTTGATGGTCTTGGCCTTGGCAGGAGACTCGACGATGACCAGCTGACGGCCCGATGCGGAGCCAGCTTTGGAGTTCTTCGCGGTCTTCTTGGCGGCTTTCTTCTTGGTGACCTTCTTCTTGGTCGCCTTCTTGGCCGTCTTCTTCTTGGTGACCTTGGCCACCTTCTTCTTGGCCACCTTCTTCTTGGCGGCCTTCTTGGCCACCTTCTTCTTGGTGACCTTCTTCTTGGCGACCTTCTTCTTGGTCGCCTTCTTCTTCGCAGACCCCGCCTTTTTGGAGGACGTGGACGCGGAGGAGCTCTTCTTGGCAGTGGCCATCGGGGTGTACTTCGAGCGCGACGAGCGCAAAGGCCGCCCTCAGGGGGCTGGTGGGACGCGAATGTATGCCCTTTGCTCTGCGACGCCAACGCGCTGTTGACGCGAAGTGAGGCGGTCGCCGCAGACAACAGAGCCGGATCCAGCGCTTGAGCGCGAGATTCCAGGGAGATTCCGCCGACCCGTGCTCATGGGCACCGAGACGGCGTCGGGCCAGAGCCCAACGAGAAACGCCGCGGGATGGCGCGTTTGTCGCCGCCCGCAGCGTACCGCGGTCCAAGCCGCGCGAGACTCTAGGCGCCCGCGATGGGGGGCGGGATGAGGCCTGCGTTGATCTGCTCGCAAGCGTTCATGTAGCCCTCGACGTCGACCGGGCAGGCCTGACCGGGCTGCAGCGCCATGCAGAAGCCGCGCTGGTCGGCGACGCTGAGCTGCTCGAGGCAGCCCGCGAACTCGGCGTTGTTGACGTCGCTGCTCATGGCGAACGTCGAGCAGCCCTGGCCGCCGGGATCCTGATGGGTGACGTGGCGCGCCGGCGCCCAGTTGGACGAACCGCTGAGCACGTCGGCACCGGTGGCGGGGCGCCAGTTGCCGTCGTCGTCCTGGATGCAGTCTTCGGGCTCGATCTCGACCGTCTGGCAGCACACGCGATCGGTGCCGCAGACCGTTTCTTTGTCGCCGTCGGACCAGGTCGGGTTGCACGGCACCGGGCAGTTGGCAGCCGCGGCCTCGAACAGGCCTGCCCCGGAGGGAAGGTCCCCGGTGCGCACGCACATGCCCTGGGTGCCAAGAGCGTTGTTTCCGCCCGAGAAGTAAGGAACGCCGCCCTCTCCGGGGCCCGTCGCCGTCTGGTAGGCCGGCAGCTGTCCGTTGACCGCCGCAGGGTCGTCCGAGCAGCAGAAGTGCGTACTCGGACAGTTGTCGGACTGACGCGGATTACAGCGGAAGGCCACGGTTGGGTAGTTCACGTCGATGCACGAAGTCGCGACGACGGCACCGAGGCCTACGGCGATGCCGTTGAGAACGAGGAAGCGGAGAACTCGCATTGGCCGCATGGATCCGGCCCGAACGTTGCACGGCCGCGCTTCGATGTAAAGTTCCGCGCGGCCGGCGTGAGAGCCGGTCTCCGCGGCGAAAACGCCCCGACACTCTTCCGATCGGTCGGTGAAATCTCCCACTGCTTTGGCGCGTCCCAGGGCAGGAGGCTACGATCGGATCGATGCGCTACGAGGGCACCACGCGCCAAAAAGACAGGAATTCGGCCCATGGCGGGCCAATCGCGAAAGCGCTCGTGCTGCTCACGAGCCTGGCGCTCGGATGCTCGGGCACCAGCAAGGAGGGGAAACCCGCGGATTCGGAACTGGGGCGAACCACCGCGTTCGGCAAGGCCGAGGAAAGCGACCCCGAAGAGCCCGTCGCCGCGGACGAGGACGCGATCTTGCCGCTGGGGGAGATCACCAAGACGAGCTTTCGCGAGCATCCCGCCGGCAAGGCCTGGGTGATGGCGCCCGGAGAAGAGCCGGTAGAGATGGACATCGGCCAGGCCGAAGCGCGTGGCTACACGATCGTCGACCTGTCCAACGGGTGGACGCCCTACATCTTCACCGAGAAGACCCCGGGCACCGAGGACACCACCAAGAACAAGTACCGGCAGAAGTACATCGGGCTGGCCAACGACCAGATCGACTCCGACGGCGACGCCCTGCCCTCGCACGGGCACAACTATCTCGAGCTCTACGGCATCCCGCCCTCGCTCTCGGTCATCAAGGCCGAGTGGGACGGCCACGACGACGACGTCGAGCCCTGTCTCGAAGAGGCAGGCTTCGACCCGGAGGTCTTCACCAGCTTCGAGGGCAAGATCGTCTACAAGCGCTCGGGACAGAACAAACGCAACCGCACGGCCCGGATGCGCCGCGCTCGCTTGGCCAAGGCCATGCGCAAGGCCAAGCTCAAGATCGACGTCCCCGAGGATCTCGAGGCCGCCGCGACCAACCCCGCGACCAAGTCGGCCTACGAAAGCTGGCGCGCGGTGCAGGCCGAAGTCGACGTGATCGACCACGCGCAACGCCGCTTCCGGTGCGAACAGCTGTTCACCAACGGCAAGGATGGCCGCGGCAAGTTCGACAAGGCCGTCTACGACTCCGCCACCACCCACGCGCTCGCAAACTTCGAACGCAAACACGACCTCATGGGTTGGGGGCACTTCAAACGCGACAACCTCGACACGCTCGCGCTCACCCCCGACCAAGCCAGCCACGAACGCCTGCTGCGGGTGATCACCGAGCGCGTGGTGACCTCGGCCGGCATCATCGAAGACGGTTCCGCCGGTCAATGGAAGCGCGGCAAGTTCCGCTACAAGGACACCGACGGCAACGAACACGCGCTGCGTGACGTGGTCACCGAGTTCAGCGGTGCGGCCGTCGAAGCGCTGGGACTGCAAACGCCCGACTCGGCCGAAGCTGCGCTGGCACGGCTCTCCGACCTCGGCGAAGGCAACTTCGAAAACCTGCTGGTCGCGATCAAGATGCCGGAGAAGCCGGCATACTACAGCGACAACATGCGGTTCTCGGCGGTCATCGATCGCGGCGACGTCTGGTACGAGTTCCCGTACTCCGACGACGGCAAGAAGAAGTCGCAGCCCCGGTCCCGCTACCCGCACCTCACGCTGTACGTGCACTACGCCGACCAGAAGATTCCGCTGGTGCACTGGCGCACCACGATCGGGGCGTGGCGCAACGAGTTCAAGGACGGGCAGGTGATGCTCAAGTACAAGAACTCGGACGTCGGCGATCGGGTGTGGAAGGACATCGTCGCCGCGCCGGTCTGGATTCCGCCCCCGACCACGCCGCCCGCGGAGCTGATCAAGGGCAAGTGGAAGAACGGCAAGTTCCGCCGCGGGGTCAACTACGACGAGATCGGACCGGGCTTTCGTTCGGCCTACGGCTTGGTCGCCGCGTATCACATCAAGCAGTCGAAGGACGCCGAGGGCAACGTGGTGTCCGAGTTCGACAACTCGATTCGGACCCACGGCAGCGTCGACTACATGTCGATCCTGCGTCGCTACTCCCACGGCTGTCACCGCCTCTACAACATGGATGCGGTCCGCTTGTTCGCCTACGTGTTGCAGCACCGCGACTACAGCCGCATCGGACAGATCCCCGTGGGCGTGGGTCGGCACCTCGAGGCCGATGGCCGCAGCTACCACATGAAGATCAACACCCGCGGGTACAAGTACGAGCTGGTGGAGCCGATCCCCGTCACCGTCACCCGCGGCCGCGTGCGAGGTAGCCGCTCCACCCCCATCGAGGGATATCTGGAGCGTCCTCTCACCGAGGAGGAGAAGGCCGCACAGGCAGAAGCCGCCATGGAAGCCGCGGGCGACGCAGTCGAAGACGTCCTGACGCCCTGGCTGTAGTCATTGGGGGAAACCTCTCTATTCACCGGCCTGCGGACGTTCCCAAACGGGTCACGCAGGGCGGTTTCGGGCGTGCGGTAGCGCGGTGCGGGGCTGCATGGCCCTTGTGGCAAGGGGCTGCTAGGTTCCCGCGCCGTGGAACCTCAGTTCCAAAACTCGTTCGAGCGTCATCTTCTCCCGCAGCAGCGGCGCGCCGTATTGGAGGCGCTTGCCGACAGCGTGCCGCAAGATGCGACCGTGGGCGACATCATCGACGCCGCCCGGGCGCTCGGCTGGAGCGGGCCGATGGGAACGCTGACGTTGCAGGACTTCGCCAACGCGCTGCTCGGCGAAAGCAAGGTCGTCCCCGAGGCGCCGCCGAGCCCCGAGCCCGAGCCCGAGTTCGAAGCCGAAGTCGAGACCGAGGTCGAAGTGGCGCCCGAGCCCGCGGAGCCCAAGCCTGCCCGCAAGAAGGTCGCGAGCAAGAAATCCACCAAGACCGCGAACGCGGCCCTGGCTGCGCTCAAGTCCAAGCTCGACGCCGACGAACCGATGAGCCTCGACGAAGCGGCCGAAGTGCTGGTCCCCATTGTCTCCAAGATGGAGACGGCCACGATGCAGCAGCTCGAAGAGTTCACTGGCATTGGGCGCCGCAAGCTTCGTTTCCACATCGGCCAACTCGTGCGCCACGAATATCTGGAGCGGCACGGGATGGGACGTGGCACGTATTACACTGCCTGCAGTTGATGCGATTGCACTCAATGGCCGGCGGACACCGTCGGTCTCACGAGTGCCCCCGAACCGAACGATGAGACGCCGAGCCAAGACCACGACCGCCTCCGTGTTCCTCACCGCCGCCGCCGGCCTTGCCGTGTTCCTCGGCGACGCCTCGGAGGCCAGCGCCGCGCCATCCCCTGGCAACCGCATCGCCAGTCGCGGCGGTAACACGGGCGTCGGCCTGAGCATCGGCGACCCCATGGGTCTGTCGATCAAACACTTCTTTCACCCCGCGCATGCGCTGCAGTTCCACCTCGCTTGGCTGCCGCTGCACTTGTGGGATGGCGGCGTCGGTGTCGACTACCTGTGGACGCCGGGCGTGTTCGTGTCCAACAGCACGCTCGACTTCATGCCCTACCTCGGCCTCGGCGTCGCGCTTGGGTTCGACAGCAACCAGGCCGGCCTCATCGTCAAGCCACCCATCGGCCTGGCGATTCACTGGAAAGAGGTCCCGCTCGACACCGTGCTCGAAGGCACGTGGTCGCCGTACGTCATCTACGGCCCCTGCGGAGGGCGGAACGCCTGCTTCGTCGCGGCGGCGGGCGACATCTCGCTCAAGGTCCGCTACTACTTTTAGAACTCTGGCTTCAGAGGTTTGATTCTAGAAGCCTGCTGCCTTCAGCAGCTTCGATGTGACGCTGGGAATGCCGCCCGCGGGGCGCTCCCCGGCGGCCACCCAGGCGACCTCGCCCTCGAGGGCCAGTGCTGGGCGTCGCGGCAACGTTGCCCGGCACACCGAGAGCTCCCAGATGCGGTGAGTGAACACGTGGCGCACCGCGCCGACGCGCGACCAGTCCTCCATCACATCGGGTTGCGCAAAGACGGTTTGAAGCTCGGTGGGTCCGTCTTCATCGGTCACCAGCGGCAAACACCACATGCCCGCCAGCAGACCGGTCGCGGGGCGCTTGACCATCAGCAAACGCTTGCGGCTGATCACCGCCAGCGCGCAGAGGCGGTCGAGCGGTTGGGCGACCTTCTTGCGCGGGGCGGGGATCGTGTTGGTGCGACCCGTCGCGAACGCGTTGCAGTGGGACCTCACCGGGCACCCCTCGCAGCGCGGAGACTTGGGCGTGCACGTTGTGGCGCCCAGCTCCATCAACGCCTGCGCGAGCACCCGCGGACGTCCGTGCTGCAGGATCGCTTCGGTGAGCGTCCAGTGCCCCGATGCGGTGGCGTCTTGCTGCTTGGGCTCCTCGATGCCGCACACGCGCGAGAGCACTCGGGCCACGTTGCCGTCGACCAGCGGTTGCGGTTTGTCGAACGCGATCGAAGCGATTGCGCCCGCGGTGTAGCGGCCGATGCCGGGCACCGCCCGCAGGTCGGCGCTGTCGTCCGGGACGGTGCCCCCGAGTTCGTCGCACACGAAGCGCGCGCCCTTGTGCAGCAACCGGGCCCGGCGGTAGTAGCCCAGCCCGCTCCAGGCCTCGAGCACCGCGGCCTCGTCGGCGTCGGCCAGGGCTTGCACCGACGGAAAGCGCTCCAGGAAGTCGGCGTAGTAGCGCTCGACCGTTTCTACCCGGGTCTGCTGGAGCATGATCTCCGAGACCCAGATCGAGTACGGGTCGCGAGTGCGCCTCCACGTGAGGTCGCGATGCGAGGCCTCGAACCAGGGCGCGAGATCGGCCGCCAACGCCGCAGCTAGAGCCGATTCGCGCGCATTCGTCACCGCGCGCAGCCTGGCACGGGATCGCGGACTTGGCGAGTGGTGGCGGCCCGGGCTAAGACGTCGTGCTCAGGACCGGCATGTTCCGCAAGCGCGACACCCACATCCACTTCGTCGGTATCGGCGGTATCGGCATGAGCGGCATCGCCGAAGTGCTGGTCAACCTCGGCTACAAGGTCACGGGCACCGACATCGCGCAGAGCGACACGACACGCCGCCTCACCGAGCTCGGGGCCACCGTGTTTCGTGGGCACAGCCCCGAGCACCTCGGCGACGCCGACGTGGTGGTGACCTCGAGCGCGGTCAGCCGTGACAACTCCGAGGTGGTCGCGGCCCGCCAGCGCAAGATCCCGGTCATTCCCCGCGCGGAGATGCTGGCCGAGCTGATGCGCCTCAAAGAGGGCATCGCGGTCGCCGGCTCGCACGGCAAGACCACCACGACCTCGCTCATCGCCTCGATCCTGGCCGCAGCCGACCTCGACCCCACCGTGGTGATCGGCGGCAAGGTCAACCAGTTCGGGAGCAATGCCCGCCTGGGACACGGCGACCTACTGCTGGCCGAGGCCGACGAGAGCGACGGCTCGTTCCTGTACCTCACGCCCACCTTCGCGGTCATCACCAACATCGACAACGAACACCTCGACCACTACGGCACGCTGGACCGCGTGCTGGAGGCGTTCACCGGGTTTGCCAACCGCGTGCCGTTTTACGGCGGCGCCGTGGTGTGCCTGGACGACCCCAACGTCGCCACACTCCTGCCCGAGCTGCACAAGTCCACCACGACGTACGCGATCGCTCGCTCGGACGCGGACTACGTGGCGGCGGAGGTCCGGCACGAAGGCGTGCACACCTCGTTCCGCGTGCTGTGCAAAGGCCACGACCGGGGCACCTTCACCCTGCAGATGCCGGGCATTCACAACGTCGCCAATGCGTTGGCCGCGATTGCGATCGCCGACCTGTTCGACATCGACACCGACACGATTCGCAAGGGCTTGGCCGAGTTCGACGGCGTGCAGCGACGCTTCACCCTCAAGGGCGAGGCCGCGGGCGTGATGGTGGTCGACGACTACGCGCACCACCCCACCGAGATCCGGGCCACGATCGCGGGCGCCCGCACCAGCTTCGAAGACAAACGCGTCGTCGCCGTGGTGCAGCCCCACCGTTACACCCGCCTGCGGGACAACTTCGACGCGTTCGTCGCGTGCCTCGACGATGCGGATGCCGTCGTGGTGGCCGACGTGCATGCAGCCGGCGAATCCCCCCTGCCCGGCTACGACGGCGCGGCGCTGGCCAAGGCCCTGCAAGCGCGCACCCCGGACCGCCCGGTCGAGTTCCAAGGCGACTTCGACCGCTTGCCCGCGCACCTGGCCTCCACGTGTCGCAGCGGCGACCTGGTGCTCACCATGGGCGCCGGTTCGATCACCCGAATCGGGCCCCGACTCGTCGAACGGCTCGAAGCGAAGTAGGGTTCGGCCCATGAGCGAGTCGATCCTCGAGCAGATTCGGACCTCGGTCGAAGAGGCCATCCCCGGTGCCGCGGTCCAAGTCACCGGCGGTGGCGGCCACTACACGTTGGACGTCACGTCCGAAGCCTTCGAGGGCAAGAACCGCGTGCAAGCCCAACGCCTGGTGCTCAGCGCCATCGCCCACCTCATGAAGGGCGACGCCGCGCCCGTGCACGCGGTCGACTCGCTCAAGACCCACACGCCGTAGGCCGTCCTGCCGTAAGACTCCGGTGGCCTCGCGTCGGCCACAACCGCAACGCGGCACGGAGTCGAGGCGTGAGGCGCTAGTCGATGCGAGCCGCGAGCCACTCGCGGATGCTGTCGATGACGGGCTTGCGGAGCTCGGGCGGCTCGTTGTGCAGCTCGTGGTAGTAGCCCTCGAACGCCTGCATGGTCTGGTCGTTGTCCTCGGGGGCGGCCAGGGTGGCGAACGCCTCTTGGCTGGCCTCGTGGGCGCAGATCTGGTCGCCGGTGCCGACGTACCAGTACAGCGGCGTGGTGACGTCCTTGACCTCGGCCATGACCCGCAGCCGGGCTTGGTTCATGCGCTGAAACCATCGGGCAGAGACCACGGTGGTGCGACGCTCGTCGGCGAGGTAGCGCGCGACCTGGTCGGGGTCTCGGCTGATGTGGTTGGCATCGAGCTCGGTGGGGAGCGAGAGACCAGGCGCGATGAATGCGGCGACCTTGCCGAGCATGACCTTGAACGCGGGCGGCTCCATGGCGAGACGCAGCAGCGGGGCGGAGAGGACGACGCCGCGGGTCCAGTCGGGGAGGATGCCGGCGACCATGGCGTTGAGGGTGATGAGGCCCCCCATGCTGTGGCCGAAGACGAACCAGGGCACGGCGCCGGGCTTGCAGTCGGGGCGCTCTTCGGCATAGGCGTTCATGACGTGCACGAGGTCGTGCCCGTAGACGTCGAAGCTCTTGACGTGGCCACGCTTGCCGCCAGACTCGCCCTCGCCGCGGTGGTCGGGGCCGAGCACCCAGGCGCCGATCGATTCGAGGTCGGCGGCGAGGGGGGCGTACCGTCCAATGTGCTCGCCCTGTCCGTGTGAGACGACGACGACACAGCGAACCTCGTCGGGCATCCACGACTCCGCGCGGAGTGTCGTTCCGTCAGGCGTCTCGATCTCGCGTCGCTCGTGCTTCATGACAACTGGAACAGCGTACCCCACGGGCGGGATGGGGCCTGCGTTGTGGGGGCTGGTCTTGACCTGCTTGGCGGGGGCTGGTCTTGACCTGCGTTGCGGGGGCTGGTCTTGACCTGCTTGGCGGGGGGCTGGTCTTGACCTGCTTGGCGGGGGCTGGTCTTGCCCTGCTTTGCGGGGGCTGGTCTTGACCTGGTTTTGGAGGTTTCCGTGGGGCGGCTCGCCTGCTGGCGTGGCTGCCTCCCCACCGGCTCCTGCGGGCCTGACGGTCGTCGATAGCTCGGGGCGTCGGTGGTGCCGGCTTAAGTCCTCGGAGCCGGTGGGTCCCCTCCACTGGCGCGGCTTCGCGAGGGCTCGCTTCGGTGGGGTGGGCTCGGGGAGCTTCTGCGGTCGGGGGGGTTCGGGGACGACCGGGGGGGTGCTCGTGTTGCGGACGAGCCCGGCTCCGCGGGCGTCTTTCCTTGGACGTTGCCGGGGGCTCGGGCGCGGAGGAGCGGGTCGCGAGCGAGGGTGCTCTGCGCCCGGGCTTGGAAGGGGGAGCGAAGGGCGGCTTTGCCGGCCGTCGCGAGGGAAACCGAGAGGTTTCCCTTCTCAGAAGATGTCGCGGACCCAGTCGGTGATGCGGCGGAAGGTGCCGGGGCCGTCTTCGCGAGTGGCTCGTTTGCGTGGGGTCGCTTCGGGGGCGTCGGCCATGGGCTCGTGGGTTGCGCCGTAGAGGACGAGGCCCACGCCGGTGGCGAACTTGGGGTCGGCGACCATGGATGCGAAGCCGCCTTCGGCGAGGGAGACCACGCCGTGGCGTTCTCCGCCGGGGATCGAGGTCGGCACGCCTTGGCGCACGGGCATCTGGAAGATGTCCTCGGCGATCTCGATCATGCCTTCCATCTGGGAGGCACCGCCGGTGAGCACCAGGCCGCTGGCGGCCAGCTCGGCGCAGCCGCTGGCGAGCAGTTCTTGTTGGGCCATGAGCAGGATCTCTTCGACCCGGGGCTCGATGATTTCGGCCAGGAAGCGGCGCTTGAACTCCCGGGGCGGGCGTGGGCCCACGCCGGGCACCTCGATGAGGTCCTCGCCTTCGACCATGCTGATCAGGGCGCAGCCGTGCTTGCGTTTGATCGCTTCGGCTTCCGCGACGCTGGTGCGAAGCCCGTGCGCGACGTCTTGGGTGATGCGGTGGCCGCCCATCACGATGACGGACGTGAACACGTTGCTGCCCTCGGAGCACACCGACAGGTCCGTGGTACCGCCACCGATGTCGATGATGGCCACGCCCAGGTCGCGCTCGTCTTCGTGCAGGACCGCTTGCGAGCTGGCCAGCGGCTCGAGCACGACCTCGACCACTTCGAGGCCGGCACGGTTGCAGCACTTGACGATGTTCTGCACCGACGTGAGGGAGGCGGTGAGCACGTGGGCCTTCACCTCCATGCGCACGCCATTCATGCCGATGGGGTCACGGATCTGCCCCTGGCCGTCGATGATGTACTCGAGCGGAATGGTGTGCAGGATCTGGCGATCCAGCGGGATGTTGACGGCCTTGGCCTGCTCGATCACCCGCGCGACGTCGACGTCCTCGACCTCGCGGCTGCGCATGCTGACCTGGCCAAAGCTATTGAAGCCCTGCACGTGCCCGCCTGCGATGCCGACGTAGACCGACTGCACGTCGGCCGCCGCCATCTGCTCGGCTTCCGCGACCGCGGCCGCAATGCTGCCGGTCGTGGCTTCGATGTTGACGACTACGCCCTGCCGAAGACCTTCGGACGGGCTGGTGCCCACACCGAGGACTTCGATCCCGTTCTCGGTCACCTCGCCGATGATCGCCGCCACCTTCGTGGTGCCGACATCCAATCCGCAGATGATTTCTCCAATCTCGGCCATGACTCCTCCGATCACTCGTAGCGCGGCAGACGGCTGCTGCCGCCCTGGCCCTTCTTGCGGGCCTTCTTCTTACGGTTCTTCTTGGCGTTCTTCTGGGCATCGAGCGCCAGCGCGTGCTCGCGTGCCCGTTGTTCAGCCTGCTCGGCCGCGTCCTCGACGAACTCCGGCACATCTTTGGTCGGAAAGAAACTCGCGACCACGCGGTCCTTGCCTTCGAGGGCCGAGGTCGCATCGAGATGCGCCACGGCAAGCTTGTCGGATTCTTCGCCGAGTGCGGCTCGCAGCGCGTCGTAGCGTGCGAGCGCGGCCTCGACTCCGGTCCGTCCCAGCCGAAGCTGACTGCCGAGGTCGGCGGTGTACAGCGTGGCGGCACCGGTCTCGTCGATGTTGATCTCGCTGAGTCGCGGCCGCTGTTTGGCGTTGTAGACCTCGAGGATCGACAGTGCTCGGGCGACGACCTTCTGCGCCTGCTCGGGGGCGGTGAACACCACCTGCGGCTCCACTCCGGTCACGATTGGCAACATGCCGCGCTCACCGGTCTCGAGCGGCTTGAACGGAATGCCGTCCTCACCGACCAGGTAGAACTCGCCCGCCAGCAACACCGCCTGGGGCTGGTGCTCCTCGACTTCGACGATCAACGTGTCCGGGAGCTCTCGGGTGACGCTCGCGCGCCGCACCCAGGGATGCTCCGAAATCTTTGCGGCCAGCCCGTCGACCTCGAGCGAGAGGATGTTGGTACCGGGCGTAATGCCCATCAGCGCCCGAAGCTCCGCGTCGCTGACGTGCGGCGTGGGTTCGAACACGAGGGCCCGGGCCTCGAACCGCGGGGACGTGGTGGCGTAGTCGTAGGCCTCCTGCACACCCAGGAGGGCCCCGTAGGAGAGACCGCCGGCAATGCCCAGCCGGAGGGTCCAACGGGCCACCGGCCGCGCCCACCGAGGCATGCGACCGAGCAACCCGGGGGGGATCTGCTCCCCGCCGCGTGTGCGCGTTGCGGGTGTTTTTCGGCCCTCTTGGGCGTCCGAGGGGGTCTGCCGGGCCACGCGTCGACGGTTTCCCGCACGAGTCCCAGTGGCCTTCTTGGCCTTGCGCCGCCCAGGGCGGGTCTTGGTCTGCGTGCGCTTCGACATCGTCGGGAATTTGCTCAATTCGGCCAGCTAGAGGGTCGTATCTCGGCAATACAGGGACACGCCGCCCAAGGCAAAAAACCGTCGTCTGGCGCGATTGGGCCCCCGTTCGGGCCCCCACCGTGCACCGGCGGTGACGTGGCGTCATGCCCCAAAAAACCATCTCGGCGATAGGCCCCGGAATTCGGCAGGCAGCGGCGTTTTTTCGGTTGTCACGCGATCCGACCTGCCTACAATCCAAACGCAGCGGGCTGCTGAAAGAAGCAGCACGTGCCTACGAAAGACAGGCGAGAAAATGGCGAAGGCAAAGAAAGCATCCAAGAAGAAACCCCGCGAAGTGGTCGTCGTCGGCTCCAAGGTCAAGGACGTGGTCCGCAACGCTGGTCTCCGCAGCGACGGCGAGCTCGTTCAGGCCGTCTCCGAGAAGGTCCACGACCTCCTCGAGGCTGCCATCCAGCGCGCCCAGGACAACAAGCGCGGCACCGTCCGCCCCTACGACCTCTAGGTCGACTCACGCCGTGCTGTCGCCCCGCGCGACAACACGAAACGACTGAAGGCGTTCCGGTCTCCACCGGAACGCCTTCTCTCGTTGGTTCGTGCGCAGCCAAGAGGAAGCAAGGAGTGCGAACGCACCACCGCTCTTCTCAGCAAGAAAGCGAAGTGGACCCGGAGGGTCCACGCAGCGCAAAAGAAGCAAGGAGTGCGAACGCAAGACTCCCAGCGTGAGGGCGAGCCAAGCGGAGCCCTCCTCAGCACGAGAGCGAGCATCCCGAAGGGATGCGCAGCGCAAAAGGAAGCAAGGAGGGCGAACGCACCACCCGCAGCGTGAGGGTTTCGAAGGTGGGCCCCGTCACCCGAAGGGGGGCCCACCGCAGAAACCCGGCGAGCCCAACGCGTGAGCCCGAACGGGGGCCCACCGCAGAAACCCGGCGAGCCCAACGCGTGAGCCCTCCTACCGCACGGGGTCCGCGGAGCGGCGGCGCAGGAATGCGGGAATCTCTTGGGGGTCACCGCTGGTGGGGACCTCGGGTGCGGGCCAGCCGGCGCTCGAAGACGACGTGCCGCGAGGCTCGGGCTGGGACTGCTGCGCCTGCGGTTGCGGGGCGCGAGCGTTGCCGCGGACGAGCGAGGACGACGGCTTGGGCTGCGGGCTTCCGGACAGGAAGGCGTTGCCCTGCGGCTGACGCATCGCGGGTCCGGGGGTGACCATTTGGCGGCCGCGGGGGCCCATGGTGCCGGCAGCGACGATCGAGCTCTGTCGGCGGTGGCCGTGGCTCTGTATCGCGTGTTCGAGCACGTCTTCGGCCGGGGCGTGCTGGTCGAAGCCGGTCGCGATGACCGTCATGCGCAGCGTGTCGCCCATCGACTCGTCGATGACGGCGCCGAAGATGATGTTGCAGTCCTCGTGGGCAGCTTCCTGCACCAGCGACGCGGCTTCTTCGACCTCGTGCAGTTTGAGGTCCGGGCCGGCGGTGATGTTGATCAGGATGCCCTGCGCACCTTCGATGGTGACGTCTTCGAGCAGCGGGCTGTTGATCGCCTGCTGGGCCGCCACGACGGCGCGACCCTCTTCGTTGGCGATGCCCATGCCCATCAGCGCGCGGCCCTGGTCGGACATGATCGTGCGCACGTCGGCGAAGTCGACGTTGATGATGCCCGGGATGGTGATGAGGTCGGAGACGCCTTGGGTGGCGTGCTGCAGAACCTCGTCGGCGAGCTTGAAGCTGTCGAGCAAGCTGGTCGAGGTGCTGGTGACGTCGAGCAGTCGATCGTTGGGAATGGTGATGAGGGTGTCGACGGCCTGCTCGAGCGTTTCGATGCCGCTCTCGGCGATACGGCCGCGACGACGACCTTCGAAGCGGAACGGCTTCGTCACGACGCCGACGCACAGGGCTCCACACTCGCGGGCGACCTGAGCAACGATCGGCGCAGCGCCGGTTCCGGTGCCACCGCCCATGCCGGCGGTGACGAAGACCATGTCGGCACCTTCGAGCGCCTGGGTCAGCTCGTGCACGCTCTCGAGCGCCGCTTCACGGCCGCGGTCGGGGTTCGCTCCCGCGCCCAGGCCACGTGTGATCGCGCCGCCGAGCTGAATGCGGGTGGGGGCCAGGTTCTTCTCGAGGGCCTGAACATCCGTGTTCGCGGTCAGGAACTCCACGCCCTCGACGTTGTGCGAGATCATGGTGTTGACCGCGTTGCCGCCAGCACCACCAACCCCGATCACCTTGATGCGAGCTTGGTCCGGGTACGTGTCCTCGAGTTCGAAATGCGCCATGTCGTCGTCCGTCGTGAGGTGTTGGATCAGGCTGCTTCGCGCGTGGTGGCGCGAGGCACTGTCGACCCATACAGGGTCCGGATCCGCACCTACAAAAAAACGACTGATTTCGAACGCTTGACTGTAACGAAACAGCTCACATGCTCATTTGAGCAGGCTCGAACCGAGGGCACGCCGCATCGCGTCGCGTGTGTCCGGGTCGAGGGTCTGCCCGAGCCAGTGCTGCAGCGCCAGCACGCCTTGGCCCCACAACATGGGCAGGCCGTCCATCACCCGCAACCCGGCGTGTTCGGCCCGGCGCACCAACGCGGTCGCGGGATAGACGAGGTCGGCGACCGCGGCCGAACGCGGCAACGCAGCCACATCGATCGGCACGGGAAAGTCGGGCGCCCCCCCTGCCATGCCAACGGTGGTCCCGTTGACCAACAGGTCGGTGCTGGGCAGGGCGGCCCCGAGCGCGTCGTAGCCGAGCCGCGTCGCGCCCCACTCGGGCAAGGCCTCGGGCCGACGCGAGACCCAGTCCACACGCACGCCTTCATGCAGCAGCGCGTGCACGACGGCCCGCGAGGCTCCGCCCCCGCCCAACACCAACGCTCGGGCGGGCAGCGCCGGCACGAGCATGCGCAGGCTCTCGACGAAGCCAGCACCGTCGGTGTTGCGACCCACCGTGCCCTGCGGGGTGAAACAGACCGTGTTGACCGCCCCGATCGCCTCGGCTTCGGGCGACAGCGCGTCCATCAGCGCGACGGCGTGGGTCTTGAGCGGCACCGTGAGGTTGAGACCGCCGAAGCCGAGCGCGGCTGCGCCTTCGAGCGCGCTCGCCAGCGTGTCGGGGGTGACATCGAAAGCCAGATAGCGATGCGGCAGGCCCAGCGCTTCGAATGCTGCGCCGTGCATGGCGGGGGAGAGCGAGTGCCCGATCGGGTGCCCCAGCACGCCGAAGCACCGCGGCACGCTCATGCGTCGTCTCCAGGCTCGACCGTGGCGACCGTGGCCTGCAGCGCGCCCGCGGACAGGCGCACGCGCACCGTGTCTCCGGGCGAGACCGCGTCGGCGCGGGTGAGCGCGGTGCCGGCCTCACTCGTGACCACCGCATACCCGCGGGCCAACACCGACAGCGGCGAGAGAGCGTTCAGCGACGCCGCCGCCTTGGCCAACCGCAGCCGCCCACGCTCCCCGATCGCCCGCCCACTGCGCTGCAGGCGGGTGCGCGCGACGCTGAGGCGCTCACGTTCTCGGTGAGCCAACGTGCCGCCCAAGGCCTGCAACTCGGCGTCGGCGGCCTCGAATCGCGCCCGCGCCTCGCTCGACAGCCCTGCCCCGGCCCGCTCCAGTCGCTTGCGAAGCGCGGCCAGGCGCTGCGTATCAGCGGCGACCTTGGCCCGAGGATGCACGTTGGACAGACGACGCTCGAGGGTGCGCAGGCGAGCCCGGGCGGGCGAGACCAGCCGCTGCCCCTGCGAGACGAGCCGCCCGCGTTCACCGTCGAGCCGGCTGCGTGCGTCGAGTGTCGCGCGCTCGATCGCGCGGGTCATGCGGCGCTGCATGCCTTCGAGGCGGTGCTCCACCGAGGCCAGGTCGGGGACCACCAGCTCGGCCGCATGCGAGGGGGTCGCGGCTCGCACGTCGGCGACCATGTCGCTGACCGAGACGTCGACCTCGTGCCCCACGGCGCTGACGATCGGGATGGGGCTGTCGGCGATGGTGCGAGCCAGCCGCTCGTCGTTGAACGCCCACAGGTCCTCCACCGAGCCGCCGCCACGCCCCACGATGATCACGTCGACATCGTCGACCCGGCACAGCCGTTTGATGCCACGAATGATCGTGCGTGGAGCGTCGGGCCCCTGCACCACCGCCGAGGCCAGCAGAATCTTCGACGGGCAACGCCGCCGGGCGACCTTGAGAATGTCGTGAATCGCCGCGCCGTGAGCCGAGGTGACCACGCCGATGCGCCGAGGCCAACGAGGCAACGGGCGCTTGCGATCGTCGTCGAACAGGCCCTCGGCCTGCAGGGTCCGCTTGAGCGCCTCGAGCTCCTGCATGCGGGCGCCCAGACCCGCCGGCTCGGTGCGCTCGGCGTACATCTGAAACTTGCCCGACTTGACGTAGATGCCCACGCTGCCGAACACACGCAGCTTCTGGCCGTCGTGCATTTCGAACTTCAGGCGCTCGACGTTGCTGCGCCACATGGTCACGGGCACGCCCGCAAAGTCGTCCTTGAGCGTGAAGTAGGCGTGTCCCGAGGCCACGATGCGAAAGTTCGAAACCTCGCCCTCGACACACAGCTTGGGAAAGCGCAGCTCGAGCAGCCGGTTGACGCCTTGCACCAGCTGGCTGACGGTGATGACGGGCGGCCCCTCGCCGTTGCCGCGCGTGCGCGGGCCTGCACCCGGACGCCGAAAGGTGAGCTCGCCCTGCCCCACCGGCCGATGGTAGAGCCCCCCGCCACCGCTGGCCATGCCGACTCGCGACTAATTTGGTCGGTGGCGCCCACCGCAGGTCTACTCACCCGGTGAAGGTGCGCGCACTCGTGGCATTCGTGGCGCTGTGGCTCGGGGGCTGCGGATCCGGCGGTTTCTTCGAGGAGCTGCAGTCGGCGGAGTCGGTGGGCGAAGACACCGAAGGCGAAGACACCGAGACGGACGGAGACACCGAAACCCTCGAGGGAGACTGCGAGTTTCCCGTCGACGACCGCTGCGGCAACCAGGACACGCTGCATCGCTGCGACCCGGACACGCTCACGTTCGAGAGCTTCGACTGCAACCTGCTGTGCGGCGGCTACGTGAACCTCAGCTGCATCACCACGGGCACGGCCCAACACGGCTGCTACTGCGTGCAACCCGGGGAGCTCAAGCAGTACTCCTGCACGGAGCTCGAGAGCTGCCTGGCTGGGTGCGCGGCGAATGCGAGTTGCGAAGACGAGTGTTTCAGCCGCACCACGGCCAGCACCGCGCGCCTGTTCGGGGCGTTGATGTTCTGCGCCAACGACGACTGCCACGAGACCTGCGTGGATCGTCCAGAGTTCTGCGGCTCGTGCATCGCCGAGACGATCGCCACCGGACGCGGCGCCTGCGGCCTGCAGCGCTCGGTCTGTGACAGCGACGTCAACGACGATCCGAACGCGCCGTGGGGATGAGACGGTGATCGACTTCGACGCCTTGGGAGCCTCGCTCGAGCGCGCCTGGGCGATGGCCGACCGGGACGAGGAGCGTTTTGCGGACATCGCCGGGGAAGCCCTCGAAGGCGTCGCGACGCGGTTCGAGCTGGAGGCGTTCTTCGACGCGATGCTCGACCCGGCCCGGGGCGGTCGCCAACACCTGGCGCTGCTGGGCGCGTTTGGGCAGCCGGGATTCACCGCCTTTCACGGCGAGGGCTTCGTGGTGGAGGTCTACGTCTGGACCGACTCGCTGTCCGCGATTCACAACCACCCCTTCTGCGGCGCCTTCACGGTGCTGCACGGGCACAGCGTGCACGCGGTCTACCGGACGAGCCGGCCCACGCGGGCGGGCGCGCGCGGGCAACTGCTGGACGTGCGGCTGACCGACCTCGTCCAAGTGTCGACCGGTGACGTGCACAAGTTCTCGCTGCGGCGATACCCCCTGGTGCACGCGCTGATCCACGTGCCGGTTCCGACGGTGTCGATGGTGGTGCGAACGGTTCGCACCGAGGGCTACTTTCGATACTTGCCGCCTTCGATCGCGCTGCCGATGGAGGCCATGCCCGAGCCGGCGGCGCGCCGCGTCGCGCTCCTGGAGACCCTGGTGCGCATCGGCCATTCCACCGCGTTGGAGCGGGTCTGTGCGGCGCTGCGACAGGCGGACTTCGAGACGGCGGTGCATCTGCTGTCGATCACGTGGCCCGGCGCGGATGCGGACACACGCGCGAGGCTGTGGGAGGCGAACGCGCAGCTGCACGGCGACCGACGCGACGCGATCGAGGCCGCGCTGAAGCGCGCACAACGGCTCGAGGAAGCCACCGCGATTCGCCACGGACTGCGCGAGGCCGACCACCGACTGTGCGCGACGGTGTTGGCGTATGCCGAGAGCCGCAGCCAGGTCGACCGCGCGCTCGGAGACGACGCGGCGACGATGCTGCACACGTTCATCGACGAGGCCGGCCTGTTCGCGCCCGACGAAGCGGCATCGGCCATGATCGCGCACGCCCTGGTCGAGGGGCGCGACGACGAGGCGATCGTGGCCATGCTCGCCGAAGCGTTCGGCGCGGCGGAGATCGAGCCGCAGCGGGAGGCGGTCATCGCCTATGCGTGTGGGTCGATCTTCTCGGTGTTGCGAACCTGAGCCCCAATCGCCAACTGAGGTCTCCCCCGAGCCTGGTACGCTCTGCGCGTGCCGAAACGACTGGGGGGCAAACTCGCGGGGCTGCTCGCGCTGAGCGTGACATCGATGGGCTTCGCCCAGAGTGCGGCGGCGGACATTCCGTACGCCGCCGAAGTGACGCCCGGCGCACTGCGGGGCATCGCTCGCACCGCGGACTCGGACTGGCCGGCGAGCTACTTCGAGTACCTGCCGAGCAACTTCGACGACGTGCCCGACGATCACCTGTATCCGGTGTTGGTGACGCTGGGCGGCGTGGGCACGATGGACAACATCTCGGTGTGCCCCGAGATGGCGCCGACGTGTTCGGTCGACGACTGCCTGGCGGCGGGCGGCTTCGACGGCCTGTGCCGCGCACTGGGGCGCGGGCCTGCGGTCGAGATCCGCCAGGGCGTCTGGGACGACACGCAGCGGCCCTTCATCGTCATTCAAGTGCAGAACCAGGCCCCGACGAGCTCGGCGGTGGACTACGACCGCGACGAGATCGATGCGCTGGTGCAGTTCGTGGTCGACAACTACCCCGCGGACCCGCGCCGGCTGTACATCTTGGGCAACAGCCAGGGCGGACGCGGCGTGCTGCAGTATCTCGCGGTCTACGCCCGTCGCATGGCCGCGGGCACGGTCGGACCCGGCGGACTCATCGGCGAATCCGACGTGGGCTGCCTGCTCGAGGACACCGCGCTGTGGGCCTTTCACGGGGAGAACGACCAAGACGGCACGGTCGGCGAAGGCGTGTTCGACCCATGCTGGATCTCCCGCGTGGTGCACCGCGGCAATCACCCCGAGGACTACCCGGCGTATCCGAGCTGCACGGCGCGGCTCGACATCCCCTACCCCACCTCGCGCATCACCATGTTCCAGAACACGGGCCACAACGCGTGGACCCCCGCGTTCGAAAACAACGCCACCGGCTTCGTGCGTCCGGCATGGACCATGGACGAGGGCATGTGCGGCTTCGATGCGAACTGGGTGCAGTACGACGACATGGAGTACGCCGACGGCGTGTACACGTGGCTGCTCGAACACGACCGACCGGGGGTCGACGCGGGCGGCACGGTCACGGTGCCCGGCACGGCCGACACGGCCACCCTCGCGCTCGACGTCGTCGACGACGACGCATGGACGGCCACCTGGACGCAAACCGGTGGCCCCGCGGTCACCATGACCCCCGGCATGGACGGCACGCTGGTCCTCACCGACTTCGCCTACGACACGACCTACACGTTCGCGGTGCGGGTGGTCGACGCGGACAACCAGTGGAACGACGACACCGTCGAGGTGACGATCGAGCCCGAAGTCATCGGCGGCGGCTCGAGCAGCAGCGGCGGCGGTTCGGAGTCGAGTTCGGGCGGCGACAGCTCGGGCGACTCGACGTCGGGAGACTCGACCACCGGAGGCGGCAGTGGCCCGGACACCATCACGACCTCGAGCAGCGAAGGCACCTCCGCGTCGGGCTCCGCATCGGGCTCGGACACCAGCGCGGGGGACACCCCCGCGGGCATGGGGTCGACGGGCACGGACACGGACACGGGCACGGATGGCGGCAGCGCCGAGCTTCCGGTCGGCTGCCGCGCGGGCGGAGGCTCATCCCTCGGCTGGCTGGCGTTGGTGGCCCTCGGGTTCGTCCGCCGCCGGATCCGGTGCTGAGCACGGCGGACGCGCGAAGTCCGTCAGAGCCCCGTGGCGGCGGCGGCCGCAGCGGGTAAGCTCCCGCCGCATGCCACAGACTGTGACGATCCCCGACCCGGTGGCGGGTGCCCAGGCGACGGGTACGGTGCGTGTCGACCATCGTGAGGGCCCCGGCGAGACGACGCTGGTGCTGCTGGGCGGGATGACACAAACGCTTGCGAGCTGGTCGGGCCAGCTCCGCCCGATGAGCCAGAAGCGCTCGGTGATGGCCTATGAAGCGCGTGGCCAGGGCGGGACGGATCTGTCGGTGCAGCGGTGCACGTTCGACCAACACGTGGCCGACTTCGAGGCGCTGCTCGATGCGAAGGGGCTGCAGCAGGTCGACCTGGCCGGCTTCTCGTTCGGTGGCCGAGTGAGCCTGGCGATCGCAGCCACGCTGCCGCACCGCATTCGCCGACTCGTCGTGACCGGCGTCGCACTCGACCGCGGCGTGCTGGGCAAGCTGATCGTTCAAGGCTGGATCGCGGCGCTGCAGACCGGCGACCTCGAAGCCCTCGCCCGCGTCAGCCTCCCCGACATCCTCGGCCCCGCCTACCTCGAAAAACACGCTCATTTGGTCGAGGGCATGGTCAAAGCCTCGAAGACGCGCAACCGCTACGACGGCGTGAAAGCCCTGTTCGAGCACACCATGCGCCTCCCGGACGACTCCCCCTGGCAAGCCCACAACCTGGCCCCCCGCATCCAGTGCCCCGTGCTGACCGTGGGCGGAGTCCTGGACCGCCTGGCGCCTCCGAGCGAGGTGCGGGCGCTGGCAGAGATGTGCGGCGGGCAGTTCGTGCCGATCGAAGGGGCCGGCCACACCGTGGCGATCGAAGCGCCCGAGGTATGGCGCGACGCTGCCGAGCGCTTCTTGGGGTGAGCTGCTAGAGAGCGCCGAGCGGGTTGAAACGGGTTGCAAGGTACGGCTGTGGGCGCTTGTCGCAAGGCGCGAGGCCGAAGGCGGACTGGAGGTCCGTCGAGCGCGGAGCAACGCAGCGACAAGCGGCCACAGACGTGCATTGCGGGCCGATTTCAAACCGGTCGGTGCTCTAGCCGTTCGTCGGCGCGTCGGCGTGTTGCAGATGGCGTTCGTAGTCGTCGACGAGTTCCCAGAACCTCTCCCACGCGCTGTCGCCGTCCTCGGTTGCCTCGAGTATCGCCGCGACGGGTCCCAGGGCCCCGCCCACCCCGAGACGACCGCTCACGTACTGCGCGAACTGACCGACGAATTCGCGTCCGGGCTCTGCGATCTCATGGATCTCAAGCGCGAGTCCGTATCCGATGAGCATGGACTCGAGCTCCCGCAGCTGCTTTTCCCGATGCTGGTTGTCGTATCCGATGAGCATCCCTGGGCGCACGCGGACCTCTTGAAGCAAAGAGAACACGTTTTTCATCGAAGCCTCCGCGGTGAGCAAGAAGCACGCAGCCGCTCACTGTCTTGCGCGAGCGCCTTGCAGGCAACGAGCGTCTGCGGGTCGATCGCAGCATAGGACGACGATGCGATGAGCTGGACCATCTCGGTGGCCATCTGCGACGACGCCTGCCGACTGCGTTCGGAGCCTGTGAGCCTGGACGCGGCGCGTTGCAGCGCACGCAGCCAAGCGGGATAGTCCTCGATGCGCTCGGCGACGAACTCGTCGAGCCGGTCGCAAACCCGCCCCAGCGACGTACAACCATCGCCGCCTCCCGACGCCCGCAGGTTTGCGGTAACCACCATGACGTTGTCGCGCAGCCGCCTCATCGAGTCCCGCGGCGGCACGTCGGCGCCGAGCCGGTTCTCCGCATCATCGGCAACCCGGGCTATCCACCCGCGTTCCTCGCCACGGGCCGGCAGACGGACCCCCAACGTGGGCGCCGCCGCCCGAAAGGCCCTCAGCAACTCCGACACGGGCGCGTCCTCCGACGTTCCCGCCAGGCGCACCACGTCCGCCTCCGACGCGCCGTGCAACAGAGCCTGCACGCCCACTTCGACCATACGGCAGCGGTACACACCGCCCCGTAGGTACGCGAAGTAAGCGTCCCTGCACGCCCGCTGAAGCTCCGCTCGAGTGTCCTCCTGCACCAGTCCTCCCGCGCACTGCGGCCGTCTCGTCAGAGACTACCGTCTCGCGCGCGATGATTGACACTCGATCCCTCGACGCGGCCGAACGTCTTCTCATGCGGAAGAGGACGCGCACTATTCTCCCGTCGCGTAGAACGAGATATCGAGCTCGATACCTAGCTCAGACATCCGGAGAATCGATGCCGAATCGAGTTGGACGGAGCATTCCGCCTGACCGCAGAAACAGGCGCACCAAAGGACGACATCAGCTCTCCCTCGAAGAGCTCGAAGCCCTTCCTCGTAGGGGGCGATAGCCTCCAGCACAGCAGCGACTGCGGCAGAGAACTCGCTCTGCTCCGACCCCCCGCGAGGTTGGTACTCCCACACGTGCTCGCGTTGTGGTCGTACCCCGTCCTCGATGGTTCTCTCGTACGTTGGGTCCAACCCGACGATTGCCGCGACTTCCTTGGGAAGGAGCATCGGAGAAAGAACTCGAAGCGCAACACTGAACTCGTTCATCCACACCCCACGTCGGCCACGCTGAGCTTGCGATGCGTTGGGCCAAAGCTGCAACCTGCAACCGGCACTACCGAGGCCCGAGTCGCAGGGAACGCTCGACTTCTTCCCGGAGACGCTCCCGTGGGTCGCCATCGAAGTCGACCCGTTGGGGCTCGAACGGGACTCGAAACCGGTACCAGGGATAGATGCGATCCACCGTGATCGTGCCTCGCAGCCGTCAACCGCGACCGACGTACCGCCCCCCCGGGTCCCAGTCGACCTTCAGCCTCCGAAGCCCTTTCTCGAGATTGGCCCGGATCCGTTTTCGGTCTGCCTCCGAGACTTCCGCATCGCCATGAGGCGACTCCCACCTGACGATGCTCCCCAGGTACACGACGATGTCGAAATCCGGCCCGAACAGCATTTCCGAGTCAACGATCATTTCACGCCCCCCTTCCCGGTACCGGAGCCCAGCACGCCCCATCCGCTCGACACTGAAGCTTCTCTTCCTGAAGAACATCAACCCACTGTACAACTGCGGCAGTCCTTCAGCGTCGTGGATGCGTTCCACACCGGCGCCCGCAACTTCGGCGCCTAGTCAACAGTCGACGCCCACGACCCCATGAGACCGCGCCACCTCATCGAGCGCGCACGATTCCCCCTGCGTGAACGTGATCGTTGTGGGGTCGGCTGGCACTCCGGACACGTCGAAGAACGCGAGCTGGTGCTGAACGCCGCGACCGAGTGACCGCGCCGGGCGGTCGCTCAACGCACGAGCCGAGCTTCGAACGCCACGCCGAACGCCAGCTCGACCCCGCCGGCGCGCAGCAGCGGAGTCTGAGCATCTCGCAGTACACGGACCGCCCCGAACGGGCGCGCCGCCTCAGCCGAGACGCCCACCTCGACATCGGGGCCCAGCCACAGCGAAACGCCGGGCACCTCCGCGACTCGAACCCGAGGGCTCACCACCGCCGCCAACCCCACGAGTGGAGCATCGGGTCGAACGCCGCCACTGGGACGACGGACTTCGGCGTCGATCCACAGCGGTTCCACGAATGGGCCACCGCGAACCCCGACCGACCCGCGCGTCCAGCTCCGCAGATAGCCCACCTCGGCCGCGAGCCGGACGCGAGTGATGCGAACGCCCCCTCGGCGCCACGCGGCCGCGCGGATCGATCCACCGACCGTGAGTCCGACCGGCGCCAGCCAGGCTCCCCCGAGGCCGCCACCCGCGGCACTCGGGCCCGTCACGTCGGTCGGAGGTCCCACGCCCAGCGCGAGCCCGCCGCCCCCCCACACCGCCGCGACCGCGCGCTCGGTCTTCGAAGGCGAGGCGTCTTCGATCTTTGCGGGAGGCGAATCGGGGGGCGTGACCACGACGACCTCTTCTTCGGGCTCGGGCACGGCGTCGGGCTGGACGAGTGCGGGGACCTCCACCGCTGTGCGCGTGGGCTTCAGCGCCCGCCGAGCGATGCCATCGACCAGATTGCCGAGCGCTCCGGCCAAGACCCGGGCTTCTTCGCCCTCCGGAGGCTCCCGGACCCGACGCTGGTAGAGCCGGCCGTCGGACACGATGACCTCCACCAGTACGTCGCCATTACCCGCCTCGCTCGCACCGACCCAGAAGAACGCGTTGGGCGGAGCGTCGCCCGGTGTCGCGGCCAGCAGGATGTCGCGCCCACCCAGCCGCAGACTCAGCTCGTCTCGCACGGTGGCCACGTCGGGGATGCTGTCGTCGAGCACGACCGGCATCGTGTCCTCCTGGGACACAGCCGGTGTCTCCGCAACCGCGGGGTCGGCCGGAGCCGCCCAAGACAGCACGAGACACAGCACGAACATGCGGTCCAACTGTACCCGTCCGCGGCACGTTCAGTCTGCCTGCAATGCCGCCTCGGCGTCCGCGCGAAACGTCCCTTGCGGCCGCGCCCGCAGGTACGCCTCCCAGCAGCGGCGCTGCGCCTGCCCTGTCGCCGCGCGGCACAACCCCGCGCGAGCATCATCGATGTAGCGCCCGTTGGGAAACCGCTTCACGTAGCGCGTCCAGTGACGACGAAGGCGCTTCGTCTCGCCCAGTCGCCGCGCCAGCGCAAACAAGTCACCGTACGCGATGTCGGCCCGTTCACTCCGACCGCCACGCGCCACGATCCGCTCGAACAACGTGCGCGCCCGGTCCAAGTCTCCAGCCCGCCAAGCCTCCCGCGCGCGTTGATCCAACTCCGCCAAGGTCGGTCGAGGGGACGGAGCCTCGCGCTGCGGAGCTGGCTCCGGCTCGAGTTCGGGCTCGGGTTCCGGCTCCAACACGGGCTCGGACTCAGGCGGCGGCTCGGGTTTCGGCGTCACGCGGCTCGGACTGCGTTGCCGCGATGCGGTCTCCTGCGATTCGCGGTCGCTGCGGTCGGAGGCCGCGGAGTACGAGGAGGATGCGTCGGTCTGCGTTGCCGCGCTGCGCCAGCGCGATGCGCCCACCCAAAGCAGAGCCACGGCCGCCGCCACCGCCAGCGCTCCGAGAACCGGCCGTCGCCACCGCGGTGAGCCCCCCACGCGCAGAGGCGGCGGTTCGCCCTGGCCCTGCGCGGCCACGAACGCCGACGCATCGTCGAGAAACGTCTCGAGAGAGCCGAAGTTGGCCCGCGCGCGCAGCTCGGCCTCGTCCACGGGCAACGCCTCGGCGTCCTCGACGTCGCGGGTGCTGACCCGACCACCCGGCAACGCGGCGGCACGGCGCACCACGTCGGCGAAGTCTCCGGGGGGCGCCAGCGCGGCATCGTCCAACCAGGCCTGCAGGTCGTCCTCGGACGGCGAGAGGTCGTCGTGGTCGCTCACGAGCAGGCCTCCTGCGGGGTGACCCAACCGAGCGCCTGAAGACGCTTTTCCACCTGTTGCCGCGCCCGATGGGCCCGCACCCGCACCGCACCGGGCTCGATGCCGAGGCGCTCCGCGGTCTCCGATGCGCTGCGCCCCTCGACGTAGCGCAGGACGAACGCTTCTCGCAGGGAGGCGGACAGTTCCTCCAAGACTGCGAACAACACCCGCACCCGCAGCTTGCCCTGGTGTGCCCGGTCGAGTTCGCCACCGCGAAGGTCTCGGCACGCTTCGAGCAGCTCGAGCTGTGCCTCGGCCCGCGCCGCCCGTTTTTTCGACCGCCAGTGATTGCGGGCCACGTTGAGCGCGACTCCGTGCAACCACGTCCGAAATGAGGAGCGCCCCGAGTAGCCCTCGATCGCGACCATCGCGGCCGCGAACGTGTCCTGTGTCAGGTCTTCGGCGGCCTCTCGACTCCCCACCAACGCGCACAGGTGCCGCAGCACCGACCCGTAGTGCTCTCGGTACAGCAGATTCCAAGCCACCAGCTCCCCGCTGCGGGCGCGCTCGACCAGCGCGGCGGAGGGGTCCTCCGCGCTGCGCAACGGCACGACCGTCGAGTCATCGGAGGCATCTGGGGTTGCGCGAGTCATCGAAGCTGTTGCGTAGTGGCCCGAGCCCATCGAACCGTTACATGGTTTCGTCGGGGTTTCGTCGGGAGCGGTTCCGCGCCCGGCACCTCAAGGACAGACGTCGCCCGTCGGCACGCATTGCTCGCGCGAGTCGCCGTCCACGGACGCCCGCTCTTGGCACGTGAATCCGACCGGGCATTCGCCCGCCAGCTCGCCGCAGCGCGCCAGGCACATCAGGGGCCCATTGTCCCCCAGCCTCACGCACAGGTCGGGCTCGTCGCCGCAGTCGTCGTCCGAGACACACGGGCCCTCACACAACGCGAGCGGCTCGGTGGGCATGCCGCTCGACGAGGCTCCCGAGCTGGACGATGACACGCCCGCAGAGGAACCCGACGTCGAATCCCCCTCGGAGGTGGTGCTCGACCCGGGACCTCCCGTGGATGTCGAAGAGCCTCCCTCGACGACGTAGTTGTTGACGCAGCCACTCATCGACCACGCGAGCAGGCATGCCGCGATGCGGTTGTGGCGAACACCCACCGCTCACGAGTGTACGCCACGGCGGCGCCGAACTCCGAACAGCCCGGCCAAGAACACGAACGCGAGTCCGGTGCTGGGCGAGCCGCCGACGTTGCACCCCTCGGTGTCGTCGACGTCGTTCGCAGCGGTTGCTTCGGGCTGCTCTGCGCCCGAAGAACCCTCGCCACTCTCTTCCTCACCCGCGGTCGTGGTCGTCGTACCGAAGCCCTCGGCTCCCCCCGACGATGCTGCGGTGGTTTCGCCAGCGCCGCTGGTTTCCCACCACCCGCCACCGGTCGACCCTGCGCCGCCACTGGTGCCACCGGTGGTGCCGTCAGTCTCGCCGTCGGTTTCCCCTTCGGACCCGCCAGACTCTCCTGCCGACTCTCCGGACTCGCCCGCCGACTCGCCGGATTCGCCCGCCGACTCGCCGCCCTCGCCCGCCGACTCGCCGCCCTCGCCCGCCGATTCTCCGCCCTCGCCTGCCGATTCTCCAGACTCCCCTGCCGATTCTCCAGAGTCTCCGCCGGACCCCATACCGCCGCCTGCGAGAGCAACCGTCGGGGTGAGCGTGACCAATGAAAGGGAAAGAGACGAAAGGATGCAGAGCTTCTTCATGACGATACCCGTGTGCCGTGTCTTCGGCTTCGCGGGTTCGTGGCTGGAGGTGGCTCAATCGTTACACGCCTTCTTTTCGAGACGACCGATGTAACGACTCCACCCGGCGCCGACACCCATCGGCAATGCGAGAGCGCATCACTTCTCCAGCAGCCGCATCCACTGTGCTCGCGGTCTCGCTCCTGACAGCCGGCTGCACCACCCCCGGAGGAGCAAGCGGCGAAGACACCGACGGCGACAGCGGCCTCACCGCCCCCTCGAGCTCCGCGGGCAGCGACGAGAGCGGCGGCGGCTCGGATACCGACGACACTCCGCCCCCGGGCGAGCCCAGCTTCGACAACCCACGCGCGATGGGACCCATCGCCCTGCGGCGACTCACCCAAGCGGAACTCTCGGGCACGTTGGTCCGCGCCCTGAACGAGGACCCCGCCGTCCTGGCCGAGCTCCTCGACCAACTCCCGGCCGACAGCGCCACGCCGTTCGACAACGACGTCTCGACCCAGACCCCCTCAGGACCACTGGTCGAAGGACTGCTGGCCTTGGCCGAGACGCTCGCAGAACGGCTTGCGAGCGACCCCGACCGGTTGCAAACACTGTGGGGCTGCACGCCGTCGAGCCCCGCCGACGAGGGCTGCCTTCGCAGCGGGGCAGCATCGGTCGGACGACAACTGCTGCGGCGTCCTCTGACCGGGGCCGAGCTCGACACCTACGCCGCGTTCATCTCCGAAGCCGAGGAAGATGGAGACTTCACCGTCGCCATCGCCCTGGTGCTGCAAAGCCTCCTGCTCGACGCCGAGTTTCTCTACCGCGTCGAGGTCGGCGACGAGACGGACGGCGACCTCGTGCGCCTGACCGAGTACGAATACGCGACCCGGCTCGCGTTGCTGCTGTGGGGAGAAGGCCCCGACCGTGACCTGCTCGACCGCGTCGAGGCCGGCGACCTGCAAACCGACGCTGGCGTCGAAGCCGTCGTCGACGCGATGGTGGCCGACGGCCGCACCCTTCGCCAGGTTCAACGCTTGCACGCGATGTGGCTCGGCTACGACAACATGCCGATCGGCGGTGCGCTGGGCGACGCGCTCCGCAACGAAACCGACACGCTGATCGAACGCGGCCTGGTGGAGCGCAGCTGGTTGTCGCTGTTCGACGCCGAGTCCACCTGGATCGACGCCACGCTGGCCGAGCACTACGACATCCCACTTCCCGGCGGCGAACCCGGGTGGGTCGACTACCCCGACGTGCGTCGCGGAGGTCTGCTCTCGCACGGCACCTTTTTGTCGCTGGGCAAGAAGTTCGCCGACACCAGCCCGACCGAACGCGGCAAGGCGGTGTGGACCCGGCTGTTGTGCAAGGAAATCCCGCCACCGCCGCCCGACGTCGACTCGGGCATTCCGCCCAGCGGAGGCCCAGCCGACGCGTGCAAAGAACAGCGCTACGACATGCGCGAAAAGGCCGAGTGCGCCTCGTGCCACGCGATCCTCGATGGCATCGGCTTCGGGCTGGAGAACTACGGCCCCGCCGGCGAGTGGCGCATCCACGAACCGGGCCGCGACGACTGCTTCATCTCCGGCGAGGGCGAGCTGACCGGAAGCGACCCGTTCGCAGGCGCCGGTGCTCTGGGCACGCTGCTGGTCGAGACCGGCGAACTCGAGGGCTGCTTCATGCAGAACGTCTACCAGTTCGCCGTCGGGCGTCCGGTGCTCGAAGACGACGAGCCCATGGTCACGGCGATGACCCAAACCTTCGAAGACGAAGACGACTTCGTCGCGCTGCTTCGGGCCTTCGCCACCAGCGAAGCGTTCCGCCACCGCGTCCTGCCCAACGAGAACTGATCATGCCGTCCCTTCGCATTCCCCGTCGTTCCTTTCTCACCGGGCTGGCCGGAGCGTCTGTCGCCCTGCCCTTCCTCGAAGCCATGCTGCCCCGCAACGCCTGGGCCGCGGTCGACGGACCCTGCCGCTACGTGGGGCTCTTCGGCGGCGTCGAGCAACGCGCGTGCATTCCCTCGGGCGGAGGCAGCGGCTACACGATGCCCTCCGGCTTCGCGAGCCTCGAACCCGTCCGCGACCACCTCTCCATCGTCAGCGGACTCGCCGTCCCGAATGCGCCGGGGGCTCCCGGCGGCAAGGCCAACCCGCACCACGGCAACATCATGATGCCCGTGCTCACCGGCTGCGCCTCGACCGACGACAACTACGGTCAGCCCTACAGCGCGTCCGCCGACCAGATCGTCGCCGAGGCCTACGGCGACACGCACTTCCGCTCGCTCGAGTTTCGGGCCCAGGCGCACGGCTACCGCGGAGGCTCGTCGGGCGTGACGGCACGCATGGCCTACGGCCCCAACGGTGAGCCCAAGATCCCACAGAAGAGCCCCCAACTAGCCTACGAATCGGTCTTCGCCGGGTTCACACCTCCCGATGCGAGCGCGGCCGACCTCGAAGCGGCCGAAAAACTCCGGGCCCGACGACTCTCCGTCTTGGACCTGGTCAAGGACCGCGGGGACGCCTTGATCGCCAAGGTCAGCAACGCGGATCGTCAGCGCCTCGACCAGCACTTCTCACAGATCCGAGACCTCGAAACCCGCCTCGCCGACCTGCCCAACGTGCCCACCTCGGGCACCTGCGAAGCCCTCCCCAACCCGGGCGCCGACCCGACCCCGGAGGACTATCCGAACACGGAGCACGGGGGTACGACCGGCTACGCCAACGAGGCGCTGCGTGCCGAGCTGTTCGTCGAGCTGATCCACATGGCGATGGCCTGCGACCTCACCCGGGCGGCCACCTTGATGCTCACCATCGAGCAGTCGTTCATGAGCCTGCAGCCGCTGTTCGGTGCCCCGTACGAGATGCACGACATCACCCACGTGGACGTGCCCAACCGCAACGCCGTGTGGGATCAAATCACCTCCTGGCACGCCAGCTTCGTGGCCCAGCTGATTCAGAAGCTCGCCGACACGCCCGAGCCGACCGGCGGCACCATGCTCGACAACACCGCGGTGGTCTACACCCACTCCGGCGGCGTCTCGGGACACGGGGGTTCCAACCTCGCGTTCGTGGTCGCAGGCGTCCCCTCCAGGCTCCGCATGGGCCACCACATCGTGCAACCCAACGGCCATCCCGCGCACGTCTACCAAACGGTGCTCGGCGCCTTGGGCATCGACCAACCGTTCGGCGAAGTCCCCGGCATCGTCAGCGGGCTGCAGGTCTAGCGGTCGACAACCTCGACGGCGTGGCGACGGCCGGACGACCGGTTGCGTGACTGGGTCCGCCACGGGTCCAAGCAGTCGTGTCTGGTTCACGTCTCCTGGTGGCATGCGTGGTCGCGGTCCTGTGCGTGCTCTCGTACCTCGCGGGCGCCTCCACCAGGGCCGCAGTGCCACACGACGTTCCGCCCCAACCCGCGTGCGACGAGACGACCGCGCAGGAGAGTCGTGGTTCGCGCTCGGCCGCCAACGAAAGGCCTACCGCTGCAGTGCCAGCCCCCCAAGCCGCACTGCGTTGTCCGCCTCCACCAGACGTCTCAACCCGACTGCACCCCTCGGACACGATCGTCGCGGCCGCGGACGCCCTGCCCGACCTGCTCGCCACATGGGACGCCGGTGTCGCCGAAACGCTCTTCGACGACATCGAGCTCGGCGCGTTGGAGCAGCAGCTCGCGTGGATGCACGCACGCGTCGGCCGATGTGGCCCGCCCGCGCCGATGGGCAACGCGACGGCGTCGTCCGGCCGTTTCGCCTACGTGTGCGAACACGGCGTGGTCGAGGCGTCCTTCGCCGCCTCCGATCCGTCCGCAACCTCGGTTGCCAGAATGCGGGCTGGCGTACGCGATGCCGCTCCGCCCGCGCCAGTCTCCGCAGCGGGCGATACGTTCGCCGCGCTCATCGACGATTGGAACCCCGACACCTTCGACGCGCAGTTCTCCGACCACTTTCGCGAAAAGCTCGGAGAGGGCATGCCTGACTTCGCCCGCTCATTGCGTGACAAGCTCGGCGCCTGCGCTCTCGGCCCGGTCGACCTCGCCAGCTCGACCGGGGCGGTCTTCGTGCTCGACTGCGACAACGGCCGCCGCACCATGGTCGTCAACCTGGACGAGGACCAGCGCATCGGCGGCTTGAAGGTCGTGCCCCTGCGCAGGGACCCTCGGGACTGAGCGCGATATCGCGCGAAATGCGACAACGTTGTCGCATTTGAAGATGCGCCAATGGCTGTCGCATCTGCGGAAACCCGCCCGCAGCCGACGAGGCGACGCCTGCCGCCCAGAGGCCACCCTACTTGGCACGGATGACGGGCCCCGAGTCTGGCGCCGCCCCGACGCTACGCTCATGCCGTCCGTGACCAAGGCGCCGCACGACGCCATCTTCAAGAGCGTCTTCCAAGAGCCGGAGCATGCCGCCGCCGAGCTGCGGCACATCCTCCCCGCCGAACTGGTCTCAGCGATCCGGTGGTCCTCTCTGAAGCTCGAGCCCGGCAGTTTCGTCGACCCGAAGCTCGCCGACCAGCATAGCGACCTACTCTTCTCCGCCGCCGCCCAAAGCTCGGGTGAGCGCGTGCTCGTTTACCTCTTGTTCGAGCACCAGTCGACCAACGACCCGATGATGGCGCTGCGGATGCTGAGCTACATGGTCCGCATCTGGACCCGCTACGCAAAGCTGAACTCGAACGAGCCCCTTCCCCTCATCGTCCCGGCCCTGCTCGCTCAGGTGCAAGGCGGATGGTCGGCCCCCTCGCGGTTCTCGGAGCTGTTCGCAACCGAAGCCCGCAAACTCGGCCGAGTCGTCCTCCCCGACTTCGCCTTCGCCGTCGACGACCTGCACCTCGCCACCGACGACGACCTTCGCCAGCGTGCCCTCCCCGACCCGGCCAGGGTCACGCTATGGCTCATGCGCGACGTCCGAGACCGCGCCGCCCTCTTCGCACGTCTCGTGGACTGGGCGGACGACCTCGAACGCATCGCCCGCGGCCCCGGCGGCGACGACGTTCTCGCTCTTCTACTGCGCTACATCGCCGTTGCGTCGGGCGACCTGCAGCTCTCCGAGTTTCGTGACATCCTCAAGGGACGAGCCCCCGCCGTCGAGAACCTCGCCATGACCATCGCCGAACTACTCGAAGCTAAAGTCCTCGCCCAGGGTGAAGCCAAGGGTCGAGCCGAGGGCCGAGCCGAAGGCACCGCGAACTCTATCCTCATGGTCTTGGCCGCTCGCAAACTTCATGTGAGTGACGACGCCCGCCGCCGCATCGGGGACTGCACCAACGTCGAGACGCTCGATCATTGGCTCATCCGCGCCGCCACGGTAGCCACGGCCGACGACGTCTTCGAAGGCTGACGGAGCCTCCGAAGGCTCCTGGTTAGGCCACAAGGGCGGCGTCGAGCTTGTCGTCGTCGCGCGTCTCGAAGACCATCGTCGGCCTCACCCGACACCCTCTGCTCACAGCGAGCCTGAACCCACGGCGGATCACAGCTGGCTGTTGATCTGTCGAGCGGCGTGCAGGGTCTCCTCAGCGTGGTCCTGCACCTTCATCGCCCGGGTGATCACATCGTCGGATGCGGCCAGCATGCCCTCGAGGCGGCGGGTCACGAAGCTGTGCGTCGCGTCGCCCTTGTAGCCGTGCGGCGCGTCGCCGAGCAGGAAATGCAGCGCGATCTGCCCTTCGTCCATCGGGCTGCCGTCGGCGTTGTACTTGGTGCGCACCATGATCGCGTTGCGCATGCCGGTGTCGTCGGTCCAGTACTCGATGTTGAGAGCCTCCTGCCCCGACTCGCTCTTGAAGCTGTGACTGGTCGAGGGAAAGTCGCCACTGTCGAGCGTCTCGGTGGTCACGCGGGTGCTGTTGTTGCGCATCGCGTCGAGGAACTCCTTCGACTGCACCTTCACCGCTTTGGCGAATCCCTTGGCGGTCAGCGCTTCGTTCTGGCCGATGCGTGGGCCCTGGCCGAAGAACGTACGCGTACGCGGGTCGTCGAGCGCCGCGCGTCCGTGTTGCTCGACCATCGAGTTCGCACGGCGTGACTCCCCCGCCGACGACGCGGCCTGCTTGAGGTACGCGTACATCTCGTCGACCTGGAACTGGTCGCGGTAGGCCGCCGTCACCGAGCCCATCTCCGTGTTGCGGTCGAAGTAGAACGTGCCGTGATACGGGTAGTCGGAGTCGCCGAGGCGAATCGCCGTACGACCGTGGCGCAGCTCGTGAAAGAACGGCGCGACGACCCCGTTGTGGGCGTTGGAGAACATGCCGTGCCCGAACCGCACTGCGTTGAGGTCGGCATCGAACAAGCCCGATCCACCGTCGCGCGTCAGCCCGACCGGGTCGTAGATGTAGCGCACGTCGGAGTTCATCGCCGGCCCGGCGCGGCGCATCAGCTTGCCCAAGCGCCCGGGCGCCTCGGAGAGCTCCAGCGCCATGTGGCGGCCTCCGCCTTGGTGTTCCACCGGCACGGGCGTGGCCTTGTAGCCCATGCGCGTGAGCTCGTTTTGCACCTTCGGCATCAGCTCGGAGCTCATCGCCATCAGGTCGGCCTCGCTCATCGCCTGCAGTGCAGCAGGGTCCTTGAGGCGCGGCGCTTCCAGATCGTGCACCGCCGCAAACGCGGACTGGTTTTGCACCCGGGGCGCCCGCGGCTCGACCACGTTCTGAAACGACGCGGCGTCGCGTTCGACCGTCGGCTTCGGCGCAGGCGAGCCGTCCATCGTGCGCACGATCGCCACGTCCTGCACGGTGTAGTTGACCTCGCCGTGCGGCGTCACGATACGCACCCGGTCCCCGGAGATCGCCACCACTTCGCCCATCAGGTGGCTTCCGCCCTTGTCGCCTTGCGAGGCCAGCGACACCCGGGCCCCCACCTTGAGTTCGCCCGAACGGCGGCTCAGCCCGATCATCACGCGGTTGCCCGCACGCGCGAGCACACCGCCCGCCGCCGCACCGGCACCACCGGCCACCGCCCCCATGACCGTGGCCTTGAGCAACACCCCGGCGACGTCATCGGAGGCCCACACGTTGGGGTTGGTCGCGGTGCCAATGCCCGTGCCCGCGCCCGAGATCGCGATTGTCTTGAACGCGGTCGCCACCTTGGCCACGCCCGACGCTCCGCCCACGCGACCGAGCAGGCCGCCTGTGACCACGTCGGCCAACAGCATGCCCCACGCGCCCTGCACCTCGCCCTCCAAGAACGCGATGCGAGCCTCGCCGCCGGCTCCGGCCCGATGGGCGTCACGAGCCAGGTGCAGATCGTTGTGTGCATCGGCGACCACGACACCGCCCTGCACCAAGCCCACGCCACCGCCGACCACCATGCCCGCCACCGCTCCCGCAACGCCGGCCGTGACCACGGTGAGGATCACCCCTGCGGCGATGAGGCCGACCGCCGAGATGATCGACCATGTCGCTTCTTCATCGAGGAACTCGTCGACGTGGTTGACGAACTCCGCGTCATCGCCCGTGAGCTCGACGCCGTTGTCTTTGGGACCGGGCGGAAAGCCCTTGATCTGCTCCAGCCGCGCGCCTTTGTAGATGGCGTCGGCCAGGTCCGGGAACATGCGGAGCAGATCGACGGTCTGCTCCACCCCGCGGTCGGCAAACGTCTCCTGCGACGGCTTGCCCCACCACGAGGACTTGTGTGTTTCGGAGTTGCCTCGGTAAGCGGCGCCAACGTCCTTCTGCAGATCGGCCAGCCGCTCGTGAAGGTCTCGCGCCTCGCCGAACAGATGGCGAATGTCCAACTCGAGGCTCTTCTCCCGTCCCTGCCGCGATTGCTGGGTGACGCGGCGGGTGGTCTGCGGACCGAGGTCGGCGATCGACGCGGCAGGCAAACTCATCACCCGGGCCGCGCTTCGTTCCGCCCGATCGTCGTCCATGCCGAGCCGGTACAGGAAGTTCCGCACCAGCGCCTTGCGGGTGTCAGCCGTGGGCGGGAGGCGCAGCGAGGCAAACTGCGGCGCGTGGGCGGGCCCGTGCGCGAGCCCCTCGAGCACCTTCCGAACCGCGGCCTCGAACGTGTCGTAGCGACCCCCACGTGCACAGCCCATTTCGCGCAGCGTCTTCAGCAACGCGTCGAGGATCGGCTTCACCTTGGACTGGGCCGTGCGATAGACCCGACCAAACAAGACTGCGCGCTGCTTTGGAGAACCGTTGCCCGTCGTCATCAACCCCGCCCGATGTCAGACAAACGACATGTAGGCGAAGGTATTCACTCGAGTGCAAAAACCCAGGTTCCCCCGAGGGGGCACGTCCTCACTGCGCGGAGTGACACGCGACCCATGCGTCTGCGCGCTCGAAGGCTTCGGCGACCCACCCATCGGGCAGGCTGTCCAATGGGGGCATCACCGAGGCCCCGGGGGCCGCGGTGAGTCCCGGGAGGTAGCCCGCAGCGTCGGCATCGTCCGCCAAGGCCGCGATGCGCAAGAAGGCCAACGCGGAGACGTAGTCGTCCTTGTCCTGAGGCGTCGGGGCGCCGGCCGTGAACCGGACCCCGAACAAGCTTCGCCCGTACAGAGACTGCGCTTCCACATTGCCGTGGTCGGCCGCGATCTTCAGGGTCGCAATCGCGTCCTGGAACTTCTCGGCGTCGAAGTGCTCTCCATCCCGGCTTGCTTCGAGCTTGGCGCGGCCACGCTCGAACGTTTCAGCCGCGACCTCGGGCTCGACCGGAGGCGGACATGTGTCTCCGCCACCCTTGGCGACGCCGGGGGCAGGCGACACCTCGGGTGTGGGCTCCTGAGTCTGCTCAGCGCGCGAGGGAGCCTTGGGTGCCGCCACCGACGGAGCGTGACACCCCACGAGCGACACCGCGAGGGCGGCGACGAGAATCCGCATCGCTCTTGGGCTCAAGATGGCGTCCACAGGTAGATCGCGTGCGCCTTGTCGAAGTACTCCGAGCCTGCGCAGGTCGACCCATCCCAAAGGTCGAAGTGGCCGGTCGCATCGGACCATCCCCTAACATCGAACATGATGATGCCCTTCTTGCCACGCACCGCCGATCGATCGGTTCCGCGCACGTCGGGCTTGCGGTACCGGTTCTCGAGGAAGCGTTTGAACTCGGTCACCCGAAACGCGTACCGTCTCCGGTCAGCGCCGAACGTCGTGGTCAAGCCTGGGTAGTTGCCCGGGATCGGGTCGCCGGCCTCGTTGAAGCAGTGGCTGACTCGAATCACGCACGTGTTCACCACCCAGTCACCCGCGACACCACCACCGATCTTGCGCTTGACCTCGTCCGAGGAGCCCCGAGGGTAAGCCGTCCACATGGAATCAAAGTTCGGGAGTCGCATGAGCCCGCAGAGAGTACCAGGGCACCCCTGAGCGCCGATTCTGCGCACAACGCACGGCCCAGAAACCGGCCTCGTCGCCTCTTCGGGTACGCTCCGCGCGTGGCCGGCAACTCCTTCGGCAAGCGCTTCGTCGTCACGACGTTCGGCGAATCCCACGGCGGCGCGGTGGGTGTGGTCGTCGACGGCTGCCCCGCCGGGCATCGGTTTTCGCCCGAGGTGATCGAAGCCCAGCTTGGGCGGCGACGACCTGGCCAGTCGCGGCTGACCTCCAGCCGCAACGAAGCCGACGCGGTCGAGGTGCTCTCGGGCATCGACCCCACCACGGGCAAGACGCTCGGGACTCCGATCGCGATGGCCGTGCGGAACAAGGACACCAAGAGCCATCACTACGACGAGCTCGCGACGCTGTACCGCCCCAGCCACGCCGACTACACCTACGACGCCAAGTTCGGGGTTCGATTCGTCGCCGGGGGCGGCCGAGCCTCGGCGCGAGAGACCGTCGGCCGTGTCGCAGCCGGGGCGCTCGCCGAAGACCTGCTCGCGACGGTCGGCGTCTCGATCGTCGCGTGGGTCGACGCTGTCGCCGATGTCCAGGCAGGACAGGTCGACGCCGCCTCGATTCAGCGCGCCGAAGTCGACGCCACCGCGGTGCGTTGTCCCGACCTCGACGCCGCCGCGGCGATGGCAACCTGCATCGAGCGCGCGCGCAAAGACGGCGACACCGTGGGCGGTGTGATTCGATGTGTTGCCCGTGGCGTGCCCTTGGGACTGGGCGAGCCGGTGTTCGACAAGCTCACCGCGGACCTCGCACACGCGATGATGAGCTTGCCCGCCAGCCGCGGATTCGAGATCGGCGAAGGATTTTCGGCCGCCCGCATGCGCGGGACCGACCACAACGACCCCTTCGAACCCGACCCCGGCCGTACTCACGGCGGTGACGGCATTCGCACCCGCACCAACCGCTCGGGCGGCATTCAAGGCGGCATCAGCAACGGCGAAACGATCGCCTTTGCCGTGGCGTTCAAGCCCGTGGCCACCGTGTTCGTGCCCCAAGACACCGTCGATCAACAGGGCAACGCGGCCACCTACCAAGCCCGCGGACGCCACGACCCCTGCGTCGTGCCTCGAGCCGTACCGATGGTCGAAGCGATGGCCGCCCTCACGCTCTGCGACCACTGGCTGCGACACACCAGCTCCCGCATCGAGGAACTCGCGCGATGAGCCTGCAGGTCATCGACGGCGGAGGCGAGGGCCGCGAGTCCCGCGTGCTCGCCCCCGGCGCTCCACCCTCCCCGGGTTCGTGCCCCAACGACCTCGCCCAGCACCTCGAGCACGGAGAAGTGCTGGTGTGGTGGAACGAAAAGACCCGCATCCAGTTCGGCCTCGCCGCGATCACCCTCGGGGCGGCCGCGGTGGCCCTGCTGTTGGTCACCGGTTTTGCGCCCACGTTCTGGACCCAGCCCCTCAACGACCTGTGGCGGCCAGTCCTCGCCCTGCTCTCCCCGACCCTGGTGGTCCTGATGCGCGAGCGGATGTCACGCACCGCCCTCATGGTCACCGACAACGCGGTCATCGAGGTGCCCCGCGGTGGTGCACCCCGGCGGCTCGCGCTGCCGCGCATCGTGTCCGTCAAGCGCGACTGGTTGCGCGGAGGCCTGCGGGTCGAGGGGCCCAACACCGCCCTGCACGTGCCGACCTCGCTGATGGAAGACTCGGGCAAAGCGGTGCGCTCCCGCCTCAAGGGCCGCCTGCGCGCACCCGAGGGCGTATCCGATCCGCTACGCTGGCTGTCGTGAGCCCGTCTCGCTCGCTCCTCTCCTCGGCCCACCGCGTGGTGGTGAAGCTCGGCACCGGCGTGGTCACCCACGGCGGCGAGGGTGTCGCGCTCGGGCGCCTGCACACGATCGTCGAAGACCTCGCACAGCTACGTCGTCGCGGACTCGACGTCGTGCTGGTCTCCAGTGGCTCGGTCTCGATGGGCGCCCAGGCACTCGGTCTGGACGAGCGCCCGCGCTCGCTCGGCGTTCGGCAGGCGTGCGCCGCCGTCGGCCAAGGTCAGCTGCTGTCGCTGTACAGCCAGGCTTTCGGCCAGCTCGGCATCACCGTGGCCCAGGTGCTGCTCACCCAGGACGACCTCGGTGACCGGGACCGCGCGTTGTGCCTGCGCACCACGTTGTTGCGTCTGCTCGAGCTCGGCGCCGTTCCAGTCCTCAACGAAAACGACAGCGTCTCGGTGCGAGAGCTGATCGAACACCGCAAGGAAACGCTGGAGGGTTTCGGCGACAACGACGGTCTCTCCGCGATGCTCGCGGTGGCCATCGACGCCGACGCGCTGGTCTTGCTCACCGACGTCGACGGCCTGCACACCGCCAACCCGGCCCACGACCCCGACGCCCGCCGCATCGAAGCGTTGCAGGGCATCGACGACGCCACACTGCAACGCGCCCGCGGCACCTCGGCCACGGGCACCGGAGGCATGGCCAGCAAGCTCACCGCCGCAGCCTTGGCGACCGACGCGGGCATCCCCACCCTGATCGTCGACGGCAAGGCCGACGCGGTCGTGTCCCGTGCGCTGGGCGGTGCGCCGCTGGGTACGGTCGTGTGGCCTCGCGATCTCAAGTCGGCCAGGCGGCGGCACATTGCCGTCACGGCCGCCCACCGCGGGGCGCTGGTCGCCAACGCGGGCGCACTCGAGGCGTTGCGAGCCAAGAAGGCGTCCCTGCTTCCGGTCGGCATCGTCGAGGTCAGCGGGCAGTTCTCCCGCGGCGACGTGGTCGAGTTGCGCGACGCATCGGGGCGGGTGCACGGCCGCGGCCTCGTGAACTACGACGCCGACGCGTGCCGAGCCATCGCCGGGCGCCAGAGCAGCGACATCGCCACCGTGCTCGGCTACCGGGGCTACGACGCGGTCATCACCCGAGACAACCTCGCCCTCACCGACGTTTGACATGAGCGCCCGTTCGATTCCCGACCGTCTTCGTGATGCCAAGGCCGCCGGCCTCGCCCTCAGCCAGGCCAGTGCCGACACCCGCCGCGACGCCTTGCTCGCGATGGCCGATACCCTGGACGACCCCGATGTTCGTGCCCGTCTGCACGCCGCCAACGCGCAAGACGTTCGCGACGCCGAGCAGGCCCGTGCCCGTGGCGAGCTCAGCGATGCGCTCGTGCGGCGCCTGGTGCTGACCGACGCCAAACTCGAGGTGCTCGCGACCGGACTTCGCCAGCTCGCGGCCCAAGACGACCTCGTCGGACGGGTGCTCGAATCACGCGAGCTCGACGACGGCCTCACCCTCACGCGCGAGTCGTGTCCGCTCGGTGTCCTGGGCATCGTGTTCGAAGCCCGGCCCGACGCCGTCCCGCAGATCGTCGGCCTCGCGCTGCGCACCGGCAACGCGGTCGCGCTCAAGGGCGGGCGCGAGGCCACCCGAAGCAACACCGCGATGGTCGCGGCACTGCACGAGGCGCTGCAGCGCGTGGGTGTCGACCCGGCGGTCGTCACACTGCTCGAGGGTCGAGCTGAGGTCTCGGCCCTGCTCGAACAACAGGGACTGGTCGACCTGGTGATCGCCCGCGGCAGCGCAGCGTTCGTCGAACACGTGCAGGCCACCTCCAAGGTTCCGGTGGTCGGCCACGCCGAGGGCCTTTGCCACATCTTCCTGCACGCCTCTGCGGACCCCGGCATGGCCGCCGCCGTGACCCTCGACGCGAAAACCGACTACCCCGCTGCGTGCAACGCGGTCGAAACGCTGCTGTGGGAGCCGGGCGCCGAGGCTGCACTCGCCACCGCCGTGCAAGCCCTGCATGCCGCGGGCGTGTCGCTACGAGGCTGCGAGCACACTCGCGCCGAGCACCCCGGCCTCGACGTCGCGACCGAAGCCGATTGGGACACGGAGTATGGAGACCTGGTGCTCTCGATTCGCCGCGTCGACGACGTGCAGCAGGCGCTGCAACACATCGCGCGCCACGGCTCCCGTCACACCGAATGCATCGTGGCCGCCAATGCCGAGGTCGCCGACCTCTTCATCGCCCAGGTCGACGCCGCGTGTGTATTTCACAACGCCAGCACCCGATTTGCAGACGGCTACCGCTTCGGCTTGGGTGCCGAGGTCGGCATCAGCACCCAGAAGTTGCATGCGCGCGGCCCCGTCGGCGTCGGCGGACTGGTGACCTATCGCTGGCTGCTCCGCGGCGAGGGACAGGTCGCCTCCGCCTACGGTCCGGGCAAGCGGCAGTTCAAGCACGCCTGAGGGCATGAAAAAAGGCAGCCCCGAGAGGCTGCCTTCGTTCTTCGTCGACGTTTGTCCTTACGTCGCGAGGACCTCCGCGATGCGCATGCCCGAATGAGACGTAGAAGCATTGCGCTTGCGAGAGTAGGCCCGCAGCTGACGCTGCGCAGCCGAGAAAGCATCGCGCAACGCGATGCCCAGGTCATCATGGTTATGGTTCTGGGGATCGCGTGTGACCACGATGGTCTCGGCGGGGACCTTGACCTCTACAGACACGTGGTACGTGTTGCCTTTGGCGTGGTGTTTGTGGGGGGACTCCACGACGACCCTACACCCCGTGATTCGATCGAACATCCGGTCCAGCTTTCCGGCTTTGGTCCTGATGCGGTCTTCGACTTCGGGGGTACGGTTGACGTTGCGGAACACAATCTCCAGTGGCAGCTTCATGTGCCTTCCCTTCGCGAAACGGTGAGCGTTCTGAGAGGACGACCATTCGCCCCTCCAATCCTCACCACCCAGTGGACCAGCTCGGTCCAAGGCCGCCAAGGCGACGCTGCCCCTACCTCGGAGCACGTTGGATCCCGGCTGCGCTACCGGGCCGTGATCCAAGATGGAAACACGTTGGCATCAGCCAAGTGCGAAAAGCCCTGCGCGCCCGAGACACTCGCGGGCCCGCGGGTTCGGCCCGTCAGGTGGCCAAGTCGGCGAATCCGAGCGCTGACAGCGACGTACGCGTACTCACGGCGTCTTCAAACAGCACCGCGTGCATCCCCGCTGCCCGGGCGCCCTCACAGTTGCCGGGGCGATCATCGATGAATACGCAGCGCCCCGCGTGCACACCGAGCCGTGCGAGCACCGTCTCGTAGTACGCCGCGTCGGGCTTGCGAACCCCCACATCACACGAAACGAAGCTCCACTGCATCCATCGCGACAGCTCCAGTCGCGTCTCGATCATCGAATACCAGGGGGTGTAGTTCGAGACGACGTGCATCGGCACCGAGCCCAGCGCCTCGAGCAAACGCTCGATGCCTGGGAGCAAGCGGTAGCTGTCCGCCATGGTGTTGCGCAGCCCGGCGATGTCGTAGTCGCGGGCGTCGGCAAAGAAGCTGCGCTCCATGTCTTCGACGGACATCGCTCCGCGTTCGCAGTCGCGCCACGCCGAAGGGTGTTTGACGGCCAGCAACTGCTCGAGCGACAGCTCGAAGAACGCCGGCACTTCCACATAGAAGGGGTCGTGCACGAGCGTGCCCATCACGTCCCACAAGATGATGTCGGGCGCGCTCATGTGCGAAGAAAGAGCGCCTTGGACAACGCGCGCGCGTGCGGCTGTGGCCCCCACAGTGCGTCGCGAACCTGAGCCGCGGCACGCATGATGAGCGTGGATGCGATGCACATGATGCGTGCCCGTACGGGAGCACCGTCGGCGATGACGTCATCGCCTTGCGTTGCGATGAACGCTTCGACGGCGTCGACCAACGGCGAGACCTGATTCATCAGGATGTCGGTGCCCGGTCCGGGGCCTTTCGAGTCGAGCAGCTCTCGCAACACGATGCGTGCAACCTGCTGGTTTTCGGCCAAGAACGCGGCGTAGCGCTCGGCCGTCTCCAGCAGCCGCTCTTGAAACGACCCCTCGGAGAGCATGGCCGCACGCAGGGCTTCCCCGAGGTTGGAGAACGCCCGCTGCACCGTTGCTTGGTACAGCTCCTCCTTGCTCTTGAAGTGGTACAGCAACGACGGTCGGCGAATGCCCGCCCGCGCGGCGATGTCGGCCAACTTCGCGGGACCATACCCTTGCTCCGCGAATACCAACTCAGCCGCCTCCAGCACCCGCTGTGGCGTGGAGACTTTGACGTCTTCTGCACGAGGACGGCCCATGGCCCGCACACTACCCTTACCAATGAGAAGGCGGGAGCCCCCCGAGGGAACTCCCGCCCGCACAGCGAGGCCTTCGTGAAGGCCCCTTCCGCGCCCGAGATCTAGCGGCGGCGACGCACGAAGCCGAGACCGAACAGGCCGAGCATCAGCGCGATGCTGCCGCCGGCGCCGCCCTCGGTGCCCACGGAGCAACCGCTGCTGCTGCCACCGTCGTCGGACGCACCACCGCCACTGCCGTCGGTGTCACCGCCGGAGCTGTCGTCGCCCTCGGACACGAACGTGTCGTTGGTGTCGCTGGGGTCGCTGCTGTCGGACTCGCCGCCCGAGCCGTCGCCGGCGGTGTCGGTGTCACCGCCGGTGGGGTCGACCGGTCCGCCCTCGAGGGTGATCGTGATCTCGACGCGGTCGGCGATGTTGCCGTAGTAGTCGGAGGCCTCGACGGTGATCGTGTACTCGCCACCAGGCAGGCCTTCGAATGCACGGTTCCACGCGGAGTCGACGGGCTTGAACGGCTCGCCGTCGAGGAAGTTCACGTCGCACAGGTCGGTGGTGCACAGCGTGATCTCGCCACCGGTGATGCCTTCGAGGCCCTCGAGCGCGGGCGAGGCGATCGTGGTGCGCATCGCAACGAAGCCGGACTCTTCTTCGAAGGTCGGCACGATGTCGAGCGCCGTGCCTTCGGGCACCACGTCACCGTCGGCGTGCGAGGTGATGGTGATGACCGGAGCCGTGGTGTCCTCAGTCGCAGCGCCGAGGTTCTCCATCAGGTCGGCGTGGCTGTTCTGCTGGCCTTGGTCACACCCGGTGTGGTCGAGGCTGGTGCAGGGCGAGGGCTGCGGCGTCATGCCGTCCTTGCCACCGAGCGGGGCCGCGAGCGGGCCGCATGCGTCGGTGAACTCGGTGCCGGGCATGGCGAAGTTCGGCGGGTAGTTCATGAAGTCGGCTTCGGCGTCTTCCTTGCCCTCGAGGCCTGCGAGCAGACCCGCGGCGAAGATGCCGGCCGAGACGAACTCGGGATCCATGCACTGGTTGGTGCCGCCGAGGAACGCGAAGTACGCGGCGTCACGGCTGAGCGCAGCGCAGTTGGTCACCGTCGTGGTGCAGGTGTGCGAGTTGTTCTCTTTGGACGCCTCGGCACCGGTGAACAGCGCGTAGGTGGGCACGTACGGCGGGGGCGGCTCATTGACGACGCGCAGGTCGTAGGCAGCGAACGCCGCGGCGATGCCGTCGGAGATGTCTTGCGCGCGTGCGTGCGCCGAGAGCGTGGTGGCTTCGTCGACGCTGGGCAAACAACCGGCCGCGATCGCGCTGCCGCTCAGACCGGTCTTGGCGCAGACGGTGTCCGGGGTACCGGAGGGCGTGGCTTCGACGTCGGCGGTCGGGACCCAGATGATGGCGGGTTTGGTGTCAGCGCTGGCGACGGAGGAGGTCGCGAGCGTGGCAAGGATGGCGGCGGTGGAAAGCAAGCAAGTGCGCTTCATCGGAAGTTCTCCTCGGGGATGGGGCAGTAAAGGAAGACGCGCAGACGCTGTCAACCCCCACGAAACACCCCCAACGGATCCGCGGAGGCCCGCTTACGCGACCGCGTGCCATCGATGCAGATTTTGCTCCGTGACACCCACGGCCACGGGGCCCGAGTACCCCGAGATCAGGCGCAAACGACCGATGGGATGCGCAAACGAGGCCCTTGGCGGATGCGCAGCGACTGCAGGCCGAAGCACAACTCACCATCGATGACCGGGTCGAGTGTGCTCCCGTTCACGGCTTCGGCTCGAAGTTCTCGCGCCGGACCATCGAACACGTCCCGACCCCAGATCGGTGTGCCCAGCACGATGTTGGGAAGATTCGCCACCACGCCCAGTCGCGACGAGGACAGCGCCTGGGCGTGCAGCACCCCGGGCTCGGCCGCATGGCGAAAGGTCCGGACGACGCCGCCGAGGTTGATGTCGATCGAACCCACTTGAAGGCTGGAAAAGGTGTCGAAGTCCAGCGCTTGGCCATCGACTTCGACCCGCGCCCGCGTGGGCTCGAAGATGTCGTCGGCGTACTGCTGCAGCGAAGGCACGAGCCGCTCCCGAATGGGGCGCGGCGTGCTGCCGGCGACACCTCCGACCGAAGCCTTGGCGAGCACGTCGACGATGCCGATCGGGTCGATGCGATCGCGCTGGTAGAGCTTGTCGAAGAACCGCTGCGCGACCCCGCCGATGGCCGACGCAAAGCCGATGCGCTCGAACGACTCGTCCCGGCTCTCGCCGGTGATGTGCAAGGTGTCGAGCTCGACGTTGGACAGCGCCTCGCCTCGCTCGAGTGCCTCGACCAGGGCGCGCACGATGTCGGGCGCCTGCCCACGAATCCCGGCCTTGTGAGCGACGAAGTCGATGCTGCCGCCATTGCCGGGGATGACCATCGGCCAAGGACTCTCCGACTCCGCGGCGACTTGCTGCGCGGTGGACAGCAGCCAGTGCAGCGTGCCGTCGCCTCCGTCCACGACCCAGTAGCGACAACCGAGCTCGCCGAACTCGCGCACGACGTCGGCGAGTTCGTCCAAGCTCTGGGTTTGGCGCACGACACCATGGCCCGCGACCGCGCGCTCCAGATCGAGCAGACGATCTGGGTTTCTGCGGTTTTTCCCCGAGTTGGGGTTGGTCAGCACGCCGATCGCGGTCGCCATCGTAGCCGTCGACTCATAGCACGCTCGCCGCCTGCGAGTTTGCAGCATGACGACCGTGCAGACGCTTGCGCACCTGTGCCGCTCACCGTAGGTGCCGCGACCTGGACACACTCATCAGAAGCCCGAGCCCCAACATCATCGTGAGCACGTTACTGCCACCCGCAGAGAAGAACGGAAGCGTAATCCCCGACACGGGCACGAGCTGCAGCACCATCGCGATGTTCACGACCGCGTGCCAGAAGAACAGCGCGGCAACGCCCATGCACAACAGCGAGCCAAAGCGATCGTGGGCCTGCGAAGCCAAGTTCACGGCCCACAGCGTCAGGCTCATGAACAGCACCAACACCATCGCGGTCCCGACGAACCCCCACTCCTCCGCGTACACCGCGAACGGGAAGTCCGTGTAGGGCTCGGGCAAGAAGCCCAACGCGTTTTGAGATCCCTGGGACAAGCCGCGCCCGAAGAAGCCGCCGTTGCCCACGCTGATCATCGCCTGGATGGTTTGGTAGCCGTCGGTGTCGGCGTAGAGCTCGGGGTCGAGCCACACGTCGATACGCCGCCGCTGGTAGTTCTCCATGTAGCTCCAGCCGATCGCCACCGAGACGACGGCGGCCGAGAGCACCGCCAAGATGATACGCACCCGCAGCCCCGCGGCGACGACCAGCGAGAACGAGACGAGCAACAGCATGATGCCCGTACCCAGGTCGGGTTGCCGAATGATGAGTGCCGCAGGCATCAGCACCATCACGAACGGAACCACGAGTCGCCTCAGGTTGGAGAGGTCCTTGGCCGCCGCGTCGTGCAGAAACCGCGCGAGCGCGATGACGATGAGCACCTTCATCAGCTCCGAGGGCTGAATCCGGTAATCGCCCACGCCCAGCCAGCGCTGCGCGTTGTTGACCTTGATGCCGAAGAACGGAACGAGCAGCAGCAGCGTGATGCCGAAGCCATAGGCCGCATACGCCAATCGGTAGACCGCGCGGTGATCGATCGCGGTGACGATGAGCATCGCGATCGTGCCGAGCCCGATCCACCGCAGCTGGGTGGCGACCCGGCCCGTCCAGTCGCCGTCCCCGGCGCTGTTGAGGTTGATGACCGCCAGCGTGACGATGGCGGCGGTCAGCGTGACGACCACCCAGTCGATCGAATGACGAAGCCGGGCGCTGAGGCTGCGCGGGTCGTCGAGCAACGGGTTCACGGCGCCCCCTCCTTGCCCATGCCGCGGGCGAGCGTTTCGTCGGTCTGCCCGGGGAGCGGAGGCGGTACGCCGTAGCCGCGAGGGCGCAGCTCGGTCTCGGACGAGGTGTCGCCGAGATAGTGTTCGATGACTCGCATCACGATCGGCGCCGCCGCATCGGCACCCGTGCCACCGTGCACGACGAGCGCGACGACGACGATCTGCGGGTCTTCGGCGGGCGCGTACGCGGCGAACCATGCGTGGTCCTGCGTCTCGTCCCACCCGTCGATCTCAACCTCACCGTCGTTGCGATACTCGCGACCGACTTGGGCGGTACCGGTCTTGCCCGCCACCACGATGTTGTCGGGACGCTCGGAGTAGGCGGTGCCCTCCTCGCTGTTGACGACGCCGACCAAGCCCGCGTGAATGCGAGAGCGATCGCTGGTCCCCAGCACGGGTGCCTCATTGCGCCGCTGCGGCTCACTGGTGAAGACGAGCTTCTTGTCGTTGGTCTCGATGCGATCGACCAGGTAAGGCGTGAGCACGTAGCCGCCGTTGGCGACCGCGGCGTACAGCACCGCGATCTGCATCACCGTGGCCTTCACGTTGCCCTGCCCGATGGCGCTGTTGAGGCGCACACCGCCCTGGTACGTGCCTTCGCGGGCCTCGAACTCCTCGGTGGGGATGGTGCCCTTCACCTCGCCGTTGATGCCCAACCCGGTGCGCTCGCCCAGACCGAGCGCCCGCGCGACCGGCTCGACGCGTTCGAGGCTGAGCGTGTTGCGAATCGCCAGCTCGTAGAAGTACGAGTTGCACGAGTGCACGAGCGCCTGCTCGAGGTTCATCGGACCGTGCACGTGGGTGTCGCGGAACTTCCGCTTACCGAACTTGACGTAGCCCTCGCACTCGATCTCCTCGTCGGGGTCGAACTCGGGATCGCTCAGCGCCACCAAGGCAGACACGACCTTGTAGGTCGAGCCGGGGAAGAAGTGCTCTTGCACCGTCTTGTCGATGAACGGCTTGAGCGGGCTTTCGGACCAGGCCTTCCACTCCGCCGAGGGAATGGGCTGCTCGTAGCGGTTGGGGTCGATCGTGGGCACCGACGCCATGGCGAGGACCTGTCCCGTGTTGACGTCCATCGCCACCACCGCGCCCGCGAGTTTGTCGGAGACCGCTTCGTAGGCGACCGTCTGCAGGTCGAGGTCGAGGGTGAGGTAGATGTCCTGGCCGGGGATCGGGTCCCGGTCGGAGGGCAAGGAGTCGACCGCCCAATCGGGTGCATCGCCGACCTCGCGCCGCCGCGCGTCGACAACCCGCCACCGCGCGCCGAGGCGCCCGCGCAGGTAGTTCTCCCACTGCCGCTCGATCCCGGTCTGACCGACGCGGTCTCCGAGGCGATAGCCCAGGTGCGGGGACCCTTCGAGGGTGCGGGCGCTGACGTTGCCCATCTGCCCGGTGACGAACGCCGTGAGCACCCCTTCGGGATAGAAGCGGCGCGAGCTCTCGCGGATCTCCACCCACGGGTCGAGCACTTCGAGCCTGGACTCGATGCGCGCGTACTCCTCCCAGCTGAGGTTGCGCCGGGCGATCTGTGCGTAGCGCCCCTTGGCTTCCTCCTCGCGCAGACCCTCGACCAGCGCCACGAACTTGTCGCGGTCGGCTTCGTCGATGAAGTCGATGAGCGACAGGATCCGGTCGCGCGTGGTGTCGTCCATCGGCTCGCGCTTGCCCTCGGGTGTCGACACGACGCCGCCATCGGGATCGAGGCGAAAGCGCGCCCAGCCGGTGATGTAGAGGGTGTACGAGCTGCGGTTGGTGGCCAGCGGATGGCCGTCCACATCGTAGATGCGTCCGCGCGGGGCCTCGACGTCGACCTTGTCGATGAAGTTGCGCTCGGCCCTTCGATCGTAGTGGTCGGCCTCGAGCACCTGCAGCTGACACAGGCGACCCGCAAGGGCCAAGAATGCGATGGCGACAAAGATGACCGTGGCCTGAAAGCGTGGCCGCAGGTCTCGAAGGTCGTCCTTTTGGTGCAGGCTGATCATCGCCCAGCCCCCAGCGGCGAAGGCCCATCCGGCGCGGGCGGGTCTTCTATCTTGAGCGCGGTGAACAAGCGCTCGAAGAGCGTCCACACCGGGGGAGCGACGAGCGCGGTGGCAATGGCGTGCCAGCGCGCGTCCCACAGCGCGACCCAGAGCGCATCGCGGCGCAGCCCCAGCGGGTCGGCCAGCGCGAGGAGAATGCCGGCCGTCACCAGGTCGACGACGATGACCGAGACGAAGGCCGACAGCATGCGGGTGGGCCACCCGGTGATCGCCAGACGTTCCGCCGCCCACGACAGGGCGATGAACGTGACCGCATAGGCCATCGTGAGCGTGCCCACCGGCGCACCTTGGTGCAGGTCTTCGAGGTAGCCGAACGCGACCGCCAACGCCAAGCCGAGCGTCATCGGCAGGGCCCGCGAAAACGCGATGTGGGTGAGCACCACCACCGAGGTGGCCGGCAGCATCACCGTGATCATGAAGACGTCGGCCAACCCGCCGACCACGGCGATGAGGACCCAACCCACGATCAAGTACGACAGGGCGCGCAGCATCGCATCACCGAATGGGTTGCAGCCCCATCGACTTGGGCCCTTCCCGCGGCTCGGCGGTGTCGGGGCGGGGTGCGCCGGCCAACACGACCCAAACGACATCGACCCGGTCGAAGCGGACCTCGGGTTTGACGTGCAAGCGCTGTTGGTCGCCGACGAGCTGTTCGATTTCGACGACCCGGCCGACGGGGTGTCCCTTGGGGAACAGCTCGTCCACGCCGCTGGTCTGAATCAAGTCGCCGGGCTCGACCTCATAGTCCTTGGGCACGTCGACGATGCAGTTGTATTCGCTGTCGCCGTGCAAGATGCCCTGTGCTCGGTTGCGGGCGACCTCGACCGCAATCTTCGAGCGCGGGTCGGTCACCAGCATCACGTCGCTGTAGTCGTCGAACACCTTGTCGACACGTCCGACCACGCCATCGGGCGAGAGCACGGCCATGCCCGGCTGGGCGAACCGGGCTCCGCGATCGATGCGAATGTTGAGCACGCGAAAGAACGGCGACTGATCCACACCGACACGCTCGGCGGGGATCATGTCGGCGGGGGTGCGGTCGCGCATCTGCAGGGCGCGACGCAGCTGGGTGTTCTCTTCGGCCAGCTCGGCGAGCTCACGCAGGCGTTGGGCGAGCTCGCGGTTCTCGGCCGCCAGCTGCTCGTTGGCGTCCTGCAACCGGGCCTGCATGAACCAGCGCTCGAAGAACGAGCCCATCATCGACGTGGAGTACGAGACCGCCGCCTCGAGCGGAGCACCGATGCGTCGCACCGAGCGATCGAACGCACTGAGCTCGTGCGGGTTCTTGGCCGTATTGCGCAGCAACACCACCGGGATGGCGAGCAACACGACCACGATCGTCGCGTTCTGAATGCTGCGAAAAGAAACCGCCATACGGGGGCCTCACGAACGCTACCGTGTACCGCGTGATTCCGGGGGATTCCGGGCCGCCAACATGAGCCCCCTCACTGCGTCACGAGCGGCCAGGCAGCGCAAGCCGCACAATGAGGACGCGGCTTCGCCTTCTAATCCAAGGCGACTTCGCGGAGCAGGTCGAGCTCGTCGAGGGCGGCGCCGGAGCCGAGCACGACGGCGAACTCGGGCTCGTCGGAGAGGAACACCGGCAAGTGCGTCTCTTCGCTGAGCAGAACGTCGAGGTTGGCGAGCTGCGAGCCGCCACCGGTGAGCACGATGCCCTTGTCGACGATGTCCGCGCACAACTCGGGGGGCGCCCGCTCGAGAACCTGACGGACGGCATCGACGATCGCCGACACCGGCTCGCTGAGCGCCTCGCGGATCTCGTCGGAGTCGATCACGACGGTCTTGGGAATGCCCGCGACGAGGTCGCGGCCCTTGACCTCCATGGTCATGACGACGTCGGTCGGCGCGGCGGTGCCGATCTCGATCTTCACCTTCTCGGCCGTGCGCTCACCGATGAGCAAGTTGTACTTGCGCTTGATGTGCTGGACGATCGCTTCGTCCATCTTGTCGCCGCCGACCCGCGCCGACTTGCACGCGACGATGCCCGCGAGCGAGATGACAGCGACCTCTGCGGTACCGCCACCGATGTCGACGACCATGTTGCCGCCCGGCTCGGTGATCGGCAGGCCAGCACCGATTGCGGCCGCCATCGGCTCTTCGATGAGGAACACCTCCCGCGCACCAGCGGCGAGCGCAGAGTCGCGAACCGCCCGCTTCTCCACCTCGGTGATGCCCGACGGCACACAGATGATGATGCGTGGTTTGACCAGCGTCTGGCGGTTGTGCGCCCGCGTGATGAAGTAACGCATCATCGCTTCGGTGACTTCGAAGTCCGCGATGACGCCCTCCTTCATGGGGCGGATGGCGACGATGTTGCCGGGCGTGCGGCCAAGCATTTCCTTGGCCTCCTTGCCCACGGCGAGCACCCGCTTCTGGCTCGCGTTCTTCTGCACCGCCACGACCGAAGGCTCGTGCGCGACGATCCCCTTGCCCTTGACGTAGGTGAGTGTCGTCGCGGTGCCGAGGTCGATGGCCAGGTCGTTGCTGAACAGGCCGTATACCCAGTCGAAAAGCATCTGGGGTCGGAGGGGTCTTGTGGAGGGGGTCCGCCGGCGCCATTGGCGCGGAGAACGAAGTTCGCTGCGGATTCAGAGTCGGGGCGCGGCCCGGGTGATCGGCGATTTGCCGAAAGAAGCCCCAATTACACGCGTGTGGACGAGGGAGCAAGCGAATCGAGGGGCTGCCGAGCCGTGCCCGATGCGGCCGCAGCGTTACACCCCGCTGGCGCGAAATCGCGAGCGGAGATCGAACCGTGGGGCGCGCAATGCGAAGGCCACGAATGCTGCGCGTCTGAAGCGTGCTCTGGAGACAAATCGGGTCCTGTACGCACCGGCGCTTCGCCGCATTCCCAGCGCATATCACGCCCTGCGATTGCCACAGCGGTTGCCCGGTCCCGCTCCCACCTGCTAGTTCCGCCGGACCGATGCTCGATTTCCTGCGTCAGTCCTCGACGAGCTTTTGGGCGTGGCTCATCTTGCTGGCCCTCGCGGCAGCGTTCGGCCTCTCCTTCGGCCTGCCCTCCGACAGCTTGTCGTTCGGAAACAAGCCGATCGTCGAGGTGCACGGCACCAACATCAACGACGAAGACTACCGGGCTCAGTACACCCTGATGTCGAGCACGATGCGCATCCCCAAGGACGCGCGCATGCAGAAGATGTTCGGGGTCAAGGAAGAGGTCCTCGAATCGCTGATCGAGCGCGAGCTGCTCGCCGCCGCGGGCGAAGACATGGGCCTGGCCGCCACCAAGACCGATGCCGAAGAGCTGGTCGGCGATGGTCACCTGATCGTGCTGGGCAACTCCATGTATTGGACCGGCCTCGACCAGTTCAACTACAAGGCCTTCAAGAACTTCCTGGGCGCGATTCAGATCCCCGAGAACCGCTTCTTGGAGATTCAGTCCCGCGAGGTGCTCGCCCGTACGGTCCGCGACCTGGTCCGCAGCGCGGTCGTCGTGCCCGAGCCGGTGCTGCGCAAGGAGTACGAGTCGTCGGCCAACAAGCTGTCGCTGCACTACGCCCGCTACGACATCGCGCCCTATGCCGACCTGGTCGATCCCAGTGACGACGAGGTCACCGCGTGGGTCGATGAGCACACAGACGAACTCCACAAGACGCTCGAGACCCAAGGGGCGCGCTTCACCAAGCTGCCCGAGCAGATCCGAGTGAGCGTGATCGCAGTGGACAAACCCGCCGCCGAGGCCAGCGACGCGCTCAAAGCCGCCGCCAAGGCCAAGATCGACGATGCGCGGTCCCGGATCGACGGTGGTGCTTCGTTCAAGGACGTCGCACGCGAAGTCTCCAGCGACGCCCTGACCGCACGCAAGGGCGGCGACTTCGGCTGGACCGGGGTCAAGGTCGGCACCGGCCTCGACCCCGCCCTCGACGAGGCGCTGCGCAGCCTCGAGCAGGACGCCCTGTCCACGGTCATCGAAGGCGACAACGACTTCTTCATCGCCCGCGTCGAAGGCAAACGCGAAGGTGACGTCGCCGAACACGACGCGCTTCGGGAGCTCGCACTCGAGGCGATCAAGCAGAGCAAGGGCAAGGCCTTGGCCAAGGTCGCGGCAGAAGAGGATCGCGACGCCGTCCTCGGCGGCAAGTCGCTCGACGACGTGTTCGCCGCTCCGGGAGCCGCTGCTGCTGGCATCGAAGACGCGACGATCGACGGCGAAGGCACGCCCGAGGGCGAGCCCGCCAAGCCGGCACGCGCCAAGGTCGAGCTTCGCGAGACCGGGTTGTTCAGCCGCACCGGCCCCATTCCCAACCTCGGCCTGATGCCCGACCTCGTCGACGCCGCGTGGGCCTCCGACACCGAGACCGCCTTGCTCGGCGAAGTCTACGAGACGCAGGGCGCCCTGATCGTCGCCGGCCTCGAGAGCAAAGAAGGCGCCAACGACGAGGACTTCGCCGAGATGCGCGAGCAGCTCTACACCTCGGCCTGGGCCCGCAAAGGCATGCGCATCACCGCCAACTGGGCCGAGCGCCTCTGCCTCGAAGCCAAGGGCAAGGGCGAGATCTCGGTCAGCGAAGACAAGATCCAGCGCATCGTCACCTACGACGTCGAAACGAAGGAAGGCGAGCAGGACCAGTTCAAGCCCTACTCGGTCTGCGACCGCGTCGGCAACCAGGGCGGGCTGCTCCGGGCTGGGATGTTCTAGGTCACTCGGGAGGGGCTGGCGTTCGCCTCCCTCGTCGCTCCTCCCCCTTCGGGGTGCGGAGGAGCTCCTCTGGGAGGCTCTGCGGGGGGCCTGTGCTCGCGACCTGTTCCTCTTTCCCGCTGCGAGGGCCCTCCGGGCCCTCTTCGCTTGGTTGTCTCCGGGGGGCTCGGTCGCTCGGAAGGACTGGCGCGTTCGCCTCCCTCGTCGCTCCTCCTCCAAAGGGTGAGGCAGAGCGAATCGCGCCCTCGCGATTCGCGGGGCCAGTAGTGATTCGCGGAGCGAATCGCGGAGGGAGGAGCTCCTCTGGGAGGCTCTGCGGGGGCCTGTGCTCGCGACCTGTTCCTCTTTCCCGCTGCGAGGGCCCTCCGGGCCCTCTTCGCTTGGTTGTCTCCGGGGGGCTCGGTCGCTCGGGGCTCAGGGCTCGTTGGCGCTGTCTCCACCGGAGGAGCTCCTCCAAGGGGTTCTGCGGGTCGTCTGTGGTTGCGATGTGTTCCTCTTCTTGTCGCTACGGCCCTTGTGGGGGGATGGGACTTGATTGGGAAGGGGGTCGGTTAGTGTGGGGTGATGGGTGAGTTTGTTCTGGCGCTGGTGGAGTTTGTGGAGCGGCGGGGGAAGCCGGGGGCGGTGGTTTCGATTGTCGTGGGGCTGATGTTGGTTCCGGTCGGGGTCTGGTTGGCGTTCGGCATGCTCGGGACGGCGCCGGCGGATGCTGAGCTGATCACGCATGCGCAGGAGGGGGACTCGCTCAGCTGGCCGATCATGCTCGTCGTTTCGGTGGCTGGGCTCGGCATGATCGGGATCGGGTCCGGGGCATTGCTCGGGACGCAGCGGCGAATGCAAGCCTTTCTGGACGGGGATGCACCGTCGCCGGCGGGGAGCGGTGACCTGGTGCGCACGGTCGAAGAGAGCGCCCTGCCCTTTTGGGTCTGCGGAGATTGCCGGGTGATCGAACCAGGGGTCTCGATGACGGATCGGTGTATGCGATGTGGGTCGATCGCCGGCTTCGTCGCGGTCGCCGAGGACAGGGACCGTTCCATGGCCTCTTCCCTGCTCGGTTGAGGCGGGATTTCTCGAAAGGGGGCAGGAGGCCCCTTCACCTTGGGGGGTTGCTGGGTTGTAATCGGGGCTGATGGCGCAGGCGCCCGCGGTTGGCAATGTGTTGGGAGTCGCCCTGCTGTGCCGCGATCACAAGGCGCTGCTGTGCCTCGAGCAACGCACCCTGCGGGAAGGGCTGCGGGTTCGGGGGTACGAGGCGGAGGTGCACGGGGTGGAGTTCCCCATGCGGGCGCCGACGTCTCCGGCTGCGCTGCGAAACCGACGTAGCGATGCGGTCGCGCTGGAGCTGGAAGCCGATACGGCGCCGATCGAACGGTGGGTGACCTCTCGCCTGACGGGCGTCGACATCGCGGGTCTGCGTATCGTGTCCGCCGAGTTTCGGTTCGACACCAAGATCGGGCCCGGAGCGCGTGGTCCAGCGTTGACGCTCGAAGGGACCACCCCGGCCGGCGGCTGGGTGTGGGCCCGCATCGCCGTGCAGCCGGAGGTTCAAGGGCGTCACATCGAGATCACACGTGGCGCCACGTGGAGCTTTGGAGACTCGGTCTCGATCGACGCGATCTGGGACGCGGTCATGCGCACGGTGTTTCGCTCCGACCGGCACAGCGTAGACCCCGTGCGAGAGACGCTGGCGCGCGCGCTGGTGTCCAGTGGCTGGAAGGCGCCGCGCCTCGAGCGACTGTCCCTGCACGCTGCCGAGTTCGGAACGCGACAGGTTCGCCTGGTGTTTGCCGAACGCTCCGACACCAACGAGGTGCCGTGGCCCGGAGACCTCGGCCCCACGCAGGAGATCGAAACCGCCACCACCGAAGTGCATGCTGCAGTGTCCTCGGGAGACATGCAGACCGCGACGCGCCTTGCGGCAGCCCTGGCATCACGCATCGAGTTCTGCGCGAGCGCGTCTGCAGCCGCGTGGCAATGGACCGCGCGCCTCGGGCTGCGCGCCGCGCTTCGCGACGACACGCTCGTCTCCACTGTCGAAGCGGCCCTCGAGTATTGGATTCTCGCCCGCCCGGACGACGCGGCTGGCCGGCGCATGCGGTTCGAGCTGCAAGCACGCACGGGCAACGTTCACGCGCTCAGCGAAAGCCTCGAGCGACAACCACACACACGCGCCCGGCTCGCCCACGCCGCGCTCGCATTTCGTCGGCATGGCGAGCGAGATGCGGCCCGTACCGCGCTCGAACAGGTGGCGGAAACGCTCGAAGCCGAGGACGAGCTTCCGGGGCTGCGCCGCGACACGGCGTGGTTGCGAGCGCTGGCGCATGCCGACGAACCCGAGCGTGCGCGCGCGTTGCTGCAGGACGCCCGACGCGGTGACGACACCGACGCGGACCGTATCGCCGAGGTCGCCCACGCGCTGCTTCACGAGGGGCACGCTCGAGTCGCACTCGACACCGCGACCGAAGCCCTCGTCGTCGCGCCGAGCCACGTCGGGCTTCTTCAAGCCGCGCAGCGATCCGCGTCCGCGGCAGACGATGCACCCGCGGCGTTCGACCACGCGCGTGCGTTGGTCGAGGCCGCACCCGATGCCGTCGACACCCCCGAGTTCCGGCGGCTGCTCGCGCGGCTGTCCGTGCAGCTGCGCCACCCCGACGCGGTCATGTACGTGTCCGCGGCCCTCGAAGACACGCCACACGACACCGCGCTCCTTCGCGATGCAGCGTCGGCCCACCGCGCCCGCGGCAACGTCGATGCGGCACTCGCAGCCTATCGCGCCCTGCGAGCCGCCCTGCCTCCCTCCTCCGAGCGCGCGCGGGTTCGCCTCGAAGAGGCGGTCCTGCTCGACGAGCTCGAACACGACACCGCCGAGGTCTGGGAGGTGCTGTGGCCGGCGTTGGGCAAGCTGCCCCGTGAAGAACAGCGCCGGGGGTTCGCGCTGGCCGTCGAGGTCGCCCCCGCGGCCGACGTCGAAGCTTGGGTGCGTCGCCTTCGGACTCGTGTCGACCTCGAGTCCTCCATTCGAGCCCTGCACCGCAGATGGCTGCGCCACAAGTCCCCCGATGCGGCCACCGTCGCGCTCTACGACGCCTTGAGTCATGCAGGCGCCACCACGGAGGCGTTGGCGCTGGCCAAAGACGCCGCGGAAGCCTGCGAGGGCCGTGCGCGTGCCGATTGGCTGACGCGCGCGGCGGCTCGCACCGAAGGCGCGGCCGCGGCCACGCTGCTCGATGCGGCATTGCGCGCTGCGCCGGACGACGCCGCGCTGGCCGAGAGGCTCGTTTCGCTGCTGGAGCGCGCCGGCCAGGACACGGACCTCACCGATCTGTGGCGGCTGCGCGCTCACGACGACTCCCTGCCCGACGCGATGCGGCTCGAAGCGATCGAAAAGCTGCTGTCCCGCGCGTTGTCGGACCGCACCGATCCCCGACGAGCCGCGGCGGACGACCCCGAGCTTTCTCGACTGTTCGCGGCCAAGCTCGCGCTCGACCCCAACGACGCGACCGCGCACCTCGTCGCCGCCGACCAAGCCCGTGTCGATGCCGACATGGCTCGCGCGGCCGAGCATTGGGAGCGCGCGCTCGCGCTGCTGCCTGTCACCGACACCCGCGTGGGTGCTGCCGGGCGCGCCCTCGGGGCGCACCACCTGTCCACGGGCAAAGTGGAGGCCGCGGTCGATGCCCTGCGACGCGCAGCCGAAGCCGACCCCGAGAGCGCCGTGGGGTGGGCCAAGCTGGCCGAGGCCGCGTCCGCGCTCGGTGACGTCGCGCTCCGCCTGCACGCCCGAGAGAGTCAACTCGCACACACCCCCAACAACGCCGCCCGAGGCGACCTCATGCTGGAGCTGTCGAGCTTGCATCGGCAACGCGGAGAGCTGGGCAGCAGCGTGCGCTGGCTCGAGCGGGCCAGCGGCCACATTGCGCGCGACAGCACCCGGAACGCCGAACTCGCCGAGGCCTGGATGGAGGTCGCACGCGAAGCCGAGGCGTCCATCGACGAGCAGCTCCTGGCACGCGCCCGCGTCCGCGAGCTGCTCGGCGGCAATCAACCCCCGGCCGAGTTTCGCGTCGAAGCCCGACTGCTCGCCGAGGCCGGACGCACCGAAGAGGCCCTGCAATGTCTGCAAGGCGCGCTCGAGCGCGACCCCACGGACGAGTTGCTGCTGTCGTCGCTGCGCGAGCTCGCACAAGGCACGCCCGAGCAGGGCCGCTACACGGCCGCGCTCGACCACGCCATCGAAGGCCTGGACCCTGGCGCCCCGCGAGACTCGCTGCTCACCGAACGTGCCACGCTGGCGCTGCAAGAGGGCAACGCGACCGCTGCCCTCGAAGCGCTCGACCAGCTCCGCGACGAGTCCGCCGACCGCCCCGAGCTTCTCGACCTTCGCGACTGGGCGGTGCACGAGCTCGGCCGCGAAGACGAAGAGCTCCGCCGCATTGGCGATGGGCTACGGGAGACGCCCTCCGACGCGGGGCTGCTCGAACGCTTCCGGCGGCTGCTGGCGGGCGACGAAGCTGCGATGAGCGAACACCTGTTGGGCCTCGCGCAGGGGCTCGACCGCGAGCCCGCCACCGCCCTCACCTTGCGCGCCCTGGCGCTGGCGCTGCAAACCGGTGACGGTGCCGTACTGCGACGGGCCGTTCGCCGCGCCCACGACATTGCACCGCACGACCTTCGTGTTCGCGATGCCTGGCATTCGGGCGTCGAGCAGGCGTTCTTGGACGACGACCCGGAGGGGCTTTGCGACCTGCTCGACATTCGCCTCTCCCATCGCGACGACGGCGATCTCGAACTCATCGACGAGGAACTCGACCGCGGCCTGGTCACCTACCCTCGATTCTCTCGACTGCACCGGGTCGTTCGCACCCGGCACCAGGGCGCCGACGGCAGCATCGACGCCGCCCGGGCGCGTGTCGACGGGTTGCAGCAGCGGGTCGAAGACGAAGGCGGCCGGGCGATCGACCTCTACATCGGGTTCGCGTCCCAGCTCGACCGGGCCGATGCGGCGGCCCTGCTGCAGACCCAGGCCCGCTCCCACAAGGACGACCCGACCACCCTGCGTGCGCTCGCCGACGCGTTGTCCGAGCGCGGTCACGTCGCCGAGCAACTCGAGGTGCTCGAGCTGGCGGTCGAACACGCGCCCGACGACGCGGCGCGTGTGGCCGCCCTCAAGCAGCTCGCCCATGTCGCGGCCGACCGGGTCGGCGACCATCTTCGCGCGATGCGATACCTCGAGCGCGCGGCCGAGTTCGCGCCGAACGATCCCGACCTGCTCCTGCCCTTGCTCGAACACGTGTTCGAGCAACGCGCCCTCGGCCCGATCCTCGAGTACACCCATCGGGTCCTCGACCATGTGGAGATGGGCAACGCCGGGTACGTCACGCTTGCGCACCGTGCCGCGGATGCGGCGCTCGCCCGCGGCGACCACGAGTCCGCGCTGAACTTGGTCGAACGTGCGCACCAACGCGACCCCGACCACGCCACCACCCGCGACCGCCTCGACGAGCTGCGCACGCTGGCCGAAGACCCGGTCCATCGAGCCGCCCTGCTCGAGCAGGTCGCCCAACGCCAGCACGGCGAGGCACGCCTCGACGCGATCGAAGAACGGGCCCGGCTGCTCGCGGACCCGCTCGGGCGCCCACGCGAAGCGATCCGAGAACTCAGCGGCGTGCTGCGCGAAGACCCTCGTCGCCCCGCCGCCCGCGCGGCGCTGGCCGAGCTGCTCGAAGCGCAAGGCGAATGGCGAGAGCTGGTCGAGCTGCACGAACGACAGGTCCCCGACGTCTACGGCATCGAGCGCTGCGAACTCTTGCGAACGATCGCTCGCATTGCGCGTCGAGAGCTCCGAGATCTGCAGCGCTCCGAACAAGCGCTTCGCATCGCGCTCGAACACCTGGGCCAAGACGACTCGCCCGAGGCCCTCGACCTCGCCGAGCAGATGCGGGCGGAGTTGGTGCGCGACCTCGAAGGCCAAGGCCGCTACGTCGACCTCGCGATCTACCTCGAGCGCTCCCTGCAGCCCGAGATCGAAGGTCTGCCCAGCGATGCGCTCGTGCCCGGTCGAGTGGACCTGCTGGTCGAGCTGGCTCGCATCTACCGAGGCCCGCTCGACGACGAACAGAAGGCCTCGCGGATCTACGAACGCCTCGAGCAATACGGACGACTGCCCGACGAAGGCATGGCGACGCTCGCCCGCGCGTACCAGCGCGCAGGTCGACACGAAGACCTGGTCCGCATTCTGAAGGTGCGGTTCGAAGCGCTCGACCACGACCCGTTGCGCGGCGCGGCGGTGGCGATTCACATCGCCCAGTTGCTGGAGTCTCCGCTCGGTAGGCCCCACGAAGCGGCCCGCTACTACCTCGACGCCTACCTGGCCTCGCCGTCGGTGCACCTGGACGCCGGCACCAAGGCCAAGGTGTTGCTGTCGGGAACCGACGCGGTGGTGCGGGTGCGCGCCGAGCTGCTCGAACGCCTCGACCGCGTGCCCGAGCCGCATCGCCCCGCCCTACGCACGCTGCTGGGCGACCTGCTCGCGGTGCACGACGAGTACGAGGCCGAAGCCGAAGCCCACTACCGCGCCGCGCTCGAGCAGACGCCGGACCACGCGGCGGCCTCCGAGGCGCTGGGTCGACTGATGGCCAGACAGGGACGGCTCGAAGAGGCCGTGCCCGCGCTGGTCGCTGCGGCACGCCACATCGAGGTCGATGCGACACAGGCAGCCGAAATCGCGGCGGTTGCGGCCCGCGTGCTGCTCGAGCTCGACCGTGCCGAGGAGGCCGAAGAGGTCCTCAAGGACGCGCTGCAGCGGGCCCCGGAGTCCCAGCGCGCGCTCCTCGAGCTGGCGCGCCTGTACGAACGCTCGGGTCGAACGACCGAACAGGCGATCGTGCTGGAGAACCTCTCCCAGCTCCCGCTGTCGAGCATGCTGGGGGCCGAGGTCGCCTACCGCCGGGCGGCGCTGCTGTTGCCCTCGACCGGTGGCGACCCCTACAGCCCCGAGTCCGAGCGTGCGCGTGCATACCTGCTGGAGGCCGTCGGTGCCGACGCCAAACACGTCGCGGCACGGCAAGCGCTGATGGAACTCGCGCGCCAGCGCCTCGAATGGTCCGTCGTCGCGCACATGCACTACCTGGCAATCCGCGAGCTGCCCGACGGACCCGCGCGTGCAGCCCACCACCTCGACCTCGCCGAGACGTACATCGAACATCTGGGCGACGTGGATTCGGCGGTGCGCAACATCGAGTCCGCGATCACCCAGGCCCCCGACGACCTCGTCGTTTCGACCCGCGCGGCCACGCTCACCTCGCGCCTTCCGGATCCCCGGCGCATCGCCGACCGTCTCGAACGCATCGCGTCGGCGCCCGGTGACCTCGACGACGCCGCCCGAGCCCGGCTGTGGCTGCTCGCCGCCGACCTTCGCATGTCGGACGATGACGTCGTCGCGGCCGAGGCCGCGGCGCAGCGAGTCCTCGCCCTGCCCGACGCCAGCGAAGACCTCACCGCAGCCGCGCAACGCAACCTCGAGGCCCTCGAAGGCGACGACCGCCATGCCCTGCGCAAGCAGAAATCGGGCCTGCTGCGGCTGCTCGAGGTCGAACAACAGCCCACCGAACGCGTGCACATTCTGGCCCGCCTCCGCGAGCTCGGGCACGCGCTGGGGGACGACGACCTCGAAGCGTGGGCAAGCCAGGAGCAGCTGCAACTCGCCGACGGACTCGACGGCACCGACGACGACCTGCACTCGGCTGCGGCGGCCCTGCGCGATGCCTACGCCGAGCGTGGTGCGTATGCCGAAGTCGTCGCGTTGTACGAGCGGGTCGCCGAGCGTACCGAGGGTCCCGCCAAGGCGGACGCGTTGCTGGAGTCCGCACGGTTCGCGTGGACCGCCCTGCGCGATCCCACCCGATCGCTCGACGCCCTTCGCCGCAGCGTCGAGGTTTCGGCGGGCAACCCCGAGGCGCTCGCGCTGCTGGCCGAGCTGACCGCTCACACCGGGGACGACCCGCGCGTCGTCGCGGTCTACGAGGCCCTTCGCGCAGCGCCGCACGCTGCGACCGACGACAGCGCTGGCCGACGCAGCGCGGCATTCGACCTGGAGCTCTCCCAAGTCGCCGCCGACCTGGGGCGAAGCCAGGACGCGGTCGCAATCCTGCGTCCGCTGTGCCTGCGCACCGACGACGACGAACTCCGGTTCGCTGCGCTCACGAAACTCGACGCGGTGTTGGCCCACAGCGCCGCCCCGTCCGATCGCGTTTCGATCACCCGCCGACTGTTCGAAGCGTCGCTGCAACGCCGGTCCCCAAAGATGGTCAGCGTCGCGCTCGAACTGGCCCGATGCGAGCGTTCTCTCGGAGGCGCCGAGCGGGGCATCGCGGTCGTGCGCCAAGCCCTGGACATCGACGGTACCCACAGCGAGCTCCTCGAGCTGTACGCGGAGCTCCTCGAGGAGGTCGAAGACTGGGGCGCCTTGGGGGACACGCGGCTGCAGCTCGCCTCCCTCACCTCGGACCCGGCCGAGCAAGCCGAGCACTACATGGCGGGCGCGCAGGCGTTCATCGACCAAGGCACGGCCCAACGCGGCAACCGCCCACGAGCGTTGGCCCAGGCACGCGCCGCCCTGCAACGCGCCGCCGAGGCTGCGCCCAACCTGCCCGGTCCCAGCGTTCGCCTGCTGCCCCTCGCCTTCGCCGAGAGCCGGTGGGACGAGGTGCTCGACCTCGCCGTCGACATTCGGGCCCGGTCGGGTCCGGACGAAGAGGTTCTCCTGCTCGCCGCGCTCACCGAGGCGTACCGCCACGGCCAACGATCACTCGCGCGCGACCTCGGCTTCCGCCATGGACCTGCGGCCCAAGAGCGCTACTTGTTCCCGGGCCTGCGCCAGCTCCTGACCCAGGTCGCCACGCGCGGGCCGCTGCCCCGGCTCGATGCGGTGCTGGCCTCGGCCGGCTCGTTGCTCGGTGGGCGCGTGGCGCTGTCTCGAGACCTCGCCCATTGGTCGTCGGGCCAACCACTGCAGGCCGGGCTCGCCCTGGGACTCGCGCGGCTGGCCGAGGCCGCGGGCCAAGCCGAACGCGCCCGCAGCCTCTACCAGGTCACCGCGTTCATGGTGCCCGACGGCCCCGTGCCGAGCCTGGTCGCACGCCTTCCGATCGCCCAGCCCCCCAAAGACCTCACCAGTCTCACCGCGGGTCCCTTCGAGGCCGGCGGCACGCTGCGTCGCGCCCTGGCCTCGGCCCGAGACGCCCTCGCCGGCTTCACGCAAGCGCCCGAGTCCTCGGCGGTCCCCACCACCGCGGGCGCCAAGGCACGGCTCGCGCTGGCCGAGTCGATCGTGGAGCCGTGGCGGCGCGCACTGGACTGCGAGCTTCCGCTGGCGTGGAGCCGCGCGCGACTCCCCGGCGGCGTCGGTCTGGCCAACCGAGACGAGCCGACGATCCTGCTCGGCGCCGGCGTCACGGTCTGCTCCGTCGCCGAGCTGCGCTTTCGCCTCGCGCGCGCGGCCACCTCGATCGCTTCGGGCCTCGCAATCCTCGAGGAAGGCCACGGCGTCCGGCTCGACGAGCTGCTCGACGGCCTCGGTCGGCTGGCGAGTCCGTCGCACGTGCCCACCCGCCGTGCGGCCCGCGAAATCGCCGAAGCGCTCACGGCCGCACGCGAGCCGTTGTCCCCCCGCGACGGCGCCCAGCTCGGGCGCGAGCTCGCCCACTGGCTGACGTCCACCGGGGGCGTCGAGCGGCTGGAGGTCGAACTGCGCCGCGCGGTCCTGCTGTTCGCGACGCGGCTGTGCGGACAGCTCGACGGTGCCCTGCTCACGCTCGCGCACGATCGCGGCTTCGTCGGGGAAGGCCGGCCGGACCCCGTGGCGACGCTGCGCCACGAAGACGCGTACTGGTTGTTGCGCGCATTGCAGATGTACTGAACGCCGGAGATCCGCGCGCACCCGCCGTGCGTACAGAGTTGCGCGCGCTACCGCGACCTGCAAGACTGGTGCGGCACGCGCGCTGGGGCTGATGACGACGAATACCGAAGGAGCTCCCGACCCACACACCGGTCGGTTCGCGGTCTGGATCGCCGGTGGACTCGGCATCGCGGCCATCGTGGCCTACGGGTCGTACCAGGCCCAACAACGGCTCGCAGCGCGAGAGCGCGCACCCGCGGCCGCCGAGGCTCGGGCGTCGGCCCCTGCCGCTCCGTCCCAGCTGCTCGACCGCACGGCTGCGGCCTCGGCAGCACTCGACGTGGAGGCGTTGGCTCAGCTCGACCGCGAACTCGAGACCGCCGCCGCCCGAACGACCCGCCCCGAGCACGCCTCCGCCCTTCGTGTGGCCCGGGCCTCCGCGCTCTCGGTGCGTGCCCTCGAGGCGTCCATCCGGTCGCACCGCTCCGGCACCGCCGCAGCCAAGGCCGAACTCGACAGCACGCTCTCCGGCGGTCGAGCCCTGGCCGACACCCTGACCCGAGAGGGCATCGCCCCCGCCGCGGTCGCTCGCGTCGAGGCCCGCCTCGACCTGGCCGAAGGCCGCGACATCACCATGCTGCACCCCGTCGTGCTCATGGCGGACTACCCCGACACAGAGCTGCGCCTCGCAGCCCTGAGCCGGCCCCTCTTCACGGGCGGCGAACTCACCGACGCCGAACTCACCGACCTCACCACCACCCTGCGCGCCTCGTCCCCGCAAAGCGGCCTCACCCGCCTGCTGCTCGCGATGGCACTCGAAGCATCCGGCGACACCACAGCCGCCGACTCCGAGACCCGCGCCGTCCTCTCGGCAACCCCGGGCCAACCCCTCGCCGTCGCCATGCAGACCCCCCCGGTGGCAGACGCAGAGCCCCGCGGCGCCGCCGTGGCCCCGCCCGAGCCCGCACCCGAGCCCAAGCCCGAACCCGAGCCCACGCCGGAGCCCAAGCCCGCCGCACCCGAGCCAGCGCAGCCCAAACCCGCCCCTTCGGAACCGCCCAAGGCCAAACCGACGCAGCCCAAGCCCAAGCCCAGCAACAAGCCCAAGCCCCAGGCCGGCAACAAACCCAAGCCCAAACCCAAGCGCACCAAGCCCGACTTCGACACCCTGCTCGCCGACGGCTGCAAACTCGTACGCAGCGGAGACGCAGCCGAGGGCTTCAAGATCCTCAAAGAGGCCCACGACATCAAACCCGGAGGCGCCCGCGTCACCCTGTGCATGGCCCAGGCCCAAGACAAACTCGGCCGCTCCGCCTCCGCCCTCGCCCTCGTCGACCGCGTCATCCGCAAGGCCCCCAAAAACAAAACCGCCTTGCTCCTCGCCGCCCGCCTCGAAGCCGGCCAAGGCAACCGCTCCACCGCCGAGGACTACTACCGCCGAGTCCTAGACCTGGACCCCAACAACACCAAAGCCAAAAAATTCCTCGGCATCACCGACTGACCCCCGCGAGAGCCAAAAGCGATTCCCCGAAGGGGAGAGCGATTCCCCGAAGGGGAGAGCGAAAAGCGATTCCCCGAAGGGGAGAGCGAAAAGCGATTCCCCGAAGGGGAGAGCCCAAGAGCGATTCCCCGAAGGGGAGAGCGCCCCCCAAAGCCGAGACCCCAACACCAAGAGCCCCGGGCTGCCCCACACCGAGTGCAGCAGGAGAGCGAAGAGGACCCGGAGGGTCCTCGCAGCGGAAAAAAGGCCTTAGGGCGCGAACACAACCCCCCTCGCAGCCTCCCGAAGGAGCCCTCTCTCACCGAAGGGGAGAGGGCGACGCAGGGAGGCGTACGCCCCCCTCCCCCGCGCCCTAAAACCTCAGCTGCAAGTCAAACTGAGCCGCCAGCGGCGTCTGAAAGCTCGACTCCACACCGAAGTTGCCCTGCGGCGGAAGAATCGTCCGCTGGAAGAACTCCGTCGGGTTCGACGAGTTCTGAATCTTCGTGTGCTTCAGATCCGACAGCTCTCCGCCCGCGACGGGGCGTGTGTTCGAGAACGAGTACACCTCGTCCACCCGCAACACGGCCTTGGCATTCGTGACGTTGAACAGCCGTGCGCCGACTTCGAGCTCGAGCCCGTCCTTGAGCGGGTACGCATAGTTCACGCTCATGTTCACGCTGTACGTCGGCTCGACCCTGCCCGCCGCTCCACGTGGCAAGACGTACACCGCGTATTGACCCGGGTAGCGGTTGTTGTCGGCCCGCAACGAGATCGGGTATCCCGAGCGGTAGTTGGCCGAGGTGCCGAGCGTCAGTCGCCCCGCCTCTTGCAGGTCGAACGAGTAGAAGCCATTGACCTTGGCCCGGTGCGGCGTGTTGAACGACAACGGGCCAAAGCTGTTCCGCACCAGCTCTGGAATGTCGTACTGCGTCGACGCGCCGAGGTTGATCGCGCCGGTCGTGGGGTCGACGAAGCCGTCATAGTTGCCCACCAAGCGGCTGAACGTGTAGCTGCCGATCACCATCCAGTTGCGAGCGAAGCGCTTCTTCACCTCGAACGTGAAGGCGTCGAAGTTGCGCGTCGGCTTGCTGAACATGCTGCCGACCTTGCCGTAGGCATCGACCAGGAACTCACACCGCTGATGCTCGCGCGCCAGCTGGTTGCGGTCGTTCGAATCCATCTCGAGCCCATCGATCTGCGCCTGAAGGCTGTCGCATCGCGCCAGCTCGGCGTTGAGGTCGGACTGGGAAACCGCTTCGCCCGGGTTGGCGATGATGAAGTTGAGACCACCGTTGGTGGAGATGTCCTCCACCGCGCGGCCGAGGTCGGTATGCTGCCAGCGCACGCCGAGCGTCAGGTCCTCGATGACCTCCTGCTCGTAGCCGGCCTGGAACTGCTGGTTGTATTGGCCGCGTAGTTTCGGCACCACGGCCCCCTCGGTGAGCTGCGTCGTCCCGGTGTTGAAGTCGGGGCAGAACTCGGTGGGCTGACCGTCTTGCAGGCGAAAACGCGACTCGCCTTCGACGGTGACACTCGCCCCCTCCTGGCAGTCGGCGTTGCGATAGCTCCGCGTCACGTTCACCAGCCCGCCGAAGACCCGGCTGTTCAACTGCAGCGGCAGCGGCTGGTAGAACCATCCGTAGCTGGCGAACAGGCGGCTCTTGCCTTCGTCGGTCCAGTCGTAGACCACGCCGACACGAGGTGCGACGTTGTCGTTGATGAACACGGCACGGTCGCCGTTGATGTCCCGCATGTCCTGCAGCTCCCAGCGCACACCTGCGGTGAGGAACAGGTTGGACGTGATCGCCCACTTGTCCTGCAGGAACACCCCGTAGTTGGTGGTCGATGTCGTCTCGTTGTAGGCGGCCACCCGAACACCCGCCCCGAGGTCGGTTGCGATGGCACGCAGCTCGCCCTCTTCCTTGCGCACACGGCCAAAGCCGAACGACGTCCGAGCGTCGGGGTTGTCGGTGTCGACACGGATCAGACGGTGGTTGTCGACACGCGTGGCGTTGTTGATCTGGTACCCGCTGAGGCGGTCGTAGCAGTACTCTCCGCCGTCGGTCTGACCCGCTTCGCAGTCCTCGAAGAAGTCGCTGTCGTTGCGCCCCGAGTAGCGGCTGAGCGTCTCGCGTTGCAAGTACTCGACCTGCGCGCCGTACTTGAGCTGGTGCGACCCGGCCTTGCGGGTGCTCAGGAAGTGCGTGAGCGCCAATCGGCCTTCGAAGCGTCGGGACTTGTCCGACGAGTAGTTGCCGATACCGCCCGACAGCCAGCGCCGCGTCGGGCAGGCCAGGCCTGGAAGGTCCCGGCTGTTGCACGCATCGTCGACACCACCCACCAGTGCCCGTTTGTCGTCACTGTCGAGAAAGGTGAACAGGTTGGCGCCCTGGTTGTCCTGCTGCTGCGTCGCAGGGCGGTCGTAGTGCTCGGGGTTGTCCAGCCTCCACGCCTCTTCGTTCGCGAACTGCGAGAAGCCAAGCCCAGCGTCGATTTCGATCTTGTCGTCCGCAACCCGGCCGAGGTAGCCGAGGCCAACCGTGGTGAAGTTGCCGCGATCCCAACCGAAGTGGTCGTTCACCACCCCGTTCGCGGTGTTGGCCCCCCCGCCCAGCGGGTCGGCGTTCTGGGCAGTCCCGAACGACGACGGGTCGAGGTTGAGCGCGGGACGACGGTACGAACGCCGCTGAAAGTTGGGACCGCCGCGCACCGTCAGTTGCAGGCGGTGCTTGGGCGAGATGGCCCAGTCGAGACCGATCTGGTACCCGACGCCGATGTTCCCGGTGCGAAAGCGCTGCTCGGCGAACTTCTCCGTCTGAATGTAGTCGCCGCCGTCGACACAGTCGAAGTCGCCGTTCTTGTACGGGCAGTCTTCGAATCCGCCCGAGCCGTCCTTGTCCACGCGGGAGTGAAACGACTGGATGAGCGAGGCTCGTCCACCACTGGCGGTGACCCCCGCGGACCAGAACAGCTTGTCCTCGATGATCGGGCCGCTTGCCACCACCACGCCTTGCAGGAGGTAGTCCGGCACCTCGATCGCTCGCACGGCGTTGTCCGTGGCCAGGATGAACCGCGGCTGGGCGAGACGAGGCGTGTAGGTGAACCGCGCGACACCACGAATCTTGTTGGTGCCCGAGACCCGCCGCGCGGTCACCTGGCCTCCCGACGCGCCGCCAAACTCGGCGGCGTAGCCGGACTCCTGCACTTCGACGTCTTCGATGAACTCCTGAACGATCGACGCGCCGACCGTGCCGAAGCTCGGGTCGTTGGCGTTCATGCCATCGACGACGTATTTCGACGAAGCGCCGTCCGTCCCCGCGATCTGCAGCCCCGCCGGACCTTTGTTGACGGTGGCGGACGCTTCCGCCACATCGGTCCAGTCGCGGCCCGTGCTGTCGCCGACCGGGATGTTGTGAAAGTCGTCCATCGACATCGACGTGGTGACGGACGTGTCCTGCTTGATCAGCGGCTTGATGACGATCGTCTTGGTGATCTCGTCATCGGGGTCGATCTTGAAGTTGGCGCGGAACTTCGCGCTGCGAGGCACCGTGACCACCTTGGAAATGTCGGCACCGCCCTTGAGCACCTGAATGGTGTACGTGCCCGGTGGCAACGCCTTGAACGCGTACAACCCGTTCTGGGTGGTCGTGAACTCCCGTGTCCCTTGAAGACAGTTGCATTGCAGGATCACCAGCGCCCCGGGGATCCGTTTGCCGGTGTTCGCGTGCGTAACGACCCCACTGAGCACCGCCTCGTCGGCCGCCTGAGCACTCTGCGGGGCCAACAACAGCGCTCCCGCGACCGCGGTCCCCACGAGCGGGCCCATCACGGAAAGCGGAAGAGTCAGTACAAACGAGTTGAGCAAACGAGCACGCGTCACGGTGGGCTCCGGAGGGCTCACGACCAACCCGTGAGCTGTCCCTCACAAACCCAACGCCGCCTCTCCCACCCTCTTACGGCATTCCATCCCACCAGCCGATAGCAGCCCGTGGTGAACCCCGACACGACGTCTCACTCGTCTTTTTCGCGACCCGCCGCCCCGGCTTTCACCACGGGCTGCTAGTGTCCTGAGTCCGTAGCAACCAGGAAAAATGAGAGACGAAGGAATTTGAGCAGATGCTGGCTGTTCCACCACGTGTGGCAGCATCTACGCGAAGAATGGGGCGTCCTCTTA